>Ga0209588_1000001_pt1 | contig 705877 bp, 632 predicted proteins | sample Rivendell_Oct201_10_FD_188351 | JGI IMG/M metagenome (GOLD analysis project Ga0209588, IMG submission 188351) | Vadose zone soil microbial communities from the Eel River Critical Zone Observatory, Northern California, USA -... | ecosystem: Host-associated > Plants > Roots > Rhizosphere > Soil ...
ACGTCGCACGGGAACTAAACGGCCGCCCTCGACAAACGCTCGGATGGAGGACACCATCCGAAAAACTGAACGAGCTGTTGCGATGAACCCCTGAAGCCAAGGCACGTAACTCACCACAGTTCGCCTAGGCCGCGGTTGGGCGAGCGAAGTGCGGGCGGATTTCGTTCCCTGCGGCACGTAAACTCACCACAGTTCGTCGGCAGCGGCAGGCTTGCGCGAAGCTTGCAGATGAAGTTTCGCGGAACCTCCTATCGCCGTCTTTCAGCCGCGGTCCGGTTCTGGCGGCTTCCGCTCGTAAGTGCCGCCCGTTAGCATGCAATAGCCGACAGCACATGGCCTGCGGAAGTGGTAGAAGCCGGCCACGATGCGGACTCCGTCTTCCTTTAGCTTCGAGGTTAAGGACCGCGTCGGGACGATCACCCTCAATCGTCCCGATCGGCTGAACGCCCTGACGTTCGAGGTCTACCGAGAGCTGACTGACTTTTTCTGGCAGCTGGAGACTGAGCCGTCGGTCGCCGCAGTGGTGATCACCGGAGCTGGGCGAGGATTCTGTTCCGGCGGAGACGTCGAAGCGATCATAGGTCAGCTGTTGTCCCGCGACACCGCAGGCCTGCTCGAGTTCACCCGGCTGACGTGCGAGTTGATCCGAAGCATGCGCAGCCTGCGCAAGCCGCTGATCGCCGCGATCAACGGGACCGCCGCGGGGGCTGGAGCGGTGATCGCGCTCGCATCGGATCTGCGAATCGCCTCCGAGATTGCGAAGATCCATTTCCTCTTCGTGAAGGTTGGGCTCAGCGGAGCCGACATGGGCGCAGGGTACCTCTTGCCGAAAGTGGTGGGCCTTGGCCGAGCCAGCGAGTTGCTCCTCTTCGGCGACGGCGTGGATGCCGCGACCGCTGAGCGCTACGGCCTGTTCAACAAAGTGGTTGGTCCCCACCAACTGATGCCCGAGGCGCTTGGCTCGGCCAAGCGGCTGGCGGACGGACCCGGATTTGCCCTGGGGATGACCAAGGAGCTGCTCAACGCGGAACTGGGGTTGGGGTTGGACGACGCCCTGGAGAGTGAGGCGCGGGGCCAGGCCATCTGCATGCAAACCGAAGATTTTCGCGAAGCTCACGCCGCCTTCGTCGAGAAGCGGCCTCCGCGCTTCAAGGGGCGGTGAGCACAAATGGACGTCGGCCTTCTAGAACCGCGGCACCGGGCTTTGGCCGCCCTGACTCGAGAAGCAGTGCGGGAGCTTGAGCCGAGCGCGTCGTCTCCGGTCGATTCCGAGCTGGCCCGGCAAATCGCGCGCCTTGGCGCGTATCGCTACCTGGTTCCCGCCCGTCATGGCGGGATGAATGAGCAGGTGGAAGCGCGGGCGATCTGCGTGCTGCGCGAGGAGCTCGCCTATCGGAGCGCCAAGGCAGATTCGATCTTCGGCTCTCAAGGATTGGGTAGTCATCCAATCCTCCTGGCGGGCAGCGACGATCAGCGGGAGCAATTTCTGCCCTCGGTGGCGAACGGCAACGTGCTCTTTGCGTTCGCTCTGACTGAGCCGCAAGCAGGTTCCGATGTTGCAGCGCTGTCCTCCAGTGCGCGAAGGCAGGGCGGAGAATATGTTCTGAACGGGAGCAAGCGATTCATCTCAAACGCAGGCATCGCGACCCACTACACGTTGTTTGCGCGAACCGCACCGGGCAAAAACGGAGTCTCGGCGTTCATCATCCCGCGGGATGCGCCCGGACTGCTGATCCACAGCAACCTGGAGCTTCTCTCGGAACACCCGATCGGCGAATTGGAACTGAAAGAATGCCGCGTTCCGATCACCGCGCTGATCGGATTGGAAGGGGAAGGGCTCAAGCTGGCTTTTAAAACGCTCGACGTGTTCCGGGCCACGGTAGGGGCGGCGGCGGTGGGGATGGCGCGGCGTGCCCTCGACGAGGCGGTTGCATACGCTCAAGCGCGCCAGCAGTTTGGCGCTCCGCTCGCGGCGTTGCAGGGCGTGCAGTTCCTTCTTGCCGAGAGCGCTGTGGAGCTGGAAGCCGCCACGCTGCTCGTCCATCGCTCTGCGGCGGTCAAAGACGAAGGAGCCGACCGAGTCAGCTTCGAATCGGCGGTGGCGAAATACTTTGCAACCGAGGCAGCGCAACGGATCATCGACCGCTGCCTACAGATTCACGGCGGAAATGGCCTGATCAAAAACAGCCCGATGGAGCGGCTGTATCGCGACATTCGCGGGCTGAGAATCTACGAAGGAGCCTCGGAGGTACAAAAGGTGCTGATTGCGCGCCACCTGCTCAATACCGCCGGCGCGTCCGTCAAGTCTTGAGCACGAGGGGCAACCTGAGGCGCGCGGCGCTGTTCGGACTCGTCAGTGGGTTTGCCGCCTCCGGTGCTTATCTTCTGTTCTACGCCGCGCGGGTGATCTTCTTTCCCGCGGACTGCAGCACCAAAGGCTCGATCTGCGCCCTCGAGCAGGAAGTTGCTCTTCACCTGGCGCGCCGACAGACGCTGGCCGGCGGCGCACTTCTACTCTTGGCGCTTGCCCTTTTCTTTCGGTTGAGGGCGAAATGGACAGATGAATCCGGCTCTTGATCCGCAACGACTTCCGGAACAGCTCAACGTCTCGGACGTCTTTCTCTATCGGCAGCTTGCCGCCAGAGGCAGCTCAACCGCCCTTCACACTTGCGATGGAACGGTGAGCTACGCACAGCTCGCGGACCAGGCGTCTCGCGCCGCTGTCGTGTTTCGCGGTTTGGGCTTGGAGCTCGAGCAACGGGTATTGCTGATGCTGCCGGATGTTCCCGAATTTGCATCGGCGTGGTTCGGGGTTTCGCGGGCAGGGGGCGTGGTGGCCGCGGTCCATCCCGAGCAGAAGCCTGACGAGACCGCCTACTACTTGAATTACACCCGAGCCAGCTTGTTGGTGGTTCACCAAAGCGCACTCGATGCGGTGGAACGGGTGCGCTCCGGGTGCCCCTTTCTCAAGCAGGTGCTGGTGGTGGGTGGTCCGAGCGGGCGACACCTTTCCTACGAGCGCGAACTGGAGGCCGCGCGGCCGGAAGCCAAGGGGGCGCCGACACATCGAGACGATCCGGCGGTTTGGCTGTTCACCTCGGGTTCGACTGGCTTTCCCAAGGCGGCAGTCCACAAGCAACGAGACTTCGTCTTCAATGCGCTGTGCTATGGGCTACCGATCATCGGATACGGAGACCAGGACATTGGGCTCGCCGTATCGAAGCTGGCGTTCGGGTACGCCCTGGGTACCAATCTTCTCTTCCCGCTGCTGGCCGGAGGCTCCGCGGTGCTCTTTCCTGAAAAAAGCACGCCGGAGCGTTTGTTCGCGCTGATCGCCCGCTTTCGCCCGACGGTTCTCACCTCTGTCCCGACAGCAATCAACGCGATGGTGAGCTCCGCGGACGTCGGCTCTGTCGACTTCTCTTCGCTTCGGGTGTGTATCAGCGCAGGGGAAGCGCTGCCCGCAGAGCTCTATCACCGCTGGAAGCGCGCCACCGGGGTGGAGATCCTCGATGGCATCGGCTCAGCGGAGATGTTTCACATCTTCATTACCAACCGCTTTGGAGACGTCAAGCTCGGCTCCTTGGGAAGAGTGGTGGAGGGATACGAGGCAAAAATCTGCGACGATGCCGGTCAGGAGGTGCCCAGGGACGAGATCGGAACGCTGTGGATTCGTGGCGGTTCCACCGCTCTGGAATACTGGCAACAGCGAGAAAAGAGTTGCCAGACGTTTCGCGGCGACTGGTGCGTATCGGCGGACAAATTCAGACAAGATCAGCAGGACTACTTCTGGTTTTGTGGCCGTGCAGACGACATGCTCAAGGTCGGGGGTAAGTGGCTCTCGCCGATTGAGGTGGAGAATGCGCTGCTCTCCCATTCGGCGGTTCAGGAGGCTGCGGTGATCGCATTCAAGGACGCCGACAGTCTCGACAAACCCAAAGCCTTCGTCGTGCTCGCATCCGGGCACAAGCCGGGCGAGGCGCTTGCGGAAGAGATCAAATCGCACGTTCGCGCTCGCCTCGCGCCGTACAAGGCTCCGCGCGAGATTCAATTCGTCTCGTCACTGCCCAAAAGCGACCGCGGCAAGGTGCTGAAGTCGCAGCTGCGAGGCTGACGATGGCGCAGCACGCAACCGACCAACCCCTGCTCGCGAGCACCCTTCCCTGGACCGAAGTGAGAGAGCTCGCTTCGGCCGGCGCCTGGGCGTTGCTGCCGATCGGCTCCACCGAGGCCCATGGACCTCACCTGCCGCTCAATGTCGACGTGTTGGTTGCGGAGGAAGTCTGTCGGCGGGTCGCGATTAGAATCGGGCGAAGGGGTCAAGCGGCGTTGATCTTTCCCGCGGTCTGTTACGGCGTTACGGAGTTTGCAGCCGACTTTTGCGGGACGGTGAGCATCTCGGCACAAGCCTTCCTCCCGTTCCTCACCGAGGCGATCGCGGGGATCGCCCGCACAGGTTTTCGGCGAGTCGGGATCATCAACCACCACCTTGAGCCGGCCCACTTTCGGGTCGTTCACCAGGCGGCGCAAGCGGCGGCAGCGCAGACGGGAGCGCAGATGGTGGTACCCGATCATCGACGGCCGCCGATCGCCCCTCGCCTCGGAGAGGAGTTCACTCACGGGGGCAGTCATGCGGGCACCTATGAGACCTCCCTGATGCTGGCGTGCGCTCCCGAGCTGGTTCGGGAGAACGTGCGCCAAGGCTTACCGGATCTGCCCATCGATCTGCCCGCGGCGATCAAGGCCGGCGCCAAGCGCTTCAGCGAATGCGGCGGGAATCTGGCCTACTTCGGCTCGCCGGCGAGCGCTTCGCCGGAAGAGGGAAATCGTCTGCTCGAAATCCTCGCGGACGCCGCCGAGACGGCACTTTTCCCAGGATCGTGAAAGCAAAACACCGCGTTGCTATCGCAAAGGCTTATTGCTTCATGATAGGCGTGCTAATTATAGTCGGCACTTTCAAGAGGGCGGCTTATGCAGCTGGAATCGCTGAAAATGTTTTGCGACGTGGTGGAGACGGGCTCGTTCTCCCGGGCCGCGCAACTCAACCACGTGACGCAATCGGCGGTGAGCCAGCAGATTCGTGCCCTAGAGAATCGCTACGAGCAAAAACTCCTTTCTCGGAGCGCGAGGCAGGTGACGCCGACACCGGCAGGCGAGCGGCTCTTTCGGGGGTGCAAAGAAATCCTCGCCCGGTTTGGGGAGGTCGAACGGGAAATCCGCGAGCAGGCCACGGAAGTGGCCGGCACCACAACGGTTTCGACCATCTATTCGGTTGGCTTGCACGAGCTGCAGAGCGTTCAACGCGCGCTGCTGAAGACCCATCCCAAAGTGAACATGCGGCTCAACTATCGGCGCAGCGACCAGGTGTATGACGACGTGATTCTGGGCGCTGCTGAGATCGGGTTGGTGGCGTACCCACAGCCTCGCGCGGGCGTAGACATTTTGCCGTTTCGCGACGACAGGCTGGCGGTGGTCTCCGCCCCCAACCATCCCTTCGCCAGCAAGGCCAAGGTCTCGCTCGCGGCTCTTTCCGGTTGCCCCTTTATCGGGTTCGACCGGGAAGCTCCCACGCGAAAGGCAATTGACCGGCTATTTCGCGAACGAGGAATTGAAATCAGTCCGACGATGGAGATGGACAACGTCGAAACGATTAAGCGGGCGGTGGAGATGGGGCTGGGAGTAGCCGTACTGCCCGTTGCTACCGCACAACATGAAATCACCGAGGGGACCTTGGTGGCCAAGCCCTTTGCCGAGGGGAACTTTTCTCGACCGATCGGCATTCTGATCCGCAAGGGGAAGTACCTGGACCGCGCTTCGCAGGCGGTTTTGGATGCGTTCAAGGCTGCTGCGAAGCTGGAAGAGTGACGCTCAATAGAGCCTGCGCAGGCGAGCGGCGAAAAAGCCGTCCAGCGATTCTGGCCCGGGCAGCGTCCGCAAGAATCCCTGGAATTGCGGAATCCGGTCAGCGCGCGATGACACCTCGACCGTGAACTCCGGATGAGAGCGCAGAAATATCTCGACCACGTCCTGGCCCTCTTCGGGATCGATGCTGCAAACCGAGTAGACCAGCAATCCCCCGGGGGCGACCTGCGCCTGACAATTTTCGAGAATTCTTTGCTGAAGTTTTGACAGCCGACGAAGGTCATTCTCTTCCATGCGATAGCGAAGCTCCGGATGGCGGCGAAGCGTCCCCAACCCCGAACAGGGCGCATCCACCAGGACGCCGGCAAAGGGTCCCCAAGCCTCGGGGAAAGGGGACGTGGCGTCATGCACCTGGGTTTCGATTCGCTCGAGAACTCCGAGCCGCTTGGCCTCGGCTTCCAATTTCAGAAGCTTGATTTTCCGATTGTCGGTGGCCACCACCAAGGACCGCTCTGCCAAGTGGCAGGCTTTTCCGCCCGGCGCCGCGCACGCATCGAGGGTTTTCGCCCCCTCGGGAAAATCCGCAAACTCGACAACCAACTGGGCTGCCTCATCCTGCACCTGCCATAAGCCTTGCGCGTACCCAGGAAGCTGGTCCGGCTTTCCTTCCCCTTGCAACAAAATGCCCTGCTGCGAATGCGCCGTTGGGCGCGCCGCCAGATGAGCCTGCTCGAAACGGAGCAGCAACTCCGGCCGAGAAATCTTCGAGGAGTTGGTCCGGACCGCCAAGGCCGGTGGTTGGTTGTTCGCGGCAAGCATCGCGCGGGTACGGTCGATTCCGAATTGCCGAAGCCATCTCTGCACCAGCCACAGCGGATGGCTCTCGCGAATCGACAATTCGACTGCCGGATCTGCGCTTACGGGCAGCGGCATTTCCTCGAGCTCGGCCAGTTTGCGCAACACCGCGTTGACGAAGCCCGCGGAGCGCGACAATCGCAGCTGTTTGAGCCCTTCGATCGTCTCCGAAACGGCCGCACGCCTTGGGATGCGCAAGTAAAACATCTGGTAGGCGCCGATCCTGAGCGCCGCCAGCACCCGGTCCTCGAGCCTTTCCAACCGGCGATCCGCAAACTGGGAGATGGCGTAATCGAGCGCCAGCTGCCTGCGGGTGGCGCCATAGCAAAGCTCGGTGACCAAGGCCGCATCCCGACGGTCGTCGAAATCATGCTCTGCGAGCTGAGCATCGAGGACCAGGTTGAGATAGGCGTCGGTCGATCGGACCCTGCCGAGGATTTGAATCGCCAGAGCGCGGGCGTTCATCGGCCGAAGGGCCGTGTGCCCACCTCGATCCGATGTCCGGCCAAGAATTGGGACGTGCTCATCTTGCGCTTTGCCTCGGGCTGCACTTCCAGCAATACAAGGGAGCCCGACGCGCAGGCAACCTCGAGCCCCTCGCGACTAGCACGCAGTACCTCCCCTGGCGCGCCCTTTCCCGTGCTCAATTCGGCGCGGTGGATTTTGACCGTCTTTCCATCAAAAGTCGTAAACGATCCCGGCCAAGGGTCAAAAGCACGAATCCGAAGCTCCAGCTCGTCGGCGCTGCGGGTGAAATCCAGGCGGCCATCTTCCTTCTTCAGCAGAGGTGCGTGGCTGACGCCCTGAGCAGGTTGTGGAGTGGGGACATAATCTCCCCGCAAGTACCCGGGCAGAACCTGGCGAATCAGCTCCCCTCCGACGTCCGCCAGCGTGCGCTGCAGCGAACCGAAGGTTTCGCGCGGGCCAATCGGCACTTCGCGACAGGACAGAATGGGACCGGTATCCAAGCCCGCGTCCATTTTCATCAGACAGACGCCGGTCACCGACTCGCCGGACGCAATCGCCCACTGGATCGGCGATGCGCCTCGAAACTTGGGAAGCAAGGATGCGTGGACGTTGACGCAACCTTTGGGTGGAATGTTCAGCACGGTTTCCGGAAGAATCTTTCCGTACGCCGCGACGACGCAGATTTCCGGTGCGAGCTTTCGAAGCTGCTCGATCAGCGCTAGATCCCGGATCTTGGCCGGCTGGAGGACCGGCACTCCTCGCGCTTGGCTGAGGGTTTTGACCGGCGGCGGAGTTGGGTGTTGTCCGCGCCCCTTCGGCCTGTCCGGTTGGGTGACCGCGGCCACCACCTCCCCAATCTCGAGGCACGCCTCGAGCGTGGTCACCGCAAACTCGGGGGTCCCCATGAACAAGATCCGTGGAGCCATCCCCCATGCATAAACCACCTCTTAGGCGATTTCCTGGCCATCATCCGCCACCCGGGGCATCGATGCGCTTCCGAGAGCCGGCTGCCGAGGCTCAGACGCGGATCCGGACAAGTGCTCCGCCTTCCGCCGGCGCGCATAGATCGCCGTCAAGGCTTGGAGCGCCTGCTGACCGGCGGGCGCCGAGACACAGCTCCGAAGCTGATTTACCACGTTGTAGATTCCAACCGTATCTGCTTCCTCGGCGCGCCGTAGCGAGTCGATCGCAGCCCGAAACTGATCGAAGAAGGTCTTCAGCTCATCGCTTCGGCGAAGCGATCGAAAGGTCGGGTAGCGACCCTCGGCCAGCGTGTTCACGTAACTGGACATCACGTAGAGCGGCCCCGCCACGCGGTGAGTGATCAAGATGCCGATCAGCCCGAGGGCGGACGACATCAGGAGCGTGACCGCCACTGTCAGGACCAAAAGAGTGGTTGCACTCTCCTTGACCAACCCGCTCACCAGGGTCGGATCGGCGGCGCGGCCGCCAATCCGCGTCAGCTCTTCGGCCAGGCTGCGGTGCACATCCACCTCAGCGAGGTACGCGAGTGTGCCAAACAGGACCGAGATCAACGTTCCGCACAGCACCAGCAGCACCGTGTATTTCAGCTGGAACCGGCGATCGATAAGATAGGTGCGTCGTCCAGGCTTCGGTTGGGTCATAGGCGAATAAGCCTACCTCACCTTTAGCCTCGAGAGAGGAGCCGGCATGAAGCTCCCACGAGTCCGGATCGCAGTTAGCGTTCTTGTGGTTTCCCTCGCAGCCTGCCGAGACGATCCCGGCAGCCCGCAGCACTGGGAGAAGAGACTCAGTGGCGCGAAGCGGTCCAGGGACAAAATGCGGGTGTTGGAGGAACTACGTGAGTCCGGAAAGCTCGCACCTACGTTCACACCGATGCTTTGCGCGGAGCTTGAGCGGGAAAGGCTCGCAGCGGTGAAGGGAGCGATCGCGAAGCTGCTGGGAACCCTGAAGGATCCGTCCTCGGTCGGCCCGCTGACCAGCGCGATCGACTTCGGCAACTCGGACGCGAGCGGCAACGCGATGAATCGCGAGATCGCGAACGCGCTCGGCCGAATCGGCGATTCTCAATCCATCCCCGCTGTCCTTCGTATGCTCGGCAGCCGCGATCCCTACACCGAGATTGAAGCGATCAACGCGTTGGGAGCGCTCAAGGCAAAATCGGCGGTGGAGCCACTGATCGAAATCATCGTCGAACAACGAGCTGAGCCCTTCATCGTAAAGAAAGCGATCCAGGCGCTCGGCGAGATTGGGGATCCCCGAGCGGTCCCTGCTCTCGTGCCGTTGCTCTTCATGGAGAAGCGGGGGGGCTCGTTCTACGTCGAAAGCTCGTTCGCGCTGTTTCAGATTGGGCGACCCGCGAGTGACGCATTGTTGGCGGTCCTACGCGGCGAGGATAAGAAATTGCTCAGCTGGGCTCGCCAAAACAGCGTGATCACGCCGGCAATCTACGCGAAAGCCGCACAGCTAGTGGGCGACTTTCGAGATCAACGGGCAGAGCAGGCGCTGATTTCACAGCTGGGCTTTCGATCCGAATTCATCGACCTCAAGCTCTTTGTTCGAATGCGCGCCGCCGATGCGCTCGGCCGGTTGCGCTCGGCTGCCGCAGTGGGCCCACTGCAGGCGATGCTCAACGAGGAGGAGCCGCCCGCACGCCAAGAGTACATTCGCGCGTTGACCCGGATTGGAAGCCGCGATGCCATTCCAGGCATGGTCAAGGCCGCATCCGCTGGTCATTGGAACCTGCGAGAGCCGACCGCCGCGGGCTTGGCGATGCTCGGCGATGCACGCGAGCTGCCTGCCCTGGAAAAGTTGATCGCAAATGAGGGCGCGCTGACCAAGGCCGAATGCGCCGAGGACTCCACCGCCCAAGGATGTGCAAACCCGGAGGAGCTCGCGAAAAGTCACCTCGCGGTTCTGCAGCGGGACGCCAAGGTGTTGCAGGCCGCCACTGCGTGCCACGCCGACGTAAGCTGCTGGTCCAAACAGCTCGATCACGACGATCCGTTGATCCGCCAGCGGGCGGCGCTGGAGATCGGGCGTTCAAAGCAGGGTGCTCAAGCGGCCGAGCTGATCAAACGAATCGGCGAAAAAAACCTCGAGGTCCGGTTGGCGCTGATCCAGGCGGCCACCTGGTTGATGGACGTCAGTAGCGAGAGCACCCGGCCGATAAACCTTCTGCAGCTGATCGACAAACAGCTTGCCGACGATCAAGGCAAGACCGAGTTCGTCGGGGTCAACGAAGACTTGCGTCGATTGGCGATCGAGCTCAAGCGCCATCAGGCGTAGCGCGCGCTCAGGGGGAGTCTACCGTTTCAACCCGTGCTCCGCCCGCGGGGACTTCCTTCTTTTTCTCGGGCTCCTCTTGGAATGCGCTGGGCAGGATGTTGAAGGGAAGCACTTTTGCGAGCGCGATCAACAACAGGATCCCGCCAGGCGCGGCGAAGATCGCCAGGGCCGGAATGGCCTTCACGACGTCAATCAATTGCGCTCGCACCTTTCGCCGTTCCTCGCGGGTGAGCGTCTGGCCTCGCGCCGCCCGGGTTAACAAAACCGACAATTCGCCGGTCTCGCGAACCTCTCGCATCAGGCGATTAAAATTCTTCTCCAAGGTCTGTTGAATCGCCGCGACCACTTCCTCGCCCATTTTTCCGGCACCCGCCGCAACCCTGAATACGTCCACCACGGAGACGTTCTTGGCGTAGAACTCGGCCATCTCTAGTTCGACCCGCGCAGACTCGTTCGGCCCAAACCGCAAAGCGGACGCCAACTGGCGGATGAAGTCGACCTCTTGGGGTGAACGCCGCCCCCCCACCAACGAGGCGAGTATCGTCTGTTCCAGGATGAAGCGGCACAGCTCGGCGCTGCGAACTGGCTGGACGATGCTGTCGAGCACTGGAGGGGTCTTGAAGGCGCGTTTGATTTTGCGGCGCAGATCCGAGGCCAGCGGTTGCGGTAATTCCAGCCCTTTGATCTGTCGCAGAATCGCTCGGCGTCCGAGGAAGGTGGGCTTCCGTTCCGCGCTGGCCAAGGCCGTCAAAACTTCCAACAGCAGCGATTTCTGGCGGGCGGCAAAGTGAAGCAGACGCTCCACCACGGGCCGATTGAGCTCGCCTCTGGAAAAGAAGCGGATTGCCAGCCGGCCGAAGATCTGCGCATCGACGTAGACCGCTGCATTGTGCAGCACCAGGCCGTAGACTGGATCGCGGGCGAGCGATCTGGCGCGGCGCTCAATCGAGGACTCAACTTCCGAAGCAGTCTGTACCCCGAGCGTTGCGGCGAAGAGCATCACCAGTTGCTCGCGCCGGGGCGGTGACGGAGCCTGAACCAGACTCGCGATGTCCAGGGCAATTCGCGCGAAGGTGCCGATCACTGCGTAGAGAAGCGCTTCGCGCGAAGAAGCAGGGGGATTGCTCGAAGATTCAGCCTGCGCCGGAGTTCCGAATAGAAGCCCGCTCTCGCGAAGGCTCTTGCGCAGATAGGCTCTCGCCCGCGCCCGTCCCGAAAGCGGGAGAGGCTCGCGGCTGGCTGCGAAGCCCGGCGAAGAGGTGGGGTGTGCGGCCACTGCCTGATCAAGCAGCGCAGTCAACCATCCACGATCTCGAAATCGAAACGGACGCATACCCAAAATTCGCTCGGTCTCCCCGGCGCGAGATTACCCGGTTTTAGAGCCATTTCTAGCGGGGATGAATCCCTGGCGCAGGGATGATTGCGCCGGAGCGATGAATTTGCTTCTGCACCAAGGCGCGTTCGACTATGCCACTGAAACTACTCTTGATTCGGAGGAGCGATGAAAAATCGTTGCAATCGGTTGGCGGTGATCACCCTGCTCTGCTCGTCCTGGGCCTACGCATCCAGTTGGCAAATTGATCCGGCCCATTCCAGTGCCAGCTTTTCGATCCGGCACATGATGATCAGCAACGTCCGAGGCGAGTTCGGGAAGGTAACCGGAACCGTCAACTGGGATGAGACGGATGTGACCAAATCGACCGCTGAAGCGACCATCGATACGACGACGATCAACACCCACGATCCGAAACGGGATGAGCACCTCAAGAGCCCCGACTTCTTTGACGTCGCAAAGTATCCAACGATTACTTTCAAATCGACGAGCGTGAAAAAGGTTGGCGCCGACCGACTCGCGATCACCGGCGATCTGACGATGCACGGAGTCACCAAGCCGGTGACCTTGGAGGCGACCTACACCAACGAGGTCAAGGATCCCTGGGGGAATACCCGTCGCGGAGCCAGCGCCCGCGCCAAGCTCAATCGTAAAGATTTCGACCTGAAGTGGAACAAGGCCTTGGAAGGCGGCGGTGTATTGGTTGGCGACGAAGTCGACATCGCCCTCGAACTTGAGCTGATCAAGAAGGCCGCGACCAAGAGCTGAACGCTGCCCTTGCAGCGTCTTTACTTGACCGCCTTCACCCGCGGCCGTTTCTCCTCGGAACCGTCCTCCAGATTGTTCACTGACTGGAGAGCCCCGATCTTGGAGAGGCCAAATTTTTCGAGCACGCGCCGCTCCACTTCCTTGGCGATCTCGGGATGGTCCCGCAGGTAATCCTTTGCGTTCTCCCGCCCCTGTCCGATCCGCTCGCCATTGAACGAATACCAAGCGCCACTTTTTTCGAGAATGTTCTCCTGCGAGGCCAGGTCCACGAGATCTCCCTCGTGGGAAATGCCGCTTCCGTACATGATGTCGAACTCCACCTCTTTGAACGGTGGAGCCACCTTGTTCTTCACCACCTTCACGCGGGTACGGCTGCCCACCACGGTCTCGCCGTTCTTGATCGCGCCGATCCGGCGGATGTCCATCCGCTGCGAGGCATAAAATTTCAATGCATTGCCGCCAGTGGTCGTCTCGGGGTTTCCAAACATCACGCCGATCTTCATCCGGATCTGGTTGATGAACACGACGCAAGTTTGGCTCTTCGAAATCGTCCCGGTCAGCTTGCGAAGCGCTTGGCTCATCAATCGGGCCTGGACGCCCATGTGGGCATCGCCCATTTCTCCTTCCAATTCCGCCTTGGGAACCAGAGCGGCGACCGAATCGATCACCAGCACGTCAATCGCGCCGGAACGCACCAACATTTCCGCGATTTCGAGAGCTTGTTCTCCAGTATCCGGCTGGGAAAGAAGCAGGTCATCCGTTCGAACGCCGAGCTTGCGCGAGTAGGCGACATCCAGCGCGTGTTCGGCATCGATGTATCCGCAGATGCCTCCTTTCTTCTGAGCCTCCGCGACGATATGCAGGCAGAGGGTCGTCTTTCCCGAAGACTCGGGGCCATACACTTCGACGATTCGGCCGCGGGGCACGCCGCCGACGCCTAACGCAATGTCCAGCGAAAGGGACCCGGTAGAAATGACCTGAAGATCTCGAACGAGCGGTTCTTCATTGCCAAGCCGCATGATCGAGCCCTTCCCAAATTGTCGCTCGACAGCGGAGATCGCCAGCTCAATTGCCTTTTCCTTTTCCGAGTTCACGGCCATTCCAAGGCCTCCAGTACGTTTGATCAGGTGGCGTTGCAGACCCACCTGAAAGGGTGTTTAGTTTCGAGGATTTTGGAAAACTAGTCCAGTCGTCTGACACACCGGACGCTAGAAACTTCCGTCTGCAATGCGCTTTAAAACAGCTGTGGAGAGCGATGTCGACGCGCAGCTGATGCTGAAAGCGGCGGCCGGCGACAAGCGGGCGTTCGCCACCATTTTCGATCGCTATCAATCAAGCATCGTGCGCTTTGCTTTCCGCTTCGTCGCGGACCGCGCCAAGGCCGAGGAGCTTGCGCAGGAAATCTTCATCAAACTCCATCGAAGCGCGCCCAGCTATCGACCGAGCGCGAAGTTCAAAACCTTTCTCTTTCGGATCGCCACCAACCACTGCCTGAATGAGGTTCGGCGACGCGAGCATCTGATCTTTCGCCCGATCACCTCGGAAGACCCAGATGGCGACGAAGCTCGGGAACCTGCCGCTCCCGCTGGCGAGCGGCCGGACGAAGTGGTCGCGGGCAAGCAATTGGAGTCAGCCGTCCAGAGGGGTTTGGAGGAGATGAGCGAGCGCGAGCGAGCCGCCTTCGTGATGTGCCGCTTCGAAGGAATGCCCTACCGCGAAATTGCCGAGGTGCTCTCCGCAACCGAGGCCGCGGTTAAGAGTTTGATCCATCGGGCCACCGTGGTGATGGCTCGAAGGATTGAGAACTTGGAAGCGGGGACCACCGTCCCCGCCAGGAGCCATGGATGAGCTGTGCGGTTGAAATGGATCTGACTGCCTACCTGGACGGAGAGCTGCCTACAGGCCGCCGCCAGGAGGTGGAGAGCCATCTCGGGGAGTGCCGTTCATGCCAAGCCACCGCGCAGCTTCTGCAAAGAACCGTGGGCAAGCTCGCCTCGCTGCCCGGCTTCGAGGCCTCGCGCACCTTGCGGGCAGCGGTGCTGAGCCAAATCGCCCAGCAGCCCTTGTCGTTCCGCGACACGCTTCGCCAGTACTGGCGGCCACGCTTGCTCGTGCCCTCGATGGGACTGGCGGCTGCCGCGCTGCTTGCGGTGTTGTCGGCGGGCAAAGGCCCTCGAGACGCGCACGAGCATGAGCTGGGCGCAAGCCTCGAAATGATCGAGGATTACGAGGTGCTTGGCCTCACCTCGATCGAGGATCTGGAGATCGTTCAGCACCTTCACGAATTGGAGGGTCGCCCGTGAGAGTGCAGTCGGCGAATGCGCTGGGATTGGTTCTGCTGGGAACGGCACTGGTGTGGGGAGGGCCAGCGTTCTCGCAGGGCGAACAGTCACCCGCCGGCAAGGGGACGCGCTTTGAGGATCTCTCCGATGCCCAAAAGCAGCAGCTGCGCGACCGGCTGCGGGACTTCAAAGCCCGGCCCAAGTCGGAGCAGGAGCGCATCCGCCAAAACCTCGAGCGCTGGCGAGGCCTGCCCCCTTCGGAAAAAGAGCGAATCTCGCAGAACCTGATCGCATTCCAGAAGCTCAGGCCGGACGAGCAAGAACACCTTCGAGCCGCCTTTCATCGCTTCCATTCACTCGACAAGCCGGAACAGGATGAGCTTAGAGCGCAGATGCGAGCGTACTTGAAAGCGAATCCGGAAAAGCGCGAACAGCTGATGGAAAACTTGCGCAGGTGGCGCGAGATGAGCCCCGAACGTCGCGAGCAGTTGCGCGAAAAGATGCGGGAGCGCCGGCGACGGTGAGGAGAACTCGCTGGATTGGCGGATCGCTGCTTTGCGTCGGCTTGGCCTTGGGCCAGGTTGGGTTCGCCCAACCGGTCAGGTCCGAACGGACTCGTCCGCGGACCGCCGAACGTGCCGATGCGGGTCAACCCCTCTCCGAGGAGGATCTCGAAGTCCTGAAAAATCTCGAATTGCTCCAGTACTTGGGCGAGTCGGATGATCTCGAGCTGTTCCTCGCGCTATCCGACGCCGAATAGCCCTTCAGGGGATTCTCAATCGCAAGCCAGGTTGAAGCGTGAGGCGATTCGGACTCGATGTACCCGAGCCGGTGAAAAAGTGGCGCACCCCGACCTCCGCGAACAGCCCGAGCCACTTGCTGACTTTGTACTCCAGTCCTCCACTTCCCCCCACACCAAACAAGGTGGGCGAGGCAAAAATGGTTGGGATCTCGAACGAGATATAGATATCCGCGCGTTCGCTCACCGGGGCCGCCAGCGCAAAGCGTGGAGTGAGCCCAAAGTTGCGGTACAGGTTCGCGTGAAGGGTCAGCCGCAGGAACTGGTACTCGACACCGCCGCCGATTTCGATTCCGAAGAAATCGCCCGCTGTCGGTTGAAGGAGTAACCGCAGATCCGCGGTTGGCTTCGCTTGCTCGCTCCACCTTCGGCCGGCTCCCTCCTTCCCGCCCTCGCGAAGCGCGAACTTCGCAGTGGTAGTTTTCTTGACCCGAATCACCACTTCCTCGCGCCAGCTGAGCTTTCCATCGACGCTCTTGGCCTCGACAACATGCCGGCCAATTGAGACCGGGACGTGGAGCGGGGACGTGCCGGCGGGGCGGCCATCGATGCTCACCGTCGCGCCCCGAGGGTCGGTTTGAATCCGAAGCTCACCGCGCAATTGGGTGCGCAGGCTCTCGACCATTCTCACCACGGTCGGATCTACTTTGGCCGCATCGAGCGATGCCTCGGGATCGTTTTCCAGCGCCTTGGCAAATGCGGCGTCCGCGGCGACGAAGTTCTGTGCGGCCGCGAAGCACTGGCCTCGCAGAAGGTGGATCTTAGCCAAGAGCTTCTCGTCCGACGCTTGCGATGCAGCCGAGTCGAGCGTCCTCAGAGCACCCTCGAAGTCGCCGCGGCTGAATTCCGCCTGCGACATCTGCAACTTGGCGCTTGCTTGAGAGTCTCCGGCGGTCGGCTCAGCGGTGGCGATGAGCAGAAGAATCGCGGGCGCTAGGGCAGATATCATGGAGCGAGTTCGATACGCAGCACATCCGACCGTCCTCGCGCAATCTTTATTTGTCGCTCCACGGGCCGAAAACCCGATCGTTCCAGGCGAACCTTGTGTCTTCCAGGAGGAAGCTCAAGCAGCAGCGGCGAATTGCCCTTGCGTACTCCGTCCACGACGACGAGCGCCCAATACGCGTCTCCGTGGTAGGTGGTGACCACGTTCAATTGACCGGTGGTCGTCAATGGAGCTTTTTTGGCCAGCCTCGCTTTCTTTGGCTTCGAGTGGTTGGTGACAGGCTTTGACGTCGTTTGCTCCAATGACCGTTGAGGCGCCAGAGAAGCGACTGGCTCCGAACCTTCTGGGTTGGGCGCGCTTTCGGGGTTGAGGTGATCCTCCTCGCGCACATCCAGGGGGCTGGCGTCCTCACCCGTATTCAGCGCCAGGCCCATCTCGCCGCCGGGCGAACTGCTTGGGCTCGCGGTTTTCTTGGTCACCGCCCGACTCCGATCCACCGCGTGGGCCTTGCCGCTGTTCAGTGAGGCCCGACTGGCGATGAACGCACCGGCCGCGAGCGCCACCGAGACCAAGGCCGACGTCACGATCGCCGTCCGCCGGCTTCTGACCTGGCGAAACATCTCCTGCGTGCTCGGTAATCGTCGGATCGGCTTTGCTTCCGCGAGCACAGGCGGCGAAGGTTCCGGTGTGATCTGAGGCACCAGGACCGGTGCGATCGCAAGAGCCAATTGGCCCGAAGCGTCGACGCCGAGGCTCTGCGATTGCTCCACCACCTTTCGCATCGATGGCCGAGTCAGCCGAATCGGACCACTGCTTTGCGCGATGCCCGCCTGGATCGAATCCGGTTCGAGGCTCGCAACTGCCTCGTGGCCAGCAGCCACCGCGGCATCCACCGGTGCGAGCCACTCATCGAGATAGGCGCTCTCTAACGCGTGGAGCAGTTCTACGGCTGATCGGTAGCGCTCGTCGGGATTTTTTGCCAGCGCCCGCTTGACCACGTCCGCGACTTTCTGGGCAACCCAGGGGGCTCGCGAGACGAGGTCCGGAGGCGGAGTGTTCGCCTGCATCTGGATGATTGACATCTCGCTGTCGCCCTCGAACGGCAAGGTGCCGGTGAGGCACTCGAAAAGCAAAATCGCCAACGCGTAAAGGTCCGCCCGGTGATCGATTTCCTTCTCGCCGCGCGCCTGCTCAGGAGACATGTACTGCGGCGTGCCAACCACCAGTCCCGCTCGGGTCAGCGCATCGGGATTGCGGCTCGAGCGGAGGATTCCGAAGTCCAGAATCGTCACTTGTCCGTCCGGACCGAGGAAGATGTTTCCAGCCTTGATGTCCCGGTGGATGAAGCCGCGCGAGTGAATGAAGTCGAGTCCACCGCAGACCTGCTGCATGATCGGCAGAAGTTCCTCGCGAGCGAGGACGCCGTGCTCTCGAATGTATGCCGCCAAGGTCCGCCCCTGGAGGGCCTTCATCACGATGAACGGTCGATTCCCCACCCGCCCAACCCCGAAGATCGGCACGATGTTGGGATGCTCCAATCCAGCAGTCAGACGCGCCTCGCGCTCGAAGCGGGCGATCACATCCGCGTCGCCGGTAAATGAGCTGGCGAGCACCTTCACCGCCACCTTCCGGTCCAACTGCAGATCATGGGCCAGGTACACCGTACCCATCCCGCCCTCGCCCATCCGCTTCTCGATCCGCCACTTCCCCTCGAGCACATCGTTGATCCGGACCGGAACGAAATCCTCTTCGCCACTGCTCTCTGCCGGGGCCGCCGGCGAGGGTGGAGCTGCCTGCTCCGCGGCGGACTGAGGCCCGGAGGCTATGGCAGGGCCAGGCTGTGCCAGCACGGCGCCGCATTGGGCGCACGATGCGTCAGTTGACTGCACAGCTTGCCCGCACCCAGGACACTTAAAATCGGGCTCGCCCACGGCCCCACACCATACCCTAGTTTTTTGCCGAAGAGAGCCCTTAGAACCGTCCCGGTTATTCCACGGTCACGCTCTTCGCGAGGTTACGCGGCTGGTCTACGTCGGTGCCTCGCAAATCGGCAATGTGGTAGGCCAGCAGCTGAAGCGGGACAGTGGCGACCAAAGGCGCCAGAAGCGCAGCCGCCGGCGGCACTTTAATCAGGTAGTCGCTGCGGGTTGGAACGTGCTCGTCGTCGTCATCGGCGATCGAAATCACTCGCGCGGAGCGAGCCCGAACCTCCTCGATGTTTCCGAGGATCTTCTGATAGGTGATGCTCGGCTCCTTCGGGGCGATCACCACCACTGGAAGCTCCTCGTCGATCAGCGCGATCGGACCGTGCTTCATCTCGCCGCCGGCGTAGCCCTCGGCATGAATGTAACTGATCTCCTTGAGCTTGAGCGCGCCCTCGAGCGCCACCGGGAACATCGGCCCCCGTCCGAGAAACAGGAATCCCTTGGCATTGTGGAATTCCTTGGCGATCGACTTGGTGGTTGCTTCGCACTGCAGAACCTCTTCCATCAGCTTGGGAATCTGGGCGAGCCGGGTCAGGTGCAGCTGCGCTTGGGCCGCGCTCAGCGTGCCGCGAAGGCGGCCGAGCTTGATCGCGAGAAGGTAAAGGCACGCGAGCTGGGTGGTGAAGGCCTTGGTAGAAGCGACGCCGATTTCGGGGCCCGCATTGGTAAGGAGGGTCCCATCCGCCTCTCGCGTCATTGCCGAACCCATCACGTTGCAAATGGTGAGCGTGGTGGCACCGCGCGCTTTCGCTTCTCGCATCGCCGCCAGCGTGTCCGCAGTCTCGCCGGATTGGCTGACCGCGATCGCCAGCTGATGCGAGTCGATCAGGGGATCGCGATAGCGAAACTCGGAAGCGAGCTCGACCTCGACCGGAATCCTCGCCAAGCTTTCAATCATGTGCCGGCCGGCCAAGCCCGAATGCCAGCTCGTGCCACAGGCCAATACGGTGATTCTCGAGAGGGAGCGTACCTGCTCCGCGGAAAGCCCGAACCCTTCAAGGTGCACATCCCCTTCGGAAAGGAGCATCCGCCCGCGGAGGGTATCGGCCACCGCTCGCGGCTGCTCCCAAATCTCCTTGTGCATGAAGTGCTTGTGGCCGCCCTTTTCGGCCATCATCGGCGTCCAATCGACCCGCTGCGCCGCGCGATGGACGCGTTCCCCGCGACGGTCGAACAATTCGACCTGATCGGCGCTGACCACCGCCAGCTCACCCTCTTCGAGATGGATGAATTCCCGGGTGTGCTCGAGAAACGCGGGAATATCGGACGCCACGAAATTTTGCCCCTGCGACAAACCGATCACCAGCGGGGAGGCATCCTTCGTCACCACGATCCGCTGCGGATCCTGCGCGCAAATCACTGCCAGCGCGTAGGTGCCGCGCGCCTTGGAGATTGCGGCGCGAACGGCAGCGGGAAGGTCTTGTCCTTCTTTGAGCTGCTCCACGATCAGGTGAGCAAACACTTCGGTATCCGTCTCCGAGGAAAACAAATGGCCTTTGCCCAGCAGCTCCTTCTTCAGCGCAAGGTGATTCTCCAGAATTCCGTTATGGACGACGGCCACGCCTTGGTAGGAGTGGGGGTGGGCATTCTCATCCGAGGGGCGGCCATGGGTTGCCCATCTCGTGTGCCCAATTCCAATCGTGCCCTTGGGCATCTCGGTGAGTAGCCGCTTTTCGAGATTTTTCAGCTTGCCGCAGGCGCGAACCACGCTCAGGCCGTGCCCATTGAGCACCGCCACGCCCGCCGAGTCATAGCCCCGGTATTCCAGCTTCTTCAGGCCGGCCACCAGGATCGGTGCTGACTCCTTATCGCCCACGTACCCAACGATTCCGCACATGAGATGTCCCTCTTTTCGCCGACCCCATCCTACCAAGCAAGCAAGATGGGCGCTTCTGGGAGCGGCGCAAGCAGCGTGCGAACCCCGACCGTCATCCCGAGAACACCGGCTATTCCGGCAATGCCGGGGTGCGCTGGTACCGACGCGCATCCGGGGAAAGCCTCGAAAACCGACGTCAGCGAGCCTTCTTCTTCGCGACCCAGCCCTCCTTGATGACCTGGGGGCTGCGTGAAAGCGTGAGACTCAGCGGCGGCACATCTTCCGTAACCGTGGTGCCTGCCGCGATGTAGGCGCCGTCGCCGACCCGCACCGGGGCAACGAACTGGGTATCGGATCCGACGAACACCCCATCTCCGATCACCGTTTGGTGCTTTTGCGTCCCGTCATAATTACAGGTGATGGTCCCCGCGCCGACGTTGACGCCGGAGCCGATTTCCGCATCGCCGAGGTATGAAAGATGGTTCGCTTTGGAACCTTTGCCAAGGTGAGCCTTCTTGGTCTCGACAAAGTTTCCCAAGTGCACCTGCGACTCGAGCTCGCTACCCGGACGCAGTCGGGAGAATGGACCCACGCTGCATTCGCGTCCGATCTTCGCCCCCTCGATCACCGAATAGGCGAGAACCTTGGTTCGATCGCCGATTTCGGAGTTGACCACCACGGTACCCTGCCCCAAAGAGACGCTCTGCCCAATCCGGGACTGCCCGACAATTGAGACGGATGGCCCGATCTCGGAGTCCGAGCCGATTTCGATTCCTTCCGCGATGTACGCCGTGTCTGGATCGAGAACGGTGACGCCAGCCTTCATCCATCCGCAGTTGATCCGCGATTGCAAAACTTTGGCACACGCAGCGAGCTCGGCGCGGTCGTTCACCCCTGCCGCGTCCTCCGGCGCAATCGAATGCGAGCTGACCTTCTTCTTGCGCGCGGCGAGCTCTACCAGGTCCGTGAGGTAGAGCTCTTGTTGAGCATTGTCGGAACGAATTTTTTCCAGCGCGTCCCAGAGAAAAGCCGATTGCGCGAGGTAGATGCCGGCATTGCACTCCCGGATCTTCTTTTGCTTTGGAGTGGAATCCTTTTCCTCCACGATCCGCAGAATTCGCTGCCCCGAACGCACGACTCGGCCATAGCCGGTCGGATCCGGGAACATCGCGGTCGCGATCGCGAGCAGGGCTTTGGACTTGCGAAAGGCATCCACCAAGGCCTGCAGGCTGGCGACACGAATCAGCGGCAGGTCCCCGTTGAGGATCAAAATTGGCCCCGAGTAGTGATTGAGCTGGGACTGTGCGCTTCGTGCCGCATCGGCGCTTCCCTTCTGCTCCGTCTGGAGCGCAAACCGAATTGGCTGCCCTGGAAAGCTCTGCTCCAGCGCAGCACGGACCTCCGCCGCCTGGTGTCCCAACACCGCGACGATCTGGGAAACGCCGAGCTCCAGCGCGCGGCGGATCGGGTACCAGCAGAGGGGATGCCCGAGCAACGGATGGAGAAGTTTCGCCTTCTCCGATTTCATCCGGGTGCCCTTTCCAGCGCAGAGGACGATCGCGGCGAGATTGCCACCTGGAGAGAACGAGCTCATCTTTCGGACTGCTTCAAAAGCTCTGCCAGATGCTGCTGCCAAATCTCCGGGAAGGAGTGGGTACCGTGTCCGCGCGTCTTGTCGGTAATCGGCAGAACGATCGCGCGGCCATTCTTCACTCGCTTGATCTCGTTCTCGAGAATGCCCAATTCGGGCGGATTGATCACATCGTCGGCGGAATTGATCGCCAGAAGCGGCGCCCGGATCGTCTCTAGCTTGGGAGAGGGGTCATAATTTCTGGAAGCCTCGATCTGATAGAGCAAGTCGTTGGCGTCCGCTTTCTCGACCCGCCGCGCGACCCAATTCTCCATGAACTGGTCCGCCGAGTCGCGAGTGGGGGATTGCTTTTGCCATTGAAGCGCGCTGCTGCTCATGATCATCAAGATGTGATGAGCGGCGATCAGCGCGCGTGGCTGGGACTTGTATTCTCCCTGTTGCCAGTCCGGATCCCCGCGGATTGAATCGATGATCATCCGGCGCATCATCCGATTTCGGCCAGCAATCTGCACGGGCAGGCTGGCCAAAGGCAAAAGCGCGTCCATGAACTCCGGGTAGGTCTCACCCCACACCCAGCTGTGCATGCCCCCCATCGAGGTGCCCGTCACCAGTCGCAGGTGATTGACGCCCAGCTTCTGGGTGAGGAGCAGATGGTGGGCGCGCACCATGTCGTCGTACTCATAACGAGGGAAACGCGCGTGAAGGCCGTCGCTGGGCTTGCTCGAGCGGCCGTGTCCAATTCCATCCGGAAGCACGATGAAATAGCGATTGGCATCGAGCAGCTGTCCCGGTCCGAACAACACGCCCGCGAAATTGTCGGTCAAAAATTGATTGGAGGATCCGCCCGTCCCGTGGAGGACGATCACCGCATTGCGCACCTCGCCCTTCTGGTCGCGCTTGGCAGTGCCGAGCGTCTGATAATGGATCCGCAGCTCCGGAAGAACCTCGCCGCTTTTGAATTTGAAGTCCCGGACAACGAACTCGCCCGATTGGGGCGCAGGGTAGCTGGCGGCCCTACCCTGTGCGCTCGCGATCACCAGCAGCAAAACCAGCTTGTATTTCATGCGTCCTCCAACCGCGTCGAAACTAGCAAACTGCTGCCCTGGACGCCCGGACCGTGATTGGAGTACGCCGCCGGGATGTCGAATGAGAACCAGACAGAGAGCTCCTCGAACCACGAATCCTCCGATCCGCAGGCCACCCGGATCGGCAAATTCATCCAGACCTATCACGGCTTTCTTTCGAGTTTCGTGATCGGCGCCGCCGGACTGATCGCCACTTCGATCTGGCAGTTCCGTCAAGCGGAGATCGCCGGGCGTCAGGCAGCCGCACAACAGAAAGTCGCCGAAACCCAGGCCGAGAACAACTGGAAAATCGAGAAGGCCAAAATTCTCGCTCAGAATCTGCAGACGCTCTCGGCCCAGGGCGCCAACAATGTCGAACAGCGCTACGGCGTGCTCCTCTCGTTGACTCGGGGGAACATTCTCGATCCCGAGCTGGCAGTCTCGTATGCCCTCGAACTCGGCAGGGATAACCCGGAGTACATGCGCAGCGTGATGACCAATACGGGCGGGAAGGACTACTGGCGGCTGGCGCGAGCATTCGAGCCAACCTGCCAACAGCGCTACGGAGTGACCAAGCCGAACGACCTGTGTTCGAAGGACAAATTAGCGGAGCGGAGCACTGCAATCGCCGGGATGTTCGCGGACGAAATCGCCGCCGCGTTCGCTCAAGGGAAATTGGGCCCGGCGGCGATGCTTAGCGAGGAACACCAGGTGCAGGCACAGGCGGTCCGACTTTCCTGGTTATTCGCTCCGGCGCTGAACGGTTGGTACGAAAAGCGCTCGTGGAACGAGATCAAACGATTCGAGTCGAGCTCAGAAGGCGCGAAGCTGGTCTCGGCGCTGGTCTTGGCGGCCGCCCGGACCGGAGAACTGACCAGCCATGAGGAAGCAAAGAAACTGAACGACTTTCATCTCGAGCGACGGAAATGGCTCACCCAGTACTTGCTCGGAAATGCCTGCGACTCGGATTGCAAGGGCAAGTTGGTGCAAGTGATGTTGACCAGCTACAGCGAGGCACAGGGCGACTACGATCTGCCGATGCGTTCGCTGCTTCAGCAGTCCCGTTCTCACGCCAGTCCAGCCTTTTCGGCGCTTCACGCACGACTGCTGTGGTGCCAGGTCGATTCCGACGATTTGACTCAGCTGCGGGATCGGGTGCTGGTGCCGGAGCTATCGGATCTCCTCGCGAAGAGCGGCAGCCACTCGGAGTCGGCCGACGATCTGATCGACCTATTGGCCCTGGTACCCATCCCCAAAGAGCCCAAGGCCCTCGACGCCTGGAGATCCTTGATCGCGACGATCGAGAAGGGCCCGAATCTATCGCTGGCGAAGCGGTTAAATGATCGGCGCGTCGCCGCCGCCAAAGATCGCAGCTCGCCTCCACCGGCGATGCGCAAAATCACGATGTGCGGAGAACCGAGCGGCACCACTCAGACTTCAACGCGGTAGGACCCTCGGCCCGCCAAGGCCGCCTTATTCGAATGGAGCGGGTAGCTTAAGCGCGGCTAATTTTGGATTGTCCGGCTCTGACCGCTTGCGATTTGCCAGAAAGCGCAGCGTGGAGCCGATCAAAAACAGGGGAAAAGAGACGAAGCTCCACTGGGCGGCCTGATGAACTGTCTCGTATTCCAGCGGATTGATCGAGATCACGATTCGAGTGGACGTGCTCTCTTCGCCCCGATTTGGCTTGTCTTTCCAGGAGCCTGGCTCGGCCTTTGGCGTTTCCACGCGGTCCTCGAAGAAACCAAGCCGGTGGCTTGCACTGAGAGCGGCGGTCGATACCAGGGTCGAGGGTGAAATCCCCAGTGCCGCCGCACCCGCTTGAATCAGCTTCGCCTCGTCCAAGGTGGTCCGGACGGTCACCGTCTTAAACGTGGCCATCGCTGTCCAATCTTAAATCCGAGCGTGCGCGGCTGTAGAGGTAAAAAAAGACCCCCTCCTCGGGTGAGGAGGGGGCCTCACGCGACGCCCAGCACAAGGGGGGGGTGAGCTGAGTGTTCGCGCTCAGTTTTGGCGGCCCTTGTGATTCTTTCCTTCAGTTCTCCTGGAAGACACCGCCGCTGGCCATTCCCAAGCCGGAGAATGGGTCGACCAACGGAACAGCAATGCGATCTCCGGCATAACGCATGGCCTGAATCATTGAGACGAGAATGCACATGCCACGACCGGACTTACTATGTCAAGCCTGAAGCGCCTGGCGATGCAGACTAATGCACGACTGGTGACTCGTGCACCCTAGGCGATGCGGATCCTCGTGGAGTCTTAGCAGTGCAGGTGGGTATTCGTGAGATCGTCCACGCATTCGCGGTAGGAATCCTGCGCGACCGTGTCCGTCCAAACTGAGTTAACCCCAGCCACTACCTTCAGCTGTTGCGGCGATAGGAGACGCAGCGTTGTTCTAGCTAAGACCAACCTTCTCGTTTTGCGTTCAACCTTCATCGTCCCTCCAAAACTCCCTCGCCCCCTAAGACTACGACTCTACCATGCCAAAAAACCAATGTTAACGCGTAAGCACACCACGTTCGGTCGCCCTCGCGCTCGTCAGAGTCTCCACCCATCCCTTCAGGGAAGAGGGCTCCGATGGAATGCTGCTCGGATCGCTGGTTCGCCAAAGCCGAATGGTTTTGTCCGCGCCCGCCGAGGCGAGGAACTTGCCATCGGGCGAAAAACTAATCCGCTTTACATATCCGGAATGGCGGTGAATCGACAGGGTGATGCCCTTCGAAACATCCCAGAGTCGGACCGTCTGATCGGCGCTTGCCGAACCCAGCAGTTTTCCGTCCGGCGAAAATGCAATTTGTTCAACCCAGTCCTTGTGGCCCTGCAGCAACGCATCCGGACCTCCAGTCATGGACCAGAGCCTGATCACGCCATCTTCCGCCGCAGTGGCCAGAAACCTCCCGTCCGGAGAGAACTCGGCACTGCGCACGTTGTCGCTGTGTTGAAAGGCTCTGCTGGTGCCATTGAAGAGATTCCAAAGGCGCGCGGTGTGGTCGCGACCAGCCGAGGCAAGAAACTGCCCGTCTGGTGAAAATGTCAGGCGTGAGATGAATCCCTGATGACCCTGGAGCGGCCTGCTCGCACCCGTCGAGACGTCCCACAAACGGACGATCCCATCCGCGCCCGCGGAAGCGAGTAACTCTCCTTTGGGTGAGAACATGACGGTGTGAACTTCACCCTCGTGTCGGCGGTAGACCTGGCTCTGGCCGGAATTGACGTTCCAGAGCCTCACCGTGCCGTCCACGCTGGCGGAGGCCACCGTCGTACTATCGGGCGAGAAGGCGACGTCCCAGACTGCATTTTCGTGACCGATCAGCGTTCGGCCGTGCCCGCTCGGCACCTCCCAAATGCCGACCGTATTGTCCCAACTGGCGGACGCGAGTTTCCGGTTGTCCGGCGAAAATACCACCCGATAGACCAGAGCTCGGTGCCCCACGAGAACTTTGCTTTCGCCGGTCCCGACATTCCACAATCGGATCGAGCCATCGCGCGCACCGGACGCGATCAGCTTGCCGTCCGGTGAAAACGCCATGTCAATCACGCCGTCACCGTGGCCCCTGAAAATTCGCTCGAAGCTGGACGGCGCCGACCACACGCGAGTGGTCTTGTCCCAACTGGTCGAGGCGAGCGCTTTGCCATCCGGCGAAAACAGAACCTGGGCGACCCCAGCTGCGTGTCCCCGAAGAACCTGGATTAGCTCCATTCGCTGAGCATTCCAGATGCCCACCAGGCCATCCTCGCCTCCAGAGAGCAGCAATTTATCGTCCGGCGAGAAGGCCACCGACTTCACCGGTTGGCTGTGCGCTCGAACCGAATGGACCGTGTTTCTCTCCAAATCCCAGAATCGCACCGAGCCATCGTCCGCCGCTGCAGCGAGCAGGTTATCGCTGGCGGAAAAAGCGACGTCCCAGAGTTTCTCAGATCCATGTTGCAGCACTCGCGGTAGGCCCGTAGCCGTATCCCACAGCCGTAGCGAACCATCCAAGCTGGTCGAGGCCAGCCGATCACCACGATGCGAAAAGGTCAGCGCCCGCACCCGTCCCTCGTGCCCGCGGAACAGTTTTGGCTTGCCGGTGGCGAGATCCCAGACCCTGATGGTGTCATCCCAGCCTGCCGAGGCCAACGACCGCCGATCGGGGGAAAACGAGACGATCGAAACGGTGGCTTGGTGCCCGCGAAGAACCTGCTTCAGCGCCAGCTCACGGGTGGACCAAACGCGAACCGTCTTGTCCGCACTCGCCGATGCCAACAGCGCCCCATCCGACGAAAGCGCGATGTCGCTGATCGCCCCTTCGTGGCCCCAAAGGGCTCTGACGCTGCCGTTGGACAAGGACCAAACATGTACCATCGCGCCGTCGGCGTCGAAGAAGAACAGCGTTCCGCCGTCCGGCGAAAACAGCATTTTTGCAACCGGTTGAAGGTGCTCGAGGGAATGCACGATTCCCCCGGTACGAAGCTCGCGAATTTCGACGGACTTGGTATCGGCCGTGGCGATCATCGAGCCGTCGGGAGAAAAAGCAGCGCGCGCGGAGCTCTTGATGACGTGTTGGGCCACTCCGGCGCTTTGAGCTTCCACCACCACATCGCGCGCGGCCTGCCAATCCGCGCCATCCACGGGATACCTCTTTATCCAGGTCAGCGCGGCCGTGGGATCCTTGTCGAGGGAGGATCTGGCTTGGACCAGCAGAAGCTCGTTCCGACTCGCCTCGGTTAATCTCTCGTGAATCAACCGGCGGGCGCTGACCAAGCCCATCGCGGTAAGCAAGGCCAAGCACACCCCACCCACTGCAACCGTGAAGTGATTGCGGCGCACCCATCTTCGAACCAGGTTGTACGAGGAGTAGGGGTGGGCGCTGACCAGTTGTCCGGTCTGGAATCTCCTCAGATCTTCGGTGAGCTGTTTCGCAGTGGGGTATCGGTGGCTCACGTCCCGGGCCATCGCCTTGTCCACGATCGTGACGAGGTCGTCCGGCACTCCCCGCGCGCGCCGCTGAAGCGGAACTGGCGGCCCCTGGATCACCTTCTCCATGATCTCCGACGAATTCGGACCATCGTACGGAGGCACGCCAGCGAGAAGATGATAGAGCATCGCGCCGATCGCGTAGACATCGGCGCGTTCGTCCACTTCCTTGCCTTCCGCCTGTTCGGCGGGCATGTACTCTGCGGTCCCCAGTACCGCGCCGGTAATCGTCAGCCGCCCATTGCCTTCCCGACGGCTGATGGAAACGGATCGTCGGGTTGGCGCTGGGCTTGGGCTGCGTGGATCGGCCAGGTCGACGGCGAGGCCCCAATCAATCACCACCGTCTCACCAAAGGCTCCAATCAGCACGTTGGCCGGGTTTAGGTCGCGGTGAATGATCCGCTGGCTGTGGGCGTAAGAAATCGCATCCGCGACTGCAATCACGTTCGGAAGCAGCGCGAGGCGCTCCTGGAGCGTCTTTTTTTCCTCGATTAGCTCGGCCAGGGATCGGCCCGAGACCATCTTCATCGCGTAGTACGGCTTTCCCGACGAGGCCCATCGACCGAGATCTTGGATCGGGATGATCGATGGGTGCTGCAACCGGGCGATGATCAGCGCCTCGCGCATAAAGCGCGTTTCCTCGTCTTCGTCGGGCCGCAATAGCTCCTTCAGCGCAACCTTGCGCTTAAGGCGCGTGTCGATTGCCTTGAGAATGCGACCCAAACCTCCACGGGCATGCTCGCCGAGAACCGAGTAGCGTTCGTCGTCGGACTTCCCTTCGGTGCTTTGATTCGAATCCGTCGGTTCAGGCGATTTCAATTCGCTTGGGCGGCGCGCACGAGATTCAGTCGTGCGTCTGGCCCGCTGCGGAGCCCGGAAATTGAATTCGCTCACCTGGAAACCCCACCTGTTCCGAGAGAGTCCGCGGCACTCTATCGGACAAAAAAATCGAGTCAACTACATACGGCGCCTAACGTTTGGCGTGTTCCATCGAGTCAAAGGTTCATTTCCCGTCACTCGCGGCAGACTCCTGGCCGACCAGATATTCCATCATCTTGTTAACATTCATCGTCGATACGTTGGCGCTGGGCACCAACAGAATTTTCTTCTCGCCGAACTGCTTCGCGAGCTGGATTCTCACGTAGGCGTCGCCCCCGAGCTTATCCAACGCCTGCGCCTCCTTCCGGGTGGACTCCGCTTCTGCCTGAGCGGCCGCAATCAGCGCCTTGGCCTTGTTCGATTGAGTTTGGTAATAGCCATCCGCCTCGTTGCGGATCCGCCCCGCTTCCCCCAGGGCGTCCTCTTTTTTCCTGTTCCATTCCGCGCGCTTGGCCTGAAGCTCACTCTGCTTTTGAACGGTCATGTTCTTCTGCTGCTCACTCAACGTTTGGACGTCCGCTTCGGCCTGCTTTTGTGCATCGATCGCGGCCTGGTATTCCGGATCAAACCGATGCTGCTGTACCTGAAGCAGATCCACGATGATCCCGAAAGGTTCCAGTTCTTTGGTCAGTTCGTCGCGCGCATGCGCTGCCGTCTTGTTCTTCACCGTCACGTGGTAGTACTCCTCGCTGGTGATCTCGTTGAACACGTCGCGGATCACCGAACGAGCGACCGGCCGTACTAGCCGCTCTTTGATCTCCCCGATCGTCTGACCCACGCTGGAAACGATGAACGCCGCCTTTTGCGGATCCAATCGCCACATCAAGTTCACGTCGATATGGACGTTGTTACCATCTCTGGTTTTGAAGGTGATGTCGTCCGGCACCGGTCGGTCGCCCTCGGTTGCGCTGGCATTCATCAAGAGGTTCTGTTGGGAGATTGGTAGCCGGTTCCAGCTGTTGACCACCGGCATGACCAGGTACACCCCGCCCGGCTGATAAACTTGCTGATAACCGCGCTTCTCTACGATCCCGAGAAGGTTGGTTCGGACTCCCACCTCGGTTGACGAAGTGGACTCACAACCGCAGAGCAACACGACCGTGAGGGGAAGCACCAGCCAACGGAGCAGGGCAAGGTCGATTTGCAGCCAACTCATCGCTTCGCCTCCTTGGTTCTCGAAACCCCGACCGGACCCCCTGGGCTGAGGCCAATCAGGGACCAGCTCTGCCGGATGAAAGCGATGTACTGCTCGGGGGTCATCACCGCCGAGGTGATGTTGTCGAACATCTTCGCCGTCTGAAGAGCCACCACATACCGTCCCCCTGGACTGTTCAAGGCATCCGCTTTGAGCCGCTTGGCCTCCGCGGCGGCAAAGCCGTATTCCTTGTCGGCCCTGGCTCGGTTCTGACTGGCGTAGAGCTCTGCTTCCGCGCGGATCTTGGAGATCTCCGCATTGACCTCCGACTCCGCGATCGTGATTGCAGCGTTACCCTTTGATTCGATCTGTTGCAGTTTGGCGCGCTCGTCGTTGACCAGTCCCGCCTTGCGGTTTTTCTCCGCCAACTGAACCGCCACTTTCTTGTCATGAAGGGACTTTTCATAATTCGGCGCGTAGGTGTAGCTACCGAGCAAGAGCTTCTCTGCTTTGAATCCGCGCACCGCGAACTTCTCCTTGAGGAAGTCCTCCGCTTCCTTGATCCGAGCAATTCGCTCTTTCTCGTCATAGAAGGATTCGGCATTCATCTTTCCGAGCGTGGACAACACCCCGTTGCGGAACGTGTTGACCACGAAGCCCTCCACGTAGAGCGATCCCCAACCGAAATCCTTGGCCACCCGCACCGGGTCGGCGATCGAGTACAGCAGCGTGATGTCGGCGATGACCGAGTAGCCGTCCGAGGTTTGGACGGTGAACGCCTCCAGCGGCAAGTGCGCTGTCTCGATAAGCAGCTTTCGGCGCTCATCGAAGTATTCGTCCACTTTGCGGGCAACCGTTGTGGTCTTTGCCTTCGACCGCGCCTCCTGTCGATCATTGCTCGCTTCGAGAATCTGAACTCCCCGTGGGAAGGCATGCATCGTCACTCCTGGGCCGAGAAAGTAAAGACCCGGCCCGTAAACGCGAGCCTCAATCCCAGTGCTGATCCCGAAGCGCTGCTGCTGCACTCCGTACTCGTTCGGAAGCACCCGAGTGGTACAGGAGCCATACAAAATGGCCACGATTACCGCGGCGAGCAGCGCCAGCAGAAGAAAGCGAGTCGACGTCACCTTCAGCCGCTGCAGCGCCGCGCTCTTGCCGACAATTTCGACCATCAGTGAACCCTCCCTTTGCCCAGCTTGGCCCCGCTGGCGGTGCCCTCCTTGTGCTCCGTTTCTGCAACCGGGACGATCTCCCCCGTCGTTTCCGATGAGAGCAGGTAGGCCATATCAATTCGAGCCAACTCGTCCTCGGTACGCTCGACGATCATATTGAGCTTTTCCTCGTAACGGCGATTCGACCAGTACCGGCGTAGGTCCGGAAAAAAGAGGCCCGCGAGGGCAAAAGGAAGAATCCATTCCTTGGACCACAGCGGAATGAATGGCGCCCAGACCACGAAGCTGCCGACCACAATCCCAGCCACACAGCAGCCGACGCGCTCGAGTCCATGAAGACCTTCGCGGGTAAGATAGAAGTCGTTTCGCTCGCGGTTGATGAAGCGAAACGCTTCTTGAGCATAGGCCGGGATCACCACTCGGCGAATCAGCCCATCCAACTCCTCGAGGAACGCTTCCGCCGGGGCGCCACTGAGGTGTGGCTTTGCTGAGCAAACCGACTCCTTGAGGCGCGGCCATTCCTGCTCATAGATTTCGGTGAAATACTTCTTCACCGCTGATTCGCCCCAGCGCAAAATGTCGTCGGTCAGCCCCGGCCGGCAGTTTTCAAACGTTTGAAGAAGGCTGTCGAGAACGCCGCCGAGAAAGCTCAAGCTCGCGCGTTGGCGGCGCAGGAACCTGGGTTTCATAGCCATCGGAGCGTTCCAGCCATCGTCCCGGTCAGCCTATCACGCGCGAGTCTTTTTCCTTGCCGCCTGCTCAACAGTAGGGTTGCTTTCGTCGAGTCAGCGGAAGGCTGTCGAGATACGCTTGCGATACCCACCAGGGTTGGTAAGGAGTATTCCATGCGCCCGCGAGTCATTCTGGATTTCATGACGGCTGATCCGGTGCGAATCCCTTCAGACACTCCAATTCCAGGCGCCCATGCGCTGATGCGCAAAGCCAACGTCCGCCACCTGGTGGTGATGAATGGAGCTCAGCTGGCCGGCGTGGTTTCGCAGCAGGATCTCTATGTGATTGAGACCCTTGCGGGTGCAGAGCCGGAAACCGCGATGGTGGAGGAGGCGATGAGCCCCGATCCTTACGTGGTAGCGCCCAGTACCCCCCTCGACCAGGTGGCAAAGACGATGTGGCAGCGCCGCTGTGGATCCGCGGTCGTGGTCGATGGTCAGGAAGTCTTGGGAATCTTCACTTCATCGGATGCTCTTCGAGCCCTGTGCGAGCTGCTCACGAACGACACCGTCGATGCCCAGGAGCAGGACACATCGATCCAGTAGCGCTTGCTACAGCGAGCTGACGAAATCGACCATCCGGCGCCGCATCTTTTCGTCCGGAAGTCTGCCGCGGCCTGCCGCCATATTGTCCGCCGCGTGCTTTGGATTTCGCGACGCGGGAATAACGCAGGTCACCGCGGGATGAGCGAGGACGTACTTCAGAAAAAACTGTGCCCAACTGGCGGCATCGAATTCCGCCGACCACTCGGGCAATGGGTGTCCACGGACGCGATTAAACAGATCCGACGCGGCGAAAGGTCGATTGACGATCACCGCCGTCCCGGACGAGATCGCAGCGGGCAGCAGGCTGCTTTCCGCATCTCGCTCGGCGATTGAATAATTCAGCTGCACGAAGTCGACCTGCTTGGAAGCGACATATTTCTCCAGGGCGCTGTGAGCGCCGGCCTGGTAGTGAGTCACGCCCAGGTAGCGAACCTGTCCGGCCTTTTTCCAGTCGCTGAGCCATCTCAAATGAGTTTCCACATCGAGCAGATTGTGAACCTGGATCAAATCCAATCGCTTGGTTCGCATCCGGCGCATCGACTCTTGGGCTTGTTCGATACCCGCCTCGCGACCCGAGATCCAAACCTTGGTCGCCAGGAAGAGCTGGTTGCCAATCCGCAGCTGTGCCGCCACCTCGCCGATCACCGACTCGGCATTGCCGTACATTGGAGAGGTGTCGACGACCCGGCCGCCGAGATCCGAAAAGACGCGCATCACTTCCTTTACCTGTGCGCGGTCGCCCTCGCTGGTAACGTCGAACGTCTGAGAGCTGCCGATCCCAACCGCAGGCAGCGATTCGCCCGATCTCGGAATTTTTCGCATTAGCACCGGCTGTCCGATCGCGAGTGCTTGCGCCGGCGCCAGAACTGCATGCCCCACTGCCCCGCCCGCCAGCTTGAGAACGCCCCGCCTGGAGAAGAGAGGTTTTGTCACGGCAATTCTATAACAGCCCACCGAATGGCGGATTCCGCGACTAATGCGTCAGCGCATCCTTCATGGCCTGCTCCGTGACCAGGCTGCGGCGGGGCCAAACGACGGTAAATACTGTTCCTTCCTCGTCGGAAGACGTGACCTGGATCTTGCCAGCGTGTGCGAGAACGATTTGTTTGGCGATATAAAGACCCAGGCCCAGACTGCCCGTTTCGGGCCGAGCGTTCGAGCCGCGCTGAAATGGCTCGAACAGCAATGGGATCTCGTCGGCCGGCAAGGGCGGCCCATGATTTTTGACTTCCAGCAGGACGGTTTCACCATCGTCCCGCGTGGAAACCTGGATCGGGTCCTGAAGCGAGCTGTACTGAATCGCGTTGCCAACCAGGTTGAAGATCGCCTGCGTTAACCGATCCGGATCCCACTCACCCTCGGCGTCCCCCACCTGGGTGAGCGCAATCCGGCGGTCGGGATGAACCAAGCGAATCTCATCCACGATCTGTCGGGTGAGACTGTGGAGATCCATCCGCTTCGGTCGAAGGGAAATAGCCCGGCCAAGTCGCGCATGGGTGTAGTCGAGTAAGTCGTTGGTCAGCCGGGTCGCGTGCTTCGCGGAGGAAAGAATCCGCGACAGTCCCCTCGACTCCAGTTCGTCGAGGTTGCTGCGGCGGAGCATCGTGGCCGCTGAAAGCGAGATGACATTCAGCGGATCCCTCAGGTCATGGCTGACGATTCCGAGAAGCTGTTTGTCAAACTCGATCCGCTCCTTGACCTCCTTCTCACGCTCACGCGCATGTTGTGAGATCGCCAGGGCGATTCCATCCGTCAGACACCTGGCCAACACAACGACCTCGTTCGGAGTGGGCGAGTAGTTGTGCTCGCGCATCAGTTCGAGGAGGCAATCTCTGAGCACACCGTACTCGCGCGCCACCGATTCGACATCGAATCCTACGCGAAAGCGGTGGCTACCATGCTCTTTGGCCGCATCGGTTGCCCACCTCAGGGGAATCGCCCCCTGAAGTGCTGCGATCAGATCGTCCAGAAAATCCGGTAGGCTGTTGAGAAGCTCCAGTTGGGTCAAAGGCTTCGGCGCTAGAGTCCGTTCAATCGTCTGGGTCCAACGCTCCAGCAGGGCATTTCGGTTGTTCTCCACCAGGTCCGCCAGCAAAATGCTGGCGGGTTTATTCTCGGAATCCGTCATTAAACCTCCCAACAGATGGATGACCACTCGATCCGGGCTTGGGAAGCGCCACTGTTCAAAACGCAAAGGGCAACCGAGAACCCAATGAACTCACTACTCCATATCGCTGGGTTCTGAACGCTCACACTTGACTGAAAGCCAAACCGCCCCAGCATTCGACAACCAATGGCCCCGTTGAATCCCAGCATTTTTGACGCGCACCTGCATCCCAGGGGCCTGAATGATCAGGATCTCGAGTCGATGCGCTTCTTTGGAGTGACTTCCGTCCTTGCGGTCTCCTTCGCTTCCCCGTTGCCTGCGACCTCAGCGGAATTGCTGTCGGATTTCGACGACATTGTCCGAACGCAGCTGCCGAGACTCGAGCGCGCCGGGATCCACGGCTATGCGGCCCTCGGCGTCGATCCACGCTGTGCGCCTCGACGTGGACTCTCCGAGGTCCTCGCCGCGCTCCCCCACTACTTCCAGGGTGGAAAGGTCGTGGCGATCGGGGAGATCGGCCTGCAGCGCGGCGGTGCGGCCGAGGAGGAGGTCTTTATCGAGCAGTTGAATTTGGCCCGTAGGCTGATGGTTCGAGTGTTGGTTCATACCCCTGGACCCGAGAAGGAGCGGCTCACCCGGCGAATCCTGAGCATCTTGCGGAATTGCGGAATCGCGCGCGAGAAGATCCTGGTTGACCATACCAACGCCAAGACGGTCCGTCTGGTTCTCGAATGCGGTCACTACGCGGGCTTGACGCTCCACCCCGACGAGCTTCGATCCGAAGAAGCGGTGAAGCTGGTTCGAAGGCTCGGTAGCGAGCGACTGATCCTGAATACGAACTCGGGAAATGGGGCTGGGGACATTCTCGCTATCGCGCGTGCAGTGAACTTGATGCGCAAAGCACAGTTGCCCGTCAAGGTCATCGAGCGCGTCTCGATGAAGAATGCTGCCGAGTTCATCGCCTGAATATCGCGGCCTATCCAACTTGCGAGGTGCAGGCCCGGCATCGCGTGGCAGCCGCCGGAATAACCTCCAGGCAATAAGGGCATGTCTTGGTAGCCGGCGCTTCCTTCGGCTTCTCGCGCAGGATCATTTTGATGATCAGAAACATAACGATTGAGATGATCAGGAAGTCCACAACCCGTCCGACGAAGTCCCCATACTTGATCGCGTTGGTTCCGCTGAGCACCAGCTGCGCGCTACGCCATTCACTCGCGGGAAGTAGAAGTCCGATGATCGGCATCAGCAGGTCGTCGACCAAGCCGCTGACCACCTTGCCGACGGCCGCACCGATGATTACCGCGACGGCAAGTGCCACCACATTTTGCTTGAGCAGAAATTCTTTGAATTCCTTGACCATTAGAAGGCCACCTCCAAGCCGAGCGTGAGTGTCGTTTCAGTATCGACTTTTCCGGGCGCGGGAGCGCTGTCGAATTTCACACCGTACCCGGCGGCGAACGAGAGGGCGCCGGTAAGAAGGGCAGTGAGCTTCGACTGCGAGTTGATCAGCACCCGTGCATCGCTGGCGATATTCGGAAGCACTTCGGCCTCCTCGCTAAAGATCGTCCCTTTGCTGAAAGCGTATCGAAAGACGGCGCCAAGTCGAGGGGCGACCAGCGTCACACCTGGCTCCCGCATCGGGGTCGGGTAATACTGAAATCTGGATTCGTATTGGTATCGGAGGCCTAGATCGGTTCGGAGGAAAATCTTCGAGTAATCCGCCTCCTTGATGTCGAACCACACCATGCTCGCACCGGCTTCGCCATACTCTCTTGCCTCCACGCTTTGAACGTGATCGGTCTCGATTCCACCGAGCACGTACGCTGAAACGGACTGCGAGAACCATCTATCAACGCGAGCCTGAAGCGCAGCCGCTAAAGCCACCACCTGTGAGTCGGCGCTTCCCGCCGGCCGGCTGGTACCATAAGCCCCGTTTGCCTTCACGCCGAAGATCCATTCGGGCGTCTTTCGCTCGAGCGAGGCCTGACCACTAAAGGTCAGCGTGCGGGCGCTGGCCCTCAAGTAGATCAGGTTCAGGCCAGCGTTCACTCTCCAAGTGGATGGAGGCGCGTTCGCTGCCACGTCCGCATCCGCTGCAGCCGCGCGCCGATCGGCTGCAAAAATAGTCATCAGGCACAAGGCAATGCCTGCCCGCTCTCCCATCGCTTTGCCCTTCCCAAGAAAGCCATACGGCCCCGTATTGGCGCCGGGGCACGAACGTAGCCCTCTCGGTGAGGTCGCCGTCGATCACAAAAAACGCTGAGGGTGAGAAACTCGACGAAGCTTTCCCTCTCGACGCTTTGATTCAGTGGAGCTTTTCGCCTGAAAGGTCCTCGAGCGCGGTGACGACTGCGGCGATGTCCTGGGCACCCTTTCCCTGGGCGCGTGCCAGCTGGTAGGTCTCCCTTACCGCGGCAACTGAAGGGGTGGGAATGCGGTGGCGGGCCGCACTCTCGAGGAAAAGATTGAGATCTTTGAACATCAAGTCGATTGAAAAGTGGGTCTCGAATTCCCGGCGTAAGATCGAAGGTCCCTTGAACTCATAGTACGGAGAGCGGAACCCGGAGGACTGCACCACTTCCAGGAACTTGCGTGGATCCACTCCCGCCCGCTGGGTCAGCAACATTCCCTCGCAAAGCCCTTCCAGCATCATCGAGATCAGCGCGTTCCCGGCGAGCTTCACTTGACTGCCAGCGCCCACTGGTCCGCAATGAACGACTTTTTCTCCGACCGCCTGGAAGATTGGCTGCGCGCGCTCTAACGGTCCTGGCTTCGCACCTACCATCAACAACAGGGTTCCCTTTTCCGCGCCGGTCTTCGAGCCCGTGACCGGCGCCTCCACGAAATCCACGCCTTGGCGCGCCGCAGCGGCTTCCAGCTCACGCGAGAATTCCGGAGACACGGTGGAAAAATCAACGAAGAGCTGGCCGGCCCGCGAACTCGCGAGAAGGCCCTCCTTACCGAGAACCACTTCGCGAAGCGCTGGCGGATCCGACACACAGGTGCAAAACGCGTCCACCTGCGACGCAAGAGCTGCTGGAGAGCTCGCAATCTTGATACCTTCCGCCTGGAGTGGCTCGGCCCGCGAGCGGGTCCGGTTCCAAACGGTGACCTCGAAACCCTTTCGCGCAAGGTTTCGTGCCATTCGGCTACCCATGATGCCCAATCCCACAAAGCCCACCCTTTTGATTGGTGGTGCGTTCATGCGTTTCTCCTTCGCGCCTGGTGCTCCCGGGAGGCGAGTGGCGCCGCCGCGTTGAATCCCTTAAGTTGGTTCAAATGAAGTTGCCACTGCTGTTTCGGGACCGCGGCTCGACCACGGTGGTCCGCGCCGCCGAGGACCGGACGGAAAAGCTGCTGGCCGAGGGTTTACGAGTGCTTGGCCAATTCTGTGCCAAACTGGCGGACCTGATCGAAGCCCAGCGTTTGGCGCGCGCCGGCTACGGACAGCAAGACAAGTTCCTGGAAAGACTCGACTATTCTGAGCCTCAAAACAATCGCCCGGAAGCATCGACAAACAGAGGGGGAGGGTCTTCCGAAGCTGCATCGGAAGAGACATCTTTTCGCCAATAGGGACCGCGCGAGGTGCCGCCATGTCGTACATCTTGGTGGTTGATGACGACGCCAGCCATCGGGCTCTTCTGTGCGACTTGCTGCAGGAAATGGGCTACGAAACTCAGGAAGCAACCAATGGACGAGAAGCCCTCGATCAGCTCGATGGCAGCCTACCCCATGCCGTCCTGCTGGACCTGAGAATGCCGGTGATGAGCGGCTGGGGAGTTCTCCAAGCGCTCAAGGAAATGCCGCATGCCAAGGACCTTCCAATCATCATCATCTCGGCATACGGCTTCGAGTGGGAGGCAGAACTGGTTGGCGCGAGCGGCTACATTTCGAAGCCCGTCGACCTGGAGAAAGTGAGAGACATTCTCTCTCGAATTGTAGGACCGCCTGCCGAAGCGTTTGTACACTAGTAGGCTCGATGCGAGCCTACTATTCCGATTGCTTCGTCATTCCTCTGCCTCCTGGTCACCGCTTCCCGATCGACAAATACCAGCACGTCCGCGCTGGAGTGGTGAGCCTTGGCGTGCTGCGCGCTTCCGAGTTGGAGCTGGCACCGCTGATCGATCGGCCTGCGCTCGAGTTGGTTCACACGCCCGAGTACCTTGCCCGGTTGTTTTCGGGCGCACTGAGCGAACCGGAACAGCGGCGCCTCGGATTTCCGTGGAGCGAGGAACTGTTGATCCGCTCCCGCGCCTCGGTCGGAGGCACCTTGGCGGCGGCACAGTGGGCCCTGGCACGAGGCATCGGCGGCAACCTGGCCGGAGGGACGCATCACGCGTTCGCCGACCACGGCGAAGGGTTTTGCGTGTTCAATGACATCGCGGTCGCGATACGGGCGCTCCAAGCGGAAGGGAAAATCGCGCGCGCGGTGGTCGTCGATTTGGACGTTCACCAAGGAAACGGAACCGCCGAGATTTTCGAGGACGATCCCGCAATCATCACCTTTTCGATCCATGGCAAGCACAATTATCCGTTCCACAAAACCAGATCGACTCGGGATGTGGCTCTCGAGGACGAGACGGGAGACGACGAATACCTCAGTGTGCTTCGCCAACATCTCCCCGAGGTCCTCAACCTCGCGGATGCGGACATTGTCTTCTATCAGGCGGGCGTAGACCCACTGGGCGATGATGCGCTCGGTCGACTCGCGCTGACCGCCGAGGGCCTGCGGCGCCGAGATGAGCTCGTTTTTCGAGAAGCGGCGAAGCGGAGTCTTCCTGTCGTGCTGACCATGGGCGGCGGCTACGCCCGGCCGATTGCTCGAACAGTTGAAGCTCATATCGGCACCTATCGGGCTGCGCGCGACGTGTTCGGGGCGAGCTTGACGGACGCAAGGGCCTGCCGATGACGGCGGTGAGCCCGCAGCGCCGGCTCGCGGCTCAGCGCGCGGTTGCTCTCGGCGATCAGGCATTACTTGCTGAATGTGAGGAAGAGTTCTTCGTGGCGGGAGGCCCCGGAGGACAGCATCGCAACAAGACCGCCAGCGGGGTCCGGTTGACGCACCCTTTAAGTGAAATGTCGGTCACCGCCACCGAGCGGCGAAGTCAATCGCAGAACCGCGCCACGGCGCTCGAGCGATTGCGATCTGGGTTGAAACGATTGGCCGCGATTCCCAAGGCGCGCCACAAAACGAAGCCAACCCTACATGCTCGCGAGAAACGTCTGCAGGCGAAGAAACGGCTAAGCGCGAAGAAGAAGCTGCGGCACTCGGTGCTCTGAGCCTCGGCGACTCATCCCTTGGCCAGCTGGCGCAGCACGTAGGTCAAAATCCCCCCGTGGCGGTAGTAATCCAGCTCATTCGGAGTATCGATCCGCGCTTGAACGAAGAACCGCTTCTCCGGACCTTCGCCCCTGGCAACGACCGTGAGTCTCTTTCCCACCCCGGGCTCCTCCACCCCGAGGATGTCGAACGTCTCACGCCCGCTCAGGCCGAGCGACTGCGCATCTTGACTCGGTTCGAACTGAAGCGGCAGCACTCCCATGCCCACCAGATTTGATCGGTGAATCCGCTCGAAGCTCTTTGCGATCACCGCGCGAATGCCAAGCAACATGGTTCCCTTGGCGGCCCAGTCGCGAGACGAGCCGGTGCCGTATTCCGCTCCGGCGATAACGATCAAGGGGATCTTCTCCTTGGCGTACGCCATCGCGGCGTCGTAAATGGAGATCTTCTCGCCGCTGGTGAAGTGAACCGTGACCCCTCCTTCGACCCCGGGAACCAGCTGGTTTCGGATCCGGATGTTGCCGAAGGTTCCGCGGACCATCACCTCGTGGTTTCCGCGGCGCGCCCCGTAGGAGTTGAATTCCTTGGGATCAACGCCGTGCTCGACCAAATAACGAGCCGCTGGACTGTTCTTGGCGATGTTCCCTGCCGGCGAGATGTGGTCGGTGGTGACTGAATCTCCCAGCAGCGCCAGCACCCGCGCGCCCAGGATTGGCTTGGTGGGGACGGGATCTTTTGGAATCTCGTCGAAGAAGGGAGGCCTGCGAACATAGGTCGACCCGGGGTCCCACTTGAAGATTTCACCCGAGCTCGTGGCAAGCGTCTTCCAGCGCTGATCGCCCTCGAGCACCTGGCTGTAGCGCTGCTTGAATTGCTCTGGTTTCACCGCGGTCCGAATCGCCTCGCGGATCTCTTCCTCGCTGGGCCAGATGTCCCTCAGGTAGACCGGTTCGCCGTTGCGATCTTGGCTCAACGGTTCCCGGGTCAGGTCCAGGTCCATTTTCCCCGCGAGCGCGTATGCCACCACCAGCGGCGGCGAGGCGAGAAAGTTCATCCGAACGAGGGAGTTGATTCTCCCCTCGAAATTTCGATTGCCGGAAAGAACGCTGGCCACCACCAATTCGCCCTCCGTCACCGCGTCGGCGATGTGGTCAGGCAAAGGACCGGAATTTCCAATGCAGGTGGTGCAGCCGTATCCGACCAGGTGGAAACCGAGCGCCTCCAAATAGGGTTGCAGGCCCGCTGCCTGCAAGTAGTCAGTCACTACTTGCGATCCGGGAGCGAGCGAGGTCTTGACCCAAGGTTGGGTGGTGAGGCCGCGCTCCACCGCCTTCCGCGCCAACAGGCCCGCGCCGAGCATCACTTCGGGATTGGAGGTGTTGGTGCAAGAGGTAATTGCGGCGATCACCACCGCGCCCTGTCCCAGCTGATAGGTCAACGGACCCTGCTTGACCGGAACGGAGTGAACCAGCTTGCCCAAGTCCGGCTTGAGCAAATCTGGTGGTGGAATCGCTGGGCTACCTCCCTCGTTCAGCCAGCGCCCAATCTTCTCCTGATCGAGATTCGCCGTCTCCATCATCCCGTGCAGGGACTTTCGAAACACCCGCTTGGCCTCCCGAAGCGGGACGCGGTCTTGCGGCCTGCGTGGCCCCGCCAAGGAGGGCTCCACCGTCGCGAGATCCAGCTCGAGCGTGTCGGAAAACACCGGGTCAGCAGTCTGATCGGTGCGAAACAGCCCCTGCTCTTTGCAATAAGCTTCGACCAGAGCAATCTGATCCGGCGAACGACCAGTGAATTTCAGATACCCCAGCGACTCCTCGTCGACCGGGAAGAAGCCGATGGTCGCGCCGTATTCGGGGGACATATTGGAAATTGTGGCACGGTCGGGCAGGGACAGAGAGGAGAGACCGGCGCCGTAGAACTCGACGAATTTGCCGACCACTCCCTTTTTCCTGAGCATCTCGGTCACGGTGAGAACGAGATCGGTCGCGGTGGTACCGGCCGGCAGCGAGCCGTGCAACTTGAAACCGATCACCTGCGGGATCAACATCGTGATCGGCTGCCCCAGCAGAGCTGCCTCGGCTTCGATTCCTCCCACTCCCCACCCGACGACCCCGAGGGCATTGATCATCGTGGTATGCGAGTCGGTACCGACCAACGTGTCCGGATAAGCGGTGCCGCGTTCGCGGAATATCACCTGCGCGAGGTACTCCAGATTTACCTGGTGGCAGATTCCGGTGTCGGGTGGAACCACGCGAAAATTGTGAAACGCTTGCTGACCCCAACGAAGGAAAGAGTAGCGTTCGCGATTGCGATCGAACTCCCGCTCCGCGTTGACATGAAAGGAGGCGGAGGAGGCGAACTGGTCAACCTGGACGGAGTGGTCAATCACCAGATCGGCGGGATGAAGTGGATTGATCTTCTTCGGATCGCCGCCCATTTGCGCAATCGCCTCGCGCATCGCGGCCAGATCCACGACCGCGGGGACGCCGGTGAAATCCTGCAAGAGCACTCGCGCGGGGTTGAAGGAAATCTCGACGCTCGGCTCGGCTTTCGGATTCCACCCAACCAATGCGGCGATGTGTTCCTTTTTGACCACCCTGCCGTCTTCGTGGCGCAGCAGATTCTCGAGCAACACCTTCATTGAGAACGGCAAGCGATTGACCGTCGGATGGTCCTTGGCCAGCTTGCTCAGCTGAAAAAAGTCATACCCGCCGGTCCCAACCTGCAAGCGCGACTTGACGTTGAAGCTGTCCTGCATGTTCGTGACCTCGCGTTTAGCTGATAACGACCTGGTACCACAGCCGCCGCTCGGGCTAAAGCCCGAGCTCAAGTCGGCGTCGCTCGGCCCAAAGTGCACATGAGGACCGCGAGGCGGGAAAATACTCGCTCAATTGCTCCAAGATGGCATGCGCGGCACCGCGCTTTCGCTGGCTGATTGCCCGCTGCATCTCGAGCAACAGTTTGGCACAGACACTATCCAACTCTCGCTGAGCATCGCTCATCCCCTTGCTCGACAAATCGTAGAGTTCCGGGCGCGGTTTTGGGTGTGCTTCGAGCAGAAGTCGCGCGTTGCGAAAGTCCTTCCAGGCGAGAAAGCGATTGGGAGCGCCAATTTCCCGCTGCTCGAAACGAAGCTTCGCGCGACGAAACGCAATCTCTGCTTCCGCCCTTAACTGTTCGGAGGACATCTGGGGAAGAGGCTCAGCCTCGGCCCAAACATTCCAGATCCGCCACTCCTTCTTGCCGTGCGCGACGCCCTGGTTGATGAAGGCGATCCGGTTCAGCTCCCCCAACCGTAATAGGTCCGCGCCAATCAGTAGCTCGTGGGCGAGCTCGGCGCTGCGGAGGCCGTCGGCTGGAACGAATCCCGCCTTCGCGCCGTTTGCAGTCACCGCGATTTGCCCAGGCAAGACTCCCTTGGATTGGAAGTGGACCCAGACCACGCAAGCCAGTGGAGCATCGAGCCGAAACTCAAATTCCTTCCCTTGTGAGTGCACAAAACGCACTCCCTCCCCAAAACCGAACGACGCGGCAATCGGGTCTGCGCTCAGGACCTTCGGCTCAGTCTCTGAAGCCTTCGCACCCCAGCCAACGAACCGTTGAACCACGACGAGGAGAGCGGCGATCAGGATCCCCGACAGGACCACCAGTCCGCGTTTACGGACTGCTGGATGAGCCCGGCGGAACTGATCGGAAACAATCCGCGTTTGGGTCTCCGGAGCGCGCACTTGGGTCCGGTCGTTGCCCAGGCCAGGAACTATCCCTCGAGACCGAGAGCTCATGGCCGCGTTTGGTGCAACCGACTTGCCACCGGGCGGGCGGAAAACCCGCGCGATTGTCAGCAGGCCTTCGGTGCCGCGGTGGTCGCTGCGCGAGCCACCGCCTCTCGCGCCCAGTCGGGTCCGAGCACTTCGGCTTCACCCCCAAACGAGAGGATCCACTGGACCAACCATCGCTCGGAGTCGCCGGCCACGTTCACTTCCGCTCCGCCGTCCGGCATCGTTCGCACAGTCTGGCCAAAGCGTTCGCGCACGTACGGAGCGGCGACTGGGGAAAAGCGAACCTTCACTTCCCCCGCAGCACCCGCCGGATTGGGAACCGTGGGGCGAGCGGCGTTGCCAAGCTCGAAAGGCGTGCTCGTCAAAGCCAGGTCCCGAATTCGATCCAACCTAAACAGCCGTTGATCCTTCCGGCTGAGGCAGTACGCATGCAGGTACCACTGGCCTCGGTGACTGAATAACTCCAACGGACGCGCTCGCCGCTGCTCTACCGCGCCCCGTCCCTGGCTGAAATACGCGAAGGTGACCTCGCGCCGGGAGAAAATCGCCTTCGCCAAAGGGGCAAACTCGTCGGAACCCTGGACGTTGGCGTCGATTTTCCGTTCCATGTCGCGGAACCGGCTTCGGACGTCAGCCGGCAGGACCTTCTCGAGTTTCGCCAGTGCGCTTTGGAGAGCTCCTCCCGCGGCTGGCTTGAGAAGTTCCGCGGCGGCAGTCAGCGCGGTTGCCTCGGCCGCGGTGAGGCGCGGAGGAGCAGAAAATCGCTGATCCAAATCCACATACACCCTGTCGTTTTCAACGTAGATGTCGATGTAGTCGTCCGGCTGAAACGGAGGACGTCCAACCATGGTGAGTAAATCCAGTTCCTTGAGCAGCTGATCGGGAGTGAGCGAAAGCGCTCGGGCAAGCTCCTCGACCGAGATGCCGGGGTGCTTGGAAATGTACGGCACCAAAAAGAGCAGCCGCCTCAGCCGTTCGTGAACGTCGCTCACGCGGAGGCTCCGAGGGCCGCGGGTCGAGACCGATGCGCCTGGAGAATCCGCGCCGCCATTTGCTTCCAACGCTCGACCGCATCAGGAGGAGCGAGAACAGTGCAGTCCGGACTCAGTGAGAGCGCGTAGCGCAGCAGGCCGTCGACATAGGTAGCGGTGACAATCGCCTCGGAGCACGACCCTGCTGACTGCACCTTCGCGTCAGGGAATAATCGCGCGGCCAAATTGGCAATCTCTCCTCGAAGCGAGAGCGTCACGGGTACCGGCGAATGGATTCGATGCTGCCACGGATAGCTCGCGACGTGGTCGTCCAGGCGAAAATCGCGCGGGACGTCGAAGTCCGGCGTCTTCGGCTTGAAGGGATTCACCTTGAAGGTGCGTATTCGATGGACGTGAAACGTCCGTACCCCTTGGCGAAGATGGCAGAAACCCACCAGGGACCAAATTCCCCGGCGCATCGCCAGCCCATAAGGGTCAACTCGGCGGGAGGTGGTGGCACCGGTGCGGGGTGAGTAGTACGAGAGCTCGACCCACTTTCGGCTCGCCGTGGCTGCCCAAAGCTGCTCAAGCCTGGGCCCCAGATCCTGCTCCAGCCCTGATTGGACCGCGCCCCACTCCATCCGCACCCTGGGCGTAGGGACCTGGGTACCCGCAGAGAACCCAATCTTGCGAAGGGCATGGGCCAAGTCGGGGCTCCCGGGAAATGCACCGGAGGCCAGCGCCGCGGACCCAGCGGCGTACAGCACTGCCAGCTCCTCCGGACTGAGTCCGACTTCCGGGAGGTAGTACGCCTCCCGGTCCACTACGTACCCGTCCTTGCGATCGTCGTCGCCCTGGACGTAAGCGATGGGAATTCCGAGCTCTAGCAGCTCAGCCTTATCGCGCTCGAACTTGCGCTCGGCCGCCTCATCCGAGCTGGCTTGATAATCCTCCGGGAAAGCATCGCGCAGCTCGGACCATGAAATCGGCTCGCGAGCATCGAGCAACAAGGCCACCAAATCGAGGAGTCGTTCCGTTCGTTCCATGTGATTCGGTCCGGCTGCAATGCTCTGCGGCATTGGCCTGGAGCGGCAAGCAGGATGCGGAATTGGGTGGCGCCTCGTCAAGGCCCGCTCGCGGCGGCACCCGACCGCCAGCCCTGCCTCAATGTCCAATCATGAGCGTGAGACCGATTGCAAACGCGCCTAATAAAGTTTGCGCAATCAGTAGGAGGCCTGAAAACGCATGCAGTCGACCGAGCTGCGCGCGTTCTGAGCTCGAAACTCGAATCTCGGGGGCGACCACAAGGCGCGAATAGGTTGCCAACGCCAGCATCCCGCCGATGAGCGCAGCCTTTAGCGTCAGAGTGCGGGAGGCCCCGGGCGCCGCGGCGAGCTCAAAAAGTGCAGCGCCCAGTGCAATCGGGCCAGCAACCCACGCGTACCCATTCAGGCGCCGGATGATTCGACCGATCAGATCTGCCGCGAGTTGCCGCGAATTCGTCCGTTCGAAGATGACCGGAACGACCAAGAAGACTATCGCCGCGCCGGCACCGACCCACAGGGCTATCGCAAAAAGGCCGAGGAACTGGATGAGGAAGGGGAACATCGAGTCATTTTGTCCTAAAGTCGCCGAGAAGCCGCGCCGGAATGTCAGGCAAATGGGCTTCGTGTGGTAATGTCTTGGGCTTGCAGTGGAGTTTTCACTTGGCGCGGTGATTGCTACACCTAAGGGCTGGAACCGCGAAAAGGGTTGCTGATGCGTGGATATCTAATCGTTGTTGCCGCCCTCTTTGCCGCGGGTTGCACCGGCTCTCGTCCAGCGCCTTCGACCGAAAAGCTCTACTTCTCCCTGGAGATTCGGCAGGAAGGAAAGGTGGTCGCTCAGCCAAAGCTCTTAGGTCAAATGGACAAGGTCGCCTTCGTCGAGCGTCGGCAACCGGGTGCGGCGATTCCCGATTACCGTTTGCGCCTGCTTCCTACCTGGCAAAGAGACCACTTCCAAATCGCGCTCGACCTGGCACTGCGCGAAGCGCAAGGGCATTGGGACGTCAAAATGGTGCATGGCGAGTCGCGGCAGCTCCAGCTAGCGAAAAGCCCGGATAACCTCCAAGTTTCCCTGCTGGTGATGAAGGTCAACTCACCGGAGTTTCGCGCCCTGATGGACCTGGCTGATCGGGATGTAGCCGGGAGAGTTCCCTATTCGATTTAGTTGAAACGCAGGGGGCAAAGCTAAAACTTAGCACCTGAAATGTGGTTGGAACCTTCTACGCTCGAGTCGGACTTCGTCGCGCCAGGTAGCCTCCTGGTGCGTGCCTGATGCGCGACGTCTTCGGAAATACTCTCGGCCTCAAGGCGAGCGAGCTTCGGCTCCTGCGCAATACCTATCGCCGTCGAAACTCACCCCACGAAATCGTCAACCCGGAAGTTGCTCGGCATCTAACCGAGCTTTCCCGGAGCCTCAATCGGCAGGTCGGCATCCTGGTGAATCGCAAGGGCGACGTCGAGAACGTCGTGGTTGGCAATGCGCACAAGCTGGAATTGCCAGAGATCGGCCGGGCGCGCGCCGGTCAAGGACGGCTTCGCGGCCTGCGCCTGGTTCACACCCACTTGCGATCCGAGCGGCTTAGCAAGGACGACCTCACCGACCTTGCACTGTTGCGGCTCGATATGGTGGCCGCAATCGGCGTACTGGATCAGGGTCTGCCGGGTGCGTTGCACTTTGCCTACCTGGTGCCGGCCAATGGAAACGGCCACTTGTGGCAGACCGAAACGCTCAACTCGGTCCACGACGATCAGCCAGACGTGCTCGAAACGGTCGGAGCCCTGGAAAACGAGTTCGCCCGCCAGGCCTCGGCCCAGGGCATCAGTGGCCGCGAGCGCGCAATCCTCGTGGCAGTGAGCCTCGAGGGGGAGCGGCGAAAGGCCGAATCCTCGCTCTTGGAATTGTCCGAGCTGGCTCGGACTGCCGGAGTCGACGTGCTCGATAAAGTGCTCCAGGTGCGTCGGGAGGCGGATCCGCGTTTTCTGATCGGCCGCGGCAAGCTCGAGGAGCTCAATCTGAGGTCGATGCAGTTGATGGCCGACCTGCTGATTTTCGACAAAAACCTGAGCCCATCCCAGGGCCGCCACATCGCGGAAGAGACCAGCCTCAAGATTCTGGACCGCACTCAGCTGATACTCGACATCTTCGCTCAGCGGGCTCAGAGCGCAGACGGCAAGCTCCAGGTGGAGCTCGCCCAACTGAAGTATCTTCTGCCCCGCCTTTCGCAGCGAGACGACTCTCTTTCACGGCTGGCGGGAGGTATTGGAGGCCGGGGCCCTGGCGAGACCAAACTGGAGATTGATCGGCGTCGAGTGCGCGACCGGATCGCCCAGCTTGAGCAGCGAATCGACCATCTGTCGGAGGAGCGCGCGGTGCGACGTTCCCAGCGCAATCGCCATCGGGTTCCGGTCATCTCGATCGTCGGGTACACCAACGCCGGTAAGTCCACGCTTCTCAACGCGCTGACCAACTCCGAGGTATTGGTCGAGGACAAGCTGTTCGCGACGCTCGATCCGACCAGCCGACGTTTGCGCTTTCCGCGCGACCGCGAAGTGATTATCACCGACACGGTCGGTTTCATCCGCGATCTCCCGCCTGATCTGGTCAACGCCTTTCGAGCGACGCTGGAGGAACTGAACGAAGCGAGCCTGCTTTTTCACGTGGTGGATGCGTCGGACCCCGCCCGGGACGAACAGGTGCGAGCGGTTGAGGCAATTTTAGGAGAGCTGGACCTGTTGAGGACGCCCCGCTTGATGGTGTGGAACAAGTGCGACCAACTTCCCAAAGAGGAGATTGGCGCTCTGTTGCACGAACGGGCGGGGGTAGCGATCAGCGCGCGCGATCGGACTGGCCTCGAGCAGCTGCTGGACAAGGCGAGCCGCACGCTGCTGGCGGAAGCCGATGACCGGAGGCTGAGTCTGGCTACATGAGCTCGGACTTCGGCTGCCGGGTCATCAACTCGACCACTGCCGTCCTTGGATTCTTGGCGCGGTGGACGATCAAGTAAACTTGATCGCAGATCGGCAGCTCCACCCCGAGCTTCTGAGACAGGTCGCGGGCGCTGATCGCCGTCTTGACGCCCTCCGCAACTTGTTTCGTCTCCCCCAAAATTTCGGTCAAAGACCGACCCTTGCCCAGTTCGACTCCCACCCTGCGATTGCGGGACAGCTCGCCGGTACAAGTGAGCACCAGGTCGCCCACTCCGGAGAGGCCCGACAAGGTTAGCGGGTTGGCGCCCCTGCGAACCGCAATCCGGGTTATCTCGGCCAGACCGCGGGTGATGATTGCTGCGCGCGCGTTGTGGCCAAAACCCAGACCATCGGCCATCCCTGCTGCGATCGCAATCACATTCTTCAGCGCGCCGCCCAACTGAACGCCAACCACATCCGTCGAGGTGTAAGCCCGAAAGGCTTCGGTCTGTAAGAGCTTCTGGCAGCGCAGCGCAATCTTGTCCCAGCGCGAAGCCACGGTCACCACGGTGGGCATTCGCCGCGCGATCTCCTGGGCGAAAGAGGGACCCGACAGGACCGCAAGATAGGGGTGGTACTCCTCCGGAAGACAGTCCTCGAGTACTTCCGTCATCGTGAGCAGGGTCTCGTTTTCGATCCCCTTGGCCACCGTCAGCAGCGGAACCGCGCGGGGTAGAAAGTCGCGGGCTTTGCCAATCACCTCTCGCATCACGTGAGATGGGGTTGCACAAATCACCAACTCGGCTCCGGAGAGAGCCTCCTCGAGCGAAGTAGTCGCCCGTACCTTCTGGGGCAAAGCAACGCCGGAGAGGTAAACCGGGTTTTCATGTTGCTCGTTGACGGCCAAAACCAGTTTCGGATCGCGGCCCCAGATCGTCACCTGCTCGGAGTGCACCGATACGACCGTCGATAAGGCGGTGCCGAAGGAGCCCGCGCCGATGATGCAGGTGCGCATCGGGCGCTGTAAATCAGATTCGCGGCCCCGCGCCAATCGTCTGGGTCACCCGATCAAGGGTGGTCTTAGCGCTGGCTGAGCAACACCCGCCTGCTCACGATCATGCGCTTGTCGAGATCCACCTCGATCACCGCGTGGTCTTTGTGGAGGAGAACCGAAGCACGGTGTTCATCGAGGAGGCGAATCTCCCGTGGCTCGGGACCGATCGCGAGCGACCAATTTTGCTGATGCGTTCTCAGGTCAATCGCGACCAACGTGCCGTTCTCGGGGTCTTCGATCGAAGTGCTGTTCACGACGTACAGAAAATGATTGTCCCGCGAAACGGCCAATCCCACCGGCTCCAGGCCCACCGGAATTCGGGTCAATTCGCGCCATTCGCGGTGCCGAATGACCGATACGCTTCTGCTCCCTCGGTTACTCACGTAAATGGTCCCATCCGATCCCAAAGCGATCCGCTCGGGATCCCGACCTACTTTGACCTCGGCGAGTTTGTCCTCCGTGCGAGCCTTGAACACGACGACCAGATCATTGTCCGGATCGGTCGCGTAGATGAGCTTGCGGTCATGCGAAACCGCCATCGAACTGGCCCACGGTGGAGTAGCAGGCGCTTTCTTACAGGCGCAAAGCGCGGCGGCCATGCTCAAGCACAAGAGCCATCCTGCCGTGCTCATGGGGTGACTTCGGACATCGGCGTCGTGATCGAGGTGTGAAACCATCGGAGGCGAAGGTCTAAGATCTTTGAAATGACTACGATTTGTCTGTCGAACGCAGTTACAATAGACATCGAATGCAGATGCTGTGCCGGCTCGTCCCTGGCCCCTATACGCCCCGTGAGACACCGGTCGACTTACAGAGGAGCTTGTGCCTTTCTCTTCTTCCCTGAAGCTGCTGAGCTTCCGGCGAACCTTCGCCCTGGTGATCCTCCTGGTGGTGCTGCCCTCTGCCGCTCTCTCGGGGTTCGGCGTATTGGCGATCGTAAACGAGCGCGCCGCGGTGGAGAAACGAATCGAGGCCGCCTGGGCAGAAAAGCTCGACTCGCTGAGCAGACGCTTGGAGGCGCAGTTGAGAAGCGGGGAAGTTCGACCCAGCCCAAGCGGTGAGCCGGCGCTCTTTTCCCCCACCGGCACTCAGCTCTCCGATGCTTCGTTCACGGTTCGAGGAGGTCAGGTTCAAGCTTTGGATCCCCGCCTTGTATCAGCTTTGAGCTCTGGGCTTCCCGACACATCGCCCCTTAACGAGCGCCCCACCGTCATTTCCCATTACAGTCTTCAGGGCACGCTTCTGGTTTCACTTCAGCGCGATGGCCCAGTGATCCGGGGCTTTCGCCTATCCCTTCAATCGGTCAATCGACTTCTTCGCGACCTTGCGGCAGGCATTAACCCTGCCCAGGAACCAGTACGCTTCGATTTCGTCCCGGTAAAGCACGAGAGCGGCGAAGGCCTCGTTGGCAAGCTCGTTTCAGGCATGGTGGAAGCACGGGACGTTGCCCGCGGCGCGCCACGAATGCTGGCCAGGCGCCCGTTCTCTTTTCCGCTTCAGGACTTTGAGCTGGTTGCAATGACGACCGGCGCGGATCCGGTAGCGACCGCCTCGACCCGCAACCGCGCGATCTACGGAGTCCTTCTCGGGCTGTTTTACTTCACCCTCGCAGGCGGCGTCGTCTACACCGCGCGGGTGTTGTATCGCGAGGCCAAGCTCTCTCGTTTGAAGACTGACTTCGTCTCGATGGTCAGCCACGAGCTGAGAACGCCACTGACCTCGATTCGGATGTTCATCGAGACGCTCGCGCTTGGGCGGGTGAAAGATCCTGCGCAGATCCAAGAAGTTCTGGGGCTGCTGGCACAAGAAACGGGCCGGCTCTCAGAGATGATCGAACGGGTGCTCGATTGGGCTCGAATCGAGAGCGGTAAGAAGACCTATCGACGAGAGCCAATGGAGGTCCGAGCGCTGGTCGAGGCGACCTTGTCGGCATTCCGAGCGCAGCGCCTCGACGCGCCGGTACAGCTTTCTTGTGAACTGGAGTCGACTTTGCCAACCGTGCGCGTCGATCGAGAAGCGATCGCCGGCGCCCTGCTCAACCTGATGCAGAATGCGTTTAAGTACACCGGCGTCGAGAAAAAGATCGCAATCCGGGCTCGTTCCGAGCCCCACGGCGTGGCGATCGATGTGATGGACAACGGACCGGGGATCCCGGTTCGGGAGAGAAAGCGAATCTTCGACCGGTTTTACCGGGTGGAAAACCTCCTCACGCGTCAAACCGAAGGCTCCGGGCTCGGATTGGCTCTCGCCAAGCGAATTGTCGAAGCGCATGGCGGGAAAATCTCGCTCAAAAGCGAGCTCGGTAAGGGAAGCTGCTTCACCGTGCATTTGCCGCTCGAGCAATCGAAGGATGTCGAGGCGCGAGCGTGACGCCTTCGCAACGGATCCTGGTCATCGAGGACGACCTGTCGATCCTCACGGGCCTGTCGATGAACCTCAAGTTCGAAGGTTACGAAGTCCTACAGGCACAGGACGGTCGCACCGGACTCCAACGCGCGCTGGATGAACGTCCCGATCTCCTGGTCCTCGATATCATGCTGCCGCAGATGAACGGCTACGAGGTGATTCGCGAGCTCCGACAGCGTGGCCGGGACATTCCGGTGGTGATGCTCTCGGCGAGAGGGATGGAGCACGACAAGATTCTCGGTCTGGAGTTGGGAGCGGACGATTACGTCGTCAAGCCATTCGCATTGCATGAGTTGCTCGCTCGAATCAAGGCGGTCCTGAGACGGCAGCAACGCGCGGGCGAGGTCGTCGCCTTCGGTGAGAACGAAGTGGACCTGGTGGCGAAAGCGGTGACCCGCGCCGGAAAGCCGGTGGATTTGACTGCCCAGGAGTTCCGGGTGCTCGAATATTGGGTCCGTCATCCCGACCGAATTTTCAGCCGCAACGAGCTGCTGATGGGAGCTTGGGGGTTCGACTACCAGGGAACCGCCCGGACGGTAGACAATTTTGTCTATCAGCTACGCCAAAAACTGGAGATCGACCCGGACCATCCCCGGCATTTCCTGACGATTCGGGGACTGGGATATCGCTTCCACAAATAAGGAGTCTCGCTACGCGAGCTGCGCCACGACAATTTGAATCGGATCGGCGGGCTCAAAGGGTTTTCCGTCGTAGCGGCCGTACTTCTCCGTGGAAGCAAAGCCAGCGTCGCGAATGGCCGACTCGACGTGCTCGAGGTTGAGCTGCCGCAAATGCAATCGCCGTATCGAAGCGCTGCGATTGAGTCCGCTTCTGCGGCGCTCGCGCAAATGGGGAGCAAACACCCCACGAATCGCCGGCCGCTGGAACAGCGAGAGACCAGATTCCGGGTGTTGCCTCGAGTGATCGAAGGCGCGGGTCGCGTTGACGACGTCGAAGACGAGTACCCCATCCGCAGCAAGGTGTTGCCGAGCCGTGGCAAGCAGGGCTTCCAGATCTGTGGAGGCACTCATCAATCCGAATGCATTGTTCGGGGCGATGACCAAGGCGAAGCGCCTACCAAGCCTCAGCGAACGCAGGTCGGCCGACAGAAACCGCACCCGATCGGCCTTAGGGGTGGCCTCCGTCGCGCGCCGTTCTTCGGCGGCAGCGATCAAGGAGGCGGATGGGTCGACTCCAACCGCTTCCGCTCCCTGGTCCGATAGTTCCCACGGAATCCGTCCGGCGCCACAACCGAGGACCAATACAGTTGGACGAGCTCGGCTCAGGTAACGCGCATAGAAGGTTGCCTCGGTGCGCTGGCCAACCAGGGACAACGGCGACGACCTTCCCAGGCCATTCCCGACACCCATTAGCTGGGCCTACCACGTCCAGGAGTTCAGATCGACCGACTCGCACCTACATCGACCACCTTTTGCCCACGTTCTTCAGCCAAGGAGCGGGGAGTTCGGTAGAGTCTGAGCCCAGGATGCCCCCAGAAATTCCAGTGCCAGCGGCCCCGCGGACCGCTCTGGGTGGACGACGGGCGGTGGGCGAACGCCTCGCAGCCCAGGAATTCCACCTAGTATTGGTCAATACGGCGGCCGCCGGAACGGCATTCGCGCTGGATAAGCCAACCGTGAAGATTGGCAAAGCGCCCGATAACGATGTCGTCCTAGAGGATCCGACTGTCAGCCGCTCCCACCTTCTGGTGCAGCGCCAGGGGGATCGCTTTTTGGTCCAGGACCTGGGCTCGACCAATGGGACCTTCCTCGATGGCGCCCAAGTCCGGGAAGCGTATTTGCGACCCGGGGCCATTCTGGAAGTTGGTGACGTTCGGCTCCGATTCCAACCTGAAGTCGCGCCGGTCGAAATTGCGCCTACATCGGAGGATCGGTTGGGAGACATGGCAGGCAAAAGCCTGCCGATGCGTCAGATCTTTGCGCTGCTGAAGCGGATTGCCCCTACTGATTCCACCCTTCTCTTAATTGGCGAGACGGGCACCGGGAAGGGGGCTGCCGCAAAGCTCATCCATAAGCTCTCCCCGCGCGGGACGGGTCCGTTGGTGATCTTTGACTGCGCCTCCGTTTCCGATTCGCTGATTGAAAGCGAGCTCTTTGGCCACGAGAAAGGGGCCTTCACCGGCGCGGTGGCTCAGCGGATCGGCTGCCTGGAGCGGGCGCACGGCGGGACGCTGTTTCTGGATGAGATCGACGACCTGGCGATGGATTTGCAGCCCAAGCTGCTGCGAGCGATCGAAGATCGGGAGTTTCGTCGGCTGGGCGCCTCGGATGCGCACGTCTCGTTCGATTCGCGAATCGTCGTCGCTTCGAAGAAGGACCTGTGGGCCGAGACACAGGCAGGCCGATTCAGGGAGGACCTCTACTTTCGGCTCTCCGTTTTTACGGTGAGCCTGCCCCCTCTGCGCGATCGCAGGGAGGATATCCCATTGCTGGTCAATGCTTTTGCCGCCGAAGAGCTCTGGGAAAAGCTGCCTGCGACAGTGCGCGACCAGTTTCTCGCCCACAGCTGGCCCGGGAACGTGCGCGAACTTCGCAACGCTCTCGAGCGCGCCCGCCACATGGTCGAGATTCCAGACCTCGACACGCATGCGCTGATCCGCGAGTCCAGTTCCATACCCAGCTCCCAAGGACCGGCGGTGCCGGTCAGCTACGACGGATCGTTCAAGGAGTGCAAAGAAGAGCTGATCCGGACGTTTGAGCGTGAGTATCTGATCCGCCTATTGCAAAGGGCCAAAGGCAACGTGGCGCGGGCCGCACGAGACGCGGAGTTAGACCGCAAGCACCTCTACTCCCTGCTGCACAAATACCATCTGGTACAATCGGATGAGGACTAACTTCAGCCGGGAACCGTCTAGCGGCGGAGATCCTGCGCGATGACCAGGTCCAGCAGCTCTCGAACGCCCGCCCCGTGTGTGCGTTGGGTCACGAGGTCAACGCGCTCCTTGATTGCTGGCAGCGCATTGGCCACCGCCGCTGAGAATTCGCAAACGCTGAGGAAGGCATGGTCGTTCTCGGCATCTCCGACTCCAACGCAATTGTGAGGGGAAAGATCCAGCTCCTCTAAGGCTGCGATCACACCCAAGCCTTTGTTGATTGATGACGGCAGCACCATCACCGCACCCTTGTTGAAGATCACCTGAAGCTCGAGGCCGAGATCTCGGATCAGCTGCAGCACCACCGTCTCGTTTGGCTGTCGCGTAGCGACGATCACATGTCCGACCGAAAGCGGAGTAACGCCGCGGTCGCGCAGCATTTGAATGAAGCGCGGTGGTGGAGGCTCGGCGAGTCGCTTTGTCGTCCCTGTAGCCGGGTCGTGAATGATTGCCCCGTTCTCGCCCACCACCCGATCGAACAGTCCGACCGCGGGAAAGATCTGAGCCAGATCTTCCAACTCGCGACCCGTCGCAAGGATCAGCCTCCGACCGGACGCCTTCGTTCGTTCCAACGACGCGATCGTCTCGGGATCGACGGTGCCATCCTTGGCAATGGTGCCATCGTAGTCGCAGGCCACAGCCAGATAGCGCATCGGGCGATCTCAATAATGCCAGCAAGCACGCTGGGACGTTCGTACATTAGTCGCCCCTCGTGCTCCACGCCCCCTGTCGTGGGCCGGGAAGGCAGCGGGTCAGGGCCCGGTCTGTGCGCGGCGAGCAAACGCCTGGCCGCGTGCAAACCGAAAGGGGAACAGGTCGAGCCGAGCCCTGATGCCTCCCCAGCACCCAAGCGGAACGGTACCGCCTAGGTGTATCCCCCATCAGTCGGAGGCTGCGGCGGACGCAGTCTTGACGGTGACACCAACGGTGCATACCTCCCTCGTAACCGGGTGCGCGCCGTGTCCCGGGACCCTTTGGATCGTGATCTCACCAGCCAGGAGCGTGCAATGCTTAAGAAAGCGATTGGAGGATGCGTGTTGGCGATTTCGGTCGCGTGCGCCAGCTCGCCGATTAGCTCGGAACGGCTAGCCGCATCTGAAGCTGCGATCCGGGCAGCGCGGGAGATGGGTGCCGAGAAGGTTCCCCCCGCCTCACTGCACCTGCAATTGGCGAAAGAGCAGGAGGAGCAGGCGAAGAAGCTTTTGAACCAAGGGGACAAGAAACGAGCGGACGTCCTGCTGATTCGTTCCCAAGCGGACGCGGAATTGGCGCTGGCGTTAGCGCGCGAAGCTCCGGCCCGCGCCGAAGCGCAGCGAGCGTTGGACCGCGTCAAACAACTTGAGCAGACCGCCCAGCAATGAAAACCGGCCATTTCGACCGAGGAGAGACCATGAACCGCAAATTGGGGTTATCGTTGATGGGGTTGACCGCCGCCGCCCTGTGCGCCGGGTGTGCTCACGATCCTCCCAAAGAATTGTTAGATGCTCGCGCCGCGTACGAGAAAGCCAGCGAGGGGCCCGCGGCAAAGTACAACCCGGCTGAGCTCCATGAGGCGAAGAAGACGCTGGATCACGCCAACCAAGAGTTCAACAGCGATCCGGGGTCGGACTACACCAGGGACGTTGCCTACATCGCTCTAAGAAAAGTGGAGATTGCCGACGCCGACGGGAAGGTTGAACAGGCCAACCAGGAGCGCGCCCAGGCTGACCAACGATCGGCGCAACTGACGCAGCAACAATTGGCAAAAACCAAAGAGCAACTTGCGCAAAGCAATCAGCAGCTCGCAGTAGAACGACAGGCCTCCCAAGATGCGATGGCCAATCTTAGCCGGCTTGGCAATGTTCGAGAGGACTCGCGCGGAACGGTCATTACCCTGACGGGTGGCGTGCTGTTTGCCTCCGGGAAATCGACATTGCTGCCGGACGCTCGCGGCAAGCTCGACCAGGTGGCGGAAGCGCTGAAGAATACCGATCGCCAATTCATCGTCGAAGGGCACACCGACTCTCGCGGCTCGGCCAGAGTCAACCAACGACTCTCCGAGCGGCGCGCAGAGACCGTGCGAAACTATCTGATCGAGCGCGGCGTTCCACCGGAGCGAATCAAGGCGGAAGGTTTCGGCAAGAGCCGGCCAGTCGCCAGCAACCGGACCCCGGAGGGGCGCGCCAACAACCGGCGCGTTGAAATTGTCATCCAGCGCGCGTATGGCGGCTCGGGAAAGCCAGCGCCCGCAACCAAGGACACCAAGGACACCGGGACCGGTATTCAGCGCTAATGTAGTTTCATTTTGTCGGACCGGACTGGTCGGGTGCGGCGAGTGAGCATCCGCACCGGTCCGTAGAAAAGTTGTTCCTCGGTATAGACCTTCCGGCCTTGCGCAACTGACGCGCCGGCCGCGCCCGGTCGCTCGAGCCATTGAAGCATTCGGATCTCCCCGTTGAACGCAAACAACGCCCACAATTCAGGCGGACACCTCGTCAAGTACCGTTTGACGATCGGCCGGAGTTTGCGTTCGAAGCGCTTTCCCGCCGCCGCGTGGCGCCGCCCCTGATCCAATGTACCATCGAATGCAGGGGAAATATGGAACAGCTCGTGGAGGAGCGTTTCGATTCTCGCCTGCGGCGTCGAGGAGCGGAAGAAGAGCGGTCGCAGAGTAATGCAGTAAAGCATGCGTCGGCCTTTTATCCGGACAATCGATTTCTGGCGGCGGCCCTTGGCCGAATAGACCAGCGGCTTCACCGTTCCCCGGGAGGCGCGCCGAGCTTCTCCGCCCACGACGAGAATCCGCGACGGCCGAATGTGCGAAAACTCCGGCATCGTTGCACTCACATGCTTGAGCAGCGAGCGAACCGCTTGGTTGAAATTGGGACGGCTCTGAGTCACAACGGTTGAAATCCTATCGGAAAATCGCCTAGGAAAGCCGAGCCAATTGCCAATGGGGATGGAGTATTTGAGGTGTGCGAGAGTGCTAGCGGTGCTCGCGCTCCCGGCAGCGGCAGTCGGCTGCAAAACGACATCGAACTCGGTCGCGGTCAAAGAACCGGCGATCACCTGGCTCGATCTCGAGGTAACCGACCTCGGCTTTGCCGAGTACCGGGTTCGTTTGGAGGGCGAGATCGAGAGTCCCGACCGGGCGATGCTCGAGCTCAACCGCTACGAACTGGTCGAAAACGGCCGCGTGGTGAAGCAAGGCCAAGTGCCAATCAAGGAACCGATCACTCCAGGGGAGATCACCATCTTCCACCTCGATGAATCCTCCCCGTTCTCCGCACCCGACGCGCTCCCCGGCCCAGGCGGCCGGGCGGACAGCGCCCTGATCGCAGTCCGCGGCAAGCTGATTTTGCAGCACGGAGGGCGACTCCAGGAGCTCAGCTACGCGCAGGCAAAGGAGGTACGCCTTCCGCGCCTGCCGAGTGTCCGGGTGCATGAGTTGGACGCGGCTCGGTATTCTGACCAGGAAGTGCAGGTGACCGTGCGATTGGCGGTGATCAACCCTAATCCGTTTCCGGTCCCTTTGAAGGGGCTGGAGTTTGTCGCATCGGTCGCAGCCAGGCAGATCGGCAGCGGTAGCTTGGCCAATGGAGAGACAATCGACCCGTCAGCTACCGCTCTGTTCGAGATTGGCATTCCGATCACCGCCAAGACCTATGGTCCCGACGTGAATCAACTCATCCGCACCGCCTCCTTTCCCTACAAGCTGACCGGGACTCTCAAGGGACACTCGTTCGAGGCGCCTTTTGAGCTCGCGGGCAACATCCGTCTTGGTTCCGCGAAGTAGTCCGTGCCCGTCTATTTGTTGAGCGATCGCGACCAGGCCTTTCCACCCGCCGATCAGGCCGATCCCAATGGCCTGCTCGCGGTGGGTGGAGATCTGAGGCCGTCGCGGTTGTTGTTGGCCTATGCCAGCGGCATCTTTCCCTGGTACAGCGAGGGACTTCCGATCCTTTGGCACTCGCCGGATCCGCGCTTCGTCTTGGAACCGAGCCGAATCCATTTGTCCCGAAGCCTGCGAAAAACAATTCGGCGCAGCGTCTACCAAGTCCGCTACGACACGGCATTTGCCCAAGTCGTTGACGGCTGCGCCAAGCAGCGTGGAGCGGGCCGGGAAGGAACTTGGATTACCAATGAAATGCGCGACGCCTATGTAGCGCTCCATCGGCAGGGATTCGCGCATTCGGCGGAAAGCTGGGAGGGCGAAAAACTTCAGGGGGGACTCTACGGGGTCTCGCTAGGCTCCGTCTTCTTTGGCGAGAGTATGTTCACCCGAGCCCCGGACGCTTCCAAAGTGGCATTTGCGGCGCTGGTAGGGCGGCTGACCCAATGGCGCTTTACCCTGATCGATTGTCAGGTGGAAACCGCTAACCTGGCGCGCTTTGGGGCGGCGGCCTGGAGCCGAGAACGCTACCTCGCCGCTCTAGAACGAGCGCTTCAGGACCCCACTCGGCGCGGATCCTGGGACCTGAAATAGTCAAGCCCAAGTGGTTCGAGGTAGTGTCAAGACACAAAAAACAGGAAAAGTTCGTTGCCGGATACGAGTATTTTTCGAAAAGAAGCGCTCGCAAGCCACGAAACCAAGTATCGGTGGGAAGGCGACCTGCTGCGGATTTCACCCGCCTGGATGACCTGGGCCTACCGGGTATTGGTGGGCTGTGTCGCGGTGGCCCTCCTGTACTCCATTCTCGCCACCGTCAATGAGTACGCATCGGGGCCGGCGGTGATCCGGATCACCGGCCAGACCCAGCTCACCGCGCGATTGCCGGGGGTGGTGAGCTCCGTCGAAGTCAAGCCGGGGGACCGCGTCGAGGCGGGTCACGTCCTGGTCCGATTCAACGATGTCGCGGAACGCGATCAACTGGATAAGGTAACCAAAGAGTTCAACCTGCAGCTGATCAAGCGCCTGCAGGATCCGCTGGATGCCTCGACCCAGCAAGTCCTGGCGAGCCTGCGCGCACAGAAGGCGCTGGCCGAGCACACCCTCGAGGAACGGCGGCTTCGGGCTCCTCATCCAGGAGCAGTGAGCGACATTCGAATTCGCCCCGGCCAGCAGCTCAACAGCGGCGACAAGATACTATCGCTCCTGCCAGAGAACGCCGCGTTCCGGTTGGTCGCGCTCGTGCCTGGTCACTACCGGCCAATGATTAAGCTCGGCACCCGGCTGCGGCTCGAGGTGTCCGGCTACAAATACACGTACCACAACTTCATCGTGGACTCGATGGGAGATGAAATCATTGGGCCCAATGAAGCGCGCCGCTACCTGGGGGAGGAGCTGTCCGACAGCGTGAGCTTGCTGGGGCCCGTGGTTCTGATCCAGGCCCACCTTCCGACCAAGGGCTTCATCGCGGAGGGAAAAGCGTACAACTACTATGATGGGATGCAGGGAACGGCCGAGGTGCCAATTCGGACCCAGAGCGTTTTGCTGTCCCTGCTTCCGGTGCTGAGGCGTTTGAGCAGCGATTCCGATGGATAACGAGAAGGCGCCGATCAGCATCTTTGAGAAGTTCCCCGCGCTGGAGCGCCTCCGGTTTGGTCTCAATTCACCGAGAATCCCGGTGGTCCAACAATTGGCGGCCACCGATTGTGGAGCTGCGAGTCTGGCAATGGTGCTGGGGTACTTCGGCAAAGACGTGCGGCTGGACGAGATTCGCGACATCCTCGGTCCTGGACGAGATGGTGCCAACGCCTTGGCGCTGATCAACGCGGCCAAATGGTATGGGTTACGCGGTCGCGGGGTGAGCATCGAAGTCGATGATCTGCAGTACCTCGAGCCCGCGGCGATCCTCCATTGGGCGTTCAATCACTTCGTGGTGTTCGAGAGCTTGGAGAAGGAAGCGGTCAGGATCGTCGATCCGGGATTCGGCCGCCGCCGGATCCCGATGGAGGAATTTCGCAAGTCATTCACCGGGGTTGCTCTGCTCTTCGAGCCAACCGATTCCTTCAAACCGGCGAAGGACAAATCCCAGCCGGTGTGGCGCTACATCCGCGAGGTGATCGCCAAGCCGAAGCTCTGGCCGCGAATCATCACCCTGTCGCTTCTACTTCAGGTTTTCGGATTGGCGGTGCCTGCCTTTACCGGCGCGCTGGTGGACCGCGTGGTGCCTCGAGAGGACTACCACCTCTTCCTGGTGCTGGGGTTGGGTTTTTCGGCGATCGCGATCTTCTACTTCCTGTCGAGCTTAATCCGCAGCCACCTTTTGCTTCATCTGCGAACGAATATCGATGCCCGGATGACGCTCGGTTTCTTGGACCACCTGATTGACTTGCCGTACGCGTTTTTTCAACGACGCCAGGTCGGGGATCTGTTGATGCGTTTGAATAGCAACGCCACGATCCGGGAAATTTTGACCAACGGAGGTCTCTCGGTCATCCTCGACGGAGCACTGGTGGTTGTTTACTTGCTGGTGTTGTTCGCCTTCAATTTCAAGATGGGCGGGGTCGCGCTGATTCTGGGGGCGATGCAGCTCGCGATCTTCCTCATCACCCGGCACCGGCAGCGCCAACTGATGTCGGAGACCTTGCAGGTGCAGGCGCGCCTACAAAGCTACCAATACGAGATGTTCGCCGGAATCGAAACCCTCAAGGCTGCTGGGAATGAAAATCGGGCCGTCGAGCAGTGGTCTCACCTTTTTGTGGATGAGCTCAACGTCTCCCTGCACCGCGGCGCGCTGGGCGCTGCCCAGGATGCTCTCACCAGCAGCTTCCGGTTGGCATCTCCGCTGGTGTTGCTCGGGTTCGGCAGCCTCCAGGTCTTGCATGGGCAGCTCAGCCTCGGCGAGATGTTCGGGCTGAACGCCTTGGCCGCGGCATTCCTTGTTCCGCTCTCAAACCTGGTCACCACGGCCGGACAACTCCAACTGATCGGCACCTACATCGAGCGGCTGGATGACGTGTTCAACACCCCTCGGGAGCAGAACGATGCAGAGCTCCGACCCGCCGGAAAACTCAACGGACGGATCGAAGTGGAGCACGTCAACTTTCAGTACTCACCTCAGAGCCCAATCGTCGTCCGCGACGTATCGGTCAGCGTTCACCCCGGCCAGTTCGTCGCGATTGTAGGGCGGTCTGGTTCCGGGAAGTCCACGCTCGCAAGCCTGCTGCTCGGGCTCTATCCGCCAACTTCGGGACGGGTGCGTTACGACGGAGTCGATCTTTCCAAGCTGGACCTGCGTTCGGTGCGCCGCCAGCTGGGGATCGTCACGCAAAGACCGTATCTGTTCGGTAGCTCGATTCGGGCGAACATTGCGCTCTCCGATCCTGGACTTGCCTTGAACTCGGTGATCACTGCCGCCAAGCGCGCCTGTATCCACGGCGAGATAGTCGAGATGCCGATGGGATACGAAACGCTTCTTCTCGACGGAGGCGCTTCGCTTTCCGGAGGTCAGCGACAGCGAATCGCGTTGGCGCGCGCTCTGGTACGAGAGCCCGCGATTCTGCTGTTGGATGAAGCCACCAGCGCGCTCGACTCGGTCACCGAACGGGAAGTCCAGACCGAGCTCGAGGCATTGCGTTGCACTCGGATCGTCATCGCTCAGCGCCTGAGCACAATTCGCCAGGCAGATATGATCCTGGTGATGGAGGGCGGGCAGATTGTCGAGCGCGGCACCCACCAGGAGCTGATTTCGGTCGACGGCTTGTACCGGCGTTTGGTTCAAACCCAGTTTGAAGAAAAGAAGTCTCGACGCGATGGAACCGATGGGTGAACCCCAGGCCAGACGGATGCGCTCGATTCTGGCGATCGGCGGCCTGTTGGTAATCGCCTTACTCGGCGGAACCTGGGCTCTCCACCGGTGGGCCGAGAACAAACGGGCGGTCAAACCCGACCTCTCGAAGCCAGCGGGAGCGGCGCGAACCACGCCCACCGCAGCCTCGGCGGAAGAAGCCTATGGCGGATTCGTGGGGGTTATTCTGTCTCGCCAGGCCGTCCAGATCGCTCCCAAGTTCGAGGGACCTCTGGCGAGCGTGAAGGTGCGGATGGGGGATGAAGTCCAGCAGGGAGAGGTGATTGCGGTTCTGGATACGTCGGCGCTGAGGAAGGAGCTCGCAGTGGCCGAAGCGGTGGTGCTTGCCGCGCAATCCGATGAAAGGAAAGCCCGAGCAGAGCTGGAAGAGCTCAAACTGAAGCTGGATACCGCGAAGCGGATCGAGAAATACGTCTCCGCAGCTGAGATCGCCGGAATCGAGAGCCAGTACCACGCTGGAATTGCCAAGGTTGAATCCTCCCAAGCAACCAAGCTGGAGAAACAAGCACGGGTACGCCAGCTCCAGGAGACGCTTTCCAACACCGAACTCCGCGCCCCCTTCGCCGGGGTGGTGGCAGCCCGCTACGCCGATCCGGGTGCGAACGTGTCCCAAACCAAACCGGTGATTCGACTGGTCAGCGATGATCGATTTATCCGCTTCGCCGTCCCGGAAGAGCACGGGTCGGCGGTCCACGTCGGTCAAGAGGTGAGCGCAGTGGTGGATTCCCAAAAACTGCTGGGTTCTGGGGTGGTGGAAAAAATAGCGCCCGAAGTTGATTCGGCGTCCGGTACCATCTTTGTAGAAGCCTCGCTTAACGAAGGGGCGAAGCTGAAAGAGCAGCTGCCCTCTGGCTCGGTGGCGCACGTGCTGCTCAAATAGCTTCACCCGTCGAGGGTGTGCTCCAGCACATCATCCACGGTCACCACTCCCACGAGTTTTCCATCCTGCGTCTGGACGGGCAGCGAGAGCAGTTTGTATTTCGCAGCGAGCTCGGCCACGCGCTGGGGGGAATCCTGCGGATCCAGCGGAGCCGGGTGCTGTTTCACCAACGGGCTCAGCAGCTTGGACGGGTCTGCCAAGAGCAGATCGCGCAAGGTCGCCGACCCGACCAGCTTGCCCTCTGAATCGATGATGAAAACGTCGTGGATGTACTTGACCGACTTTGCCTGGCTACGGATCTCTCGCAGCGCCTGTTCGACCGTCGGATTGCCCGAGATCTTGAGAAAGTCCGGAGTCATCATTCCTCCGGCGACGTTCGGCGGGTATTGCAGCAGTTGCTGCAGCTGGGTCGCTTCTTTGCGATGCATCGCCGCCAGCAGCTTCGCCGATTCGTGGGCGGGCAATTCCCCCAGCAGATCCGCTGCCTCGTCCGGTTCCATCGCCTCCAGAAGGTCCGCCGCCTTGTCCGCCTTGAGCGAGCTGAGCAAGTCGCGCTGCAGCTCGGCGTCCGCCTCTTCCAGTGTCCAAGCGGCCGCCTCCTTTGGAAGTTGACCAAACAACGCGGCCCGCTGTGGGTGATTCAGGTCGGCGAGAATCTCAGCCAGGTCCGCGGGGTGAATTTTGGCAAGGGTCGATCTCGTCACGTCCAAGCGAAGTCGGGGAGAGCTGGTGCTCACCGACTGGACGTTCTTCCAGCGAACGAAATTCTCTTCGGTCAGATAGCGCGCCTTCGGTTTGACTGTACGTACCGCGCCGTCAACCCAGGCCTGGAAGCCAACCCGGCGAATCAGAGCACGAAAGCCGACGTCGACGTGAGCAAGCCTCAGCTCGCCCCGGAGGAAAAGAAAATGCAGATCATTGGCCCGTCGCACCTTCGCGCCGTTGGTGTCTACCAGCTGGCGATCGATCACGTCCTCGGCGACCGAAATTTCGTTCGGCATCCGTTGTGGGGGTCGAAGCAGCTCTTCCACTCTTCGAACGCGAAGGTGGCGCTGGCCCAGCTCGACCACGTCGCTCCAAGCTATCCGACGAACTTGATCCTTGCGACGCCTACGGATCGCGATTGCGCGGACCGGCGGATAGGCCGGATCCGACCCGTCAATCCAAAGATCAACAAGCCGCCCAAGCTTCTCCCCTTTCGGACCTAAGATTGGAAGCCCTACCAGCTCCGAAAAGAACAGAAAACCCCCGTCCGGTCGGCTGGCGATACTGGGATTGCCCGAAACCGCGCTCAACATGGTTGTGGCGACGCTGGCATCGAGCCGCTCTAGCTCGAACGGGTCATCAACGCGGGGATTCCGCTTCGCCAAGCCTTTGAAAGAACCTCGGTGGAAACGCGCAGCACGCCCTCGACGGCAAGCTGGTTCCCGCCCACCTCCCCGATCGGCGCGAAGGGTACACCCGCGTCCAGACACTTTTGCTCAATTTGGCGCTGAGCAGCGGCGGCAAAGGAGATGATCGCCCGAGAGGGATCTTCTCCGAAGAGGTAGGCCTGGGGAGGGATCGATCCCATCTGCAAGGTTACCGTCGCGCCAATCAGCCGCTCGCGCGAGGCAATGCAACTTTCCGTCAAGGCCACCAGCAGCCCACCGTCACCGCAGTCATGCGCCGAAGAGAGCAACCCGGCCCGAATCAGTTGCCTGACCAAGCGTTGAAGAGCCAGCTCCCGGGCCGCGTTGAGTCGTGGAGGGAGCCCGGCCGTCAAGCCATGAAGGGCTTTGAGATACTCCGACCCACCCAGGACTCCTTCGGTGGCGCCGAGCAAACCGATCCGATCGCCTTCCCGCTGAAAGACCGCCCCGCAATGCCGCGTCACTTCCGGAAGGAAACCCACGATCGCGACCGTGGGCGTCGGAAGGACGGGCTGTCCCTCGGTTTCATTGTAGAAGCTGACGTTTCCGGAGACGACCGGGATTTCCAACTCACGGCACGCCGACGCCAACCCACGGGTCGCCTCCGCAAACTGCCACATGATTTCGGGCCGTTCCGGGTTTCCGAAGTTAAGGCAGTCGGTCAGGCCGAGCGGCTCACCCCCTACGCAGGAGACGTTTCGCGCGCACTCCGCCACCGCCAATCGTGCCCCCTCGTAGGGGTCGAGGGATACGAAGCGGGAATTGCAATCGACCGAGAGCGCTAGAGCTTTTCTCGAGCCCTCGATCCGAACCACCGCGGCGTCTCCTTTTCCAGGCAGCAGTACGCCGCCAAGCCGCACCATGTGATCATACTGAGTGTAGATCGCCTCTTTGCTGGAAATCGTCGGTGAGGACAGAAGCTTGAGCAGCGCTTCAGCCAGATCTTTGGGCGGACCGAGCGAGAGCGGGTCGAAACGCTGCAACTCATCGAGCGACCGCGGCCGGGCCAGCGGCCGGTCATAAACCGGCGCGCCCTCGGTGAGCGGAGCGATCGGCAGGTCGGCCACCACCTTTCCGCTCTCGAGCACCCGGATTCGGCCTGAGCCGGTGACCTGCCCAATCACCGCGACATCGAGGTCCCATTTGCGGAATATCTCGAGCACCTCCTGTTCCCGTCCGCGCTTGGCTACGATCAGCATCCGCTCCTGGCTTTCGGAGAGCATGCACTCGTAGGGAGTCATTCCCTCCTCTCGCCGCGGCACCTTCGCCACATCGATTTCGATGCCGCTCCCGGCTCTGCCCGCCATCTCTACCGATGACGAAGTCAGACCGGCGGCGCCCATGTCTTGAATTCCAACCAGCGCGTCGGTCTGAAAAAGCTCCAGGCACGCCTCGAGCAAAAGTTTTTCGGTGAAAGGATCCCCTACTTGGACGGTGGGCTTTTTTTCTTCGCTGTCCTGCCCAAACTCGGCCGACGCCATCGTTGCCCCGTGAATCCCATCGCGTCCGGTCTTCGAGCCGACATAGATCACTGGGTTGCCCTCGCCCGAAGCGGTGCCCTTGAAAATCTGGTTCACCGGCATCACGCCGACGGCGAAGACGTTCACCAGACAGTTGCCGTTGTAACTTTGATCAAACGCGACCTCGCCGCCCACGGTGGGAATCCCGATGCAGTTGCCATAGCCAGCAATCCCCGCCACTACCCCCTCGACCAGAAAGCGTGTCTTGGGGTGACTGGGCGCGCCAAACCTCAGGGAATTGAGAAGCGCAATCGGGCGCGCCCCCATCGTGAAAACGTCGCGCAGAATGCCGCCGACCCCGGTCGCTGCCCCTTGATAGGGCTCGATGTAGCTGGGGTGATTGTGGCTTTCCATCTTGAAAGCCGCCGCCATGCCATCGCCCAGGTCGACGACCCCGGCATTTTCACCAGGCCCGACCAACACCCCAGGGCCGGTGGTGGGAAATTGTTTGAGGTAGCGCCTGGAAGATTTGTAGGAGCAGTGCTCGCTCCACATCACCGAGAAGATTCCCAGCTCGAGCAGGTTTGGCTCCCGCCCGAGCGCCTTTCGGATCTGTTCGTATTCCTCTGGCTTGAGCCCGTGCTCGGCAATGACCTCGGGTCGGATCATCAGGCGCTCCCGCCCACCAGGGACTCAAAGAGCCAGCGGCCATCCGAGCCTCCCAGGACGGACTCGGAAGCGCGCTCTGGATGCGGCATCAGCCCCAACACGTTGCCCGCCGGGTTGATGATTCCGGCGATGTCGTTTCTCGAGCCGTTGGGATTGTCGAGGTAGCGGAACACCACTTGTCCCTCCCCCTCGAGCCGTTTGAGAGCGTCATCGTCCAGGTAGTAGTTGCCTGCGCCGTGGCCCACCGGAATTCGCAGCTCCTGCCCATGGTGCATCGCTCGGGAAAAGGGCGTCTTTGCATTCTCCACCCGAATCCGGACGTGCCGGCACACGTACTGTCGAGAGGCATTTTGCAGCAAGGCTCCGGGGAGAAGACCGGCCTCGGTGAGGACCTGAAAACCATTGCAGATCCCGATCACCTTGCCGCCTTTTTGAGCGAAGCGAATGACTTCATCCATGATCGGCGAAAACCGCGCGATCGCGCCGCAGCGCAGGTAGTCGCCATAGGCAAAGCCGCCTGGCAGCATCACCACGTCGCTGCCCTGCAGATCGCGGTCCTTGTGCCACAAAAACGCGGCCGGCTGTCCAAAGACGTGCTTCACCACGTGGTAGGCGTCGTGGTCACAATTGGAGCCAGGAAAGACGACGATGCCGAACTTCATTCGATTTCCACTCGGTAATTCTCGATCACGGTATTCGCAAGGAGTTTTCGGCACATCTCCTCGACCCGCAATTTGGCGGTCGCAGGGTCCCTTTCGGTGAGCTTGAATTCCATGTACTTGCCCAGCCGAAACTCACCGACCTCCGGAAATCCGAGCGCGTGAAGGCTCTGCTCCACCGCTTTTCCCGCCGGATCCAAAACCCCGGGTTTCAAAGTGACGTAAACGCGCGCGACCATGAAGCTCCTTTTGGCGACGCCGAATATCACAGCTGGGCAACGTCGTCAGCGCCAGCCTGCACGCGCGGTGGACAACCTAAGCCGGCGGGCTCCAAGGAACGTCCGGCACACCTGCGCGGTGATTGGCCACTCGCGCGATCACAAAAAGAAGATCCGAGAGGCGGTTGAGATAGACCAGCAGCTGGGGTTCAATCGAGATCGAACGGGACAGCGATACCACCCGCCGTTCCGCTCGACGGCAGATGGTGCGCGCCAGATGCAGATGGCTCGCTGCCGGGCTGCCGCCGGGAAGGATGAACTGCTGTAACGGCACAAGTTCGCGATCGAACCCGTCAATCGCTCGTTCCAAAGCGATAGACCATTCCGGCCTGACTTTTGGGATGTGGGTTTCCGCTTTCGTGCCGCTCGGGGTCGCGAGCACCGCGCCGAGCGTAAACAACTGGGCCTGGATTTCCGCCGCCAGCGCTTCGAGCTGCGGGTCCAACCCAATGCTTCGGGCCATCCCCAGCGCGGCATTCAGTTCATCCACCTCTCCATACGCCTCGACCCTCGGGTCATCCTTGCCGATTCTTCCGCCGCCGAACAGACCCGTCTCTCCTTGATCCCCAGTCTTGGTGTAGATGGAAGTCACAAATGCCTCCCGGTTATTTTCGCGGCAGATCGCGCTCGTCGAAAAAAATGACTTTGTAACCGGTGCCCGCTTTTTTGACGATGATCCGCACCTGCTTCTTTAGCTCGACGCCCGAGGAGTCGACCGTCAATCGGTAGGTCAGCTCCGTCTGCTCACCAATCGGCTGTTCTTTTTCGAGGTTATAGAAAACCCGCGGCTGGACTCCGCTGTAGCCGCCCGTGCCCCCCTCCTCGAGCAGTTTCTTCTCGGAGCGGATCCGTTCCGCGGCCCCTGCTTCGGCTACCTCCAGGGCCTTGGCGTGGTCGCGCTCGATGTAGTAGCGGTCGATGAACTCTTGCGACACCGAGACTGGGCTGCGCGTCTTGCTGCAGCCAATCAGGCAAACCGCCAACATCAAGCGTGCGCCGCGGTTTGGTCTCATCGTGTGCCGCACACTATCGATGCAATTGCTCCACGGCGAGCTGCAAAGGGCTCTAGAATTGTGCAGGGGTCGGACTGGCCGCTTTGTTGTAGAGCAGCTTGGTCACTCCAAAGCCGACCAGAACCAAAATCGCTAGGATCACCCACCCGAAGTCGCTTCCGTAAATGGTCGGGAAATGATTGCTGACCATCGTGAACACCAAGGGAACGGACAGATAAGTGTTCTGCTTAGAGCGCAGTCCGGCCATAGCAACCACCGCCGGATCCACGGCTGGTCCGCCCTTGGCGGCGGCGATGATCTTTCGTTGCGACGGCCAGATCCGCATCCAAACGTTTCCCGCCATGATTGTGCCGAAGGTTGCCCCCAGCTGAATGTAGGTGGCCCGGCCCGAGAAAATTCGGCTCATCACGAACAGCAAAATCAGGATCAGCACGTACGAGACGATCACGCCGGCCTGTTCGTTTTTCGCCATGCTCTTCCACAGCACGTCGTAGACGAGAAAACCGATCACCAGGATTGCCAGGCCAATGATCGAAGCAGTCACCGATCCCAAGGAGGACTCCGCGGGCACGATCACCCCAGCATCCATGTAAATGACCAGCCCCAACAGCAGGATTCCAGTAATCCAGGTGTAAGCCGCGCCCCATCGGAACCAATAAAGCGCTCTCGGCATCAACTCGGGAACGACCTTCTTTTTCGACTCCGCATCGTAGGTTTTCGCGACCTGCGAGTTGACGAAGTTGAAGAAGTAAAGATGGCCGATCCACAAGATTCCCGCCACCACGTGCGCCCAGCGAAAGATCATGTTCAGCCATTCCCTGACATTTGGATCCATGCGAGTTTCCTCCCAAACGCGGACTGCTACGGCGCAAAACTCTCCCGTGCCGCTTCTAGCGAGATCCCACCTCGGGGACAATCGTTTAAATCAATCGCTCGAATTGAGGCAGATCGAGGTTCCATACCGGGACGCCGCAATAGCGCGGACCCTCGGGACAGAACGGAGACAGCTTCGCTTCTTTGCGCAGCGTGCACGGAGGCTGAATGTGCTGCATCAAGAGCGGATGCACTGCGCGAACCTGCATCACTTCTTCCAGCGAGCAACGCCAGATTTCTTCCTGGGCGGTGTAGCAAAGCCGGTGAACCCACTTGTGGTGCAAGTGCAAGAGCTCTCCGGACTCTTGGAAGCGGATCGGGAACGCATTGGGAAGAAGATAGAGCGCCATTTCCGCACTCACCCCACTCTCCAGGAGCCGCTCAATCGCCGACCAGGTTGCGGAAACGGTGGCGAGAAATCGCTCCTTGGCTTCCGGAACCTGCTCGATCAACTCTGGTATGATCACATCCACTTGACCAGGGACGAAGTGCCCATGAAGCACCGGCCTGGAAGCGGGAGTCATTCGGTGGCGCTGGTCCTGGCTATCCGCAGTGTGGGAAAGCTTCTTTTGAAAGGTGTAGTGCGCGTGACTGAGCGCGCGGGTCAGCTTCGAGTGGGTGGTGAGCACCAAGGACTCGCCGAGATACCGATTTTCCCTGGGAGAAAGAACCTTCTCGATCGCGGCTTGGTCGCTCAGCTCGTCCGAGGTCATTCCAAGGACGTCGCGAACCCCTTGGGCCACCGAGCGCGGTCCATTCCCACTGTAATCCACGAGTCGTGAGTGGAGTTCGCCAAGGCTCTGGTCAAACTCGCGCAGGAATCGACTCGCTCCGCCGTTAACGTTGAGCTTCCCAGCCTGGGCAAGGGCGCGATACTCCAGGGTTTGCTCCAGGGGAATCGGATCCTCGGCCCGCGCGAAGAACAGAGGGTCCATCCTGTCGACCTCGGCCACCATCGCTTTCACCAGTAGCAGGGTCTCGGTCGGAACGTCCCACTGCTGGCAAAGTCGGTGGTATCGATGCAAGGTGATCCCGGAAATGGTGTGGTACAGGTGCGCGAAAGTTCCAATCGGAAGGACGTAGCGCGCTATTTCCTGAGCCTTCTTTTTGATTCCCAGGGCCCACTTTTCCAGGGTGCGTTTTCGGGCAGGGAAAATCCGGAAAAACTCCTCGCTGACCCGAGGTGAAAGCAGGCCGATCAGCGCCTGATACGTCTCGATCATCCGGTCGGCGGCTTCCCGATAGATGCGTGCCTCCTGATCCGGAAGATTGGGAAAGATGATGTTTCCCGGACGGACCTCGACGTATCGCTGGCTGACTTGCTCGGAGTTGTAGAACGGGTGGCTGTGGAGAAACGACCAGATTGCTTGTCGACTGACGCTCTCCACCGCGAATTGGAAGGTGGCGTGCTGGAGCGTGGTGTGGTGACCGGCGAAATAGGTCTCCTGCGCAATCCGGTCGCGCAGCGAGCGCGCCTTTTCATCCTTGCGGACCTCCGGAGCAGTGATGATCCGGCTGTTGTAGCAAGTCCGAGCGGTAGCCACCGCATTGTCATAAGGCTCGCCGAATCCGTTGGTTAGCGTGACCTTGGGAAGGGGCGAAAGGAAAGGTGGGGTGCGGATGTCCTGCTCCTGAGAATTAACGGCGTTGAAATATTGCTAACAGATATCTCTGTCTCGGCGCGAATTGCTACTGGATATCAGGCCGTAAATCCGCCTAACCTCCGCGCCGGCCAACTGATCTGGCAAACATCTTCCAGACAACCACAACGGAGGGGAATCATGGCCTTGCATCGGAATGTCGTCTTTATCGTAATGCTCCTTGCTGCCGGCGGCAGTTTCGGATCGAGCGTCACCAATTGGCAGGACAAGGTTCAGCCGTCGGTGCTCGCCGCAGCGACCGCGGGATCAGTGCCGTTTCTCATCTTCATGAAGGAGAAGGCAGATCTCAGCGGCGCTGCGAACCTGCGAACCAAAGTGGAGCGAGGCTACTGGGTTTACGACCAGCTCAACCGCGTCGCGGATCGCAGCCAGCACGAGATCCTCGCAATCCTCGACTCGCAGGGGGTGGCCTATCAGCGATTTTGGGCCGCGAACATGATCCTCGCCGGCGGCTCGGTCGATCTGGTGAAGTCGCTTGCTTCTCGGGAGGATGTGAAGAGGATCTACGCCAACCCAAGCGTCCACTTTTCGGAACCAGTGGAGTCAACCGAGTCCGGTGACACCGCCGATTCGATCGAATGGAACGTCATCCAGGTTACGGCGCCGGACGTGTGGGCGCAGGGCTTTAATGGCCAAGGGACGGTAGTGGCCGGAGAAGACACCGGCTACCAATGGGACCACCCCGCTCTCATCAATCACTACCGTGGATGGGACGGTACGACCGCCACGCATGACTATAACTGGCATGACTCCATTCACAGCGGAGGCGGAGTCTGTGGACCTGACTCGGCATTCCCGTGCGACGACTATGGCCATGGCACGCACACGATGGGGACGATTGTCGGCGATGACGGCTTGACCAATCAGATTGGTGTCGCGCCTGGTGCCACCTGGATTGGTTGTCGAAATATGGATCGCGGCAATGGGACGCCGGCAACCTATACCGAGTGTTTTGAATTCTTCATTGCCCCCACCGACTCGACCGGACAGAACCCGGACCCGACCATGGCGCCGCACGTAATCAATAATTCCTGGGGTTGTCCGCGGAGCGAAGGCTGCATCGATCCCAATGTGCTGCGCGACGTCGTTGAAGCGACCCGGGCCGCGGGGATCGTGGTGGTAGTTTCCGCCGGCAACGCCGGTTCGGGTTGCAGCTCGGTAAACGATCCACCGGCAATCTACGAGGCGTCTTTCTCGGTGGGTGCGACCAATAGCTCGGATCTGATCGCAGGCTTCAGCAGCCGTGGCCCGGTGACACTTGATGGGAGCAACCGAATGAAACCCGACATTTCAGGACCCGGGGTGAGCGTTCGCTCGAGCGTGCCGCGAAATAGCTACGGTTCCCTGAGCGGAACGAGCATGGCTGGGCCACATGTGGTCGGCGTGGTTGCGCTAATTCTTTCTGCCGCACCACAGTTGATTGGTCTTCCGGATGACATCCAGAACCTGCTGCAGGCGACAGCGGTTCCGCGCACCACCACTCAGATGTGCGGCGGAATTCCTGGCGATCAAATCCCCAACAACACCTATGGTTGGGGAAGGGTGGACGCGTTCTCAGCCTACTCGGCCCTCCAGTAGGCCTGGAGCAACCGACCCACACCCGCACTCATACCAGGCAAAAGATTTCCAGCCGACGGCTGGGAGTTGATGTTGATTCTCAATATTGAGATGGCGGTGGCCTGGCTGGTATGAGTGTAGGGTGAGAGTTGCGGTAGCGATCCTTGCCTGTCAGTTGCTGATGGCCCAGTCCGCTCCGGAAGAGCCCACGACTTGGCAGCGCTTGGTAAGCATTCTTCAGTACCTTCAGTCCGATTATCCCGCCGCAGCAAGCTCCCAATCGGAGACGGAGCTCGCCGAGCAGCGTTCTTTCGTCGAAGAAGCGATGGAGAGTGCGCGCTCCCTCGGACCTGACGGGGCGCGCTTCCTCCCAGCCCTTGAGTCCATCCGGACCCGGGTGGAACGCGGCACGGACCCCACTGGAGTAAGCCGCGACTGCACCGAGCTCGTCGATGCAGTGGTTCAGGCGGGTGGGCTGGCCCGCAGCCCGCGCCGACCACCCGATCTGAAGAAGGCGGCAGAGCTCTATGCAGTCAATTGCGCTCCCTGTCATGCGGCTGATGGAAGCGGAAATGTCGAGATTGCCGCCACTCTCGACCCGAAACCGACCAACTTTCTGGATCGGGATCAGATCGGCCGGTTGGATCCGTACAAGGCTTTCAACGCGATAACCTTCGGCGTCAGTGGAACGGCGCTACCTTCCTTTAGCGTTTTGCCCGAAGACGATCGCTGGGATCTGGCATTCTTTATTTTCACCCTCAGGCAGCCCCCATGCGACCACCAGCCTCCGAAGGCGAGTATGGAGCAACTGGCCACGGCCACCGATGCACAACTTGCCGCACAATTCGGGGAAGGCCAACTGCCCTGCCTCCGCCGACGGCCTCCGCAAGTGAATGAAGAGCAGTCGTTGCTGCTCGCCCGATCAGGAGTCGAGCAGAGCCTGAAGCTCGCTCAAGCCGGCAAATCGCAGGCATCGGGACGAGCGCTGCTCGATGCGTATTTGAAAGGGATCGAACCGGTTGAGCCGATGCTGAGGGTGCGCAATCCTCAGCTGGTTCAGGAAATCGAGCAGGCAGTTCTTCGCGCCAGGCTCTCCGCGCAAAATGGGAACCCCCAACTTGTCCAGGAAAACCTCGAGTTGCTTAGGCTGATCGACCGAGCCCGGCAAAGCGCCGGCTCGGCGACGACCGACTTTTGGTCGATCTTCTGGTTGGCGCTGCTGGTAATCATTCGAGAAGGCTTTGAAGCCAGCGTGGTAATCGCGGCACTGCTCGCCGTCCTCAAAAAAACCGAGCAACGCCGGCAGGAGCGGCTGGTGCATGTCGGATGGATTTTGGCGATTGCTCTGGGCGCCCTGGTGTTCGTGTTCGAAAGACACTTCCTAGGAGGCGCGAACCGCGAGTTCCTCGAGGGAATCGTTGCGCTGGTAGCGGTAGGAATGCTGGTCTATGCGGCGCTGTGGCTGAACGCCCGATCCAACATTCGCAGGATGATGGGCAAGCTGCGCAACCGGATGCAGGATGCCCTGGGCAACAGCAGCGCGATCGGCTTGTTCTCCATCTCCTTTACCGCCGTCTTTCGCGAGAGCTTCGAAACCGCCGTGTTCCTCCAGGGGCTCTCGATCGATTCGCCCGCGGGAAGCGGCTGGGGTGCCGCCGCTGGAGCAGCGGCCCTGGTCGGCTTGGTCATTTTCGTCAAGCGGGTGGGCTACCGATTGCCGATGAAGCCATTGTTTAACGCCTCCACGGCGCTACTGCTGATCACTGCGGTGGTGCTCCTGGGCAAGGGGCTGCATACCCTACAGGCGCTGGGAGCCCTGCCTTTCCGGCCGATCGCGAGCGTGCAAATCGATCCGCTCGGAATCTATCCCGACCTGTACAGCTTGGGGGCGCAACTGCTGTTGGCGATCGCTCCGCTGATCTGGATTCTCTGGCGCACACGGGATCGGGATCAAGCGGTGCTCACCCCGGATCACGATTCTTCGCAGCTCAACGCAAAGTAGCGAGCAAAGCCATCTTCGGATCAAGCCTCGGTCGGCCCGGTCCGAATAAACCGATCCCGATTGCGGATCACCCTGCCTTCACCCACCAACTTGATCAGGATGGCCTCGGTGCTTCGTACAGCAATTGCCGCGGCCAGGGGAGAAACGTCGTCGTACGCCAAGTGCACGATCTGCTCCAAGGACGCACCCGCCGGACCAATCGAGGCGAGCACCTTTCGCTCGCGAAACATCCGGTGTTCCAGATATTCAGTGAGCTTTTGAGGTCCATCCGGAATGGCGGGTCCATGCGCTGGGTAAAGCGTTCCCACCGGAAGTTGGCGAAGTCGGTCTAACTGACGAAGGTAAACCGCCATCTCGCCTTCCGGAGGATCGATTAAGATTGTGCCCACTCCCGCCACCATGTCGCCAACGATTGCGGCCTGGGAATCGGTCTCCACCAGGGTCAAATGCCCGCGAGCGTGCCCTGGCGTATGGAGAACCCGAAAAGACATCGGGGGAGCTCCATCCAGATTGAGAATTTCGTTTTCATCCAAAAGGCGCTCCGCCGGGATGCTTAGCCGTTCTGCCGTGAGCGGATGACACCACAGTGGAATGTTCAGATCTTGCTTCAGCTGCGCCACACCGCCGATGTGATCTCGATGGTGGTGGGTCAATACAATCGCCTTGGGCCGAGCCCCTTCCGTACGCCGGCGCTCGAGGAACATCATCAACCGGCGCAACTCGTCCTGCTCATCCGAACCTGGATCCACCACCAACAACTCTCCATTTCCCAGAACGTAGCAATTGGTATGCGTCGCCGGGGGCAGAGTGGGCGTACGCATCGGCACCAGGCAAATGCCCCGTTGGAACTCGATCCGCTGGGCGATGAAGTCCACGCAATCCGGAGCGGCGCGCATCTTGGACGCCGCTTTTTCGATTGATTTGAAGGCGGACAACACTCGCAGCGCATGGAGAGTTGGAGGATGGAGGAGTGCCGTGCCGCGTTCCCACCGGGCCAGCGCTTCCACCGGCCGAATCCAACTGATCTCGCTGTGCTCTCCCGGCCACTGCTCCACCTCAGCCCCCTCTGGCGCTTCGAGCAGAAAAAATCGCGCGTCGAACCGGCGCGGTAGAAACTCCGGGGTGATCCATCGACCGGCCTCGTGAAGCTCGCCTGCGCTCAAAGTCAGACCCCGTTGCTGCAAAAGCTCCTCAAAGCTCGACCCATGGTTCAGAAGGGCTCGCCGCATCTCGTCGCGAGCCTGAGAAGAAAGCGTCGATTGACCGCGAGCGAGCAAAAGGCCCGTTTCCTCGAACAACTCTCGAATGCCGGTGGCCCGGAGGGTTGCCCCCGGCCCGTTTGCGCCGAGTACCTCGATCCGAGCGTCCTCGCTTTCGGTCCGTCCACCGGGGAAGGCATAGAATCCTCCGCCAAAAGACAGCCGGACCTCTCGGCGAACCCAGAGAACCTCAACCTCTGAGCTGGTAAATCGAATGACGACCGCCACCGCCGCATCGAGTGGCTCGGATGGTGCAGGGCTCTTGAAGCCGGCAATGGCTTCACTCATGAGGCGCCTCGCCCCGTCAGGTTTCCCAAGATAGCCCTGGCGGCGTCAATCTGGTCAGGGCGAACGTAAATGCGCGACAGCTGCACCGCGGCACTGTAACGCTGATAAAGCGGGGTATACTTCGAAATCTCGGTTAGCCGGCCACTGGAGAGATCGAGGACAAACAGCCCTGGACTGGCGCCCGAGTCGAAATACTTCGACAGAACGCCCAGCGATTGCACCGAAAAGTGCTGGAGCCCCGCCTCGCGCAGCGCGCGTTCCAACGCGACCAAATCATAACCCTCGTCACGCTCGGTGAACTGAGCCAGGAGCTTGTAACCCTGGCGAGTCACGATTCGCTTGGCCCACGGATTTTGTGAGTGGCGCAACGCGTATTGCAAGGCGACGTCGTCGCACGTCAAGAACCGCTCCGGATCCGAAGGGATCTCAAATTCTCCGGTGGTCTCCTCATAGTACCGCCGCAGCATGTAATCGAAGCTCACCGTGGTCTGGTGGTAGTACACGGAGACAAACATGTGGTAGCGGCTCAGCAGGAAATCCTCGAACGCGAAGACCGCCGCTCGCGAAAGCGCCAGATGCGCCTTTCCGTCTTTCTCCGCCGGACTAAGGTTCTGGACGATCCAGTCCAGATCATAGCGGCCATAATTAACCCCAGTGTAGAACGAGTCCCGCAGCAAGTAGTCCATCCGGTCGGCATCCAACTCACCAGAAACCAAGGCCCGAAGTAGCGGCGTCCAATCCAGCCCATTCTCAATGAAGCCGAGTCCGGCGGGAGCCTCTGCTCCAGTGATCAAAGCAACCAGCGACTGCGGCGAAATCTGAAATTTCGAAAACGTCCGCTGGATCAGCTCCGAGAGCGAACTGTCGAGCAGAATCTTGGCCGTGAAATGCTCGTGGGTAGCTCGACCTTCGACCGCGCCCACCCAAGTTGGCAAATGGAGGGTGGCCGCCGGGGGCGCGATGCTCTCGGAGACATGTGAAAGCGGCATATGACCCAGATCGTGGCACAGCATCGCCAATCGGACCGCGGTCCGAAAGCGAAGCTGCGCGCGGGCGGATAGGCCGGCGCGCGAGGCGACCGCGTCGAACAGCCGCGACGCGACGTGCATTGCTCCCATGGAATGCGCGTGGCGCGTGTGAGTGGCTCCTGGAAAGGCGAGGTCTCCAAACCCAAGCTGCTTGATCTGTCGCAGTCGCTGGTAGAACGGACTATCGACGATCGCCTTTTCGTCGTCGCCGACCGGGATGGTGCCATGGATCGGGTCTCGAACTCGCACGGCGCCAATATCTCACCAAAACTGGTTTCTGGGATGAGCGCACAGTTCGTGGTAGTGAGGTTCTACCTGTTCGCCCATGCGAATCTCGATTCTGCACAACTGCGACTACAATGCGTTGGAAGAGGATCCTGGGCGCGAGGCACGAAAAGACGTGCTGAGGGTCGCCGGGGCTCTCGCCGAGGCTCTGGACCGCAACGGAGTATCTGCCGAGCCGCTCGCGATTGGGAGCGACAGCTTCGCCTTCCTGGAAGCGCTTCGCAGCCAAAAGCCGCAATTGGTAATCAACCTCTGCGAGTCTCTCGGTGGTGACAGTCGCGGCGAAATGACGGTGCCCTGCTTACTCGAGCTTCTCGGTATTCCCTATACTGGCTCCTCCTCCTTGGCGCTCGGCCTGGCGCTCCACAAGGACAAGGCCAAGCACCTGCTGCAGGCGCGTTCGATTCCGACCCCCGAGTTCGCTTTGTTAACCAGCGTCGACGAAGTAGGGATGGTAAACCTGGACTATCCGCTGATCGTGAAGCCGGTCCGGGAAGATGCTTCGGTGGGAGTAGACTTCGACTCGGTCGTGCACAACCGCCAGGAACTGAGGCGAGCAGCGGAGCAGATTCATCGACAGTTCCATCAAGCGGCGATCGCCGAGCGCTTCATCCCGGGCCGGGAGATCTACGTGGCACTCCTCGGCAATCGCCCGCGGCGGATACTTCCTCTGACCGAGATCCAGTTTGGAAAAGCGTTCGAGAACCGACCCAACATTCTCTCTTATCGAGCGAAGTGGGATCTAAGCTCTAGCGAGTGCATCGACAGTCCCGCCCGGCGCTGTGCGCTGGACGCGGAGACTGAGTCAAGGGTGGTCCAAGTGGCGGTCGCTGCCTTCGAAGCGCTCGACTGTCGGGATTACGGAAGGGTGGACGTGCGTCTTAACACCAACGGTCAACCGTATGTTATTGATGTGAATCCAAACTGCGATCTCCACCCGGATGCGGGCTTTGCCCAGGGTGCTGCTGCGGCCGGCATTGACTATTCCGCCTTGGCCAAGCAGATCGTAGAAATCGCGCTTGCGAGAAGCCATGGAAATTCGTCCAATCGCCGCACCGGATCGGAACGCACTCGCCGAGCTGCTGGGCCGAATCGAGACCTTCTCTCCAGCCGAGGTAGCTTGCGCCGTCGAGCTCATCGACCTCGCGCTGAAGCCGAATAACACCGATTACAGCGTGTTGGTGGCCCTCAAAGATGGCAAAGTCGTCGGATACATCTGTTACGGGCCCACCCCGATGACCGAGGGTACCTACGACCTTTATTGGATTGCTTCCGATCCAGCGGTTCGCGGCCAAGGAGTAGGCAGCGCCCTGGTGTCTGCGATGGAAGGGGATCTGAGACGCCGCAAAGCAAGGCTGATGCGGGTCGAAACTTCTGCTCTGGAGGCCTACGGACCAACCCGCGGTTTTTATCAGGCGATGACGTACCGGGAAGAAGCGCGTTTCCGGGATTTCTACCGGGTGGGCGAGGACTTGATCATCCTCTCGAAGAAGCTCTGAGCTCGTGCGATTTCCAACAGCGTTTGTAAAAACCTTCAGCCCAGCCCTCTGGCTGGCGGTGGTCGCTCCGTGGATCGGCTCGCAAGCGGCGGCGCCGTCCGATGCTCCGCCACTATCCGATGTCATTCGCGCACCACGGCCAAACGGCGGCGAGTATTTCGGCCTCTATCTCCTCGACAAGAAGGTGGGTTACGCCTTCAACGATCTCACTCGGGTTCCCGGGAGGAAGGATCAAGTTCGCGCCGTCAGCAATTTCGTCTTCCGCGCGACAGTCGGAAACAAGGTCGCCGAGCGAATCCACAATGAGACGCGAATCTACGAGTCAAAGCCCGGTGGACGCCTCCTCAGTTTTGTGATCGAGGATCAGGGAGACGGCGGCAACCAGACCTTCAAGGGTACCGCCTCGCCCGACGGCATTCGCGTGGTTCAAAGCAGACCTGGGCAGCCGGATCAGATTCGCAAGCTCCCGCCTACGACCGAAATGGTCGAGGACGCGGACCAGGCTCGTGTCGCGGTGTTGCGCAACAAGGCCGTGAGCGGAACGATTCTCGACGGACAGGATCTTCAAAATTACCGCGCGGACACGACGCTGGGGCCGGTGGAGCAGAGATTGGTCCGGGGCGTCAACGTTCGACTTCACAAGGTCGTGACCCTCGTTCAAAAGGAGAAAATCCCGATCGAGGGATTTCTGACCGACGCTGGAGAAATGGTCGAGTTCAGTCTCGGCCCAAATCTCAAGGCGCTATCCGAATCGGAATCAGTGGCAAAGCGGTTGGATGTCGTGGAGGTGTTCGCCCTGACCCGCGTCGTTTTGCCCAAGCCCCTTCCTCCGACAATCCGGCGAGTCCCCGGGACGATCCGCTTGGTGGTGACCGGTTTGCCTGAACGGTTTCAGCGGAACAGCTATCGCGAAAAGTTCCAGAAGCTCTCCGATGACAAGGTGGAGGTAACCCTCTCCGCTGCCGACCCCAAGCTGGCCAGGCCGGCCAGTCGCCCGGTGGAGGATCCAAGCGTGGGCGAGTACCTCAAGAGCTCGATTGCGGTGGAGTCGGATCACCCGGAAATCCGCCAGCGTGCGGCACAGATCGTCGGTACCGAAAAAAACGCCTACCGCGCCGCGCAGAAGATTGTCACCTGGGTTGCGACCAATATGAAGAAGGACTACGGCTCTTCGGCAGATCGGGCTAGCGACGTGTTACATCAGATGAAGGGCGACTGCACCGAACACTCCCTGCTCGCCGAGGCACTGCTCCGGGCAGCGGGAATACCGGCGAAGCGAGTGGATGGCCTGGTTTACATGGTGGGCGAAGACCAGGTCCCGGCGCTGTACTGGCATGAATGGGTGGAGGCGTATGTCGGTGAATGGACCCAGCTGGACCCCACCTTCAATCAGGTCGTCGCCGACGCGGGACACTTCGCATTGGGCGAGGAATCCAACGCCGAGATTACTCCGTTAATCGGTCAGCTAAAGGTCCTTGAAGTCCGCTGATCCGTGCTCGAGGAGAGCTCGCAGCTCGGAGGCCTCGAACACCGGGGCCTGGCATGCAAAATTTTTGCAGAGGTAGGCGGTGGCCCGGCCTTCGAGCGTGCGTTTGTCCCTGAACATCTCCTCGAGCAACTTGGGCGGGGGGGCGTTGGCCTCGCGGAGGCTTACCGCTACTGCCGGAGCAAAAGTCGTAGCGATCGTGCGAAGGAAGGGTTCCACTTCCGCCCTCGTTCCGACCAACACGACATCCGCCGCTCCCTCAAGCCAACTGTCAGCCGCCAGCAACAGGTGCCCGTAGCCAAAGGGATTTCGCGTTATTTCATCGCGCATCTTCCTCAGATACTTCCCAGCTTGCTGCTGGTGCGCCTCGGAGCCGGTGAGCGCGGCCAGCGCCACCTGCGCCTCGGTCAACGTCGACGACCCGGCTGGAAACGCGTTGTCCTGGACGGCGAATGGATTGATCAAAAGATCGGGCTGTCCTTTCGGGGCCGAGCGGTAGGCTTGCTGGGCCTCGTCCCAAAATAGATCAACCGCTCGCGACACCAGCGCGGCAGCCTGCTCGAGGTAATGAACCTCAAAACAGGCCTGGTAGAGCGCCACCAACCCGGAGGCCAGATCGCCGTAATCCTCCACAAAACCATGAATTCGGTTCGCTCCGCCGTGATGTGCGCGAAAAAGTGTCTGGCCGTTCCACATCGTGCCGAGCACAAAATCCGCCGCCCCGCGGGCTTGGTCGAGCCAATCCGGCCGCTGGAAGACCCTCGAAGCGAAGGCAAGACCGCGGATCATCAAACCGTTCCAGCCGGCGAGGATTTTCTCGTCCCGGCTGGGCTTCACCCGCTTCTCACGGTGCGCGAGCAGCTGCTGTCGGGCGGTCGTGAGCGCCGCCTCCACTTGCTCGACCGGGCGCCGGTGCTTCTGCGCCAGCTGCTCCACGCTCAGGTGCACTTCCAACACCGACGCGCCGTGCTCGAAGTTCCCCCGTTCCGTGACGTTGAAATGCTCTTTGGCAAGAGCGCTCAGATCTGGCGGAAGCGCGGCATCGACTTCACCGGGGGTCCAAACAAAGAACTTACCTTCCTCCCCTTCGCTATCCGCGTCCTGGGTCGCAAAAAAGCCTCCGCTGGGAGCGGTCATCTCCCGTGCCACGTAGGCCGCGGTCTCTTCGGCCACCTTCTTCCACAAAGGACGCGGCGAGAGCTGATGCGCTTCTGAATAGAGATGAAGCAGCTGAGCGTTGTCGTACAGCATCTTCTCGAAGTGAGGCACCTGCCAACGCTGATCCACCGAGTAGCGGTGAAAGCCACCCCCTAGCTGATCGTAAATTCCACCTCGGGCCATTCGCTCGAGCGTAAACATCACAGAATCCCTGAGGCCCGCACTTCGGCTGCGCCGATACGCCCGAAGCATCATCTCGAGATTCATCGGGTTAGGGAATTTGGGCGCGCTCCCGAATCCGCCATATTGGCGGTCGATGTGCCGCTCCAGCAACTCGCCCGCAGCGACGATCTGTTGCGTGGATAGGTCTGCGGGCTCGCTCTCGAGTCCGTCGCGCGACATCGCTTTCAGGGCTTCCTCGAATTGCGCCGCCTGGCTTTGGACATCTTTGGCTTGCGACTGCCATGCCGCCGCCAAGCCGTGCAGCAGTTTCGGAAAGCCCGGCATTCCAAAGCGGTCGGATGGAGGAAAGTAGGTCCCGCCGAAGAACGGTCGAAGATCCGGCGTCAGAAAGACCGTCAACGGCCAACCTCCGCCGCGGCCCATCAGCTGAACCACTCCCTGATAGAGCTGATCGAGATCCGGGCGCTCCTCGCGATCGACTTTGATATTGACGAAAAATTCGTTCATCAACTTCGCCGTTTCCGGACTCTCGAAGCTTTCATGCGCCATCACGTGGCACCAATGGCAGGCGGAATAGCCAACCGAGAGAAGGATTGGCTTGTTCAACTTGCGAGCGAGCTCCAGCGCCTCCTCTGACCAGGGATACCAGTCAACCGGGTTGTCGGCATGCTGGCGCAAGTACGGCGAAGGCTCGGTAGCGAGACGATTCATTGGGCGTTCCCTAACAGTGCATCCAGATTCAAAGCTCGCAGAAGAAGGACAGCTAGAAGCGACCGTGCCGCAAGATGTCCCCTTTCGAAATCGTTCCCAGCAAGCGCCCGTTACCATCGACGACCGGCAATTTTTCGAGCGCGGTGTTGCTGAACCGCGCCGCCAGCTCTGAGAGCGAGAGGTCGGGCGAGACGGGCTTGATCGCGGTGTCCATCACGTCCGCTGCGACGGTCATGTTGAGCAGCGAGTGATCTGGAATGTGACCTTTGAGGGAATCGAGCACGATTGTCCCGAGCAACTTGCTATCCGAGTCTGTCACGTACAGGTCCGTCCCGGGGGGAACCTCCAGCAGCTTGAGGAGCACCTCGTCGAAGCGAGCAGATGGGGGCACCCGAACCACTTCTGGAGTGATCAATGACTGCGCGCTCGCAGAGCGAGTCCACTGGGGGGATCCCGGGAGTATCACGTTTCGCCTGCGCAGTGCGGCAGTGTAGATGGACTCAGGCTGCAGCCATCGACTCACCGCTGCGGCCAAGACGGTGGAAAGCATCAAAGGCAGAATGACGCCGTAGTTGCCAGTCAGCTCGAAGATGATCAAAACCGCCGAAACCGAGGCATGGGTGGTTCCCGCGAGCGCGGCACCCATTCCCAACAGCGCATAGGCACCCGAGGGTGCCACACCCGGCCAAAGAAACTGCGCCAGCTGACCGAGGGCGCTGCCAATCAAGGCTCCGTAGTACAGGGTCGGGGTAAACAGTCCGCCGGGTACCCCTGCCGCCGAGCTAAGCGCAATCGCAAGCAGTTTGGCCATCGGCAGGATGAGCGCGAGTGCGAGCGTGAGTTGACCGAGCAGCGCCTGGTCCACGGCGTCATAGCCGTTGCCCAAGAGCTGCGGCAGCCAAATTGCCGCAACTCCCACAGGCGCCATAGCGAAAATCGGCATCCACTTGGTCCACCGCCGCGGGATCCGGGCGACCCCGAGCGCAAACAAGTTGATTACCTTGACGAACAACGCTGAAGCCAGTCCAAGAATCGGCCCGAAAGCGAGACTGAGCAGAATCTCCTTGGGCATCAGCAGCTTGTAAAACGGTATCTGGTAACTGGGATGGTCCGCGATCAGGATGCGCGACACCACCGTGGCCATCACGCACGACAAAACGATTGGACCGAAAAGCTCCAGGGCGAAACTTCCCAGCAACACCTCGAGGCCAAAGACCGCAGCGCCGATCGGAACGTTGTAGGCGGCGGCAATTCCAGCAGCCGCGCCGCAGGCCACCAGCAAGCGAACCTGATCTGGAGAAACCTTCAGTTTGCGCGCCAGCACCGAGCCAGTGGCGGCTCCCGTTTCTAAGAGCGCACCTTCCCTTCCAAGCGGAGCGCCCATTCCTACTGCCACAATCGAGGTTCCACCGCGCAGCAGGGTTTTGAAAAACGACATTCGGCCGGATTTGGTCCAAATCGCCTCGATTACGCCCGCAGTGCCGCCTTCGCGAAGCGGCTCTCGAAGAATCACCGTCATTAGGGTGACGGCGACCCCAGCGAGGGCAGGAACAGCCACCCGCTGCCAAATAGGCGAGGATGCGACCGCCTCTGCGAAGGTATTGCCCGGCGGCCACGACAAATTCTGAACGAGCCGGAGCAAGTGGAGCAAGAGTACGGCTCCCAGCCCGCCGGCCAACCCGGTCAACAGCACCAGCACCCAGAACCGTTTCGCTCCCTTGGGCAGGTCGCGAACGAAATCCAGCAACGAGCGGTAAAAAAGCCGTGGCGCCCCGATCAACGGCTGAGGCAGCAGCGGCTTTTCTGACCAAAACATCTTCCGTGCCATTAAAGCGCACTCAGTGACGCTGCGATATCCTTCATTGCGCTGCGCGAACGCTGAGACCTAAATCTGTACCTCGCAAGGTCGGGCGGGGCAGTATCCGGCCGTGACATTCAGCCTCGCCGCGGCGTGTCTGCTTTCTATCGCTAGCAGCGCCGAGCCTTCAACCGAAGAGTCCGCGAATTACGAAGCTCGCCTGGAGAAATGGGCGCTGGATCTGTACCACCGAGAACGCGATCCGCAACCTGAGGGCAAGCGGGTAGGCGAGATCCTGGTCGCTTCCGAAAACATCGTCGGCCCGGAGGATCCCTGGCCCCAGCTGATCAACTTCTTTCATTGGAAGACCAAGGAGCACGTGATCCGACAGGAACTGCTGTTCGCTCCGGGCGATCCTTACACGGAGTGGTCGGCCGCCGAGAGCGAACGCAATTTGCGCAAGCTTGCCATTCTCGCTCTGGTCCGGGTGATTCCAGTCAAGAGCGTGGACCCGAATCGGGTGGATGTGTTGGTGGTAACGAAAGACCTGCTTAGCATTCGGCTCAACACCCAGTTCAACGTGGTCGGATCCCTCGTCGAGACGTTGCGAATCCGCCCCAGTGAGTTGAACTTTCTCGGCCGAAACAAGCAGGTGTACTTGGACTTTCTGCTTCACCTTGACACGTTGTCTATCGGCGAGGGTTACGTCGACCCACGGATAGCGGGAACGCGGCTCGCGCTAACCCAAAGTGCCGCGGTGATCCTCAACCGGCACACGCAAAAGCCGGAGGGATCTCGAGGCCAGCTCTCCTTCGGGCTTCCGCTCTACTCCCTTCAAGCGGAACGCGGGTTCCAGTTGTCGGGATCGTGGGATGTGGAGACGGTTCGACTCTTCCGAGGTGCGAGTGTGTGGCTGCTGCCATTTCCGAGCGCGGGCGCCCAAACTGCCAGCATCCCGTTCATCTATGACGCGCACGAGTTAGCGGCCGAAGGAATCTATACCCGTTCCTATGGATCCTACTTCAAGACCAATCTCTCGGCCGGCTTGGGTGCGTACTCCCGACGTTACGAGCCCCCCCGAAGTTCGAACCTTCCGGATGACCAACGCGCCTGGCTGATTGCCAACTACCTGCCGCTAACCGAGAAGGCCGTTTACCTCACCGGACGGGTCGACGCGTTCCAGGCCGAATACCGCATTCTTCGTGATATCGGAACGTTTGCGCTGTCCGAGGACTACCAGCTGGGCTATGCGGCGCTCGCATCGCTTCGGTGGGCAGAACCGACGCTTGGCTCAACACGCCGTTTTCTGGAGGGGGCAGTCGTGGCGCGCTATCGCGTCTACCGGTTCGACGATTTGGCCACGCTGAGCGCCGGGGCGGCCATTCGGCTGGAGTCCAGCGGCCCGGACGGGTTTGGTGCGGGTTGGGTCAACAAGCGAGCTGCGTTGGAGCTGGTGAACATCTCGCCTGTGATCGGAATTGGACGAATCGCCGCACGCGGTTTTTGGGTCGGCAATGCCAACGATCTGCAACACCGCCTGATTGCCTTGGGCGGAGGGGATGGGGTGCGAGGCATTCCGCCTCAAGCGCTAATCGGGCCCAACGCCGTCGTTTTCAATCTCGAGTATCGGAGCAAGTCGCTTGCGTTCCAAACGGTGCATGTCGGCTTCGTAGTGTTCTGGGACGCGGGCTCTGCCTATCCACAATCGCCTGGCTCGACCAATCAGCCCGGTGGACTCACGCACACGATTGGGATGGGCTTGCGCATTTTACTTCCGCAGTTCAACCGGGTTCCGATTCGAATCGACTTTGGTTACGCGCTCAATGGACCTCGGCCCTCGTTCATTGATTCCATCTCAACAAGCTTTGGACAGGTGTTCGATTACCGTCCTACCCTCCTGGATCAATTCGCCGACTGACGCGCGTGGCTAAAGAAAGGTCCGGAAAACTTTTTCCCATGCGGAAGAATTTTCCGCCATGCCGCACGCCTGGCGCAGCGGCTGGCGATCGCCTGGGGCCAACCTGTGGCAACGACGAAGAGATCTGGATTGAATCCCAAGATTCGGCGGCGGTACGCAACTTGATACAGACCCGTTGCTGTGGCGCGTTGGCGTGCGGGCCATTGGCGGGGCGGACGGATGGGGAACGGGCGGTTACCGATGGGTGCATTCTGTTGGCTAGTGTGCACCCTCTGCGCTTGTCATCGGTCGGATCAGCTCAGGGGCGTAAAGGCCGCTGCCTTGCTGGACGAATCGGTCTTGGACTTCGGCAACGTCCCGGTCGGAGAACGACACAGGGCCGAGCTGCACGTTCGCAACGTGGGCTACGTTCCTTTCAATCTGCTGGACATTGTTCGGACCGGCAATGATCCCTCGTTCGAGATGCAGGTTGACCAGGGCCGCGTCAGCCCGGGCGAAACCAGGAGCGTTCTGGTCACCTTCCATCCGTTGAGAGAAATGGCGCTCTCGGATTCGCTGACGGTCAAGACAGATGCCGACCGTCCAGCGGATGGGCTGGTCACCGTGCGCGGCCGGGGCACCCCCACACCGATCCAATTCTCGCCGGCGCGCTTGGACTACCAGACCCTGGAAATCGATTCGGATCGGCGACTCATCGCCACGGTCCAAAATCCGGTGGACCTGCCTCTGACGGTACGCTTGAGCGGTGCCCATCCCGGTGATTTCTCGAGTGACGTGGTCACCATACCGCCATTTGGACGGCAGACTGTGAACCTCGTCTTTTCCCCTCACGTGCTGGGCAACCGGCTCGCACGGCTTGAGGTGCGCTCGTGTAGCGACTGCACAGCTTCAGCCTTGGATCTTGTCGGCCGTTCTGTCGCCTCGGCGTTCGAGTTCGATCCGGCTCCGGTTCCGTTTGCCAACATTCCCGTTCACGAACGCACCCAGTCGTCAACCCGGGCGACCAACGTCACCTGGCGCCCAGTGCGGGTCTCAAGACTTACGACCAGCGACGACGCATTTCAGCCATTGACCGACCTGGCATCCCAAAACATCGATGCCAATCAGTCGGTAGAGGTCCGGGTTGAATTCGCGGCGAGAGCCTCGGGCCCAAACACCGGCGTTTTAAACGTCGACTATCAGTCCAATCGTGAGCGCACCAGCGCCGTCGCACTCGATGCACGCGGAGGACAACCCGAGCTCGCGGTAACGCCAGTGCTGATTGATTTCGGTAGCCTGCCGGTCGGAGGAAAGGTTGGCAGGCCGGTCCGGCTCACCAATACTGGAACGACCGGTCCGATCCATCTTCGCGGCGTTCGGGCGACCGGTGACGTAGCGCATTTCAGCATCTCCGAACCAAGTCGCGGACGGCAGGTCCTGGCATGGTCTCCCGGCACTGCCTGGCCAGAACTGGGCGCACCCGGTCTGCCGATTGCCCCCGGCTCCGATTACCTGCAGACGATTGTCTATTTCCAGCCCGATTTGCCCGGCGATTTCAGGGTGAGGGTTGGGTATCTCTCCGACGACCGGTTCAATCCGGAGCGGCCCCTGGTTGCGATTGGCCACGCGTACCAGGCGGGGCCTTGCTCGTACCGGATTCTTCCCGCCAACGTACTCGACTTTGGAGATGTTCCGCCAGGCACAGGAGCGGTTTTGGGATTTCGGTTCGAGAACATCGGCCGCACCATCTGCGCAGTTCGCGATATCCACTTGTCGAATGATGCGGGCGGGGCATTTTTCATGCCCGGCGGGCCGCTGGCCGGTGGCGTGGTCGGGCTCGACGACGCGTTTTCGGCCCAGATTGCGTTCAGGACCGGAACGCCCGGCAGTTATGCGGGCGAACTGATCATGACGGTCAACAGCCTGGATCAACCTACCGCCAGGCTCCCGCTTGCCGCGCTCGCCCGGGATAGCTGCCTGACGGCCACGCCGAACTTCCTGGACTTCGGGGCGATCCGCTACGATTGCACCCCGGTGCCGCTGCGCACGCTGGTATCCAATCAGTGCCGCCATCCGATCACGGTCACTCAGGTTCAGATTGGTCCCGGGACGAGCGATGAATTTTCGATCGTCAATCCGCCCTCCACCCCGCTCACGCTGAACACCGGAGAGGACTTCGAGCTGCAGGTCACCTACGCTCGCCGAGTCTTGGGTCAGCACTTCAGCCCGCTTTTCATCCAAGCGGAAGGCGAGCCGAAGCCGCTGCTGGTACCCCTGTTGGCGGAAACAAACCATGAGGGGCTTCGAACCGAGCGCTTCGTCCAAGGCATTGCGAACCAGCTCGATGCGCTCTTTGTGGTGGGCAACACCACCACCATGCAGACCTATCAGGACCGACTCCGGGCCGCGATCCCGGAGTGGATCTCGCGCGCGAACGGCCTGGGCGTAAACATCCACGTGGGAGTGACCTCGACCGGCCTAAGCCCTCGCGGGCCATCGTGCGGCGGGGGCGCGCAGGGTGGCGAAAATGGCCGGCTCTTTCCAATCGATAACTCGCGCCCGCGGATCGTCGACAGCTCCACTCCAGGCGCGACGGCACTGGTGCAACAGAACCTAGGAGTAGGGACTTGCCACAACTTGCTGCAAGGGTTGGAGGCGATCCGCCAAGGTCTTTCCCCTCCGTTGATCGACCATGCCAAGGATCCGCGGACGCCTGACCCCAACGATGGGAATCTCGGCTTGCTCAGGCCGGAGGCGCGGCTGGCAGTGGTCGTGCTCGCCGATGAGGACGACCATTCCGGTTTCGACATCCAAAGTTACGTTCAGTTCATTCACTCATTGAAGGGACCGCAGATGTCCCACCGATCATCGGTCTCGGCGATCATTCCCATGGACTTGACCTGTACGACCGCCGGTCCCCCTGGACCGCGATTTCGCAGCGTGGCTGAGCAGACGGGTGGGGCCACGCTCTCGGTCTGCCAAACCGACTACTCGCCAATCCTCGATCGAATCGCCACCCTGTCAGGTGGACCGCAGCGAGATTTCCGACTCTCGTCCACCCCTGCGGATCCAACTCAGATCGAAGTGCAGGTGGATGATCAAACCTGGGATCGCACGCGTTGGCATTTCGACGAAGCCTCCAACAGCGTGATCTTCGAGACCGGAAGCATTCCCAATCCGGGCCAAGTGATCGCGGTGCGCTATCGAAGCACCTGCGGTCCCTGATTCAGAGCTGACGTCGGATTTGCTCGACCTCATCGTCCGCCAGACCGAAAGTAGCTTGTAGTAGCTCCAAGAGTTTCAGCTCCGTTCCTGAAGCATGGCCGGAGGCGTTCGCGATTCGCATCGCCAACCCAAAGGCCTTGAGCCGCTGTGCGTGGGTTGAGAGCCCATGAGCAAGGGCTCTGATCCGTTCCGGAAGGCCTTCGGTGGCAAGCGCGGATACCGCCTCGCTGATGAATTCCTGGGCTCGCTGGGGGTTCACGTTTTTGAAAACCGGGTCGGCGGCGAAGCTCTCGACCAGGGCGTGAGCCTCAGCGTCATTAACTTGTCCATCTGCGGCGGAAACCAATACCATCACTTCCGCGTAAAAACGCTCCGCCGGCTCGCCAAGGGCCTCTGCGAGCGAGTCACCTTTTTCTACCGCATCGACGATCCGTGAAACCTCGTCCTCGGAAATGCCCAGCCCTGCCTGAATGGTCTTCAGCAACCCTAGCTCGGCGCGGCTTGCGCGCTGATCCGCAAAACCCACGGCCGCGGCAAGGCCAAAGGCCAGCATTCGGTTCTTGTGATCCGGCAACCGCTCGCGCAATGACGCCAAAACCTGCTCGATGCTCTTCGCCGAGGCGAGACTCTTCAAGCAGCTTTGAACCAGGCGATTGATCTCCTCAGGCCGGGTCCCCTCGAATTCCGGCCTCTCGATGATGCGCTTGAGCAACATTTGCAGCTCGGCATCCGAAACGGTTCCATCCGCCACCGCAGCCAGCAGCATCACTTCGATCAGCGCCGAATTGCGCTCCTTTCGATTTAAACCCTGCTCTCGTGACATTGGCTCTGCTTCCTTTCAACCGGTGCGACCGCCACTTGCCGGTCCAGCAGGTGCGAGGGTCGGACGTTGCCCATGGCGGCCAGGATGCTGTTTCGAAGGTTAGGGATTTCTCGGGACAGCTCCTCGACCAGACGCTTCACCCGTTTGCGCTGGAGGTTTTCTTGCGAGCCACAGAGATCGCATGGAATGATCGGAAATTCCTTCAACTCGGCATATTCGGCGATTTCCCGCTCGGGCGCGTAACAGAGCGGACGGATAACCATGTTTCGACCATCATCCGAGTGGAGAAGCGGTGGCATCGATTTGAGCGACCCGGAGAAGAAGAGGTTCAATAGAAGTGTCTCGATCAAGTCCTCCCGGTGGTGACCGAGGGCAATTTTGTTACATCGCAGATCGACCGCGGCGTTGTAGAGCACTCCGCGCCGAAGTCGCGAGCACAGGGCGCACTGGGTTTGTCCCGGCTCCAGCGTGTCCAACACGATCTGATAGGTGTCCTCCTTCAGCATTCGGTAGGGGTATCCCTCGCCCCGAAAGTAATTCTCCAGTGCCTCGGCTGGAAACCCGGGGTGGCCCTGGTCCAGATTGACCGCCAAAATCTCGAACTGCACCGGTGCCCGGCGCTGCAGCAGGCGGAGCAGGTGGAGCAGGGTGTGTGAGTCCTTCCCTCCAGACACGGCCACCATGATCCGATCGCCGGTGGCAATCAGCCCAAAATCGGCGATCGCCCGACCCATATGGCCCAACAGGCTCTTTTCGAGCCGAAGTTCAGCATTCATGACTCACCATTCTATCCATTCGCAGCCCCCGCGAGCCGCTTATAGACCGAGCTGCACCTGGCGAGCGAACCGCAATGCGAAAGCATGTTCTCATGCAGCACAGTTTGGCTAGGTTAACCGGCGAGATGGCAAGTTATCCCGCCGGGGCCGAGGACATCGTCACTGCTGAGGCGGCCTCCCGCGCGGTGCAGGCGCTCGAATCGAGCAGCGAGTTGGCAGTCGACCTCGAACAGGACGCGATGCACGCGTTTCGGCCTCGCTTGTGCTTCATCCAGGTGGCGACCGACAAGGACCTATTTTTGTTCGATGCATTGTCCTCGGAGGTTGACCCCGTGCTTCTCGCGCCGCTGCTCGGAGATCCGGGGCGTACCAAATTCTTCCACGCGGCGGTCGGCGACCTGCAGTACCTCGCGCAAGCAGGAGTCCGAGTGCGAGGTCTGTTCGACACCCACCGCGCCGCGACGCTTCTTGGCTGGCCCAAGGTGGGGCTGGCGGATCTCGCGCGCGAGCGACTGGGAGTCGAGCTGCCGAAAGAGCACCAACAGTCGGACTTCTCGATACGCCCTTTGCCCGCGGCGATGCGCCAGTACATCGCCGATGATGTCCGATACCTTTGCGAAATCGGCAGACAGGTCCGAGAAGAATGCCGCAAGGCTGACATTCTCGAAGAGGTGGAGCTGGACTGCCAACGGCTGAGCGACGACGCGGCGTCCCCACCCGAGATTGGCGCGGACTATCGGCCGAAGCTGCCCCGAAATCTTCCGGCCGTGCCACAGGCCCTCGCGCGTGCAATTGCGCAGGAACTGCACCAGCGCCGGCTGGCTTGGGCAGAGGCGCTGGACATTCCACATGGAAGAGTGCTTTCGAACGCCGCGATTGCCGAGCTCGCGAAAAAACCACCGAAGACAATGAAGGAGCTTGCCAATACCCCACGGGTACGCGGTCGTTTTGCGCGGGAGCACGGGGCGGAGATCCTGGGGCTCATCGAGCAGCTAACTCAAGCAGCGAACCGGGGCGAGCTCGCGACCGAGGAGGCGCCAACCGAGGCGCCGGATCGGGTGCGGCGCAGGCGCGAAGAGGCGCTCCGAGCATTTCGCAGCGAAAAGGCGGTCCAGAGGAAGGTCACCCCTTCTGTGGTCCTGAGCAACGGGTTGGTGCAGGATCTCGCGAAAAGCACTCCGCGCACGCTGGAAGAATTGGCCCGCATACCGTATCTGGGCGAGAAACGGGTGAGACTTTATGGAATGGAACTGATCCAGCTTCTTTCCAAATACCGCTAGCGCTTCAGGGCAAGGGTGATGCCGTCCCGAACCGTAAGCATCACTTTCTCCACCCGCGTGTCCTTGGCGACCTTCTCGTTGAATGCCACGATCGCGCGGTCGGTTTGATCTTTCGGCTTGAGCACCCGCCCGCTCCAAAGGACGTTGTCGGCCACGATCAGTCCTCCGGCGCGCAGCAACGGCAACACCGCGTCATAGTAGCGTGGGTAGTTCTCCTTGTCCGCGTCGATGAAGACCATGTCGAGCGGCCCGGTGAGGCTCTCGATCGTCTGCAGCGCCGGGCCCATTCGGATCTTGATTTTCTTCCCATGGGGACTCTTTGCGAAGTAGCGGCGTGCAACCTCCTCCGCTTTGGGGTTGATTTCGCAAGTAATCAGCTCGCCGTCCTCCGGAAGGCCCTCTGCCATCATCAGGGTTGAGTAGCCGGTGAACATGCCGATTTCCAAGACACGTTTTGCTCTGGCAAGGCGAACGAGCAGGCGCAGAAAGGTACCCTCGATCGGACCAACCTGCATCTGAGGCATTTCCATCTTGGCGTAGGTCTCGTTGCGCAATTGCTCGAACAGCGGGGAGGCCGGCTCGGTATGCGCGCTCGCGTACTCTTCAATCGCTTCAGGAACTAGGGTGAGTGCCATGCGCTTCTCCTATCATGCTGGGCTAGATTGCACGGATCCTATGGCGGAAAGCATCCGGTTTTTGATGGCCCCGGAGGACGAGACGGCCTTTCTCCGTTTTCTGGCGCGCTACCGTCTGGAGGTCTACCCGGTGCGGATTCCTCCAAATTGGAAGACCTTCCTCGCAAGCGATCAGACGCTGCCCGAATTTCCCAACGATGCGGCCTACCTTGCGGCGACTGAGGTGGCTCCGATTCTGGTCGATAGACTGAAGCGAGGACCCGACAAAGGATCTTGGCGGGTTGACGAGGTTCGCTCGCCGGTCATCTACTTCGAGCGCTCCCGATTGGACGAAGAAGGAGCGCTGCTGTCCGGAAAATTGTGGGCGGAGCTTCAGATCACTCCTCAAACTGGACGGCGGGGCGCGGCGCCCGAACGCTTTCGCCAGTTGTTTTTGGAAATCGAAAGTTGGTTGAAGCGCACCCATCGTCGCAGCGAGCCGAAAGGCTTTTGGATCGGACCGGGCGCGGCACGCAGGTTCAAGCAAGGCCTTCGACTGCGCGATGCGGATCCGAAAGGACGCTCGATCGAACCGTATCGGTAATCCATTCCATGAGCAGAAGAGGGAGCGGAACATGATCTCAGTATCGTTGGCCGGCCAGGTGGCTCTGGTTTCTGGGGGCTCGCGCGGGATCGGGCGGGCGACGGCTATCCTGCTCGCCCAGGCCGGCGCGAAAGTCGCGATTGGGTACCGGCGGGACGAACCGGCGGCCCGGGAGGTGGTGGCATCAATCCAAAAGGCAAAAGGCACAGCGGTGGCGATCGCAGCCGAATTGTCCGTTTGGGACCAAGCGCGGCTTTTGGTGGCGAACTGCTGCGACCAGTTCGGCGGTCTCGATATCCTGGTGGTCAACCACGGCATTTGGAAATACGCACCGATTGATCGGATCACCGAAGCGGAGTGGGATGAGACCGCCGACATCAACCTCAAGGGAGCGATTGGCCTATGCCGATTTGCCTCGGAAAGGATGCGGGCCCAGCGACGCGGAAATCTGATTCTCATTTCGTCTACTGCCGGACAAAGAGGGGAAGCCGAGCACGCGCACTACGCCGCGACGAAAGGCGCCCTGATTAGCCTCACCAAATCGCTCGCACCGGAGCTCGCGAAGGACGGAATCCGCGTGAATTGCGTCGCCCCCGGATGGGTCGAGACCGACATGATTCGCGAGACCCTAGGGGATTCGAGAGGACGCTCGGAAATCGAGCGCACCATACCGCTCGGGCGGGTTGGGAAACCGGGCGAAATCGCGAGCGCAGTGCTGTTTCTGGCTTCCGACCTATCCACGTTTGTTACCGGAGAAATTCTGAACGTCAACGGGGGCGCAGTACTGGTCGGTTAGGCACAGCGCATCTGCCACTACCGCTTATCCAACACCGGCTCGCTCTTTCGCAACTGAGGCGCTTGGGTGAGGAACTGAATGTCGGGATGTTTCTCCTCGGCGTGCTGCAGCGCCCAATCGTCGCGAAAGAGCACCAGCGGAAGCCCATCCCGGTCTTGCACTGTTTGTCGATTGCCCTCCCAGTCGAAAGTCTTCGGGTTGAAGTGCGTCCCCACCACCCACCGCGCATGGCTGAACGGAAGGCGGTCCAGTACGATGTTCGCGCCGTACTCATGTTCCAGCCGGAACTGAAGAACCTCGAATTGAAGTGCACCGACCACGCCGACGATCGGATCGCGCATTCCCATCCGAAGCTGCTGGAAGATCTGAACCGTGCCTTCCTCCGCCAATTGCGCGAGGCCGCTTTCCAGTTGTTTGCGACGCAAGGGATCTTTGGATCGAACGATTGCGAAATGCTCGGGAGAAAATCGGGGCACGCTCTCGAATTCGAATGCACCACCCTCGCACAGGGTATCGCCAATCCGGTATTGCCCAGGATCAAATAGCCCGATCACATCGCCCGGCCAGGCGTCCTCGATTGCGGTCCGCTCGGCGGCCAGAAACTGACTGGGCTTGGCGAGTCGGATCTCCTTGCCGATCCGCGCGTGATAGGCGCTCATGCCCTTCACGTATCGTCCGGAAACCACCCGGACAAAGGCGATCCGGTCGCGGTGTGCAGGATCCATGTTCGCCTGAATTTTGAACACGAAACCGGAGAACCTCGCGTGGGTGGGTAACACCGGTCCATTGCTCGTCTGACGGGGGCTCGGCGCAGGCGCCAGCTCCAAAAAACGGTCCAGGAAAGGGCGAACTCCAAAGTTGTTCATCGCCGAACCGAAGAACATCGGCGTGATCAAGCCACGGTCGCTCTGCTCGCGGCTGAAGCTGTCGCCGCCGACATCGAGCAGCTCGACTTCCTCCCTTAGCTGAGCGAGCTCGCGCTCACTGAGAAACCGGGTTGCCTCACTTGAGTCAAGGGGCACCGTCCGCTCCTCGGCTTCGGATTCGCCGTGCGTGCCCTGAGATTGGAAGAGGTGAATGATCCGTTGCTCGCGATTGTAGACGCCGCGAAACTCTGGCCCCATTCCGATCGGCCAGTTGACGGGATACGCCCGAATCCCGAGCACCTGCTCCAATTCGTCCATCAGTTCCAGTGGCGAGCGGCCGTGCCGATCCAGCTTGTTGATGAAGGTGAAGATCGGGATCTGTCGCATCCGACAAACCTGGAACAGCTTCTTTGTCTGCGGCTCCACCCCTTTGGCGCTGTCAATCAGCATCACCGCGCTGTCGGCAGCCGTCAGCGTCCGATAGGTGTCCTCGGAAAAATCCTGGTGACCGGGCGTGTCGAGCAAATTCACCGCGTGCGCCCGGTAAGGGAATTGGAGGACCGAGGTGGTGACCGAAATTCCGCGCTCGCGTTCGAGTTGCATCCAGTCAGAGGTTGCGTACCGCCTAGCTCGGCGAGCCTTGACGCTCCCAGCCAGGTGGATGGCTCCCCCATAGAGGAGGAGCTTTTCGGTCAAAGTGGTTTTACCGGCGTCCGGGTGACTGATGATCGCGAAGGTTCGGCGGCGTGCGACTTCCCGCTCCAGCTGAGGGGATGTCGCCGCTCGCGTTGTGGCTGCGATGGTTTCTGTTTCTTCTGACATTCGAGGGAGCCCAAGGCCGGAAACCGGTACGGGAATAATAAGCGCACTTCTTCGCCTGTGCAGAGCTTAAAGGTTCGCAGTGCCGGATCACGGCATTCGCAAGAAGGTGGGGAAGCACTTGACGTGGCTGTTGGCGCTATCAGTTGTGGCGGGCGAAGACGCGCTGGGGCCAATCGACGGGAAGCGCAGAAAGAACATCACCTGGCCGTTGGGACGGGTGCCGCACGGCACTTACACGGTGAAAGTGGATTACTGGAAAAACTGCACTCCCTGGGCGGTGCCGGATTGGGAAGGACGATTACCAAGTTCACCTACTAACCACATCGCCCGACAGGTCGGATGGAACTCGGGCAACGATGATGGGACCCTATCTCCACGCGCATCCTGGGCAGCTTCGCAGTGGAGGTTCACCGAGTGTCGGCGAAGGAAGAAAAAGGTCTCCTCGACCATTTGTTTGGGTTTTTGGGCTCGGCGATTCCTCTCGAGCCCTTTACTTTTCTTGCCAAAACGCTTCCGAAGTACCTGAAGACGATCCTCCATGTGATCGGCAAGGGTCCGCGGTTTGGCAGGACGGAGCTGCGGGCAAAGGAACCGAGTGTACCCGCCACGGCAGCTGCCTTCTATTTCTGTGGGATCGCTGTTTGCCTTCTGCTGATACGGCCGATCCTGAGGCGACACGATGTTCGAATCGACTGGATCCCCTTCATTCTCGAGTCGCTCTACCTGCAGGTGCTCGCCCTGCTGGTGATCCATTTTGCGGCAAAGCTGGCCAAGGGGAGAGGGACGCTCACGCAGACCCTCCGTGCCTATGGATACTGGGTTGGGATGATCCTCCCGCTGGTGCTTGCCGTCCATTATTCCATTTACTGGATCCTTAAGGCCCGCCCCCTACCCAACCGATGGCATGTGCAGCTCGCGGGTTTGGGTCTCGTCCTTCCCAGTGCGAAGGCCTGGTGGCTGTGGGCCAGCTATGCGGCGATGATGCTCCTTGTCCTGCTGTTTGCATGGCATTGGCTGCTGCAGTGGCTCAGTGACATTCACCGAGTCCGGCGAAGTCGGATCGCCACTTCGCTCCTGATCCTGCTGGTGCCAATCACCTATTTGCAGGTCGCAGTGATCAGGCCGTATGTGGCCCAGGCGTTGGGATCGACCGCCGGGTACATCCGCGCCGGGAAGCAGTTGGTCGTTAAGGAATTCCGCCCCTAACAATATCAGCCGAGTCGTTACTCCCCAGAATCATCCTCGCCCTCATGTCGATGAGAGGGAGCAGGGCCGAAGGAAATCCCGACTGCTACCGGAACTTGATTGACTCCGCGCCTGGACCAGTCGCAAACCCCGTTGGGGAAGATGCCCCGTAAGCGCTCCAGCTCCTCGGGGGTAAATGAAACGGCGTAGTCTCTGGGGTCGATCGGCTTCAATTGGCACTTCAGAATGCTCGCAGAAAGAGGACCGCCCGCCACCTTTCGAGGGAAGGAATATGACGGCCAGAGCGTATTGCACTGAGAGTCGGGCTCGCTGCTCCAGGTCTGCGGTTCCGCGATGAACTGCGGTGGCACGTTGGCGTCGTAACAGCCATCGGTCGCCTCAGCTGGCCGGTTACGGATCACCTTCTGCCGTAGCGGGATGTGGGAGTGGTCGTTCTTGACCGCCGTCACCCACTGCGTCATGACCGCGAAAGCGTGATTCAGAGGCACACTGGTCGCGTTGTTTCCACGCCAGAGAGTGTGGTTTTCCGCGCTGCCGTTGGCCTCGATCAGCCGCTGCCTTACCGCAAAGTGATGCCACTGATAATGGTAGGCGGCAGCTTCGTTGTAACTGCCGAAGTCGATGATCGGGATCGCGGTCAGCCCACCGCTCCCTCCGAGGTTGACTCCGGACTGGTACGCGCGCCTGATCGCCCCCCGGTTCCCTAGGGCCCGACTCGCGATGTAGTTGGCATCGTCATCGTAGCCGCCGACACCCTGGTTCAGGTCCAGAAACTGGGCGGTGCTAATCACGCCCTCGTTCAGCGCTTTGAGGCCGTATTGCACCCCCGCGTTGTCGAAGGCGCGCAGGGCGAATCCGGTATTCGGGTCTACCCCATAGATGTTCCTGGAAGCGTCGAATACCGTGGGCCGCGCCCCGCGGGGATTGGTCACCGGATGGTATCGGAGCTCCATCGGAACGACCGCATTCCACACGGCCGAATTATAACCTTCAACGTCAATTCGACCTGGTACCGGATCGGTTCGTTGCGCCTGGTTTGCTGCATCGTACCAAGCTTGGCGCCCCTGGTAGCCGCTTACCGCTACCTGCTGATCAATGGTGAATCCATCCGGGTTGGTGACCGTGAAGTAGTGGGTAAGAAGGTGGCCGTCGAGCCCGCTGTACGCAATCTCCCCGGCGTCCGGGAAGGTGGCATTGAGGAAGATGCCGTCAATCAGACCCGGGAAAGCATCGGCTACTTGAAGGCTGGTGTACGCGCCGCCGGATCCGCCGGTGCTGATCGTGAAGAACGGTACCCCGAAAGTCTTGATGAAGTGCTCCTTGCCCATCATCGCGCTTTCGCCCGCCACGAACGGATTGCAGCTGTTGGATGGATTCTGCAGCGTGTTGATGAACAGCGCATATCCTTGCGAAAGGTACAGGTCGCTGAAGACGTTCACGCCTTCCTGGGAGCCCTGTGTATACCAGCCCCCTGGGCACCCTGCGCCGTGGATTGCGATCAGCTTGCGGTTCCATCCTGCCGGCTGCGAAAACGGGCTTGGGGGCGGGTCCGAAGTCGGATCGTGCAGGATTGCATTCTGGTAAATGCCCCGGTTCATGGTTCCGGTTTCCACGCGAACCACGTACCAAACGGTGACCCCCTCGGTGTTGGTCGTTCGGGCGACATCGGGTGGCAGCACGGTCGGATCGGGTAGCGGCCTGAACATGCCATCCTCGGTTGATTTGTAGACGTAGTTCACGCGTGTCTCGGCTGAACAATCCGAGTCAATCGGAGGGCCGAGCGTGGTCTGGTCGGGAAGGTGGAAGCTTTCGGTTTGACAAATGAATGGGTGAATGTGCGGGCCAGAGACGATCGGTCCCTTGATCGGATAGTTCGTCAAATGAAGCGTCCTTCTGGCTCTCCTTCCTTCGACAGTCAGCGTATTTCTTCCAAGCACGAGGCCGGTCACCAGACCAAGCAGTGAGTTGGGTGCCGAACCCGGATGGAATGCGCTCGACACATCGTGGCCGTTGAGCCTGATTGTCAGGTGATCGCCACGCTGAAGGGTGATTTCCACCAAAGCGTCTCCACCGCTCACGCGGTCCGCTGCACCGGAAAGCGTGCTGATCGTCAACCCATTCCCCTCTTCCTGCCCGTCATCGGCCAGCGCAGTGACAGGAACGATGAGCAAAAACCCGACCACTCCAGAGAGCGACCGTCTTGAACGTGCGCGCATGTTGCTTCCCTCCCAAAAGGGTGAAACAGCCGTGGTTGTCTGATTGCTTGAGAGCGGCACCTTTCCTCCCCGGGGAGGTGCCAGTGACTCCATACAACTTCAGCGAGCAGTTGTAACCTGGGTCCCCGAAAGACTCGGGTTTGCACTGCACGCACGACGGGCGATAGCCAGCTACCGGCTAGCAACACCCGTCGTATCTGTCGCCGAGAACCGCTGCCGAGCTCGTCGGTTCACGATTGATTAAACCAACGAATAACCCTTGAGCTAAGGATCGTCGCGTGCTATCGGGGCGGCCGCATTGAGCCAAAGAGGCATCCATCACTTTTGAACCCAACTTTAGCGGCAATTTTCTAGCCAATTCACCGAGCCGATGCACGATTCGCCCATGAACCACCTCAGACCGATCGACCAGTACGAAGCCCCGAAATACCAGGTCCACATTGCACCCAAGGCGCATGCCCAGCTAGGGACGCTCCCGATCGAGATCTGCGACCGCATTGAACAAGGGTTGGGAGAACTGGCCGAGGTCGCAGAGTCCCAAATGGTCAGAATGATCCTCCGTCGCTCGCCGGACAGCTCCGGCGGGAACGTGGTCGACGTCACCGTAGCGGAGCACCTCGTGGCTTGCCTCGACATTGATGATGCCGAGAAAACCATTACCTTGGTGAAAGTAACGTCTTCTCAAAGCCGCTCCAGCGCGCCGCTCTTTCCGATCGAGGTTGCTCTACCGGAGCGGCCCTTGAGACGTTGCTGAGGACTCCCCGGCTCTACAGCCCTTAGCAGCGATCGAGCCGCTTGCCAGGCTAGCGGCGAGCGTTCAAAGTCGGCAGGATGCCGGTCTTCCATAAGAATTTGACGATTCGGACTGGATCCCACAACGAGCTGGTCGACGTGACGGATCGCGTGCGACAGGTGCTCAGCGAATCCGGAGTGAACACTGGGCAATGCACGATCTACACCCCGCACGCCACGGCAGGCGTGACGATCAACGAGAATGCGGACCCAAACATCGCGACTGACTTCCTGAACGCGTTGCGCAAGATGATTGTCGAACATGATCAGTGGCTACATGACCAGATCGACAACAATGCGGCGGCGCACATCAAGTCGGCGCTAATCGGACCATCGGAGACTGTTCCGATCCTTGAAGGGGAGTTGGCATTGGGCCGTTGGCAGAACATCTTTCTTTGCGAGTTCGACGGTCCGCGAACTCGGCACTTGATCGTCTCGATAGTTTCTTAGCCTTATCTACTTTCGCCGTGACTCGAGCGCAGCGTACGGCGTAAGAGGCTCCGCCAGTGCCGCGAATTCCCCGCTCAGCCGTACTGGCGCTGCCGGCGCTCGTCTGCTTCGCCGCCAATTCTTTGTTGTGTCGCCGAGCGCTTGGGTTTGGGCTGATCGATCCCGCCAGCTTCACTTCGATTCGGCTCATCTCGGGCACGATCAGCCTAGCGTTGATCGCAGGGGTCATCCGCCGTTCCGGACCGCGAGGGGGCAGCTGGATCTCGGCCTTGATGCTCTTTTGTTACGCAGCGACCTTCTCCGCTTCCTACGTTCTCATTGGAGCAGGAATTGGCTCGCTCCTGCTCTTCGGCTCGGTTCAAGCGACGATGCTCGGATGGGGAATCGTCCGCGGCGAACGCCCGACCTCCCGCCAGTGGACTGGGATTTTAGTTGCGCTCGTCGGCTTGGCGTCGTTGACGTTGCCGGGGAGCCATGCCCCGAACCTGCTCGGAGCAGCCCTGATGATCTGCGCCGGAATCTCCTGGGGAATTTACTCCCTGCGGGGACGTAGGGTGGTCGACCCGATCGTCACGACCAGCGATAACTTCTTGCGAACCGTTCCGCTGACGGTAGCTCTGAGCTTGATATCGATCTCCGACGCTCACGCGACTCCTTCGGGCGTCTATCTGGCCGTGGTGTCCGGCGCCCTGGCGTCCGGCGTTGGGTACATTCTCTGGTACGCCGCCCTTCCACTGCTGAGCGCAACCCAAGCCGCCGCGGTTCAGCTCTCCGCGCCGATCCTCGCGGCCTCGGGAGCGGTCTTGTTTCTCGGAGAACAGGTCACGTTCCGGTTGGTCGGCTCGGGGGCTGCGATCTTGTGCGGAGTATGGCTCGCGGTTCAGAAGCGTCGAGCCTGACGCTATCGGTCCAGCCGCAGCCGGATGCGCTCTCGGACTTCGGGCCACTCAGGCTCGATGATGCTGTAGAAGATGCTGTCTCGGATTCTACCGTCTTGGCAGATCCGATGGGATCGGAGAATGCCATCGCAACGAGCTCCAACCCGCTCGAGTGCTTTCCGCGACTTTTCGTTCAGAACATCGGTCTGAAATTGAACGCAGATGCAGGAGAGCGTTTCGAAGGCGTGAGAGAGCATCAGAAACTTCGCCTCGGTGTTCGCATACGTTCGCTGCCAATCGATGCCAAACCAGGTGGACCCAATTTCCACCCGTCGGTTCTGACGATCAATGTTCAGAAAACAGCTTGAGCCGATCAATCGCCCGGATCCGTTGTCCCGAATCGCAAAGCAGAGCGATCTGCCCTCGGCCTGCTCCTGGAGGCGCTGCGATAAAAACTCGGCCAGATCCTTTTCGGTTCGAACCTGCACCGTGTACCACTTCCAGATTTCCGGATTCAGGATTGGGTAGAATTGATCGAAGTGGCGCTCCCCGAGCGGTTCGAGCGTCAGCCGTGGCCCTTTCAAAACGACGGGCTCGACGTTCAATTCAAAGACTCGGGTGTACTGCGATCGAGTCGCCACGGTTCACCTGTTGCGTTGGGCAGCTCGCTCGCCGAGCACTTGGCGCACGTCATCGAGCGAAACCCCGATCGCCCGAAGCGCGACCAGAGCGTGATAGAACAGATCTGCGCCTTCCTCGGCGGCTCGCTCTGGATCGCCGTCCGCGCAGGCGGTCACCAACTCTGCGGCTTCTTCCCCAAGTTTCTTGAGCCGCAGGTTTCGATCTGCGAGCAGTTGCCGGGTGTAGCTGGGCTTGGCTTCGGAAGCAGCCGACGTCTGGGCGCGCTGCGAAATCGTCGCGTCGAGCTCAGCGAGTGCCTCGGCCCGAAAAGCGTCTTCGCCAAAACACGACCGGCTACCCAGATGGCAGGCCGGCCCAAGAGGAGTGACGCGGGCAAGCACCGTGTCTCCATCGCAATCCGGCGACAGCGAGACAAGCTTCTGCACGTTTCCGCTGGTCGCCCCTTTGCGCCAGAGCCCCCGAGTTCGAGAGTGGTAATGCATTTCTCCAGTGGCGATCGTTTTCTCGAGCGCCTCGCGATTGGCGCGCGCCACCATCAGCACCGCACCTGAGCTCGCGTCCACCGTCACTACGGTGACGAAGCCGCCCCCTTTGACGAAATCAACTTTTTGCCAATCAATCACGGCGCCTCGCTCCCTCGCACGGAGATTCCTCGGGACTGGAGCTGAGACTTGATCTCCGAGACGGTCATTTGCTTGTCGTGTAAGACGCCCGCGAGCAGGACCGCGTCCGCCTGACCCTCCCGCAACGCCTGCGAGAGGTGTTCGACGTTCCCGGCGCCACCCGAGGCGATCACCGGGATCGCGACCGACTGGGCCACTCGAGCGGTGAGCTCGAGGTCATACCCAGTCCGCGCGCCGTCTTTGTCCATGCTGGTCAAGAGGATTTCTCCCGCGCCTCTCCGGGCGCACTCGACCGCCCAGCGGACCGCCTCCAGCTCAGTCCGTCGCCGACCCCCATGAGTGAACACGCGCCACTCGTTTCCCTCGCGCTTGGCGTCGATGCTCGCCACCACGCATTGACATCCAAACCGGTCGGCGCACTCGCTCAGCAGTTCGGGTCGGGCCACCGATGCCGAGTTGATACTGACCTTGTCCGCCCCTGCGCGCAGAGCCCTTTCAACGTCGTCCGCAGTACGGATTCCGCCTCCGAGCGTCAAGGGAATGAAGAGCCGCTCCGCGGTCCGTCGAACCACATCCAGCATCGTCTCCCGCCCTTCTGCGCTGGCAGCGATGTCGAGAAAAACGATTTCATCCGCGCCCTCCCGCTCGTAGCCCTCGGCCAGCTCGACGGGATCGCCCACGTCTCTCAAGGATTGAAACTGAACGCCCTTGACCACTCGTCCACCGTCGACGTCCAGGCAGGCGATCACCCGCCGAGTCAACATCTACTTCACCTCGAGCGAGACGGCGCCCTTGGTGCTGAACACCGCGCCGGACTCCACCAAGGCGGCTCTCAACGCCAATCCAAGGGCTTTGAACGCGGCCTCGGTAACGTGGTGTCGGTAGCCGCTGCGAAGCACCCGGATGTGCACCGTTGCGCGTGCGTTATCGGCGAAAGAACGCATCCAGTGCTGGTAAAGGCGATTCGGCAATTTCCCGCGGTAATAGAATCGACCTCCTACGTCGACTGCCGCCTGGACCAGGGCACCGTCCATCGGCACTACCGTGTCGCCGTAGCGAGCCGCGGTGGCGGGAATGATTTGCCGAACTGCAGCCCCGACTGAAATCGCCACGTCCTCCATCAGGTGGTGCGTGAGATCGCCGCTCGCCTCGACGCGCAAATCCAGTCCCGAGTACCGCGCGAAGGTCCTCAACATGTGATCAAAAAATGGATGGCCGGTGGAGATGTTCGCTTCACCGCTCCCCCGGCTCACTTCCACCCGGACCTTGGTTTCCGATGTCTGCCGAACCACCACGCTCATGCGAAACGATCCTTTCCCAACCAGTACACCTGGGAGACTGTGCGGACGCAAGTCCCGGGCCTTCGTATATCCAAAAGCTTTGCGCTTCGCTTCGCGGCCAAGGTTAGGTTGCGCGCTGGGCAACGCCGAATTCAGCGGCCAATGCTCGTGCGTCGATGGTGTTGGTGTAGATTGCCATTCCAAGAATTGCGCCGTACACCTTGCGCTCACCCAGACGCCGAAGGTCTTCCAGGCTGGAAATGCCTCCGGAAGCATAGATGGGGACGTGCGACGCCGCGGCGACCTCCTCGATCAAGGGCAGGTCCGTTCCGCGGAGCTGCCCTTCCCGATGCACTGCAGTTACCAGAATGCCCGCCAAGGGGAGTGGGTTCAGCCGGCGGACAACCTCTTGCAGGTCATCATCCGCGGTCTGTTGCCAGCCGTGGGTGACAACGTGCCGTTCCCTCACATCCGCGGCGACAATCAGCTTCCCTGGATGGCGGGACGCGGACTCAGCGAGCCAGGCAGGATCTTGAATTGCCCGGGTGCCTACGATCACGAAGCGGGCGCCCTCATCCAACAAGCGCTTCACATCCTCTTCGGTGCGAACCCCGCCTCCTACCTGAACCGAGCCGGGAAACTCGCGAAGAATCCGATGGACCACTCCTCTGTTCGAGCCCCGGCCAGTCGCCGCGTCGAGATCGACAAGATGCAGCCGTTCAAAGCCCGTCTCCGCCCAGTTGGCGGCAACCTGCACGGGATCGGAAATGCGAATTCTTTCAGCCTCGAATGAGCCGCCAACGAGCTGCACGCAGGCGCCCTCGCGCAAATCCACGGCTGGAATCGCGATCATTCGGAAAACCGGCTCACGAATGTGCGGAGAAATTGAACCCCGGCCGCCGAGCTCTTCTCTGGGTGGAACTGCACTCCAACGACATTCTTGTACCGAACCGCCGCGGCAAACCGGTCGTCTTCGTGGATGCTCCAGGCGGTAATGCAGTCCGGGTCCTCGGGACGGCAAACGTAGCTGTTGGCGTAGTAGGCAATCGGCGGCAGGGGTGCGGGATGCGGATCCACTCGATTCCATCCCATCTGCGGCACCCTGCGCGCTTTCAACTTAGTGACCGGGCCCTCGAGGATTCCCAAGCCTTCGCCCGGCCCCTCTTCGCTGGCCTCAAAAAAAAGCTGCATACCAAGGCAGATGCCCAGGCAAGGGAGCCCGCTCTCGAGGGCGTCGCGGATTGCTTTTCGTCCTGGCGCAAGCCGCTGCGCGGCCGCCGCGAACGCACCCACGCCCGGCAGGACCAGCACGTCCGTTTGGGTGGCGCGCACCGGATCCGCCTCAATCACCACCGTCGCTCCCGGTCCCCCCAGCGCCTTGGCCAGGGAATGAAGATTTCCTGCTCCATAGTCAAACAGGGTCACCTTCACGCGATCGCCTCTCGCAGAGCCGAAAGCGCTGCTTCCATCATTTCCCACGGTCCAATCGAAATTCTCAAGGCGTCGCCGATCTGCGGCAGGTTGGTGAACGGGCGCACTGCCACGCCTAGCCCTCGCAGGTTCTTGGTCAGCGCTACGGCGTCGGCAACCGGAAAGAGAACGAAATTGGCCGACGACGGCAGCGGCGACAAGCGCAGCAACCGCAACTCCCTCTCGAATCGGCTGCGATTTTCCAGCACGGTGTCGATTCCCTGCTGCACCCAATCGCGACCCTGACGTAGGGCGGCCAATGCCGCGCGCTCCGCGAGCGCGTTCACCTTGTAAGGCCCGCGCGATTTCTCCACCTCCATCACCAGCGGCGGCGAACCGATGGCGTACCCAACCCTTAAACCGGCAAGGCCAAATGCTTTCGAGAGGGTGCGAACCACGAGCAGCGTGGAGTGCGATGGAGCCTTGGAAGCCCAGCTTTCAGGCGCGTATTCACTATATGCCTCGTCGAGGATCACCACCCCTCGCGCACCGCCGATCAGCTTCTCCAACTGATGGCGTGACGCCAGGGTCGATGTGGGATTGTTTGGCGAACAGATGTAGAAGACGCGCGCCCCAGTGGCCAGCAGGGCGCCCGCGTCAATGTCCCAGTTCGAGCGGAGCGGGATCGGGCACGGCTGCAGTCCGTTCATCTTGGCGAAAATCGGAACCATCGCGAACGTCGGATCCGGAAACGCGAGTTTGTCTCCTGGCTCCGCGAAGGCGCGAATCGCCGAATCCAGAACGTCGTCGGAGCCACATCCGGTGGTCACTTCCGTCTCCGCAACCCCGATGTACTTGCCCAACTCGGCCTTCAGCGCACTGGAGTACAGGGGTGGATACCGGGTAACCGCGGAAGTAACCACCTCTTGCAATTCCCTTCGAGCCGACGGTGGAATCCCAAACAGGTTGGTATTGTCGCTGAGGTCAATCGCGCACGGAGTCCGGTCCGGGGCATAAAGGCTGATCTCCCGATAGGCCGCGCGCGCAAGCTCGAGCGAAGTCATCGCGCTCTTCTCCAAGCGCGTGCCGCCGCTGCGTGCGCGAACAAGCCCTCGGCTTCGGCCAAAACCTCGACATCTGGCGCGAGGCGGTCCGCGGCTTCCGGACTCACCTGCTGATAGCTGGTCCATCGAATGAAATCGCTGGTGGATAGTCCAGAATGGGTGCGCGCGAGCCCGCCGGTGGGCAAGACGTGGTTGGAGCCGGTCAGATAATCCCCGAACGCTACGGATGAGCTCACTCCCAGGAAAACCGTTCCGGCATTCCTAACGGATTCCAAAGCGGTTTCCGGCTCACGCACTGCGAGCATCAAATGCTCGGGGGCAAACTGGTTCGAAAATTCGATCGCCTCCTGAAGAGAGGCGACCGTGAGAACGGCAGAACGCCCGCTCAAGGCTTGTGAGATCAGCTTGCTCCGCTCTGCATTGGCGAGCAGGCCCTCCACCTGATCGACGATTTGCGTTGCGAGCGTTTGGCCGATCGCAAGTGCCACGACGCAAGCCTGCGGATCGTGCTCAGCCTGCGCCAACAGCTCGCGGGCGATGGCGGCTGGTTCCGCTTCGGAGTCGGCGATCACCAAAATCTCGCTCGGACCGGCGGGGCTGTCGATTCCAACCCATCTGGAGACCTGTAGCTTGGCTTCCACGACATAGGCGTTTCCAGGACCAATGATTCGATCTACGCGCGGCACGGTCTGGGTACCGAAGGCCATCGCAGCGATCGCTCCCGCGCCGCCGATCGCGAAAACGCGGTCGACTCCCGAGATCTCGGCTGCGGCGAGCACCAGTCCCGAGGGCAGGCCAGAAGGACTGGGCGGCGAGCACAGGACCACCTCTCGCACGCCTGCAACGCGCGCCGGCACCACCCCCATCAGCAGGCTGCTCGGATATGCGGCCCGTCCGCCGGGGGCATAAATCCCCACTCGGCTGAGCGGATCCGGCCTTCGACCGACACGAACCCCCGGTTCTGTTTGCACCTCTGCGCTGGTAGGACGAAAAGCCCGATGGGCGCGCTCAATGTTGTCCCGAGCATGCTTCAGCGCCCGAAGCTCGCTGGGGGAGAGGGACCGCAAGGCGGATCGCCATAACTCACGCGGAATCTCAAGGGAGCTCAGCTGGACCTTGTCCAGCTCGGCCGCAAGAGCCACCAAGGCGACGTCTCCTTCGCGCTGGACCCGTTCCAAAATGTCCGTCACGCGACGACGCAGCTCGAAATCCTCCGTTCCCCGTCGATCAAGAAGCGCGCGGCGCTCTGGGTCAGGCAATTTTGAGAGTGGGCCGACCCAGCGTAGGACACCGTTTTTCACGGCATCAGCCTCTCGATCTTGGTGACCAGGATTCCTTCCGCTCCGAGAGATTTGAGCGCCGCGATCGTGCGATAGATTGAGCTCGAATCCACGACCGCGTGTACGGCAACAAAGCGTCCGCCGTCGAGAACGTCGACCACAGTGGGTCCATTCAGTCCAGGCAACACCTTGCGGACCTCGTCAAGCGACTGACGCGGCACGTTGGCCATCAGATAACGCCGACCACGCGCCCGCAGTACGGAGGCGAGTGCGTCCACCAACTCTCGAAGCTCTCGCCGAAGTTGGGTACCGGACCGGCTGATCAGTCGAGCACTCGACTCGAGCAGCGTGGCGATCTCGACCAATCCATTGACCCGAAGCGTAGAACCCGTTGAGGTCAGATCGACCACCAACTCGGCGATACCGAGGCGCGGCGCAATTTCCGCGGCCCCTGACACCGGTACAATTTCGACTTGTCGCTTGGCGTCATTGAAGAATCTCTTGGTTAGCTTCGGAAAGCAGGTCGCGACTCTCGGAACGCCTTGGATTTGGTCGAGTGCCCGAACTCCGCTCTCTTCGCGGGCGGCAAGCACCAACCGGCATCGACCGAACTCCAGATCGAGCAGCATCTCCAATGAGCGACCGGATTCGGACGCGAGGTCCCAGCCGGTGATGCCCGCTTCAGCTGCGTTGTCCGCGACGAACTCCGGAATGTCCTGGGCCCGGACGAAAATCGCTTCGAACTCACCGCCCAATGAAGCGGACAGGGAGCGTTCATTTACGGCGTTCACCGGAAGTCCCGCTTCGCCGAACAATGCGCGAATGTCCTCGGCGAGGCGACCCTTATTGGGGAGGGCAATCTTCAACATTTCCGCTGCTTTATCCCGCACCAACGTTGCTGACAACGTCAGCTCGGGTGCATCGAGGCGTCAATCTTCTCGAAGCCATCGCCTAACGCCAAGCAAACGCATTTGCTCAAGATTTTGCCCTGGCCGGGGTTGCCGCGCCGGTCGAGTCTTGGGTAGAGGTCAGCATCCAATGGCTCAGCCGACGTTGCTACTCGCCTTAACCGCTGCATTGCGAGCTAGGTTGTGGGTGTTCCTCGCGACAAGCTTCGCGCTCTGCGCTTGCACGCACCGGGTTCCCACAACGCAGGACCGCGCCTCCTTGCTGTTGAAGGAATACGAGGAGAACGAAGCGAAACAGCTCGTTCGGCTGCTCACGCAAGCGATACGTTTTCCCACGGTTGCCGGAAATGCGCAGGCGCACGTCGACCAGAAGGCGTGGCTGACAAACGTTGCGCAGAGTTACGGCTTCGTCGTCCGGGATGCCCGGATGGTCGTGGAGATCGAATTGCCTGGCCCGCCCGGCGCGCCGGTTCTTGGCCTGGTCGTGCACGGCGACGTCCAGCCGGTCGATCCACAGGCCTGGTCGCTGCCACCGTTCGCGGGCGTCGAACGCAATGGAGAGATCCTTGGCCGAGGCACCGCCGACGACAAGGGTCCCCTGATTCAAGCCCTGCTCGCGATGCGAGCTCTTCAGGTGACTGGTTTGCCGAGAACCCACACCGTGCGCCTGTTGGTGGGAAGCGATGAAGAGAGTGGCTCACAGGACATGCGCGATTATCTGCGGGATCACTCCGCTCCGGATTTGAGCCTGGTTTTGGATTCCGCATTTCCAGTGGTGGTCGGTGAAAAGGCTTGGGACGGCTTGACGGTTGCTGTTCCGGTGAACCAGGACGGCTCGACGCAAGAGCGCGCTGGGGCGGAAGCCTATCCGCTTGCGGTGGCCTCGCTCGAGGCTGGAATTGGTCCAAGCATCGTTCCGGATCGCGCGATCCTGGTCCTTCGATGGCGACGCGGGCGCGCTGAGTGGGGGGCGATCCACAATCGCCTGTGCGTCAAGGCTGCACCGGAAGGACTGCGGACAGAATGTACCGTCGTAGATGATCGCTTGACCTTGCGGGCCTACGGCCGCGCGGCGCATTCGGGCGTCAACATCGAGGGCGGTCGCAACGCCCTGGTCCATCTTGCCCGGATCGTTGAGGGCGAGCTTCCTCCCGGCGGCGCCTCAGATCTGTTGGCCTTTGCTCGACTGGCAGGTGCGGACATCTACGGCACCGGGTTGGGACTGACGCTCAGCGATCCAATCTGGGGACGTTACGCAGTAAACGTCGCGCAGGTCCGGCGTGGGAACCCGTTTTCGCAAGACGGTTCCTCGGAAAACCAGCTGGTCCTGTTAGTCAACCTGCGGCGCACTCCGCCGATGACTGCGAAAGAGAGTCATCAGTACCTGGAACGCATCGTTGCTGATTTCAATCGGCGCACCGGGGCTGCGCTCTCGCCTGGAGGCTACTTTCAGGATGAGCCGTTGGCATTCAATCCGGAAAGCAAGCTAGTGAAGCGGTTACTCGAGGACTACCGGCAAGCGATGGGGCGCTCGGAACGACCGGCGATTTCGGGCGGGGGCACTTACGCGAAGCGACTCCCACGCGCGATCGCCTTTGGGATGTGGCTACCTGGAAAACCGTATCCTGGTCACGACGTCGACGAGCATGTTTCGGTCGCCGACCTTCACCTTGGCACCCGAATCCTGCTTCACGCGCTGGCGGACTTGGCCTGCACGGAGCCGATCGCCGACCCCTTCGCGCCCTGACGCCAGCTTTCCTGGATTACTGAACCGGAACGCACGAGGGATCCAGCATCGCCGCAAACACATTCAGCCGGCCGCCGGTAATGGTGATCCCATTGAGCGCCGCGACCGGATCGACATTGTTGAGCAGAACCTGCTTGAGAGTGGGGGTGTCCATACCGCAATAAGAAAGCACCAAAGCCGCCGCCCCGGCGACGTGTGGAGTCGCCATTGAGGTTCCGCTCGCACTCGCGTAGCCGGTTAACCAGGTAGAAAGGATGCCGCTTCCCGGCGCGCCGAGATGAACGCTGTTCGCGCCCCAGTTGGAGAAGCCCGAGCGGGCATCGGTTGCAGTCGTTGACAGGACGGCAATGATGTTCTCCACATCGTAGCTGGCCGGGTAAGTCGGAACCTGATCATTGTCGCGGCTGTTGTTTCCGGCAGCGGCCACGAACAGCATGTCGTTGTCTCGGGCGCTGGCAATCTCATCCCGCAAAGCGCTTGAATATCCACCTCCGCCCCAGCTGTTGGAGAGCACCCGGACGTTGGCATCCGCGCCGAAGTAGGCCTTTACCTGGATGGTGAACTCAATCGCCTTGATTGCGTCGGCGGTGGTCCCGCTTCCTCCAGCATTCAGGAACTTTGCGGACATTACGCTTGCCGTCCAGTTCACCCCCACCACGCCGATGCCGTTGTTTCCAACCGCACCCACCGTTCCAGAGGTATGGGTGCCATGACCATTGTCATCGAGCGGGTTGCAGGTGCCGAGAATCGCGTTGTAGCCATGGGTCCCGGCCGGGCAGTTGAGCGTTACGCCCCCAACGACAACCGAAAAGTCAGTCGGTGCACTCCAGAGGTTGTCGGCAAGATCCGGATGATTGTACGAGAAGCCGGTATCGATAACCGCCACGACGTTGGCGCTGGAACCGGTCGACAGATCCCAAGCGTCGGGTCCGCTGATGATCCGCATTCCGTATAGGTTCGGCCAATAGGGATCATTGGGAATTAGGTTGGCGTGGACCAGGTAGTTCGGCTCGGCAAGCTCAACGGCGGAGCTGGCGCTGAAAGCCCTCAGCAGGGCGGCCGCCGAGGATCCGCTGGAGTGCAGCAAACGCCAACCGTTGACCCCCACGGTTTGGACATTGTCGATCTGGTGAGCCTGGAGCGCCTGGACGAAAGCAGGGCCGTTGGCGCTGACTCGTGACTTTACCAACACCTCGTTCGCCACGACCTCGTTTCCTTCGACGAACTCGGTCTTCTGTTGCGCACTCGCCGGGAGTGCGAAGATCGCAAGCGAAACGCAGACAGACCTCACCCTCATCGCGTGGACGTGCACGAGTCCTCCTCCTCGTTGGCGCTGCAGCGCGAAAACCTACCAGAAGTCGTGCGGTCGTCTCGAGGTTTTTGAAAGGGAGGGGCTGGTGTTTGGTTTGCATCAATGCAAAAAGCCGGCTCCCCCGATGTCCGAACCGACCTCATCTGCCGAGCTTCGCCGCACTCCGAGTTTCTGGGATTCCGTCCGGGAAGCGATCGGAGGTTCAAGGCAAGACTTCACCGAGGGTTCGCTGGGCCGGGCCATTCTTTTGCTCGCAGTCCCGATGATTCTCGAAATGCTGATGGAATCGGTATTTGCAATCGTCGACGTGTTCTGGGTGTCGAGACTCGGAGCCGACGCGGTCGCGACGGTTGGCATCACCGAGTCGATGTTAGCGATTGTTTATGCAATTTCGCTGGGGCTATCGATGTCCGCGGCCGCGATGGTGGCGCGTCGGATCGGAGAACGGAATCCGGACCAAGCTGCGGTGAGCGCGGTTCAGGCGATTGGCGTTGGAGTGATGGTCGGGCTGGTGGTGGGAGCGACCGGAACCGTGCTCGCGCCGAAGCTTCTCCAATTGATGGGCGCGTCGACCGAGTTGGTGGCCAGCGGACACCGATACACGTCCGTGATGTTGGGCAGCAGCTTCGTGATTCTCCAGCTTTTCCTGATCAATGCGATTTTCCGCGGCGCCGGAGACGCGGCAATTGCGATGCGGGTGCTGTGGTTGGCGAACCTGATCAACCTCGTTCTCGACCCTTGCCTGATTTTCGGCTTGGGCCCGTTTCCGGCCCTGGGTGTAACCGGCGCCGCGGTGGCCACCACCACCGGCCGCAGCGTGGGCGTGATTTATCAGCTGGTGGTGCTTGCTCGCGGCCGCAGCCGGATCGTGGTGCGGCGCGAGCACCTTCAACTTCATCCGATCGTGATGCTCCGGTTGCTGCGCCTTTCTGCCAACGGGATCCTTCAAGTCGCGATCGGCACCGCCAGCTGGCTTGGATTGGTGCGGATTCTTTCCAGGTTCGGCAGCAATGCGCTCGCCGGGTACACGATCGGGGTTCGGATCATTCTCTTTGCCCTGCTCCCCTCGTGGGGAATGAGCAACGCCGCGGCTACCCTGGTCGGCCAAAACCTGGGCGCGCGTCGGCCTGACCGAGCGGAGCGTTCGGTGTGGCTGGCGGGTTTTTACAACATGTGCTTTCTCGGCGGGGTCGGGCTGCTGTTCGTCCTCTTCGCGCCAGGATTGATTCGCCTGTTCACCTCAGACCCGCTGGTGACGCCGTTCGCGGTTGACTGCCTTCGCATCGTAAGCTGCGGTTTCTTATTCTACGCGTACGGGTTGGTGTTTTCTCAGGCGTTCAATGGAGCCGGCGACACGCTAACCCCCACGCTGCTCAACCTGACCTGCTTTTGGCTCTGGGAAATCCCGATGGCCTATCTGTTGTCGATCCGGTTGGGGCTCGGCCCGCGGGGCGTGTTCGTGTCGATTACGATCGCCTTCTCCACCCTCGCCCTGTTGGGTGGATTGGTGTTTCGTCGCGGCCGCTGGAAGCAACAACAGGTCTAAGGGTAGGTGGCGAACAAATCGCTCAAGCTGTTCGCATTCGCTGCGTCTCCAAGCAGCGGGCCGACGTTGAACACTTCCTCCGCCGTCCGTAAAAAGGAGCTGTGGGTGTAGTAAACCGCATTGTGGTAACCGCCGCCGACCGCCAGCGGCGAGAGGACGATCATTCCAATCGGTCCGTCGCTCAACCCCGTCCCCTCGTCCCAAGTGATGAACAGTGCTCCGTTGTTGTTGTACGCATCGGAGGCAAGGATGTTCGGTACCTCCCGCGAGAGCCACAAGTCGCCATTGAGGATCGGGTCGGGAGTTTCGCATCCCAACAAGTCGTGCATGTCGTGGCAATTGTCCGGGGTGATGAACACGTATTGGGCAATATTGCCCGAGGCGAGATCCCCAGCCAGCTCGTCATACGGACGTACCGACGTGATGCAGTGACGAGACTGTGAATCCAAACCATCAGTCGTGTCGTCGAAATAGACGAAGGGGTTGTGCTTGGGAGCGTAAAGTCCGCTGTCGACCAATGGGCAATCGTTTCCGGTGATCCCCTCTTGATAGGTTTTCCAGGAGACGCCAACTGCCTCGAGATAACTCACCAGGTGATCCGGGGTGGCTTGATGGTTAACCTCGGGGTTGTCGTCATTTGAAACTCCGAAGTTATCGCCTGCTTCCAACCAAAGATAATTGGGCAAGCTCGGATGAATGTTCGGGGGGTTAGAATACTGATCGGTGTACGAGGCCTGCGGCAGCAACGTACCATTGGTGTAGGGAGCTGATTCGCTGCCGACAATCTCTGCCCAGTCTCGGTTCTCCATCAGAATGATGAAGATGGTCTGGATCGCGGACGTGGCTCCTGCCGTCCCGGTTTGACGTAGCGGCCGGATTTCGGATTGGCGTGTGGGAAGACTCCGGGCGCATCCCACGGCGAAGATTACTCCCAGCGCGATCAGACGGCCCATGACCTCCACGAAATAGGCGCTCGCCCTTTGAAGATCAAGCGACGCGGCTGGACTCGATCAGCTGCTCGCGGAGGTGTACTTGCTGATCGATTGCAGCCAAATCAAACGGGCCAGCAAAGCGAACAACAGCGAGCCGATGACTGCCGATAGCAGGGTGGCGGCCGACAACTTCCCCAACATCGCTTGCGCCGGATAGGTAGTCATCAAAGCAAGCGGAATTACGAAGGTAAAGATGAAGCTGAGCACGCCGCGGAACACCGAGGAGGGCCAGCGAGCGGCGTCGAAAATCGAGCTAAAAAAGTAAGTCAAATTGTCCACCTTCACCACGTAGAACGCCGCGCTCACGGTGAGGATCCAAAGCGAGTAGAGCAGCAGGCTCGAAGTTGCCAGCAGCAGGATGGACGACAGAAGGCCGAGGACCGATGGCGGACGCCCGAGCAGGTGGAAGGCATAGATGAACACCCCGATCCCGGTGAGGATGTTCATCGCTCGCCAGGGCTCGAACTTCGCGGTGGAGACCAGAAATTGTGCATCCGCCGGCTTGAGCAGAATGAAGTCGAGCGTTCCTTTGCGGATGTGCTCCACGACGCTGGTCAGGCTCGGGTTGATCGCGCCTTCAAGGATGCCTTGCAACAGGACGAACCAGCCGCTGACCACCAACGCCTCGCCGAGCGTCCACCCCGCCACCGAGGTCCGTCCCTGAAAGACAATCATCAGAGGAATGATCATCGTAATCGCCCAGAAGAACTCGATCGGCCCATCGACGAAGAACTCGTAGCGGTACTGAAGGGACAGGAGCGCCGATGCCCGTAGTTGCACCCCGAGAAGCCGCAAGTAGCGGAACACGATTATCCTCCGTACGCCGCAAATCGTTTCAGGCCGCGGCGCCACACCAGCGTGACGATCCCCAGCATCAGCGCGACGAACAGCCATTGCCGCAACAGCATCAGCAAAGCCTGTGCAGGGGTGTGGGCTCCGGTCATCAACTCGACCGGAAATCCAATCTGGTACCGAAATGGGAGCCAGTCAGCGACCGCTCTCAGGATCGGTGGAAAGAGCTCCAGTGGATACAGATAGCCGCTGAAGACAAAGAAGATCGCGAGCCAAACATCCATCAGCTTCAGGCTGCTCTCCATGTAAAAGGCGAGGCATCCAATCACCAGATTGGCAAGAAAGGTAATCAACCAGCCGCCGAGCATTGCCGCGCACCAGATCAGCCAGATCACCGGATGGTGCGACAGCCGCGACGCTCCGCTGAACACCAGCAAAGCGATTGCGACGGGAAGCGCAACCACCAGCCGCATTGGAAGCGCCGCCAGGTTCTCGACCGCATAGGTCCAAAGCGGATGGACCGGCCGCAGAAGGCGCATCGCCAAAGCACCCTGGCGAATTTCGAAGTTCATCTCGTAGGCAACCCACGCTCCGGTGAGCTGGCGAACAATGAAGGTGGCCAAGAAGTACGCCACGAATTCTGGTTGACCGTAGCGCCCGACTGGAGCTTCGCTGGCCACCGCCGACCAAAGCGCGAGCATGATCAGCGGCATGGTGGTCGACAGCACCCAGACCAGGAACTCGGCTCGGTAAGCGACCGCCTCGAACACGCCCACCCGAAAAAGCGCGGGCAGCGCCCGGATCGTGTTCCGCACGCTCATGCGGCTCCTCGTTGAGCCGCTTCTTGCTCGTGGGCCGCCCGGCTGCGGGAGAAAAGCTCGCTCATCACTTCCTCCAGCGGCGGATTTTCGACGGTGAGGTCCTTGATCGGCAGATTCGCGAGCGCCCAGGTGACGGTGGAGTTCACCGCGTCCTGATGAATCTGAAGCACGGCCGCGACCGAATCAACCGAGACGACCTTGCCCAAACGTTCGAGCGTGGAGCGCTCGACCTTGCTCTGGAAGGTGAGCGCAACCCTCTTCTCCGGGCGCACCCGGCGCACCAAATCGTCGAGCCCGCCGTCGTAGGACAACTGCCCTTTGTCGATCACAATCACTCTCGGGGTCAGTGCCGCGACGTCGTCCATATAGTGGCTGGTCAACATCAACGTGGCGCCGAACCTCTCGTTGTATCGTTTGATGAATGCGCGGATCACGGCTTGCATCGACACGTCCAAGCCAATCGTCGGCTCATCGAGGAACAAGACCTTGGGCCGGTGGATCAACGCCGCAGCCAACTCGCACTTCATTCGCTCTCCGAGCGAAAGCTGGCGGGTTGGCTTGCCAAGCAAATCGGAAAGGTCCAACAACTCGGTCAGCTCGGAGACCGTTTCCCGGTACTGGGCGATCGGCACATCGTAGATCGCCCGGTTCATTTCGAAGGTCTCGGCGGGCGGAAGGTCCCACAGCAGCTGCTGCTTCTGCCCGGTTACCAACATGATCTTCTTGAGAAAGGCATCTTCCCGTTTCTTCGGAATGTGTCCGTCGACTTGCACCTCTCCTGAGCTAGGATGGAGCAATCCGGAGAGCACCTTCAGGGTGGTGGTCTTTCCCGCCCCGTTCGGTCCCAGGAAGCCAACCCGCTCACCGGCGGAAATTTCGAAGGAGATTCCGTCGACGGCTTTGACGGTGGTGTAGGTCCGGTGGAAGAGCGACCGCAGGGCCGCCCTCAGCCCCGGCGGGCGCTTGTGGACCTGGTAGTGTTTGCGTAGCTGCCGCGCCGAAATCATCGGAGCAGCATTAACCCGAACTGCGCGCCGATGCGAAGGGTTGTCGAATCGCTAAAGCTTGCGCTGCGCTACCCGGTAGAGCGACACGCCCATCACGGCGAAAAGCGCCACGCCGAGCAGCTGATAACCGCCTGTTCCCAGAACCGACCTCAAGGGCGAGCTGAGGTCTACTTTCTCGAGCGCCCTCAGCATCGAGTCATTGACCGAGAGCAAGGCGACCAGAACCCCGGCGAGCGTTCCTCCCGCGACCAGACCCGTCGCGAACAGACTACCGGCGCCCAGATCCTCTCCGTGCCCTGCGGCCGACCTTCCACTTTGGCGATCGACGATCCCTTTGATGAAGCCGCCAACGAAGATCGGCAAGGTGGTAGACAATGGCAGATAAGCGCCTACCGCGAAGGAGAGCGTGGAAGCCCCGCACAGCTCGATCGTGATTGCGAGAAAGACACCCACCAGCACGAATTGCCAATCCAAGTTGTGAGCCAACAGGCCTCGGATCAGCGTTGCCATCAACGTACCCTGAGGCGCCGGATACTTCTCTCCGATCGCGTGCTGGATGATGCCGGTGGTGGGGTCGACGATCGGATTGTCCAGTACCTTGATCGTTAAACCAATCACCGCGGCCGCGGCGGCAGCTCCGATAATCAGTCCAATCTGCTGGTACTTCGGAGTGGCCCCAACCAGAAAACCCGTCTTGAGATCTTGGCTGGTAGCGCCAGCGTTGGCGGCAGCAATGCAGACCATCCCTCCCACGCAAAGGGCCATCGGCTGGTAGAAGTCCGCGGTCCAACCAATCGCCACGAACAGCAGGCAGGTGGTCATCAGGGTCGCGATCGTCATCCCGGAGATGGGATTGGAGCTGCTGCCGATAATTCCGACGATGCGCGAAGAGACGGTAACGAAGAAGAAGCCGAAGACGATGATCAGAACGCCCAAAAGCAGGCGGCCGCCGAAGGTGCCGGGAATGAACGGCAACAGGGCCATGATGAAAACGAGAATCACGCTGCCGCCGACCACCACCGTCAAGGAAAGATCTCGATTGGTGCGCGAAACCGGCCCGGCGTCAGTTCCCCCGCGCAGCGAGGCGACGCTCTCTTTGAAGCTGGAGACAATGGTTGGCAGCGTCTTCAGCAGAGTGATGAATCCACCTGCCGCGACGGCGCCAGCGCCAATCTGACGCACGTAGGCGAAGTAAATCGCCCGGTTCAACTCGCTGAATGTGTGGGTGACCGGGTCCCAGCCATATTTGCCGGGTCGCGCCAGATCCACGAGGTAACCCAGCTTCTGCAACTGCAGGGCGATGACATCAGCCGGCACCAGGGATGCGATCAGCGGGATGAACCCCAGCCAGGCAAGAATACCGCCGGATACCAGCACTCCGGCGATCCGAGGACCAATGATGTAGCCGACACCCATGTACTCGGGAGTTACGTCCGCGTTTACCGTGGCGGCTGGAAAAACCCGGCTGGTGGCGCGCGTCACATAAGTGGGCGTCTCGGCGATGAAATGGAAAACCTTTTGGAGAAGGGCATAGAGGAACGCAAATCCAAGTCCTTGGTAGGCGGTGCGAGCCATCGTTCCGCCGCGCTCTCCGGCAATCAGCACCTGGGCGCATGCAGCGCCTTCGGGATAGGGAAGATTCCCGTGCTCCTTGACGATCAGCGCTCGCCGCAGCGGCACCATCATCAGAACGCCGATCATTCCGCCCAGCAACGCCAGCGTGAAGATGGTGGTGTAGCTGAAGTACGGGGCCCCTACGCTGTTGTGCGTGATCGGATCGGTTGCCAGAAAGAGAAAGCCAGGCAGCGTGAAGACCACTCCCGCCGCGACGCTTTCTCCTGCCGACCCGATCGTCTGAACGATGTTGTTCTCGAGGATCGTCGAACCGCCGAGCCGCTTGAGGACGGAGATCGACAGCACTGCGATCGGAATCGACGCTGAAACAGTGAGGCCTGCCTTGAGGGCCAGATAGACCGTCGAGGCGCCGAAGATTAGACCAAAGAAAACGCCGACCAGAATGGCCTTCGGCGTGAACTCCGGCATCGTCGTGTCATCAGGGACGTAAGGCTTGTGAGCGGCAACCGCGTCATTGTCGGCCATCGGAGCTCCGCGCGGGAAGCAGCGAGCTGAGCTACTGGCCTTCTTACGTTGAGTCAATCGAGAAGTTTAGCCGCGTGAAACCCAGGTCCTGACGGCGTACTGTTAGTCCGGTGGGCAGCTACGAAGCAGATTTGAGTCGGTGGATGCCGCGCCTTCTCGCCGCATGGCGCCGCGCCCGACGGTCGCCCGCCGGCCCGCCGGATCGCCTCGCCCCGGCAGAGCTCCGAGAAGTGGCGCGGGCCGTCCAGCAACTTTCGCAGGGGTTAACCCGGGAGCGGTCGCTAGCGGGCAGCTGCTACATGGACGAGCCTGCCCTGCTGGGAGCGTATCTGCTCTTCTTCTGGCCAGTTTCGTACGCGCAAGCGAGGCAGGTGCTGGGTGAGCTCCCACACCTTTCCGGCGCGGCCTTGGACCTCGCAAGCGGTCCAGCCCCGTTGGCGTTTGCAGCCCTGGACGCGGGGGTTCGCGAGGTCACGGTTGCGGACCGAAGCGCCACAGCCCTCGCGGCGGCCAGGGAGCTGGCTGCCGAAGCCGGCGAAGCCTTGCGCATTCGGCAAGTGGACCTCGCCGGTGCCAAGCCTGGCCAGAGCGATGTCGGCGGTCCGTTCGACCTGATCTCCATCGGCCATGGCCTCAACGAGCTGTACGCGAGCCGTCTCGACGCACCGGAACGACGCGCCGCAATGATGGATTCATGGATGGGCCTACTCAAGGAGGGCGGCAGCCTACTGATTCTTGAGCCGGCGCTCCGAGACACGTCACGCAATCTGTTGCGGGTTCGGGATTTGCTGGTTCAGCGCGGTCGAGTCGTTCGAGCCCCCTGCTTGTACCGGGGAAATTGCCCCGCCCTGATCAAGGAGAGCGACTGGTGCCATGCGGAGCGGAGCTGGCAGAGACCGCCGTTGGTCGAAATGATCGCCGCTGCCGCGGGGCTGCGAAAAGAGTCGCTCAAAATGAGCTACTTGCTCATGGCATCGCCAAACTCGACCTGGAACGAGCCTCCTCAGGGTCGCGCCTTTCGAATCGTTTCCGAACCGCTGCAGGGCAAGGGTCGCCTTCGCTACATGGGCTGCGGACCCGAGGGTCGAATCGGCCTCGCGCTACAAGAAAAGCATCGCACCGAGCAGAACGCAGCCTTCTTTCGCCTTCAGCGCGGGGACGTGATCGTCTTGACCGAAGCCGACGCACGAGGAGATGGACTTGCGCTCAGCCAACGCTCCGAGGTCCGGATTGTGAGCCCGGCAGGGCGTCCGGTCGGCTCGCGATCAAGTTGATCGTTTCGCCTTGGAGCCACTGAGCTCGTTCGCGAGCTCTTCGTAGATGTAGATGGCGCTCTTCACCGCTTTTTCGAAATCGCCCAGATGCAAACTTTCGTTTTCCGAATGGGCATTGGTGTACGGGTCTTCGACTCCGATCAGGAGCGCGGGCACGCCGCCGAGCTCTCGAGCAAATGGCTCAACGAAGGGGATTGAGCCACCGCACCCCATCGTGATCGGTTCCTGCCCGTAGCCTTTGCGCAGCGCGCGGAATGCCGCCTGAAAAGCAGGGTGTGCGGAATCCGTGTACCACGGGCCCACTGCTTGTTCTGCCTTGATCTCGACCTGAAGTCCCCAGGGGACCGCCTTCTTCAGCGCATCAACCAGTCTCCGCTGGACGTCATTCGGATCGAGGTTAGGCACAATCCGAACGCCGACGCGCGCCCAGGCAGAGTCGCTGATGATGTTTCGGGCGTCCTTACGGCTGCTGGCCTGAATTGCGTTGATCGCAATCGAAGGCTGACGCCAGTTTGTCTCCCAAGGATGTCGTCCCCCGCCCAGCAGCTCAACGCCCGGGAGCATTCCCGCCTGGTTTCGGAAGTGGGCCTCGTCGCCCGGAAGCGCGCGGATGCTTTTCTTCTCCGCCTCGCTGAGCGGCTTCACCTTTTCCTGAATCCCCGGGATCGCCACGGAGCCGTCAGGGTTGGTGAGCGTTGCCAGCATCCGGCACAAGGCCATCACCGGGTCCGGTACCGGACCGCCCCACATCCCGGAGTGAACCGACTGCTTGAGCGCGCGCACTTCCACATCGACCGTAACCAGGCCTCGGAGCGCGGTGGTTATCGAGGGAAGCCCGGTCTCGAAGTTGCCGGTATCGGTGAGCACCATCGCGTCGGCATCGAGGAGCTTCCGGTTCTTCTTCAGAAACTCCGCCAGGTGGCCGGACCCGATCTCCTCTTCTCCCTCAATCACCACCTTCACGTTCAAAGGTAGAGCGCCAGGCCCTCGTAGGTACGAGTCCACCGCGGAGCTATGCACGACGATCCCGGCTTTGTCGTCCGCTGCACCGCGACCATAGAGACGGCCATTCCGCTCAGTCGGCTCAAACGGGTTCGACTTCCACGCCTCCACATCGCCGGCTGGCTGCACGTCGTGATGGGCGTAGAGCAGCACGGTCGGCTTTCCCGGCGCCTTGAGCACTTCTCCATAGACGTACGGGTGAGCGTCGCCCACCTCGAGCAACTGGACATTTTCGAATCCTCGTTCCTTGAGCAATCGCGCGGTCGCCTCGGCGCTGGCGCGAACTTGCTTGGGATCGAATCCCGCGAACGAAACGCTGGGGATCCGGACCAACTTTTTGAGGTCTTCGAGGTAGGTACTCTTTTGCTGCAAGAACCGCTGGATGGCTTTTTCGCTGGACATGCCGGAGGCATACCTCGATTGACCGGATCTGGGGTAGTAGGTTTGAGCGCCTCCGGGGCCGGGCTAGTTCCCTAGCTGAAGCTTGCGCGTCAGCTTGGGATTGACGCCTGTTGCACTGAGTAAGGCGCTCAGCTGCTGACGCGCGCCTGGGTCCTCCCGATGAATGCGCCGTGCGAGAATCAGCTCATTCTTGAGCGAATGCTCCCAGCCGGTAAGCTCGGTGACCGTCACCTGGTAGCCAAGGCTCTCGAGGGCGAGCACCCGGATCACGTTGGTAAGGTGCGAGCCGAACTCCCGCCGATGCCACGGGTGTTGGTACAGCGCCGCCAGTGCGGAATCGCACTTGCCTGCCCTCTTGAGCTGCTGAGCAACCTCCGCCTGACAGCACGGAACCACCGCGATGTAATCCGATTGATGGGCGACAGCCGCCAGAAGGGCGTCGTCGGTCGCGGTATCGCAAGCGTGTAAAGCGATCATCAGATGAATGCGCGGCGGGTAGGTTGCCCCCTCCAAGGTCGCGGATTGAAATTCCATCCGGTCGAAGCCGAGACGTTGCGCGCGCTCACTGGCTCGCGCCGCCAATTCCGGGCGCGATTCGATTGAGTACAACCGTCCCTTTTGAGCGGGCTTATAGAACAGCTCGTAGAGAACGAATCCAAAGTAGGCGTTCCCACTCGCGGCATCGACCACCACGGGTTCGGCGAACCGAGACCAGATGTCGTCCAGTGCGGGTTGCACGAGCTGAACCAGGTGGTTGACTTGCTTGAGCTTCCGCAGCGCATCGGCGTTCAGGTCGCCATTCCGGGTCAACAGATGGAGCTCCTGAAGCAGCTCCGAGGACTGGTGGGGCAGCAGCTCGCGGCGAACTTGGGCCGCTTTGACGCTTCGACGCATGGCTACGTGGTGGGTAAAGTGTTCTGAGGGGAGCCTTCCATCAAGGCGGCAGGAGCGGCGCCGGTGTACCGTCGCTTCGCCGCCGATTGGCTTTCCTGGGTCTAGCGGGTGATGGCCGGCTCCCGCTCAGAACTCCTCCTGGTAAAGCAAGTCGGCGGCCAACCCGGATTTCTCGAGAAAATCGAAGCTTGGCTTCTCCGTTGGGACCCTTTCGTTGACTCGCACCCACACTGTGGGGAGGACTCACCTCACACGGGTACCACTTCGTTCACTTCGGGAATCTCCTCCCGCAGCCTGTTTTCGATCCCCATTTTGAGCGTGAGCACCGAAGACGGACACCCGCTGCAGGAGCCACGCATGTTTAAGTACACGATGCCGTCCTCGAAATGGTCCAGGGTGATATCGCCTCCGTCATTCATGACCGCCGGTCGGATTTCGTCTTCGAGGATCTGGCGGATTTTGCGCTCGATCTCGCTTTCGCCCACGTTCTGAGCAGGTCGCAGCTCCGCGCTCACCACTGGCCTTCCAGCAGAAAGGTGTTCATCCAGCAGTCTCATGACTGCCTCATTGAGCTCATCCCAGTCGCCGACTTCTCCTTTGGTGATGGTGACGAAGTTCGTCCCGATCATCACACCCGTAACCCCTTCGATTTCCATCAGCTTTTCGGCAAGCGGGGACTTTCCCTGCGCGGCCTCGGGGCTGGTGAAATTGGCGGCTCCTGAAGCTAGCAGCTGCTGATCGACGACGTACTTGATCGTGCTTGGATTTGGGGTCCACTCCAGCTGAATGTTCATAGACATCTTTCACCTCTAACCGACTCGAGCCCGTCTTCCTACGAAAGCTCAATCTCCAATTCGAGCGGCAGCATCTCAGGGAGCGCATCGCCTTGCGCTTGCCGCTCTTGCATAGTCGAACCCAGGCCGGAAACGAGCTGATTGGCGGATCGTAGTTGGGCCACCAGCTGGCGAGACACCAGATCCACCATCTGAAAGGCGAATCGGTTGCCCGCCAAGAACAGATTGTCAAAGTCCCGTTTCGAAAGGCTAAGCAGGTGCGCCGGCCCTTCGGCAATGCAGGTTGCCGAACGCCTTCCCTCATCGATCACCGACACCATCCCGAACATCGCTCCAGGGCCCAGCTGCTGCAGGGTTTTTCCATTGCGCGTCACGCGGACTGCCCCGCTCAGCAGAAAATAGGCGTGCTCACCCCGCTCGCCCTCGGAGCAGATTGGCTGATTGGGGCCGATCTCCGCAGATTGAAGCTTTTGGCAGAGCGCCAGCTTCACTACCTTGGGTAGTGACTGGAAGGGAGCAAACGCATTGACTTCCGCCTCAGTGGCTCGCCGGCCACCGGTCAGCGGCTGTGAAGGCTGGGCGGTCGGTGCTTGGGAAGGAGCAATCCGATCGGAGGTGACCCGCAGGCGGGAACACAGCTCCTTGCAGAGCTGCCGCATCACCTTGAACGCGGCGGGCCGGTATGCGTCCCGAAGGGCGCGAAAATTGGCTGCCGAGATGTATTGGGCTGACCCCCCCTGGGTCACCACCGCAGCTCCCGAACGTGGCCCGCCGTCAATCAAAGCCATCTCTCCGACGCTCTCCCCGCCGCGGTTGTTCGCAATCACCACAGGTCGCTTACCCCGAGTTTGCGAGATCGACACCTCCGCGCCTTCGTCGAGGATCCACATTCCATCGCCAGCGGTGTTTTCCCGAAACAGCACTTGACCTGGCTCAAGGCTCACCGGCTGCAGTAGAGAGACTAACTCCTGCATTTCGGAGGGCTCGACAAGCGAGAAAAGCGGGATCTTCTTATCCATCCCTTCCGACCCAATGTCTGACGTTCTGCCATTGCAGTTTCGCATTCACAAGGGCATCGAGGAAATCCCCGAGAAGTCCTGGAATGGTCTGCTCGACGATGAGGCGCTTCCCTTCCTGGAGTGGGCGTGGTTGGAGGCGCTCGAGGCCAGCGGCAGCATCAGCCCGGATCGGGGTTGGCACCCGCGGCATTTGACGCTTTGGCGCGGAAGCCGACTGGTCGCCGCGGCTCCCGCCTACCTCAAGGACGACAGCCACGGCGAGTTCGTCTTTGATTGGTCCTGGGCCAGTGCTGCCGAACGAGTGGGCCTGCGCTACTACCCCAAGCTCATCCTGGCAGTTCCGGCGACGCCAGCCACCGGACGGCGCATCTTGGTCTCCAAACAGGAGAACCGGGCGTCCTGCGAAAGTGAGCTGATCAGAGGAACTTTGGACTTCGCTCGATCCGAGGGTCTCTCATCGGTCCATGCGCTTTTTCCAACCGAGGAGGAATGGGAGACCTTCAAGGCGCTTGGGTTCGCCGGTCGGCTGGGCGTGCAATACCACTGGCGAAACGCCGCTCCCTATCGTGATTTCGACGACTTCCTCGATCGGTTTACGTCCAAGCGGCGTAATCAGCTCAAGCGCGAGCGAAGGGCCCCCGTCGAGCAAGGCATCTCAGTACGGACGATCCGGGGCGATCAGCTTGAGGAGGTCGAACCGGATTTGATGTTTCGCCTCTACTGCTCCACCGTCGACAAATACTTGTGGGGTTATCGACACTTACAGCCAGCCTTCTTCGAGAAGATCTGGAAGCGTTTCCGGCATCGGGTGGAATGGGTAGAAGCTCGTATCCGGGGAAGAGTCGTGGCTGGCGCTTTCAACCTCGCCTCCCCTGACGTGCTGTATGGTCGATATTGGGGATGCTTTGAAGAATTTCCGTTCCTTCACTTCAACGTCTGTCTCTACCATCCGATCGCGGACTGCATCGATCGAGGGCTGCGCCGATTCGAGCCAGGCGCCGGCGGTGAGCACAAGCTCGTGCGAGGATTTGAGCCGCGACTTACGTATAGTGCTCATTGGATATTTCATTCGGGGCTTGACCGTGCGGTACGGCGATTCTTGGAATCAGAGCGTTCGGCAATTCTTCAAGGATTGCCGCAATGGAGCCACGAAACAGGGTTCAAGCAACCGTCCAACAATTAAAGTTACTTACCGGATGACCCACAGTTGAAGCCTGACGATTTTGGAGCAGAATTTAGGGGTCAATGGCCAAGCAGACGAAGTTCCATCCCGACTCCGAGGTCGTCACCGAGACCCGGACCGAGAAGAAACTCAAAAAGCCGCCGCTCTATCGGGTCCTTATGCACAACGACAATTACACTACCCGCGAGTTCGTGGTGGCGGTGCTCAAAGAGGTTTTTCATCGCTCCGAGACCGATGCGGTGGCGATTATGCTGCACGTCCACCACAATGGAATGGGAGTGGCCGGAATTTACTCTTACGAGGTAGCCGAGACGAAGGTGAAAACGGTAGAAAAGCTTGCCCGTGAAAATGAGTTCCCATTAAGGGTTTCAATGGAACCGGAGGACTGATGGCCACCCCGCTGATCGCTAAAGAGCTGCAGGCTAGTTTCAGGCTCGCGATCGCCGAGGCGAAGCGGATGCGCCATGAGTACCTCACGCTCGAGCACCTGCTGCTGGCCCTGCTCAAAGACGCCAAGACTCGACAAGTCCTCAGTTCTTGCGGAGCGAACCTCCCGCGTCTGCAGAAGCGGCTCGAGCAGTTTCTGGAAGAGACAGTCGAACGCCTCCCTGCCGGAGTGGAAGCCGAGCCGCAGCAGACGATGGGAGTGGAACGGGTACTTCAGCGGGCGGCGATTCACGCCCTCTCGGCCGAGCAGAAGGTGATCGATGGGGGCGATGTCTTGGCCGCGATGTTTCGCGAAGACGAATCGCACGCGCTCTACCTGCTCCAACAGGAGGGGTTGACGCGCCTCGACGTGTTGAACTTCATCTCCCACGGCGTTCCGAAGGAAGGCTCGAACGAGGGCGGCGAGCAGGAGGAAGACGACGGCGGTGGACCGCAGCGCGATCCGCTCGAGGCTTACACCACCAACCTCAACCTGGAAGCCAAACAAGGGCACATCGATCCGCTGATTGGCCGAGCGCTTGAATTGGAACGGACCATCCACGTGCTCTGCCGGCGCCGAAAGAACAACCCGCTTTACGTCGGCGAGACGGGCGTCGGAAAGACGGCGATCGCCGAAGGGCTGGCGCTCAAGATCCACGAGGGAAAAGTTCCCGATCTGCTCAAGGACGCGGTGATTTACGCGCTCGACATGGGCGCCCTGTTGGCGGGAACCAAGTTTCGCGGCCAATTCGAGGAGCGGCTCAAGGGCGTGCTGAAGGCGCTGCACAAGCAGCGCAACGCGATCTTGTTCATCGACGAGATTCACACCGTGGTGGGAGCGGGAGCTACCAACAGCGGCTCGATGGATGCATCGAATCTCCTCAAGCCCGCGCTTGCCTCCGGGCGAATGCGTTGCATCGGCTCCACCACCTACCAGGAGTACAAAGGGGCCTTCGAGCGCGATCGAGCGCTTTCCCGGCGCTTTCAGAAGATTGAAATCGGCGAGCCTACGATCGAGGAGACGGTTCAAATCCTGGAGGGCCTCAAAACGCGCTATGAGGCTCACCACCGGGTGGTCTATGACCCGGAGGCGCTGCGCGCCGCCGCCGAGCTGTCCGCCAAGCACCTCAACGATCGATTTTTGCCGGACAAAGCGATTGATGTGATCGACGAGGCAGGTGCCGGAGACCGCCTGCGGGCGCTTTCGGATCGCAGGGGCCGGGTGAACATCGACGACATCGAGCGGGTGATCAGCAAGATGGCGAAGATTCCGCAAAAGACGGTGTCCGCCTCGGACCGGGTTCAGCTACAGAGTCTCGAGCGCGAGCTGAAGGCGGTGATCTTCGGCCAGGACAATGCAATCGCCGAGCTGACGGCGGCGATCAAGCTGTCGCGCTCCGGATTGCGCGATCCGGAACGACCGATCGGAAGTTTCCTCTTCTCCGGCCCGACTGGGGTGGGAAAGACAGAACTGGCCAAGCAACTGGCGCGGGTGATGGGCGTTGAGTTCCTGCGCTATGACATGAGCGAGTACTCGGAAAAGCATACCGTCTCGCGACTGATCGGAGCGCCGCCCGGTTACGTGGGCTTCGAGCAAGGTGGATTACTCACCGATGCGGTTCGCAAGAGCCCCTACGCGGTGGTGGTGCTGGACGAAATCGAAAAAGCCCATCCGGATCTCTTCAATATCCTGCTGCAGGTGATGGATCACGCCACCCTGACCGACAACAACGGCCGTAAGGCGGATTTCCGGAACGTGGTTCTGATCCTCACCACCAATGCCGGAGCTCGCGAGATGAGCGAGAAGATCATGGGCTTCGGCGACTCCAAGGCCTCGCTCGATACCGCCCGGGCCAAAGCAGCGATCGAGCGAACGTTCACGCCGGAATTCCGAAACCGACTCGACGCCTGGATTCCATTCTCGGGGCTTTCGGCCGAGGTGATCCTCAAGGTGGTGGACAAAGAAGTTCGCCTGCTCCAAAAGCAGCTTGAGGAGAAGAAGGTGACGCTCTCGGTCACGCCCGCAGCGAGGAGCTGGCTGGCGGAGCATGGCTACGATCCCCACTTCGGCGCTCGTCCGATGGCCCGGCTGGTGGACAGCGTCCTGAAAAAGCCCCTCGCCGAAGCCCTGCTGTTCGGGGATCTGCGAGACGGAGGACAGGCCAATGCGGAAGTCACGGACGACAAGCTCGTGCTCCGCTATCAGATTACGGTTCCGGCGTAACCGGCGGCGCCCCCATCGCGTGGAAACCCCCATCGACGTGGATCAATTCTCCGGTGGTGGCCGGAAACCAGTCCGAGAGCAAAGCGCAGGCGGCTCGGGCGACATAATGGTGATGGTCCTTGGATTCCCAGCCCAGCGGCGCCTGGGTTCCCCACAATTTCTCCAGGCTCTTGAAACCGGGGATGCTCTTGGCGGCGAGCGTCGAGAGGGGACCCGCAGCCAGCGCATTGACGCGGATCTTCTTCGGCCCCAGGTCGCGAGCTAGATAGCGCACCGTCGCCTCCAACGCCGCCTTGCAGACCCCCATCCAATCGTAGATCGGCCAGGCAATTCGGTTGTCGAAGTCGAGGGTGACCAGGCTGCCGCCTTCCGTCATCAGTGGCATCACGGCGACGGCCAGCTCCTTCATGCTGAAGGTCGAAATTCGAAGCGCGGTCTGCACGCTTTCCCAAGGCGTGTGAAGAAAATTCCCGCCTAGCGCGTCCTCCGGCGCAAAAGCAATCGCGTGCAGCGCCCCATCGAGCCTACCCCACCGGCTGCGCAGGGACTCGGTGAGGGCGGAAAAATGCGCCGAGTTGGTCACGTCCAACTCCAGCACATCAGCAGGCTTGGGCAGACGCTTGGCGCTGCGTTCGGTCAGGGATTGGGACCGCCCAAACCCGGTCAGGACGATCTCCGCGCCTTCGTTTTGAGCTGCCTCGGCCACCGCGAATGCAATCGACTGAGGCGTCAATACCCCAGTGATCAGAAGCCTTTTGCCCTCGAGCAGCATGCGCCCACCTCCGCTGAAGAGCGGCGGTTTACCACCTCTCCTGGCGCTTTGCGCTTTTCGACACCTCGAGCACTCGGTGTTTTCGATCTGCGCACCATTTCGCTATTCACTACATTTTACCCATGGCAAGTATCCAAGACTCCTATCTTTCCGGGTCGAACATCGATTTCATCGAGGGCCTCTACGCGCGCTATTTGGAGGACCCCTCGTCGATTGACCCGAGCTGGCGAGAAATCTTCGACCAGCAGTCGCGCGAGGGACGGCCGATCTTTCTCAATGGCAAGGGCAGCGCCCTTCGGCGCGCCGAGGCAGAGGCGGTCGTCCAAAGTCCCTCCGCCGCCGCCCAAAGCATGGGCCTGCAGTCTCGCGTCGATCAGACGATTTACGCATTTCGGCTGCGCGGTCATCTGGTGGCCCAGTTGGATCCACTCGGTAGGCCGCGGCCCCGCTTGGACCACGTCGCGGACTACCCGCTCGTCAACGAGCAACACTTTTCTCCCTCGGAGTTGGAGCAATACGTCGACCCGGGTGGGGTGTTCGAGGAAAAGCAGGTCCGACTTCGGGACCTGCTGGCTCGGTTAAGGCGCACCTACTGCGGCCATCTGGGCGTCGAGATCATGCGCGTCTCCGACAGCAATCGTCGCCGTTGGCTGCTCAATCGAATGGAGCAGAGTGAAAACCAAGCCGACCTCTCCTTGGAGGATAAGCGGCGAATTCTGACCAAGCTCTCCTATGCGGTTGGCTTCGAGAACTTCCTGCATACCAAATACGTCGGCGTCAAACGCTTCAGCCTGGAAGGTGCGGAGAGTCTGGTGCCGATGATCGACGCCTTGCTCGAAAAAGCCGGGGAGCTGGATGTCCGGGAAGTGGTGATCGGAATGGCGCACCGCGGACGCCTCAATATTCTCGCCAACGTCCTCGGAAAGTCTCTTGATCAGATCTTCAGCGAGTTCGAGGGGCCGAAGGATCCGTCGTCCTACTTGAACCGCGGAGACGTGAAGTACCACCTTGGTTTTTCCGCAGACCATCGCACCCGCAAGAATCATCCGATTCACTTGAGCCTGGCGTTCAACCCGAGCCACCTCGAGGCCGTGGATCCGGTGGTGGAAGGGCGAGTGCGCGCCAAACAGGATCGAATCGAGGATCGGGAACGGATCAAGGCATTGCCGCTGTTGATCCATGGGGACGCATCTTTTGCCGGCCAGGGCGTGGTGGGTGAAACCATCAACTTTGCCGATCTGAGGGGCTACTCGACCGGCGGAACGATTCACATCATCGTCAACAATCAGATTGGGTTCACCACCGATCCTCCCGATGAGTACAGCTCTCTCTACTGCTCCGCGATGGCGCAGATTCTAGAGATCCCGATCTTGCATATCAACGGAGACGATCCGGAAGCCTGCGTCCACGCGATTCGCCTGGCGATGGAGTACCGGCAACGATTTCACAGCAGCGTCGTGCTGGACCTGGTCTGTTTCCGCAGATACGGCCACAACGAGGGCGACGATCCCGCCTTTACCCAGCCCACGATGTACCAGCTAATCCGCGCCCACCCATCGGTACGGCAGCTGTATGGTGATCAGCTGGTCGGCAGCAAAGAAATTACCGCGGAAGAGATCGACGCGATCCAGCAGCGTTGCCTGCAAGAATTCAACGAGGCCCACGCACGCGCCAAGCAGACCAAGGAAATCCGCGAACCCAGTTACCTCGAGGGACTCTGGAAAAATGTCCGCGGAGGCCCCGAGAGCTCGGTGCCGCAGGTCGACACCGGCGTGGAAACCCGAAAGCTGTCGGCAATCTTGCTCAAGCTGGTGACCCTTCCAAGCGGATTCACTCCCCACCCCAGGCTTGAACGGCTGTTCGAAGCTCGACGCGAGATGGCCAGTGGCAAACGCCCGGTGGATTGGCCGGCGGCGGAAGCGCTGGCGATGGCGACGCTTGCTCTCGAAGGCTATCGGGTTCGGATGACCGGGCAAGACACCGAACGGGGTACCTTCAGCCAAAGGCACGCCATACTCCACGACTACAAGACTGACGAAATCCACCGGCCCTTGCAGAACCTCTCGCCGGTGCAGGCCAGCTGCGCGGTGATCAACAGCCCCCTTTCCGAGATGGGATGTCTGGGATTCGAGTTTGGCTATAGCCTCGACTACCCGGACGGCCTGGTGATCTGGGAGGCCCAGTACGGCGACTTCAACAACGGGGCCCAGGTGATCATCGACCAATTTATTGCCGCTGCAGAAGACAAATGGAGGCGGCTTTCCGGGATCACCTTGTTGCTGCCGCACGGCTATGAGGGCTCCGGACCGGAGCACTCGAGCGCCCGCCTGGAGCGATTTCTCCAGTTATCCGCTGAGGACAACATCCAGGTCTGCTATCCCACCACCCCGGCCCAATTCTTCCACCTGTTGCGAAGGCAGGTGATTCGCCCCTGGCGCAAGCCATTGATTGTGATGTCCCCCAAGAGCTTGCTGCGAAGACCCGAGGTGGTTTCCCCGTTGGAGGAGCTCTCCACCGGCAGATTCCAAAAGTTGATGTGGGACGCGCGCGCTGACTCTTCGCAAGTCCGGCGGCTCTTGCTCTGTAGTGGCAAGATCTACTTCGACCTGCTGGCATCCTGGGATAAGGCCGATTCCTCGATTGGGATCGGCCGGATCGAGCAGCTTTATCCGTTTCCGAACGAGGAGCTGAAAGCGCTGTTGGAGCGGCTACCCAATCTCTCCGAAGTTTTTTGGGTACAGGAAGAACCCAAAAACATGGGAGCCTGGCGCTATATGCTTCCGCTGCTTCAGGAATTGCTTTCTTCTCGACCGGGTCCGCCGTCGCTTCGATTTGTCGGCCGGGTCGAGAGTGCAAGTCCGGCGACCGGCTTCTATGAAGCCCACATACTCGAGCAGAAGCAGATCGTCGAAGAAGCGCTCGCGAGAGGGGAAAGCCATGGCCGTTGAAATCAATGTCCCCCAACTGGGGGAATCGGTCACCGAGGCGGTCATCAGCAAGTGGAACAAGAAGGAAGGCGAGCCGGTCAAGGTGGACGAGCCGCTCGTGGTTTTGGAGACCGACAAAGTGACGATCGACGTGCCGGCGCCGGTCGGTGGAACCCTGACTCAAATTGCTCGGAAGGAAGGAGATCGGGTCAAGGTCGGTGAGGTTTTGGGCGGGATCGCGCCAGCATCGGTCGCAACTCCCCCGCAAGCTCCCCGGCCATCGGCCGCTGCACCGGTATCGGCCCCTGCACCGGTATCGGCCCCCGCTGCGGCGCAGGCGCCGGCCAGCCCCCGGCCTGCGGAGGTGGCGGCCTCGGGCGATGGGCGCGGGACGCTGGTGACTCCGGTCGCCCGACGAGTCATGGAGGGCCACTCGCTGGATCCAAGCCAAGTTCGCGGCACCGGAGCCGGCGGACGAATTCTCAAAGATGACGTGCTGCAGATGCTGGGGGGCGGGGAGGAAGGTGTTCGAAAAGCTCCGCCGCTCGAGCGCCCCTCTGGGCCAAGATCCAACGCGGAACGCGAAGAGCGCGTGAAGATGACGCCGCTGCGGCGACGGGTCGCTGAGCGGTTGCTGGCGGCTCAGTCAAACGCAGCGATCCTCACTACCTTCAACGAGATCGACATGAGCGCCGTGTCGACCGTGCGCAAGGCTTACCAGGATAGGTTTGTGGAGAAGTACGGCGTGAAGCTCGGGCTGATGAGCTTCTTCGTCCGCGCTTCGATTGACGCGCTCAAGGCGTTTCCCGAGGTCAACGCGGAGATCGACGGAGAAGACGTCATCTTCAAGTACTACTACGACATCGGAGTGGCGGTCTCCGGCAGCCGAGGTCTGGTGGTTCCGGTGGTTCGGGATGCCGACCGGATGTCGATGGCGGAAATCGAAAAGCAAGTCGCGGAGCTCGCCAATAAGGCGCGCACCGATAAGCTGACGCTGGATGACTTGAAGGGAGGAACCTTCACCATCACCAACGGTGGCATCTTTGGCTCGCTGCTTTCCACTCCAATTCTCAATCCACCTCAGAGTGCCATCCTGGGGATGCACAACATCGTCGAGCGGCCGGTGGCGCGGAGTGGCGAAGTCGTTATCCGACCGATGATGTACGTCGCGCTGAGCTATGACCACCGCCTGATTGACGGGAAGGAAGCGGTTCAATTCCTGGTCCGGATCAAGGAATGCATCGAAGACCCGGAGCGGCTGCTGCTTGGCGTATGAGCTGGGAAGCGGGGGCACACGCAGCAAAAGAATTCATCCGCGACTGGACAGCCCCACGCCCTGCCCGCTAGAAATACGATGCCTCCGGCCGTAGGCGGTTTGGAGACCAGGCGACGCTTTTTGCCGCCTGTCACAGAAGGAAATGCAAAGAATGGCAACTGGTACTGTAAAGTGGTTCAATGACTCGAAGGGCTATGGATTCATCACGCAAGATGGAGGGGGGGAAGATGTTTTCTGTCACCACACCGCCATCCAAGCCGAAGGGTTCCGAAGCCTGGCAGAAGGTCAGAAAGTGCAGTTCGATGTAACCAAAGGCCCCAAAGGGCTGCAGGCTTCGAACGTCCGCCCGATCTGACGTCGACCGTCATCCGGCCGTAATTCAGGCTCAGTCTCCCGCGAGACTGGGCCTTTTTCTTGGCGGCGCAAAACCTGCGAGATTGAAGGGAATAGTTGATGTTTGGGGGCAGTAGTTTTAGGCGTGCGGGGACGGATCAGAGGTCTTGTGGGAGGGGCCTGAAGCAGATTAAATCGAATTCGGGCAAGTGCTCGCCTGAAGGGTAAGCGCCGCTGCTACCTGGCGGGTCTAGCGTTATCAAAGAACTCGGCAAACGGAGAACTCAACCCGATGCAAGTGAATGCTGCCACCGCCGAAAAGCCTGAGCTCAAGCCCAAGGAACGAGAAGAACTCGAAACCGTTACGATTCGTTTCTGCGGTGACTCGGGCGACGGAATGCAGCTCACCGGGATGGAGTTCACGCGCGCCTCGGCGATCGCCGGCAATGACTTGCAGACGTTTCCTGACTACCCCGCCGAGATTCGAGCGCCTGCCGGGACTCTGCCTGGCGTTTCCGGTTTTCAAATCCAATTCTCCCACTGGCCCGTCTATACGCCGGGGGATCAGCCGGACGTTTTGGTGGCGATGAATCCGGCGGCCCTGAAGACCAACCTTTCGGACCTGCCTCTCGGTGGAATGCTGGTGTTGAACACCGGCGCCTTCACCGAGCCGAATCTCGCAAAAGCAGGATACAAGTCGAATCCGCTCAGCGACGGCTCGCTGTCGAAGTACCGGCTGCATGCAGTCGACATCTCCAAACTGACCGCGCTCGCGCTCGAAGGTACCGGGCTCTCCACCAAAGAAGTGGCTCGTGCCAAGAACATGTTCGCGCTGGGGTTGATGCTTTGGATGTACAATCGCCCGACCGAGCCCACGTTCAGGTTTCTCCGGACCAAATTCGCCAGCAAGGCGGACATCGCTGCCGGCAACGAGAAGGCGCTGAAGGCGGGCTACAATTACGGCGAAACCACCGAGGTGTTTGCCCACACCTATGAGGTCAAGCAGGCCGCCATCACCCCTGGTAGGTACCGCAACGTTTCGGGCAATGAGGCTCTGGCGATGGGGTTTATCGCAGCGACCAAACTGTCCGGCTTGCGAGGTTTTCTCGGCAGCTACCCGATCACGCCCGCCTCCGACATTCTTCACGAGCTGTCCCGGCACAAGAATTTCGATTTTGCGACCTTCCAGGCCGAGGACGAGATCGCTGCGGTCAATTCGGCGATTGGTGCCGCTTTCGGCGGGTGCCTGGGGATTACCAGCAGCTCCGGCCCAGGAGTGGCGCTCAAGCAAGAGGCGATCGGCCTCGCGGTGATGACCGAGTTGCCGGTGATCGTCTGCAATATCCAGCGCGGCGGACCTTCCACCGGGCTTCCCACCAAGACGGAGCAGGCTGACCTGCTTCAGGCCCTCTACGGCCGAAACGGCGAATGCCCGGTGCCAGTGATTGCGGCCTCCAGCCCAAGCGACTGCTTCGAAGTGGCGCTCGAGGCCGCGCGAATCGCCATTCGCTACATGACTCCGGTGTTTCTTCTCTCGGATGGCTACATCGCCAATGGTCAGGAGCCTTGGCGGATCCCGGACGTGCAAAGTCTAAAGCCGATCCCGGTCCACTTTCGCACCGACCCTTCGAACTACTTCGTCTACGATCGCGATCCCACCAGCCTAGCCAGAGCTTGGGTGAAGCCGGGCACCCCGGGACTCGAGCATCGAATCGGAGGCCTGGAGAAGGACTTTCTTACCGGCGCGGTCTCTTACGATCCGGCCAATCACGAGAAGATGGTGCGGATTCGCGCCGAAAAGGTCGCGCGAGTTGCCCAAGACTATCCGCCTCTCAAGGTGAACGGAGATCCCGACGGCGGCGAGGTTTTGGTGGTCGGCTGGGGATCGACCTTTGGCGCGATCACCCAGGCAGTGTCGCAGCTCCGAGGAAAAGGCCGCTCAGTCTCGAGCGTACACTTGCGCTACCTCAATCCTTTGCACCGCGATCTCGGGGCGGTGTTGAAGCGCTTCAAGAAGGTGGTGGTCCCGGAACTGAACCTCGGTCAGCTGGTGAAGATTTTGCGCGCCACGTATCTGGTTGATGCGCAGGGGATCAACAAAGTGCAGGGCAAGCCTTTCAAGGTTTCAGAACTCGTTGCCCGAATTTCGGAGTTCCATTGATGGACACCGTCGCCGACAAGAAGCCGCAGCTAACGAGAAAAGACTTTCAATCGGACCAGGAGGTCCGTTGGTGTCCGGGCTGCGGGGATTACTCGATCCTCGCGCAGGTTCAGAAAGTGATGCCGGAGCTGAACATTCCGCGCGAGAACGTGGTGTTCGTCTCGGGAATCGGGTGTTCCAGCCGCTTTCCGTACTACATGAACACCTATGGATTTCACAGCATCCATGGCCGCGCTCCGGCGATTGCTACCGGCTTGAAGACGACCCGACCCGATCTTCAAGTTTGGGTGGTGACGGGCGATGGCGATGCCCTTTCGATCGGTGGGAATCATTTCATCCACACGCTCCGCAAGAACGTGGACGTCAAGATCTTGCTCTTCAACAACCGGATCTATGGATTGACCAAAGGTCAGTACTCGCCCACGTCCGAGTTGGGAAAGAAGGCCAAGTCCACGCCCTACGGCTCGATCGATGCACCATTCAATCCGCTGCACCTCGGCCTTGGCGCCGGCGCGAGTTTCGTCGCCCGTTCAATTGACGTGGAGCCCCAACATTTGCAGATGGTGATCCACCGAATGGCGCAGCATAAGGGGTCGGCGTTCGTGGAAATCTTCCAGAACTGCAATGTCTTCAACGACGGCGCCTTCTTCGACGTGACCGACAAGCCAGTGAAAGACGACATGCAACTCCGCTTGGAGCACGGCAAGCCGCTGATTTTTGGAAAGGCAAAGAACAAGGGCATCCGGCTCAATGGCTTCAAGATGGAGACGGTGACGCTTGGCCAGAATGGGATTACCGAAAAAGACATCCTGGTGTGGGACGAAAAGGCTGAACCCTCTTTGGCCTTCCTGCTCGCGGAGTTGACCCCTCCGGACTTCCCAGCACCGATCGGGGTGTTCCGCGCGGTGGACCGGCCGGTTCATCACGAGCTCGAGTTGTCGCAGCGCACCGCGGTCAAGAAGATGCGGGGCGAGGGAGACCTGGAGAAGCTGCTCAACTCCGGCGATACATGGCAGGTCACCTGATCAACCCGAGCTGACCTTAGATCCCCTCAAGTCTCCAGGCCTTGCTTCGGGAAGCTTTTCCCCGCGCGCAACGGCGGCGATGATTTCAGCGAGCTGGTCCACACCATCCGAAAGAGCCGCTGGCCCCGGCTGAAGAATCAAACTGCTCTTAACCTCGTACAGTTGATCGTCCACGACCGCCTGAACTTCGGCCCAGCCAGGTCGGGCTTTGATTTTCTCGCGCGAGGCTTTGCGGCCGCACCAGCTGGCGATCACCACTTCCGGATTGCGCTTCGCCACCTCCGCCGGATCATAGATTCTTCCCTTTGCCGCGGAATGCTGCCTGGACTCGCCGCAGACATCTTCTCCGCCGACCAGCTCGACCAATTCCGAGCACCAGCGGATTCCCGATATCAACGGGTCGTTCCATTCTTCGAAAAAAACGCGGGGATGACGCGGCAAGCGGGCGGCGGCGTGAACGTGGCGCTCGAGATTCGCTTCTAGCTCCTGCGCTAGCGCTTCGCCGGCTTCTTTCGCGTCGACCAGTGCGCTGACCACCCGGACGGTCTGCAGAATCTGGGCGATTGAACGCTGATTGAAGAGATAAACCGGCACCCCGCGAAGGGCGAGCTGCTTGGCCAGCTCCGCCTGCAGGTCGGAAAAGCCGAGCACCAGATCCGGCTTGAGCTCGAGTATCCGATCGAAGTTCGCATCCAGGAATGAACTGATCCGGGGTTTTTTTCGGGCCTCCTTCGGCCGAACGGTGAATCCCGAGACGCCGACCACCCTATCTCCGGCGCCAATTCGATAGAGGATTTCGGTGGTCTCTTCGGTGAGGCAGGCGATCCGCTCTGGATATCGAGGGGCCGACCCAATAAAGGACGCCAGAGTTCTCATGGCGGCGCGCCTATTTGCAGCAGCTCTTCTAGATCCTCGATCGGCTCGACCGCCTGCTCCATCATTCGTTGGAGGGTAAAAATTCCGACCGTCTTGGGATTGAAACCCCGTTTGGCTGCCTGACGCATCGCCGCGAATACCAGCGAGAGCCCAACCGTCATGCAATTCTCCCACTCGAGTGGATCTTGCCGCTCGGAAAAGAAGTGGAATACCATTCCGGGCTGATACTTTTCCCGTGAGAGCTCCATCGCTTCTTTCGGCTCCACCGAAGTGAAGAAACGATGGATGTCGTACCACCGCAACCGAATGAATTTCCAAAGGAAGAGCTCGACCCGGCTGCAGACCTTCTTCAGCCGCGCGGGCTGATCCGCCAGCACCCCCAGCTGCGCGATCGTTTCCATCGCCCGCTCGCTTGCCCTTTGATACTGACGCAGTTGCTCCCGGGTCAGAGCCATCTGGCTACGGGCCATAATCGAAAGTGCCCGCCATCTCAATCCGGGTTGGCGTGCACCTACCGCGCCCGTGCGACCCGGGGTTGCGCTCGACGCGCACGAGCAAGCGCGTCAAGGATTCGAACCGCGAACAGAACTCCGAGGACCACGCCATAGGTGACCGGCTCGGTCACGTCCTTTTTGACCCGCCAGATGAAGTGAATGACTCCAAGAATTGCCGAGACGTAAACGAGGCGATGGAGCAGCTTCCAGCGCGCAAAACCGATTCGTCGAACCATCGCGTTGGTAGAGGTCGTGGCAAGTGGAATCAGCAGAACGAATGCCGAAAAACCCACAAAGATGAACTTTCGCTTGGTGACATCCGCGAGGATCGCTCTCCAGTCAAACCCCTGATCAATCCCGGTGTAGGTCGCCAGGTGCAGGCAAGCGTAGAAAAAAGCGAATAAACCGAGCATTCGTCGAATCCGGATCGGCCAGGTCCAACCGGAGATGATTTTGATCGGCGTGCACGCGAGCGAGGCAATCAGAAACACGAGCGCGATCAGCCCGAGCTGATTGAGCCCGGTCGCGATCGGATTCGCTCCCAATTGCCCGCGTGCTGCGCGGATCGCCAAGGCGACCACCGGAAAGAGCGAGCCGAGGAAGACCGCCGGCTTCAGAAACGGAACCGGCCCTGAGAAGAGCTTGGGCTTTGCCACAGCTAAAAATTCTTCCTCAGATCGATCCCGGTGTAGAGGCTCGCCACCAGCTCGCCATATCCATTGAATGGGAGTGTCTTGCGGCGGCGCAGTTCGCCGATCCGCCGCTCCGTTGCCTGACTCCAACGCGGGTGATCCACTTCGGGGTTTACGTTGGCGTAAAAGCCGTACTCGTTGGGAGCGGCGATGTTCCAGGTCGTGGGCGGCTGCTCTTCGACGAATCGGATTTTAACGATCGACTTGATCCCCTTGAATCCGTACTTCCAGGGGACGACCAGCCGCAGAGGAGCGCCGTTCTGATTCGGAAGCGGCTTGCCGTAGAGTCCAATCGCCAGGATCGCCAGCGGATGGGTGGCTTCGTCGATACGAAGTCCCTCGACGTATGGCCAATCCAGCACTCTGCTCCGTTGCCCGGGCATCTGCTTTGGATCCAACAAGGTAGTGAATGCGACGTACTTGGCGCGCGAGGTCGGCTCCACCTTCTTCACCAACGAGGCAAGGGGAAATCCCAACCAAGGAATCACCATCGACCAAGCTTCCACGCAGCGCATCCGGTAGATCCGCTCTTCCGCGGGGAACCAACCCAGCAGCGTGTCGATGTCCACGATCTGCGGCTTGTTCACCTCGCCTTCGATGGACACCGTCCAGGGCCGAGAGTGCAGCGAGCCTGCGTTCTGCGCCGGATCGGACTTGTCCAGGCCAAACTCATAGAAGTTGTTGTAACCGGTGACCTCTTTGTAAGGCGTAAGTGGCTCATCGGTGCTGTAGGGACCGCGAGCCAGCGATCCGTCGCTCGCCTCCGGTTTAGCTGGCGGTGGAGCCGCACCCAGATTGCCTTGCGGTGCCGATGGCGGCTCGGGCGGGTCCGAGTGACCGCCACTCATCACCCAGAGCAGACCACCGCCCACCGCGGCCGTGGTGCCGGTAAATAACAACGCATTCTTGATGAATTCGCGGCGGCGAAGGTAGTGCGCTTCGGGGGTAACTTCGGAGCTCGGCTCATTGGGCAGCTTCGCCATCGCGCTAGTATTTACGCAGAAGGCGAGCTTCCGTTACAGGGGGTGCGTGAGCAAGTGCCTCTAGCGTGCTTGCGACGGACTTTGCCACTCCTTGCCAGTGCGACAACTATGTTGACACCCACCACGTCCGTTTGTCGGAGGCAGCTATCTGAAAATTGTTCATGACATCACGTGCGGTTTAACTGAGACAAGCGGCGAATAACGACTGCGCTAGGGACAAGCAAAATACACGCGAACGCGACATTTAGGATCAACCATGGCATGGGCACTCTCATAATCGACATGATACCCAGCCAAAGGCCGGTACCGCCAAGAATGACTGCAAACAGTACCGCTGCCCATTTGCGCTGTAACAGTAGACCGATCCCAGTCAAAACGCTTAGCAGAGCCACGGGAGTTAACGGCAGGAGATTGTGACCTCCGGGAGAGCTTGTTGCTTGGTTGGCGACTACCGTGACGAGCAGCAATATTCCAAACGCAACGGCAAGACCTCCGAATAACCTGAAAGGCGTCATCGTAAAACTCACCTAGCGACAGACAGCAGCGTCTCCGCGGTCTTAAACTTTGGCTCGATATCCACCGGCACGTGGGATAGGCGATCCAGCACCTTCTGCACCGGAGGGCGGACCACCGAGAGCGAAGACAGCAGCTGCATTGCCCGGGACCGATTGCCCTGCGCCTGAAGGGTCATCAGCTCACGAGTGAGTGCGGCGACGCCCGCCTTTATCTTCGAGGCGTTTACGAAGAAGGTTCCATCCGGCGAAGTACCAAAGGCACCCGCGTCCAGTAGGTAGTTGAGCTGAAGCGCAATCCCTTTTGCGTGCGCCTCGGTGATCCCAAACCGCAGGGAGCGAAAGCAAGAAGCAAGAAAGGTGGTGTAGATGGTGCTCTCCATCGACTTCGCGAGCACACCCTTGTCGATCAAATATTGCAGGGCAAACAGGCCAGAAATGTCGGCCTTCGCTTCCTCGATCGCGCTGTAGGAATCCTTGAGCTCCTGCCTGACTGTGCTCGCTCGACTGCCTACGGTGATCACGTGTGGCCCCAAGCCGTGCATCAGCTCGTGCATCAGAATGTGGGTAAAGAATGCTTCAAAGGTCACGCGATTCTGCTCCGCCGGCGCAAGAGCCACTTGGGCGGTCGGTACGAGCACCACCTTGAACTTCGCCTCCTGGACGTTCTTGAGCATTACGCGCTTGGCGCCCTTCTCCTTCGTGATTCGCTCGTCGTTGGGCAGGTTGTATGCGGCGGTCTGCACGCCGTGGTTGCCGTCGCCCGAGCTGAAGATCAGGTTCACCACCCGAATCGGCGCCATCGCCCCCAACTTCGGGTTGCGTAGTTGGGCATCGATCGGCAGATGGTCTTCGATCTCCTGAAGTTCCGAGCCAAATTTCGAAAGCTTCGCGGTTTCTGCCTCGTCTCGCACGGCGATGAACGCTTCGAAGGCAGCTTTGGCATTGAACCATTCGTCCTGGTACACCTCGTAGGGACCAATGGTCGGCTCGACGGCCGACGTCAGCTCCATCCACGCCAAGTCGCTGTCGTAGTAGTCGTTCGAGCTGAAGGCCGCCGCACGCTTGATCAAGAACGCCCGAAGCGTCGGATCGGTGGTGAGCGCTGCCGTCTCCTTCAGCAGTGACGCGATGTCTGCCAGTTCCGGCTGATACTCCTGGCTATACGGCACGACCTGAAACTTTCCCACTCCAGCCGGGCTCCAGCGAAGCACGGTGAAGAAGCCGATCGCTAATTTTCGCTGAGGCTCATCGAGCGACTGAATCCATTTCTCGACCGCCTCTTTGCTCGCTCCGGGCGGATAAAAGTTCGCGGGTGGGGGCTTGGGAGGAACACCAGGAATGAACTGCGCATTGCCGTCCAGGGTGGACCAGGGTCCCTTGTTGATCAAAAAATTCTGCAGCCGCGCCCGTCCAAGCGCGGAGGTGTCTTTGCTCAAATCCAAGAGAACCGATTCGTTCCCGCTCCAAACCTGTCGCAGGAACAAAGCGTCGATCAGCTTCGCTGCCTGGATTAGCTTGGCAAGTGCGGAGCGCTCCGATTCCGGCAAGCGCGAGAGGTCAGCGCCAATTTCGGTAGGCGCGAAGCGAGCTGCCATCCTGTGGAGGTCCACTTGCGAGGCCCCCAGGGAGGTGGCTCCCAGAGCCGCGAGCCATTTCCAGTTCATCCCCCTGTACTAGCCTGGGGCGGATCGAGCGTCACGCCCGTTCGTCAATCCCGGGGCCGGAAACAGCTTGTTGACCATCCGGAGCAGCTGTGCGGTATCGAATGGCTTTTTGATGAACCCGGTAATCCCCGGGACCACGAGGATTCCGGCGGTGACCACCACCACGGGGATGTCGGCAAACTCGGGATTGGCTCGAAATACTTCCAGAAACTGATACCCGTCCATCACCGGCATCATCAAGTCCAACAACACCAGTCCCGGCTTTGGAACGCGATCCAATACCTCGAGCGCTTCGGCTCCGTTTGCCGCCGCGAACGCTTGGTACCCCTCGTCTTCCAGGATTTCTTGCAACGCATCGCGAATGTCGAGGTCATCCTCGACAATCAGGATCGGCTTGGTCGCATCGCCGTTCACCGCTTCCCCCACAACCAGCAGGCAAACTTCCATCACCGATGATCTGTCGAGATGCGCGTAGAAGGAAACCGCCGCGAACGCTTCAAGTCAATCTCTCGGAGGTCAATCTTTGTGTGAAGGTAGGTTCTTTGCTTACGCCCGCTCGCCGCGCATCAAGTCCTGGTAGCTCTCGCGTCGGCGTATCACCCGAAACTTATCCCGCTCCACCAGAACCTCTGCGGGACGTGGTCGGGAGTTGTAGTTGGAAGCCATGCTCATGCCATACGCACCCGCACTCATCACTGCGAACAGGTCTCCTCGCTTGGGCCTACCGACGTCGACGGCACGCGCCAAGACGTCAGCCGATTCACACACCGGGCCGACCACGTCCATTTTCCGGGTCGGACCGCGCCGGAGGAGCACCGGTCGAACTTCATGGAACGCCTGGTACAGAGCCGGTCGAATCAGATCGTTCATCCCAGCGTCCACGACTAGAAAGTCTCGCTTCGCCGCCGGCTTTCGATAGAGGACCCGCGTCAGAAGAAGCCCAGCATTTCCCACCAACACGCGGCCGGGCTCGAAGATCAACGTCGCGCCGCTGTCCTTCGCGGCATCCAACACCAACCGTACGTATTCGGCGGGCGAGGGTGGCGTTTCCCGGAGATAGGTAATCCCCAGTCCACCGCCAACGTCCAGAAAGTCGAGCTGCAGCCCTTCGGCCTTGAGCTGACGATAAAGGTGGACCACTTTTTTGAGCGCGGCCCGAATCGGAGCCGGATCGACCAGCTGTGACCCAATGTGGCAGTCCAGGCCCCGCGCAATCAGCCCCTTCATCCGCCGGGCGCGCCGATACAGAGCCACGGCCTCGGAGAATCGAACGCCAAACTTGGACGTCTTGAGACCGGTGGCGATGTACGGATGCGTCTTTGCATCCACCTCCGGATTGACGCGAATCGCGAACGGCGCTCGAGTCCCGATCTGGCGGGAGATCTGATCCAGGGCGTCCAGCTCCTCCGCGCTTTCGACGTTGAAGAGCAAAATTCGCTTTCGCAGAGCCTTCGCAATCTCCGCGGAAGTTTTTCCGACGCCGGCGAAGACCACCGTTTTGGGGTCCGCTGAAGCGCGAAGAACCCGAGCCAGCTCGCCGCCCGAGACGATGTCGAATCCGGCCCCGAGTCGCACGAAGAGTCGCAGGAGCGCAAGGTTGGAGCTGGCCTTGACCGAATAGCAGATCAGGTGCGGGTGGCTGCCGAAAGCCTGGTCGATGGCGCGAAATTGATCGGTCAGCGCGGCTTCGGAATAGACATAGGTCGGAGTGCCGACTGATTCTGCAATCCGCGCCAGCGGAACACTCTCCACGAAGAGCGCACCCCGACGATAGCGGAAGTAATTCATCGGCGAGGCTCACCGCAGCAGCCCGCATCCGTAGCGGGTGGCGCGGCGGTCACTGCTGGCGGCGGAGCGCTTTTCGGCGGATGCGGAGGGCCTTTGATTCCGCAAGCCGCGCACCATGCAATCGCGGCTGGAATCAGAATCCCCAAGCGCCTCATCCTCAGAAACGCACTCCCATCAGACCGCGAAGGGCCTGCGCAGTCTCCAGGCCCGGAGCGTTCGGCGTAGCCGGGTTGAATCCCAGTCCGCCGAGCGGAAACAGCACTCCCCAGGCAGCCTGGGCAAAGAAGCCATCCTCGGTCTCGTACCGGATCCCAAGGTTCAACTCGACGCCCAGATTAGGATTGGTCGTCGAGGGCGTCTCCCGGGCATACACGGCGCGCGAGTAGATGACCGCGCCAAAAACCTTGAAGCCCTCGGTGATGTCGTAGGCAATGTTCGGCTTCGCGTAGATCGCGCCGGTCACATTTCCGAGGATCTCCCGCCAAAGGATCATGTCGATCCGGTAGTCCGCATTGAAGCGGAAACTTCTGATCGTCCCTTTGGTGCACGGACTTCCGTCTGGGTTGATCGCGCTGAGGCAATACTTGGGTCCATCGATTGCACCCGGAGGGGCGATGCTGACCACGCCCCCGTGCGCCACGTCTCGGACCCGAGCTGGGTGATTGCCGAATCCTGGAGAGTTGTCCCCCGAGGCGTAACCCATCTCCAGACCAATGTGCAGCGAGCCATCGAAGAACCGATACTCCCCCTGAGCGACGGCGCCGAATTGGGTCAAGCTCAGAGAGTCATTGCTTGGGTTTGGAACACCGGCGACGGGGACGCCGCCGATCGTAAAGCCGAGGGCAGTCGGCGTGACGCGATGCTCGAAGCTGCCCAACAGCGCAGCCGCTTCAAGCTCGATCCGGAATCGCTTCCGTTCGAACTTTACCCAGATGTCGGGCAAGTAATAGGAGCCCCGCCTCGGGATGTAGAGATTCGACTGCAAGTTCTGAGCGAAGGGGTTTCCAATGAGGTTCGTAGTGGCGAAAGGTGAATCCTGGAAGAACTGCGCAGGATCGTTCTTCTGGGTCCGGTACATCAAGTGGATGCCATAGTTGAGAACCGTCTGGTTGTTCAGCAACTTGGTCTTTGCCTGCTGCTCTGTATCCCGCTTGGCAATCGCAATGCTGAAGCTCAAGGTCTGATCCGAGTTGGTAAATGGAAAGGGCTGGCCGACTTCGCCGGAGCGCGCGGAGGTCGGCCCAATTCCGTTCCAGTCGATCATCGGGCTGATGTAGAAGTCGGTCAGTGGCTGAGCGACGAACATGATTCGATCGACGGTATCTCCGTGGTCACAATCCAGGCAGTTCCCATCGTTGTGCACCATTCCCAGCCCCCAGTGGAATCCCATTCGGCCAAACCGGAGCATGCCGACCGGCGTGGTGACCTCCGCATAAACGCGCTTGACGTTGACTGAGTTGACGAACGAATTGAGCCCGGCCTGCGGCGCAACCTGACTGTTGCTGAAGATGCTGAAGATCTGCGTATCAGACCGGGAAAATGCGTAGTCCGGGGTGGATCCGAATAGGATGTTATCCAACGCATCGATTTGGGCCTTGATCCGGACCTCCTCCGAGACATTGATCGTCGGCTCGAATCGAAACCTCATATTGATGCCCGCAGTCGTGCGTTCGGCTTGAGAAACGAGAGAGCGGGGAAACAGGTTGTAGCCCATCGCATCCACGCCGCGGCCGAGATCGAACTTGTTGAAGAGGTCCGGACGAATCCGGTAGTAGCCATTGGGGACGAAGAACTCGAGCTTTCGCTTTTCCTCAGGCCAATACTCTTGAGACGGTCCCTGGGCTTGAGCGGCCATCTGAGCGCGCAGCTCCTCGCGGATTTCCTTCTTGGCCGCTTCCAACTTCGCCTCCATCTCCCGACGGATTTCGTCCACGTCCGCCTTCGAATCTGCGGGAGCCGCTTTGGGTTGCTGCACGGAGGAGCTGGAGGCACCCCGATTTGGGGTTCCGGCGGGCTGAGCGGCAGCTACCGTGGGTGCAAGAAGCAGCACCGCCAGCAAGACTTTGATCATAAAAACACTCTCCGAATCACGTGGCCCAAGGAGCGCGGCAGTTAAACCGTCGCCCTAGAGAGTGTCAACGCAAACCAGAGCCCTTGGGCCCTTGACGTAGCTCAAGCAGGACGCCGTGAACTCCCTTTGGATGGACGAAAGCGACCCGCGCGCCACCCGCGCCAGGCTTGGGCGAGGAGTCGATCAGAGGCGCTGCGTGTACCTTCAGCGCTTCGAGTGCGGCTTCAATGTCTTCGACTTCGATGCAGATGTGGTGAAGGGCTTCTCCTCTCTTCTCGAGAAAACGCGCCACTCCGCTGCTCTTCACGGTCGGACTGATCAGCTCGATCCGCCCCATCCCATGACCGAAAATCGCGGTTCGAACCTGCTGTTCTGGGACTTCCTCCACTTCGACAAGCTCGAGCCCCAACACGTCCCGATAGATGCGGATCGCCGCATCGAGGTCCTCGACTACGATCGCGACATGGTCAAGACCGAGCGCCTTGACGCTCATCGTGGCCTCCTTCTCGGCTGGTCTCGAGGGCAAAAATACGTGGTGCGCCCGCCGAGCACAAAGGACTCGATCGGTGTCCCACATCGGGGGCAGGGCTCACCACCCCGTCCATAAACGTAGAAGGGATTTTCCGAGCCGGGCTCTTCGACGTATTCGATCTCGTCGCCGTCCTCTCGATCCAGCGCAAACTTAATTGCTTCGTGAATCGACTTGGCAAGGCGGCTCCATTCAGCAGGCTGCAAGCTGCTCGGTTTTCGAGCAGGGTGAATCCTGGCGCGAAAGAGTGCTTCCGCCGCATGGATGTTGCCTAGACCCGCGACTCGATGCTGGTCCATCAACGCCACCTTGATCGCTTGCTTCGACGAACCAATCGCCTCTTTGAGCTGAGGTCCGGTGAGGCCATCGGCCAGCGGATCCCGTCCCAAATCTTGGATCACTTGCAGGCCATCGAGCCGGTCCGCTTTAGCCGGCTCGATCCTGCCGAACATCCGCGGATCTCGAAAATGAATCACCTGTCCATCGTCGAGCAGCAGCCGGGCGCGGCTGTAAGGCTCGTTTTGTCCGCGGGGCCGGTGAACGAATTTGCCGGTCATGCCCAGATGAGCGAGGAATCCGCGGTTCTTTTCGAAACGCAGCAAGAGATACTTCCCTCGCCGTCGGGTGCCCAGCAACTGGCCGCGAATCTCCCCGAACTGCTTGCGATTGGCTCCTCGAAAGATCCGCGTCTTTTCGGCTTCGGCGGCTACCACCTGGCGGTCGCGAAGCCACTTCTCCAGGTTGCGCCGTTCGATTTCAACTTCCGGCAACTCGGGCACGCCAAGTCTTTCGCACTCCACCTGCTCTGGCGCAAGCGTTTCTAGGTGCTCAGGGCCGGAAGGCGCTGCTTGAGCTTGAGGACGGGCTCAAACAGATCGCCGCGCCGTTCCGCTCGTTCGAGCGCCTGTTGGGAATCGAAAGCGAGAGCCTTTCCTTTCTTTGGACGGATTCCTTGTTTGACTTCATCCCAATCGACGGGAGTTGAAACCATCGGTCGTTCCTTGGCGCGCAGCGAGTAAACGCAAACCGTGGTCTTGTGCTGGTCGTTCTGGCTCCAGTCGACGAACACCTTTCCCTGTCGAAGGCTCTTCTTCATGTTCGAGACCACCCCTTTGGGGTTGGCGCGCTCCAGAACCTGGGCGATCGCGTGCGAAAAAGCCTTGGTCTCATCGTAGGTGACCGGCGTATTGAGCGGCACGTACACCTGTAGCCCCTTCGAGCCCGAGGTCTTGGCAAAGCTTTTCAGACGCAGCTGCTCGAGCACCGCTCTGAGCTGAACCGCCACCGCACAGCAATCGCGGATGTCGGCCGGATCGCCTGGGTCCAAATCGAACGCCATCGTCGTCGGTTGTTCGATCGGTTTGGCAAGCGAAAGAGAGGTGTGAAGCTCCAGATCCGCCAAATTGGCGGCCCAGATCAACGTCGCCAAATCGTTGGCCAGACAAAATTGAATGTGATCCCCCTTGTCATCGCTCCAGACCGGCGCGGTTTGAACCCACTTCGGCCGATGCTCCGGGCATCGCTTCTCATAGAAGAAAGGGCCTTCCACTCCGTCCGGGTAGCGCTTCAGGGTTAGCGGACGATCCTTCAGATGCGGAAGCAGAACCTTCGAAATCCGAGCGTAATAGTCGATCACCTGTCCCTTGGTGAATCCGACCGCCGGATAGAACACCTTGTCCAGGTTGACCAGCTTGAGGCGCTTACCGTCGATCGCCACCTCGGATGAAGCTGTCAAAGGTATTCTCGCCTGAAGCTACGCGCTTTTTGAGCGTCCGCCCTGGACACTTTTCCTACCGCGAGCTCGTCGCCGTAGCTGCGTGGGGAAAGAGGCCTTCGGGGGACGGCGGGTTTGTTCGAGACTGGCCTTCAAGGCATCGAGGAGGTTCACAACCTTTGCGGGCTCCCGCGGTGCGCGAGGAAGGGAGATGCGCTCGCCTTTGGCTTTGCGCTTGATCAAATCGAGCACCTTCTCTCGATAGTCGTCGTGGTATTTCTCCGGCTCGAAGCGAGTCGAAAGCGATTCGACCAGCTGCTCGGCCATCTTCAGCTCTTGTTCCTTCGGGGCGGGCAACTTTTCCGGAATTCCCTCCAGCCTGGACCGCGGCACGATCTCGTCCGCATACAGCATGGTCGAGATCATCAGCACGTTGCCAACCGGACGAACCGCGGCGAGGTACTGCTTGGCGCGCAGAACAAAGCGGGCAATGCCCACTCGCTGGGAATCCTTCATCGCGCTGACGAGCAAGGCATAAGCCTTGGTCGCCTGACGATCCGGCACCAGGTAATAACTGGACTCGTAGAAGAGGGGATCGATCTCGGCGAGATTTACGAAAGCTTCAATATCGATCGATCGGGTGGCCTTCGGATCCAGCCGTTCCAGTTCTTCGGGATCAATCACTACAACTTGACCTGGGGAAACCTCGTAGCCCTTCGCGATGTGCTCCCACGGCACTTCCTTGCCGTCTGCGGAGCAGACGCGCTTCTGCTTGATCCGCGCGCCGTCCGCGTCATGAACCATGTGAAACCGAACTTCCTTGTGGGAAACCGCGCTGAACAGCTTCACCGGAATGTTCACCATCCCAAAGCTGATCGATCCGGTCCAAATTGGTCTGGCCATCGTTTGCCTGCGCCTCCATCGATCAAAAATGGGTACTGCTGGGCAGAAGTACACACCCAGGCTGGATTCGAGCCGAGCGTTCACATAGCTTCGGATGGGCAGCCGGGCAACCGCATTCCGGGGCAGTCGCTTACCGGGGGAAAGCCGGGCTGCAGCGCAACGGGCCAATGCGTAGCTCTTCAGACGTGATGGTGATTGGAAAACCACAGTGGCTGTGCCTGGCAATGGGGACTTTGGCGCTCGTTGGCTGCTCTGCGCAGCAGCGGATTCAGGCCGAGACGCTTGCCGCCAAGACGCTGATTTCCGACTCGGACGAAGAACAGCTCGGCCAGCAGGTCAAACAGGAGCTCGAGCAGAACCAGCACGTCCGCTACATTCAGGATCCGGCGATTACCGGATACGTTCAGAATGTCGGCAACCGCGTCTTTCAATTCGCTTCGAAAGAACGACCGAATCTGCACTGGCAATTGCAGGTAATTGACGACCCCAAGACGGTCAATGCGTTCGCGACCCCGGGGGCGTACGTGTACGTGTACTCCGGCCTGCTTCTCGCGGCGGACAACGAGGCGGAGCTTGCCGGGGTTCTGGCCCACGAATCCGGACACGTTGTCGCGCACCATACCGCGCGAAATTTGATCGACGCCTATGGACTTCAGGCGATTACCGCGCTTGCCCTCGGGAAGAATCCTTCACTGCTCGCGCAAATTGCCGCCTCGATTGCCGCGAATGGAACGCTTTTGGCGCACAGCCGAAGCGACGAAAACGAGGCGGACGAGTACGGAGCGCGCTACTCGTCGATGGCTGGATACGACCCGCGCGGATTGGTGACCTTCTTCCAGAAGCTGCAAGCCAAAGAAGGAAAGACTTCCCAGGTGATGGCTTGGCTTTCCGACCATCCCGCCACTCCAGATCGAATTGCCCACATCACGCGATTCATTGCCGAGCACAACCTCAGCGGCAGCGACCTCGGTGCGGAGCGACTGGCCCCAATCAAGCAGCGTTTGGCGAGCTCGCATTAAGCATTATGTTTCGAGTGCTGAGCGGAGCTTGGGCTCTTGACCGCGCCGGGAGGAGCCACGCTGGGACGCAGCGGCGCCGGTTCGGGAACGCGGGCCGGACTTCTGGCGCCGGCCAATTTTCCCCCCGGCGAGGCCTGTTCGAGGATCGCGTTGATTTCTCCGCCGGTGATGAACAGCAATCCCGAGATGTAGAAATAGGTGAGCAGGATGATCACCCCGCCGACCGCGCCATACGTCACGTTGTAGTGGCCAAAATGCTCGACGAACTGGGTGAAACCCCAGGTGGCCGCCAACCACGCAAGGGTGCTCACCACCGAGCCTAGAGTGATGAATCTGAATCGCTGCTTCACGTCCGGCAACAGGTAATAGGTGAGTGCGAGGCTCAACATCAGCAGAGCGGCGGTGATCGGCCAGCGGAGCCAAAACCAAAGTTTCAGGTATTCGCTGCCGAAGTTGAGTTTGTGGGTGAGCCAATAACCCCTTCTGCCGCCGAGAACGATCGCGCTGAATCCGAGAACGAGCAGAACCGCTCCCGAACCGGTGATCAGCAGCGCCAACCCCTGCGTTTTCCAGAATGGGCGGCTCTCCTTGACGTCATGGGCGAGATTGAGCGCGGCGCGGAGCGCGTTGACGCCTCGCGACGCGCTCCACCAAGCCACCAGAAAGCCGAGCGTCAAGATCCGGGGATGCGTTTTCTGCGTCAGGGCGTTCAGCTGATCCTCCAGCATCGCGACCGTCGATTCCGGCATCACGTACGAGGCACGCTCGATCAGGTTCGAAACCACGTTCCCGATCGGAAGGTAGGCGGCCAAGGTCATCATGAAGGCCAGCATCGGAAAGAGCGCAAAGACGAAGTAGTAGGCGAGCTGAGCCGCACGGTCGGGAATCGTGTGATCCACCCAAAGACGGACCAGCCGTTTCACCAACGCGAACAACGAGATGCCGCGAAAACCAGGACCGGGCACAAGCATCTTCAGAGATAATCATGCACCGAAAAATTCTCCCAGGTGAGCCTTTCACCCTGAAAGACCTACGCGCCGATGCGATTAGCGCGGGTTGCTTTGAATCCGGTCAACCGCCCAGCGCGCTGCGTCCCGTACCAGCTCGCTGGGGTCGGCGCATAGTTTTTCGAGCACTGGCAGCGAGCTGGAAGCACCCGCGGCTCCCAGCGCGTAAATCGCGTTCCTTCGAAGTCCATCGTACTTTGCTCTCGCCAAAGCCGTGCCGGGGACCAGCTCTCGATAGCGCTCGGGCGTCAACGAGGCGATTTCCAGAACGCCGAGATCTGCGACCGCTCGCGGCGCAAACCGGACATCCGCCTGCACCGGAGAAAGATTGAGCGGGCAAACGTCCTGGCAAATGTCACAGCCAAACGCCATGTCCTCGAGGGCAGCCCGTAACGGTTCTGGGCACTGGCCTCGATTTTCAATCGTCTGGTACGAGAGGCAACGGCGCGCGTCCACCGTTGCATCAGCGACGATCGCCTCGGTCGGGCAGGAGTTGACGCATAGGTTGCACGTGCCGCAGCGATCGATCGCCGGCCCCGAGGCGTAGCGATCGACCTCGGCATTGAGGATCATCGTCGCGAGCAGAACGTACGACCCAAACTCTTCCGTGATGAAACAGCCGTTGCGTCCCACGTAACCCAGTCCGGCGCGACTGGCCCAAACCTTCTCCATGATCGGCCCGGTATCCACCGAGGCATAGATGCGCAGATCGGGATATCGCTCATCGATTCGGCGCCGCATCGCGCGCAGTCGATCGCGGAGCGTCGCGTGGTAGTCGCGGCCGCGCGCGTAGCGAGCGATCGGCGACGAGGATCCTGGTGCGCTGAAGTAATAATTGCAGACCAGCGAGACGACTGTCTTCGCGCCCGGCAGCAGTCGCTCAACGTCCAGCCGCTCGAGAGCACGAGCCCCCATCCAGTCCATGGTTGCTGCCAGTCCGGCCTCCAACCATTGCAGCAGGGTATCCGGTGGAATCGGCTCCGCTCTGGCGAAACCACAGAGGTCGAACCCCGACTCTCTCGCCAGCTGAGCAAGCAAACCACTGGGAAGGGGCTCGGTAACTATACGGTTCGATTCCACGGTACTAACCTGCCTTCCGATGCCGATTTGGGCAATGTGGGGAGCAGCCCTGGGTTTCTTGGTGGTGCGAGCCTTGCTCGCAGCCGCCGAGTCCGCGCTTTACAGCACTTCGGATGCTCTGGTGAAGGAGCTGGCCGCCCTTTATCCCCGCGCCGCGCGACGGGTGCTCCACCTCCATGCAGAGCGGGAAGCAACCGCTGCGGTGCTGAGGACCGGGATGACCCTGGCCGGCTTTATCGCCGCCGCGCTGGTCACGTTGGCTCCGCCAATCTTCGACTTTGCGTCGGGTTCTGATCCTTTCTGGTTATCGCTGCTTCGAGTCGCGAGCAGCGTGCTGTTGCTCGCCCTGATCGCCGCGCTGTTGGACCTCACCGCCCGGGCGGTGGCCACCGCCAACCCTGAACGCTGGGCATTGAGGTTATCCGCGCTGGTTCGACCGCTGCTGGCCACGCTGTATCCGCTGTTGCGTTTTCTGGTGGCAATCTTGAACGTGGCTTTGCGGCCAGTCGGTGGCAGGGTCCGGTTCGAATCGCCTCCGCCTCCCCTGGAGGAGCTGGAAAAACTGCTCACCGCACAAGCCGCCAATCGGCTGATCGACAAGGGAGCACCACAACTGATCCGCTCGATTTTCGAGCTTTCGGACAAGCGTTCCCGCGACGTGATGGTCCCACGCACCGAAGTCATTGCGCTGGAGATCAGTACTCCGCCAGAGGACATCCTCAAAATCCTGGCGGAAGAAAACCACTCGCGGATTCCAGTCTACCGCGACAACATCGACCACATCGTCGGCGTGCTGCACGCGCGAGACTTGATTCCGCTGCTGCAGCATCCGGAACTGATCGTGCTGGCGGACACCCTGCGTCCTGCCCATTTTGTGCCATGGGTCAAGCCGATCGGAGATCTGCTTCGCGAGATGCAGAAGAAGAAAATCCACATGGCCATGGTGGTGGACGAATACGGCGGGTTCATGGGCGTGGTCACCCTGGAAGACATCTTGCGCGAGATCGTCGGCGACATCGGGGACGAGTTCGAAGTTGAGAAGAAGATGATCGAGAAGCAACCCGATGGTTCCTTCCTGGTCGATGCCTCTCTGGACGTGGCGAAGTTCGTCAAGGCGTTCGGCTTCGGGCTGCCCGAAGGGGAATACGACACCTTGGGAGGGTTTCTCAGCTCACTTGCCGGAAGCATTCCCGAGGTCGGCGATCATTTCGCCTTCAATGGCTGGCAATTCATCGTCCACACCAAGGATGGACCGAGAATCGAGCGAATCCGCCTGATCAAGCCCAAGGGGTCCACGAGCACGGCCAGGGAAAGGGAGCTTCGGCCCACCGGGTAACGCAGCCTCGCTAGTCAATTACCGCGTTTTCGATCACCGGAGCGTTCGCTGCCTGGATGGTTGAGGTACCGGAGAATGCCAGTTGGTCCTCCGAGCCCCCGAAGCGCGCGGTCAAGTTTCCTCGAACGAAAAGCTTGAGCGAAACCGGTCCGCTAGAGGTCGGTAAACGTCCGAAGGCTACCGGCAGCGTTACCTGGACCAGGCCGCCGCTGGGAGGGACGTCTTCGTCGAGGATCCCGGTTCCGGACGCAAACCACTGGTTGTTCAGCCACAGCTCCCAGTCGATTCCGGTGAGCTTTCCGGGACTGCGCTTTGGATTTGGTACCTCCAGATCGAGCCGAAACTCCCCGCGCCCCTCGGCCGGAAATGTCGCGGCGGCAGCTTTCAGCTTGACGGGATCCGGTGGCGGTGGGCGCCGAAAGACGCCGGCACACGACCATCCGAGAAGACCCATCAGGCAAAATCGTACGAGTGGCTCACCCACGGCAGAGCTATTTCAAAGCCCGCTGGACCAGCGACCGGTAGAGGGACTCATATTGCTGTGCAGATGACTTCCAGGAGAAGTCCCGTTTCATTCCACGAATTCGCACCTCGTTGAGTTTCTCTGGCTCGGCGTAGAGGGCGAGAGCGCGGCGGACCGCGGCCACCAGGGCATCAGCGGAATATTCTCGAAACTTGATTCCGGTACCCTGTGGTAGGGCGATGTCTTCAACCGTGTCCTCCAAACCTCCGGTCGCGCGAACGACCGGAATCGTGCCGTAGCGCAGAGAATAGAGCTGACTCAGCCCGCAAGGCTCGAACCGCGAAGGCATCAGAAAAAAATCGCTGCCGCCCTCGACTCGATGCGAGAGCATTGGATCGAATTCAATCCGAACCGCCAGATTGCGGGGGAAGCGCTCTCTCAACCGTCGCAGTCCGCGTTCGAAGGTGGCATCTCCGCTACCGAGAATCACCAGCTTGAGCGGCTCTTGCATCAAAAGCGGGATCGCGGAAAGCAGGATATCGATTCCCTTCTGAAGCGCGAGCCGAGTGACGATCCCGAACAGCGGAAGCGCGAGCTCCCCGGGAGACTCCGCCAGCCCCTGTTCGCGAAGCAGCGCCTCCTTGCATTGAGATTTGCCAGTCAGATCACGCCACGAATACCGGGCCGCCAGCGCCGGATCGCTCTCGGGGTTCCATTCTTGATCATCGATGCCGTTGAGAATGCCGGTGAGCCTCGGGCTAAGACGCCTCAACAGACCATCCAGTCCGCAGCCGAGCTCCGGCGTTTGGATCTCTTGCGCGTAGCGGGGAGACACGGTGGTCAGCGCATCGGCAAAGACCAGCCCGGCTTTGATGAAGCTCAGCTGCCCATAGAATTCCAGTTGATCCGGAGTGAGGAGGGCAGCGGGCAGACCAAGCTCGGCCGCTGCCGACATCGGAAACAGTCCCTGGTAGGCAAGATTGTGAATGGTGAAAACGACCTTGGCGTCCTTCAGCTCCGTGTTCCGATAGCCTCCCTTGAGCGCAACCGCAGCCAGACCAGTCTGCCAATCGTTAAGATGGACGATGTCGGGAGCAAACCCAATCATCTGCGCGCCCGCGAGTGCTCCGATCGAAAAAAAAGCAAAACGCCGATGGTTGTCGTCGTAGTCCGCGCCTTGCGGTGGCTGATAGAGGCCTGGACGATCGAAAAAGCCCGCATGGCCGATGAAAAGCACCTCAAGGTTTTTCGCCAGGGAAGCCCCATGCAGCTCTCCCGACTGCTCGCCGAACGGAAAGCGCAGCGAGAAACGCTTTCCCAGCGACCGCACTCGACCGTCGCGCACCGACCCGTAAAGGGGTGTCACCACCGTGACCGGATGGCCCATCGACGCCAAGGTGGCTGGAAGAGCCTTTGCCACGTCCGCCAAGCCCCCGGTTCGGGAAAAGGGGGCGACTTCGGAGCTCAGAAAGAGAATCCGCATCTTGCTATGGTGACAACCCATGAATCCAGATCCGTTTCAAGCTTTCGCCGAGCTTTACGAGCTCGCCAAGGACGCCTACCCGGAGGAGCCGAACGCAGCAGTGCTTGCCACGGTCGGAGAGGATGGTCGTCCGTCGGCTCGGGTCGTGCTGCTCAAGGGATTTAGCCCGGAGGGATTCGTCTTCTACACCAATCTGGAAAGCCGCAAAGGCCGAGAGCTGCGCGCCCACCCCGTCGCCGCGCTCTGCTTTTACTGGCCTCGCCTTCACCGGCAAGTACGAGTGGAAGGGACCATCGAGCAGGTGTCGGATGCCCAGGCCGATGCCTACTTCGCTACGCGGGACCGCGGCAGCCAAATTGGCGCGTGGGCTTCCGCTCAGAGCCGCCCGCTCTCCACGCGCCAGGAATTGGAGAGCCGGGTCGAAGAGCTAAACAAGCGCTATGCCGGGAAGTCGATTCCCCGACCTCCCTTTTGGTCCGGCTTTCGGTTGATCCCGGATCGGATCGAATTCTGGAATAGTCGTCCCAACCGCCTGCATGATCGCGTCCTGTACCAACGGCAGGCTGGGACGTGGTCCGCCGGACTGCTCTTTCCCTAGCACCGATGGCAGCAGTCACGGCAATTGTTGGCGGCGGCATTTCCGGCCTGGTCTTGGCCTACGCCCTGAAAAAGCGCGGGGAGGAAGCGATGCTGTTCGAGTCCACGGACCGGGTAGGGGGAACGATCCGGACGCTCGATCGCGATGGATTCTGGACCGAAACCGGACCGAATGCATTCCTGGATCGCGAGCCTGCGATGGGCAATCTGCTTTCCGCGCTGGGTTTGCTTTCCAAGGTGCGGCTGGCCAGCCCGGCCTCGAAGGAACGTTTCCTCTTGGTGGGAGGGGAGCTGCTGGCCTTGCCAAGCTCTCCGCTCAGTTTCTTCACCTCGCGACTGCTTCCATTGGGCGGTCGGCTTCGGGTCTTGGGTGAGGTTTTCAGCCGCCGCTCGGATGCGGCGGACGAGTCGCTCGCGGAATTCGGCCGACGCCATTTCGGCAAAGCCGCGACATCGGTTTTGCTCGATGCAATTCAACTCGGCATCTTCGCCGGAGATCTCAATCACCTGAGCGCAGTGTCCGCCTTTCCCCAACTCAAACGGATGGAGCGCGAGCACCGAAGCCTGACTCTGGCGATGATCCGAACCGCAAAAAAAAGACCAAAAGATGCCACACCTGGCACGGGCATCGGCGGACAGATGGTTTCGCTCGAAGGCGGTCTACAGCAGTTGATCTCGGCCCTCGAGGGCGCATTGGAAGGGTCCATCCAGCGCTCCGCCCCGGTGGAGAGCATCCAGCGCGACGGGCGGCAGTGGGTCCTTAAGTTCCGGGGCGGCACCCCGGAGAGCTTCGCGGCTGAGCGGCTGATCCTGGCGGTTCCATCTTTTGTCGCAGCCGAGCTGTTGCGTCCTTTGGATCCCCGACTCGCAGAGGAGCTCTCCGCGATTTCCTATGCCCCGGTGGCGGTGGTGCACCTGGGATACGACGAGAAGGATCTCGCGGTCCGCCCCGAGGGGTTGGGTTTTCTGGTGCCTTCGCGAGAGGCCCGGCCCAGCCTGGGTGTGCTCTTCATTTCCAGCACTTTTCCGTGGCGTGCGCCCCCAGGTCGGGTTCTGCTCACCTGCCTGATGGGAGGAGCCCGAAAGCCGGGAATCGTCAAATTCGACGATGAACGGCTGGAGCAACTGGCCCGCGCGGAGCTCAGAGTGGCGCTGTCGATTGAGGCCGCGCCCTGCTTCCGCGAGATTCTGCGCTGGCCTCGCGGCATCCCTCAGTACAATGTAGGGCATCAGGCGCGCCTGGCTCGGATCGATGCGTCCGTGCGCCGACTACCCGGGTTGTATTTGACTGGAAATGCGTATCGGGGCGTGGGGATCAACGACTGCGTTCGAAATGCATTCGAGTTGGCGGAAGCGCTGCGCACGCCTTGAACGGCTCGTCAAGCCGCCACGCGCCAACTGTCGCTCAACTGGGGAAGCACTTACCCTCGGGCCGAAGAAGGTTCGTTGACAATTCGCAATCCCTCGGCATCAATGCACGCACAGATGCTCTCGGTCCACGAACATTCGACGCTGGAAGACGCAAGCAGAGAGCTTTTGCGCTTCATTCTGAGCCCGGCGAACTGGGTTGCGCTGGAGCGCCTTCGCGACGAGCCGCACTCCCGGCCGGGCCAAAATGCCGATTACCAGCGGCGGGTGGGAAAGCTGCGGATCTGCGCCTCGGTCGACGTCACGCCGTCACTGGACGTCTTTCTTCGAATCGCGTTTCAGGGACCGGGCTTGAGTCCACTGCGCGCGGCGGACATTCTCGAGCGGTTCTTGAAGGGACGACTGTCCCTCACCCCGAACAGCGAGTGGCGAGTCGAAGTGGATGAACGTCGCTGGATCCACTTCATCCGACGGTACACGACTCCGCCGCTTCTAGCCTGAGCCGGCCGCTTCCAGGGTCTTCACGATGGCGGTGATGGTATTCCAGTTCCGGGTGGTGACCGGCACGCCGAAGAGTCTATCCATCGTGCCGAGGTGCCGTATGGTCTGCATCTGGCGACGGTAGAGCCCGAAGATAAACCTGCTTTCTTTTGCGAGGATTCTCAGAAGCCATCTTCCGTCCGGGGGAAGGTCGAAGGGAGTGCGGAGTGGCCGGCGAGGCCGTCGGGACAACACGCTCACGAAACGAACGACATCGGAGCGAATCGGCGCATCCCCAAACCGATGAACGGAAGCCGCGCGGAGAAGCTCGCCACCTCGGCAGATGATGACTTCGGCCTGGAACGGCAATCTGCGCTCGAATTCCATCCGAAGCTGGCTCTGGCTAATCGGCCGGCGAACTACGAAGGTTCCCGCCGCACCAATGTTGACTACGTCGTAGCGTTTCAGTTGCTGGGCGAGCATGGTTGGCCGGACGGTCTTGTGTCCGCCGACGTTGATGCCTCTCAGGAAAACAACGAGTGCCATCTTGGCGACTCCCTCTAGTCATTGACGCGCCTGGGTACCTGCTGCACGCCGCCAACGATCTGGCCGTTCTCCACCCGGATCAACCAGTAACCCTCACGACCTTTTTGGGTCGAGGACCCAGCGCAAAAAATATGAGGCCTCCGGTCAGTGGCAGGATGGTGGTAGCGCGAGTGGATGTGGCCGTGCAGGAGCGCGAACCGCGGGCCGGGAATTTCTCGGAACAAGGCCTCGCCGTCGATCAACCGGTGGGACAACTTGTCCTTGTGGCCCGAGCGGGTCAGCGGGGCATGATGGACGACCACCAACACCGCCCGGCCTCGAATCCGCGGATCCTGCACGATTTCACGCAACGCCAGCCTTTGGCGGCGACCGACGACACCGTACGACAAGCCCGGCAATGGGGGTACGCGCGCGGATCCCAGCCCTACCACCGCTGCTTCGTCGCCCAGAAGCCGTACAAAGGGAAACCCATCTTCACGCCGGTATTCCGGCAAGTCGCTCTCGAGCAGCGGGCCAAAATATTTCTCGAACAACCGCTCCGCGACCACTGCGGGCGTGTAGCGATCGTGGTTGCCGGGAATCACCGTGCAGCGGCGCTTGTCCGAACCGATCGCACCCAGAGCCTCTCGCGCGCCGCTGAACTCCCGCTCCAACGCGTAGGCGGTGAGGTCGCCGGAAAGAACCAGGTGACTGGCACCTTTTTCCTCCGCTTCATGGACGATCTGAGCCAACACCTCGCGAGCTTGGAGGTACTGCTTGCCGCGACCGCCGATCTTCAGCTCCAGCATCGCGATCCACCGCCGCCATCCGAGCTGCAACCACGGCACCTTTGAGTAGTCTTCGGTGATGTGGACGTCGGAGCAGTGCAGAATCAGCATAAGCCCGGTTTCGGCTGGCCGGCCGCAGATATCCCGTTCCGGCAGCCGAGGCAAATTCGGATCGGAAATGGTTAATAGGTGAGCATGCGTGGAAGATTCGCGCCGAGCCCTTCCGGGCAGCTGCACCTCGGTAACGCGTACACCGCTTTGTTGAGCTGGCTTCAGGTTCGCGCCGCGGGTGGACAGTTCTTGCTGCGAATCGAAGATCTCGATGCCGCCAGGTGCCGTCCCGAGTACCTCGATTCCCTGCTGCGCGATCTCGAGTACCTCGGCTTATCCTGGGACGAAGAGCCCCTATTCCAGAGCCGGCGGGTGGACGCGTATCGGCAAGCGCTGCTCGAATTGCAGCTGCGCGGAATGAGTTATCCCTGCTTCTGCTCGCGGGCGGAGATTTCCCGTGCCGCCTCCGCGCCCCACGGCGAGGCTGACGACGGACCTCGATACCCTGGGACCTGCGCCGCGCTCGGCGCAGATCAAGCGCGCGAGCGAGCTTCGAAACGAAAGCCGGCCATCCGCTTCCGCGCAGATTCAGCTCCGGTGAATTTCGACGACGATCTTCAGGGGCCGTATGCGGAGGATGTGCGCTCGCGGGTGGGCGACTTCGTGATCTGCCGAAACGACGGCGTCGCAAGCTATCAGTTGGCGGTGGTGGTCGACGATGCGCAAAGCCGGATCTCCCATGTGTTGCGCGGAGCCGATCTTCTGTCCTCCACCGCCCGCCAGCTTCAGCTCTACCGTGCCCTGCATCTGCCCGCGCCGCGTTTTGCGCACGTACCGCTTCTGATCGACCCTGACGGAACGCGCCTGGCCAAGCGGGAAGGAGCGTTCTCGGTGTCCCAACTGCGAGCGATCGGCGTTGAAGCCGCGCGGGTGGTTGGGTTGTTGTCCCAATGGGCTGGGTTGCACGACGGAACCCCTGCCTTGGCCGCCGACCTGATTTCCAGCTTCTCGCTCGAGCGACTTCCTCGCGCCCCGGTTCAGGTTCGCGAGCAGCAGGTACGCGAATGGCTCAAATTGGAGCAGATGTGAGAGGGTGGCGTCCTGGGAGATCAGCTACAATTCGCGGCACTGCATGGCTAGGGTCGAGCAGCTTGGCGCAGCCGATGAAAGCGCTCTGTCGTCTCTGCTTGCTTGCGATCCGATCCGCAACCTGCACTTGCTTGGCTTGCTGAAGCAATTGCGCTCGAAAGGCTCGAGTGAAGACAAGCTCGAGGTGCACGCCTGCCGATCCGGCGACAAGCTCACCGCCGCGGTCTGGGTAGATCGGAACCGAGGCCGCATTCTTCCCACCGCTGGTGGCAAGGCGGAGGACTTCTCTGCGATTGCCGAGCATCTGACTCCGACCATTAAGCTGGCCTCCAGCGTCGGAGACAAAAGCGCAGTCGAGCCACTGGAGCGCGCGCTGGCGAACGGTCGAGCTCGGCTGCGCTACCTCCATCGCCTTTTCTGGGTGGTTCCCGACCAGCTGGGCCCGTACCTGCAATCGCGACTGCGCAGCGCCAACGAAGATGACTTGCCGCGGGTGTTGCCGATGGCGGTAAATGCCTTTTGCGAAGCACTCGGGGTCGAGCCCGACGCAAACGGTCTGGAGTTGCTCAAGCAGCGCGTCGAGCAGAACGTTCGCGCCGGTCAAACGTACGTGCACGAGCTGGATGGGACGCTGGTGTTCAAGGCGGACGTGGCCTGGAAATCCTCGGACGGGGCGGAGATCACCGGGGTCTACACCGCACCGAACTATCGGCGCCGGGGCCTTGCGACGCTCGCGCTCGGCCAATTGTCGCGCCAGCTTTTGGCATCACTTCCGCGCGTCACGCTAAGAGCGGACGAGACTCTCGCCAAGGTGGCGCGGCGCGTCGGTTACCAGTGTGGACCCGTCGTCCAGCTCCTGGTAACTGACGGAGGATGAGGGACAGCCACGTCGCTACGCGCTTGGCCGCGGTGCCGCTTCGGTGCGCGACGTCTGATCAATGGTTGCCGCTTGCAATCCTGCGCTTCGATGAGGTGCTGGTTGACCACGCTCATTGTGAGAAAAAGGCGGCAGTCCAGGCCCTTTCTTTGCTCCAGGCCTACCCAGAGGTGCCGACGCTACCCGGCCAGATGGCACGACTTGCGCGCGAAGAGAGCTCGCATCTGGCCCAGGTCCTCAAACTGCTCGAAGAACGGGGCCTGAGCCTCGGTCCGGACCGTGGTGATCCGTATGCCCAGGGTCTGATGCAACGGCTTCGCAACGGCCAGTCTCAGCGCTGCCTCGACCGGCTGCTGGTCGCGGCGATCATCGAAGCGCGAAGCTGCGAAAGGTTGGGGATATTGGCGAAGGGCTTGCCGGATCCCAAGCTTCGCCACGTCTACCAGCACTTTCAGCAAGCCGAGTCAGGGCACCAGACCCTGTTTCTGCGTCTCGCCGCGCGGGCGGCAGGAGAAGGTGAAGCGCTTTCTCGCCTTTCCGCGCTGCTCGATGCGGAGGCCGCAATTTTGGAGCAGGTTGGCATCCGGCCAGCTATCCATTAATGCGTATGTGCGCGTCTTTACAGCAGGTACGCAATTGGCGTCCAAGCACCACTTGAGGCACACTGCGAACGCGTTTATCCGAGGGACTGTTGAGTAGGGAACCCGCCTGTCGCGGGAACGATGTTCAGCAGGCGACGAGGCAAGCGAGAGTCGCAACTGATCAATAGGATGGGCCTTCGTGCCGGGTTTCTTGCAGAAAATCGCGGATCGATTCCATACCAAAGGCATCCTCGTGCCAAGGCAGGGGGGGGCAAAGGGTGTGGCGAAGATTGCCGTCCAGCAGCTGGGACACCGCTACGGCAACAACGTCGAGGCGCTGCAGAACGTCAATCTGGACATCCACGCGGGGGAATTTGTGTGCCTGCTTGGACCGTCCGGGTGCGGTAAATCCACACTGCTGTATGCCTTGGCTGGACACGTCTCTCCCAGCGGCGGCCACGTCTCGATCGACGGACATCCCGTTGAAGGCCCCAGCCCCCAGCGGTTGCTGATGTACCAGGAGGCCGCGCTTTTTCCCTGGCTTACCGTGAAGCAGAACCTCAAGTTCGCGCTGCGCGCGAAGGGCCTGTCCATGGCGCAATGCGAGCTGAAAGCGCGTGACTTCATCGGGCTCGTCCATCTCAATGGTTTTGAGAACGCGCTCTCCCATGAGCTGTCCGGGGGAATGAAGATGAGGGTGAGCTTGGCGCGGGCGCTAGCCATGGACCCGTCCGTGCTGCTGATGGACGAGCCCTTTGCGCCGTTGGATGCGCAAACGCGCGGGCGAATGCACCAGCTTCTGCAAGCCATCTGGCTCCGAACCCGGAAAACCGTGGTTTTCGTGACGCACGACGTTAGGGAAGCGCTGGTTTTGGGCGATCGCGTGGTGGTGATGGCCAGCCGTCCAGGCCGAATCCTCCAGGACCTCGAAGTCCGCTTACCCAGACCGCGAGATCCGGATGACGACACGATCGTTCGTCTGTCGCGGCACATCCGCGAAGCGCTGCGCCGCGAGGAAGCCAGCCGCGAAACGCCTCTCCCCGCCTCGCGCCCCGCACCGGTCGCGGACGATAAAAAAGAATTGTCGAATGGCGCAGAAATAGGCGCATAGGCCATCGTCCCCAGACCCGACGATTTCCGACGCACCGCATCGTTTGTGTTTTCTACCAACCTCAGGGCGTTTGCTTGATGGATCCGATTAGCCGCCGAGCTAAAACACGGCGGGCGGGCTTCCGCCCGCTAGCCTGAAGGTGGCAAACGAAGACCACCACCGCAACTTAGTCCTCTAGGAATAAATATGCGCGCAATGGAGATCGCCAAAGTCAGAGATATTTCCCCAACCAAAAATGTTCACCTCCAGAACTGGGTTTCGGAAATAGCCCGATTGACCAAGCCCGATCGTGTCGTCTGGTGCGACGGGTCGGACTCCGAAAACCATCGGCTGACCGAGGAGGCGCTCTCGGCGGGGGTCTTGATCGGGCTGAATCAGCAGAAGCTGCCAGGATGCTACCTCCATCGATCACATCCCAACGACGTGGCTCGGGTGGAACATCTGACCTTTATCTGCAGCCGCCGCAAGGAGGATGCAGGGCCCACCAACAACTGGATGGCTCCGCAAGAAGCGTATTCGAAACTGGGAAAGCTCTTCGACGGCGCGATGCGGGGCCGGACGATGTACGTCATCCCGTACGTGATGGGCGCACCGGGCTCGCCCAATGCGAAAGTCGGAATCGAAATCACCGACAGCATCTACGTGGTTCTCAACATGCGGATCATGACCCGGATGGGCAAAGTGGCGCTCGACCAGCTCGGAACGCGCGATGACTTCAACCGGGGTCTGCACAGCGTCGGCGATCTCAACCCCGAGCGGCGCTACATCTGCCATTTCCCCGAGGACAACACCATCTGGTCGTTTGGCTCTGGTTACGGCGGCAATGCCCTCTTGGGGAAGAAGTGCCTGTCGCTACGGATCGGCTCCTACTTGGGACGGACGGAAGGCTGGCTGGCCGAGCACATGCTGATCCTGGGGGTGGAAAGTCCCGAGGGTCAAATGACGTACGTCGCCGCTGCCTTTCCCAGCGCCTGCGGCAAGACCAACTTCGCGATGATGGTTCCCACCAAGCGATTCGAGAACTGGAAGATTCGCACGATCGGAGACGACATCGCTTGGATGCACGTTGGGCCGGACGGGCGCCTCTGGGCCATCAACCCCGAGGCCGGCTACTTCGGCGTGGTTCCGGGGACGAATTTCCATTCCAACCCAAACGCGATGAAGACCATCAGCCACGACACGATCTTTACCAATGTCGCGCTGCTGCCCGATGGAGATGTGTGGTGGGAAGGCAAAGATGGGGAGCCGCCTAAAGAATGCATCGATTGGCGGGGCCAGAAGTGGACCCCGGCCTCTTCCGAGAAGGCGGCGCATCCCAATTCGCGTTTCACCTCGCCGATGACGAACAACCCGGCCCTCTCCAAGCACGTCAAGGATCCGGAGGGGGTACCCATTTCAGCAATCATTTTTGGCGGTCGTCGCAGCACCACCGTCCCGCTCGTGCTTCAATCATTCAACTGGACGCACGGGGTGTTTCTCGGAGCCACGATGGGCTCCGAAACCACCGCCGCGGCGACCGGAAAAGTCGGCGTCGTTCGCCGTGACCCGATGGCGATGATTCCCTTCTGCGGATACAACATGGGCGATTACTTCCAGCACTGGCTGGATATGCAGCAGAAGATCCAGAACCCGCCGAAAATCTTCCAGGTCAACTGGTTCCGGAAAGGCAAGAACGGCAGGTTCTTGTGGCCGGGATACGGCGAAAACATGCGGGTGCTCAAGTGGATCATCGATCGGGCGCAGGGTCGAGTCGGCGGCCAGGAGACGGTACTGGGTTGGGTTCCGAAAGCGGGAGATCTGGATCTGTCTAGCCTCGACGTTCCTGCAGAGGACGTCAACGAAGCGACGTCAATTAATCTCGATGAATGGAAAGCTGAGCTAGAGTCGCAAGGAGAATTCTTTGCGCAATTCGGCGACAGAATGCCGGAAGCCCTGCTGCTGCAACACAAGCTGCTGCTGTCGCGATTGGAGTAATCCGAGTTTGTCAGGCATGACAATTCGTTTGACCTCGTTGGTGGTCGCCGTCTCGGCTGCGCTCGCCTGCAACAGCGGCGGCGTAGGTGGTTCAGCTGTTGGAAGCGCCACCATCAATGGGAATATCAACGGTCACGCCTTTCAGGCGGCGGACGCAATCGCAGCGAACGTGATGGTGCCCATCCAAGGAACGACCACTACCGCGAGCTCGGGCCTGGTGGCGATTGCGAGCAACAGCGGCTTGTGCGCAGACGTCAACGCCAACAGAGAACCGAAGAGCACCCAATACCTGCTTCTGGCGTTTACGGACGTAAATCCCGCGACTGGGCAGACCAGCACGCCCACGGCACCCGGAGTCTACGTCGTCTCTTCCGGAAGCACGCCGCCGCCAAGGTGGGCAATCGCGTTCTACTATCAAACGGATGCAAGCTGCCTTGCCGTGGCTGGAGCCTCCGAGACGGCGGTCTCCGGCACAATAACCCTGAGCTCGGTGAACAACGGCAGTTACTCGGGCAGTTTCGATCTGACGATGGTCAGCGGCGCTAGCGCGGCAGCCGACCACGTAACCGGCTCATTCAATGCCCCGAACTGTCCGGCCGTGGCGGTCTTCTTGAGTCAAAACCGAACCTCCACCTGCTTCTAGCCAGCGCAGCCGAGTTAGAACCGGTACCCGCCGGTCGCCAGAAGCGAAAGGTCATTGACTCCGCTCGCGGCTGGCAGCCAGGTAAGGTGGACGTCCGCTCCCACGAAAGGACCGGTGGAGAGAGGACCGTTGAAGCTGTAGGTGACTACCCCTCCCGGCATGAGAGCAAAATAGGCGGTCGAGCCCGAAAGAGCGCCTACGGTCGCGGTGGCGTTTCCAAGTCCAATGCCGAGGAAAGGGCGAACTTCTACGGGCCCGACCACCAGCTCGTAGCCAGCCTCCGCCGCGATCGTAAATACGCGCATAGTTACGTTATTCCTTGGGGAGGTTCCGATGTAATAGATGAACGAAGGCCCGACGTAGAGTTGGAACGGAAACGTGTAGCCACCCCTCGCTCCAAACCCGAATCCGTACTCGTTGGTGCTGTCGAAGCCGATTCCGTACCCTATCAGGCCGGCAGCGCTGAACTTGCCATCGGTCCATGAGGAGCGTCTAGGCGCTGCAGCCGCGACTTGTGGAACTGACGACGACAAAAACACTGCAATCAATAGGTATCTGGTCATGCGCGCGCCCTTCAACATGGGTGAAGATCAAAAGCAAGCGACATCGGCGCGCCACCGGGCCATGTCACCTGGACATGAAATGCCCCGACCTGCCCGAGCGTGGCGATCCTGAATCAAAGCAGACTGGCTGCTTCTAATCGGCGCAGCCGAGTTAGAAGCGGTATCCGCCTGTGGCGAGGAGCGAAAGGTCAGTAGCAATGAAGGCATCTGTTGAGGGTAGCCAGGTGATGTGGATATCGACTCCTACAAAAGGACCCGTGGAAAGGGGCCCGTTGAAACTGTAGGTAGCCACCGCTCCGGGAGTCAGGCCGAAGTACGCAGTCGAAGAGCTGAATGCGCCAACCCCGCCGCCGAAAACTCCAATCCCCAGTCCGAGAAACGGACGAATTTCCACCGGCCCAACAGCGAGGTCTTGCCCAAACTCAGCCATCAGCGTCCAGATGCGGACCCTGCTGCTTCCAATAAACGGAACGCTCTGCGAATTGCCGTTGTAATAGAGGAATGAAAGACCTGTGTAGACCTGAACGGGAAATGTGTAATCGGGAAATGTGTAACCGCCCCGAACACCGAATCCGAGGCCGTATGCATTGGGGCTGTCGAATCCGATTCCGTAGCCGATCAGGCCGGCAGCGCTGAGCTTGCCATCCGTCCACTCATGGCTTGGAGCCGTTGTCGCAAGCAACCCCATCAGTAGCCATCTGGTCATTGGCGATCCACGCCATGCTATTCATCCCGTATGGCCGATACAGTGAAATTCGAATCGAAGGACGCAGTCGCAGTCATTACGCTCAACCGCTGGGATGAAGCGCGCAACGCCGTGGATGCCGCGACCGCTCGAGCCCTGGCCGACGCGCTACGGCGCTTCGATGCCGACGAGTCGCTTTCAGTAGCGGTCGTGACCGGCGCGGGCGGCACCTTCTGTGCCGGCGCGGACCTGAAGGCGCTGACGGACCCCAGTCGGATGCTGCGCCTAGAGGATCATGGCGACGGGCCGATGGGCTTCAGCCGTCTGCTGCTGTCCAAGCCGGTGATTGCAGCGGTAGAGGGTCATGCGGTGGCCGGAGGATTGGAACTGGCAATCTGGTGCGACCTGCGGGTGGCGTCGCGCGACGCGGTATTTGGGGTGTTCTGCCGGCGCTGGGGAGTGCCGCTGATGGATGGCGGTACCATTCGGCTTGCGCGCTTGATTGGACACAGCCGCGCGTTGGACATGATCCTCACCGGTCGGCCGGTGCCCGGTGAAGAGGCGTTCGCGATGGGGCTTGCCAATCGGCTCGTCGAAAAAGGTCAAGCGCTGCCGACGGCGATCGAATTGGCAAAGAGCATCGCCGCATTTCCCCAGCAATGTCTGCGCTCCGACCGACGCTCAACCTATGAGCAGTGGTCGCTGTCACTCCCCGATGCGCTCCGAAACGAGTTTCACCATGGGATGAAGGTGCTTGCCGGGGGCGAGACGCTGGAAGGCGCAGCTCGCTTCGCCGCAGGAGCAGGCCGCCACGGTTCTTTCGGTGAGGGCTGACCTACTTCTTTCCCAGAATGTCGAGGGTCACGAATGTCAGTGCGGTCACGCCGGTGCGCAGCGTCCGCTCGCGGTCTGGATAAAACCCCGATGAGTGCAAAGAAGGTAGGGTGACGCCCTCTGCCTTCGCTTTCTTGTATTTCTCCGGCTCCACCGCGCCGATGAAGAACTGCACCGAGGGAACGCCGGCTCTGGTATAGGCGCCGAAGTCCTCGGCCCCCATCACTGGAGCCCGCTCCACAACGTTCGAGGCGCCCATTGCCTTGGAGAGGATGCTCGCCACACGCTTGGTCAGCGCCGGATCATTGTAGGTAGCGCCGAGCGACTCGGAGACAGCCACTGTCGGCTCCTTGGGGGCATTGGCCGCGGCAGCTTCGGACTTCGCGATTCGCTCGATTGCCGAGAGCACTTTCTTTCGAACCTCCTCTTTGTACGAGCGCACCGTGAGCTGCAGCTTCACCTCGTCGGGAATGACGTTGTGTTTCGATCCGCCGTGGATCGAACCGACGGTTACGACTGCGGGGTCGAGCGGACTGTTCTCGCGAGCGACAATCGTTTGGAGCGCCAAGATGGTCCGAGCCGCGATCACAATCGGATCGATCGTCGTATGCGGATAGGCTCCGTGGCCACCTCGGCCGAAGATGACAATGTCCACCGAGTCGACGGCGGCAAGTGCGTATCCCGGCGTGTAACCGATTTGGCCGGACGGGAGGTCCGCCTCATCGTGAAGGGAAACTGCGAAATTGGGCTTCGGAAATTTGGTGAAGAGCCCATCCTTGAGCATGGCTAGCGCTCCGGTCCCCGTTTCTTCGGCGGGTTGGCCGATCAACATCAGGGTGCCGCTCCAGCGATCCTTCATTTGCGAGAGCAGCGCCGCGGCGCCGAGTAGGGAGGTCATATGCACATCGTGCCCACAAGCGTGCATCACCGGAACGGTGCTGCCTTCAGGCAGCTTCGCCACCACCTTGCTCGCGTAAGGCAGCCCGGTGCTTTCCTGCACCGGAAGCGCATCCATATCCGTTCTCAGCATCAAGGTGGGGCCAGCGCCGTTTCGCAGCAGTGCGACCACGCCATAACCGCCGACCCCCGTTGTCACCTGATACCCGAGCCGCCGCAAACGTTCGGCAAGCTTTGCGGACGTCTTTTCTTCTTGCCCGGAAAGCTCCGGAGTTTGATGAAGGTCCTGATAGAAGGCATCGAGCTCTGGATAGAGGGCATCGAGCCCGGGAACCGATGCCCATCCAGCAAGGATGGGCGCCAACAAAAGCAAACTCTTCATGGGCGCAAGCTAGCTCATCTTCTCGGAGTTCCGACTAGAATTCCGCTGATTGACCAGCGCCCATTCGTAGCGCCTTGGCGTAGAGAAAGTCCGCGGCGGCCACGTCTTCCACTGCAAGTCCCAGCGACTTGAAAAGCGTGATCTCATCCGGGGACTGCCTTCCTGGCACCGCGCGGATCAGCACCTCACCCAGCTCACCGCGAATATGATCCGGTCCGACCGACCCATCCTTGACTGCCAAGACCAGGTCACCTGCCTCGGCCAAAGCTGACTCGCGGCGATCCACGAAGAGCGATGAGGCTCGCACCGTCGCCGAATCCAATTCGCGGTTCGTCACCAAACTCGCGCCCACTGCGTTGAGATGAACGCCAGGGGAAATCCATTCGTATTTGAGCACCGGCTCTGCGGAGGTGGTCGCGGTTACAATGATTTCGGCACCGCGCACTGCTTCTTCGACGGTCGCCTTGGGCACAATCGGGAATCGGTAACGGGCCGACATCTCCTCGGCGAACTGCTTTGACTTGTCGAGCCGGCGGCATACCACGCGCACACTCTTGATCGGTCGCACGCACGCCATCGCGGCTAAGTGCGAGCGCGCCTGGACTCCGGCGCCTACCAGGGCAAGCACCGATGCGTCTTCGCGCGCGAGCTCCCGGGTCGCCACGCCTGATACGGCCGCGGTTCGGATCGCGGTGATCGCCGACGCATTCATCAGCGCGCGTAGCTCACCGGTCTCGTTGTCATAAAGAAGCACGCTGCCTTGATGGGCATCCTTTCCAATCGCTGGGTTGGAGGGAAAAAGGGACAGCGCCTTTAGTCCGTACGCAGGACGCGGTCCCGCCAGATGCGCTGGCATCAGGGCCAAAAGTCCTTTCGCTTGCGGGGGCCGGACAATCATCCGAAGGGGCTGATGGACCTGTCCTCGGGCGAGAGCCGAGAGCGCATCGGCCATCAGGCCGACGCACTCATCCATCGGCAGGAGCCGTTCCACGTCAGCATGAGATAGGACGAGGATGCGCATTCTCTGTCCAAACAGTGTAGCGTTTTTTTCGTGCGCCTGATGCTGGTTTCGCTGGTCCTCTGCGCCGGGCTGCTGATCTCGCCCTGGCGAGGACATGTCGATGACACGGACGCTCAGCTTTACCAAGTGGTAGCGAGGAATATGGCGCGAGACGGTCGGTGGCTGGATCCGAGCTACCTTCCATCCGTCTACCCTCACTTCCGGGAGCACCTGCCGTTTGGTTTCTGGCCCATGGCCTTGGCGATCCGCCTCTTCGGCGAAGGAGCGTTGCCCGTGCTCGGGTTGTTGTGGAGCCTGGCTACGTTCGCGCTGGTGGGTTGGCTTGGGTGGCGGCTGCTGGATCCTTGGAGCGCCGTCTGCGCGGTCTTGGTCTTGGGGCTAACCGAAACATTTTTCATCTATGGAGCACGACCGCGGCTGGACCCGCCTTTGTTGTTTTTCTCGACCGCAGCCGCGGCCTTGGTGCTGAATAGGCCCGGTCAAATCCGAAGCTGGCTGCTCGCTGCGGCGCTCGGCGCGGTGTCCTGTTTGATCAAGGGCCCGTTCGGATTGCTCCCCCTCGCGGCTGCGGCAGCGGCCTGCGCGATTGTCGAGCGCTCGACAAAGCCTTTGTTACTCGGTGTGTTCGCGACGTTGCTCGCGGCGTTTCCCACTGCGCTGTTTGTGTGGATCGATCACATCGCCGGCAGCGGCAGTTGGTGGGAGGGTTATGGCCGCAGCCAGTTGCTGGCCTCGGCGCTCGGCAGCCGAACGGATGGTTCCACCAGCCCGTTTTATCCGCTGCTGAGCATCGCCGGCCGGTTTTGGCCTGGGCTTCCGTTCGTAGCGCTGGGTTTCTTTCGCGCGGCACGTCCAGCGGCATCGGATTCCAAAGAACGAATTGTTGCGACGCGCTTGATAGCCCTGTTCAACATCCTTCTCGTGCTCGAGTTGGTCCTTCTCCCAGGGCGAAAGTGGTGGAACCACGCTCTGATTGCGTACCCGGCTTTGGCGCTGTTGGCGGGCGCCGGCGCTGGAGCGTTCCTCCGACAATTGAGTCGCGCGCGGGCAGTGGTCGCGCCGGCGCTCGTCGCCCTTGCAGCGATTGCGTGGGGAATGTCGCTTGCGGGTTTCGGCGCCAAGTTCTTGCCCAAGCCGTGTGTTGTTTCCACAGAGTTTGCCGGTCCGCTGAGCGAGGCAGCCACCCACGAGCCGATTCTGCTGGTCTCGTCGCCAACGAACTGGCGAATGATTGCTTTACTTGCCGCCGAACGCGACCTTTTCCCGGAGCCTGCCGAGTCCTTCGGTCCGACGGAGCAAAACGGTTCGCGAGGACGGTTTGCTCTGCTTCAGGAGAAGCTACTCGTGCCCAGTAGTCCGTCGTGGCAGGAGGTAGCGCGGGCGCGCGGCTGGGTGCTCCTTCGAAGGCCCTAGAGTCCCGTCTGAAGCATCGCCTCCACCACGCGGCGAATCAGCTCGCGTCGAATTTCGCGACGGCAGTGATCGATTGCCGACCTGGGCGGGCGTGGCAGGTGGGTCGCACGCGAACGCGCAGCCGTACGCACAACCAGGTCCACCTTCGACTGCTCAATCTGAAAGAGGCGGTGCCCATCCTTTTTCAGGAAGTAAGAGACACCGCGGGTGTCGAGAAGTTTTCGAAAGTGCTGCTTGGCGTGGTTGATTAAGCTGAGATCGATGATGTCAGCCATGTGCACGAGTTCTCGCCTGGATCTTTCGTCCCGTCCAATTTCGTAACCGTCGAATCAAACCCTGCGCAAGTGTGATGATCGCTCCTGTAGCAAAGGCTTCAGCGCGCTTCGAAAAGCGTTGCGCCGAGCCTTGGGTTCTACTCGGAACGGGACAGGACCGAGCACCCGCACGCCAGTCCGGCTCTGGATCCATCGGGCGTTGTCGCGCTCCGATGGATCATGCGTCGCGCTGGTGCAGGTGAGGAGCACCGCGCGCACAGGAATTCGACGGGCCGTGAGCGCTTGAAGAGAGAGTGCCGTGTGGTTCAGGGTTCCCAGTCCGGCTCGCGCCACGAGCAACGCCGGTAGCCCGAATAGCTCGATCAAATCAATCACGTCGCGGTGCCGGTCGATTGGAACGAAAAGCCCTCCGGCGCCCTCGGCGACCAACGGTCGGCCTGAAAACGATCGGTAGGCGGCCAGGGTCTTCCGAAGCGCTGGGGTTGAACCGCTCCGAACGGCGGCAACCCCAGGCGCAATTGGCGGTCGAAAGCGATGCGGACAGATCAGCTCCAGAGCATCCTCGCTCTGTGCGGCATCGCGGAGCGCGCATGCGTCCGCGGGTGCCTTCAGATTTTGGCATCCACTCTCGTACGGCTTGAATGGCGCGGGGCGAAGTCCCTGATCCGCGAGCATTGAAAGCAGCGCGCACGAAGCCTCCGTTTTTCCGACGCCGGTATCGGTAGCGGTGACGAAGAGGCGAAACGGCTCGCTCAATGCGAAGTGACCTCGTCAATGGACTCCTTCACCACATCGCCCAGCCACCCGGCCTCAGCCGAGGTGAGCGAAAGGGGCGGCATCAGGACCACGACGTTTCCCAAAGGCCGAAGGAGCACGCCGCGTTTTCGAGCTGCCAGACACACCCGGTGTCCAACACGTTCCGCGTAGGGATACTCCGTCTTGGTCGACCGATCCCGCACCAACTCAATGCCGATCATCATTCCCCGCTGACGCACTTCCCCGACGTGTTCCAACTCCCCAATCGACGCGAGCTTCTCCGCGAGTGTCGCGATCACTGGCTTGATCCGTTCCAAGATGTTCTCCGACTCGAAAAGGTCGAGACTCGCCAGCGCCGCCGCGCAGGCCAACGGATTTCCGGTGTAGCTGTGGCCATGAAAGAAGGTTCGCTTGTCCTGGACTGCTCCGAGAAATCCTTCGTACACGCGGTCGGTGGCGAGCGTGGCTGCCAGCGGCAAGTAGCCTCCGGTCAATCCCTTCGCCAGACAGAGCAGATCGGGCGCCACTCGTTCCTGCTCCACCGCGAACATCGTTCCGGTGCGTCCAAAGCCAGTCGCCACTTCGTCGCATATGAGCAGAACGTCATGGCGGCGGCAAAGCGCAGCCAACTCCCTCAAGAAGCCGACCGGTTGCGTGATCATCCCGGCAGCTCCTTGCACCAAAGGCTCGATGATCAACGCAGCAAGCTCTTTGCCCCTTTGTTCGAAAAGTGCTTCCGCGGCGTCGAGGCATGCCGTCGCGCAGTCGCCTGGCCCGGGCCAACGATAGCGGTAAGGCGTTGGAATGCGCGTCACCGAAAACAACAACTCTTGAAAGATTTCGTGAAACAGGTCGATTCCACCGGCTGAAACCGCTCCGACGGTGTCTCCGTGGTATGCCTCTTTGAGGGCGACGAAAACCCGCTTCTCCGGACGCCCCTTCTGGCGCCAGTACTGGAACGCCATCTTGATCGCCACTTCGACCGCCGTTGATCCGGAGTCGGAGTAAAAAACGCGGTTCAGTCCAGGCGGAGCCAGTTTGACCAATCTCGCCGCGAGCTCGATTGACGGCGCCGACGCGAGGCCTAGCAGCGTGGTGTGAGCCACTTGCCGAAGTTGAGCGATCACCGCCTCGTCGATCTCCGCCTTTCGGTGCCCGTGGATATTCACCCACAACGACGAGACCCCGTCGAGGTAGCGGCTGCCGCGTGCATCGATCAGGTAGTTGCCTTCGCCGCCGACGATCACCAGAGGCTGGTCGTCAGGCCAGACCTGCATCTGGGTAAATGGGTGCCATACATGGCGTAGATCCAGATCCAGCAAGCGCTGGTGCTCCGACTGGATCACAGCGAGAGCACCTCTCGGAGCGCTGACAAAGCGAGGTCCACCTGCTCGTCGCTGTGCGCAGACGAAAGCGAGAAACGAAGTCGACTGGTGTCTTGCGGCACGGTGGGAGGCCGGATGGGTTTGACCAGCAAACCCCGCTCGCGAAGCCGTTGAGCTGCAGAAAGCGCTCGCTGCGCGTCGCCAACCACCACCGGAAAGATCGCCGAATCCGCTCGGGACCGAATTCCCAACCCGCGCAGGCCTTCAGAAAACCGGCGAATGTTCCGCCACAATCTGGCCCTGAGCTGTGGGCTACCTTCGACGCGGGAAATGGCAGCTTCCGCCGACGCGCAGAGAGCCGGTGGAAGTGCGGTCGAGAATACGAGCGAGCGGGCGCGGTTGAACAGCAGCTCCGAAACAGCACGCGAGCTGAGCGCAAACGCGCCGAATACTCCCAACGCCTTGCCCAGCGTGCCAACTCGAACGTCTACGGAATCGGTCAGGCCTAGCTCTTCGCAGAGACCTGCGCCGGTCGGGCCGATCACTCCGATCGCGTGCGCCTCATCGATCAGGAGGGCCGCACGATGTCTTTGACTGACGTCAGCCAACTCAGCGACCGGCGCTCGATCTCCGTCCATTGAAAAGACCGACTCGGTGCAGACCAGCTTTCGGCGTGCGCTGATCGCTCGGAGCAGCCGTTCAAGAGCTTTCACGTCCCGGTGCGGGTACACCGCGACTTTCGCCCGGGAGAGACGGCAACCATCGATCAGCGAAGCGTGATTGCGCTCATCGGAAAAAATGGCGTCTTCCGGTCCGCACAGAGCCGATAGGATTCCGACGTTCGCGGCGTATCCGCTGTTAAAGAGCACCGTGGCTTCCGCGCGTCCAAACTCCGCGAGCCGCTGCTCGAGTCGCTGATGCGCGATGCTACTTCCTACCAACAGCCTCGAGGCTCCGGAGCCGACTCCGAATCGGTGCACTGCGCTGCTGGCTGCGTCAATCACCGCTGGATCGTTCGCCAGACCCAGATAGTCGTTGGACGAAAAGTTGATCAGCTCAATTCCGGCGAGCTTAACGACAGCACCCTGGGGAGATTCGAGCGGCTCGAGATGGCGGCGAAGCCGTTGCCGTTCTAGCGCCCGCAGCTCGTCTTCGGCCCAGTCGGCGGCCGGGCCAACGCCGGATCTCGCTTGCAGACCCAGTTCCATCAAATGCCCCGAGCCTCCGGTTGGAGCGGTACCACTCCGGCTTGGCGAAGAAGCTCCATGTCATCCTGGTAGGAAGGGTTCCCTGTCGTGAGGAGCTTTTCTCCGAAGAAGATCGAGTTGGCGCCAGCTAGCATGCACAGAAGTTGCGCCTCCGAGCTCATCTGGAGCCTGCCCGCGGAAAGCCGTACCATCGCCAGCGGCATCAAGAGTCGCGCGGTCGCGATCATCCGCACCAGCTCGATTGGCTCGACGGGAGTCCGGTCCGCCAGCGGCGTACCTTCGACGGCCACGAGCGCATTAATCGGCACCGATTCCGGTTGCGGCTCCTGGTTGGCGAGCGTCATCAGGAGCTTGCATCGGTCCTCGATGGACTCGCCCATCCCGATGATGCCTCCGGAGCATACCGAGATGCCGGAAGCGCGAACCCGCTCGAGCGTCTGCAGACGATCTTCGAAAGTTCGGGTGGTGATGATTTCCCCGTAGAAGTCTGCGGACGTGTCGAGGTTGTGGTTGTACGCGGTGAGCCCCGCCTCTTTGAGACGCTCCGCCTGAGACTGGCTCAGCATTCCCAGAGTGCAGCATGCCTCCATTCCCAAGCCACGAACGCCGCGGACCATCTCCAGGATTTCGTCAAACTGTGGCCCGTCTTTGACTTCGCGCCAGGCCGCGCCCATGCAAAAGCGCGTGGCACCGGCGTCGCGCGCCCGGCGCGCCGCTTCTAAGACCTGGTCCACGGACATCAGCTTTTCGGCGTTAACGCCGGTTTGGTAGCGCGCAGCCTGTGGGCAGTAGGCGCAATCTTCAGGACACCCGCCGGTTTTCACCGAAAGCAGTGAGCACAGCTGCACCTTGTTGTCCGCGAAGACGGCGCGGTGAATCGTTTGCGCTCGGTAGACCAGATCGAGCAAGGGCAGGTCGTGGAGTCCAATGACCTCAGGCAAGGTCCAATCGCTTCGAATACGAACCGTCTGCACCGACGACCTCCGTAGGGACGCGAACGGCGTCAGAAGGCCACGCGACGGATGCCTTGTCAACCAACTAGTCTGGCGCAGGTTTACCACCAGCGTCGGCATCTGCGGCTGTGACATCTTTTGAGGTTCCCTCGCCGCCAGCGATGCCTGGCCCGCCAAAACCCAGGTTCGTCCTGTGACATCTTTTGCAAATCTGGAATCGCCGGGGCAAAGCTATTCCGGGCCTTTTCCGTGACATCTTTTTCGAATTTGGGGTTACGGATTGACGCCCGGGCTAAACGAGTTCCTGAGACCGTTCCGTGACATCTTTTTCGATTTGCAGAGTGAAATTTAGTGACATCTTTCCATCCTTCGATGCCGCAGGATGCCCATTTTGCTTGGCCCTCCTTGCTCGTTCGTCCATGACACTTTTGTGCATGCCGGATGCGAAGATTCGATGGGAACGGACGGCCAGGCCGTGACATCTTTTGCGGGCTTCAGCTTCCCGCGCGAGGCGCCAAACCCGGGCCCTGCCGTGACATCTTTTCATCGAGGCACCCGATCACCAGCGAGCGGACCTCGGCAAAAGAGACGCCAAGAAAAAGCCTTAGGCAGTTGGAAGCGAGTTTCGGGCTCGGTCGCGCACGCGGCATGAAAGCCCCTTGGCTTCACAGGGGCCACTCCGGATTTCTTTGTAATATTAGGTAGTTAAGCGGCGAATTCTGATCTTGTGTCCAGCAGACTGTACATTCGCCACGCAATTTTGGCAGCTTAGCGACGCACTATTGAAAGAGCCGGATCAAATAACCATCAAATAAGTACTGCCACGGAATCCTTAGGTTTTTTGTCTGCACCTTAGGAGTAAAGGGTACTGCGATCAAATAAGCACCGGTGCGTTATTGTCTCTGCCCCGCTGCCCACCAGGGGATGTAGCGCATGAATTTCTTCGCTGCGTCCTTGTCTTCGGGCACGATCGCTTCACTCTCCACCGCTTCTTTGATGAGTCGCGAGGCCGCAGCGCTGTTTTTTTCGCTGATACCAAAGCGCTCTCGTACGGACGTGTTCGTCATAAATTCACGGTTCACAAACTTAAGGCAGGCGTGCAGGTAACAAGCGCGCACTCGATCTTCTCGATCCATCTTCGAGAGTGGACGATGGGCGAAGAGAACAGCGCGCGTGGACGCTCCAGTGACCTCGAAGAGCGGTGCAGGAAGCTGGTGGTACTCTGTCTCGAACACAACCTTATCGACTCCGCTTCCGCGCTCTTCGCAGATACCCATTCGGCGCATGAGTGACGCGAGCGTTTCGTTGCGCGACTTAGGCGGAGTATCTAGGAAGCGCTGGGCGTCGACGATGGGATCACCGGGATTCGTGAGTTCCATCCGATCCTCGAAGAGCTCTACCGTTGGACCGGCGCCAGTGACGGAAAAATCTTGATGGATGAGCGCATTCACTACGAGCTCGCGCACGGCAAGCCCTGGGTACATGGGCACGGACTTTCGCAGCGCCTGTTTAATGACTTCGTTCGAGGGGACAAGAGTCTTGATGTACCCCATCAGGCCATCGAAACCACTAGCGTAACCCTTGGTCCCCACTTGCTCCTTGAGCGTATCAATGCGGTTATTGCCGCGGTAAGCGACGACGCGCATCGCTTTGCGGCGAAGGCCCGGGAAGTCTTCCAGCCGTTTCGCGAACAGCACGGCGCCTAGATTTGTGATGTTCCATCCACCCGCATCGCAACGGTGAATCAGGGCATCGCTTTCGAGCGCAGAAAGTATGCCCCGCTTCGCATCGGGTAGTGGTCGACCGATAAGGTCAAAATAGCTTGGGTAGTCAAGGAGTTTTAGAACTTCATCGTCGGTGACACGCTCTGCCGCGATTGCCGCTTCGAAAGGTGTTCGATCGAAGGTGCGCCAAAGAGCGGCTTCCTTCTGCGGAAAGTCTTTGAGCTTTTTCTTGTAGCTAGCGATCCGAATGAACTCCGTACCCTTGAATTGGACAGGTTGATGCACGGCGCGCGGAATCTCGGTAAGCACTACGCGCTTGCCGTCAGAGAGAAGATCGTCAAAGCGAAAGTGGATTTTGGGCGTAAGCAACTTCAGTAACCAGCTTTCAAGCTGTTCGTTGCCGACCTTTGTAGTTTTCGGATTGAATTGAGTACCGATGATTTCGTGGGACGAGTTGTCCACGCCCCAAACCAGATAGCCGAAGGCTTTCCCAATCAAAGCTGCCGCGTTGGAGAGCGCCGATATGTATTCCCCGATCCCATCTGGCTCGGCATAATTGACTTTGAACTCGACCCACTCGGTCTCGCGCGGGAGTTTGCAGATCTCGCGAAGAAGACCAAGCAGGTAGTCGGTCGACCGGATCACACTCACAGCGCCAACCTAACGCGCGTCCAGCCTCGAACTCCAGAACCCGCAGCGCAAGATGATGTTCCGACGCACGCCCGCGCTGGCACAACAACGCCGCCCGATTGCATGTCCAGTAAGAGCGTGGCGAGGTCTTTGGGAGTGAACAGCTCGGGGCGGAGATGCGCATAGCGCTCAATCACCACCACGTATTTATCGGACCATCTTGGCGCCAGCGCGGGGTGCCCGTTGGGACTTGAACGACACGGATGACCGGGCGGCTCTCTCTCCATCGGAGTAAGCCGCTTCGTTCATGGCAGCGCGTTCCAGTCTTCGACGGGTTTCCCATTTACCTTCCATATGGGCTCGAGTTCGTCGAGGTTCCCGACCATGAAATTGATATTGCCGTCGGGCTCAAACACGAGGTTGATTGCCTCGATCCCAGACCTGCGCCTCGTATACGTCGCTCGAGAACCGTTGGAAAAGTGAACGTGGAACCCGAATACGCCTTCCTCTTCGGAGCTCAGCAGTTCAAGCACTTCATAACTCGGCCATTTGTGGAAACGCTTGCCGCGCCCAAGCTCCTGCAGCCATCTACGGTGCAGCCCGAGGAACGCGCCGTAAAATGCGAAGCACTCGGTGATCAGCACGTGGACGATGCCAAGGTCCAACTGTTGCGGAAGCCCTCCCTCGGTGAACCGGAAGTACTTGTCCGTAAGAATGTAGTCGGAATGCGAGAAGGCATTCCGGACGCGCTCATCGAAGAACTTGTCGAGGGCATCGGAGACATCTGCTCTCCCCGCTGCAGTGGCGAGTTCTTTGATACGTCTGACCTTCTGCTTGGCACTCGGCGGCACTCGCGACAACGGGTCGCCTTTCTTTGCAGCGCGGCCAAGGCCTTCGAACGGAAGTAACGTGTAGTGTTGCCCGCCAATGATCCGGAGCAGGTTTGCCAAGATCTCGTATGGCGCCGTCATCTCGACGGCCTGACAGTACATCAGCAGCGATATGCGTCTGGCGGCGACGTCGCTGCGCTGCGCTGCCGCAGTTTCTAGCATCCAGTTGTAGTCATCGAACGCTGCGCGAGACTCCTCGAGCGGATCCCAATTCGCGTCCTCCATACCTCCAACGCGGAGAACCGTGCAGAGCGCATCAAACCCTTTCGAGGTGAACGCAGCTGAGAAGAGGGACTTGAAAAGATGCGCGTAATCGTCGCGCCGGTCAGAACCGTGGGAGATTTCTGGCACGAGACTTCCCCTATTACCTCGCTTCGCCTAGGCGAGCCATGTAGAGGCAGCAACAACCGACCCCGCAGGCGCCGGAGGCAGCTTGCGCGCCGCCCGCAACGCTCCAAAGCAGTCGAGGATCATTTATTCTTCCTCCGGCCGACGAAGGTTTTGAGAACCGTCGTTGCCCCTAAGTCTTTAGCTCCGCCCATGCGAGCTGTAGTGGCGTGGCGGGAGCCGAAACGATCCCAATACGGAACCCCACGGGCGTGCGATCTGGCTGCTATCCATTCCCGCATACGTCGGAGTGGGTGGGCCGACCATCAACTCGCTCAGGCCCCAGATCAGCGTTTCGGCGCGATCACCTAAGACCTCGCCCACGTAACCTTGCGCCGGTGAAGCAGCAGAGCTGATCCTCGAACTCGGGGAAAACTCCGGCATTGCACAACCGAAGTTATGCCGCGGAACGGGCCTTCCCAAATTTGCCACCCAGCCGGGTATTGATGATCGCGTCCTCTGTTACGAGGCCGAGCAGTGCCATGGTTAAAGCATGGGTCGAACGCAGGTCCTTGTCGATCTCATTGGAGGGAAGGAATGACCGCATGTACTCGGAGTGCGCGACCTTTGCGACGGCGACCTCGCCGTAGACGCGTAAGACCTCGGCTTCGATCTGTTCAGCAAGATGGTCTGGGTAGAGGGACTGGTAGTGCTGGATCTGTTGAATCAGCACCGGATGCTCGATGTTCAGCAGAACGACGCCGGTCGGGTACTGTGGATCATGGGCCTGCCAGGCAGCCAACAGCCCCGGATGATCGAAGTCCTCCGCCTTGGCCTTTCGATAGTATGGCAGTCCGCCGCCGACTCGCGCCGTCCGGGCTGGGGTAGGCCCAGGAGTTGAACCCATTGACGGCGTGCCTTTGCGGCGACCTTCCGCAGTTGCTCCTCCTTGCCTTCCTCGCACGGCGCCTGTCGCCGTGGTCGGCTGCGCACCCGACTGCACGGATTTGACGGAGGCTAATCCAGTTTGCTGTGCGACAAGCTTGGTCATCTTCCAACGCGAGCCGAAGCGCTCGATGAGGCGCTCCCTCCACGCTTCATCCTCAATCGCTCGGGCATCACCGCTGCGGGCTTCGGCAAGAGCTGCGCGGATAGCCTCGGGCATCTTCTCGGCGAACTCATTCGCCCACTCGTTGATGGGTAGGTCGTCGCCGGCGTTCGGGCCACCCCGAAGTTTGAGGGCGTTGCGGTCGGTTGTCGGGAAGACGCCGCGACGCCCGCTGGCGTCCAACTCCAACGGTCGAAAGATCACCCACAGCCGTTGACGCACAGGCGTCAAGCTGACGCCCAGCGAGCGGTAAACGGAGTGGTGAATTTGGAAGTTGTACAGCTCGTTTTTGTAGAGGGCCGAGATGTAGCCGAACTCCGAAGCGTAGCCGTGAACCTGTGGCCGCTCGCCTACCCACAGAAACCAGTCAGCGTCCGTTCCGTCGGCAAGCTGAATCGTTCCCTTACTCCTGAGTTGTCCCCCCTTGTGCCCCTCGGGGTATTCGATCCAGTGGCGAGCCCCAGGAATGCTTCGTCGAATGTTTGCACGCGGGCCGTCGGTCCTGGCTTCCTGCTCACTGCGCGGCCACCTGTTCTTGCTGTCGGACTGGAAGACCTCAACGGCGACCTGGTACTCCGTTGGTATCTCCCAAATCCGCTGATTGAGGTACTTCGCAATGCCGTGGACCCCCCCTTCTTCCCGATTCGGGTCGCCAAGCACCGTGTCTTCGTTTCGGCCGTTCCCGAGAAGCACCAGCACAGTGCCGTGCTCTTCAATCCACGATGGCTTAACAGCAGACCAGTCGCAGCCGTGCTCCTCATCGACGAAAGGACGAACAACGATCTCTTGAGTCACATCAGTAGTGCCTTCGTCGGCCGCCTCGAAATACCTCAAGCCATACTCGCCAGTGTGCGGATCGCGCCGAAGCCAGATCATTGATGCTTCGCCGGAAACCCATGACACGACGACCACGCCGTATGCGTTCCACGGGAGAAGGGCAGTCTTTGCCCCCACGCCGAAGTTCTCGGCGGCCCCTCCGATTGGTTTGCCTCCGCCACCGAACGTGTTGAAGAACTCGACCAACTCGTCCGGCGTCATCCCCTTGCCGTTGTCGACAATCAGGCGACGGTAGACACCTTTGTTGTCGACTGCCTGCCACTCGACGCCATATTCAATGTGCGTCGCCTCGGCCTCAATCGCGTTGATGTATGTTTCGCGAACCCATTGGAAAACTCCGCCCTCTCGATAGGTTCGCTCGATGATGTTCTGCGTCCCCGCGACTTTCATCGCGTAGACGGTACTCACCTGCTTTTTCTGGTTCTTGGTAGCCAATTGCTGTTCCTTTCCAAGGCAGACTTGCCTTGAAGATGGGCTTGGGAACCCAAGCGCGTGCGGGAGATCAGCACGTGCACCTTTTCCGATCAACGACTTTTAGGGCAGGCCGCGACGTGGACTTCTGGTCATCGGAGGGAACCAGCTTTCTCGGATAAATCACGGCACCAGCGCAAGCCGAGAGCGACTGCTGGTGGGTACAGCAGGTCATCGCGCCCGTTGATGAACAGGCTCCGCAATGAGCCTCATCCTTTTCCTCTTCCGGAAGAATCATGGCCGCTGAAGCCCGTGCGGCATCCTGCTTCCTCAGCTCATCAATCTCTTCGCCGGGAGAATCACGACTCTGCTTGGCTGCACGCCGAGACCTATGCCGATCTCTTGGCGCGGCCTTCCTTCGTTTGCTCTTGCCTGTTTTTTGCCTGTTAGCAGGCAAAGTCATTCCTCCCCGTATCTGAGCGCCTTCTTGCTCAGAGCTTGATTCAGCAGTGCTCTTCACCTCCGCTTTCCTTTCGGAACCAACTCTGGACGAGCCAGTTAGTCGACGTCCGGCGTTGGTTCGCCCTCACGCGTTGAGAGGCCGTCCAGGCGTCGCCGATGCTCGCGCTCGTAGGAGTCCGTGGCCCGCGCTGCATCTGTCTGTCGCAGGTCGGCTTCGGTTCCTGGTGATCCCCATGCGCGTTCCAGAATCGTCGAGATCGCGCGCAGCGGCCACCGCCGGGTCGTCCGCCTCCACCAGGTCGGTTAGCCAATCGACGGGCCCGCGGGGAGGTTCGCGGCGGGCAGCGCGCACCTCCAGCGTCTTTTGGCGTCAACCTCGGCCGGCCGCCAGGGTTGCCGCAGCCCGGCTGATCCTCATTCCGGGTCTTCCGCTTCGACGTCCAGAGGGGCTTCGGCTTACAGGGGCCACTCCGGGCTTTTACGCACGGAATTCACTGCCAGTCACATAAATCGCGAGCCGTTGCAACTACTAGCGCGCCCTCTCCTATCGCCGCAGGGCAATGGAGCGTTGTGGGTGGCCAGCAAGTGTGCGAATTCTCAGGGGCAGGAGGACCGCAATGGGAACGGCCCATCGGCAGAAGCCACCCGCCCCGAAAGGAGCAGAAAAAGAGCTTCGGGACTTCGCGCTTCAATATCCGGAGGCCGCAGAGGACTTCCCGTGGGGGGAACGGGTCATCAAGGTGAACAAGAAAGTGTTTGTTTTCCTCGGGCACTCCGATGGAGGCCTGAGCATGGCGACGAAGCTTCCCAATTCCGGGGTCGCTGCTTTGACGCTGCCGTTCGCCGAACCGACCGGCTACGGCCTTGGCAAAAGCGGGTGGGTGACTGCACGCTTTAATTCGACTCAGAAGGCGCCGGTCCAGCTACTGTGCCGTTGGATCGACGAGAGTTACCGAGCGGTTGCCCCCAAGAAGCTGATCGATCGTCTCCCCTCCAGCGATAAATGAGTCCATCGTTCTGGACTACCGCACGACAGCGAAACCCCAGGGTCAGAGGCCACCGATAAACGAATTTTGATGGCCAAATCGCGTACGCATTTCGTTTGCCAGTCTTGCGGCGTGCAATCTGCAAAATGGCTCGGCAAGTGCCCTGACTGCGGCGCGTGGAATTCGCTGGTGGAGGAAGTACAAGCGCGCGAGGACTCGCAGCGTCTTTGGGGCCCTTCGAGCCCAGCGGGGCGGCCTGTTCGGCTTCAAGACGTGGTGACTGCCGCCGAGGCTCGCCGCCGCACGGATATCAAGGAGCTGGACCGGGTCTTGGGCGGGGGAGTTGTGCCAGGCTCTTTGGTCTTGCTGGGAGGCGATCCAGGGATTGGCAAGTCCACGCTGCTGCTTGCGGCCCTGGATCGACTGGCACGTGAAGTGCCCGCGCTCTACGTCTCGGGCGAAGAGTCATTGAGCCAGACGAAAATGCGAGCCGATCGTCTACGGATCGGCTCTCCCCATTTGCACCTGCTCGCCGAGACCGATGCGGAAAAGGTGCTGGCGGCCGTGGAGGTACTCAAGCCTTCGGTAGTGGCGATCGACTCGATTCAAACCATGTACCTGCCGGATCTCGGGAGCGCTCCGGGGTCGATCGCCCAGGTTCGAGAAGTGGCTGGCCGGTTGATGGCCTTCGCGAAGCGTTCGGGGGTACCCACGTTCCTCGTAGGCCACGTGACGAAAGACGGCTCCATCGCAGGGCCGCGCGTGTTGGAGCACATGGTCGACACGGTGCTGTATTTCGAGGGCGAACGCGGGCATCCCTTCCGTATCCTGCGCGCGCACAAGAATCGGTTTGGTTCGACCAACGAGATTGGCGTGTTCGAGATGAAGGGAACCGGTCTGGCCGAGGTAGCGGATCCGTCGGCGCTGTTTTTGTCCGAGCGTCCCCTGGGGAAGCCGGGCTCGGTGGTGACGTCGACCATGAATGGAACCCGCCCTTTGTTGGTCGAAGTCCAGGCACTGGTTGCACCGACCGGATACGGGACGGCGCGCCGCACCGCCATCGGCGTCGATACCAACCGGGTGGCTCTGCTCGCCGCGGTGCTCGAGCGAAAGCAAGACGTCCAGCTGATTGGGTGCGACATTTTCGTCAATGTGGCGGGAGGCATGCAGTTGACCGAGCCCGACTCGGATCTTGCAGTCTGTGCGGCGTTGGTTTCCTCGCTCAGAAACCGCCCGCTCGAGCCGCACACGCTCGTCCTGGGTGAAGTTGGCTTGGCCGGTGAAGTTCGAGCGGTGGGGCAGATCGAGCTACGCCTGTCCGAGGCGGAGAAGATGGGATTTCGGCAAGTCGTGTTGCCCAAAGGGTGCGCGCGCAAACTTGAGCCGCACAAGATTTCACTCACTCCGGTGGAGACCCTCTCGGAAGCGCTAGAGTGCCTTTCGCTTTGACGGGGTCCCTCTATCCTTTTCCCAAGTCGCTTCGCTCTCAGCTCCTCGCGGCCTTCTTACTGCCCAGCCTGTCGCTGTTCGCGATTGCCGGATTCTCAGGGTACGCCCTCTCGCGGCGCATTCTGGAGGACCAGCTGGGGCACAGCCTTTCAATGACCGCCGCTGCGGCGGCCTCGCAGATCAGCGCCGATCGAATGTTGACGATCGAGCCTGATGACGATCGGAAGGGGACCCGCACCTACCGGAACCTTCAGCGGCAATTGACGGAAATCCGCGACGCCGCAATGGTGCGTCGAGTCTTCGCGGTGGATCGTCAGGGCCGCGTCCGGGCCGATACCGGAGGAGTGCTGCCGGTCGGGACCGAGATGCCAGAGCTGGCTCGAGATCGGTTCGAGCTCACCGGCGTCTTTCGGGGCGAACCCGCCTACTCTCAGTTCCTGTTCGAAGGCAGCGACGGCAGGCTCTACAAGACCGGCTACGCTCCGATTTTTCTCGAGAACCGTGTGGTGGGCGCGGTGGGGGTGGAGGGCAACGCGGAGTTCTTCGGCCCGCTGAAGCGCTTGCTGCGCTCCTACCTGCTGCTGGTTGCGATCGCGCTCTTGGCCTTGGGAGCGCTCGCTTTGCTGATTGCCCGCGGGCTCTCCAGGCCTCTGAATCGGCTGGTAGCCTCCGCGCTGCGGATCGGCGGCGGGGACCTGGAAACGGCCGTGCCCGCGGAGAGGACCCATGAAATCGCTATTCTCGCCAGGGAGCTCGAGGTGATGCGCAATCGTCTCGAGAGTCGGGACCGGCAATTGAAGATGATGTTGGCGGGCGTGGCTCACGAGGTGCGCAACCCGATCGGAGGGATTGAGCTGTTTGCGGGATTGCTCGGCGAAGAGCTGCAAAGTGGCGCAGCGAACGGAACGGAAGCGCGCACCCACCTCGAGCGTATTCGCGGCGAGGTGCAATACCTCAAAACCATCGTCGAGGACTTTCTGGCCTTCGCGCGGGACCGCCGCCTCGCGAAAGCGCGCATCCAAACCGAGGAGCTTCTCCAATCTGTGGTCGAGCTTGCCCGGCCCGATGCCGCGAAGCGCGGGGTGAAGCTGGAGATCTCGCAGCAACCCGCATCGCTCGAGGGAGATCAGACCCTGCTCGTCGCGGCAACCATCAACTTAATCAAGAACGCGATCCAGGCATCCTCCTCTGGAGGGTTTGTCGAAGTGGGCGGGCAGACGGTCAACGGGCACTACCAGATTGAAGTCACGGATCACGGGGCTGGGATTCCAACCGAGCTGCAGCCACGGATATTCGAACCCTTTTTCACTACCCGAGAGAAAGGAACCGGCCTCGGATTGGCTTTGGCACAGAAGATTGTCCGCGCCCATTGCGGGGAGATCGACTTCAGATCCACACCCGGATTCACCACCTTCCGGTTGCGATTGCCGCTGGCTGGCTCGCCTGTCCGAGCGGGAAAAGGATAGGGTACAGGCAGACAGATGCCCCGCGTGCTCATCATCGACGACCACGACACGATGCGAGAAGGGATGTGCGTCACCGTCCAAAAAAGCGGGTCCGACGCCTTCGGCGTGCGTTCCGGCCCGGAAGGGCTGGCGGCCTATCGCAAGTCGCGTTTCGACCTGGTGATCACCGATCTCAAAATGGAGCAAATGGACGGCATCGAGGTGGTGCGCCAGCTCAAACAGATCGATCCCGATGCGGTGGTGATGGTGGTCACCGGATTCGGAACGATCGAAACAGCCGTCGCCGCAATGCAGCAGGGCGCTTACGACTTCATCACCAAGCCGTTTACACCCGACGTGCTCCGGGCCAAGGTCGAGCAAGGGCTCCAGATCGCGGGGATCCGCTTGCAACTGCAACGCGTGAGCGCGCACAACGAGATCCTTTCTGGCGATGCGGCGGCCGCCGCTGGATCGATGGTAGGTCGCAGCGAGCCGATCCAGCGGCTGATCGAGCAGGTCCGCCGAGCGGCCAACAGCGACGCGACGATTTTGATTTTCGGAGAGACCGGAACCGGAAAAGAACTGGTGGCACGGTTGGTTCATGAGCTGTCTCCACGCAAGAGGGGGCCATTTGTGGTGGTCCACTGCGCGGCGCTCGCGGAAACGCTGCTCGAGAGCGAGCTCTTTGGCCACGAGCGCGGCAGCTTTACCGGGGCATCCAGGAGAAAGCTGGGCCGATTCGAGCTAGCGGACCACGGCTCGCTGTTTCTCGACGAGATCGGCGAAATCTCTCAATCGATTCAAACCAAGCTGCTGCGCGTCCTCCAAGAAAAGGAGCTGCAGCGAGTTGGAGGCGAGCAGACTATTCATGTGAACGTGCGAGTCATCTCCGCCACCAATCGCGACCTCAATGCCGAGGTCCAAAGCGGGCGCTTCCGCGAGGATCTCTTCTACCGTTTGCATGTGGTGCCACTTCGAGTCCCGGCGCTTCGCGATCGGCCGGATGACATCCCCCTCCTGGCCGCGCACTTCGTCGCCAAGCACGCGCCAAGGATCAACCGGAAGGTCAACGGCGTGAGCAAGGCGGCGCTGCGGTTGCTGACGCTCTACGGGTGGCCGGGCAACGTGCGAGAGCTGGAGAACGTGATCGAGCAGTCGCTAGTATTCGCCGAAGGAGAGCAAATCGAAGCAACGGACTTGCCCCCGTTCCATAAGATGGGTCCACTGAGTTCCAGTACCGCCCGGCTGCCGATCCTGCGAGGAGATACGAGCCTTTCGCAGATCATGGAGGATGTCGAGGCGCAGCTGGTCCTGCAGGCCTATGACAAGTGTGGTCGCGTCAAGGCGGACACGGCACGTTTTTTGGGAATTACGATCGCCAAGCTCTACCACAAGCTTGAAAAGTACGGACTGATGGAAAAGAGCGAGGAGCCATCCTCCGACCATTGAGTCTGAGCGCTCGTTCGATGGGAACTTCCGAATCCAAGATCGCTGAGACGCTGGCGGGACGAGCCCTGGAGCTCTGCCGAATCCCGAGTCCGATTGGACAGGAACGAGCAATCGCGGACCACATCGAGGCCTGGGCATTGCGCCATTACCCGCGCGAGCAGGTATTCCGCGAGTCGGATTCCCTCGTGATTGGCAAACTGTCGGACGCATTACCCACTCTGCTGCTGCTGGGTCATCTCGACACGGTTCCTGGGCATTGGGTGGACCGTGAGCCGCGGATCGAATCCGGCCGGCTTTACGGCTTGGGTAGCTCCGATATGAAGGGCGGGTTGGCGGTGATGATGCAGCTGGCGGAGACGCTTTCGCCTCGGGCGCGGGCCTTCAACCCGGTGCTCGTGTTCTACGAACGCGAGGAAGGCCCCTACCTGGAAAGTGGGCTGGGAAGACTTCTGGAGCGGCTACCGGAACTGACTTCGGTGGCATTCGCAATCGCTATGGAGCCGACCGACAACGTGGTCCAGGTGGGAGCGATGGGCACCCTCCATGCGACGCTGACGTTCCGCGGCAAGGTGGCCCATTCCGCTCGCCCCTGGCAAGGCGAGAACGCGATTCACAAGGCGGGTCCGCTTCTGGCGGAGCTGCTCGCGCTCCCACGGCGACAGGTGTCCTTCAACGGTCATCTGTTCTTTGAGGTGTTTTCGGTAACGAAGGCGTCGGGAGGGCGGGCCCGCAACGTCATCCCCGATCACTTCGAGATGAATCTCAATTACCGATTCGCACCGGGAAAGAGCATCGAGCAAGCGAAGGAGGATGTCTTCCAGAGGGTGGCGGGCCGGGCGGAAATTGAGTTCACCGATACCGCGCCGTCCGGTCGCGTTTGTACCGACAATCCGCATTGCAAACGCCTGCTCGCGGTGACGGGATTACCCGCCGACGCGAAGCAAGCTTGGACCGACGTCGCCCGGCTCACCTCGATCGGAATCGATGCGGTCAACTTCGGGCCGGGAGAATCGGCTCAAGCCCATCAGAGCAACGAAAGCGCTCCGACCGGAGCGCTTGCACACGCTTACGACAAGCTGATGCGCTTTTTGTCCGCCTGATCGGATGCTTGGGGCTCGGCGATTGGGACGGTCTCATGGAATCGGGAGAGATCCAGCGTTCGCTCTCCATTCGGCAGAAGCGAAAACACATCCGCGAAGCGCGCATTGAACACGATCTCTTCGGCTCCGTAGGAATGCCGAGCGTGGATGCTTTGGGAAAGCGTTTCATCAATCCCAGTGAGGGAGACCACAATCTCAATCTCTTGCTCGAGAAGGCTTTTCGGCGTCGCACCATGCAGAGGGCTATTCGGACCAATTGGGTGCAGCACCGTCCAGGACAGTGCGAACGCGGGCGATTGACTTCGGATCAGCGAGAGATCGTGAATCTTGCGAATGGACTCGCCTTCCTTCGTAAGCTCGTCGCGAAGCAGCGTTACCCGAAGCTGGGCCTCGACCACATGGCTTACGCGCTCGTTGGCAACGCGGAACATCAATGTCGGTACCCCGTCGCGCGGGGCGATGACTGCCACCCGACTGAACAGCAGCCGAGCCGTGGGGCGAGAGAACTTCGCGAAAGTCAGACCAGTCGCCAATGCCAGGCCCAATAGGCCGACGATCGACTCGAGCGTGACCAGAATGTTGGCGAAGAAATTCTTGGGGTACATCACGCCGTAGCCAATCGTCCCCATCGTCTGAATGCTGAAAAAGAAGGCGTCCCAAAACGAGCCGGGCTTCGCGCCGGCGAGCCCATCGGTCGACAGGTAGCCAATGGCAAAAAGCAAGTTCGAAAAAAGAAACAGGAACGCCACCCCGCCGAGTACAAGCCACCAGGAGGCGCCGATCAGAAAATGGTACACGTCACGCAAGCCGGGGCCTGGCGTACCGATGATCTCTACCTGCAGTTTGCGGCTGCGGAACACCCGCCGGTGATGGATGTGAGATCGTTTGATGGCCACGTGTGCGAGAAGGCTAACAGCCGTGACACCCAGAAAAAAGCGCCGTCAGGCCCGTAGCGCGGCGATCGCAATCGCCGGCACTTTGAGCCAGCTGGGAGCCATCTCGAAGTCCACCAGCCGACGCACGAGCTGGGGCAAGCTGCGGTGGCCCGGAAACCACGGCGCGACCGGAAAGCCCTTGAGCGGCGCTCGGAGTACGCACTTCTCGATCTCTTCGAGCATCAACGTGTTGTGGACCCAGCCACGACCGCTTTGAATGTCTCCCAAGGTGTCCGACGGGTGCCCGCCCCAGGGAGGGGAGCCGAGCGCAAACACCGCCGCCGGCCAGGCATTGAGGGCCACGGTGCCGTACCGAAGATCGCGAATTGCCTTTTCAACCGCGGCGTTGATTCGTGGATCGCGTAGCGATTGGGGATGCACGATCAAGGTGGCGCAAAGCGTTCCCCAAACGTGCTCGTTGAGGAAGGCAACCGCATCTTCTAGGAAGGAGACCGGGTCTTCCGTGGCCAGAGCGGTTTCGGACAGGATCGTGCACCACGGCTCCTGGTTGAAAATCGGGTCCTGGGTGCGGCTCGAGTCGACGTCGGGGATCAGCGCGTAGGGAAGCTCGCCCGCGCCGGCAGTTCCGATCGTCCGAACGTCCTTGCGGCCGGCGGTGAACTGAGTCCAGCGCTCGAGCGCACCTGGATAGTAGGCCTTGCGGACCGAGCCTCGAGCAAGGCCTTTTTCGATCAGCTCAAGCATCGGGGCCCGCTGGTTCCAGTTGCGCGCCGTCACCAGCAGCTTCGCCGAATTGCAGTTGAAAGACGCATTGTTGCAGACCATGCCGGCGATATCCCGCGCCTGAAACCAAAGCTCGTCCTGGCGGTAGGGACCGGGGACGATGATGACCGGGCTGATGTTGCCCAACTCAGACGTGATCTCCTTTTTCAACAATGGCTCGCCCCGTCGCTTGCGCGCGTCACGCTCGGGCCCCGCAGCTCCCCAAACCAGCAGGTCGTGCGTCTTATCGGAGCCGGTGATGTGAATCTCATCGACCGCGGGATGGTTCGCCAGGTACGAGCCTTCGTCCGCTCCGCCATAGACAATCGCCAGGTAACCCTTTTCGATCGCCGGGGAGAATGCCCGTTCCAGCAAGGGTCCCAGGTACGCGTTTACCGGGTTCATCTTGAGGATGCAGACCTTGCCCTCGACGAACATCTTGTATGCGCAGTCGGTCGGAGGAATGGCGTTGACGTTGCCGGCGCCAAGGACGACGCACAGTTTGCTCGAGTGAGGCGTTCGATAGAATGAGGCCTGATGCTGACGGAGGTTCTTTTCCGTGATCCCCGCTTGTAGGTGGACTTCCACCGAGTACTTGGGGAGAAGGATCGAATCCAGCGCGCTCGCGGGGAACACGTTGATCGCCAGCCGTCCATCCGGAAGAGACTTCATCCACGATCTGGGAATCCTCGGCGTGCCCTCCTGCTGCACGTCCTGCAATGCTGCCTCGAGCAGCCGGAGGTTGCGGATCACGATCCACGGACCCGACAGCCATTCTTCCCCCGCAATCGAGCGATCGGGATCGATCCCCTTGGCGCGACATGCGGCGAGCACGCTCTCCTCGGCAATCGCGCGATATCCTTGCCGCATCTGCCGCAGCAATTGGATTCGGTCCGGGATGCCAAGGCGCGCGAACCGAGTGCTCGCGCCTTTCACTCGGTCAATCGTTGCCGCGAGGGCGGGAACCGTCCGCGGTTCTGGCGATTGCAACGCTTGCATGGGTCGCTCCCTTCAAGCGCGAAGAATTGCCACCCGATCCTACGGACAACAAGCGCTTTCTGGACAGGGCTCCATCTCGGGGCGCGGCAAAGCAGCGTCGGCGTGCCACGTCATCGGAATCAGGCGGCGCGGCTTGACCTTTTCGTCAGGCGAAATGACCAGGATCAGCTGCCCGCCGTTGTAGTCGCCAGCGTGCTGAAACAAAGAGCCCTCCCGCCCAAGCGTGAGCACGGTACTGGAAATCACTACGTTGCTTGGAAGCTGGGAAATGATCACTTCGACGAACGCGGTCCCGCGCTTGATGTCGGCCAACCGGATCGTTGCGGATCTCTGATTCGGCAAGGTGATCTCTGCCGGCTTCGACTTGTGAATCGCGATCTGGTCACCCGAAAGACGCTGATAGGAGGTGAAGGCGAAGCCTTTTTGTGAAAACTGCTTCCTCATCCCATCCAGGTCGGGCGGATCGACGGTGGAACCCTGGTTGGAGGCCAGCACCACCTGGGTGCGGACCTGAACCACGGGGTCGTCGGCGAGAGCGAGACCCGGCACCCAGAGGGTGACGAAGAAGATCGCTGCGCCCAGAAAACCAGCGGCCCGGCCAGCCGCGATTGTCACAGTTCGCCTCCCCGCGGGCGTTGTTGCTTCAACGGTTGTTTTTGGATCGGCTCAGGCTGGCTGTCGAGGTTTTCGTTGTGGTTCTCGTTGGCTTGCGCTGCCTGCGCCGCGGAGTCGAGAACATGGCGATGATTGACCAGCCAGATGATGGTGTTGCCTTTGTCGCCCTTCATCACCACCGGGGCGACGTGAGCCTCAGGCTCTGTGCTGACCCGCTGTACGCTCAATTGAGCACTGGCGTATCCGGTGGGTGGGCGGCTTCGCAGCGCAATCGGAACCGCGATCAACACCGCGACCGCAGCGGTTGCCAGCGAAGAAATCATCGCCCCTCGGTGGTACGCGAACAGCTCGCTCAAGGTCAGTTTCCAACGTTCCCACAGCGGCACTCGGTGGGGCTCGATCTTCGCCAACACCTTGTCGAAGAAATCCGAGAAGTCCGCCTCGTCTGCTCGCATCTCCATGCCGATCCGAACCATCCCCGAGGTCGCCCGGAGGTCACTAACCCGCGCAGAACAGTCACGGCAGGTGGCAAGGTGGTGCTCAATCTGTACCCGACGCGCTGGCGCCAGTTCCCCGTCGATGAAGGCGGAAAGAGAGGGGAACCAGCTTTGGCAGTCAGTTGGAGTCATGGGACGTCGATCAGGGGTGTCAAAGACATCGACGGGTTATCTTCATCGATATTCGAGCCTGGCTCAGCTTCGACGTAGGTTCGCATCTTCCCCCTCTAAGTCTAGGTATTTACTAAGTATTTTCTGCATGTGTGCCCTGGCATGAAAGAGGCGGGACATGACCGTGCCTTTGGGAACCTTCAGAATGCGTGACAAGTCCTCATAAGCCATGCCCTCCAGCTCGCGCATCAGCAAAACTTCGCGATGCTTTTCAGGGAGTTGCTGGATCGCTTCCTCAATCTTGCGGGCCAATTCCTTCCGCAGCACGCCGTGTTGTGGGTTGGTTCCCAGCCGAGATCCGAGAAATCCAAGGTAGCCGTGCTCCAGCTCAGTCTCGGCGGTCTCGTCAAATTCCACCTGCTCCCTCCGACCCCCGGCTGCACGCCGTCGCAACAGATCGATGCAGAGGTTTCGCGCGATCCGGAACAGCCAGGTCTCGAAGCTGGCCTCACCCTTGAAGTAATCCAAATGCTTGTAGACCTTGGCAAATGCCTCCTGGGCAATCTCCATCGATTCTTGCTTGTCCCGGACCATTCCGAGCGCGAACGCGTAGAGTTTCTTCTGGTAGCGCTCCACCAGAATCCGAAAGGCTCGCTGATCGCCGCTGCGGACGCGCTTGACCAGGGTGAGGTCGTCGGTAGCCAACGCGCGCTGGACCTTAGCAGCGATTCCGACTGCGTGTGGGTCTCACGCCCAGGATCGGGGGTGCCTCAATACCTCGACCAGCCGGGCCTCTTCGCTTCCCAGTTCCGGCTGAAAGTCGTAGACCCATCGGACCCGCGGGGGCAGAGACATCAGGATCGATTCGGTGCGGCCACCGGTCTCGAGCCCGAAAACCGTGCCTCGATCATAGAGTAAATTGAATTCCACGTAGCGTCCGCGACGGATTTCTTGCCAGTCGCGCTGGGCCGGGGTGAAGCGCAACGACTTGCGGCGCTCCGCAATCGGAAGGTACGCGGGAAGGAACGCTCGGCCGCAATCCTGGACGAAGTCAAATTCTCGCTCCAGGTTGCCGCCGATGTTCTCGAAGAATAGCCCGCCAACGCCACGGCATTCCCCGCGGTGCTTCAAATAGAAATATTCGTCGCAGGTCCGTTTGAACCGCGGATAGTAGGCGAGGTCGTGCCGATCGCAGACTTGCTTCAGCGTGCGGTGGAAGTGCACCGCGTCTTCCTCGAATAAATAGTACGGCGTCAGGTCGGTGCCGCCTCCAAACCAGGCTTTCGATCCTTGGACGATAAACCGCAGGTTGGCATGCAGGGTAGGCACCAGCGGGTGCGCGGGATGAAGCACCAGCGAGATGCCCGCCGCGAAGAACTCTCGCCCTTCGCCCGCCAGCCGCTCCGCGAACGACTGGGAGAGCTCGCCGAATACCGCCGAAGTGTTCACCCCCGCCTTTTCGAAGACCGCTCCGCCTTCCAAAATTCGAGTCGAGCCGCCACCCCCTCCCTCCCGGACCCAAAGATCCTCTCGAAAGCTGCCCTCCCCATCGGTGCGTTCGAGGGCGCGGCAGATCTCGTCTTGCAGCGAGCCGGTGAAGGCAACCATGTTTCCCTTCAGCAACTCGACGGTGGCACTCACAGGATCCGGATCAGTGGATGGGGCTCTCGGTTTCGACCAAGACAATCGGCCCGAACTTGGCTTCGAACTTGGCAACGTTGTCTTGCATCGCAATCAGAAGGCGCTTCATGTGCTTGGGGTTGGTGATGATCCGAGAGCGCACCCGCGCCTTGGGCTGCTGTGGCTGAACGTAGATGAAGTCGATCGTGAACTCAGTTTCTGTATGGTTTACCAGCGCCATGTTGATGTATTGGCCGTCAGCAATGTTGTCGTCGAGCTGAATTTGCAGCTGGATTTCGGGCGTCTTGGGTAGGTCAGCCATGTCAAAGTCCATATCGCTTGATCTCTCGGGTTGCTAGGGTCTTCGACATGGCCAGCACCGTTCCGATGGACCCCGAGAAGACGGCGCCGTTTCAACTGGGCGAGGGGCATCAAGCGTGTCTGATGCTGCACGGCTTCACCGGCAGCCCATGGGACTTGCGTCCATTGGGCGAGGTTTTGGCCCGCAATGGGTACTTCGTGTCTGCGATCCAACTGCCTGGGCACGGCACCACGCCCGAGGCGATGGCCAGCGTCAGTTACGCTGACTGGAAAGCGGCCGCTGAGCGCGCGCTTTTGCAGATCGACGGATTTCGACAAGTCTTCATCGTTGGGCTGTCGATGGGGGCGCTGTTGGCACTGATTGCCGCGGCCGCGCATCCAGATCGCGTCGCAGGACTGGCATTGATCGCGCCGGCGATGCGCTTGCGCGGTTTGGGACCCAAGCTCGCGCGCTGGGGTGCGCCTTTGGGGCTACTGCGTTGGTGGCCCTATGTCAGCAAGCCCAGCACCGATATCCAGGATCCGATTCAGCGACAAGCCGCACCCCTTCTGCCTGCTTTTCCATCGGCACGACTGGTGGACCTGTGGATGCTTCAAGATGAGGCGGCGCAGGTGGCTCCGCGGATCCGCACCCCAGTCCTGATCGTGATGGCGGACCATGACCACGTGGTCTCCCTCAAGGGAGGGGTTTGCCTCGCGCGAGCGCTGACCCATTCGCGTCGGGTCCACTGGGTTCGGATCCAACAAGGCTTTCACATCATCCCGCGCGACTTTGGCCGTCAGGCGCTTGCCGATCAGGTGCTTTCGTTCTTCCGCGGGACCGGAGCAGAGCATGCCCCTCAAGTACCTCCTGGCAATTGACCAGGGAACGACCGGAACGCACGTCTCGCTTGTCGATTCCAAGCTTCGCCTGGCGGGAAGCTCCTACTGCGAGCTGCGCCAACACTTCCCCAAGCCAGGTTGGGTGGAGCATGACCTCGGCGAAATTTGGAGCTCGGTCGAAAGCTGCATCAGCAAGGCGATCCGCGATGCCCACATTCGCCCGCAACAGATTTCGGGGATTGGGATTACCAACCAACGCGAAACCACCGGGCTGTGGTGGAGGCGCAGCGGAAAGCCGCTCCACCGAGCGATCGTCTGGCAGGATCGACGAACCGCGTCCGATTGCGCGGATCTCAAGCAGCGCGGGGTGGAAGACCGGGTTCGCTCCTGCACCGGATTGGTGCTCGATCCGTATTTCTCCGGCACCAAGCTCCACTGGCTGCTCGAACATCTCAAGGACGCGCGGCGCCAGGCGGAGTCGGGCGAGCTGTGTTTTGGCACGATCGATACTTGGCTCGTCTACAAGTTGACCGGCTCAAGGGTTCATGTCACCGACACCTCTAACGCCAGCCGAACCCTGTTGATGAACCTGCGCACGCTCGCCTGGGACCCTGAGATGTGCAGTCTGCTCGCGGTACCGATCGCCGCGTTGCCGCAAATCCGTAGCTCGGCGGAGATCTATGGGCACACCTTGGGGCTTCGCTCGTTGCCGGATGGAATCCCGATCGCGGGGATGGCCGGCGATCAACAATCAGCGCTCTTCGGGCAGGCTTGCTTTGCGCCGGGCGATGCAAAGTGCACCTACGGCACCGGGGCTTTTCTTCTGATGAACACCGGGGAATCCATCGTCGAATCGCGCAACGGTCTTTTGACCACGGTGGCCTGGACCCTCAACGGCAAAACGACCTACGCGCTCGAGGGCAGTTGTTTCGTCGCGGGAGCCGCGGTTCAGTGGCTGCGAGATGGCTTGAAGCTGATCAAGCGCTCCTCGGATGTCGAAGCGTTGGCGCGAACCGTCAAAGAAACTGGCGATGTGGTCTTCGTTCCAGCGTTGAGTGGATTGGGCGCACCGCACTGGAGGCCGGACGCCCGCGGTCTGATCGTCGGGCTCGACCGTTCCTCCACGGCTGGGCATCTGGCGCGCGCCGTCCTCGAAGGAATCGCGTTACAGGTCACCGACCTGGCTACGGCGATGCGCGCCGATGCGGGATTCGATGTCTCTTCTTTCAAAGTCGATGGCGGAGCGGCCGCCAACAATCTGCTGATGCAGCTTCAAGCCGACTTTCTCGAAACCACGGTGGTTCGGCCTCAAAATTTGCAAACCACCAGTCTCGGCGCGGCGCTATTGGCGGGGATGGGAACGATGCTGTGGCAGAGCGTGGAGGAGATCCGGCGAGTCTGGAAGGCCGGCCGCAGCTTTGCTCCCAAGATGTCCGCGCCGGAACGCGAGCGTTATCTGGCAAAGTGGCGCCGAGCGGTTGCAGCGGCATAGTCCACCGCGACCGGCTAGGAGCCGCTGAGCTTTTCGTCCGGCGATAGCTCTTTGATCTCTTTCTTGTCGATTCCCAGCAGAAAGAGCGGCTTTTCCGCTTCGCGGTGGTCGTTGAAGGAAGTCATTCCGGTTGCGCCCGGAAAATCCTTGATTGCGGCCAACCGGGTACGAAATCCTTCGCGGTCGAGGGATCCTCTCGCGTCCTGGAGAATCTTGCGGAATATCCTTCCCGAGTCGTATCCGGTCGCCTCCAGCAATCCGGGTGGGCGAATCTGGTCTTTGTAGGCGTCCCGGTACGCTTCGACGAATTGCGCGGTCGTGGAACGAGCGGACTCGGAGTAGAACCCGTCGACGTAGACCGAGCAACTCACGAACTTGCCGCCCCGCTCGATCAGCTCAGGAGCTCCGCTCTGCCCCTTGCGCGAGCCCCATTGGTCGGAGCCCAGCAACGTCACCGTCTTCAGATCGTGTCGGCCAGTGGTCTTGCGAATTCGCTCAATGTCGCCTGGATCGCACGCATTGGTGACGATGTCCTCCACCGCCAAGGCCGGTGCTACCAGGCCGACCCGTTCCCAGGCATCCGGAATGAAGATGGCATCGAAGTCAATCACCGGCTTGAGCAGAGAGCGCACTTTCTCCAGCGCTTTGCGCTTTCGGAATGGATCGAGCTTGGACACGGCGATCTCCCGGGACTTCTCCATGTAATCCAAGCGGTCCTCGAGGTAGTAACGCCCCACCAGCTTTTTCACTTCCGCGGTGAAAGTCGTCTGATCAAAGGCGTAGGTCTCCGCGCCCCGGATCGCTCCGCCGCGAGCGGTCACTTCGTCCCAGAACTTGTTCGCCAGGTCCACACCGTAAGGAATGTTGGGGTACATCAGCGCGAAGCTCTTGAAGCCCAAGGTCTTCATCGCGTAGTCCGCGAGCGCTTTCGCCTGCGCCGAGTTGGTCAACATGTTGCGAAACACGTGCGGGCCGATGTCCGTAATTCCGTCGGTGCGAGAGAAGGTGAGGATCGGTACCCCGAGCTCTTCGGCCACCAACGCGCCTCGGCGGGTGTCCTCCCAAATGGGCCCGAGGATCGCGATCGCGCCCTCGTCGAAGGCCAGCTCCTCCACCGCCTTTGCGGCAAGGTTGGGCTCGCCCTGGGAGTCCTTCACCACCACTTCGATGTCGCTGCCTTTGAGGGCGAGGGAGATTCCCCGCAGCACCGCGTCTCCGATCGGCTTGTAGCGACCGCTCATTGGCAAGATCGCTCCGACCACCTTGGGTCGGATCTCTCCGCGCTTTCGCGAACGGTTGAGCAACTCCTGGGCCTGGGCGGCGAACGGATGCTGAGGCGCTTCCTTGAGGAACCTCTGCAGGGTTTCCTCGAGCCGCGTCCAGTCCCGCAGATGGTAGTAGATCCGCGCCAGCTTGAAGGTGATCAGCGGCCAGGCGGGGCTCGATGGAGACAAGTCCTCTGCGGCCTTGGCGATGTCTACGAATTCGGCCTTGCTTTCGATCAGCTCCTCAAACTTGTCGAGTCGCTCTTTGGTCTCTTCGGGAGTCTTGGCTTCTTGAAGTTGCCCCAACGTAATGCGTAGTGCCTCGGCATACAGCTGCGCGCCTTCGGCGGATCGCTCCGCCGCCTCGAGGATTTGGGTGCGTTCTGCTCCACTGGCTCGCTCAGCGAGAGGGCGCAGGGTTTGGTACGCGTCCCGATAGTCGCGCAGCTGCATCGCGGACAATCCAAGCTTCAACTTCGCATCCTGCGCCTTGTCGAAGAGCGGATTTTCGAAGAGAAGCTGGTTGAAGCTCTTGCGTGCGTTGGCGTAATCGCCCGAATCGAACGCGAGCACGGCCGCGCGGTAGAGAGCCTCCTGCGCCGCAGTGGTCTCCGCATGGGCCTTGTAGACCGCGAGGTAGGCGTCAATCCCTTTTTGCGGAGAGCTGCTCTGCGCAATGCGTGCCGCCCTTTCCAGGGCCTCATCCGCCGCCACGTTTTTCTTCGGCTCATACTGCGGCCGAGCCTCGGGCCGTTCGGCGAACACCCCGCTCGGTGCGCGCGCGCAACCGGTCACCCACCAGGCAAAGCCCAGACTGGCGGCAACGAGTTGCGGCCCAAGTCGGCGGAATGGGAACAGGCGTAGCAAGCTCAACCGAAAAGCTCTCTTACCTTGTCAAAGAAGCTCTTGGACTGCGGATTTGTATCCTCGCCAGAAATCTGGGCGAATTTCTCCAGAAGCTCCTTTTGCTGTCGAGTCAAATCCGTCGGCGTTTCAACCACCACCCGAACGTGTTGGTCCCCTCTTCCCGCGCCGCGCAGGTGCGGAATGCCACGCCCTCGCAGTCGAAACGTCTTGCCCGTCTGAGTCCCCGCCGGAATCTTCATCTTCACTTTGCCGTCGAGCGTCGGCACTTCAATCTGGGTTCCCAGGGCCGCCTGGGTAAAGGACACGGGCACTTCGCAGAGCACCTCAGTCCCCTCGCGAATGAAGATCGGATGCGGCCGCACATGCACCACGACGTAGAGATCGCCTGGTGGGCCACCGCGCTCACCAGGCTCTCCCTCGCCCGCCACCCGGACTCGAGTACCCGTGTCGACACCCGGAGGCATGGTGACCGTCAGTTCCGATTCGCTCTCGTAGCTGCCAGCCCCGCGGCATTTGGTGCAGGGGTCGGAGATGATCTGCCCGGTGCCGCCGCACTGATTGCACGGACGAGAAACCGAGAAAAATCCCTGCGTGAACCGCAGCTCGCCCGTTCCACCACAGGTTGGGCAGCTTCGAGCCGAGCCACTCTTGGAACCGGACCCATTGCAAACCTCGCAGCGCTTGGGCTTTGGAATCCGAACCTTCACCTCGCTGCCGAAGGCGGCCTCTTCAAATGAGATTTCGAGGTTGTACCGAAGGTCGGCGCCGCGAGCCCGCGCAGTCCGGCTCCGCCTGGCACCGCCAAAAATCTCTCCAAAGATGTCTCCGAAGATGTCGTTGACCGAGCCCGAAAACCCAAAGCCCTCGAACGGACTCTGGGAATGCCCGAACTGGTCGTAGCGCGCCCTCTTCTCGGGATCCGAGAGAACTTCGTAGGCCTCCGAGGCTTCCTTGAACTTCTCCTCGGCTTCTCGGTTGCCGGGGTTGCGATCGGGATGGTACTGCAGCGCTATCCGTCGATACGCGCTCTTGAGATCCTGAGCATTGACCTCGCGGGAAACCCCGAGCACCTCGTAGTAGTCGCGCTTCTGTACTGCCGCCATGTGCCGTCTAAGCTTTCAAAGTTATTAGAGAATCAATCGTTGTGCGTCGGACTATAACGCACAACTGTAGGGCGGCAATCCGAGGAAACACCCCGCCGCCCAGAAGGGCAATCGATTGCAGCACCCAATTCCGCGTGCGAGATTGCCCTACGCCTTGGCCGCCAGCCCAGCTCCCGCAACCTTTCGGCGCCTGCTGGCTTACGTGGCACCGTATCGAAGCCGAGTGCTGCTTGGGTTGGCTGCTGCTCTGGTCGGCGCCACGGCGACTGCGCTCTACGCCTATCTGGTGGGACCGCTGCTCCGCGCTGTCTTGACCGAAGCGAAGGTGCAATGGGGGCCCTGGTCGATCGAACGAGGAGACCTCGCATGGAAGCTGCCGCTGATCGTCACCGGGCTCGCGGTGCTCAAAGCTGCGGCGCAGTTTCTTCAGATGGGTTGGACTCACGCCACCGCACAATCCGTGACCGCCGACATCCGCCGCGATCTTTTCGCTCGCTTGCTGGAGCTTCCGCCGCGATATTTCGAGGCTCGGCATTCGGGAGAGCTGTTGTCCCGCTTTACCGCAGATGTGGCGCGAGTTGAATTTTCAGTCACTCAGTCCCTCACTTCATACCTCCGCGACGCACTGCAGATTTTGGCGCTGCTGGCGATCTGCTTATGGCTCGACGCGCGGCTGTTTCTGCTGGCCTTCATCCTCTTGCCCGCCGCGGTCATCCCCGTCTCCCGTTTTGCCCGTTCGCTCAAGAAAGTGTCTTCGAGCACACAAGCAAGTCTGGGCCAGCTCACGGAGCTGACGGCTGAACAGCTGGCGAATCTTCCGATCATCCAGGCTTACCGCGCCGTCCCACGAAGCCTGGCTCGATTCCACACGCTCCAGTCCCAGTATCTGCGCGTGATCGACCGTTCCTTGCTACTGCGTGGGGCATTTACGCCGACTTTGGAGTTTCTCGGCATTCTGGGAATCGCGCTCGCCGTCGGAGTCGGAGCGCGCGCCGTTTCGGCCGAGCCCGCTCTGGCAGGCAAGCTGCTCTCTTTTCTCGCCGCCGCTCTTTTGATGTACCAGCCATTGAAGGGACTTTCGGGAACCTTGTCGCTCGTGGTGCAGGGCGTCGGATCGGCCCAGAGACTGTTCGAGATTCTGGACGAACCCGTGCCGTCGACCGGCACCCGCGAGGCCAAGCCGCTGACGCAGGAGATCCGTTTTCGAGAGGTGAGGTTTTCCTATCCCGGCAATCGCCAGGCGCTTCGTGACACTTCTCTTTCCATTCCAGCGGGCAAGCGCGTCGCACTGGTCGGGGAATCAGGCGCCGGAAAGAGCACGCTCTTTTCGCTGTTGCTAGGTTTCGCCTCCCCGGACGAGGGGAGCATCACCTGGGATGGCGAGGAGCTGAGCGTCTATCATGTTTCGTCGTTGCGATCGCAGATTGCCTGGGTGCCCCAGGAGCCGGTGCTCTTCTCGAAAAGCATCCGCTTCAACCTTCTCCTCGGGCGGCCGAAAGCCAGCGAGGAGGAGCTGTGGGAGGCCTTGCGACGCGCCCACGCCTTCGACTTTGTTCGGGACCTGCCGCGGGGCCTGGATGAGCCGGTCGGGGAACGCGGCTCGATGCTTTCCGGGGGACAACGCCAGCGACTGGCGATTGCGCGCGCCTTTTTGCGCCAACCCTCGGTTCTGTTGATGGATGAACCCACCAGCTCGTTGGACGCGGCCTCCGAGCATGAAGTGCAGGCTGGTTTATCGGAGCTGATGGAGGGCCGCACCACGATCGTGATCGCGCACCGTTTGTCCACAGTCCGCGATGCAGACTGGATCTATGTCCTTCACGCCGGCTCGGTGTTGGAGCAGGGTACGCATCACGACCTGGTTGCTCGCGAGGGACAATACGTCCACTTGCTTCGACAGGGCCAAGTGTTCTTTGAAAAGTCGGCGACCCGATGAGCGGATTGGGCACACTCGATTTCGGAAGGTGGTTATTTCGGTGGCGCAGTTACACGCCGATCCCGATCATCGCCGTTTTGTTGGCGGTGATCCTCAAATCCCACCCAACCGTTTTCGCCCGAGGCGAGGGCACTCAACTGTTGGTCGGGCTCGGGGTCGCGCTGGCGCTGGCCGGAGAAGCACTGCGCTTTTTTACGTTGGGGCAAGTCCCCGAGGGAACCAGTGGTCAAGGCTCCAGTTTGGAGGCTTCCGCGCTAAACACTCGCGGGCCGTACGCCTACGTGCGCAACCCGCTCTATTTGGGCAACCTGGCAATCTGTCTTGGGCTTCTGCTGGTTGCCAACCGAAGTTGGGCCTACCTGATCGGCCTTGCCTTCTTCGTCCTCCAGTACTTTTTCATCGTTCGCGCCGAAGAGAGTTTTCTGCGCGAAAAGTATGGCCGACAGTTCGATCGGTACGCCTCGCTCGTACCGCGATGGGTTCCGCGCCTCACGCCTGCGTACCCAGGGCGGCTGCGCGAAGGTTTCGACTTGGGCCGAGCGCTCAAGAAGGAGCACAATCCGTTCGCGGCCTGGACCAGCGGGCTTCTGCTTTTGCTGGGATGGAACTTCTACAGCGCCGGCTCGCTGACCGGGGCGCGGTTGGCTGTACTGATCTCGATCGAGGCAGTGGTGTTGACCTGCTTTGCAATCATCAAGGCCTACAAGCGGGGCTGGCTCAAAGCGCTCTAAGGACTTCTTTGTCGGCAAAGCCTTGCGATTGTGGGCCCACGGGTTACCGCTAGGAGTGGAGGCGAGTTTGCGGTTTATCCGCCACTTTGAGGGGAGATCGACGCTTGACCAGCTGCTTCAGGCCTCAAGCTGCCTGCTGAGCCCCAAGCAGGTAGCCGAAAGAATGGTGCAAGCCCAGCAGCAGGGACAGCAACCGGGGACGGTAGTCCCTCAGCTTTTCGAGGGAGAACCGCATTTCCAGGATCCTTCCACCGCGGCGCGACTGTACGGAAACCTGCTTGGCCTTTGGGATATACTGGTTGTCCACCCCGGCTTTGATTTCGAGCAGCCCCCGGTCCAGCCTCCGCCCAAAAGCGCGGAGCCCCCGCCTCCATTTGGCGAGGCGGGTCCCGATGGCCCCTGGGTTGCAAGCTGCTTCGCGTACCTGGAAGGACTTGACAAGAATGGATTAAATCGGCTGCAACACTCGTTTGAGAATCGGCAGGATACCCTTGTGGGGTATCTGGAAGAGCAGAATCTCACTGACGACGGCTTTGATACCGCCCGACAGCTGCTGTTCGAGCTGTTTGCGATGATCAGGCTGGGTTGGCCTCCGGGAATCCGAGCGGTTTCCCAGGCCGAACTCGAGGGGGACGCGGCGACTCAGATTCCCGAGGCGCTTTGGTCGTACGCGAAGGAGGTACTATTCGAAGCGGAGACGGACGAGAAAAGCCCACTGTCCGCAGACGAAGCCTCTCGACTGCGCACCCTGATCGATCGTGGGCTGAGGGCAATCTGGAACGCTCGCGAGGCAGAACAGACTGAGTAAGTGGAGCACGCTAATGGCGAAGGACCGAGATAACGACGAGGGCGGTGGCTTTACCGGTAAACGCAACAAGTCATGGCGCGAGATCGACGCCTTGCGTGGGAAAAGCAAGTACCACTCTCGCCAGGACGACCCCGCGCAGCAGCGCATCCAGCGCAGCGCAACCTACGAACGCTACAAGGCGGCAGCCAACGCGCTCTTCACTGGAGGCGAGCTTCCCGACGCGCTGGCAAAGACTTTCGACCCGGAGGGCAAACGCAAAGCCCAAAAGGACGCGATGTTGAAGCTGCGGGAGGTCCCGGATCGCCAGTCTTGGGTGGCGGCGGTGGTCGAGTACATCGAAAAGTATCCTGACCTTCCGGACGATCCGTATTTTCTGGACTCGCTGCTGGATCACCCTCGGGAGCGGATTGTCGACCAGTCCCTGACGAAGCTCGAATCGATGTTCGAGCAGGGCAAGCTGAAGGGCAAAGTCCCCAAGAGCCTCGATCAACGGCTAAAGGCAATCGAGCTGACCTCGCTTGATGGAGATCTACAAAAGCGCGCCAAGAGCCTCCGGGAGCGGATTCGGGCCAGCTCTTAAATGTCCTTCATCGATGTTCCAGTCGCGCACGGGCGGCTCGAGGCCATTTTCTGGAAAGCCGAGACGCCGCAGGGGGCGGTGGTGGTGTGCCATCCGCATCCCGCTCAGGGCGGGACGATGCACAACCATGTGACCTACCGGATCGCTAAGGCTTTTCGAGACCGAAGCATCAGTACCCTCCGGTTCAACTTTCGCGGGGTGGGCCGTTCCACCGGAACCTACGACGAGGGTCGAGGCGAGCTGGAGGATGCCAAGGCCGCGCTGGCGTTTCTTGCGAAGGAGATTCCCGGGGTGCCCCTCTATTGCGCCGGTTTCTCCTTCGGCTCCCGGATCGCCCTGAAGCTTACGGTCGAGGCCAAGGAGATCAGAGCGGTGCTGGCGGCCGGAATGGCGATCGACTTGTTCGACTTCGAGTTCATCGTCTCGCTCGATCGGCCCAAAGCGTTCATCCAATCCGAGCGCGATGAGTACGGTGATTTGGCCAAGGTCCAGGCATTGGTCGATCGCGCTCGACCGCCGAAGCGGCTGTTCGTCGTTCCCGACGCAGATCACCTCTGCACCAATCGCCTCGATGCCTTCGAGAAGACCGCGGCCGCGGCGGTCGACTGGCTACTCTCGGTCGCTGCGCCGACTAGCGGTTGATCACGAATGCGGCTGCGGAGTCGAGGTTCACCCGCAACCCATCCAACGCCTCCACCAGGCTGCGGTAATAATCTCGATGGATCGACAAGCGGGAATCGACCGCACTCCGCGAAAGGCCCTGATGCGCAAGCGACAGGGTCAGCCGTTTCTCGTTCGCCTCGCGTTCGGCCTCGATCGCGGCTCGAATTTTTTTCGCGAGTTGCCGCATCTGCTGCTGCGCTCCCTCGACCGCGAGCGCCGCAGCCTTGTCCACGAACGAACCGAGCTCCGGAAACGCCGAAAGCACTTCGTCGCCGCGCAAGGAGCGTCCTTCGGATTCAAGGATCGGAAGAAGCGAGGGATCCAGTCGAGGCGTACCCTGCGGCGTCCGGGCCACTGCGAGATGGATCAGCCAGCGATCCAAAAAGCGCGCGAGCTGTCTCGAGGGTACCCGCGCCCCTGGGGACGTATCATCCGGCTCGGGCGGTACGATGTGAAAGAGAAACTCGACGCCGCGAGAGGGCGCAACGCCGCGCTTTTCGATGTACCTCATCCCGTTGCGTCCGAACGGTCCATCTCGGAGAAAGCCGAGCAGCGCCTCGACGATGGGATGCCCAGTAGCGAAATAGTCGATCTCTTCCCGCTCAATCGCCGTGTCTCGCCAAAAGGTACCCAACACGACTTTGTCCTCGACGAGCGATAGGCCGGGAAGCGCTTCCACGGTCAGCTCACGCCCAAGGTGAAAGGCGCACTGGAACGCATCCACTTGCTCATCCGTGTCGACCCCGATTCCGACTTTGCGCGCCAGGTCGGTCACTGTTTCTTCCAAACGCTCATCCAACTCCCGGGCCAAACTCCAGAGCCCATCCTCCAGGTTGCCCTCGGGCTCGGTTTCGATCGCCAGGCGCTGGGAACCGTGGGCAACGAGCGCCTCGACTTCGCCTCGATCGAAGCTTCGCAGGTCCAGGAGAGGATCATAGGCGTATCGGATCGCGGCTCGAGCCGTCGCCACGCGCGTTTTCAATTCATTCGCATAAGCTTCGCGATCGGAAGGCGAGGCCAACGCCAGCTCCGCAAGTTTGGGCTCCACCTCCTCCAGGACCGCATCCAATCCGCCAATCGTCTCGCCGAATACCCCCACCGCGTCGGCAAACAAGGCGACCAGCTCCGCGGAAAACGTTCCCTCCGGTTCAAAGACATGAATTTCCACCGGCATTGACTGGCCGATCCGGTCCAAGCGGCCGATCCGCTGCTCCATCGCGGCCGGACTCCAAGGCAAATCGTAGTTCACCAGGTGATGGGAAAACTGAAAGTTGCGGCCCTCACCGCCAACCTCGGTGCAGACCAACACCTTCGGGCCCTCCGGATCTCGAAAGCGCGCCACTTGCCGGTCTCTTTCAATCAGCGGCAAGTCGCCGTGGTAGATCAGCGCCTCGATTGCTTCTTTGCGTAGCTCTTCCACCACCATCTCGAGCGTGGCCCGAGCCTCGGTAAAGACCAGGATCTTCGCCTTCGGCTCCTCGCGCCAAATCTCTTGAAGCACGCCCAGAAAGCTCAGGAACTTCGAATCGCGGATGGGAAGCTTGAGCTTGCTGTCCGCAAGCGCCTCGTTCAGAGCGGCAGGGGAGGACTCCAGGCGTCGAATCAGGTTGGCGAGTGCGGCGCCGCGCAGCTGCGAGCTGGTGCGAACCTTCTCCAAGGCTTCAGAGCGCGCGGCCAGCTCGGACTTCGGTACTTCAAAGCGATGCCGATGCAGCCGACGCTCGGAAAATCCCCCGACCACCACGCGGCGATTGCGAATCAGGGCCTCCGAAAGGCTGTACGTCTCGGCCAGATGTCCGAGCAGGGCTTCTCGATCTCGCAAGGTGCGAAGTCTCTCGTCGCCGGGAAATTGCTCGGCTAGCGCGCGCACCGCCTCGGACACCTGGCGACCTTCGAGCAAGCCCCGAACCGCGGCGGAGAGTTCCTCTTGGCGTCGCAAGCGCGCTTCGAAGTCGACCAGGCTGGGGGCGCTTTCGGGTTCAATCAGGGTGAGCAGCCGATGGTATTCTTCCGGATCGAGTTGCATCGGCGTGGCGGTGAGCAACAACAACCCCCAGCAGTTGCCGGCGAGCCCCCTTGCCAACTCGAAGGCCTTCTCCGCTTTGAGATGGTGAGCCTCATCGAAGATCACCAGATCCCAGTACGCCTCTTGGGACGATGCTTGCTGTCGATGCTCGTCGCCGCGAGAGAGCATTTCCAGGCTGGTGATCACATGGTCGAAGCGCGTCCAGGGAGACTGTCCGGGTTCTTCCTTGAGCGAGAGCGCGAAACGATCCGGATCGAGGAAGGTGAACAACTGATTGAATTTGTGAAACAGCTCCACCAGCCACTGGATGGTGAGGTGACTGGGCGCAACCACCAGCACTCGCCTGACCAGCCCGGAAAGGCGAAGCGCGGAGAAAATCATTCCCGCCTCGATCGTCTTTCCCAGCCCCACTTCGTCCGCGAGAATGAATCGAGGCCGCGGCGCGCTCAGTACCCTCTGGACGACACCTACCTGGTGGGGCTTTACCATCACCCGGGAAGCGAATAGGGCACCGAGCGCATCGCACCGGCGCTCGTCGTCGAGCATCAGCGCTTGGCGGCGCAGCAGAAAGTTTTTCGCGTCCCCCACCCGGCCTTCGCGAAGCATCGTGAGCGCATCGGGCTTGGGCGGAGGCACCTGAATTTCCGACTCCGGCCACTCGTCCTCGGTACCGTCCTCGAAACGAAGAACGTACCGGCGCAGACCTCGCGCTCCTTGCACCTCGCCGACAATCGTCGCGGGTTTTCCTTTCGAAGTTCGCACCGCGTCCCCGGGAAGGAGCCGTTGTGCGACCAGGGCTCCACCCTTGGTGGACACCAAAGTGGGGTTTCCTTCGCGTCCGGGAAACGACACCTGCGCGCGCAGACCCGCTTCGTGGAGGCGCACCAAATGACCGGTTCCCCACTCCGGCTGGGGCAGGTAGCGGACCTTCATTCCTTCGACGAGCTTGGTTGGCAAGCGTGCAGCTTTCACCGATCGAGTCCAATCCATATAACGACACTCGCCGCAACTGCCTACCCGGCACTACACCAGGGTTTTTTGAGGCCAGCCAGCGCGAGTCAGAAGACGTATTATTTTGGTGACCTTCCTGGAAGGCCTGGGCCTAAGCGGAGCTTGAAACGATATGGCGTGGCAACCTCCATCACCAAGCATCGTGTGGCAAGCGATCGAGGTTTATCTGAAGGTCGCGTATGAAGGCGCGCCTCCGATCAGGGTTGTGACCCGACTCAATGAGCTCCGCGCCTGCGGAGAGACGGGCTTTTACGCCAGCCGAGCGTTGGAGAGGGACCCTGAGCGCCCGGCGCGGTTGGCCCTGAGGCTGGGAAACCGCTTCTATCCGCACGCGAAGTTGGTGATCGAATCTACCCCGGATGGCAGCGGTGCCCTGTTCCATGCGGATTCCCATGACCGACACTGCTGCCCCGATCTCAGCTCGCCCGAGTATCCCGCGTTCCATCGATTAATGGAGCAGAATCAGCAAGTGGCGCAGGAAGTGGAGAAGGCTTGGGCAAAACAAGGCCTTCCGACCTTCCGCCAGCTGCTTCGCCAGAACGTTCAGCATCGCGTTCGCGCGAGCTAAATCCGCCGCAGATTGCTTGAGCCGCGCAGCGGTGTTCGATACAGAGGGTGGGCATCTATGACCACGAGTGAGGTGAATCATGATCAACGCTATCGTTCGCGTTCCCCCGCCTAAAAACGAGCCGGTGCTTTCCTATGCTCCCAACACTCCCGAGCGAACGGAGCTGAAGGAGGTGTTGCGGCGCTTCTCTTCCGAGCGGGTGGAAATTCCGCTGGTGATCGGCGGAAAGCAGGTGCGGACCGGGAAAACCTCGGAAGTCCGCATGCCGCACCGCCATGCACACCTGCTGGGGACCTATCACGAAGCCGATTCGACTCAGGTGGAGAAAGCGATCGCAGCGGCGATGGCAGCGAAAAATGCGTGGGCCAATACCGCCTTCCATGAGCGCGCCGCGATTTTCTTGCGGGCGGCGGAGTTACTCGCGGCCCGCTACCGTCCGCTGATCAACGCGGCAACGATGCTCGGCCAATCGAAGACCGCTCACCAATCGGAAATCGACGCGGCTTGCGAGTCCACCGACTTTCTCCGCTTCAACGTCCACTTTGCCGAACAGCTGATCACCCAGCAGCCGGAAAGCGGCCCTCAAATGTGGGACCTCACCGATTACCGTCCTCTCGACGGCTTCGTGCTCGCGGTCAGCCCTTTCAACTTCACCTCGATCGCGGTCAACCTGCCCACCGCTCCCGCGCTGATGGGAAACACGGTGGTCTTCAAGCCCGCCTCGACGGCCATCTACAGCGCTTGGGTGCTGATCGAACTCCTGCGCGAAGCGGGGCTTCCAGATGGAGTGATCAACTTCGTTCCCGGCAAAGGCAGCGTGGTGGGCGATACCGTCCTGCGAAGCCCCGATCTGGGTGGAATCCATTTCACTGGATCCACCGGCGTATTCCAGGGCATGTGGAAGCAGATCGGCGAAAACATCACTCGCTACCGCCAATATCCTCGGCTGGTGGGCGAGACCGGCGGCAAGGATTTCATCTTCGCCCACGCTTCCGCGGGCGAGGAGCTCGATTCCCTGGCGGTGGCGATCGTCCGTGGCGGTTATGAGTACCAGGGGCAAAAGTGCTCTGCCGTCTCGCGCGTCTACGCGCCAGAGTCGATTTGGCCAAAGCTGAAGGCTCGCCTTCAAGAAATGATCGCGGAGATCCGAATCGGCGATGTGGTCGACTTCCGCAACTTCATGGGTGCGGTGATCGACGAGAACTCGTTCAAAAACGTGTCCTCGTACATTGAGCTCGCCAAAAAAAGCAGCGATGCAACGATCATCGCAGGAGGCGAAACCGATCGCAGCACCGGCTGGTTCGTTCGACCGACTCTCATTCAGGTGACCAACCCGAAGCATCGAATCATGTGCGAGGAGATCTTCGCGCCCGTGGTCAGCGTCTACGTCTATCCGGATGCTCAATACGAGGAGATGCTGCGGGTGTGCGACCAGAGCGCGCCGTACGCGCTCACCGGAGCGATTTTCGCGCGCGACCGCAAGGCGATCAACATCGCGCTTCGTGAGCTGCGTTTTGCGGCGGGCAATTTCTACATCAATGACAAGCCGACTGGAGCCGTGGTGGGCCAGCAGCCATTCGGCGGCAGCCGGGCGTCCGGCACCAACGACAAAGCCGGCTCGGCTCTAAATCTCGTTCGTTGGGTTTCCGCTCGGACGATCAAGGAGAACTTCGTCCCGCCCACCCGATGGTCCTACCCCTTCATGGCAGCCGAGTAGAACCCAGTCGAGCCGAGCGTTTGCGCCGCCATCTGCGCGTGCGGCAATTTGCCGCGGAACTGTGAGCAAGCGGATGGGTATACTGTTCTTCCCCGCATCCCTCCATTCCCGCGGGGGCCGAGCGGGAGCGGAAGTTTCGACCACTTCCGCCTCCGCTCTTTTTTGACACCGCCGACGCTTGTACGCGAGGCTGGGCTCGGCGATGCGAGAGGTCGAAGCCCTCAATTTTTCCTGGTTCCTCAAGCTCCGCTGGGGCGCGATTGCCGCGGAGCTTTTGGTGTTTTTCGCCGGTGATCGACTGATGCATGTGGCGCTGCCGCTGGCGCCAATGCTTCTGATCGTCGGGGTGGCGGTGAGCACGAACGTCGGCGGTACCCTCTGGGCTCGCCGCCGCAAGTCGGTTCCGGGTTCCGCTTTGGCGGGGCTGATGGTGCTCGATTCGCTCCTTTTGACGGCAATGCTCTATTTTCTCGGCGGCGATTCGAATCCCTTTGCCGTCCTCTATCTTGTCAATATCGCGTTGGCAGCAGTTCTCCTCCCACCCAAGTGGACCTGGGGGATTACCGCTCTTTCGCTGATCTGCGGCGGGCTGTTGTTCCTCGGTCGATCGCTCGGGCCGGAGTCCAGCCGTGCCGTCTCGAACGATCCACTGGAATGGCAGCTGCGAGAGCTTTGGCTTTCGTTCGCGGTTGCCGCGGCGCTGCTCGTCTACTTCATCCAGCGTACGGTCCGGATGGTGCGCGAACGCGAGCGGATCGCAGAGTTAGCTCGGCAATCGGCGGAGCGACGTGGAAAGCTGGCTTCTTTGGCGACGCTCGCGGCGGGTGCCGCCCATGAATTGGCAACGCCCCTGTCCACGATCGCGGTCGCGGCCAAAGAGCTCGAGAGACAGCTGGAGCGCGGCCATAGTGTCTCGAACGCGATTGGCGACGCGAGGTTGATCCGCCAGGAGGTGGAGCGATGCCGCACCATCCTCTCGCAATTGGCGGCGGACGCGGGACAGAGTCGAGGGGAACCGTCCGAACCTTCTGCGGTGGTGGAGCTGGTGGAGAGCGCGCTGGGTGGGCTGGAGGAACGCCACCGAATCAAGGTGGATCTGGATCCCTCATGCAAGAATGCCACGCTCACGGTTCCACCGCGCGCATTCAGCCAGGCGCTCAAAGCGGTGGTCCGCAACGCTCTGCAGGCGTCCAGGGACGGTTCCCCGATCGTCCTTCGACTTCGACCGGATAGCGAAACTTTGCGGATCGAGATTTCCGACCAGGGGTTGGGAATGTCGCCGGAAGTGCTCGCGCATGCTGGAGAGCCATTCTTCACCACCAAGCAGCCCGGCGAGGGCATGGGGCTCGGCCTCTTTCTAACCCGTTCATTGCTCGAGCAGCTCGGGGGACGGCTCGAGCTGGCTCCGCATTCCCCGCGTGGAACGGTGGCGACGCTTGTGCTGCCTAAAGCGTCTCCCGGGGCAGGACTGTCCTCGTTCAGGTTCGCCTGATCAGCCTCGGGGAGGATGCTTCTGGAGTTTTCGTTGCAGCGAGCGTCGGTGAATTCCGAGGCGCCTCGAGGCCTCGGAGATGTTTCCTTGGCAATCCGCCAAGACCCGCTGGATATGCTCCCATTCCGCTCTGGCCAATGAAGGGGTTGGGGGTTGCTCGGGCGATACGGGCACAGATCCTGGGCGATCGCGGTTGAAGGCGCTGAGGATCTCGTCCGCATCCGCCGGTTTCGGCAAATAATTCGTTGCCCCCAGGCGGACCGCTTCGATTGCCGTGGCGATGCTGCCATAGCCGGTCAAGACAACGATCCGGGTGGTCGCGTCGATTGCTTGAAGCGCCTGCACCAGCTCCATCCCGCCGCGTCCCGGCATTCGCAAATCCACCACCGCCAACTCGGGCGACTGCGCCGTTGCAAGCTGGACGGCATCTTCGAAATTGCCGGCGGTTAGAACCTCCAGGCCCCGGTCCCGAAACGCGCGTGCCAAGCGCTCCCGCAGGGTCGCGTCGTCATCCACCAACAAAAGGGTGGGGTTCGAAGGTGCGCGAGAGTCGGGGGTGCCGAAATCGCTCATCGTCGCAGTCTGCTGAATACCGGGGCGCCGCGCAAATCGATCCTGTGTTAGAAAATCAGGACATGACTGAATCCGCAAAATCATGGGTCGCGATTGTGATCGGCAGCAAGACGGACTGGGATACGCTGCTGCCGGCGAAGGAAATCCTCGATCAGCTTCAAGTCCCCAACGAAGTTCGAATCCTTTCGGCTCACCGAACGCCGGATTTGCTGTTCGAGTACCTGGAGAAGGCCGAAAAGGAGGGCGTTCGTATTCTGATCGCCGGAGCGGGCGGCGCGGCCCACCTGCCGGGAATGATCGCGGCCAAAACTCTTCTGCCGGTGATCGGTGTTCCGGTGGATTCCACCGCGCTGAATGGTTTGGACGCCCTTTTGTCGATCGTTCAAATGCCGAAAGGCACTCCGGTGGCCACGATGGCGATCGGCAAAGCGGGAGCCGCAAACGCCGCGCTATTTGCGGTCGAGATTCTGGCGCAGAGTCGGCCGGATCTCCTCGAGCGGCTGCGGGGATGGAAGGCCGCGCGCCGAAAAGAGGCCGCTGCTCACCAGACTCCCTGAGCAGCGCTGCGTCGGTCGGGCGGCTCGGTTTTTTCGCGGCTTGATTAGCAAGGCCGGAGGCCCGCGTTCGGCTCGACTTTTGGCGAAAACCCGGCTATGGCGGAGCGCGTTATGTCGCATCCGGGTGCCTCAAAACGTCAGAAGGAGCTCGCGCGCGCCGAGAAACGGCGCCTCAAAGAGGAGCGCCGCGAGCAACGCCGAAAAGAGAAGGCGGACAAACTCACCGGCTCCATTCTGAGCGAGGGTGAGGATCCGGATATCGCGGGAATTGTTCCGGGTCCCCAGCCACCTCTCGAAGAGTAACCAGTTCCGGGAACTGAACAGTTGCAGGCATTGCTGTGCGCTCGTTAAGTGGCATGTGTGCGGTATGCGCCGGTAAGGGCACTGTTCGAAAGGTTGCGATGAAAAACCGGGGAAGCCCGTGAGGATTGCGCTCGCCGCTGATCATGCCGGCTTCGAGCTCAAGCAGCTCGTCAAGTTGCGCTTGCGGGTCGACCACGAGGTGCTCGATCTCGGTACAAATAGCACTGCACCGGTGGACTACCCGGACTTTGCCGAAGCCGTCGCATTAGCCCTCAACCAGCATCAAGTGGAGCGGGGAATCCTGATCTGCGGTAGCGGAGTTGGGGTGGCGGTCGCTGCGAACAAGGTTCCCGGGATCCGGGCGGGCATGTGTCACGATTACTACTCCGCTCATCAGGGCGTAGAGCACGATGACATGAACGTGTTGTGCATTGGCGCTCGGGTCGTAGGTCCGGAGCTGGCGTTTGAGCTGGTGACTGCGTTCCTCTCGGCCCGATTCAGCGGAGAAGAGCGCCATGTACGCCGGCTCGCAAAAATCAAGGCGATCGAAGCGAAATATTCGCGAGGCAGTTGATGTCGAGCCCTTCGGTCCGGATTGATACCCTGACCTACCGTTTGCCGCCTGATCTTACATCCAAGTTCGCTGCATCGCTGGAGGATTGGCAGGCCGGAGGAAAGGTGCGTCGCCTTTGGGCGCGCGATGCCTCACTGTGGACCGGCTCGGATGAATCCAGCTGGCTCGGATGGCTGGACGTGCTGAAGGAATCCGCAACTCAGCTTCAGTCGCTCAAACGCTGGTCCGAAGAGGTCAAGAGCTCGGGTATTCGCCACCTTCTGCTGCTCGGAATGGGAGGCTCAAGCCTCTGCCCAGAGGTGTTGAAGCTGACCTTTGGAAGTCAATCGGGCTTTCCGGAGCTCCGGGTGCTCGACTCCACGGATCCCGCCCAAGTGCGCGCATTAGAAAGCAAGGTGGATCTTCAACGGAGCTGGTTCATCGTTTCCAGCAAATCGGGAACGACGCTCGAGCCCAACATCTTCAAACAGTACTTCTTCGAGAAAGTGAAGAAACTCGTCGGAGCCGATCAGGTTGGCAAGCGGTTTGTCGCAATCACCGATCCCGGCTCGAAATTGGAGGAGGTGGCGCGGCGCGACGGCTTCCTTCGGGTGTTCTACGGCGTGCCCAGCATTGGAGGACGTTACTCCGCGCTGTCAAACTTCGGCCTGGTGCCTGCTGCGGCAATCGGTCTGGATGTCGCGCAGATGCTGCAACGAGCGCAGTTGATGATCGACGCTTGCGCCGCTTCTGTGCAGGTCAGGGAGAATCCAGGAACGCTCCTCGGCAACCTGCTCGGTGTTCTTGGGCAAAATGGCCATGACAAGGTGACGATCATTGCATCGCCAAAAATACGGGACTTCGGAGCCTGGCTGGAGCAGCTTTTGGCCGAGTCCACCGGCAAGCAGGGCAAGGGACTGATTCCGGTCGATCGCGAGGAGTTGGCCGCGCCCGAGAAATACGGACCGGATCGGGTGTTCGTTTACCTACGGCTCCAATCCGCTGCCGATCTCGATCAGGATTCGAGACTCGATGCCCTGGAAAGGGCGGGAGGTTCGGTCCTGCGCATTTCGTTGTCAGAGCCCTATGACCTGGCTCAGGAATTCTTCCGCTGGGAGTTTGCCACCGCGGTTGCGGGCTCGGTTCTTGGCCTCAATCCGTTCGATCAGCCGGATGTCGAGGCGAACAAGCTGGAGACGCGGCGGCTTACCTCCGAGTACGAACAGACCGGTGCTCTACCCAAGGAATCGCCCCTCTACGAAGAGGGGGGAATCCAGTTGTTCGCGGACGAGCGAAATGCCAGCGCGCTTCGCGCGAGCGCCGGGCGCAAACCCCGCCTGGTTGACCACCTGAGGGCGCATTTGAGTCGACTGAGGCCAGGGGACTACCTCGCCTTGCTCGCCTTTATCGAGATGAACGAGGAGCACGAGAAGGCACTCAGCGTGATCCGACACGCGGTGCGCGATCGAACCCGCGCCGCGACTTGCCTGGGATTCGGGCCGCGCTTCCTCCACTCGACTGGCCAGGCCTACAAAGGCGGCCCCAACAGCGGCGTATTTCTGCAAATTACTTGTACCGACGCGTTCGATCTGCCGATTCCGGGTCAGAAGTACACGTTTGGCGTGGTCAAGGCGGCGCAAGCGCGCGGCGATTTCCAGGTGCTTGCGCAGCGGGGCAGGCGGGCTCTGCGCGTCCATTTTGCCAAGGACGTGCGCGAGGGACTGGCCGCATTGCAATCCGCAGTTCTTGAATAGGAGAGACCCGTGCAACTTGGAATGATTGGACTTGGCCGAATGGGCGCCAACATGGTGCGTCGATTGATGAAAGGCGGTCACCGGTGCGTCGTCTACAATCGATCGCAAGACAGCGTGAAGCAGCTGGTTTCCGAGGGGGCAACCGGCAGCACCTCGTTAGAGGATTTCGTGAAGAAGCTCGAAAAGCCGCGGACTGCTTGGATGATGGTCCCCGCCGGAGCACCGACTGAGGAGACAGTAAGGGCTCTGGCGGAGCTGCTCGAACCAGGCGACGTGGTCATCGATGGAGGAAACTCGTACTTCAAAGACGACGTCCGACGAGCCCAAATGCTCAGATCCAAAGGCATTCATTACCTGGATGTCGGCACCAGTGGCGGCGTTTGGGGCATCGAGCGAGGCTATTCCTTGATGATCGGCGGCGATGCCCAGATCGTTCGTCGTCTGGATCCAATCTTTCAGACCTTGGCACCCGGAGCCGCGGGGACGCCGACCACCCCTACTCGGAAGAAAGTGACGAGCGCGGACCATGGCTACCTTCACTGCGGCCCCTCTGGCGCGGGCCACTTCGTCAAGATGGTTCACAACGGAATCGAGTACGGGCTGATGCAGGCCTATGGCGAAGGCTTCGACGTTCTTCGAAATGCGTCGAGCGCTGCCCTTGCCCCGGAATATCGCTACGAGCTGCAGCTGGGAGAAATCGCTGAGGTGTGGCGCCGCGGCAGCGTGGTGGCCTCCTGGCTGTTGGATCTGACTGCAATGGCTTTCAATGAAGATCCCCAGCTCGCCAAGTACAAAGGCTATGTCGCCGACTCTGGCGAGGGCCGTTGGACGGTTCAGGCCGCAATCGAAGAAGCGGTGCCTGCGGATGTGCTGTCGGCCGCGCTCTATGCCCGCTTTCGCTCCAGGCAGGAGCACACCTTTGCCGAGAAAGTCCTCTCGGCAATGCGCGAAAAGTTTGGCGGCCACGTAGAGTTTCGTTCGAAGCCCTAACCACGGAGCCACCGATGGCGGACAGTTCGCAGCTTGCCTCAACCGAACGTCCGGGCGACCGATGCGCAGTCGTTATTTTCGGCGCCTCGGGCGATCTCACCAAGCGAAAGCTGATCCCTGCGCTGTCGAACCTGGTCTCGTATGGGCTGATGCCACCGGATTACGCAATCCTCGGAGTAGCCCGAAGACCGCTGACCGACGCCGCGTTTCGCGAGCAGATGTCGCAAGCGATCAAGGAATTTGCCCCGCTCGAGGATCCCAAAGCATGGAGCGAATTCGAGCGACGAGTCTATTATCTGGCGGGAGACTTCAATGACCCGCAAACCTATAAGAACCTCGCGCTACGGCTTTCGGAACTTGCGAAGAAGCACGATACGGGTGGAAACGTCCTCTACTATTTGGCCACGCCTCCCAACGAGTTCGCACCGATCGTCCAGAATTTAGGCAGGGCGAAACTCGCCCAACCCCAGGATGGACGCTGGATCCGGGTGATTGTCGAAAAGCCATTCGGAAGAGACTTGGACTCCGCAATCGCCCTCAATCGCGAGCTCCACGAAGTGCTCAGCGAGGACCAGATTTATCGGATCGATCACTATCTCGGCAAAGAAACGGTTCAGAACATTTTCGTACTTCGATTCGCGAACGGAATCTTCGAGCCGATTTGGAATCGCCGCTACATTGACCACGTGCAGATCATGGTGGCCGAAGACCTCGGGGTGGAAGGGCGCGGCGCTTACTATGATCAGACCGGCGTTGTGCGGGACGTGATTCAGAACCACATGTTCCAGCTCCTGACACTGATCGCGATGGAACCACCGGTTTCTCTCCAGGGCGAAGGCGTGCGGAATGAAAAAGTGAAGGTCCTGCAGGCAATCCATCCACCTTCGCACGAAGCGGTCCTCCAGAACGCGGTGCGGGGGCAATATGGAGCGGGGATGGTGAATGGAAAACGGGTGCCTGCCTACCGTGAGGAACCAAATGTCGCTCCTAACTCCAATACCGAAACCTATGCTGGATTGAAAATTCATGTCGATAACTGGCGATGGGCCGGGGTTCCGTTTTACTTGCGCTCCGGCAAGCGATTGGCGAGACGGGATACGGAAATCGTGGTCCAGTTCAATCGGCCGCCGCTGCTCTTCTTTCGCCAGACCGGGCTGGAAAAAATCGAGAGCAATCGTCTAATTATCCACGTCCAGCCGGAGGAAGGCATTCGGGTCCAAATCAAGGCGAAGGTCCCTGGCCCCGCGCTCCAGCTGAAAACGGTGGAGTTGGCTTTCAACTATAAGGAGTTCGGGGTCGGAGCCGAAGCTACCGGATACGAACGACTGCTCCACGACTGCATGGTAGGGGACTCGACTCTGTTTCATCGCGAGGACATGGTCGAGGCCGCATGGCGGGTAGTGACCCCGATTCTCGATCTCTGGGCGAGCTTGCCGGCGCGAGACTTTCCGAACTACGCGGCGGGGACGTGGGGTCCGGCTGCCGCGGATGAGCTCCTTCAGCGGGATGGGCGGCGCTGGATCGTTTCTGAATGAGCAAATGGTCCTGGGCGGAGACATCGGAGGAACAAAGACCAACCTCGCCCTTCTCGAGCGTAATCGCGGGTCTCTTCGGATCGTGGCGACCGAAAGCTACCCGAGCCGCGAGCACCAGAGCCTGGAAGAAATTCTCGACAAGTTCATGCGCGCACATCCCGGGCGAATCGACGTTGCCTGCTTTGGAGTGGCGGGTCCGGTCCGAAATGGGCGTTCAGAAACCACCAACCTGCCCTGGGTGGTGGATTCGGGAGCCTTGGCGAGCAGACTGCAGGTCAAGCTGGTCGGCCTGCTCAATGATCTCGAGGCGAACGCCTGGGGGATCGCGGCGCTCGAACCGAAAGATTTTTACGTCCTCAAGGACGGAATCGCGGATCCAACCGGTAACGCGGCGATCATTTCAGCGGGCACCGGGCTGGGCGAGGCAGGCCTGTACTGGGACGGAACGGCGCGGCGACCGATCCCAAGCGAGGGCGGGCATTGCGACTTCGCGCCACGTGACGAGCTGCAGATCGAGCTGCTGCGCTATCTCTCCGCCCAGTTTGGCCACGTGAGCACTGAGCGGGTCGTCTCCGGACCCGGATTGTACAACCTGTACCGCTTTCTTCGCGACATCAAGGAGATCGAGGAGCCGGCATGGCTCGCGGAAGAGATGAAAAATGGAGATCCGGCGGCGATCATTTCGCGGCTTGCTCTCGAGGGGAAATCGGTTTTGTGTGAGCGGGCGCTAAACTTGTTCGTCGAAATTTACGGCAGCGAGGCAGGAAATCTTGCGCTCAAGTTCATGGCCACCGCCGGTGTATATCTCGGAGGTGGGATTGCGCCGAAGATCCTGGAAAAGCTCACCGGACCTACCTTCCACAACGCATTTGTCGATAAAGGAAGACTCCGTCCGCTGTTGAAGGCGATACCCGTTCAGGTGATTCTGAACGACAAGGCGGCGTTGCTCGGGGCAGCTCGTTGGATGCTGAACCGAAAACCAGCGCGAGCCCGACCGCGCACTCGAACCGCGGTTCGCCGGCGACGCAAGTAGAGCAATGCACGAATCCAATCGCCAGATCCAGGTGTTGGCAGACCCCGAGGCGGTCAGCAGGGTCGCCGCGATCGAGTTCCTCCGCTCGGCCCGAGCATCGATTGAACGTTCAGGGCGATTTACAGTGGCGCTCTCGGGAGGCTCGACTCCAAGGCAGCTGTACGAGTTGCTCGGATCGGCTGAATTTCGCGACCGCGTTCCTTGGGCCAACATCCATTTCTTTTGGGGGGATGAGCGGCACGTTCCACCCACGCACCCGGACAGCAATTACCGGATGGCTTATGAGGCGTTGCTATCCAAGGTGCCGGTGCCCGCCGCGAATATCCACCGAGTGCCCGCGGAGGATCCGGACGCGAATCGCGCGGCCCAGGCCTATGAAGACGAGCTTCGAAGAAGCTTCCAATTGAAGTCCGATCAGCTTCCGAGGTTTGACCTGGTGCTACTTGGGATGGGAGGGGATGGGCATACCGCATCGCTCTTTCCAGGAACGGCCGCGCTGGTAGAAACCGCGCGGCTGGTGGTCGCGGTATGGGTGCCAAAATTCAATCAGTTTCGGATTACCTTCACGCTGCGGGTCTTGAATGCGGCGGCGCAAGTGCTCTTCCTCGTGGTAGGGCAAGAGAAGGCCGATGCCCTACGCAGGGTCCTCGAGCCCGCTGAAGGATCAGATCCGATTCCTGCTCAGCTGATCCAACCGACTGAGGGCGAGGCGAAGTGGTTGGTAGACCAGCGAGCAGCGTCCCGGCTGAGCGTCAGTTTTCCGGTATCCAGCGGCGATGCTTGGAGTCGCCTTCGCTGAAGATGTTCACCGACAAGGGTGGATTGTCGCTAACCTCGGTCGGCAGCCAAACGCTGAACAGCGCACCCGAGCCGGGACTGCTTTCAACCTGGATCGATCCGCCATGCGCATTCAGGATCTGGCGGGCGATGTACAGGCCCAGTCCGAGGCCGCCATAAGCGCGTGACGACACGGCTCTCTCGAATCGTTCGAAGATCCGCTCCCGCTCATCGGCAGCAATACCGATCCCGTAGTCCCGGATCGCAAAGTGGGCCCCCTCGTCCCGCCGATTGACGGTAATCTCGATCGGCTTGCCGCCACCGTACTTGATCGCATTGGCCAGCAGGTTGGTGACGACTTGCTCGATTCGGATCCGGTCCCAACATCCAATCACTGGGCCATTTGCGTCCAGTTGAAGATTGCATTCCGCTCGGCTGATCTCCTCGGCAAATCTCTCCGTCACATCCTTGGTTACTTCGGCCAGATCAAACTCTTCGCGTTGAAGCGTCAGATGACCGGAGGTAATTCGCGAGACATCCAGCAAGTTATCGACCAGCGCCGTCAGTCTGGCCACCTGTCGTTCGGAGCGCCTCAGAGCTGTTTCCAGCCGCTCGGGGGACGCGCTGCGCAAATTGCTGGCGTGCGAACCCTCCAAGAGTCTCTGAAGATTGAGCTGAAGCGGGGTGAGGGGCGTGCGTAGCTCGTGAGAGGCGATCGAAAGGAACTCATCGCGCGCGCGAATTGCCCGTTGAGCCTCTTCATACAAGCGCGCATTTTCGATTGCGAAAGCCGCTCGGTGGGCGAGGTCCTCGGAGATCGCCAGATCCATCGAGTTGTAGGCCTGTCCCCGACCAGCGGAAACGAAAATCATCGCTCCGATCGTCCGCTCGCGAGCCATCATCGGCACAATGATCATCGACCTTCTCGCCATTTCCGAATCGGGGAGCTGGCCGTCGAATAGCTCCCTCGGCATTTCGGTCAAAAGCTCAGCTTTGCGTGCGTTCAAAGCCTTCGTTAGCTCGTGGTTCGGATCGGCTACCGCCTTTCGAAGTAGATTGCGCAGCGATTCCGCCTTCGCACCGTCGACGTGGGACACAATGAAATCGAGCGGCTGCTTCGGGGAGTCCGCCGGCACCATCACCGCGCAGACCTCCGCGAAGTTGGAGAGGGCCAGTTGCGCAACCGAAGCCAACGTCGTCCGATAATCGAGTGAACTGAGCAGCCTCTCGCTAGCCGCAGTAACAAATTGCTGTGCCGCTTCTCGTTGCTTGCGTTCGGTAATGTCCTCGATCACCACGATCAGTCGCTTGGCTCGGCCGGCGGCATCGCGGAGAAGCGAGAGCGTAAGCTCGACCCAGACGATCTGACCGGCCTTGTGCAGGTAACGTTCCTCGCTGCGATAACGGGGTATCTGGCCGTCGAGCAGCCGCTGGATTGCGCTCAAATTGCGAGGCAAATCCTCAGGGTGAATGACGTCCTGCAACCGAAGTCGAAGCAGATCTTCTCGCCCGTATCCAACGATGTCGCAAAACCGAGGATTCACCCGGAGCCACTCCCCATCCGGATTGGCATGGGCAATGCCAACCGCAGCAGAATTGAAGGTGGCTTCGTATTGCGCCTCGCTTTCCTGGAGCGCCTGTTCGCTTCGCTTTCGCTCCGCCTCGCGCAGCTGTTCCTCTTGACGGCGAATGCGCTGGTTCTTCCGAAACAGATCGACGAACACCGACACCTTGGCGCTGACCACGTCCGGCTCGATCGGCTTGGTCAAGTAGTCGACCGCCCCGACGGAATACGCGCGATAGATGTAGCTGACATCCCTCGCGTTGGCGGTAAGGAAGATGATCGGGATTTCCTTCGAAGCCTCGCGTTGTCGAATCCGTGCCGCAGTCTCGAAGCCATCCATGCTTGGCATCACCACGTCCAACAGGATCACCGCCAGGTCGTGCTTGAGGATCAGCTTCAGCGCCTCGGCCCCAGAAGAAGCCGTCAGTACGTTGTAGTTCGAGTTCGACAGCATCGCCTGGAGCGCAAGGATGTTCTCCGGATGGTCGTCGACCACCAGCACATTGACGTTGCTTTGGCGATCGGAGCTCGCCGTGGTTGGCTGCTTCTTAGAGCCCAAGCCCACGCCTCATCGCAGTGATCAGCCTCTCCGTATTTACCGGCTTGGGGATGAAATCCAAGCAACCGGCTTCGAGGCACTTCTCTCGATCGCCCGGCATCGCCTTGGCGGTGAGGGCAATGATCGGCAATTTCCGATAGGCATCCATCGAACGAATCTTCCGGGTGAGCTGAAAACCGTCCATTCCTGGCAACATGATGTCCATCAGTACCAGGTCCACCGGACTGTTGGCCTCGAGCACCTCGATCCCCTCCTGAGCAGTCACGGCCGGTAGAACTTTCATTTTGCCGCGCTCCAGCAGGCTGGTCACCGCGAACAGGTTTCTCGCATCGTCGTCGACCAGCAGCACCGTCTTACCCGCCAGCTCAGTCATCGCCTCCACCGGGATCGTCAACTCCGGAACCGGCGGCTGATTGGAGATCTCCCGCTCGGATGCCTCACGATATGAGCTTTCCAGATCCGGATTGATCAACGGCAAGTAGAGGGTGAACGTGCTTCCGGCTCCGGGCGTACTCTTGACCGCGATTTCTCCTCCCAATAGCTGCGCCAACTCGCGGCTGATCGTCAGTCCGAGGCCGGTTCCCCCGTACATCCGGCTGGTCGAAGCATCAGCCTGCTGGAACGCTTCGAAGATCAGCTGCTGTTTGTCCTCGGGAATTCCGATCCCGCTGTCGGAGACCGAGAAAGCCACGACCGAGCCGGCTCGCTTGAGCGAGTCACTCTTGAACGCCGTGCCAGAGGGCGCCAGCTCCACCTTGAGCTCGACCCGGCCCTTCTCGGTGAACTTGAACCCATTAGAGAGCAGGTTCTTGAGAATCTGCTGCAGCCTTTGGCTGTCGGTGGTAATCGCCCCCGGGGCGTCGGGAGCGACCTGGACCGAGAATCCCAGGCCCTTTTGCTCCGCCACCTGACGGAAAGTGCCTTCCACGAAGTCCCGAACGTCGGCCAGGGACACCTGTTTGGTTTCGATCTGCAGTTTCCCGGCCTCGATCTTCGACAGGTCTAGGATTTGGCTGATCAGCGCCAGCAAATCGTGGCCGGCGGAGTTGATCGTCTTGGCGTATTCGACTTGCTTGGAGGTGAGGGTCTGGTCCTCGTTCTCCGCCAACAGCTTGGCAAGGATCAACAAACTGTTGAGCGGGGTTCGAAGCTCGTGCGACATGTTCGCCAAAAACTCCGACTTGTACTTCGACACCAGCGCCAACTGCTTGGCCTTCTCCTCGAGTGAAGCGCTGGCCTGAGCAATTTCGCGGTTCTTTTCTTCGAGCAGGGATGCCTTCTCCTCGAGCTCGTCGGTGCGCTTTTCGAGCTCCACGTTCGAACCCTTGAGCTCTTCCAGAAGCTCCTCGGTACGCATGCTGGCGGTGATCATGTTGAACACCACGCCGATGCTCAGCATCAGTTGCTCGAGGAAGGTGATGTGAATCGGATTGAAGCGCTGGAAGGAGGCCAGCTCAATCACTCCCTTGATCTGTCCCTCGAACAGCACCGGAAGGACGAGGATGTTGCGCGGAGGCGCGTCGCCGACCGAGGAGCCGATCCGGATGTAGTCCTCCGGCACGTCATCCACCAAAATCGTCTTCTTCTCCAGCGCGCACTGGCCCACCAGCGCTTCTCCAAACTGGTAGCGGTTGGAGAGGTGCTTGCGGTGGCTGAACGCGTAGCTGCTCAACAGTCTGAGAGCGGGCTTGGCCTGCGGCTGCTCGGGTTCGGTGACGAAGAACGTTCCGTGTTGGCCGCTCACCAGCGGGGTGAGCTCGGACATGATCAGCTCGGCCAACGACTCCAAACTGCGCTGCCCTTGCATCATCTGCGAGAACTTCGCCAGATTGGTCTTGAGCCAGTCCTGCTCCTTGTTGGTGTGGGTGGTATCTTTGAGGTTGGCGATCATCTGGTTGATCGTGTCCTTGAGCGACAACACCTCGCCCTGAGCCTCCACGTCGATCGTTCGAGTCAGGTCGCCCTTGGTCACTGCGGTGGCCACCTCGGAGATCGCTCGCACCTGAGTGGTCAGATTGGCGGCCAGTTGATTCACGTTATCGGTGAGGTCTTTCCAGGTGCCCGCCGCGCCCGGCACCTTCGCCTGACCGCCTAGCTGACCTTCGATTCCCACCTCGCGGGCCACCGTGGTCACTTGTTCGGCGAAGGTTCTTAGCGTGTCGGTCATGTTGTTGATCGTGTCCGCCAACGCAGCGATTTCACCTTTTGCTTCGACGATGAACTTCTTGGTCAGGTCGCCGGTTGCGACCGCGGTCACCACCTTGACGATCCCGCGCACCTGGTCGGTGAGGTTGCTAGCCATCAGATTCACGTTGTCGGTGAGGTCCTTCCAGGTGCCCGCCACCCCAGGAACCTGGGCCTGACCGCCCAGCTTTCCTTCGGTACCGACCTCGCGAGCGACTCGGGTCACTTCCGCCGCGAAGGTCCGAAGCCGCTCCACCATCGCGTTGATCGTGTCCTTGAGCTCGAGAATTTCGCCCTTGGCGTCGACGGTGATCTTCTGGGAAAGGTCGCCGCTGGCCACCGCGGTGGTGACGTTGGCGATATTGCGCACCTGCGAGGTCAGATTTCCCGCCAGCATGTTGACGTTGTCGGTGAGATCCCTCCAGGTCCCTGCCGCCCCCGGCACTCGCGCCTGACCTCCAAGCTGTCCTTCGTTGCCCACCTCGCGCGCCACCGTCGTCACCTGGTCGGCGAAGACCCGTAACGTACCGGTCATGTTGTTGATCGTGTCGGCGAGGGCCGCGATTTCGCCTTTCGCCTCCACCACCAACTTTTGAGACAGATCCCCTTCCGCGACGGCGGTGACCACCTTGACGATCCCGCGCACCTGGTTGGTCAGGTTGTTCGCCATCAGGTTCACGTTCTCGGTGAGGTCTTGCCAGGTGCCGGCGACTCCCGGAACCTTGGCCTGACCGCCGAGTTTGCCCTCGGTGCCAACTTCGCGCGCCACCCGGGTCACTTCTCGAGCAAAGGTTCGAAGCTGTTCGACCATCGCGTTGATCGTGTTCTTCAGCTCGAGGATTTCGCCCTTGGCATCGACGGTGATTTTCTGAGACAGATCGCCGGTGGCAACGGCGGTCGTGACCGCGGCAATGTTGCGCACCTGGTTGGTCAGATTGCCGGCCAGCATGTTGACGTTGTCGGTGAGGTCTCTCCAGGTTCCCGCCGCGCCCGGAACCTTGGCCTGACCGCCCAGCTTTCCCTCGGTGCCTACTTCGCGGGCCACCGTCGTCACCTGTTCCGCGAAGGTGCGCAGGGTGCCGGTCATGTTGTTGATCGTATCCGCGAGAGCCGCGATTTCGCCTTTGGCCTCGACCACGAACTTCTGGGACAAATCTCCATTGGCCACCGCGGTCACCACCTTGACGATCCCGCGCACCTGGTTGGTGAGGTTGCTGGCCATGAAGTTCACGTTGTCGGTGAGATCCTTCCAGGTGCCAGCCACTCCAGGGACCTGGGCTTGCCCACCCAGTTTTCCTTCGGTGCCCACCTCGCGAGCGACTCGGGTCACTTCCGCCGCGAACGCGCGCAGCTGATCCACCATCACGTTGATCGTGTTTTTCAGCTCGAGAATTTCGCCTTTCGCGTCGACGGTGATTTTCTTCGACAGATCTCCGTTCGCGACCGCGGTCGTCACCAGTGCGATGTTGCGCACCTGGGATGTCAAATTGCCCGCTAAGAGATTGACGTTGTCGGTGAGGTCCTTCCAGGTGCCGGCCACGCCCTTGATGTCCGCCTGAGCGCCCAGCTTTCCTTCGGTACCCACTTCCTTGGCGATTCGGGTCACCTCCGCCGCGAAGGCCCGCAGTTGGTCCACCATCGTGTTGATCGTGTTCTTCAGCTCGAGCACCTCGCCCCGAACATCGACGGTGATTTTTTGGGACAAGTCGCCGTTGACCACCGCGGTCGTCACCAGGGCGATGTTTCGCACCTGGTTGGTCAGATTGCCCGCCAGCATGTTGACGTTGTCGGTGAGGTCTCTCCAGGTGCCGGACACTCCCGGCACTTTGGCTTGTCCGCCCAGTTTTCCTTCGATGCCCACTTCGCGGGCTACCGTCACCACTTGCTCCGCGAACACGCGCAGGGTGTCGGTCATATTGTTCATCGTGTCGGCCAGGGCGGCGATTTCGCCCTTGGCTTCCACCACGAACTTTTGCGAAAGGTCACCGTTCGCGGCCGCAGTCACCACTTTGACGATTCCCCGGACCTGATTGGTGAGATTGCTGGCCATCAGGTTGACGTTGTCGGTCAGGTCCTTCCAAGTTCCGGAGACGCCTTTCACGTCCGCCTGGCCACCCAATTTGCCTTCGGTACCAACCTCCTTGGCAACCCGCGTCACCTCCGCCGCGAAGGCGCGCAGCTGCTCGACCATCATGTTGATGGTGTTCTTCAGCTCGAACACTTCTCCACGGGCGTCGACGGTGATCTTCTGCGACAGATCGCCATTGGCGACCGCGGTGGTGACCTGGGCAATGTTGCGCACCTGATTGGTCAGGTTGCCGGCCAAGAGATTCACGTTGTCGGTCAGGTCCTTCCAAGTTCCGGAAACCCCCTTCACATCGGCTTGGCCGCCCAGCTTTCCTTCGGTGCCGACCTCTTTCGCGACTCGAGTCACCTCGGCTGCGAACATTCGAAGTTGCTCGACCATGGTGTTGATCGTGTTTTTCAGCTCGAGCACTTCGCCCTTTACGTCGACGGTAATTTTTTGGGAGAGGTCGCCATTCGCAACCGCGGTGGTCACCAGCGCGATGTTTCGCACTTGGTTGGTCAGATTGCCGGCTAAGAGATTCACGTTGTCGGTCAGGTCCTTCCAAGTTCCGGAAACGCCCGGCACCTTGGCCTGGCCGCCCAGTTTTCCCTCGATCCCCACCTCGCGCGCCACGGTGACGACTTGCTCCGCAAACACGCGAAGCGTATCCATCATGTCGTTGATCGTATCCGCGAGCGCAGCGATCTCGCCCTTCGCGGCGACCACGAATTTCTGGGAAAGGTCCCCGTTGGCCACCGCGGTCACCACCTTGACGATGCCTCGCACCTGACTGGTGAGGTTGCTGGCCATCAGGTTGACGTTGTCGGTCAGATCCTTCCAGGTACCGGAAACGCCTTTGACTTCGGCTTGGCCGCCGAGTTTTCCTTCCGTTCCCACCTCTTTCGCCACGCGCGTGACTTCCGCCGCGAATGCGCGCAGCTGTTCGACCATCGTGTTGACCGTATTTTTCAGCTCGAGAATCTCTCCGCGCGCATCGACGGTGATCTTCTGGGACAAGTCTCCGTTCGCGACCGCGGTCGTTACCAGAGCGATGTTGCGGACCTGAGTGGTGAGGTTTCCAGCGAGCAGATTTACGTTGTCGGTGAGATCTTTCCAGGTCCCCGAAACCCCCTTCACGTCCGCCTGGCCTCCCAGCTTTCCTTCGATGCTCACCTCGCGGGCAACGCGAGTCACTTCTGAAGACACCAGCCGCAGCCGGTCCACGAGTTGGTTGACCGCATTGCCTACACGGAGCGCATCGCCCTGCAATGGCCGCCCCTCGAAGTCGAGGGCCATTTTTTGCGACAGATCTCCCTCGCCGACATCGTTGATGATCCGAGCCATCTCCCGCGTTCGCCAGGTGACTTCCGCGATCATCGAATTGACCGAATCGATGCAGCTAGCCCACTCGCCGGCCACCGACTTCACCGAAGCGCGCTCGGCAGCCCGGCCTTCGCTCCCCAAGACCCGACTGACGCGGGCGATTTCCTGCAGCACCAATTGGCCTCGCTCCACCAAGTCGTTGAACGCATCGCTCATTTCGCGGCCAATACCGTCTATCCGCTCGGGCTGAACCCGAACGCTCAGGTCTCCCCTCCCGGCCGCCTTCAAAGAGTCGATCAGGGCCGCGCATTGGACCTCGAGATACAGCGTATAGGGATCAGGATCTTGAGGCCGCGTCGGAGCTGCCAACCGCCGCTTCGACGCTCGCTTCGGTTCCGGCGTCTTTCTCGGAAGCTCCATGCGGGACGAACCGCCATTTCGATTGTGTTTTACACTTTGCACACTACACCTATGATCCCGACGTTGCGCTGGACCAACCGGGGAAACTCGGGTAGGAAAATTTGTGCCATCCTAAGTACTTGAGCGCGATGTATGTCATCAAGCGCGCGGCTGCGAGGCCCACGACCTAGTCAACACTTGGCGGCCCGCCGTGCGCTCGGGATTGCAAGCCCTTGGTGCATGGCCACGCCAGTGCGACTTCATTACGCCTGCGGCGTATCTTGCCGCAGCAGATTCACCTTGTTTCGAACGGCCTGCAGTTGCTGCCTGAGCGAATCGGCCTGATGGGCCAGATCGGCGAATCCCAAAGCATTCGCGCGTTCGGCTAGGCTCGAGGCGCCTTGCATCAATTCTTCGATCCCCGGCTCCAATTCTTGAAGCCCCGCAAGTGCACCGCTTCCATCCGCTGCGGACGCGCTCAACTTCTGAAGCCCCAGATTGAGCTGTCGCGCACTCTCACCGAGGGTTCGATACCGTTCGAGAAGGCCCTGCAACGCCCGGCTGCGTTCCTGCACCTGCTCTGCCTGCTTTTGCACCCGGTCGGCCTGCCCTTCCTGCTTCTGCCGAAACTTGGCGATTGCCGCGACCACCGAGCCAAGCTGGCGTTGAAGCGCTTCGCCCAGTCCGGCAATCTCGGTAAGCATTTCCGAAGCACGCAACAGATTTTTTTGCGAATTCAGTGGTACCCGCTGAATGCCCTCGGTCAACTGTTCGAAGCGTCGAAAGCCCTCGTCCAGCGCCTCCGCCGCGGAGACCAGTTCCGACTCCTGCTTGGATCTGTTCACAGCCCCTTACCTGTCCCGTTCGATTGCTTTTCTTAGCGTTCGGCCCTCACCCGTAGTACGAAAGCTTGGCAACCAACTTAGCAACTGGGCATTGAGAGGTCAGCGAATCAATCGTCCATAGCTACGTTTTCCAAAATGGCTGTTCGACCAAAACGAGATCAGCAGGGTAACCCTTACCCAGGGAGTCATGGCGTGAGCAGAAGAGTTCTTGTCACCGGCGCGGCGGGCTTCATCGGCAGCCACGTTGTCGAAGCCTTACTGAGCCGGGGAGACCAGGTGGTAGGCATGGACAATTTCGACCCCTACTACGATGTAGGCCAAAAGCGGACGAACCTGGCCGAGGTGACGGCGGCGCCGGGTTCGAACCGATTTTACTTCGTCGAAGGGGACATCCGGAACCGAGATCTGGTGAACTCGATCTTCGCATCGCGAAACCTCGATGCGGTCATCCACCTGGCTGCGATGGCCGGCGTTCGGGCGTCGATCGAACAGCCCGACGTCTACGTCGACGTCAATGTCAGCGGAACGTTGAACCTTCTGGAAGCGGCGCGGGTTCACGGGCTTGGAAACTTCGTCTTCGCTTCCACCTCGTCGGTTTACGGCAACAGCGTCAAGCTCCCGTTCCAGGAGGACATGCCCGCCGATCGCCAGCTGTCTCCATACGCGGCCACCAAACGGGCCGCGGAGCTGCTGGGCCATACGTATCACCATCTTTACGGTCAGAACTTCACCGCGGTTCGGCTCTTCACCGTCTACGGTCCCCGAAACAGACCGGACATGATGGCCTTCAAGGTGCTTCAGAGCATTTACACCGGGCAGAAGCTGCCGCTCTATGGCGCCGGCAACATGTATCGGGATTGGACCTATGTGAGCGACATCGTGACAGGCGTTATCGCCGCCGCCGACCGGCCTCTGGGTTATGAGCTGTTCAACCTAGGCCGCGGCGAGCCGACCCTACTGCTGGAGTTTGTTCAGACGATCGAGGAGCTGGTTGGCCGAAAGGCGCGGTTCGTTGCGGAGCCTAAACTCAGCTCGGACGCCTCGGCCACCCATGCGGACATCGGTAAGGCACGCCAACTACTTGGTTATGCCCCCAAGGTCTCCACCCTGGAGGGCGTAACCCATTGCTGGTCCTGGTACCGGCGGGCGGTCCTGGGCATCGCAGGCGCGCGCCTGAGCGTCGCTCATTGAACGGATGGGCCGTGAGTCAGTTGCCCGAGCTGGAGCTGAGGGGGCGGGTAGCGCCATGGCGGCGCCTAGAATGGCTGCTGTTGGCGGTGCTGATCGTTTTCGGCTTCTGGCTGCGCGTTCGCGGCCTTTCAGAGCTCGGCTTCGCCGACGACGAACTCCACAAGTGGATGGCGGCCAATCGATACGTCCACGGGGACTTCACCGGCGACGACGTCGAACACCCAATGCTGATGAAGTGGCTGATCGCGCTGTGCCTGAAGATCGGCGCTCGATTCGGCTGGGCGCCCGAGTCGATCGTGCGCGTCCCCAACGTGCTGGCGGGAACCGTCTCGATTTGGGTCGTAGCCCAGTTGGGTCGGCGAGCGTTTGGAAAACTACCCGGGCTGTGGGCTGCCGGTTTGGCCGCCTTTTCCACCACGTTCATTGGCTATCAGCGCATCGCCAAGGAGGACACGCTGCTCGGTCTCTTCTTGATGCTGCTGCTGTGGTGCTGCGCGGAGGCCAAAGCGGCCGCCGATGATGGAGACACACGCGCGCAACACCGCTGGGAATACCTTGGGGCCGCCTCGCTCGGAGCAATGCTGGCCTCCAAATACTTCGTGTTCTTCACCCCGATTCCGGTGGTCTTCTACCTCTCCGTCCGTCGACTGAGCCGTTGGCGAATTCCCGTGCGGCGGTGGTTGTGGCTGACCGCGGTCAGTTTCGTGATCTTTTCGATCATCAACTGGACCCCCTTTCTCCCCTCGAGCTGGAGCTATTGGGGAGCGTACGTGAATGGGAAAACGGGACCCGTCCACGGCTCATTGCTGTTCATGGGCGAGGTGTTTCACAACTTGCCCCCTTATTGGCTGGCGGGAACTCCAGCCTGGTTCTACGTCGTTTTCGCGGCGGTTAAGCTCTCACCTCTTACCGTGCTCACCGCAATCGGTGGTTTGGTCCTCGCATTGTGGCAGCGGCGTCCGGCTCACCGGCTGATCCTGTCGTGGATGGGCGTTTGGTTCCTCTTGCTCTCGATCAGTGGATCGAAGTGGGGGCGATTTTTCAGCTCGGTGCTGCCAGCATTTCTGTTGCTGTCGGGATATTTCAGCGCTCAGCTCTTTGCCTGGTGGTCATCGCGGCGCATCTCGGCGTCCCCCAGCCGATCCGTGGCTGGGGCGGTGGGCGCGCGCTCACCCGCTGTGTTGGTGCTCGCACTGGTGACCCTGGCGCTGTGGGGCGGCGAAGCGCAGGCTTCGCTGCGCTATGCTCCGCATTACCGGCTCTACATCAACTGGCTCGGCGGAGGAGATCGGAATGTCGATTGGTTCTTCCCGCATTGCGACTATTTCGACGCCGGATTTCGCGAATCAGTCGCCTATGTGGCCGCCCATGCCGAGCCGAATGCGGAGCTTTCGACGGAGATCGACTGGCTGGCGCGATATTACGCGGAGCAGTTCGGGCGTTCAGATTTGACGTACACTCTGGTGCGGCAGGGCGAAAGCTGCCGACAAGGGCGGACATGCTACGTGATTGTCCAAGCCGGGCGCCTCTACTTTCTCAATCGAGAGGCGGTCAACAATCTAGAGCGACTGACGCCTTGGCATGTCGAGAGTATCCGCGGGCACCCGGCGGCCAAGGTGTATCGGCTTTCCGCCGGCGAGTCTCCTTTCCCCGACGAAAGCCTGGCGAGCACCAGAGCATCCCCCGAGGCTCGATGAGCGTTGCCGGCCAGAGCTGCTGGACACCCTTCTGGCCTTCGCGTTGCGCTGCTCGAGGGCCAAATGTTATGGCTCCAATCGTCAGGCACCTCCGTGGTCCCATCGACGGATTGGAGCGGATCGAGAAACCCCGATGAAGATTCCCCTCAGTCCGATGGAGAAGGTTCGCGCTACCGCAAAGTTTTTGGATGTGCGAGTGAATCGCCGGCCGGTGACCGTGTCTTTGGAAGTCACCAAGCGTTGCAACGCCCGTTGCGACTTTTGCGATTACTGGAAAATTACCGATCGCGATGAAATGACCGACTTCACCGATGTGGTAAAGCGCTTCGACCCCCTCATCGTGGTCTTCACCGGAGGCGAGCCGATGCTCCGGCGGGATCTGGTGCCAATCGTGCAGTCGATCAAGGGGATACCGGGATTTCGATACCTGACCTTGCTCACGCACGGAGGCTTTCTCTCGGAGCAGAAAATCGTCGAGTTGGTCGCGGCGGGAATCAACCAGATCAACATCTCGATGAACTATCCCGATCAGCGCCAGGACAAGGAACGGGGCATTCCCGGCCTATTCGAGAAGCTGGAACGAACGGTGCCGAAGTTGGTGAAGGAGGGTTACAACGTTTTCACCTTCGCATCGATCTTGATGGTCGACAACATGCACGATGCGGAGCCGCTCATCCGGCTGGCGCACTCCTGGGGGATCAACATCGCCTTTTCCGGCTACAACGACATGAAGAACGGAAATCAGGCGCACTTCGTCACCGAAGAAAAAATGCAAGAGTTCAGATCGGTGTGCGCTCGGATCATCCAGCTCAAGCGCGAGCTGAATAACGTGATCACCTCGGACTACTTCTTCCAGACCCTTCCCGAGTTCTATCTGAAGCGAGATCTTCCAGGCTGCAAGGCCGGGAAAGTGATGATTCATGTTTCCCCCAAAGGAATGGTCCAGCCGTGCGCCGAGTTGCCGGCGGTGTCTCACTACCGGGATTTCGTCCCGAAGGACTACCCAGGTCCAAACTGCGGAAAGTGTTTTGACGCTTGCCGTTCGGAGCCGCAGGCCCCGCTGACTTTGCGCCGGCTTGGGGAGCTCGCAGGACTGCTGTGAGCTTGCGCCCCTCGAGTTCATTCCCAGCGCGCGAGCGCGTCCGTCGGGTCTGGCTCCGCGTGATACTGGGTCTTTGCGCTGGGGTGGGAATCGCGGTGGCGATGGTGCTCTATCTGGGCATCTCTCAACGCGAACTAGTGCGAGACCTGCGACACGTGTTGGTTTGGCCACTGCTCGTTGCCGCGGCCGGGAGCCTGGTTTTGCTCGCGCTGCAAGCGCTTCGGTGGTGGATAGTGATGAGGCCGGTGCTTTCGCTTTCCTACTCTCAGGCGTACCGGGCGTTGGCAGTCGGCTACTTGTTCAATGTTCTGCTTCCCGCTCGCGCTGGAGATCTCCTCAGGGTGCAGTATCTGGGGAACCGGACGGGCGTCAGCCGCGCCAAGCTACTTGGCACCGAGATCGTTGATTTTTGCAGCGACAAGTGGGGATGGGTTGCCGCCTTTCCAATCGTTTGTCTACTTGGGGCCCCCCCGCCAGCGTGGCTGTTTCGCGCGCTCGCGCTGTTGAGCGGCTCCGTTCTGCTCGCGGCTTGCGTGCTTGCGCTGATGGGAAGCCGATTAGGAAGGACCACAGCCGCCGGAACGGCTTGGGGCCCTGAATGGCTGCGCAACCTGCGCGATGGATTTGCGGTGCAGCAGTGGAAGCGGCTGGCGTGGTTGGAGACCTTGATTGCACCCCTGCCGTGGTTGTGGGAGACCGGAGTCATCTGGGTTGCAGTGAAGGCGATCGGCTTTTCGCTCACCCCGATGCAGGCGTTCGCAGTCCTGACCGCCTTCAACCTGGCGATGGTGGTTCCTTCGCCGGCCAACATCGGCGCCTTTGAAAGCGGCGGAACCGTGGCACTGATCCAGTTCCAGGTGCCAAACGCCGCTGCGTTGGCGTTTATCTTTCTCTACCATTTGACCCAAGTGATCCCGAGCATGGCAGCGGGAGCGCTGGTGTTGATTCTCGAGGGAGAGGCCTTGTTTGGCCGTCGGGGGGTTCTCAAGGCCTCAGCCGGACGTCCGGCAACCTCGACGCGCGAAGAGCAAGAGCGCGTGCTCGGCCAGGCAAATCCGGTGCACGAAAACTAGCTGCTGACGACGAAGAAGCCATAATCTGCCTCGGCCTCGCTGTTCGTCTGGTCGCCGTCGCTCATCACGCCAATGCCCACCAGATCGGGCACATCGGAGAGGCTGCCGTTCGGATCGAAGTGGCGCAGGAATTCAGCGCGCGGATCAATGCTCTCCTCCACCCAAATGTTGGGCGGCCCTCCGGATTCGAGCAGGATGGTGTCCCGCGCGTAAAAGATGCTGCGCCGTGGGTCGCAGACGGTGCCCTTCACGCCTTCGGTGCTCCACGCGTACTTCAGGGTGTAGTACTTGAGCCCACGCTTGAAGGTGACGAAGACCGAAGCAGCAGAATCACCCACCCCTTTTCCACTACAGTCGTTCCCATGCGCAGGAAAAGCCTGAACTCTCCACCGCCATCGAAGCCGCTTGACCAGGGAGCGCAACTTTTCCGGCATCTCCATACCCAAGATGACGGAATCGAGCGTTGGGCGATAATGAGCGTGTAATATGGCGCCTTCGGGTTGCTCGATAACGTGATAATAATTGACGTTACCGGACTCGCGTTCGATGACCCTAAAACGATGAACATCGATCTTGGTCTGTACGAAAGCCTCTCCACCATCCGGGCCGAACCAGCCAGCCGAGACGAGCAGCAGCAAGCACGCAACCAGCGGCGGGAGTTTCATGTCGACCAGATCTTTAATCGGAGCGGCGCTTCTTTCTCAAATGAACGGTGAAGGTTTGTTCGGAGGTTGATCCACTCGACGTTTTCGAAGCTCGAAGCGGACCATTTCGACGGTCACATTTGGTGCGAGATTGCGCAAGTGGAGCTAATGTCACCGGGGCATACGCTCTCGACTTGGAGTCTCGCCTGTTCCGTCTGACGCGTGGAGGGATGCATGTCGTGTGGTAGAAACTTTCGCACAGGCGTTTCGAGCCAATGAGAGAAAGCCTCCTCACTGAGCTGGCGTGCCCGGACTGCCACGGGGACTTCGCGCTCGCAGACGCGCGGATCGCCGCCGGCCAGATCGCCGCCGGCGCACTCGCATGCCGAGGCTGCGGCCGCCGCTTCCCGATCGAACACGGCGTGCCGAACTTCGTCGCCGCCGGCGACCGCAAGGACGTGATCCAGACCTGTTCCGGCTTCGCCCGCAACTGGGACGAGTTCAACGACGTGATCCTCGACAATGAAGCGCTCAACGACGAGCTCTTCCGCGACTGGATCGCGCCGGTCGATCCGGAGAGCTTTCGCGGACAACTCTTGCTCGAGCCTGGCTGTGGCATGGGGCGCTGGTTGCGGGTCGCCGCTGGCTACGGGCCGCGCGCGCTGATCGGCGTGGATTACAGCACCGTCGCGTACACGGCTGCACGCAACGTCCGCGACCTGGAAAACGTGCACATCGTGCGCGCCGACATCCTGCGGCTGCCGCTGAAGAAGCGGTTGGAGATGATCTACTGCCTGGGCGTCGTCCATCACACGCCGGATCCCGCGCTGACTTTCGACCGGCTGGTCGAAGCGCTGGGCCCCAACGGCGTGCTGACCGTTTGGGTATATGGCGCCGAGAACAACGGATGGATCACCCGGCTGGTCTCGCCGCTACGCCGGCAGGTCACCAGCAAGCTGCCGCACCGGCTGCTTCGCCTGCTCTCGAAGCTGCTCGTGCTTCCGCTCTACGGCCTCGCCGCCGCAGCAACGCGAGTGCCACTGCCGTATTCTGAATATTTGCGATACTTGCGTCGTTACCCATACCGATACATGACTCACATCGTCTACGATCACCTTGTTCCCGAGATCGCCCACTATCTACCGCGCGCCGAGCTGGATCGCTGGGTGGAGAAACACGGGCTGCACGCGCAGGTGAGCTCGCGCAACGGCAACTCGTGGCGCCTGCTCGCGAGCCGGCTAGCGGAGGCGCTCCCGGTGGCGCTGCCGAAAACCGGATCCTAAGGTGAGGGCACTGAAGAGCTCATGGACCCTGCTCGCGGCGGTACTGGCGCTGCGGGCGGCGGGCTTCGCATTCGGCGTGTTGAACATCGACGAATCGGACTTTCTCGTCTTCGGCGCGGGACTCTGGAAGGGCCTGCTTCCTTATCGGGACCTGGTGGAGATCAAGCCACCGCTGGGCTACCTCACGTATGCACTGGCGGGGGGCATCTCGATCTGGCCGATCCGCGTGCTGGGCGTCCTCTGGGTGTTCGCTACCGCCCAGGTGTTGCGCGCCACCGCGCGCACCTGGACTGGAAGCGACGAGGCGGGATGGGCCGCCGCATGGCTGTCGTTGCTGGCAGGGCTCGTCGAGGTGCCGTCGTTTGGATCGGAGCTGATGATGGGCCTGCCCACCGCCCTGGCGCTGCTGTTCTTCGCGCGCGGGAACAGGGCGGCGCAACCTCTGAGGGGACTTGGTGTCCCCCAGCAGATCCCCTCCGCCACTCGTGGACTCGCCCGCGGGCCGACTCCGTTCGCTTGGGGAAACATGCTCGCCTGCGGAGTCTGTATTGGACTTGCGTCGCTCTACCGGCACCAGGGCGCAATTGCCGCGGTGGCACTGGGGCTGGCACTGCTCTGGGAGGCTCGGCGAGAGCCCGCGCGGTCGCTGCTGCAAATGGCCGTACTCGCGCTGGGGACGGTGCTTCCCTGGGGCGCCGCAGCCGGAGCCTGGGCTGCCCTCGGGCAACTCGACCAATTCGCCGAGTGGACAATATGGCGCAACCTGGCCTACGCGGGGCAGAGTTCCGCGCTCCTGCGCGGCGCGTGGGTGACGGTGGTGTGCTTAGCCGCCGCAGTGCTGCCCTGGGTGCTGGCGGCGAGAGAGAGCTTCCGGCCGCGCGAGGACGTCGTGTGGCGTGGGCTGTCGCTGCTGCTCTGGCTAACCTGGTTGCCCGTCTGTCTGGGGGGCCGCTTCTACGAGCACTACTTTCTCCAGTTCATGCCGCCACTCGCCGTCCTCGGAGCGCCCGGTGCCGCTAAACTGGCCGCGGGTTGGCCGCTGCACTCCAAGCGACTGCGGATTCGAATCGCCATCGCATGCTTGCTGCCGGTGCTCATAAACCAGGGGCTCGTCTGGGTTCGCGGCGCGCTCGGCACGTGGCCTGCCCAGGAGCCGCGAACGCTGGAGGTGGCGCACTGGCTGCGCAATCACAGTGCGCCCGAGGAGAGGCTCTTTGTCTGGGGACACTACACGCCGATCTATACGCTCGCGGATCGGCTGCCGGGCACGCGCTACGTCAACACGTCGGTGCACATGGGCAACTACGACCCCACCAATCTGCCGGCGGATTTCGATGCGCATCGCTTCCGTTCCGACTCGGACGTAGCCTCCACCTTACGCGACCTCGAGGCGCGCCGGCCCGCGCTGTTCGTCGACACAGCCCCAGCCGACATCCACGGCTGGGCGAAGGTACCACTCTCCGCCTTTCCACAGCTACAGTCCTACGTCGACCTGCACTACGTCGAGATAGCGCGGCCGGGCGGAGCAGTCGTCTACCGGCGGCGCGGCACCGCGGATCCGATCGCGAGCAGCACACGCGCGAATTGAGTTAGCGATTCTTTACCAGAAGAAGGGTTGGTTCTGGTCCGAGCTAGGCCGCGCTGGCTTGGGAAACTGACACCGCCCCCCACTGCCGCTGCCACAAGAGAAAGATCGCCATCGTCCAGAGCGGCTTGCGTAGGTCCGCCTGACCGCGCAAGTGCGCCTGCAAAAGCCGCTGCCCGGCGGCCGGCTGAAACACGCCGGATGAGGCGAGCGACTGCGCGCTGAACAGGTCTTCGAAGAGGGCTCGAAGTGGGCCGCGGATCCAGCGCGCGACCGGAATGCCAAAGCCCTTCTTGGGACGCCGAAGAATTTCTTCCGGCACCACTCCTCGCAAGGCGCGCTTGAGTACCAATTTGGTGCGCCAAAACCCAAGCTTTTGGCTCGATGGAAGTCGAGCGGCAAACTCCACCACGTGGGTGTCGAGGAAGGGGGCCCTCAACTCGAGCGAGGCGGCCATCGATGCCCGGTCCGCTTTCACCAGAATGTCGTCGACGAGATATCGGTCCAGATAGAACCGCAGCGCCGCGTCGATCGAGTCGGAGCCGATCCCCGCCGCTTCGGCCCGCCTGGCGTCCTCCAGCACTTGCCGGTACACGACTTCGTCGCGCATCCGGGTCAGTAAGTCGGGATGGAGCAGATGCTGCAACTCGCTCGGCACGAACGCACCGATCCACACCTGGTGGCGCAGTGGCGCGGGAGCAGAAATTCCTCGCAGAAGCTGCTTGAGGCGAAAGTCCAAGCTCATGTTGGTTTCGGCGGAGGGCAGGCGCTGAGCCGCATTCACCATCAACGAGCGTACCGGCTTGGGCAAAGAGGCGAGCAGCTGTGCCGGACGGTGGGCGAGGAAGGTATCGTAGCCGGCAAACAGCTCGTCGCCTCCGTCGCCCGCAAGCGCCACCGTCACCCGCTGGCGCGCGAAACGACAAAGCAGAAGCGTGGGTAGGATACTCGGATCGGCGAACGGCTCATCCAGCTGCGCGACCGCGGCAGGGATTTCGTCCAGGCATGCCGTGCCGGACAGCCGTTGAGCGTGGTGCTGGGTACCCAGCCGCTTTGCGGCAAGGCTCGAGTAGGCGGACTCGTCGAACGAGGGCTCGTCGAAGCCAATCGAGAAGGTCTCAAGACGGCTGCGGTGCCGCACCGCCAGAGCCGCCACCGCGGTGGAATCCACTCCTCCGCTGAGAAAGACTCCCACCGGCACATCCGCAACCAAACGGCGAGCCACCGAACGGTCGAGCAATCGCAGAAGCTCCGCCTCTGGTTCGTCCGGCAGCGCACTTTGGGAGGGCGCCGGGAGATCCCAATAGCGCCGGATCCGAAACCCTTTTTCATCCAAAACCGCGAGGTGGGCAGCCGGCAGCTTTCGAATCGAGCGATAGATGCTGAAGGGGGTGGGGACGTATTCCAACGCGAGGTACTGCACCAACGCCTCTTGGTCCAACGCTCTGGGCAAATCGCCATGACACAGCAGTGCCTTGGGCTCGGAGCCGAAGATCAGCCGGCTGGTGGGCAACGGTGGCGAATCAGCCAGCGGAAGCGCGCCGGACCAGCTGCCGGCCGACCCGAGCGCGTAATACAGAGGCTTCTTGCCCATCCGATCGCGGGCCAGCACCAGCTTTTGACTGCGGGCGTCCCACAGCGCGATCGCAAACATCCCGTGCACCCGCTCGACAAACGATTCGCCCCACTCCAGGTAGGCTCGCAACACCACTTCCGTATCGCTTCGGGTGGTGAACGCGTGACCCCGTTCTCGCAGCGTTTCGCGCAACGACTCGTGCTCGTACGCCTGGCCATTGAAGATCAAGGTGCAGCCTTCCCGCGTCATCGGCTGCGTTCCGCCGGCGAGATCCAGGATGCTCAGCCGGCGATGGCCGAAGCCGACCGGTCCTGCGAACAGGAATCCTTCCTCGTCCGGTCCCCGGTGGATGAGCGAGCGGGTCATCCGACGGACCGCCTCTTGATCCGGAGGCCGATCGAATCGAATCTCGCCGGCAATGCCGCACATTACTCAACTGCCTCGTGCAAATCCCCTCTCGAACTGGACGGCTCCAGCTCGCCCTCGCTCCAAGCGTTGATCCGCTCCGCAATCAAATACGGTCGTTTATCCTGGGACTCGTAATAGGTTCGGATCGTCAGCTCCGCCAGCAGGCCCATCAGCACGCTCAATACGCCCGCCAATGCGAACAGTACTCCGAGGAGAGGCAGAGGAGTCTCCACAAAATCCTTCGCCCCGATCAGTTTGTATCCCAACGCCCAGCTAAAGCTGACCAGCGAAAAAAACAACGCGATCAGCCCAAATCCCCCAAACAGGTAAATGGGCTTGGTGCTGAAATTCGCGAGAAATTTAACCACCAACAGGTCCAGAAGAACCTTCCAGGATCTTCCGAGCCCATACTTCGACTTCCCCGCTCGCCGAGCGCGATGGTTGACCACCATCTCGGTCACCCGCGCCCCCTGCCAAGATGCGTAGATCGGAATGAATCGATGCATCTCGCCATAGAGGCGGACGCCTTGCAGCACTTCGCGCCGATAGGCCTTGATCGTGCACCCATAATCGTGCAACCGAACGCCCGAAATTCTGCTGATCAGCCAGTTCGCGATCTTGGAAGGAAGCTTCCGGCCGAATTCATCATCGCGCCGTTTCTTGCGCCAGCCGCTGACCACGTCGTACAGCTGTCCCGGAACGCCGTCTTCGGACTGCCCTTCCAACCTCGCCAACAGCCGTTCAATATCCGCTGGATCGTTCTGGAGATCGCCATCCAAGGGGACGATCACCGCCCCGCGAGAAGCTTCGATCCCCGCGGCCAGCGCCGCGGTTTGACCCGAGTTGCGGCGAAAGCGAATCACCCGAAGCAGTGGCTCACGACGGCCAATTTTCGCGAGCGCGGCGAAAGTGCCATCCCGGCTCGCGTCATCCACCGCGATCACCTCGAAAGTTCTGCCCTGGTGGCGCAGAACATCGAACAGCTCCGCCAACAGCGGTTCGACGTTCATCTCTTCGTTGAACAGGGGGATAACAATCGAAAGCCGAGGCGCGTCCGCTTGGACCGCGACCTGCCGTGCCTCACGCATCTCCCGGGCTGCTCGGAGCGTCATCTTATTCACTCAGCGAATAGCACGAAGCCAAGCCTTTCGCTTGACACAATGACATTAGCGGGCTCGGACCTCCTGCAGGGGAACACCTACCCGCGCGGGAATCAGCAGCCGCAATGCCGGAAGGAGCACCAGCGCACAAATGATGCTGGTGACTTCCCCCACCATCGCGTACCAGCCAAATGACTGAAGCGCTCGATTGATCGAGAGCAGAAGAGATCCGTAGCCGATAATTGAAGTCCAAGAGCAAAGCGCTACCGGTGGCCCGACCTCGGTCAACGAGAGGAGAACGTCGCCGCCCCGCTCGCGAATCCGAGACACCACGTTGGCACCGTAATCAACCGCGATCCCAAAGGTAATCGGAAATACGATGAAATTGAAGAAATTGATTTTCAGCCCCAACAACACCCCCACTCCGCCCATCAGAATCACTCCAGCAATCAGGGAGGCGATCACCAACAAGCTCGCCCGCGCGGTGCGGAAGAAGATCACCACGAGAAGGAAAACCCCGGCCAAGGACAGCAACGTGGTCACCGGCCCCTCGTGCTCGATGTTTAGAAGAATGTCAGCAAACACCACGTTTTCCCCGGCGGCTTCGTAGAGCTTTCCCTTCACCGGCACGTTGCGCACCCCCTGGACGAAGGCCAACAGGTTCGCTCCAATCTCCAGCTGAGCGGTGGGCGTGGCGGTGACGATTGCAATTCGCCCGACCGTCCCGTCGCGCTCTCGAAACCTATCGACCAAGGTCGGCGGAGCCTCCGACACCAAGAGCGGTCTTTGCGCCGCCAGGTCCGGCCGCACTTGCTTAAGCCGTTCCCTTTCCTCCGGCGAAACGTGCTCGAGTACCAAATCGGAAATCATCGTCCGGATCTCCGCGATGATGGCGAGCTTCTGCTCTTGGTCGCGGGGCACGACCGACGACAGGGTCTCGCAACCTTCAATCAACTTGGACCAGCGCGGCTGCTGTTGGCGCGCTCGAATCACGTCGCAAAACAGGTCGGCTTCCTCCCACGAGGGCAATAGGGCGAGCGCCCCGGCGATCGACTTACCGAGGGCACTTTGGGCCCGATCATTATCGCGAAGTAGCTGGTCGTCTCCGCGAAGCCGGTTCGTCAGGTTCTGCAGATTGCGCTCGAGCGCGTAGGGCAGGTGCCGCACGAATAAGACGATCGAGATCAGAGCCGCGATGCCAAAGATGGTGACGATCGTCTTGGGACGAGAGAAGAGGCGCTGCAGCCAGCTTGGAACATGGGGCTCGACCGGTCCCGCAACCTTGCTGGCCCGCACCGGTCGGACTCTTTCAAAGACGCGCAGGATCGCCGGGACGAGCGCGAAGGTGTACGCCCAGCAAAGCAGCATCCCGATCCCACCGATGAATCCAAAATGTCGAAATCCCCGGTTGGCAGCCAGGATCAACACGCCGAAAGAAACGCTAGAAGCGGCCGACGCGAGCAGGGTTGCGCTGGCAGACGTGTTCGCTCCGTCGATCGCGGCGGCTTCAAGTCCAACTCCGGCGCGGCGCAGCTGACGAACGCGCGCGAGATAAATCAGTCCATAGTTGATGCCATTGCCAACGACGATCGCGCCCAGGAAAGAGGTCTGGGTATTGAGGTATCCAATCACGAGTCGGGTTAGACCGAAGGTCAGAGCGACCGCCGCGAGCACCGCAATCCCCAGCGCAACGGTCGATCGCAGGTCTCGGAAGAAAAGAAAAAGGGAGCCGAGGACCAGCGACACACAAAGCAAAGCGGTCGACGCGATGTCATTGAGAATCGCCTGGTACTCCGCCACGAAGAGCGGAAAGGTCCCTCCAAAGCCGACGCGCAAGTGGCTCTGATCCAGCTCAGGCCGATGGCGCTCCGCGATCGCCGCCATCCGCAACAGGAGCTGCCGGGCCTGACTGACTCCGAGGGCCGTCCCGGCGGGCCTCACCACCAGAGTAAGGGAACGTCCATCCGGGTGCACCAAATAGCCGTCCCGGTACATGGCAAAGCGCTCTTGCACCTGTTGCCGAGGAAGCGGGGTTTTTGGATCCAGCCACGGCAGGGCCTCGCTCGGGATCGGAGGCGGTGCGGGCTCCTCGTCATCCAGGTGCAACAGCAGCGGATTCGCCCGCGCCTTCGCCTTGGAGCGCTCTTTTTTCAGTGCGTCGCGCGCTTTTTGAAGCTCCTCCAGCCCCTGAAACAAAGGCCAATGGTCTTCGTACCAGCGCTTCACCGGCAACTCGTTCCACTCCACCGAGCGGATCGTCTCCGGCCCAAGCGAGAGGTACTCGCGAGCCAATTCGTCCGCGAGCTTCTCGGCTGCCGGCAAATCGCTCTCCGAACGAAGCATCTCCACATTGACCAGAACCGTGCCATCTCCACCCACCCGGCGGATCAATTCCCTGACGTGAACGACGCTTGGCACATCCGACGGCAAGAGCTCTTCAAAGGAGGAGCGGATCTCCAGTCCCGATGCCAGCCACACCGAGATGGCAGTGAGCACGCCGACGCCGAGAAAGAGCCGCCACGGATAGCGTAGGCCGAACTCGGTCACGCGGGTTATGATCGCCCTGCCTGCACGCGCAGCCCTGCTCACGGTCGGGTCAGACCTTTCCGACGACCGTTCTCGGCTCGGACCCCCATTGCCGACGAAATATCAGCGACGCCGTGCGCCGTCATGGCCAAACGCGGCTCGCTGCCACCACCAGCGGATCGATCCCGGCGGGAAGTAAAACGCTCGCCGGAGCTTGAACGCAAAATTCAGGAGTGGGTCCGAGAGTCATCTGCCTCTGCCAAAGGGCACCCTCCGGTGCGCCGGCCAGGGGACCCACGATCGAGAATAGTTCCTCGTAGCGCATACCGGCAGGCTTCGAGAACCAAGATTGCACCGGGGGACGATTCGGCAAGAATTCGCCTAGCCGTAGCCGGTAGATACCCGCGCACCCACCTGCCGCGGCTCGCGCAACCCGATCGTGCGGCTCCTGTCGTTCACCGCTTACCGCAGCGTCATTGAGCAACCCAATCGCCTGGAAATCCGTCACGCAGTACCAATCCTCGTACCCTTTACCAAGCGGCAACCAATCAGCCCCGCTGACCCGAAAAGTCGCAGAGCCGATGAACCCCTGGGGAGAATGAGCCCGCAGCGAAGCATGAAACCGGCTCAACTGTGCTTCGTAGGCCGGCTCGGTCAACTCGGCACGAGGCCAGTGCCAAAAGACGTAGGCAAGCATCATGGTGAACGGATATACCGCAAGCCAAAATTTTTAGAGGGGAGAGACCTTGACCCGACTGTGCTTCCTTGCGGCAGCGGTGTGGGCGTTTTCAGCGAAGTCGCCTGCAGCGGCGGAGCTCACCGCAATCGTGGGCGCAACCGTCTTACACCCGGAGCGAAGCGGCCCGAACATTGCTGACCCGCAAATGACGATTTTGCTGTCCGGCGAACGGATTTCAAAAGTGGGGCCATCGAAGTCGATTGCCGTTCCACCCGGCGCGAAAGTGCTCGACGCGACCGGCAAATGGGTAATTCCTGGGTTGATCGACTCACACGTCCACTTTTTCCAATCCGGAAATCCCTACACCCGGCCAGACGCGATCGATGCCAGAGCCCTGGTCCTGTATGCGCAGGAGACGGCCAGAAACAAGGCGCGGCTGCCAGCGACGTTCAAAGTCTGGCTGTCCTGTGGGGTCACCGGCGTCGCCGACGTGGGCGGGCCATTCTGGAACTTCGAGGTCCGCGACGCGGCAAACAAGAGCCCCGCCGCCCCTCGGGTGGCGGTGGCAGGACCGCTGATCTCGATGGTCGATCGACCACAACTGGATCTCGGAGATCCTCCGATCATCAAGATCACCTCTCCGGAAGCAGCGCGCGAGCTTTCGCAGAAGGAGCTCGCTCGCAAGCCCGATTTTCTCAAGGTCTGGTACATCCATGGCCCCTCGGACGATCTAGCCAAGCAGGAAGCGATCGTGAAGGCGACTGGCGACGCGGGCCATGCGAGCGGCGTCCGTTTGTTCGTGCACGCGACCGAGCTCGAAGTGGCCAAGTCGGCGCTGCGCGCGGGAGCCGATGTTCTGGTGCATTCGGTGACCGACAAAGCCGTCGATCAGGAGTTCTTGGAGTTGGCTAAGCGAAACCGAGCGCTTTACATTCCAACGCTGTTCGTGACTGACGGCTATGCGTTGGTGATCTACAACAGCTGGGAGCCCACCAGCGCCGAGAAGCGATTGGCCGACCCGGAAATTCTTGCACACATGCACGATCTGGAGAAGGCCCCAAAGGACAAGCTTCCGCCCAATGTCCGCACCAACATCCGCCGGCGCCTGAGCCTACGCCCCGGGGTATTGGACGTAGCGATGGAGAACCTGCGCAAAGTGTGGGACGCCGGAATTCCCGTGGCGATGGGAACCGACGCAGGAAACGTGGGAACGCTCCATGGCCCTTCGATTTACCGCGAGATGCGGATGATGATTCAGTCCGGTCTCACCCTCCGCGAGGTGTTGCTCTCGGCGACGGTCAACGGAGCCAAGGTACTCGGCCGGGAAAAGGACCTGGGAAGCATCGAACCCGGCAAGCTCGCGGACCTGGTGATCCTCGACGCGAATCCCTTGGACGAGATCGACAACCTGTCCCGCATCCATCGGGTCGTGAAGGGCGGAACGATATTTGATCCGGTCGAGTTGACTCGATCACTTCGCCAGTGAATCGACGACTGGCAGTTTCAAATTTACCAGCTCGGGATACTTGAGGCCGGTCCCAGTATTGAGCAGGAGAATTCGCTCCTTCGGGCGGATCGTGCCATCGCTGAGGAGTCGCTTCAAACCGGCCCAAGTGGCCGCGCCCTCGGGAGCGGGAAAGATTCCCTCTAACCGACCCATTTCGCCCATCGCCTCGACAATTTCCTGATCGCTCACATCCAACGCTGTGCCACCCGAATCGCGGATGACCTTGAGGATCAGGTAGTCCGCGACCGCGGCCGGCACCCGCAAGCCGCTCGCGATGGTGGCGGCGTTGTTCCACGCGGGCGCCTGGTTCAGTCCTTGCTGAAACGCACGAACGATCGGGGCACAGCCCGAAGCTTGCACCGAAATCATTCGCGGACGCCGATCCCCAATCAGTCCCATCGCTTGCAGCTCCTCGAAGGCCTTCCAGATTCCGACCATCCCCGTGCCGCCACCGGTGGGATAAACGATCACGTCGGGAACCTCCCAGCCGAACTGTTCCGCAAGCTCGAGGCCCATCGTCTTTTTGCCCTCCGCCCGGTAGGGCTCCTTCAGGGTGGAGATGTCGAACCAGCCCGCGGCCGCGGCTCGTTCCCGTACCATCGCCCCGCAGTCGTTGATCAGCCCGCGGACCAGCGTGACGTCGGCGCCATAAATGGCGCCCTCCTTTTGGTTCAAGCTCGGCGTATCCACCGGCATGTAAACGTGCACCGGTACCCCTGCCCTGGCGCCATAAGCCGCCAAGGCAGAACCAGCATTCCCGGCCGAGGGAATGGCAAATTCCTTCGCCCCCAGCTCGAGATTGCGTGACAGCGCGGCGGAGAGCCCTCGCGCCTTGAACGAGCCAGTCGGATTGAGACCCTCGTCCTTGATGAACAGCGATCTGCAGCCAAATTCCGCTGCCAATCTCGGCGCCGACAGCAGCGGCGTGTCTCCCTCGCCCAAGGTAATGATGAAACGCTCCTCGCGTACCGGAAGGATCTCGTTCCAGCGCCACATTCCTCGCGGGCGAGCCGCAACAGCTTCTCGGCTCAGGGTGCGCGCGGCGCGCTCGAGATCGTAGCGCGCGTAGAGCACCTTGTTGCAGCTCGGGCAGAGGGTCTGAATCCGATCTGCCTCAACGGCGCGACCACAGCCGGTGCATTCCAGATGCGAAAGCGTGCTGGGCGGAGTCCTACCTGCACTAGGTTGCATATCGATGCATCTGGCGTGAGCGCTAATTGCTCGGGGAAAGACGCGTCGTCTTCTCCGCAAGCCAGGCGCGGCTCGGTCCACTATCAACGCCATGGAATTCCAGCCCGGGAAATACAACGTCCTGCAGGGTCTGGCTAAAAATGTCGCGTTTGGTCGAATGCGGCAGAACTCCGTGCTGCAACAGCTCCGGATCTTCGAACCGCGGGGCGGCTGGTGCGAATAACCCCTCTGTCACCGTGCCCTCCAACATATCCGGCACGAGAGCGCCGAGAAATTGCACGTTTGCGGAGGAATGCTCGCTCGCCAAAAACGCCCAGCCGAGTCGGCTGTGGGAGACCTCGTCTCGGGCGATCTCCTGTAGAACGCCTTTCATCCATGCAGCGCGCGCGGCATGCAGAAGCGTAGTGAGCACGCTCATGCTTTCGGTTTCGGTGATGCAGCAGGAAGCAACCAGCTCGTAGAGGACCTTTTCTCGTTCCGAGAGCCGCCTGGGCGCAATCTCCGGGACCTGGTGTTCGTGGACCACCTCTGTGGCCGCATATCCATACTCACGCGCGACCTCGCGGCACAGAGCCGCATGTCGGCGCTCATCTTCAGAGGCGCGCTGGGACAGCTCGACCAGCAGCTTTGGAGCGCTCAGCGCGGCCAGGCGCCGACTCAGACGCCCAAAGCGAATTTCTGCTTCCAACTCCACCTTCCAGCGAAACGCCCAGGCCTCGGCTACAACCGACTGTAAAGCATCTGCGCACTGTGGACGCATCCGCCCGCTACCAGCCTTGGGCTCCTCCACCCTTTTCGCTACCGGCATCTCGCAAACCTCCTTGGCCTCGCCCTCCATCTGCCTGCGATCCCTTACCCGCCGCCGGGCCGGTCGCTCCGCTGCTGCAGGTTCCTGCACTGGTTGCGAGGGCCGCTCCTCCGATCACCAAAAGCTGAAAAAACTTCCTAATCCGCATGAGACCTCCGGATCTTCAATGACTTGACACCTTAGCGTCGAGAGTGTTGCGAGTCACGGTTGCTTTACAGGTTGTAAAGAAAAATTGGCTTAACCTTCCGAAGATAGGGGTGTATCACGACTCGCGAGCGCCTGCGTTAACGCCCGAGGGGGAACTGGCTGGCCGTCCAACAACATCCTCGCTTGACCACCCCAGGTCTGGGCGCTTGTCCAATCACGTCGTTTCTCTTCTCTCGCCTGCAGGGGAGGTCCGCCATGAACAATCAGAAGGCCCGTTTGCAGCTGTGCCTAGTGGTCGGTTTCGCAATTGCGGGTTGGCCGCAATTGAGTACAGCTCAGCCGACGGCTGAACAAGCAGTTCGACTTCTTGAGCAATCCACCTTCGGTCCCAATCCAGCCTCGATTCAGCACGTTCAGGACATCGGATTCGACGCATTTCTCGAGGAGCAGCTCAACACTCCCAGTACGGGTTGGACCGACTATGGGCTGTGCCCCGGGGATCCGGGCGCGCAGGGTAATCCGTGCACGCCCACCCGAGACTGGTACACGATGTATCGGGTGCAGAACGAGTTCTACCATCGAGCTCTCACCGCACCGGACCAGCTGCGCCTACGAATGGTGTTCGCGCTCGATCAGATCTGGGTCATTTCCGCGCAGGTGGTGGACAACTTTCAAAACGGTTGGATGGCCTACTACCTGTCGTTGCTCGACCAAAATGCTTTCGGCAACTACCGCCAACTGATGAATGACATCACGCTGAGCCCAGGAATGGGCAGGTATCTGGACATGGCAGGCAACAATCGAAACCACGAAAACGAGAATTATGCGCGGGAGATCCTGCAGCTATTCGATGTTGGTCTAGATGAACTCAACGATGACGGCACGCCGATGCTGGACGACTCTGGGCAACGCGTCCCCAGCTACAACCAGGACGTCATCGTCGCGTTCTCGAAGGTTTTCACCGGCTGGAACTTTGCACCGAACGTCACTACTCCCCCCTGCTCGCCGAGCCTTCCTTGCCAGAATTGGCGGGATCAGATGGTGCTCAATCAGAACAATCACAACATCGAATCCAAGACATTGATGGTGGACATCCGCTCGCCGGATCCGGTCGTCCTTCCGGCAAATCAGGCCGGCGCTGACGATCTCGCTCAGGGGCTCGACAACATCTTCTACAACCACAACCTGCCGCCGTTTATCGTCAAGCAGCTGATTCAGAAGCTGGTGACGAGCAATCCAAGCCCGGATTACGTGACCCGGGTGGTGCACGTTTTCCAGGACAACGGCTCCGGCGTTCGCGGTGACCTCCGAGCGGTGATCAAGGCTATCCTGCTGGACGACGAAGCCCGGAATCCCCCGGGGCAGGATTTTGGAAAGCTGCGTGAGCCGGTGCTTGCGATGACCACGCTTTTGCGCAGCTTTAACGCCGACGATCCGTTCACCGACTTCGTGCTGGGCGAGAGCTTTCTTCCGGGCAACTACCGCCTCGATGAGGATCTCTTCCGCTCGCCGACCGTGTTCAACTTCTATCCCCCCAACTTTCCGTTGGGCGGCAGCGGCCTGGTGGGCCCGGAGTTCGACCTTCAGTCCACCGCCCTGGCGCTAGCGCGGCTCAACCTGATGAATGCCCTCGTCTATATTGGCATCCCTCCCGACTCGAACCGGCCGCTGGGAACGAGAATCCCTCCAGCGGAGATGGCCGCATACGCGCAAAACGGGCCAGACAGTCTGTTGAACTCGCTCAACACCCTGATGCTTCACGGGACCATGTCGGCTGATATGCGGACCGTGCTGTTCAATGCGGTGTCGGGAATTTCCGATCCGCTCCTGATGGCAGAGTACGCGATCTATCTGATTGCAACGTCTTCCTCCTACCAGGTGCAGAGGTAATCGCCATGGCGCAAACACGACGAGAGTTTCTCCGCAATACCGCCTGTGGAACCCTGGCGGCGACCGCGATGGTGCGCGGCCTTGACAAGCTGTTCCTGGTCAATGCTTTCGCCAAACCGACCGACTTCACCGATTACAAGGCGCTGGTATGCGTGTTCTTGTTTGGAGGCAACGATGCCAACAACATCGTCATCCCTTACACGGACTACGCCCAGTACGACGCGATCCGGGGGCAAGGCGTCAATCTGGCGATCGCGCAGGAGAATCTGCTGCAGATTTCGCCCCCGAGCGCCGGGCGCGATTTCGGCCTGCATCCAGCGCTCGGCCCTGCGGGCAGCGGACTTCACGGGCTTTGGGGCCAGGGCAAGGTTGCAATCCTGGTGAATACCGGCACGCTGATTCAGCCGATCACCCGTGACGACTACCAGCGTGGGATCGGACGGCCGTATCAATTGTTTTCGCACTCCGACCAGGTAACCGCCTATCAGACCTCGTACGCCCAAGGGCACGCCAGCTCTGGCTGGGCGGGGCGCCTGGCAGATGAAGTTCAGGGAAGCCAGACGTTTCCGGTGGTGACGTCAATCAATGGCGTGCAGATGTTCAGCGCGGGCGTCTATACCAAGCCGCTGATTATTGGCACCGGTCGGCTCGATCAGGCGCTCACGGTTACCAGAAATTATCCGGAAATTGGTCAGCTGGTGCAGATCGAGCAGGCGGACGGCTCGCGTACGCTTGTGCAAAACAGTGCGAACCTCGTGTTCAACGCGCTGGATACGATGCGACAGCTCCGCGATATCGGCGACCCCACGATCAGCACGCCTTTCCCGAATACCGGGTTCGCGAACCAGCTCAAGCAAGTTGCGAAGATGATCAAAATCGCCCCTGCCCCACCTCCGGGCGGACTTGGGGTTCAGCGGCAAGTCTTCTTCGTGGCGATCGGTGGATTCGATACCCACAACAACCAGGGTATAGAAACTGGGCAGCAGGCCACCTTGTGGACGCAGATGAGCCAAGCAATGACGGCGTTCTACAATTGCGTTGACACCGAGCTGGGCCTCGCCTCGAAGGTGACCACCTTCACGATGTCCGATTTCAGCCGGACGCTGAAGCCGAACGATCCAGGCGACCGCGTAGGGACCGACCATGCCTGGGGCGGGCATCACTTCGTGATGGGAGGCGCGGTGAATGGCGGGGACTTTTACGGAACGTTCCCCCGCTTCACCCTGGGTGGCGACGACGACGTGGACAATGGCGGAGGAGCTCGAGGACGATTTCTTCCTACCATCTCGGTTGACCAATACGCCGCCACTATGGCGCTTTGGTACGGCTTGGATCCCGCCCACCTGCCGATCGTGTTCCCCAACCTCAGCCGCTTCACCCAGGCGGACCTTGGTTTCATGATGCCGGGAACGGCACCGGTTGCCTCCGCGGAGCGAAAGGGTTTGGTTCGCCGCGCTCTCGGATTCTGAGCGAGCACAATCCCTGAGGTATTGCCCGGCGAGGTGCAGGTTCGAGGGGCTAGCGGTCGCCGGGCGATACCTTGGGGTTCAGGATAGAACGCTACCCGGGCCGTGTTTATGTTGAAGCGATGGTTAGCGTACGCCCTTCACTGCTGGACCGATTGCTCCGCCCGCTCCACCGTTGGGTATGGTCGGATCGGCGGCGGCGAGCCAACAAGTTGCTGCGCTTTGCTGCGACCGAAGCCGACGGAGGGCACGATCTCTCCCGGGCCGCAGAGCTGACGAACGACGCGCTTCTCCGTCAACTCTACTTGCGTCATGCACTCGACGAGCATCGACACGCCCGCCTTTTCCGAGACCGCGGCCTGACGTTGCTGACCGAATGCCAGAACGGAGAAGCGTCTTGGTCTCGCTTTGAGGCGAATTGGTTCTCCCCCGGCGAGCGGGGGCTCGACGATTTGCGCGTGGACAAGGACCCGCAGGACGGGCTGCTCGCGTTCTTGCACCTTTCGGAAAAAGCGGCTGCCCGTCGTTTCTGCATCTATCAGGAAGTTCTGGTGTCCGATCCAATGACGCAGTCGGTATTCAGGGACGTCCTGAAGGACGAGGCATTTCACATGGCCTACACCTACAAGCAACTGGCCCGGGTCTCGCCACGCCGCCATGGTTGGCGGTTGTGGCAGGCACGCCTTGTCCGAGTGTGGAAAGCCTACCTGCGACTGATGGTCGCCGTGGCAAGCGTGATCGGTACCGCCCTGCTCTTACTTCAATACTTTCTGTTGCTCCCACCGTTCGCGTTGCTCGCCAAGAGGGGTGCGCTGAAGGAACCGCCGGGCTGGTGGACGCGTCGTCCAGCCAGCTCCCTCAAGAGTCAGTACTGACGATGAAGATTCTCGGCATCTCCGGCCATTACCATGACTCCGCGGCTGCGTTGGTGATCGACGGCCTGCCGCGCTGCGCTGTTCAGGAAGAGCGACTCTCCCGCAAGAAGGGCGACGCGGCGTTCCCCTTAGCCGCGGTGGAGTGGTGCCTCGAGACCGCGGGACTCGAGCCAGAGCAGCTCGACGCGATCGTTTTCTACGAAAAACCGTTGCTCAAGTTCGAGAGAATCCTGACCTGCGCGCTGCGATCCTTTCCTCGATCCTGGAAGAGCTTTCCCTCGGCGATGAAGCGTGCGCTGGGCGAGAAGTTATGGGTGAAGGGCACCATCGCGTCTCACCTGAGAGTCCCTTCTAGCCGAATTTTGTTTACCCAGCACCACGAGTCCCACGCGGCCGCCGCGTTCCTGACGGCGCCGACTCACGAAGCGGCCATTCTCACCGCCGACGGAGTAGGCGAATGGGCAACTACGACCACTGGGCACGGGGTGAAGCGGGAGAACGGTGAAACACGGATCGAGCTGTCCCGGGAAATTCGCTTTCCCCATTCGCTGGGAATGCTCTACTCCACCTTCACCGCCTACCTCGGGTTTCCCGTCAACGAAGGCGAGTACAAGGTGATGGGCTTGGCGGCTTTCGGTAAGCCGGTGATGCTCGACGCCGTTCGGCAGCTCATCCAGCCGACCTCGGATGGGGCGTTTCAACTGAATCTGGACTTCTTCGAGTTTCACGCTTCGGCGACGAAGTCGTATTCGAAGCGCTTCGTCGAGCTGTTTGGCCCTCCGCGGTCGCCCGATTCGCCGATCGCACTGCACAGCCCTGACGGCGAACGCTTCGCAAACATTGCGGCCAGTGTTCAGCGCGTCCTCGAGGACGTCCTCGTGGATCTCGCCGGACGGCTGCATCGCGAGACTGGTCTGAGCGACCTCTGTCTGGGCGGGGGCGTAGCTCTCAACGGTTGTGCCAATGCACGCATTCTTCGGGAATCCGGATTCGAGAAGGTGTTCGTCCCGCCCGCTCCCGGCGACGCGGGCTGCGCGCTAGGAGCCGCGTTGTGGGCGGACCGGATTTTTTTCAAACGCCCGCACCGGGAAGTTCCCGACCACCCGTTCTGGGGCCCAGTCGTCGAAGCCCGCGAGCTGGCGCGCGTGGCGAGAGAAGATGGCCTGTCCCTGGAGGAGGTAGAGGATCCGGCGCAGTTTCTCACCCGGGTGGTTGATGCGCTCATTCAAGGCAAAATCGTCGGTTGGATGGAGGGAGCCTGCGAGTTTGGCCCGCGGGCGCTCGGCCATCGCAGCATTGTGGCGGCGCCGGCGCCGGTCGCGATTCGCGAACGACTCAACCGCACCATCAAGTACCGGGAGGAGTTTCGCCCCTTCGCTCCCGCCGTTCCGATCGAGGTGGCGGCCCGCTACTTCGAGCTTCCACCCGGAGGCGAACGGCTCTCGCGATTCATGTCTGGGGTGTTCCCGGTCCGCGCCGAATGGCGGCATCGCCTGGCCGCGGTGACCCATGTGGACGGCACGGCTCGAGTACAGGCAGTCGATCCGGAAATGGCGCCTCGCTTTCATGCTCTTTTGAAAGCTTACGGAGCGAGAACCGGCGTGCCTGTGCTGCTGAACACCTCCTTCAATCTGGCGGGCGAACCGATCGTCAATCGGGCAGTCGAGGGCTATTCCACTTTCCGCCGATGTGGCATTGATGTTCTCGTCTCGAGCCCATACCTGGTCTCGAAGACCGCGGCGGAGTCATCGGTCCCTATGCTCGAGGCGGTGGGATGATCGTCAATGGATCCGGGCGTCGCGTGCCGCTCTTTGCTGGCTTGTCCAAAGTGCCTGGGTCGCCTGGCCGAATGGGCTTGCGTGCGCTGTGGAGCAAGATACGAGAGCCCGGGGGGAATCCCACGACTGCTGTTGCCTCTGGATGCCCCAACCGAACGCGTTCGGCGCTTCTATCAGGTATCGCCGTTTCCTGGATATCCGCCGCGCGAGGATCTTGCCAGCTTGCGAGCACGCACCAGGCGCAGCGACTTCGCCCGTCGACTTGACGCAGCGATTCCCGCAGCGACAACGGTGTTGGAGCTGGGATGCGGAACCGGTCAAATGTCGCTTTTTCTGGCGAACGGCGAGCGGCGGGTGGTGGCGACCGACGTGGCCAGAGCCCCGCTGGAATTGGCCTCGCAAGCTGCCCGGCAGATGGGAGTCGAGGGCGTACTCTTTGTCGAGACGGACCTGCGGCAGCCCGGCCTACAACCTGAGTCGTTCGACGTGGTCTGCGCGCTGGGAGTTCTTCACCACACTCCCGATCCACGTGCCTCCTTCGCATCGGTTTCACGCCTGGTGAGACCCGGAGGCACAGTGGTGGTCGGGCTCTACAACGCGTTTGCCCGGTTCCCCCATCGGCTGCGCCGGGCAGTGGCCCGCGCGAGTGGCTTTCGCTGGTTTCCATTCGATCCGATTCTGCGAGCGCGCGCCGATGAACCCTCTCGACGAGAGGCCTGGATCCGAGACCAGTATCGGCATCCCGAGGAGCACCGTCATACCGTGCGCGAGGTGAAGAGATGGTTCGCCGAAAATGGAATTTCCTATTTAAGGACGGTTCCGGACGCACTGCTGGATGCATCCGAGGAGCAGAACCTGTTTTCTCCCGCCGAGGACAGTTGGGGCCTCGAAGAACTGCTCGCTCAAATTGGATGGATGGCAACTCTCTCCCACGAGGGAGGTTTGTTCATCGCGATTGGACGGCGACCTCCGCTCGCTGGCTCTCTTCCAGCCCGGATGTCAAATGAGCGGTGAAGGTCGGCAGATCAATGTTTGCTCCGCAGACGATCAGGCCGACCCGCTTGCCTCGAAGCTGCTCGCGTAAGGGTCCGACGAGCGCAGCGGTGGCCGCAGCCCCCGCTGGCTCAACCGCCAACTTTGCCTCCTGGAACAACAGCGCCATCGAGCGCCGCAAGGCGCTGTCGTCCACCAGCACGAGCTGATCGACGAAGCGCCGACACAGCGCGAAGCTGTAAGGGGCAGCGTAGGGGGCGCCCAGGCTGTCAGCGATGGTTCGGACCTGGTCGATTGCCTCCGGCTTTCCAGAGGCAAAGCTGCGGTGCATGGTATCCGCTCCCTCCGGTTCGACCCCGAACACCTTGCAACGCGGCTGCGACTGCTTCACCGCGCTGGCCACGCCGGCGCACAGCCCGCCGCCACCAATTGGAATGATCACCGCGTCCAGCTCGGGGACTTGCTCGCATAGCTCATCGCCCAAGGTGGCAGTGCCCAGTGCAGTGAGCGGTCCCTCGAAAGGGTGCACAAACGTCCGCCCCTCCTCCGCCTCAATCTGGTGGACGCGCGCAAAAGCGCGGTGCACGTCCTCCACCAGTTCCACTTCGGCCCCGAAGGTTTTGCAACCGGCCACCCTTGCCGGATTTGCGGTCTTTGGCATCACCACCTTCGCGCTCGTACCCAGCACTTGCGCGGCATAGCCCACCGCCATCGCGTGGTTGCCCGCGCTGACCGCGGTAACCCCGCGCCGCAACGCAGCCGGAGGAAGCGCGAGCATCACGCTCAGTGCACCCCGTGGCTTGAAGCTGCCCGCAAACTGAAAGAGCTCCAATTTGAGAAACGTCTCGGTTTGGGGCCCGACCGCCTTGGTCAACAACGGACCCCGCCATTGCCAGATCGGCGTCTGTCGAATCCACGGGCGGAGTCGGTCGCGCGCTTCGCGGATCTCGGCCGGGGATGGGGGAGCCGCCGAATCGTCGCTCATGATTCGGGAGTAACATCTTGCATGCGGAATGCAATGGCCGCAGCCCACCCTCGTAGACGCTGACGAGACGCTGTGGCCCAAGTCCCGGGCGTGGCATCGCGGGCCGTGAAAGACACTCCACCACTCCACCCTTTCTCGGTTCCGCGACGAAGTTTTCGGCGCCCGCCACGCCCGGGATCTTGGGCGCTCGTGGTCTCTGGAATAAAAAGCGGTGATCCAGGTTGCCGAAAATACAAGGAGAATCTGATGCAACGAGCTGCTCTTGCACCGATCGGGCTGATCCTGCTGTGCGGGGTGGCTTCTGCCGCACCTCAAGACAAATCGGAATCGCGCAAACACGAAATGCACTTGCTCTTGCCCTGGGGGGGCGGGCGCTTGGGCGTGCAAGCCCTGGAAATTTCCAAAGAGGTTAGGGAAGTGCTCGGGGCCCCCGCGGACGCGGGCGTCTTGGTGAACCGAGTCGAGCCGGAGAGCGCCGCCCTTGAAGCCGGTATCAAACCGGGGGACGTGATTGTTGAAATCGATGGGCAGAAGGTGGCGGAGGTTGCAGACATCCGAGAGTCGCTTGCCGACAAGCAGGCAGGACAGAAGGCGAATGTGACAGTGATCCGAGGAAAGAGCCGTCAAACCCTCGCCGCCACCGTCAAGGACAGCGGCCACGCCATGGGGCGGATTCGATTTCCAGATGATCGCTTCTGGAATGAGGAATTCGGACCTGGTCTTCGCAAACAACTCGACAAGCTTCAGGAGCGAGTGGCCGAGCTCGAGAAGAAGCTGCAGAACCTTGATCCGCGGCGTTAACTCGGACCCTTGAGTGCGCGTTCAAAAGCGCGCAGAGCCTCCTGATCGAACAACACGAAACGGACCCGGCGGATGGTTGGAGCCTGCTCGAGCGCTGAGCGAATCGTCCGAATTGCAACCGACGCTGCCTCGTCTAGCGGGTATCCGTAAGCGCCAGTGCTGATTGCAGGAAATGCAATCGTTGAGCAGCCCGCTTCGGCGGCCAGGCGCATTGCTTCCCGGTAGGCCGAGGCCAGCAGCTCCGCTTCACCGGCCGGGTCGCGACCGTATCGAGGTCCGACTGCGTGGATGACGTACTTGGCCTTCAAATTGCCCGCTCCGGTTACCACCGCACGCCCGGTGGCGCACCGTCCCTGTCGTGCCACAATCGCCTTGCACTCCTCGAGAATGCGAGGGCCACCGGCGCGGTGGATGGCACCGTCAACGCCGCCGCCTCCGATCAGCCCCGAGTTCGCTGCATTAACGATCGCATCGACCTCCTCGAGGACGATGTTTCCCAGGACCAGCTCGATCATGGCTTTTTTCGCCGAGAAGGACGAACTCGCGGAGGCTCGCCAAGCTGCTTCTCATAATGCGGCGGCCATGGCGCATCGCCCAGGCCCGCTGATTCTTGCCGCGCCGAGAGCTCGAGCAGCGATTCAAGGCTGTAGGAATTCGCATCCAGCTGCCCAGCGGGATCTCCGATCGAGGAAAAGCGCGCCGGTACGGTTTCCAGGGTGAAGTCGCGCGGGTCGACTTGCGGCACTTCCTCCCAGGTTAGCGGCGCGGAAACACGCGCATCCGGCGTTGGCCTGACCGAGTAGGCTGAAGCAACCGTGCGGTCCTTGGCATTTTGGTTGTAGTCGAGAAACACCCCATGCCGCTCCTCCTTCCACCATTTGCTGGTGGCGATCGACGGAGCGCGCCTCTCCACTTCACGCGCCAGCGCCAGTGCCGCTCGACGGACCTCGGAAAACGTCAACGCTGGACGGATGCGCACGAAAATGTGAATTCCACGAGAGCCCGACGTCTTGGGAAATCCAAGCAATCGGTGCTCGTCTAGCACTTCGCGGACCAACAGCGCTACCTGCTGCACCTGCTTCCAAGAGCTGTCCGGACTTGGATCCAAATCCACTCGCAACTCATCCGGATGCTCGAGATCATTTCGGCGCACCGGGTGAGGATGCAGATCGATCGATCCGAGATTGATCACCCAGGCCAACGCCGCGGCGTCGTTTGCCACCACCTCCTCGGCGGATCGACCCGAGGGAAATCGGATCACCACGGTTTCGATCCAGGGTGGTCGCGCTGACGGAGCTCGCTTCTGGTAGAAAAACTCGCCCTCTACGCCGTTCGGATAGCGCTTGAGAACGATCGGACGCTCTCGAACTCCTCGCAGCGCGCCGTCCTCGACTTTCAAGTAGTACTGCACCAAATCCAGCTTGGTCAGCGACCGCTCGGGGAAAAAGATCTTTTCTGGATTGGAAATCTTCACCCCGCGGCCATCCAAGTGCAGCGTGACGGAGGAGCCGCGGGCGGTCACTGGTTCTCCGGCAGCAACGAGCCTAGCCGCTCAGCGGACCACAAGCACCGACCGCCCCGCGTGGTGTACGACGCGATCGCTGACCGAGCCCACCAACCAGCGTCCCAGCGGACCGATTCCCCGAGCGCCGACCACCACCAGGTCTACTTTGAGCTTCTCGGCGTTCCGGACAATCGTCTCCGCGGCAGTCCCGGTATCGACGATTTTGTCGATCTGATCTGCCGGAGGGCTGCCCACCACTTCGTCCAGTAACTTGTGGGCAGCCTCGATCTCCTCTGGCGTCGAGCGTGGAAACTCGAGAAACGAGTCCATCGGACCAACGGCGATCACCCGGGGCGGCTCAATCACGAACAGAAGCGTCAAACGCGCGTGGACCTGAGCGGCCAGCTCCTTGGCGAACTGAGCCGCCTTCCGGGAGCCTTGAGATCCGTCGACCCCGACCAGCATGTGACTGACCATCTGCAGCCCTCCTGACCTCAGTTTGCAGAGAAGGATGTCACTACGGAAGGGCAAATGCGACCGAGATTGACAGCGGCTTTTGTGCCCGGCAGGGTGCCGACTCTATGGCAGGCTCGAAAAGCTTCAGCATTGGTCTGATCCAGATGCGATGCGCTGCAGACCCGATCAGAAATCTCGAGGTCGCAGTGAACCGAATCCAGACAGCCGCTCGAGAGGGCGCGCAAATAGTCTGTTTGCCGGAGCTGTTTCGGTCCCAGTATTTCTGCCAGCGCGAGGATCCCAAGGCGTTTGAGTTGGCGGAATCGATACCCGGTCCAACCACCGAAGCGCTTTCCGAAACCGCGAAGAAAGAGGGCGTGTCGATCGTTGCGTCGATCTTCGAGAGGCGAGCCGCCGGCGTCTATCACAACACCGCAGTGACCTTGGATGCAGATGGAAAGCTGCTCGGGCTGTATCGCAAGATGCACATCCCGGACGATCCGCTCTATTACGAAAAGTACTATTTCACGCCCGGGGATCTCGGTTTTCGTGCCTTCGGAACTCAATTTGGTTCGATTGGTGCGCTGGTGTGCTGGGACCAATGGTACCCGGAGGCTGCCCGGCTGACCGCCTTGGCCGGAGCGAACGTCCTTTTTTACCCGACCTCGATTGGTTGGCATCCGAAGGAAAAAGCGGTTTATGGCGCGCAACAGCTTTCCGCCTGGCAAACCATCCAGCGCGCGCATGCCATCGCCAATGGCGTCTACGTCGCCGCAGTCAACCGGGTCGGCCACGAAGGACCGGCGGAGGGCGGTCTGGAGTTTTGGGGAAGCTCGTTTGTTTGCGATCCTTTCGGAGTGATGCTCAAAGAGGCGTCCACCAACGAAGAGCAGACATTGGTGGTGGAGTGCGATCTCAGCCACCTCGAAGAGGTTCGGAGAAATTGGCCTTTCCTGCGCGATCGCCGGATCGACGCTTATGGGCAGATCACCCAGCGGCTGCTGGACCGGTGAAGTCCCCCACTCTTGAAAGCCCTGCCGCGGCCGGGTTTCGCATGCCCGCTGAGTGGGAGCCGCATCAGGCGACTTGGCTGGCCTGGCCGCACGACCCGTCGGACTGGCCCGGCAAGTTCGCCACGATTCCCTGGGTCTACACCGAAATTGTTCGGCATTTGATCCGGAGTGAGCGGGTTCGGATTTTGGTCCAGAGCGCACGGGAGCAGCAAGTCGCCTCCTCGATGCTGCGCAAAGCAGGCGCGACGTTGGAGAGGGTGGATTTTTTCAGAGTTCCGACCAACCGAAGCTGGGTCCGAGACTACGGTCCAATTTTCGTGAAGCGCGGCGACGGTGAAATCGCGATCGCAAACTGGAAGTTCAACGGCTGGGCGAAGTACCACAACTATCAGCTCGACGATCGAGTGGTCGATCGGCTTGCCCGCGCTCTGAAGGCGCGCCAATCGAAGCCCGCGATCCGGGTGGGAAAGCGCGAGCAGCGGATCGTATTGGAAGGCGGAAGCATTGACGTCAATGGCGCCGGAACCCTACTGACTACTGAAGAATGTCTGCTCTCTCCAATCCAAGCCCGTAACCCGGGGGTCTCGAAGGAAGAGCTGGAACGAGTGCTGAGCGCCTACCTTGGGGTCCGGAAAGTTCTCTGGCTTCACGAGGGGATTGCCGGCGACGACACTCATGGGCACGTCGACGATATCGCTCGATTCGTCGACCCGCATACGGTGGTTCTGGCGACCGAGGACAACGAGAGCGATCCGAACGCGCAGAAGTTAAACGCGAACCGCGCTCTGCTCGAATCGATGTCCGATCAAGATGGCCGGCCGTTGCGTTTGGCCCTCCTGCCGATGCCTGACCCAATTTACTTCGAGGGCCAGCGCCTTCCAGCCAGCTATGCAAACTTCTACATCGCCAATGCAGCAGTTCTCGTTCCCACCTTCAACGACCCGAAGGATAGGCTGGCTTTGCGGGTGCTGGGGGACCTCTTTCCGAGCCGAGAGGCGATCGGAATCCATTCGGTGGACCTGGTCCTCGGTTTGGGAACGCTGCACTGCATGACCCAACAGCAGCCTGCTCAGCAGAAGGAGTGAAGCAGCTTGCCCAGTCGTTGAATGCCGGTTGCGATCAGCTCGGGAGAACGGTTCGAAAAGTTGAGCCGCAAAAAGTGATGCTTCTCCGGCTTGGCAAAGAAGGGCGCTCCGGGAACGAACGCGACCTTGTGCCGGATTGCCTCCTTGAGCACGGCTTCGGCCCGAACCTGGGCCGGCAGCTCGACCCAGAGAAACAGACCACCCTCGGGCGAAGTCCAGCGGACGTTTTTGGGAAAGTACTCCGCCATCGCGCCAAGCATCGCGTTCAAGCGTTCCCCGTAGACTGAGCAGATCTCTGCGACGTGCCCGTCGTAATCGAACGTTTCGAGCAAGCGCGCTACCGCGTGCTGCAGGAGCGTGCTGGTGTGCAGGTCCGCGGCTTGCTTGGCGGTGGTCATTGCGCGGAGCACCGGCTCGCTAGCGACCGCCCATCCGATCCGCAGCCCTGGGCTGAGCGTCTTCGAGAAGGTGCTCAAGTAAATCACCAAGCCATCGCTGTCCATCGCCGCGAGCGACGGGCGCCAAGTTCCGGCATACCGAAGCTCACCGTACGGATTGTCCTCGACGATCGGCACTTCGTAGCGTCGCGAAAGCTCGATCAAGTGCTGCCGGCGCTCGAGCGAGAGCGATGTGCCTTTCGGGTTGTTGAACTCCGAGATGACGTAGATGAGTTTGGGAGAGGACTTTTGAAGTATCCGCTCCACCTCGTCTACCCTCATTCCACTTTCGTCGCTGCCCACCGTGACAAAGGAGGCTTCGAACCCTCCAAAGGTCTGCAGCGCGGCGAGATAGCATGGGTTTTCAACCACCACCTGGTCGCCCCGATCGAGAAAGACCTTGGCGATCAAGTCGATGCCCTGCTGCGAGCCGCTGGTGATCAGGACCCGATCCGCGGTGGCGGCAATCCCTTGCGTCCGAATTCGATTCGCAATCCATTCGCGCAGCGGTCGCCAACCCTCGGTCGTGCTGTATTGCATCGCCGCCGCGCCGTCGCGCTCGAGCACATCCGACAGCGCCTGCGCAAGCGGCTGCACTGGGAATAGCTCTGGGGCGGGAAGGCCACCCGCGAACGAAAGGACTTCCGGCCTCTCGGTGATCTTGAGGATTTCCCGGACCGCCGAGGCCTTGATCCGGGACATCCGAGAGGCCATCCGATACTTGCGGGAGGCGACAGCGGGAATCGGTACGACGTTCATGCACCCTCCTTGGATCGGCCGATCACCCGCAGTCGGCTCGACGAGTGAGAAGCCTCGATCCGGGTGCTCTCCTTGACCGAGGCGAGCACGATCGTGGTTTGGGACCGGGTCACGCCCGGAATGGTCCGCAGTAGCTCTGCGATAAAGTGGTCCAAACTTGCGGTGTTCTCCGTCTTGATTTTCAGAAGATAGGAGTACTCTCCCGCAACCCGGTGACACTCGAGAACCTCGGGGAAGACGATCATCTTTCTCGCGAAGCCGGCGTTGAACCTGGGGTGTTCGATGCTCACGCCGATGAAAGCGGTAATGTCTTTCCCTAGCTGGTGGGCATCCACTTGAGCGACGTAGCCGGTGACCACTCCTTGCGTCTCCAGCTTGCGAAGTCTCTGGGCCACCGCCGACTGAGAAAGGCCAACCGCCTCGGCAATCTCCTGCTGGGTCATCCGCGCATCCCGCTGCAGTAACTCCAAGAACTTATAATCTATCTCGTCAAGCATGGAATAACGAATATATTATAAGTATCTTTTGGTCAACATGAATTAAATATTTGTACGGTCGACTTTCCGGATTGGCTGTGGCCAGATGCGCCCGTCCGGATTCAATGGCTCCAAGTAAACCGGGGCACTTCGAGCTGGGGATGGCGCTCTTGGCCGTCTTGGGAATCGCTCGCGCCAGCTATTTTCATTTGAACCATCCGGGCTCGGGGTTGCTTGCGACCGGCGAAGCGATCGATCCCACCTACGCCGAAATCCGGCGCGACCTTCCGGACCAGCCGCGGCTCGGCTATCTCTCGGATGTTTCCCCAAGCTTCGCGCTCCAGGATCGCTACTGGCTGCAGGCTTCTTATGCGCTGGTTCCCCATCGTCTGGAACGCGAGCTTTCGATGCTCACCTGGGTGGTGGCACGCCTCGAGGATCCGGCCCAGCTTGCGCCACTTGCAGCGAGGTATCACTTGGAGGTGGTCGCCCGTTACCAGGAAGGCCACTTGGCGCTGTTGCGCCGAAAAGGAAGACGGTGACTCTGCTGCTGGTTGTGGCCGCCGCTTGCCTCGGCGGCTGGGGATTGGTGGAGCTGCTCTGGTCAAACCCGACAACCCGCGCAGCCGAAGCCTGGTTGCGGGCTTCAATCGGGACCCTGAGCGGGTTGGGCGTTTGCTCCGCCGCGTTCGGCGGTCTGCTCCTCGCAGGTCAGCCAGGGAGCTCGGCCGCATGGATCAGCGGCTTTCTGCTCCTTCCGCTCGCGGCGGCAAGTTCCTTCATTCACCGCCTGCGCCCCAGAGCAGAGCCTCAGGCCAAAAGCGGCGCGTTGCCGCTAGGTTGGATGCTGTTCTTTTGCTCCGGCTTTGCCCTCGCGGCATTGCTGATCTACGAGCACCAACGCGCTCTGCCAGACGGCGGCTGGGATGCGTGGATGATCTGGAACCGGCGGGCTCGTTTTCTTGTCCGCGGAACGCTCCTCGAATCATTCGATCACCACGGCGATATTTTCGAGAGCTACCCTTTGCTGCTTCCCGTACTGATCGCCCTGGGGTGGACACAGCTCAAGACCGAGGCGCTCGCGTGGCCCGCGGCACTCTCCTGGATTGGAGCTGCTCTGTGTGTCGCGCTCCTTTCCTCGGCGGTCGCGCTGAGTCGCGGAAGTCGCCGAGGTTTCGCCGCGGGGCTCGTGTTGGTGACCACTCCCCAATTCGTGCTCTCTGCCGCGTCGCAGGAAGCGGATCTATGGCTCGCCTCCTTTGTATTGGCTGCTCAAATTTCTCTCTTTCATGCGTTGCAGCTCGCTGGCGCAGCCCGGCTGAAGCTGCTGGTTCTGGCGGGATGCTTGCTGGGACTGGCCGGATGGACCAAAAACGAAGGAGCTCTCTTTGGAATTGCGGTGACGGTAGGGCTACTTTGGCGACATCCTGCAGGTGCATCCGTCAAGCGCCGGGTGGGGGACGCGCTGGCGTTGTTACTCGGTGCCATGCCGCTGATTGCATTACTCCTCACCTTTGAATTCACCTATGGCCCGGCGAATCGTGTCTTTGTTTCCCCTGAAACTTTGGTGAGCAAGCTCCATCGACTGGTGGATCCCGCACGTTGGGTCCAATTGGTCCCGATGCTCCTCCGTCGGCTCGTCCATTTCCAGGCCTGGACCGTTGGATGGGTGGCTGCAATTGCTATCGCGATCTTTCTCTGGCTTCGCGGCACGCCGTTCAGCCTGGTGGGTCCCGCAGTTCGCAGCTTGGTGCTGGTTGGGATCGGTTTTACGCTCGTTTATGCGACCAGCCCGTACGATCTCTCTTGGCACGTTGGCCACTCAGCAGATCGACTGTTACTGCAGTGCTGGCCCAGCGTGCTTTTCTTGCTCTCGATCGCTTGGCCTATCAAGCTTGCCATTCAGTCATCAACTTGACTAGTTTGCCGCCTCGAGGGAGAGCGGATGTGAGAGGCGCGGCTTCTGCTTTGGGGTTGCTACCCTCCTGGGTGTTTTTGGTAGTTGAAGGGAGGCAACGTGAAGCGTTCAGCGATTCTTTTAGGTGTTTTGATTCTGTTCGCTGTCTGCGCAACTTCTTCACCGGGCCCAAGGAAAGTCACGGTCATGCACGCAGATGACCTGGGCGACAACCCCACACAGCAGGTCGATTACGACAACACCGTTATCTGCGAAACCGTCCTGACCGCCGGCAGCCACATCCCGCAAAGAGTCTGTCAGACGGCTCGAGACCGGGAAGTGAATCGTCAACAGACGCAGAACCACTTCGACGGGAAGAATCCCAGCTTCCAGCGTGGTGGAAATTAGGCATCGCCTGCGGTCCCGCTGCCAAATCACTCAACAAGGGGGCTCCAATGCAAATTGGACGGTTGTTCGCGCTTACTCTGTGCCTGATCGGCGTCACTGCCTGCAGCGAGCAAAAAGGTCCGAGCAGCGCTGCTTCGATCCTCGAGGGGAACCTGGTTGCTGCTCCCACTGGAGGGAGCGTCACTACGCTATGGGTGGACGGTCAACGTTCTCAAATCATCCGAGATCAGTACGGCGTGCCGCATATCTTCGCGCGAACCAACCGGGGCGTGTTCGTGGCATACGGATATGCCATCGCGCAAGATCGTTTGTGGCAGCTCGAGACCTATCGCCGCACAGGCCGGGGCACCCTGGCTGAGATTCTCGGCGCCACGTACGTCCCCGCAGACCAGTTCGCGCGTTTGCTCGGGTACCGCGACTCGGAGCTCGATGACCAGTTCAGCGCGCTGACCGAAGAGGAGCGGGAGATCTTCAACGCCTATGTCCAAGGGATCAATCGCTACATCACCGAAGTGGTGGTGCCGGATCCCGCCAACAAGCTGCCAGTCGAATTCTTCGCGCTTCAGCTCGGCGTCCCGAATCTGTACGAGGTCCGGGATCTACTCAGTTTTCTGGTGGTGGTGGTTCGACAGTTTGGCGAAATCGGCGGGAGAGAGCTGACCAACGCAGCCTTTCTCGCTGACTTGGTCGATCGCTATGGCGAAACAGGCGGGTACGGCATCTTCAACGATGCCCGCTGGTTGAACGACCCGGATTCTCCCGCCAGCATCCCCACCAAGGGCGCTTCAAAACAAACCGCCTCGGGGATGGCAATTCCGGCTCACCTGTCTAACCAGTTGGCTGCCCGTTTCGATGATTCATTCGAGAGGCTGCGCCAACGGGCATTAGCGTTGTGGGAATCGCTCGGGGTGCCTGCCAAGCTCGGCAGCTACGCCTGGGCGGTCGATTCCCGCAAGAGCTCCAATGGGCGGCCGATGCTCTATGGAGGCCCTCAGATGGGCTTTAACGCGCCGGAGATCATTCACGAAGTGGAGCTGCAGGGTGGAAATGGATTTCACGTCGATGGCTTGGCCATCGCTGGCGGCCCTGGGGTGATCATCGGACACAATCAGGAACTTGCGTGGAGCCTGACCACCGGCGCCGCCGGGGATAATCTGGATATCTACCGGGAAACACTTTGCCCGGATGGCACTACGTACCTTTACCAGGGCACCTGCCTCGAGTTCGACTCGCGGGTGGAAACAATTCATGTGCGCGGTGGCCCGCCGGTAAACCTCCAGGTACTGCGAACCGTGCACGGGCCGGTGATCAGCATGCAAGGGACGACCGCATTTTCACAAAAGCGCGCACACTGGATGGACGAGATCGAGACCGTTCGCGCCTTTTCCGAATTCGGTCGAGCCCACAACCTCGACCAATTCATTGAGCGGGTGGACGGCATCAATCTGTCGTTCAATGTGATGTACGCCGATCGAGAAGAAAACATCGGCTATTTCCTCGCGGGACGGAATCCGGTTCGCCCCGACGGCTACGACATTCGCCTTCCCTTCCCGGGGGACGGCAGCGCGGAATGGAGTGGCCAGTTCCGTGATAACCCGAGATCGATCAACCCAGCGCGAGGCTGGTTCGCGAACTGGAACAACAAACCGAGCATCGATTACGCAAGCGGGGACGCACAGAGCTTCGGGAAGATCTACCGAGTCAACGACATCTTCGCGCGACTGGCCGACGGCCAAATCTCCCAAGAGGACATGCGAGACATTCCGAAAGATGTGGCGCGAGTAAAGGGAAGCACCGGGCGCGAGGCGCGCTTCCTGCGGCCCTATCTGTTGGGCGCGCTCGATGCCGTCCCGCCGACGCATCGACTGGCGGGTGCGGCTCGCGCAGTCGTGGAAGCCTGGGACGGCAGCGCGTTCGGCGACGCGGTGTCCAGCACCGATCTTCTCGCCGGAGAGGTGATTTTCTCCGCCTGGCTCAGTCTGATGATCCCCAACACCTTCGCCGACTTATTGGGCAGCCACTTCAACGAAGCGAGCAGCAACATGCTGCTGCATGCCTTGGACTTCGCGTTCACCGGCAGCTCCGGCGTTCCGCCAAGCCGCGATTACTTCAACGGACAGGACCCGAACGCGTTGATGTCCGCCGCATTCGATCAGATCGTGGGCGACCTAGCTGTAAGCCAGGGTGACGATCCGAGTGCTTGGACCGGGCCACGGGGAGCGATTTCGTTCGTTCATCCGCTGCTGGGAAGCGTCGGGAGCATTCCTGCTTCCAATCGCTCGACCTACGGCCAGATCGTCCTGCTCAGGCCGGAGATCGAGGGTGAGAACATCTTCACACTGGGCCAAAGCGGATTCGCGAGATTCATTCCGCCGGACAGCTTCGAGCTCGACCGGCACTTCAATGACCTGCTGCCCCTGTATCGGGAGTTTCAGTATAAGCCGATGGGTTTACTGCCCTAGCCAGTTGTTTCTTCAGGGCTGCGAAAAAACGCACGTTTCGATCCTGTTGGTAGAGCTGCAGAGACTCGCGATAGCGCTCGTGCTGAGCGATGAAGCCAGACAACGCGCCATGGGTGAGCTCTGGCGCATAGGCACCAAAGCCCAGCTTCTGCAAATAAAGCGCGTTCAGTGTCTGCTCGAAGTGTCCCTTCACCGGGATCGAGAGCATCGGCTTGTGAAGGTAGACCGCCTCGCTCATCAGGGTAAAACCTCCACCTGCAATCACCGCAACCGCGGTCCGCAGATCCTCAATGAATCGAGTCTCGTCGAACGGCCGATAAGTGAGGTTTCCCTCGACGATGTCCTCGGTTAGCTCGCGGCGAAGGCCGTAGATGCGGCAGGGCATCGCCGCGTCCTTGAGAATCTCCGGGAGCTTCAAGTTGGTGCTGGTGGTCTGGTAGACGAGCAAGTGCTTTCCCGGTTCAGGTCGAGCGTCGAGTACCTCCGTTCGCAGCAATGGGGGCAGCAGAGTGGTGCGCGTTCGCGACGCCGGTGGATAGAAGAACGTGGCAATTAGATAGTGGAAGGCATGGGGAAGCTTTGACCGAACGATCGCGCGGCTAAGCTGGAACTGAAGCTCGAACCCTTTCAAAAGCGAGGCAGGATGCCTGCAGCGATCGATGATTTGCATGTTGTCCGCGCTGATCACCGGGATCCGGTGCCGCTTAGCGAACAAGTAGCTGAACGTTTCGAAGTCACTGATCACCACGTCTGGCTTGAAGTCGCGGATGATTTCGAAATACCGCCGGATGTTTTGCGGCCACCCTCGGACCGCTCCCTTCAAGTTTTGGACGACCGTTTGCCAGTTGCGGACCGAATTCCCTCGATAGGCAATGGTGTAGCCCCAGATGTGGTGGACGGATGGGAATCGCTGGCGCAGGAACGCGGTGGCCCGCCCGGATGACACGACGTGCACTTCGTGCTCTTTGATCAGCTCTTCGAGAATCACCCGGGAGCGGGTGGCATGCCCCATCCCTTCGCCAACCACTCCGTACAGGATTCGCATCGAAAGGCTGCGGCTACTGCAGCATATTCTCCGCTTTCCAGCGCATTGCGGTGTAGATCCGCACTCGGCCGCTCGGATGGTCATAGAAAATCCATTCCTCGAGCGGCCCCGGATCCAGCTTTCGATATTCGCTCAGTTTCAAGGTGACTTCAGCAAACCCATCCGGCTGCCTTGCCGCATTCAGCCCAAAAATGTCGGCTTCATACTCCTGAACGCGGACAAAGCTCCTGACGAGCGGCGAAGTCACAAACGAGAAGATCATTCCGACCAATAGCGCCAAGGGAAACCCGGCCGTGTCCCCGATACCGCGCACGCCCCACTTCTCGCCCCAGCGGCGATGGGCCTGATGGAAGGCCCAATTCACCCACCCGAATGCAGCGGCGAAATATAGGGCGTAGAACATCAGCGCCTTTTCGACATGGTTGAGCATGTAATGGCCCATTTCGTGACCCATGACGGCCTGGATCTCGGGTAAGGACGTTCGGGTGAGCAGATTATCGTTCAAGCTGATGCGCTGAGTCCCGAGAAAGCCGCTCACGTTGGCACTGATCCGCTTGCTCTGCCGGGAAGCGTCCACCTGGTAGATCTCTTGGGCCTCGATGCCGTTCGCTCGCGCCATCCGAAGGATCGGATTTCGAATTCGCTCGTCGGTAATCCGAGTGTACTTGTTGAAGAGCGGGGCGATCGCCACTGGATAGACCAACAGATAGAAGGCAAGAAACACAATGCTGATCGCGGTACCCCAAATCCACCAGCTCTGCCCGATGCGCCGAACCGCTCCATACAAAAAGGGGATCAAGATCGCACCGAAGATCAGAGCCACCACGAATTCCTTGGCGAAATCGCCTAACCAAGCTCCAAACGTCTGATTGGAGAGTCCGTAGACATGCTCCCGGAAAAAGCGCCTGTAGACGGTCAAGGGAAACACCAGCACCGTAGTGACGACCGAGTACCCTGCCCAATAGATGATCGTCTGGATCGGTCTGAATCGGACGCGCTGCTCCGCCCAGCCTCGCAGCCGCGCAGACCATCCGGTGACCAGAAGGAGCACCAAGATGGGCGCGGCGTACAAAAAACTCCACAAGGTCAGCCAGTAACCACCTTCGAAGTATGCGTCGGAGCGCGCCTTCTGATCAGGCGCGAGCTTCGCTAGGTATGAGCGGGTAGCAGCCTCGGGATCGAATCGAGAGCCGACCGACGCTTGATCTGCTGAGGGCATTCGGCGGTCGTTCGGCTGCCCGGACGAGGCGCCCGCAGAGAAGGCAGCCAACAGGACCGGGACTCGCATCCAGCTCGCGGCCGCGAACGGCTTGCTCATACGCTTCTGTCGGAGCTTACCCCACGTTCAAAGTCGAATCTCCTTTTGTTCGGCTTATGCCACAAGCGTGTATAGTAGCCGGCCACTGCCAGGGGGACACCAACTCGTGCACGACCCAAATACGGCGCGGCGCAAGGACGCATCAGACCTCGCCGCTCCGGAAGGTGGTTCCAAACCAGACAGAGTCACATCGCGCCTACCTGGGTTTCACAAGCTGAGTATCGAGGAGCGCCTCGAGCAGCTCGCCCGGATGCACCAGCTCAGCGCGGATGAGCTCGAACTGCTGCGAGCCGGCAGCTCGCTTCAGAGCGAAATCGCCAATCAGATGATCGAGAACGCAGTGGGCGTATTCAGCCTGCCACTCGGCCTTGGCCTGAATCTCACCGTCAATGGAAGGGATTACCTGGTCCCGATGGCGGTCGAGGAGCCATCGGTAGTCGCGGCCGTTTCTTTCGCCTCGAAGATTGTTCGCGAAGCGGGGGGATTCGAAGCAGACGCTGACGAACCTTTGATGATCGGCCAGGTGCAGGTGACGGAGTATGGCGACCCGACCGTTGCCAGCCGAGCGATCCTCGCGCACCGAGAACAGATCCTCGCGCTCGCCAACAGTTTTCAGCCGGCGATGCAGCGCCGAGGTGGCGGCGCGCGCGATATCGAGGTCCGGGTTTTGCCCGCACCGGAGGGCCCCGGGGGAGAACCCCTGTTGATCGTGCACCTATTGATCGACACCCAGGATGCAATGGGAGCAAACCTGATCAACACCATGGCCGAGGGCATCGCCCCGATGATCGAGCAGATCGTCGGTGGTCAGGTCTATCTTCGAATTCTCAGCAATCTGGCTGATCGAAGGTTGGCACGCGCCAGTTGCCGCATCCCGGTCGACCTGCTGGCGGACTTTGACATGCCGGGCGCCGAGATCGCCGAGGGGATCCGACAGGCGAGCCGGTTTGCGCAAGCAGATCCGTACCGCGCCGCGACCCACAACAAAGGCGTGATGAACGGGATTGACGCGGTGGCGATCGCTTCTGGACAGGACTGGCGCGCGATCGAAGCTGGCGCGCATGCTTTTGCCTGCAGCGGCGGACAGTACCGTCCTTTATCCGAGTGGACGGTGGAAGCCGGCAAGCTGATCGGTCGAATCGAGCTGCCGCTCGCGCTCGGAACAGTGGGGGGTCCGACCCGGATTCACCCCGGAGTCCAGCTCTCGTTCAAGCTGTTGCGCGTCTCGAATGCGAAAGAAATGGCGATGGTATTTGCGGCGGTCGGTCTGGCGCAGAATTTCGCCGCCCTTCGCGCGCTTGGCTCGGTCGGAATTCAGCAGGGCCATATGGCGCTCCATGCACGCTGCGTGGCGGTCACCGCCGGGGCTCGAGGTCATCACGTCGAGAAGGTGGCTAGCCTTTTGGTTAAGGCCGGAAGCGTGAAAGTGGACAAAGCAAGAGAGATTCTGGCTTCCTTGCCCTCCGAGGATGCCCACCCGGCCGATGACCGCCGCTGATCCTCGTGCTAAGCCGCGCGCGCCATGTTCGTCGCGCTCGCGCGTCTAGCGTTTCAACGCCACTGGTCAATTCTCGGAGCGACGCTGCTACTCCTAGCCGGGGCGGTCGCAGCTCTGGTCCGCGGTGGGAAGTTGACCACCGGCACGATTGAGGGGACTGAGGCTGATCGCGCGCAGCAGCTGGTGGAGAAGGTGGCGGGGCTGTCGGGTGACTCGGTTCTGGCCGTCATCTTGCGATCGGCGCGACTGGGGGTTGGGGAGCCACCCTTCGTCTCCGAGCTGCAGCGGCTGACCGACGCCACCCGTGCGCTTCCCTCAGTCGACGCGGTCACCTCGCCGCTCGAAGCGCCCCCCGCGTTGGCAGTCCACCTGATCTCGACCGATGGCCATGCCGCGCTGCTGTTGGTGCGCCTGCGCGGCGATCTTCGCGCGGCGGTGCAGGCTTATCCGGAGGTCCGCAGCGCGCTCGCCTCGAGCGTTCTAGAGATCACGATCACCGGCAAGCCGGCATTTCTTCGCAATCTCGACCTGCTGCTCGAACGGGACTTGTTGCGGGCGGAACTGATTTCTTTCCCGCTTGCGCTGATCGTTCTTCTGATGGTGTTTCGCACGGCTGTCGCAGCGCTGATGCCCCTCCTGGTCGGCGGCCTCGCGGTAATGACCGGAGTGGCCGGGGTGATGCTGCTTTCCCACGTCACCAACATGGCCCAGTACACCCTCAATGTCGTGTCTCTGATCGGGCTGGGCGTGGCGATCGACTATTCGCTGTTCATCGTCACCCGCTTCCGCAGCGAGCTGGGCTCCGGCGCGAGCCTCCAGTTGGCGCTGGAGCGAACGTTCGACACGGCGGGACGAGCGGTCGCTTTCTCCGGGCTTGCGGTTGGGGTCGGGCTGGCGGGACTGTTCTTTTATCGGAGCTCGTATCTCAGTGCGATGGGATTGGCCGGGGCGATCGTCGTCGGCTCAGCGGTGCTATTTGCGCTGACCTTTCTCCCAGCACTCTTGTCACTGCTCGGCGAGAGGATCGAGCAAGGTCGAATCCCGCTGCCGACACTGGCCGATCGGCCCGGAGTGTGGCACGCACTGAGCACCTGGGTGATGCGCCGACCGGTCATGGTCCTCATCCCGTCGCTCGCCTTGGTGGTGCTGATGGGTTCGCCCTTCCTTCGGCTGGAAATGGCCGCCACCGACATCAATGTGCTGCCCAAATGGTCCGAGGCGAGAAAGGGGGCGGACCTGCTCGCCCAGCTCTTTCCACTTCAGGCTGCGACTCGAATTGTGGTCGCGGTCGAATTCCCCTCCGCGCCCGCGTTTACTCCGGAACGAGCACGCGCCCTTTATGATCTCAGCCGCCGCTTGGCCAATCTTCCAGGGGTGATTGGCGTGGAGAGCATCGTGGACCTGGATCCGCGGATGGACCGCGAGGCGTACGCGCAGCTCGCGAGCACTCCAGCGACCATGCTCCCCCCGGAGTTCGAAATGGCCGCCGCGAACTTCCTCAGCGGCAACGTGGCGCTGCTCAACGTGCTGACCCGGGCAGCGCCCTCTAGCTCGATCGCCCGCGAGTTGGTGAGGGAGATCCGCCAGTTCCGCACCGTCGGCGACGGCAAGCTGTGGGTAGGGGGTCAGACCGCGAACGACGTTGATGCCCTCGAGTACATCCGCGCCCACACGCCGCTGGCTCTCGGATTCGTGATGGCAATGACCGCGGTGGTTCTCTTCCTGCTGCTTGGCTCGGTGGTGCTGCCGCTCAAGGCCCTGCTGATGAATCTACTTTCAATCGCCGGTTCTTTTGGAGCACTGGTATGGATTTTCCAGGAAGGCCACTTGCGCCACTTGCTGCGTTTCGAGCCCGGTCCAATCGAACCGTCGCTTCCGGTTCTGCTCTTTTGTACGGTCTTTGGGCTCTCAATGGATTACGAAGTTCTGCTCCTGAGTCGAATCCAGGAGGAATATCTGCGCAGCAGGGACAACACGCACTCGGTAGCCGAGGGGCTGGAGAAGACGGCCGGATTGATCACCAGCGCCGCCGCGATCATGGTCGCGGTTTTCGCCGCCTTCTCGCTGGCAACGGTGGTGGTGGTGAAGGCCATGGGCCTCGGGATGGCGCTAGCGGTGGCGCTGGATGCGACCTTGGTGCGGGTGCTGATCGTGCCGGCGACGATGCGGCTCTTCGGAGACTTGAACTGGTGGGCGCCGGCGCCGCTGTCGCGATGGTATGCCGCCCGCCGAGGCGGTCGTCCCTTGATTCACTGATGGCAACCTGATGCTCATATTCGCCACTTTGCTTTCCCTGCTTGGAGTCGCGCTGCTGGTGGGCATCGTTTACGGGCATCGCCAGCTCGCGCGTGGGCTGTCGCGCTCCGCCGTCCCCGCCTCGCGCCCCGCGAGTTACCCCTCGCTGACGGTGATCCGCCCGATGCGCGGCCTGGACGTGGGCGCTCGGGAAAATATCCTCGCGTTGCTGGACACCATCTACCCGGGGCCGCTGGAAATTCTATTCGTTTTCGACTCCGAGTCAGATCCAGGGTTTCCGCTCGTTCGTGAGCTGATTCAGCAGCGTCCGCGGCAGGCTCCCGATCGGATCGACGTGTTGTTCGCAGGAACGCCTCCGCCCGGGCGCACCGGAAAGCTGAATGCGATGTTGCTGGGTGCGCGCGAAGCAAAGGGCGAGTTACTTGCATTCGGCGACTCCGACACTCGGCCCGAACCCCAATTGCTGCAGCAACTGGTGGACGCGCTTTTGGCGGATCCAAAAGCCGGTGCGTCGTTCGCGCCGATCCTCGCCGCAGCCGACGTACCCACAGCGGGGGACATTGGCTACGGGCTACTGGTCAATGCCTGGTATGGCCCTTCGGTCGAGCTGGCCGCCGGGTCGGACAACCAGCTTCCGTTCATCATGGGCCAGTTGATGGTCTTTCGCCGCGAGGCCTTGAACGCGATCGGCGGCCTTGGCTGCGCTGAAGGACAGTTCGTCGACGACATGTACATCGGCCAGTGCGTGGCCCGGGCCGGGTGGCGAAACGTCATTACCGCGCACCGATTGCGGGTGGTCACCGGTGGAATGACCATGCTGCAGTTTCTTCAAATCTTTCGGCGTTGGGTGCTCTTTTCGGCCGGCGGCCTTCCCACTCAATTCACGCGACCCAACTGGCTCCGCGGCATTTTGGCCTGGACGGCCTGGATTGCCCTGATTCTCTCGGTTGCAATTGGCAGCCCGGCAGCCACGCTCCTCTGTATGGCTGCCATTTGCACAGTCGCGGGCAGTCAAGTTTCCCTGCAGCGATCATTTGGAGGTCCCAGAGTTCCCGCTCGCTACCTTTGGGTCCCGGCGATTTTGCCGCTGATTGCCGGCGCCGTGGCTCTCTCAACCCGGTTCTATCGTCGAGTGGACTGGCGTGGCCGAAATTACAACTTGGATCGCTCTGCCCGCTTGGACCAACCTACTTCGTCCCTGCTCGAGAATTCGGCGAAGTCCCAATGAATCGGTCTTGCAAAGCTCCTTGGAGCGTCTGGCGCAAGTGCGGCAACATCGAGCGAGCCAAGCGCCACGCCGCTGGCCACGAGCGCCGAAACCCTCGCGGAAATTCATCGGCGTGACCTTGGGCCATCGCGGCGAGCCCGTGGCCGACCACCCGGGCATATTCGCGAGCCATCACCGACATCCGAGACTCATCGGTGGAAAGCAGGGCCATCGAAACCGCCCTTCCCTCCGCACTGCGCTCCCAGTAGCGAAACAGGCCCGCTCGCAACGCGATCATCTCGCCAGACGGCTCAGAGAAGGCCCGATAGAGCGCCGAGGCCAGTGCAATTCGAGTACGCTGCGGAGCGCGCCGCCTTCGCGCGTACAGCTGAGCGGCGCGCGGATAGTCGTCGCCGCACTCCTGCAGGGCCGCCTGGAGCACCCGCGCGTCACGCGTGGAGGAAGCCAAGCCACTTGCGCTCAAGGGGTGACAACACCCCGCGGCATCTCCGATCAGAACCGCGCTCTGCTCCGCCACCCGTTGTGAAAGCCGGGTTTCGTTCGCGGCCATCAGCGGCCGCTCGAGGCTCAGGCGGCGTAGGACTTGCTCGCGTAACCCAACGGGCAGGCCGCTCAAGAGTTGCGGCGAGCTTGCCAGAGACTCGGCATTGCTTCGCAGCGGAAGGTCGACCATTACCCGGGCCCGGCCGCGGTCGATTTCGTATGCGAGCACTGGCGCCGCGCCTCCGACAAACAGGTGGCCATAACCGGGGTGCGGAAGGTGTCCTGCCTCGACAGCGACGCCGAGCATGGTCGACAAGCGCTCGCGTTTTTCGCCTATTCCAAGCAGAGATCGAACCGGAGAAGCTCGTCCATCAGCGGCAACCAACAGCCGCGCGAAAATCCGCTCTTCGGCTCCCCCGTCGCGCCGCACCGCCACCTCCACGCCCTGGGGATCATTTTGCGTTACCCCAATGACCCGCGCCGGTCGCCAGCGCTCGACGCGAGCCCGAGCCTCGAGCCCTTTCCATAATGGTTCGGTCATCGCGACATGCTCCACCGCGATTCCCACCCGCGCTTCGCCATAGGGCAGCAGGCAGCCGCGGGGAGCGTTCCCGCAATTGTCGATCACCGCGAAGCCGTGAATCAGACAAGCGCCCGAGGCCTGGCGCAGCGTCCCAAACCCGAGTTGCTCGAGATCGCGCACACCGCCAGGGTGAAGCAGCTCCCCCGCAAGCTGCTTCGCGCGGTCCCCCCCCGCGTCGACGAGCAGAACCCGCCGACCAAGCTCCGCGAGCGCCGCCGCGGCCGAGCAGCCGGCTGGCCCACCTCCCGCGATCAGCACGTCCACGTTTAGCACGGTTCCCCCGGAGAGAGGCGTATATAATATGGCTCCTAGTGTTCCTGTCGGCCCATCCGCTCAAGGAGCGCCCACCTTGACATCCCCCGAGAGCTTTTGTCGCGCGGTGCTTCCGCAGGTCTCGCGCACATTTGCACTCAACATACCGGTGCTTCCCAAGCCGCTCGACCTGGGGGTGACGATCGCGTACCTGCTTTGCCGAATCGCGGACACCCTCGAGGACGAAACGCGGGGGCCGGCCGTATCGAGGGAGAAGCTCTTCGTTGAGCTCGCGCGCTTGACCGAGCTTCCCGGGGACTGGCGTGACCGCGCTCGGCAATTTGCCGCCGACGCCAAAGCATGCCTTCGGGCGGAAGCGCCGAAAAGCGAGGTGGAGCTTCTGGACGGGACCCCGATCGTGATCGAGGCGCTCGCCGGACTTCCCAACTGGACTCATCCGCACATCCACCAGTGCATCGCAGAAATGACCGAAGGGATGTGCAATGTGATGCGAATGATCGAGAAAGACCGCCACGCGCTCGGGCTGGCAGACCTCGATCAGACGCTCACCTACTGCTATTACGTGGCGGGGACGGTGGGGGAAATGCTTACCGGCCTCTTCGCAGATTACTCGCCGGCGATTGCTTCACAGCGCGACCAACTGATGCCGCGCGCCCCTGCGTTTGGCCGAGCCCTTCAGCTGACCAATATTCTCAAGGACATCCGCGAGGATCTGGACCGCGGCAGTTGCTGGCTTCCGCGTCGGGAAATGGCTCGACATCAATTGACCGCGGAAACGCTGTTGCGCCCAGAGAATCGCCGCGAAGCCGTGGTGCTTCTGGATCAACTGATCGGCGTGGCCCGAGCCGAGGCGGACGTCGCGCTCGAATATGTCCTGTCGCTGCCTGCCTCGGAGAAAGGGGTCCGGCTGTTCTGTATTTGGCCGCTGTTTTTTGCGGTGCTCACCTTGCGAGAGCTTCAAGGCAACCCCGCGGTGTTCGATTCAAAGCCAGTGAAGATCAACCGCCGCGCGGTGCAGGAGGTGATGGAGCAAACGCGCCAGCTGGCGGACCGGGACCGCGAGCTTCGAGCACTCTATCTATCCTTCGCATCGGGCTTGCCCAAGGGGCAAGAAGCGCGTGTCTGAGCCAGCGCTGCAGCGGGCCTCCAGGGCCGACGCGATTTTGCGCGGCCTCGAGGTACTCGCCGAGGATCAGTCTCCGGAGGGATCCTGGAAGGGAGACTACGGCGGGCCGCTCTTTCTGGTGCCGGTGTATCTCACCGCACTGCACGCCCTTGGGGAGGTCCCCGACGCGAAAATCCGGGAAGGCTTTCTCCGCTACATCCTCAACCACCAGAATTCCGACGGTGGGTGGGGACTGGATCTGGAGTCCCACAGCTACGTTTTCACGTCGGTGCTGAACTACGTCGGCCTGCGTCTTCTCGGCGTGCCGCCTGACGATCCGGTCCTGGTGCGCGCCCGAGCGTGGTTTTTGCCGCGGGGTGGTCCACTGTCGAGCGGCTCCTGGGGGAAGTTCGTTCTTGCTCTGCTTGGACTCTACGAATACGAGGGACTGCAGCCGATTTTGCCTGAGCTGTGGCTTTTGCCGAGCGCGCTGCCGATTCATCCTTCCCGGCTCTGGTGCCACTGTCGAATGGTCTATCTGCCAATGAGTTTTCTCTACGGGCGCCGTGCCAGGGTTCCGGACTCGCCGCTTTTGAAGTCCTTGAGAGCCGAGCTCTACCCAGAGCCGTACGCCCATATCGACTGGCACTCGGCACGAGATCGCGTATCGACGACCGACGCGTATACGCCGCGAACGCGGCTGCTTGGGTACGTGCATGGGGCGCTCAGGTGCTACGAGCGATTTCACTCCCGCTGGCTGCGGAAGAAGGCCCTGCAGCGGCTGCTGGAGCATATCCAAGCCGAAGACGAGGCGACCCACTACATCTGCATCGGACCGATCAACAAGGTGTTGAACACGGTGGTTTGGCATTTCGAGCGTCCGGGAGGCGTGGAAGTCGCGGCCCACCGCGAACGCTTGCCGGATTATCTGCATCTCGCCGACGACGGTCTGAAGATGAATGGTTACAACTCTTCCGAGTTGTGGAACACCGCGTTCACCGTGCAAGCGGCGGTGTCGACAGGCCAGTCGGATGCGATTCGCCAGACGATGGTGCGCGCTGCGCAGTTCATCGAAGCCAATCAGGTTCTGGAGAATACCGCCGATTTCAGCAGCTACCACCGGCACCCCAGCAAGGGTGGTTGGCCGTTTTCTACCCGCGCACATGGTTGGCCGATCAGCGACTGCACCGCGGAGGGACTCAAGGCCTCGCTCCTTCTGGAAAAAATTGGATTGAATCGGGTTTCTCCCGAACGCCTCACCCAGGCAGTTGAAATCGTTCTGTCGCTGCAAAACCGAGACGGCGGGTGGGCCACGTATGAGCTGACTCGTGGTCCGCGCTGGCTCGAGGCGCTCAATCCTTCAGACGTATTCGCGAACATCATGATCGATTACCCATATGTGGAGTGCACCTCGGCGTGCATTCAGGCGCTTTCCGCGTATGCGAAGGGGACGCCTCGAATTGCTCCTCGACTGAGACGATCGATCGACCGGGCGATTCGGCGAGGACAGCAATTCTTGCTTGGCATTCAGCGTCCCGATGGCTCGTGGGAAGGATCTTGGGGCGTCTGCTTCACCTATGGGACCTGGTTCGGCGTCTCTGGGCTGATCGGCACGGGGATTCCGGCGAGCCACGCCGCCGTGCAAGCCGCGGTGCGTTTTCTGCGAGGGAAGCAGCGCTCCGATGGCGGGTGGAGCGAGACGATCGAAAGCTGTCGACAGCGTCGTTATGTCGAAGGGGGAGAGAGTCACGCAGTGATGACCTCCTGGGCGCTTCTGTCTTTGGTGGCGGCTGGTCAAGGGACGAGCGAGGCGGTGCGTCGCGGATCGGCGTGGTTGCGCGCCCGACAGGAAGAGGACGGCCGTTGGCCGCCCGAGCCGATCGCCGGGGTCTTCAACCGGACCTGCGCGATCCACTATCACGCCTACTTGATGCTTTTCCCGGTCTGGGCGCTGGCGGCCTGTGAACAGGGTGCCGCGGCCGCTCTCCCTATGTCGTCTTTGGAGACGACTTTGGAGTAAGCAACGCGAACAACAAGATAACCGCCCCGACTGAGAACGGGATGAGCCCGGCAGTCCAAACACCGCCTCCCGGTACCAAGGTGGAAAGTAGAATCATCAGCGAAGCCCCGAGCACAGTGGTAATCAAACCACCCAGGATTCGCGCTTCCCTTCTCTGCCGATCCCGCAGCTCAACCTCCCTGCGCATCACTTCAAGGACTTGCTGTCCGCCCGCCGCTCCCCCTTGCTCGATCAGCTTCTTGAGCACCTCATGGCGGTAGAAGGCCTCTCGCTCCCGGCGTTTTTGCTGAGCCCAACCCACCACGCTTAGAAACGCAAAGAAGACGACGCTCCCGACCACTGGGATCATCACCGCCGCTAAGTCAACCAAACTGTTCATTGATCTATCCTCGCCTGCGTGTTTGGTGGGGTAAGACGCCGGGCCCATCGCCTGGGTTGCACGATCTTGCAACCGGGGCAGCCGCGAAGGCGTCGTACGTTACAGGTGACCTCTTGAGCGCCGATGCCGATGCATCCGACGCGGCGAGTGTGCTGCGGGGGGACACCTCTGCCTTCGAGCGCATCGTCCGCCGTTGGCAGGGACCTTTGGTTACGCTCGCCTATCGCTTCTGCCGCAATCACCACCGTGCCGAGGAAATGACTCAAGAAGCCTTCCTCAAGGCGTATCGCGGCTTATCCAGCTGGCGCGGAACCACCCCTTTTTCGCGATGGCTGTTGGCGCTGGCAGCCAATCACTATCGGTCCCGAATGCGAAGGTTTGAGCCCGAATCAATCGAGTGGGATGAGGGAGCCGCGGTGGCCTCCCACAGCTCGCCGGAGGCCGATGCTGAGCGCCAGGAAGTAGTGTCGGCAGTTCATCGCGCTGTCGCGGGATTGCCACCGAAGTACAGAGATCTCGTCATTCTCTATTATTTCCACTCGAGTGACCTCTCCGAGGCAGCCGCAAGCCTTGGGCTGCGGGAGGGAACGGCGAAGGCAAGGCTTCATCGGGCAAGGCTGCTGCTTCAGAACCGATTGAAGAAAATTGTGGCATGATGGGAGTGTTGCGATGACAGAACCACTCAACACAATTGAGCGAATCCTTTCCTCCGAGCCGCCGGTCGAACCTTCGGCGCACTTCACGCTTTCGGTGATGGAAGCGGTTCGGATCCAGAGCAGCGATTCTGCCTTCACTTTCCCGTGGAAGCGGTTCGCGCTGGGATGTGTGATAGCTGCCCTGCTTGGCGCGTTCGCATCGCTCGCGGTCTCTTGGAGACCATTCCGGGGCGGCGCTGGGATGGCGCTGCCCGTACTGGCGGTGTCCCTGGCCTTGCTGGTGAGCTTTGCCAGCGTCCGGCTGTCAGAGGCACTCGTCACTTCGGACTTCGACTGAGCCGTCGCATTCCTCCGTTCGAGTCTTGCAGCCGCGCCGCGCCGCGGCACGTGAGTTGCACTAAGGCCGCGCGGAGGCATTTACCAAATGGACGCTGAGACAAACAGGAGCACCCCTTTTGCACGCCAAGACCCGTATCCCCGTGCTGCATCCGTTCGGACCGAGAGCGCGAGGCAGCGAGTTGAGCGTGAGCAGGCCAAACAAGAGCGCCGCGTAGCGCTGACGCGCGCAACCTTGATTGGGGTAGGCGCGATCCTTTCCGCGGAGTGTCTGTTCAAGATCGTCGAGCTGGCATTCACACTATTGCAGTAAGTCGTCGCTGCAATTGGGCGCGAGGCGTCCGCGCGTCTTCGGGGCGAGGCTGCGCTTGAATGGGTTCCTGCGCCCTAGTACAGGTGCACCCATGCATTCCTCGACCCCCTCCTGGCTGTTGATGTTGCTGGCTACCTCGGCCCAGCTCACCTTCGCGTCAGGCCCCGCGCCAAAGTCTCGCCTTGGAGCATTGCCGTTCATCGACGACGATTATCGAAGGGCTTTGGCACAGGCGAAGACGCGCCATGTGCCGATCTTCGTGGAGGCGTGGGCGCCTTGGTGACACTCCTGCCGCTTCATGCGCGCCCACGTCCTCAGCGACCCGGCGCTCGTGAAGCATGCTGGGCGGTTCGCCTGGCTGTCCGTCGATACCGAGAAAGCTCAGAACGCGGGCTTCGTTGAGAAGTTTCCTGTTGAAAGCTGGCCCACTTTCTATGTCATCGATGCATCGACCGAAAAACCAGTGCTGAAGTGGACAGGAACCCTGGATGTACCGCGACTCGAGAAGCTGTTCGACGACGGAGAAATCGCGGCGCGCGCCTCTGGAGGTAACACCCCGGAGGAGGCTCTGGCCTTGGCAGACAGGGCTAACGGCGAGGGGCGAAAATCGGATGCAGCAAAGCTTTACCGCCAGGTCCTGCAAAAGGCTCCACGGGATTGGGCGGGGCGGTCCCGCGCGATCGAGTCGCTGGTCACTGCGCTGGGAAACGCAGGGGCTTTTCAGGAGTGCGCGCAGGAGGCTTTGAACCAAATCCCATCCCTGTCCCAAGGGTCTGCGCTCGCCAGCACGGCGACAGAAGGGTTGCAATGCGCCTTGAACGCGCCAGAGAACACCCCCAACCGAGGCGAGCTGATCGACGGGCTCGAAACGCGCGTTCGCGATGCTTTGTCGATTCCAGATCTGATTGCCGACGATCGGGGCGGGATGTACCAACTGCTGGTTGAGACGGCCAAGGTCAAGGGCAACAAGTCTCTCGCCAAAGAGCGCACTTCGGAATGGCTGGCCTTTTTGGATGCTGAGGCGGCCAAGTCCCCGACAGCGGAAGCACGTGCCTCTCTCGACTCTTATCGGCTCGCCGCCGCGATCGAATCGGGCGAACCGGCTCGGGCGATTCCAGCCCTTCAGGCCTCCGAGCGCGATTTACCTCGAGATTACAATCCTCCTCTGCGCCTGGCGATCGCATACGCACAACTGGGGAAATATGACGAGGCACTTCGGGCTGCCGATCGAGCAATGTCGAAGGTTTACGGCCCGCGCAAATTGAAGGTGTTCGAGGCGAAGGCGAACATCTATCTGAAGAAAGGAGATCGTCGGAGAGCTCAGGGGGTCCTTGAAGAGGGGATTCGCGTCGCCCAGTCCCTGCCGAAGGCGCAACGTTCCGAGAAGGCAATCGCCCGGCTTCGAGCTTCGCTCGACCAGGCCCGCGGAGCCGCGACGGCGCAAACGCGCTGAGCGTTCAACTTTTGAATCGTCGGCAGTCGATCCCGAACTTCCTGACTTTGTAATTGACGATCCGCTCGGTGCTGCTGAGAAGCCGAGCCGCCTTGGACCGATTGCCGCGAGAGCTCTTAAGCGCATCCAGGAGCAGATCCTTCTCGTATTGCTCGATCGCCTCGCTCAGGGACAGGCTCATCTGCGTGTCGGACGCCTCGGCGGTTTGCAGCGTCGGCGGCAGGTGATGGCCGTGGATCACGTTTCCATCGCACACCAAAACCGCTCGTTCGATCGTGTTTTCCAGCTCCCGTACGTTCCCGGGCCAGTGGTAGCTCATCAGCATATCGATTGCAGGGGTGGAGATTCGCTTGATGTTTTTGCCGTGCTCCTGCCCGTATTTCTCGAGGAAGTGATCGGCGAGAAGCATCAAATCGGTCTTTCTCTCCCGCAGCGGAGGAACAAAGATGGTGAAGACGTTGATCCGGTAAAACAAGTCTTCCCGAAAACTTCGCTCTGCAATTGCCGTCTCGAGATCCTTGTTGGTGGCGGCGATCAAACGGACATTGACCTTGATCGTTTCAGTGCCGCCGAGCCGCTCGAATTCGCGTTCTTGCAGCACGCGCAGAAGCTTGACCTGCGTCGGGAGATTGATTTCTCCGATTTCGTCGAGAAAAATCGTACCGCCTTCGGCCATCTCGAAGCGTCCTTTTTTCTGCCCCATCGCTCCGGTGAATGCGCCCTTCTCGTAGCCAAACAGCTCGGATTCGATCAGGGTGTCCGGCAGAGCGCCACAACTGACTTTGACGAACGGCTTTTTAGCCCGCGCCGAGTTGTAGTGGATTGCATGCGCGATCAGCTCCTTACCGGTTCCCGATTCGCCTCGAATCAGTACGGTGGTGTTGGTGCGAGCCACTTGCGCTACCTGTTCGTAGGCCTGACGCATCGGGCTTGAGGTCCCAACGATGTTGGAGAAATCGTAGCGCTCTTTGAGCTTCTGTCGCAGGTCAACGTTCTCGTCGACCAACCTCTGACGCTCCGACTGAATCAACCGATGCACCTTGACTGCCTGTCCGATCATCGACGCGACCACCCGCAGTAGCCCAGTAATCCCGCGGTAGTCGCGCCTCGGCTCGAAAGGCAAGTCGACTCCCAACGCGCCCACCGGCCGTTTGTGCAGGGTAATCGGCACGCAGATGAAGCTGAGCTCCGAGCCGCGCAGTTCCTTTCGCTGAACCGCGCGATTCAAAAATAAAGGCTCGCGGCTGATCTGCGGGACGACTACCGGGCGGCCGCTTTGGACCACTCGGCCGGTGATCCCCTCCCCCAACCGGTACCGGGCCCGCTGGCCTTCGGTATTGACGCCAATCGAAGCTTCGATCTGCAGGTCCTTTGAGTCTTCGTTGAGGAGCGTCACCGCGCCGCGAAGCACTTCGTGATGCCGCTCCAATTTTTCCAGGACCCGGTGAAGCGCCATCTTCAAATCGATGGTGATGGAGAGCGCTTGGCTGACGTCCAGAAGCGTCGTCAGGTTCTGAATTTCCCCACTCTGTCCGTCAATCGCCCCGCGCACAGCGACACGCTTGTAACGACTTCGCCCCGTTTGGACAAGATTGTATTTAGTGGGATGGAGGAATTCGTCCCCCCTGCGCGGGTCGCCACTCGAGGAGTCAGCCGTTAGGCATCCATTTGTGTCGGATAAAGTCCATCAATCCGACAAGAATGTAGAACGCGGACGACCGCGCGGTTTCGGGCCAGGGGTCTGTTTCGGAGTGCGTCGGGTTGACGAACGCGAGGTAACTCGTTGGCGCTGTCCTTGCACCGGCCTTGGCCATGATGGAGGCCCTAAGGCTGCCTCAAAGCTGGTCCTACAATCTGGGTCCGTTGTCGCGGATCCCGCTGGGCAAGGGCAAACTCTTCGCGGTCGCGGCGACTTTGATTGCGGTGTTCCGAGCCAGAACCGGTCAAGTCTTCGCAACCCAAGCAACCTGCCCGCACCGAGGTGGCGTGCTGGCGGACGGAGTCATCGGGGGAACGCGGCTGGTGTGTCCGCTGCATGGCTTCAAATTTGATCTCGCCAGCGGCCGAGCACTCGGAAACTGGTGCTCCGCTCTGAAAACCTATCCGGTAAAGGTGAGCGAGCGCGGTGAAATCAAGCTTTGCCTGGAGGAGCGATGATCGGATTGCAAGGAATGCGAGTGGCACTGCTGGAAAACCGCAAACGCAGTGACCTGGCGCTGCTGGTCCAAAAGTTCGGAGGCGTCCCCTATTGCGTCCCAGCAGTTCAGGAGCAGCATCCCTCGTGTAGCGAAGAGGTATTGGCGCTTCTGGAGAAGCTTGAGCGGGAATCTTCTTACGTCGTCGTTTTCTCAAGCGCGGTCGGGGTGAGCGCGTTGTTCGCCGAAGCGGAAAGACTCGAACGGCTGTTCGATCTGCGAACGGCCCTCGAGAGGGGCACGGTCATTTGCCGAGGCGACAAGCCAATCGCCGCGCTCAAGCGCGCGGGAGTGAATACCGCGATCCCGGCGAAGGAGCCCTTTACCACCGCTGAGTTGATCGCCGCCCTTGCTCCACGGCGTTTGGAGAACCAATTCGTGGTTTTGCTCCATTACGGTGAACGCAACGTTCCCTTGGCCGAGAGCCTGCTTGGCCGTTGTGCCGGGCTGCAGGAGCTTTTGGTGTGCAACTGGCATCTTCCCGAGGATACCACTCCGCTCCACAAGTTGGTGAAGGAGCTGATCGCGGGCCGGGTTGGCGCCATTGCTTTCACCAGCAGATTGCAGGTGCGGCACCTTTTCGCGATCGCCTGCGAGGATGGGTTGGGCGCTGAGCTGTTGGATGCCCTTGAAGCCCATGTCTTGGTTGCCACGGTGGGTCCGACCTGCGCCACCGCCCTGGAAGCATTGGGGGTGGTGCCGCAGGTTGTCCCTGAGTACCCGAAGATGGGCGCGATGATTGAGCGCCTGGCTCACTACGTCTCCGAGCAGCGTGGGGCGGCGTAGTTTTCTCTCGCGTCTGCGTCGGTTTGACAATTCAGCTGGAACTGCGCATCTTCGGTTCCGTGAATTTCCTCAATGCGGCCAGCACGACTACCACGACCCGCGCGGGCGGGATTGGATTCGTGCACTCGGTCGACTGAGGAAAAGCGCGCGAATTTCCTACCCCGCCTCAAAACCGGTGGGGCATTCGCGCGAAACACAGTGCTCCACTCGGCCCGAGCAACGTTTCGATTGGAGCCTGAAGATGTTTGACCAACACGATCATCGATATCTTGGCCAACGACTGGACCTGTTTCATTTTCAGGAAGAAGCCCCGGGAATGGTTTTCTGGCATCCGCGCGGCTTTTTGCTTTACCAGGTGCTTGAGAATCAACTGCGGCAGCTGGTTCGAGATCAGGGTTACCACGAGGTGCGTACCCCGCAGGTCCTTAGCCAACGCATTTGGGAGAGCAGCGGTCACTGGCAGAGCTTCCGCGAAGAGATGCTCGTCGTGAATGATGGCGATCGCGCTTTCGCGCTCAAGCCGGTTAGCTGCCCCGGACACATTGAAATCGTTCGCAGGATGGCCCCCTCCTATCGCGACTTGCCGATTCGCCTCGCTGAATTCGGCCTGGTTCATCGCAACGAGCGATCGGGTTCGCTCCACGGACTGTTTCGCCTGCGCCAGTTCAGCCAGGACGATGGACACGTCTTTTGCTCGGAGGACCAGATCGACGACGAAATCGATCGTTTCTGCCGCTCTTTGCGCGCTTTTTATGCGGAGCTCGGGTTTGCGGATCTGGACGTGTCCTTCTCGGGCCGTCCGAACCAAAGCGAGGGCGTCGATTCACTATGGGAACGGGCTGAGAAAGTGCTGGAGGCGGCTGCGCTCAAGTCCGGGCTCGATTTTCATCCGCAGCCTGGGCAAGGAGCGTTCTACGGACCCAAGTTGGACTTTTCGCTCAAGGATCGGCTGGGCCGACTCTGGCAATGCGGAACCATCCAACTCGACTATGTGCTGCCCGAGCGGTTTGACATTCACTATGTGGGCTCAGGGGGCGATCGAAGAAAACCGGTCGTCTTGCATCGCGCGCTATTCGGTAGCCTCGAGCGGTTTATCGGCATTCTGTTGGAGCATTACCGAGGGGCACTTCCTGCCTGGCTCGCGCCAGAGCAGGTGCTTTTGGCCCCGGTAGGCAGCGCCGACGGGTATGCGGAAAGCGTTCTGCAGCGGCTATCAGCCGCCAACCTTCGGGCTCGGATCGATTGCCAGCCGGACTCGCTGGCCCGAAAGGTCGTCGAAGCGTACGAGCAGGGGATTCCGTTCGTTGTGGTAGTGGGTCCGCGGGAGCGGGCGGCGGGCTCAGTTCGAATCAGGGAGCGGAGTGGAAGACAGCGCGAAAGCCCGCTGAATGCGGCGATCGAGGAGCTCGTCGTCGTGTGCTTCGAGTCCGTCACCCCGTCCACTGCAGCCCGGCGCGTCCGGGTGACGGCGGACGCGCGATCCAACCGCAGTGGACCGTGATCGCACGCCTTCGAGCTTATTCGGCAGTCTCGATGATCAAACCCCATTCGCGTTGACCCGCAGATGAAGGCTGCCCGGGCTTTGCGCGATGTCAACGACTGGATGGTGCCCGCCGAAAACGGTCTGGCGCCACGACTGGATGTCGAGATCATACGGAGCCCCCTGGAAAGGGCCGGTATCGAAAAACGAGTGATTGACCACCCGGCTGGTATCATTGAGGAAAGGAAAGAAGTTACCAGCCACGTTTCGCATCAAGATCGCCGCATAAAATACATCGCCTACGTTCAAATTCACCGGTGAGCTCAACTCTATCGTCACGTAGCCGAACTGCGGGCCGCTGATCGACGCCTGCGTTCTCTGCAGCTCCTGGAGGCCGCCGCCAGCGCAGGGGTCATCGATACTCGCGCCCTGGTAGATGACGACCCAGACCTGTTGATTGGACAGCGTTTCACCCAATCCCAAGGTAACCGAAATCAGACGTGTTCCGCCGGAAACAACCTGAAACGCATTGGCAACCCAGTTGTCCTCAGTCTCGGTGGTCTGGCTGTTGTTGAAGCGCTCTCCGGCAAGATTGTTGTCCCACTGATAGGTTACCTGAGCGCGAGCTGCTCGCGCTCCGAGCGACATTACTGCGAAACCGGCAATACAAAACAACGCAAGAAGTTTTTTTGAGAATCTTCCCATCATGATGAAGCACCCCTCGTTGTGAAGTTGATGTATCCAGCTGAAACCATCCCTCCTGTTGGCTCTGGCGAGATCCCTCCTTCCTCGATGGTGGGAGCCGTTCCCTCGGCTGCTCGGCCGGCATTACAACACTCGGGTCTGGGCGACAAGGGAGACCAGCGTTTTTTCCCTCACTGTTTTTGCAATCCCCGATAGAGAAGCGCGATTGAGCACCTCTCACAGGAGACAAGGATGAACCCGATTCTTCCCGCCTATAAGACCGTTGGCGAGCGCCGGTTCCGCGAAGTCTCTGGTCTTTACTTCGAAGACTTCGAGCCCGGTGACGTGTTCGAGCACCGCCCAGGTCGCACCATCCTCGACGCTGACAACATCTGGTTCACACTGCTGACCTTGAACGTTCAGCAGGTGCACTTTGATGCGGCGTATGCGGCCAGGACGGAGTGGAAGAAGATGCTGGTCGACAGCACCTTCACCCTCGCGCTGCTCACCGGGATGAGTGTCCGCTCCGTCAGCGCCAAAGTGGTGGCCAATCTCGGCTGGGACAAAGTGAAGGCCACCGCTCCAGTGTTCGCGGGTGACACGCTGTATGCCGAAAGCACCATCTTGCAAAAACGTGAGTCCAAGAGTCGCCCCACCCAGGGCATCGTCACCGTCGAGACCCGCGGAATCAATCAGCAGGGCACCGTGGTGATGACCTTCGAGCGCACCATGCTGGTCTACAAGCGCGGCCACTCGCCCGAAGCTGCGGCGGGATATTGAGCTCTACACCAGGCCCAACCACTTCCAGTAGGTCGCGCCAAATATCAGCACCAGAAGGTAGGCGATGATGGTCAACGGGATACCGGTGCGGACGAAGTCGCGGACTTCGAAAGTGTCCGTCCCATACGCGACCATGTTCTGAGGCGCGTTGACCGGGAGAATGAAGCCGAAGCTCACCACAAACTGCAACACCATCGTCATTCCGGCCACGTTCACCCCCGGCGTCTTCACCCCCTGAAGCACGGAGATGATGATCGGAATCATCGCGGCGGACAACGCCGTGGCGCTCGCGAATCCGAGGTGGATCACGATCAAGAACAACGCCAGCACCGCCACAATCCCCAGAGTAGGCGTGGTCTGGATTCCAAACTGGGTGACGATGATTTTCGCCAGCCAACCGGCTGCCTTGGTCGAAAGCAGCGCCGAACCCAAACTGATCCCCACCCCAAACAGCATCAAGGTACCCCAACCGATCTTCGGTTGAGCTTCCTTCCAAGTCATCACGCCGACCTTTGGCAACAGCATGATTGCGATCATCGCAACTGTGGTGAAGCTGGTGTCGAGCGAATGGACTATCTTCTCGGTTGACCAGAAGAACAGCACAATCAGCGAGAGCACCAGCAGCTTTTTCTCGCTCGCCTTCATCGGTCCCAGGTCTTTGAGGGCCCGGTCGATTGCCTCCTTTCCACCGGCCACTTCCTCCGTTTCCGCAGGCATGGTCTTCAGCAGAATGAAGTAGAGAACGATCGACATGATTGCCGAAAAGGGCGCCGCCGCGATGAACCATTCCGGCCAGGTGATCGCCTTCCCCAGCATCTTCTCGATGTGGCCGACCGCGATCATGTTTTGAGCGGATGCGGTTTTGATCCCCACGTTCCACAAACTGGCGGCTTGAGCAGTGGCAATCATCATCGCGCCGGCAAACTTGCTCTTAAGATTTACGCCAAAAGCGACGATGATCCCCATCACCATCGGGACCAAGCAGGACACCCGAGCGGTGGTGCTGGGAACGAAAAAACTGAGAACGAATCCCACCGCGATCACTCCCGCGAGCACCCGTTTCGTTTTGGCGCCGATCTTCGAAAGCACGAACAGTGCGATTCGCCGGTCCAATCCGGTGAGCATCATTGCCGCGGCAATGAACAGAGCCCCACCCACCAGGGCCACGGCGGTATTGGAAAATCCTGCCAGGGCAATGCTCAGGCCGTCGCTCGTTCCATAGAGCTTGGATGGATTGGCGACATTGGGGGAGATGCCCAGCGAAAGTGCCATCACGGCCAGAATCAATGCCGCGCTGGCTGGATAAGAGATGGAATCCGTGATCCACACGATCACCGAAAAGACGAGAACCGCGATCATTCTCTTTCCGGCCACCGGCAGTCCTTCCGGCGTTGGCAACAGATCGATCACCACCAATGCGAGTGCGCCGAGGATTAGCCCGTAGCGGCTGAGGAATGTGTCCCTGGTTCGCTCGCTGGAAACTCCGATCAACGATTGGGCTACCGGGCTAGGTGCCGCCATGTCGCCTCCCTCGCGTGTGATGTTAGCTCGACGAACGCAGTTCGCGTACGGCAAAAGAGGCTAGAGGTTTCGGTCCCGATACGCCGCGTCAAAGCGCAGGACTGCGAAGGTTGCGGTGGAGGTAGATGCGCGCCTTTTCCCAGTTGCGCTGGACCGTGCGCTCCGACACACCGCGAAGCGCCGCGATCTCGACGAAGGAAAAGCCACAGAAGAATTTGAGGTCCACTACCTCCGCCAGCGAAGGATCGATTTTGCCGAGCTCATCCAAAGCTTCGCCGATTTGCGTCAGCTCTTTTTCGTCAACCACCTTCTCCACGGCGCTGGTCTGAAGCGACGTAATCTCGAACTGTTCTCCGCGCTTCAAGGCGTGGCGGCTTCGAACATTATCTATGATCAGCCCGCGCATAACCCGTGAGGCATAGCCCATGAACCGGGCGCGATCCGGAAACGCGGCGGCATCCCGCCCCGCCATGTCCAGATAGGCTTCGTGCAGCAAGGTGGTAACGCCGAGGCTCGCGGCGGCGCCGCGTCGGGCTAGCTCACGTTGAGCGAGGCCGTGGAGCTGTGCGTAGAGCGCACTAAACAGCGCTTCAGACGCTGACGCGTCGCCTCGCTCGGCGGCGGCAATCAAGGATGGAATTGTGGGTTCCACCGCACCCCCCAAACAGCCATGTCAACGCGGAGTTGAACAGGTGTCAACTCTGCGACCGTTGGTCGAGTTTTCCCAGGAGCCGAAGGAGTCCGTCCAGGATGGTGAAGGGATGCGGCGGACAACCGGGGATGTACAGATCGACCGGCACGACCGAATTCGCGCCCCCACAGATTTCCGGATGCCCCACATATGGGCCCCCGGAAATGGCGCAGGCGCCTACCGCGATTACGAGCTTCGGCGCGGGAACGGCGTCATACGTTTTCTGCAGCGCAAGCTTCATATTCTCGGTAACCGGGCCGGTGATCAGCAAGCCGTCTGCGTGCCGGGGCGATGCCACGAACTGAATCCCGAACCGGCCGAGATCGAAGACGATCGTGCTCAGCACGTTTACATCTGCTTCGCAGCCATTGCAGCCTCCGGCGCTCACCTGCCGCAGCTTGAGCGATCTACCGAACAGCCGCCGCATGGCGGCATCCAGAGGCGCCGCCCGCGTCTTCATCTCGCTTCGAAAGAGCAGATCGTCGCGGGCTCGAGCAGCAAGTCGGTATTCTTTGGAGTGGGTGATTGCACCGGTGGGGCAAACGTTCTCACAGTCCGCGCAAAACAGACAACGGCCCAGGTCCACTTCCGGCCCAAGCTGATCGAAGCGGATGGCCTGCGTCGGACAAGCCTCCGCGCATGCCTTGCACCCATCGGCGCACTTCGTCGAATCGATTACCGGTGGGCCGCGGAAGCGATCCGGCAGCACAGGCGGGACTGCCGGATACGAACTGGTGCGGTGTCCCTGCCGTATTCGGGTGAGAAGCATCTTCAGCATGAAGGCTCCCTACAAATCATGTCCGCAATAGGACAGGTTGAAGCTCTTGTTGCAGAGCGGAAAGTCGGAAATCTGCTGGTCGCGCAGAGCGATCGCCAGCCCGGTCCAGTTGTGGAACGATGGGTCCACCACCTTGTAGCTCTGAAAACGACCACTCTCATCGGTCAGCGCCACATGGCACAGCTCACCGCGCCAACCCTCCACCAGCGACACGCACACGCGCATTGGGGCCAGCGGAGGCACCCTCGAGAGCGTCTCACCGCTCGGCAATGAGGCAAGCTGCTCTTTGATGAACACCGCGGAGCGCTCGATTTCCAGATTGCGAATTTGAGCCCGAGCAAAGACGTCCCCGGACAGCAGAACCGGCACCGGAATCTGCTTGAAGCGGAAGATGCCTGCGGGATGATCGCGCCGGACGTCGCGAGACACCCCCGAAGCGCGCGCCGCTGGTCCAACCATCCCAAGCTGCTCCGCGACTTCCCCGGTCACTTGACCCGTATCCTCGAAGCGGGCCTGAACCGACGCCGTTCGCCACAATAGCGCTGCCGCATCGGCCACGTCTTGAACCGCGAAAGTGAGTTTTTGACGCATTCGGCCAGCGCGATCAGCATCGATGTCGAATGCCACGCCACCGGGTCGAACCAGGCTCCGGCCGAACCGGCTGCCGCAAAGCTCGGCGGTCAAATTGAGGAAATCCCCTCGCAGGCGCCCGCAATAGGAGGCGGTGGGCAGGTAGCCCACGTCGCCGGCCAGGGCACCGATGTCTCCCGTATGGTTGGCAAGCCGTTCGAGCTCCAGAGCGACGCCGCGAATCGCCTGCGCCCGCGCGGAGACCGCGCAGCCAGAAAGCGCCTCGAGGATCTGACAGTACGCCGTCGCGTGTCCAACCGTGGTGTCACCAGCGAGCGTCTCGGCGTAATGGATGGAGCGGGCGTTGGGACCTCCGATGAGCGCGCGTTCGACTCCCCGGTGCTGATAGCCCAGCGAGATTTCCAGGTGCAGCACTTGCTCGCCGTAACACTGGAAACGAAAATGCCCAGGCTCGATCACGCCCGCGTGAACCGGGCCCACCGCCACCTCGTGGATCTCCTCTCCTTCGACGCGATAGAAGTCCGTCACCCCGATCATCGGGGGCGTTTTGCTCCAGCCGAAGGGGTCCGCTCCGACGCGACGCGGAGGCGCAAAGCGCACCGGCTTTAGCCAAGGGTGGCCCATCGGTTGGATGCCCCACTGCTCGGCCAACTCCCGCTCGAACAAGTGGGCTTCGGGACACTCCGGTGTCATGGCTGGATACGAGTCGTCCTCCAAGCGCGTCGAACAAAGCTCCAGGCACCCTTCATCATCCACCGCCAACACGGCGAACAAGTCGACGTCGCCCGCCGCACCGATCCCAAACAGGGCCGCAATCCGCGCGCCGCGTTCGGGGGCGCCAATCACCACGCCACGAAATGCCTCGAGGGAAAGCCGTGGAACGGCATCGCGGGGCACCGCCTTGGCATTGTAGGTACGCAAGAGCGAAGAAACGCTCATGGCAAAGCCTCGAAAGCAGCCGCTCGCTGGATGAGCGCCTGCAAGGGCGGCGGCAAATACAACCCGAGGCAGAGCACCAGGATGAGGAATGCCACAGCCGGAGCGACGGTGAGAAAAGTTTCAGGCTTGGCGGGAACGCTCCTGTCGATCCCGACCGGAGTGCCTTGCACGACCGCTAGCACCGTGGCTCCCATTCCGATGAAGACAATCACCAAAAGAAGCAGGAATAGACCCACCAGGACGTAGCGACCGGCGCTGACCGCGGCGCTGAGGATGGTGAATTCGCTGACGAACGGACCAAATGGCGGGGAGCCGGCGATCGCGAAGAAGCCGAGCAGAAAGAGCGCTCCAGACACCGGCACCAGCCGCATTGCGCCAGTGGTGCCTTCCACGGTTTTGCTCGCGAATGCGCGGTGGATGTTCGCGGCGGAGAGGAAGAGAACGCCTTTGGTGAGGCCGTTGTTGATCAGATGGAGAAGGCTTCCGAACACCGCATTCCCGCCGATGCCGACGCCTAACACCAAAATCCCCATGTGCTCCACGCTCGAGTACGCGAGGAGGCGCTTGTAGTCGCGCTGCCGGACCATGAAGACGCCCGCCACGGCAATCGAAAAGAGCCCGCCGCCGATCATCAGCTCCCTGGCGAACGCGGCCTCCCCGGCAGCGCTCAGGATGTGGAAAAAGCGAAGGATCGCCAAAAAGGCACAGTTGGTGAGCCCTCCCGCGAGCAGCGCACCGACCAGTCCCGGCGCTTCGCCGTACGCGTCAGGCTTCCAGGTGTGCATCGGCGCAAGTCCCATCTTGGTGCCATAGCCGACGAAGAGCAGCACGAAGGCCGCGTGGAGCCACGGCCTCGAGAGCGCATGTCCATCGCGGATCAGATCTTCGAGCAGCAGCGAGGGAGTCAGGCGCGCGTGCAGGGCGGAGTATGCGAGGAACAGAGATCCCAACAACGCCAGGGCGATCCCGACCGAGCCCACGAGGAGGTACTTCCACACTGCTTCGAGGGATCGGGCATTGTGGTTGAAGTACAGCAGCGGCGCGGTGCAGAGCGTGGTGGCCTCAAGCGCCACCCACATCAAGCCCAGATGGTGCGTGAGCAGGATCAGGCTGGTCGTCCCTACGAACACCAAAAGGCAGGCGACGAAAACGCGGTTACGCCTTTCGGGACGCTGCCGAAGGTAGCCCGGAGCATAGAGGAAGCAGAGAAAAAACAAGACGCTGGTAAAGCCGAGAACCAACGTTCCCAGTGGGTCCAACACCAAGTATCCATCGAGCATCGGTGAGGCCCCGCGGGTGATGGCGGTCGCAGTCAAGCCGAGGTGTGTCGCGCCGCCCACCGGCAGCAGCCATGGCCTCACCCGCTCGAAGGGCATGATGAAGGCGACACCACCGAGCAGAATTGGCACCAGGATGAGCGCGAGGAGCATGGGTCAGTCCTTGAGGGCGGAGAGATTCGCGGTGTCCATTGAACCGAACTCGCGACTGATGTGATTGATGATGATTCCCATCACGAAGATGGCGACGAAGAGGTCGAGTAGAACGCCGATCTCCACCAGGAACGGCATCGCCTGCAAAAGAGTAAGGCCCATGATGTAGATGCCGTTTTCAAGCAGGAGGTAGCCGACAACCTGGTTGATCGCTTTTTTCCGGGTGGTGAGCACCAGAAAGCCGCTGAGCACGGTGGCGAGCGAGGCCGGTACGAGCAGCGAGCCTTGGTGTTGCGGCGCCAGGGGAAGGGTGGACGAGAAGACGAGGGCTACGCCCGTGCCCACCGCGCAGAGCAGCAGCGAAGGCACAAAGCCGATCACCGGCTCTACTTCCCTTCGGATCGCGGCATCTCGCATTGCCCGCAGCAGCAGCCAGGGAATAACCAGCCCTTTAATCAAGGCCGCGCCGACGGCTACGAGCAGAGTATCCTCGTCAACATGCGGATGCACCAACAGCGCGAGCACACCTAAGGCAACACCCTGGGCAGCGGAGGCGTTGATCACGGCGCGCAGCCGGCTCGTGCCGAGCACGAAGAAGTTGAGCAACAGCACCATCACCAGGATTGCAGTGGACATGCTTACCTCGCGAGAATGATTGCGAAGACGGAGATGATCGAGGCAGCGACGAGCAGCCTCGGCAGGTGCAAAAGGCGCAGCCGCGCCATCGTGGACTCCACTATCCCGACCAATCCCGACAATCCCACCATCGCCACGACGAAGACCAGCCAGTCCAACCACGGATTGCCCGTGGAAATCGGCGTGACCAGACGCGCGATCAGCGCTCCCAACAGAAAGAGCTTCAGCGCAGCTCCATACAGAATCATTCCCAAGGCAGGACCGCTATGATCGAGCACCATCACCTCGTGAATCATCGTCAGCTCCAGGTGCGTGTTAGGGTCGTCGAATGGAATTCGGCTGTTCTCCGCGAGCAGCACAACGAAGAAGCTGGCGATCACCAGCACCAGCGCCCCTCCGCTGTCGAACCACGCGTCCAAGAGCTTGGGGCCGAGCATTTGCGACAACGACACCGATCCCGATTTGCGAGCCAACGCCATCAGGCCGAGAAAAAGGCCCGGCTCCGCCAGAGCCGAAAAGGTGGCTTCGCGCGCAGCCCCCATTCCCTCGAAAGATGAGCCGGTATCGAGCGCGGCAACGATCGTGAAAAACCGACCGAGCGCCAGCAGGTAAGCGAAGAGAATCGCATCGCCCGCAAAGGAGAGCAGCGCACGGTGAGTTCCCAGTGGCATCAGCAGGACCGCGACGAGCACGCTCGCGAGATTCACCACCGGCCCCGCCTTGAATACCCAGGTCGTGGTGGTGCTGAAGACGGAGCCCTTTCGCCAAAGCTTCCAGACGTCCCGGTATAGTTGCAGAAGCGGCGCGCCCACGCGTCCGGCGAAGAAGGCTTTCACCTTGACGATCACGCCAAGCAGCAGCGGCGGAAGCAGCAACGCGACTGCGAGCTGCGTCGCAATTTGCAAAAGCTTCATTGTGGATGGACTCCCCGCGCCCAAACCAGTCCCAGGACGAGCGCGAAAACGACGTAGAGCAGATAAAGGTTCAAGCTCCCGGGTTGAAGCCATCGAAGCCGGTTGAGCCAACCGCCAACGGAGGCGATCGCTGGACGAAGCAGCTGATCGAGCACGGCATCGTCCACCTGCGACGCGAATCGAGTTGGTCTGGGGAAGAAACCTGGGACGCGCTCGCGGTGTACCTTGGGCCGCAGCGCCCATTGAAAAAGGCCAACGAGCATCTCCGCAAAGGAAGATGACGAGTACTGCATTCGCTTCCCAGGCGCGACGTAACCACAATCCCAGGTAAGGCCGGCGGATGTCCCACTCTGGAGGCGCCGAGCCAGTAGGGCGCCGCCGCCAAGGGCGCATGCCAGTAGGATCGCGGAGGCAAGGCTCAAGTAGGAAAAGGGAGCGAGCGCTTGCAGAGATGATGAAGTCGGCACCGGGCCGAAGACGGCGACCGCTAGATTCAAAAAGCGAGCGATCGTCGCGGGCGCGAGGCCGATGACCATGCAACAGGCGGCGAGAACACCCATCGGAGCCAGCAGCAGACCGCCTCCATCGTGCGCGGCGGCGCTGTGATTGCTGCGGCGATGGCCGAGGAATGCGGCTCCGAATACTTTGACGAAGCAAGCCAGCGCCAGACCCCCGATCAGCGCCAGAGCGGCCGCGGCGAGCGACGGAGCAAGCCACACCTCGGCCTGACTCGAACGAGCTGCATCGAAAAGGCCCAGGTAAACGAGCAGCTCGCTCACGAATCCGTTCAATGGCGGCAAGCCGCAGATTGCTACGGCTCCGATCAGAAAGAGGATGGAAGTGCGCGGCATTTTCGGCAACAGGCCTCCAAGCTGATCGATCTCGCGCGTGTGGCAAGCATGAATCACCGCGCCTGCGCTTAGGAAGAGGAGGCCTTTGAACAGGCCATGGTTCCACACGTGCAAGAGCCCGCCAGCCAACCCGAGCACAACCAGCTCGGGTCGATGAAGGGCTCGCCCCAGCACGGCCACTCCAATTCCAAGCAGAATGATGCCGATGTTTTCGATGCTGTGATAGGCGAGAAGGCGCTTGATGTCGTGCTGGCCGATCGCAAACGCAACACCGAGCACGCCCGAGACGCCGCCAAGGCTCAGCAGAAGCACGGCCCACCAAACCGGCGGAGTCGGCAAAAGCGAAAGCGTTCGCACCAGGCCGTAGATGCCGATCTTGATCAGCACACCGGACATCAACGCCGACACGTGGCTGGGCGCCGCCGCATGTGCGCTCGGAAGCCAGATGTGAAGCGGCATCACGCCCGCCTTGATCCCGAATCCGAGCAGCCCGAGGACAAAAATTGCCGTGGCCGGTCCCGGCGTAAGCCAATCCATATGAACCAGCGCGAAGCTGCGCGTTGATCCATAAATGAGCGCGAACATTGCGAATAGGCACAAGGTGCCAACCCGTGTCGCGACGAGATAGAGGTAGCTGGCCGCGCGCGTTCCAGGCAGGTGGTCTTCGGTGCCGATCGCGACAAACGCGGCCAGTGTCATCACTTCCCAGCCGGCCAAGAACAGCATCCCGTTCGCCGCCACAGTGGTGATGGCGAGCCCAGCGACGATCAGGCCGTAGACCAGTCGCAGCCGTCGCCCATTCTGCTGCTGCTGCGCCTGGGCCCAGTACTCAAGGCCATAGATGGCGCCGAGCGCGGAGATCGCAAAGATTGGGACGAGGAAGAACGCAGCAAGCGCATCGATGCGGATTGAAAGAGCTCCGCCGGGCACGGCCCAGCTTAAGGACAGCTCGGCGGCGGCGCCGCTGATGACAACATGGCCGATCGCGAATAAGGCAAGGGCCGCGGCAGAAGAGAGCATTCCGACGGCGATCCGCTCTCCGGCCGAGGACGATCTCGCGAAGAAGAGCCCGGGGACGCCGCTCGCGCCCGCCAGGCCAATCGCCACTAGAACAAACCACGCAATCACCGCGCGCCCCACCCACGCACCGATAGCCAGACCATGCCCAATACCACTGCAAGCAGAACGTAGAGCAAATAGCTGTGAAGCGCGCCCCCCTGGACCCAGTTGAGCGAGGACAGCCAGCCTGCCCACCTCGCGAACATCGGCTGGTAGGCGCCGCGCGTAAATGGATCGGCGTCGTCTAGCTCGAGCCGTGAAGTCGTTGGGAACAGACCTCGCAGCCACGAGCGTACCACTTTCGGCCGAAGCAGCGGGGGAAGGATGTTTTCCGCGGCGAGTTGGGCAAAGGACAACGCTCCGTACTGCATCCGCGACCGCGGCGCCGCATAGCCACAGCCCCAGGTTTCTTTCGCTTCCCAAGGCCTCGCGCGGTACAGCCACCAGGCCACAAGCCCGAGCAAAAGGCAGCTCGCCCAGAGGATCAGATTGAAAGCAGCAAGCGCCGGGAGCGAGCCTGCCGCGGGCGCGAGCGGAGATGGACCGCTGCGACCGAAGAGCTGCGCCGCGACGCGGGCGGTGAGCGCAATGACTCGTCCGGGCGCGAGAGCCACGCCGATGCAGGCAATCGCCAACAGAGCCATCGGGAAAAGCAGCCATGGGGAGCTTTCGTGCGCCACTTCCGCGTGCTTGCTGCGCGGTTGGCCGAGAAGACTAATCCCAAAAACGCGCGCGAAAGAGAGAAGGGCCAGGGCACCGACGAGCGAGACCAAGCCCACGGCCAATAGGGCGAGCATCGAGATCGGCCCCTTCACCTCGAGACCGGGCCGGATCAAGCTTTGGTAGATGAGCCACTCGCTGACGAATCCATTGAGCGGTGGAAGCGCGGACAGCGCTACCGCGGCCACCGTCATTCCTAGGGCGGTGAGCGGCATGCGGCGAGCCACTCCCCCAAGCTGCTCAAGCCTGCGCGTGTGAGTCGCGTGGACCACGCTCCCGGCGGCGAAAAACATCGTCCCCTTCATCAGGGTGTGGTTCCAGACGTGCAAAAGGCCCCCGGCCATCGCAAGCGATGCCGCCTCGTTTTCTCCTCTGCTCGCGGCCCAGTACGCAATCCCCAGTGCAAACGCGATCAGCCCGATGTTTTCGACGCTCGAATAGGCCAGCGCCCGTTTCAGGTCTCGTTGGTACAAAGCCAACGAAATCCCCAGGAGCGCACCGACCAGGCCAATTCCCGCCAGCGACGGTCCCCACCAATCGGCTGGCGTACCGATGATTAGGAAGATCCGAAGCAGGCCGTAGAGACCGAGTTTGATCAGCGCGCCGGACATGACCGCGGAGACATGGGACGGCGCCGCGGCATGGGCCTCGGGCAGCCAGACGTGGAGCGGAACGAAGCCGGCCTTGGCTCCAAAGCCTATTAACGCGAGCAGCACCACGGCCAAAGCTCGTGGGCCGGAAGGCGGAGCTGCCGCGAACTGCGCGAAGTTGTACCCGCCGGCGTCTTGAGCGAGGAGTAGAAACATCGCAAACAGCGCCGCTGCTCCAACGTGGGTGGCAATCAGGTAGACCCAGCCTGCACGCCGGGATGCGGGATCCTCTTGGTCATAGGAGATCAGGAAGAACGCCGCGACCGCCATGGCTTCCCAGCTGACGAGAAACAGCACGCCGTTGCGCGCGAGGACCACGAGCGCCATGCCCACCACCATCAGATGGAAACCGAAGAACGGCAGGCCCAACCGGCGGCTGACTCGGGAGAGCATGTATTCGCGACCGTAGATTCCAGCCATCGCGGAGAGGGCGAGCACGGGAGCCAGGAAGAAGGCCGAAAGTGGATCCAACTCGAGCATTAGCGCGCCGTTTGGGATCGCCCAGGGCCCCGCGAACGAGAGCACCGTTCCCGAGGCAAGCGCCCGTGCGACTGGGACAAGCCCCATCCCCGCGCCGACCAGCACCGACAAAGTGCTGGCGGTACCCGAGACGCGTGGCCATGGCGTTAGTGCAAGTGCAAGCAGGCCTCCCGCGAGAATCACGGCGATCCCGCCGAGCAGCAGGACGAGCTGTGTGTCCACTCCGGTCATCCCGCCCCGTCGCGATCGCCACGTGAGAATGTCGGTTCGAGTCGCCGCGCTTGTTCGAGAATGCGATCGAGCGGGGCGCGGTCCTTCACCGCCGCACGGAACTCGCTGTCGTGCAGCGCAGACGCCAACCGGGACAAAAGCTGGAGGTGCACGCGCGGGGTCGGCGTCATCATGAAGAAGACGGTGGCGACCGCAACTTGGTCCCGCGCTCCGAAATCCACCGGGCGCTCAAGATACCACAGCGCGATCGACGGCGCGGCGCCTTGCAGGACGACCGGCGCGCGGGCGTGCGGGATCGCGATACCTTGGCCAATGCCGGTCGAACCGATCCCCTCGCGGGCGATTAGTAACTCTAGCAAGGCGGAGCGATCGGAGTCCTCTGCGAAGGCAAGCCCCTTTACGAGCGCGGCGAGGATCGAGTTTCGGTCCGGTGGTCCGTCGTACCGATGGAGGCCACCGTTGCGCAGCGCGTCCACGAAGCTCGGGGCGGTGTCCTGATGTGCGTGCTGCAGAATGTCGACTTGCACGTTGATTCCGCGGGCCGTCGCCCATTCCAGCAGGTCGTCGCTGCTCAGACGGTACTGATCGTTGATCCGGGAGAATGGGATTTCGCCGTCCCGAATCCACCTGTAGATAGTCTCTTCGGGAACAGCCAGGTACCGGGCAGCGTCGCGGATGGTGAGGCGCACGGACGAAGCACTACCAGATTGGCCATACCTTTGCCGCTGATCTGACACCCGCCCGCTAGCAGTGGGAGCCGCTCCCAGACCCGCAATCAAGCCATCCTGCGAGGCCGATCAGCGCGCCTCGCGGGTTGTTACGACGCCAGCGAGTGTGAGTGGGGCGCGCCCCTGCGCGCCACCTAAAAGGTGCCGTAGCTGCGCCTTGGCCAGAAATGATTCGATCCTGCAAGCAGCGCCTTTGCGGCCGGCAACGCGCAAACCAACTCCCAGGAGGAATAAATGAAGCACACCAAACTTCTCGCCGTACTGGCCGCGACTGCCCTGGCCTGCGGTGGCGGCACGGCCACCAGCCACAACAATGCGGGCACCGGCACGTCGACCCTGCTCGTAACTGGAGCCATCGAAGCCTCGATGAACAATGGCGCCCCGGTGACGAACTTTACGGTCACCCTCAGGGACGGCCTTGGCAACAGGGTGCCCGCCGCCACCGTAACAATCTCCAATAGCGGCTTGCCGAACGGTAGCGTGTCACTCGTCGAGGCCCAGGCAGGCTCGGGCAGGTACCTGAACTCGATCGCCCAGTTTCCCGGTGGCGACTTCGGCCTCTCGGTGACGCGGAACACGGATAACGTGCAGGGCGTCGTCGTGGGAGGGATTGGCATGCACACGATCAACACGCCCGCTCAAAATGCGGTCGTGCCTGCGAACCAGCCGCTGGCCGTAAGCTGGACCACGCCCTCGACGGCAAAGCAAGCGACGATCTCGACCAACGACTTCAATGGCATCAGCACTGCCGACACAGGCTCATACACAATCGCCGCCACGAACAACCCGGTTAACGCCAATCAGCAGCTCTTCGTCTCCCGCTTCAACGAGGTGGACATCGCAGGCGGCTTGGCGGGCTCGCGCCTGCGGGTTACGTTCACCGCCTCAGTGAACCACTACGTCGTCCAGTAAGTTGACGTTCGCGGCATAGCTTTCCGCCCGAGCTGGCAAGGCCGGATCCTACGCCGCAGCCCCTCGAGGTGGCCTAGTCCGAGCCCCTCGAGGGGATTTGCTCTGCCTTATCTCGGCTATCTACTCTGTGCCGGTGAGCGACACATCTCTCGAACCCGGCACGCCGCAGATCGCGCTCACTGAGCAATTCGCCGCCAAACAAGCCCAAACTTATTGGCTGGCTCGCTTCGTGATCCTCCGGTTGCTGGGGTTGATCTACTTCGTGGCCTTCTTGGTCTTCATCAATCAAGGAATACCCCTATTGGGTGAGCATGGTCTGCTGCCAGTGCAGCCGTCCCTCGAGCGTGTCGGTCACCAGTTCGGCTCGCAATGGGAGGCATTCCTGAAGATGCCTACTCTTTTTTGGCTTAAGCGATCGGACGGATTTCTTCTCGGCGTCGGCTGGATCGGAGCCCTCCTATCGCTGGTCGTTCTGCTGGGCTTTGCAAATGCCCCGATGCTCGCGACCCTCTGGCTTCTCTATCTCTCGATCCGCCACATCGGTCAGCTCTGGTATGGATTCGGCTGGGAGAGCCAGTTGGGCGAGACGGGTTTTTTGGCCATTTTTTTGTGCCCACTGTGGGATCCCAGGCCTTTTCCGAAGCGGCCTCCTCCGGTCGTCGTGGTATGGCTCTTTCGCTGGCTGATCTTCCGAATCATGTTGGGAGCCGGACTGATCAAAATCCGGGGCGATCCGTGCTGGCGCGAGCTGACCTGCCTCTATTATCACTACGAGACTCAGCCGATTCCTAACCCTCTCAGCCGGTGGTTACATTTTCTACCCCGCTGGTTTCATCAGCTCGGAGCCCTCTACAATCATTTGGCCGAGCTGATTGCGCCCTTCTTTCTGCTAACTCCAAGAACGATCCGACACATCGCGGGGCTGGTCCTGGCGGGGCTTCAGTTTTTCCTGATTGTCAGTGGCAACCTCTCGTTCCTGAATTGGTTGACCTTGGTTCCGGTCATCGCTTGTTTCGATGATCGCTTTCTTTCGCGCCTTGTGCCGCGAGCCTGGTGGCAGAGGTTTCTGCAACGGCCTCGTGAGACTATCGCGGCACGATCGCAGCGGGTGGTAGCTGTAGTCCTCGCAACCTGCGTAGCCGCCCTGAGCATTGCGCCAGTCACCAACCTGCTTTCGAACGAGCAGGTGATGAATACTTCCTACGAGCCCTTCGAGCTGGTGAATTCGTACGGGGCGTTTGGCAGCGTCAGCAAGGTCCGATACGAAATCGTCTTCGAGGGCACGCTGGCTGACGCGCCAACGGAGGATGCCGAGTGGAGGTCTTACGAGTTCAAATGCAAACCAGGGGATCCCGGCCGACGGCCATGTTTCCTGAGCCCTTACCATCTTCGGCTCGACTGGCTGATCTGGTTCGCGGCGATGTCTTCGCCCAACCAGGCGCCCTGGACGGTTCATCTTGCATGGAAGTTGTTGCACAATGATCCGGGTGCCCTGAGCCTTCTGGGCAACAACCCATTCCCAGCCACGCCGCCGCGTTTTCTGCGCGCACAGCTCTATCGTTATCAGTTCGCACCCCTGCGCGAGCGCGCCTGGTGGACACGTACTTTGGTGGGTCCTTGGCTTCCGGCACTCTCATCGGAAGATCCGCGACTTCGAGAGTTTCTGGAAAGCTACGGATGGTTACAGTGAAACGACCACAACGTCGATCGCTAGCTGACCACTTCCTTCGGACACCCTGTAGTTGACGTCCGCCACGCCCTGATCCTATCTGGCGGGCAGTTCAGAGAGGGAGGGTCCCATGCTTCGATTTTCGCTACTCGTGCTGATCTTTGGCTCGGCAGGTTCCGCCATCGCTCAAACCTCGTATTCATTCACCTCATTCACCTGTGATGCTGGTCCAGACGATACGCGCGCGTTCGGCATTAACGATTCGAACCTGATCGTTGGCGGCTGTCGATTAATGGGACTCAGGGGACTGCATGGTTTCGTCTACAATGGCGATCCATGTGTTACGGTCGAGCCGCCCGGTTCGGCCAACTCACGCATTCGCGGGATCAATCTCGGGGGTGTCATGGTGGGCTTTTACTTCAGGCCGGAATTCGACTTTTTCCGCGGCTTCATGCGAATCAACGAAGTCTTATACAGAGACATCGTGCCACCCGGGACTGCCCAGGATTCCTTCGCTTTCGGGATCAATTCGCTGAACCAGGTTGTCGGCGCATATATCGGCGGCGATGGCAACGAGCATGGTTTCATTAACGATGGCGACTTCTACGTCGCCCCCGCTGATTGCCCCGGCTATCTCAACACTCAAATAAACGGAATCGATGACTATGGGCGCGTCGTAGGTTTCTGCGACGATGGGGTCACGAGCGTTGCAGCCATTTACGATGGAACGACACTAACCCTCTTTCAGTGTCCCGGCGCCGCGAATACATACGCAGTGGCGATCAATAATAATGGCGTCGTCGTTGGCGCGTACGATACTCCAGCCACGACCCACGGATTTCTCACCAGGGACATGGGCCAAAGTTGCACGCAGATCGACTTCCCCGATGCTCCCAATACTCAGGTGATGGGGATTACGACGTCGGGAAACTTGGTGGGTTTCTACTTCGACGACGCAGTTAGTTACATTCGGAGTTTTCTGGCTACGCCCAACTAGGTGTTCGAGGGATCAACGTCTCGAAATAAAACGACATCACGCTATCGCGCTGTCATACACGTCGTCCCGTGTAGGGCTTACAGTTCCGTTCACCCGTGATACATGCGAGGGAAAGGCGGAAGCACGATGTTTTGTTCCGAATACAACGATGGATCCTCGGCAGGTCGCTATCAGGCTTCGCTCCCTGCGTGATCGTGTAGACGAAGCACTGAAGGACCTCACGACGGTCGCACCCGAGATCGATCGAAACTCCGTTTTCGTCGTCCATGGGCATGATCAGGCCAGAGAAAGTGTCGCCCGATTGCTCGAGCGCCTCGGCCTGAAGCCGATCATCCTTCACGAGCAGCCGGATCGCGGGCGCACGATCATCGAAAAGTTCGAATCGTATGCCGCAGTCGGCTTCGCGGTCGTCTTGCTAACACCCGATGATGTCGGCGGGACGGCGGACGATCCCGAAGAGCTGAAGCCCAGGGCGAGGCAGAACGTCATCTTCGAGTTGGGCTTCTTCGTCGCCGCCCTCGGTCGTCGAAGAGTCTGTGCGCTGTACAAGGGAGACGTCGAGCTGCCGACGGACTTCGCGGGCGTTGTTTATACGCCGATGGATCCCGCCGACGGCTGGCAACTCAAGCTCGCGAGAGAACTGAAGCATGCCGGGCTTGATGTAGACCTCAATAAGGTAGTGTGACGACCGGTAGTCACGCCGGCGAAACTCCGCCCGGTGCTCCAAAGCGCGTTCCGGATGGAAAGTGCAGCCCGAACTGATCGGCGAGAACGCGGAGAAGCTCCTCGGGTGTGTCAACAGCGCGCTTCTCCGTCTCCCTCTCGCGGCGGATTACGAGCTCCTGGTTCATCAGCGACACGCGCTCGCGGTCGTAGCCGGCACGCGCGACGATCAGGTTCTGTACAAAACGCGAGGTCGGATGCCTGGAGGTGAACCAGTTGGCGACCTCGTAATCGATCGGATGCTGTGGCTCGAGGGTGAACCGGTAGACATCGTTCCACTCATTTGCCAGTTGCGCTTGAAGCATGTATCCGCCGCCGCTGCGGGCGATCCGAAAAGTCTCGTGTGGCGTCGGCTGCGGGTCCGTTACGTCGAGACGGAGTGGAGCAGTCGGCGTCAGTCCCCCGAAGCCGACGTCGGCGAGCCACGGCACGTCTTCCAGATCGACTCGCAGGACCATATGGCTCAGCGGCATCTGGACCTCGGCCGGCACCTGCCAGCGGACCCGAGCGGCCAGAGGGGTGACGCGAAAGCCCAGCCCTTCGAGCGCGGCTGCGAAGAGCCCGTTCTGCTCAAAGCAGTAGCCGCCGCGACGATCACCAACCAGCTTCTGCTCAACCGACGAAAGGTCAAGCCGCACTCCCGAGCCACGGATCACATCGAGGTTCTCGAACGGAATGGCAATGGGATGGAGCGCGCAAAGCATGCGCAGCACGGCGACGGATGGCTCGCTTTGTCCCGCGTAGCCGATACGAGCGAAGTAGGAATCCAGGTTGATTTTTGACATTGCGGCGAAGCTAACTCTCCCGGTCCCGTGGGGTCCATCGGACAGCGCGTGGCAACATGTCAACAAGGCGATGACCAGCCTTGCCGCTTCGCTGTAGAAGTTGGGATTGATTACTTCGACCCGCATCGAAGCGTGGGCTTGCCCTTCGTCGTTAAACGTGCTCCGAAATTCAAGCGGAGGACCAACGATGAAGGACCTGAGTATCCTGCTCGAGAATCGGCCTGGGGCCCTGGCCGCAATGGGGGAGGCATTGGGCCTAGCGGGAGTGAGCATCGAGGGAGGCGGTGCCTTCGTGTCACAAGGCGTGGGCATTGCGCACTTTCTCTTCTCGGATGGCGCGGTGGCTCGTAAGGCGCTCGAGACCGCGGGGATACGCGTCCTGGAGGAGAGGGAGGTCGTGGCGCAGCGACTGAATCAAGGGGAGCCGGGTCAGCTTGGCAAGATTGCTCGCCAAATGGCCGAAGCGGGAGTGAACATTGAAGTGGCCTACAGCGACCATAATCATCAATTGATCTTTGTGGTGGACGATACCAGCCGTGGTCGGGCTGTATCCGAGGCATGGATGAGCAAGCACCGTGAGTACTAGCGGACTTCCTGACAATGATCGGACCATGACTCCGCGGCCGGACCTTACTGTCGTGGCATCGGCAATTGGCGAGCCCGCGCGCGGCAAAATGCTGAACGCCTTGATGGACGGCCGCGCGCTCACCGCCACCGAACTCGCGCTCGAAGCAGGAGTGACACCGTCAACGGCCAGCAGCCACTTGGAGAAATTGCAACAAGCGGGGCTCATCGCGCGCACAGCTCAAGGTCGTCACCGATACTTTCGCATTGCGACGGTCGAGATCGCCGAAATTCTGGAGAGCCTGATGCTGATCGCCACTGCGGATCGGAAAACCAGAAGCGGCGCACGAAACGAGGCGCTTCGGAGAGCGCGAGTCTGCTACGACCATCTCGCCGGAGAGCTTGGAGTCAGACTGCTCGAGCGCATGCGCGAGCGCCAGTTGGTGCGAGGCGACGACCAGTTCTTGCAATTGACCGCGCCTGGAGAGAAGTGGGCGACTGAGTTCGGCATCGATCTGGACGGATTGCGTCGGAAGTCACGGCCCTTGGTGCGCTTATGTTTGGATTGGAGTGAACGGCGAAGCCACCTGTCTGGCGCATTGGGCGCCGCGATTCTCGAGCGCATATTTGAGCTCCGCTTCGCGAGACGAGATTCATTCAGCCGCGCGGTGCTGATCTCCTCGCTGGGAGAGACGTTCCTCGCCAGCCTGGACGCCAGGAGCTGACCACCGTTCGCTAGGGCACGATGTTGGGCGTCCCGTTGTCGTACCGAGCCTTCGCCGGTAGCGTGTAGGTCGCTCCGGCGATCGGATCCACCCACGGCCAGATGTTGTCGCCAAAGAATACGGGCGTGCCAGTCAGATAAAAGGACGGCGGGATCTCCACCGGGCCGTTGACCCAGACCACGTCATTGGTGACGTTGTCCCAATTGCCATCGCGGTAGACATGAGCCAAGGCGTAGCCGTTATCCCAGTTTCCTCCACCGCCGCCGTAGTTGTTGCCGAGCTGGTAGATCGGCGTTCCGTTCCGAGAGAATGGGGTCGTCTGGTAGACCGTGCCTCCCTGCAGCACGTTCCCGATATAGGCGTGGTCGTGCGTCCAGCCGTCCATGCCGACCGCGCGCAGATTGCCGCCCATCCGTCCTGACGAGTTTTGCCCGTTAGCATAGTTGCGCAGGTGCGTCTGCCAGCCCGAGTTGCCGTGGGTGGTGTCGCCTCCGAGGTTGGGCGTCCAGTTGCCTTCGATCAGGTCGTGGTGGGTGAAGTTGGCGTGGCAATCATCGATCCCGTTCTCCTGCCACCCCGGGCTGTTCCAGATCACCGCCTCGTCCACGTAGTTGTACGCGATCACGTTGCCACCGCCGGTCGAGTTGAGCGCGAGCGGCTTATTGTTGTTGACCGAGATGTTGTTCTCGAGCAGGCATGCCGAGGAGCCCACTCCGACGACTAGCCCGTAGGCTTGCCCACCGGGATTTTCGTCCGTCGAGCCATGAGCGTAGGAATCGCGGATCACACACCGATAGCTGCGCCCAAGGCCGATGTTGTATCCGTACTTGCCAGGATGCGCAGGGTCGGGCGGGTTGGTCCATCTCTCGCCGTCGGCCTCGATGTTCTTCGCCCAGGAGTAGGCCATGTAGCTGAACGCGACCGAGCCGCCTGGGAAGCCCCACAGGTTGTTGCCCCCAGCGACCGCGATGTTTTCGAGCCCGCACCAGCGATTCCCCACCGGAATCGAGTCGGTATTGAGCGGCACGGTGCGCCAGACCTGCGGGTTCGAGGCGAGCGGGAAGTCGGTGTAGAGCGGGTCCCTGATGGTTAGGACGTTGCCGTTGATATCGATGATCTCGGTTTCCTGCATCGTCGAGCGCCACAGTGGAACAGCAGTCCGCGCCGCCGCATTGGCCGAGGGCAGGTCCGAGACGCGGGGGATGTTGGGCGCGCCGGTGCTTGGACCGTTCCAATCGTACGTCGGCTGGCGCTTGAAATACTGGCCGTCGTAATACCAGAGGTATCCACTGTTGAGCGTGGCGGGCCCTTCGGGCACGGGAACGCCGTCGAGATGGTCGATGGTGATGACATCGCCGACCACGTAAGCGCTGGCGTCGGTGACCTGGATCGTCGTATCGCCCCTCGACGCATCGGCAATGACATTGCGCACCGCGAAGTCTGCATCGGAATGCCCAATTCGATGTCCGAACAGAACGACAGTCCCGTAGTTATTGATCGTCCCGTTCGCCGCAAGGCGCGTCGTGTCCGCGCCGCTGCCGCGAATCGTGACGTTGTCTACCTTCACGTAGATCCCGATTTGATCCGAACCACTTCCCGGATATCGCTGCGGGTTGACGAAGTAGGTACCTCCGCTGAGGAAGACGATTTTCCGACTCGTGGGAGTGGCCTCCTGACCGGCGGAGTTGATCGCAGCTTGAAAAGCAGCCGTGAAGGCGGCCGCGTTGGCTCTGCCGGCGAGCGCTGGATCGACGGAGTACCCGTTGTAGGGATCTCCGGGTGGGAGCCAGACGCTTGCTGGCCGCACCGGATCGTCGTCCGCTGGAATGCCGCCAGGGATGCCGGGATCCCAAGCTGTCCGGAAGAGGTCCGGGAGGATCGATTCGTCGATCGCGCCAAGCGCGGAGGTAGTGCGTGCAAACTTCGGTGGGGCTAGTGAGGAACGGTTGCTACAGGCCGAGCCGACGACGCTCCCAATGAGCGCCAGAACGGCACAAATTCCTGTCCGCATTTGTTCTCCTTGCTCTCACCGGTCATGTTCATAAATGAACATCGATACCCGGTCGGAGGTGTGTCTGTCATTCGGAAAAAATGAGAAGACAGATGCCCGCTTACTCTGCAGACGGCCTCGACCCAGAGTTGGAATAGCTGAGAAAACGCGAATCTCTTAGGACTCCCCTGCAGGCTCTCTCTTACATTGTGGTTCGCATGCATACGCCCCGGTCGTTCGATCCTGCGTTCGACGTCCGCGTCCGCTCGAGCTTCGCCAGGCAGATGTTGATGTTGACGATCGGCGCGCGCGTAACACACGTCGCGCCGGGCGAGGTGGACGTGGAACTCCCGTTCCGCGACGACCTCACCCAGCAGCACGGCTTCCTGCACGCCGGCGTCGTGGCGGCGATTATCGACAGCGCCTGCGGATACGCGGCGCTGACCCTCATGCCGCCTGATGCCGCAGTGCTGACGTCCGAGTACAAGGTAAACCTCCTCTCGCCGGCGGCCGGCGACGCCATCATTGCTCGTGGCCGCGTGCTCAAGGCGGGGCGGACGCTGATTGTCACGAGGGGCGACGCATTCGCGCTCAAGGGCGGCGAGGAGAAGCTCGTCGCCACGATGCTCGCGACCATGATGGCAGTGCGCGAACGCGGGCTCCAGGACTAGAACTGATCGCGTTAGCCCTCGTCTTCGTGGCCTCTCGGGACCGCGACGAACGAGAAAAATTCGCCAGTACTCTGATCATAGGCTTGGCCCACGATTCTCCCCGCATCATTTACGTCGTTGGCGTAAATCAAGAATGGTGAGCCCGGCGGCACGAGCGCGTTCAAGTCCACCATCACACCGTTTTCCCACAGAAACGCTCGGCTTCCGCTGCCACCGATAGATTGGCCCACCACCTGGCCACCTTCGTTAATTCCAAAAGCCAGGCTGAGCCTGTCTCCGGGAAGCGTCCCGAGGTCCTCGATACCGCCTCTTCTCGTCCAGCGGAAAGCATGGAAATTCGGGTGGTTCGGATCGTCACCGGGCAAGTCGGAAAACCCAGCGACCTCGCCGCGATTGTTGATTGCGGCAGGCGTGTTCCAGGCGGCGCCTCCAAGGTTGCCAATGTCGATTGCGCTGCCATTTTCCCAGAGCACGGCGTGCTTGGCGCTCAGCGCACCGACTGCTTTGTAGCAGGTGCCGGAGATGCCGACGACCTGGCCTCTGTCGTTGATCGCTGTAGCAGCTGAGTCTGGGTCGCCGGGTAGTGGTGGAAGTTGTTGGATCTCGTCCCCTCTGGGTCCCCAGATCACGGCTTCGAATTGAAGCACCTGGGGTGCAATGCAAGTCGGGTCATGAACCGCGGTCTCCGCCCATCCGACTATCTGGCCCAACCTGTTGGCGCCGGCAGCGTATCCATTGTTGCCTCCGAGGGTTGGGAGCGGGCTCATCACGCCATCGCGCCAGACGAAGCCAAGACACGTATGGCCGGTAGAGCTTGGGAAGAAGGCCGCGCAACTCCACCTTTCTCCCAACGGATCGAGGTTGGGAGTTTCGGCGATCCCCACGACGGCGTGGTCGTTGTGGTTTGGCCAAGCGACAGAGCTGTTCGGACCTCCGAGTGTGCCGAGGTCGAATATTTCTCCGCCTGCCCAAACGACCGCGTGCTGAGTCGAGTCGCCCGACAGGTTGGAAAAACCGCCCACCCAGTTACGGTTGTTAATGCTACTGGCTCCACTCGACGTGCCGCCGAGAGACGCGAGACTCATCAGCGAGTAGCGGTGATGATTGTTGCTCTCCGGCTCTTGCGCGGCAAGTTGAACCGGGGCAGCCAGAATCGTCGTAACAATTACGCCCGTGAATATGCGAAATTTCATGTTGTCTCCTTGCTAGTTCGTCTTTGAAGCAAAACATCCGGATTGCGCTTCTCGGACAGGCTAGGAGATTGGCGCCAAAGCGTTGGACGTTAGCGGACTTCGATTCCGCGGAACCTGGACGTTTGCGGACTTCGATTTCCGAAATCCCGTGCGCGCGGTTCAGAAACGTCGTGGGATCGATTAGCGTCGTCCTGGGCGGATAATGGACCTGGACTGGAAGATATGCTCACGAGCGAGGCTGTCGCGGGACGCGCGCTTCGACGGCAAGTTCTTCATTGGTGTGCTCAGCACCGGTATTTATTGCCGCTCGATTTGTCGGGCGCGCACTGCGAAGGAAAGTAATGTCCGCTACTTTCCCAGCGCCGCTGCTGCAGCGGAGGCCGGCTTTCGCCCCTGCCTGCGTTGCCGCCCGGAGTGTTCTCCCGGAACCCCCGGCTGGTTAGGAACTCCTAGCACCGTGGCTCGAGCTCTGCGGCTGATCGATGAGAGTAGTCTGGAGGAGAGCGGTTGGCAGGACGGCGGCGTGGAATCGCTCGCGGAGCGCCTTGGGCTCGGCTCGCGTCATCTTCGGCGGCTGTTCCTTCGTCACCTCGGAGCGACCCCCAGCGCCGTGGTCAGAACCCGCCGTCTACATTTTGCGAAGAAGCTGATCGACGAGACCAGCCTGCCAATGAATCAGGTCGCCTCGGCTTCGGGTTTCGGAAGCGTACGACGCTTCAATGCCGCGATCCAAAAAACCTATCATCGAACGCCAAGTCAGATCCGGCGCCTCGCCAGGCAAACCGAAGCTCCGCAGCAGAACCAGTACCTCTTTCGTCTCGGTTTCCGCCCACCGTACGACTGGAGCGCGATGTTGGCCTTCTTGGCGCCTCGCATGATACCCGGCGTGGAAGTATTGCATCTGGGGCGCTATCGGCGTTCGATCGCCTTGAACGGCGAGGAGGGATATTTCGACGTATCTCTTGCTCAAAAAAATGACGTGCTCGATGTGTGCATTCAGTTTGGCGATCCGCGCTCCTTGTTTTTTATCATCCAGCGAATACGCGCGATGTTTGATCTGAATGCGGATTCGAGGGAGATCGTGCGGTGCTTGGGAAGCGACCCGCTCCTAGCGCGGCGGGTCAAGGCTGCCCCGGGCTTACGGGTACCGGGCTGCTGGAATGGTTTTGAATTGGCGGTGCGAGCAATTCTCGGCCAGCAAATCAGTGTCAAAGCCGCGACCACGCTGGCTGGTCGGATTGCAAAGGCATTCGGGCGACGCTTTTCCACGGCAAGCGGCCTGACCCATCTTTTTCCAACACCGCAAACTCTTGCCGATGCCAATCTCGCCGGCATCGGTTTGCCCACCGCACGAGCAAAAACAATTCAAGCGCTCGCCCGCGCTGTCCACGATGGCCATATCCGCTTTGAAGGGATCGTGGAATCGGACTCTTTCCTGGCTCGACTCTGTCAAATTCCCGGAATTGGAACCTGGACTGCACAATACGTGGCGATGCGGGCGCTCGGAGAACCCGATGCGTTTCCATCGAGTGATCTGGGTCTCCGGTACGCGGCGGATTTGGACAGCCCTCGAGAGCTGGAAGAACGCGCCGACGCGTGGCGACCCTGGCGATCGTACGCAGCCATGTATCTATGGACCAACCCCAGCGTTCATTCCAAGCTTCGCACGTCCCCTCCGAGGGAAGCAGCATCTCGCCGGGATCGATCGCTGGCCTCGTAGCGGAGCCAGGCGATTTCGATAGCCGGTATTCCTGCGCGGTCCGGTGGATGCCTTCAGCATAGGAAGTTGGCTGAAATCCGAAAGCGCGGTCGAATTTTGTTGAATCGAAGATGTAGTCGAATTCGTACTGGTACAGCATCTCGTACAACTCGCGGATCGTTGTATCGAACCATCCTGCTATTTTGATCAGCGGCCGCTTCAGAACGCGATACCTGGGTTGGATGGCGAACTCCTTGGCGGCCAGCTCAATAAAGCCTCTTCCAGTCGGCGGATCCGGAGCGGTCGGAAGGTGCCAGGTTTGATTCCAGGCCCTTTCGGCCTCCGCCAATATCACCAAGCCGTGCGCGGCATCGGGCGTGAACGTGAATGAGTGCTTCACGGCATCGTTGGCGAGCCACATCGCCTTCGCCCCCTTAGCGAATCTGTCGAACACCAGAACGTTCGGCAGCCCGGTTCGCACCCGCGGGCCGTAGAAGTCGGCCGCGCGCGCGATTAGCGCGGTGAGATTACCCGCCTTGATCTCATCGAGAAGCACGCGCGCAATCTGGGCTCGGATTTCGCCCTTGCGGCTGCACGGCCGGAACGGCGTTCCTTCGGTCATCGGGCCGTCAACTTTTCCGTACATGTAGACGTTGCCGAAGAAGATCAATCGGGCTCGGGCGCGCTTCGCGGCTTCGATCGTGTTGCGCATGATCCGAGGCCACAGCTCCCGCCAAACTTTGAGATCGTATTTTAAACCGACCACCAGGAAGGCAATTGTGGCACCGGCGACCGCCCGCACTGCGTCGTCGAGCCTGCTGAGATCGGCGGCGACTGCCTCGGTGGCACCGGGCACCAGCTTCGGATTACGGCTGACCAACCGGATTGGTTGATGGCGTGCAGCCAGCCGTTTGACTAGCTCGTCACCGATCGCGCCGCCTGCTCCGAGGATGGTGACCATCCGAGAAGCTTACCAACCGTTGCCACGCGACGGTGAAGTTCAGTACCGGCGAAGCTATCTGCTCGGGACACGCGAGAGAGACGCGCGCGTCCCCGAGGGTGCAGACGTCGACGGGCTCGAGGGTATAGGCGATCGACTTGCGAGCTGGTGCAAGTTGTTCAGGGCGACGTGTCCCTGCCGGCTGTAGTCAATGCTCTCGCCGAGGACACGGGCCGCTTCCTGCGGTGCATGGAAGCCCATCGAATTCTCGGCGTTGATGAAGTCCACTCGCCACTGGGCCTTGCGCTGGAACTCGAAGACCTCGGCCAGCGCTGCCTCGTCGAGGCCCGACTTGCGGGCTTTCTCCACAGCGGAGATCAGTTGCACCAGCGCCTCTTCCGCGCGCTCCATGAGGGCGTGGTGCCGATCCTGAATGCCCAAGACGGTCGCCTTTAGCTGCTCCTCGGGAAACCGGTGGCAGGTCTGGCACGAGCGCGAGATGTTGAGCAGGGGACTTCGGACGTGGTGGTCGGATACCTTGATCGCGCCTTCGCGGATGTAAGGCATGTGGCAATCGGCGCAGGAGACGCCGGAACGGGCGTGGAGGCTCTGGCTCCAGGTCTCGAATTCGGGGTGTTGTGCCTTCAGGACCTCAGCGCCAGTCTTCGGGTGCTTCCAATCGAAAAAGCGGTGGCCATCGGAGAATTTGTATTGATCGTAATACGCCTCGATTTGCTCCACCTTCAGGCCTTTGTTCCAGGGGAAGAAAAGCGTTGCCTTGGGGCCGCAGTAGTACTCGACGTGACACTGACCGCAGGCCATCGAGCGCATCTCCTGTCGGGAGGCATCCTGGTTCGGATCGTAGGGCCGGGAGCGGTCTCCCTTCCGCCACTTCTCGATCGAGGGCAAGTGAGGCACCGGAGCGTCGCCGCTGGCGAGGGCTGCGATCCCGCTGATGAAGGCCGGCTTGGTGACTCGCAGTGCCATATTCTTTGGATCGTGGCAGTCAAGGCAGGCGACGGCGTGATCGACGAGCTTGTTAGCCTCGTCATAGGGCATCTTGCTGATGCCCTCTAATCCCTCGAGGAGCTGGGCTTGGCCGTGGGCACTGGTGAGAGACTCGTCCAAAGACCCGGGGGCACCCCTCTTCAGACCGACCTCTCGAAAGGCCAGCACGTTGGAGGCGTGGCAGTGAAGGCAACTACCCGTCTGCTTCACTTTGGTGACCCGCCCGGTCACCCGCTGGTCGGTCAACATGTGGGCGTGGCCGCGGCGCCGATTGTAATCGATCGCGAAGGCGTAGCCGCTGAAGATGGTCACCAGGCGAGGATCCTCCTCCAGCTTGCTGATCGGCTTGGGATTGGGGCCAGCTCCTGCGTACTTGGTGAAGGTGAGCTCAGCGGTACGTTGGAATGCATCGAACTGGCGCGGGAAGTTCTTCGCCCACAGGGCTGGCTCGATGCTTCTCTCGTCTAGATCGACGACTTTGAAGCTAATCTGACGGGCTTCCGCCTTGCGCTCGGAGATGTTCGCGTAGAGAGCCATCACCAAGGCCGTAGCGAGCGCCGCGCCGCCAGCGATGATCCCAGCCCATAAGGCGGGGCGAGATTTGAAAGGGCTGGGTTTCTCGATCATCGGCAACCTCCTCCAGGCTCAAACGAACAACCAGTGGGAATTCTCAAACCGAGATCGTTCATCGGCGAGGCCCGTGTCCGACGTCCACGTGACATCGCACGCAGCCGTGCAAATCCACGCTCCCGGCCGGAGTCATCGCGACTCCCAGCGTTCCATGGGCGGTGATCGCATCAGTCATCTCGGCGTGGCAGCGAAGGCAATTGCCCTCGAGCACCTTGGAATTCGAAGGCACGATGCGGATGGGCTCCGCGAAGTTCTGCAGGGTGAAAGCCTTGGAGTGCCGATAGCCGTTACTGGCCTTTACGTAGAACTTGTGGAGGACGTTCTCCTGGGGCAAATGACAATCGTTGCAGGTGGCATGAGCGTGGTGGGAACCTTGCCGCCAACCGTCGTAGTGGTCGCGCATGATGTGACAGTTCACGCAGGCCGCTGGATCGTCTGAGAGGTAGGAAGCGCCCTTTGCTGCGGTAAACGTGAATCCGCCCGTCCCGACGAAGGCCCCGACCAGCAGGCTGGCCAGGACAGTCAGGAGACCGGCGGCGCGCTGGGTACGCACGTAGGAAACCACCTCTCGCCGTAGGGGAAAGCAAGGTGTGCGCCAAGCGCCTGCATGGGCAGTTCACGAAGCGCTTCCCTCGTGGATTGGCACCGGAGTCCGAGGAAGGGTACCCTGATGATCCTACGTTTGCGTCACCAGCGCCTCGGCTCGGCGACATTTTCGTAGCTTCGCGTAGACGCCCTCTCTACTCAGCGGCCATACAGGCCCGCGATCGCGCAGCGCCTCCGGTCTGGCGCCTTAGCGTCTCAAGCTCACGCCAAGCAAGCCTCGCGACTACTCATTTGGGCTTGAGCGGCGCGATTAAAGCGAACCATCAATCGGTTCGCCCAGCCGACGGTGGAGCCAGCTCGAGCTCGATTCTACAATCTTGTGCCCTACTACCTATTTCACGACAAGGCTGTCCATCGCCTGAAACGGAATCGGAGCTAGGCACGACCTCCGGGCTGCTTCTTGCAATCGTCCTCGCCCATCGGAACCCACTTCCCGGGCTCCATTTCGCTTTCGAATTTGACCTGCGTGGTGTCGGGCGTCTTCTGGGTGACGGTGGTACGCGACTTCATCTTCTTCCCCATCATCATCCCATCCTCGTTCCACACCCACGTACCGCCCTGCGGCCCGTCCGAAGTTCCGTGCATGTAGCTTCCGGTGCTGTCAACGCCGAGTTCGACGAACTTCTTGTCGGCCGGGTCGTAACCCCAGTGGATGGTCCCCTTCATCTCCGGCATCGCCTTCGTTTTCCCCGTCTTCCACTGTCCGACGAGCCAGTACCCGCCTAGGTCCTTCTTGATCGTCATCGTGGTCGAACCGGTTTGCTCGCCGCCCAGCTCGGGGGGCAAGTGCATCTTGCTCGAGCATTTCCAAGTGCCGACCATCGTGTTCATCTGCGCCAGCTCAGCTGGCGGTTTCATCGCTGCTCCGGCCGATAATTTCTTCGCGTCCGGCTTGTCCTGTGCGAGCACCAGCGGCGATCCGAAAGCGAGCGCCAAGCCAGCCAGCGAGACCACGAACCTGATTGAGTTCTGCGTGTGGCAATGCATCGCGATTTACCTCCTGGAATGGATCCTCCAAAACACGAACGGGCGCGTCACGCAACAACCATTCCTTTGCGGGAAACTAAGGAGAGATGCTGATGATGACAGGCTCAGAGGGAATGCCGTTGGCGATGACCTCGAGGTCGCTGTCCCCCAGCTCCACGGCGGCGGGAACGTCGAACGAGGTGGAGACCACAGCGTCGCCTGTCGCCACCCCCATGCTGCTGTGATCGTGCGTCCGAGCATAGAAGACGTGCCCCGTAACAGAGTTGGTGATCCGGACCAGGGGGTAGTTGGTGGCAGATTGAGCATCATCACCGTAGGCTGCCCCCTGCGAAAGGCCGTTAAACTGGATGCCTGAGATGGCGTAAGTCAGACCCGGTTGCACGCTGGTTGGAGCCGAAACAATCGTAGGGGCCCAAGCGGGGTTGAAGCTTCCAGATGAAGTGTAGACCTCGACATCTCGCGAGTAGTCAGTGAAGAGGACTTGACCTGTTGGAAGCAGAAGCATGCGTCCGTAGTATGACGAGATCGAGGGCCCGCGGGGTATGTCTGCGACCCGAGTCAGGTTTTTCCCATCGAACTCGAAGAAGTGCGTCGGTCTTTGAAAAATCCCCGGGCTGGCAGCGCACAGCACATTGCCATTGGGTAACAGCGACGCGGGACCGTCGGCGATATCGTATTGTCCCTCGCCCGGAACGAACGGGAAGTCCGGGCCCACTGCCCAGGTGTCAGAGATCGCGTCGTAGATCGCATTGTGCCCGGTCGCTCCGGTGGCGAAGACCGTGCCGTCAGGCCTCAACACGGCCGGGCCAACTTCTTGGGAACCACGATCTACCAGCCTCACAACGGTGCTGCCGGCAGTTACCCACTGATTCGACGACGGAATGTATCTTTGGCTTAGAGTCGCAGCGAGCACATCGACGGTGAGAACCGATCCGTCCGGCAACAGGGTCCATCCCTCCTCGTCATTCCGGTCGTCCTTGGGTGGGTTGAGGTTCGTATACGTGAGGGTGGCTGGATCCAACCGGGCGATTCGGGTGTCGAACGGATTGGCGAGCAGAAACGTTCCATCCGCGAGAACGGTGGATTGCGCATCGCCGATGTTCGTCCAGCCGTTGGGCGGCGATAGCTCCGTCCACGCGTCCGCGAGTGGATTATAGACGAAGCCCCGGTTGCTCCACACAGGGGGGCCGCTCAAAATGTACTCTCCGCCCACTACGATTACCCGCCCATCGGCGAGCACGGCTGACGCGTAGTAGAGAGGACCGTAGTCCGCTGAGAACGAGGCAAGCTGCGACCAAGTTCCGTTGACGTAGCTCCCGAAAATGTCGGGAGTCAGAAGGTACCACTCGGCGGCCTCTACCTGCTGAACCATGACCGTGCCATCGGTGAGCAACAGAGCATTGCTGGCGTCGAATGCAGGTTGGTTGGTAAGTGGCTGCCACGATTGAGCGCGTGCCGGGACAGCCGTAGACAGCAAGATGCAAAGCACAAGCTCGAGGCTTCGGATAGATGTCACGGATTTCCCCCTCGCTGAGCCTACCAAGTGCAGTCGATGCTGTAGCAGAAATACCAGAAGTTGAGCCGAAAGGGGGAAATCGGCGTGGGAGATCCAGTGATGCAGTTTCAATACTTTCGAAACACCCAGATGAAACCGGTATCAAATGGGGGATCGGCCGCCTACGCAGTTTTTTGTCATCGGCATTGATCGTATCGCCAGCGCAGGACGTAGTAAGCGCGCGTTACTACGTCCCAACCGACCGCTGCGCCACGTGGCCAAGGAACTCAAGGATGCATCGAGTCGCTTCGTTGGGACGTGCCTGAAGGACAAGGTGTGGAGCTTCGATAAATAAAGTCTTCAGGTCCGGCCGTAGCGCAGGGCGGCCTCCGATTTTCGAGAGATGAGGCGGTCTCGCGTGCCCCGATGTAGAGCAGCGGCACTCGGCATCGAGCGGCCTCATCCGAGAGAACGCGCAGAGCGCTTGCTCCGCCGCGCCCTGTTAGCACCTCGAGGGCATTTATTGGGGCCGCGTTCCCTCTGCGCTAGTTCAGCCGAACAACGCAGGTGCAGGCAGGATCTCCGGCCGTGCAGGTCGTGGAGCTCGCGTTCAGGCAGACCAAGCCGGAGCAGCAAGGGCCAGTCGCCGAGCAGGCCTGGCCACTTCCGGGACAGCTGCCTTGCTGACAGGTTCCGGTCGTGCTGCCGCCTGGAATGCTGCAACCCAGACCCGCGCAGCAGTCCGAAGTGGATGTGCAGGCGCCGCTCAACGGCTGACACGCGGCGGGAGCCTGGCATGATCCCGAGGTGCAGATCTGCGAGCAGCATCCCACTCCCGCATCGCAAGCGCTTCCGTTCGCAGCGCAGGTGCCGCCTCCATCGGGCCCACTGCTGAGCTGGCAAGCGTACCCGCCCGACGGGATACTGGTCTGCAGGCAGTAAGTGCCGTTGCAGCAACTATTGGCGCCCGGCGCGGGCGTACACGTGGTGCCCAGACCAGCACAGTTGGGAAGCGTGCAGTAAAATCCTCCGTCTCCCGGCAGGCACTTGGCGCTGCTGCAGCACTGATCGCTAAACTGGCAGAGCTGATTCGTCTGGATGCAACACGGCGCCAGTCCGGTATAACCCGCTAGGCAGCTGACTGAGCCGCCTCCGAAGCACCGCGGAACCCCGCTCGAATCCAGCCTGCACACCTGCTGGTGTCCGTTACAGCAGTCCTGCGGGGCATTGACTTGGATGATGCCGCCATCCGGATAGGTCGCCGGGCCGCCATCGACCAGGTGCGGCGCCCCGCAGATATTTCCCACGCCATTGCAGGCCTGGCCGTTGTCGCATCGGCCGGATCCTACCGCGTCGGGTCGGCACTGCACCGTACCGTTCGGGTTGACCCCGCCTCCGCAACAGGCGTTCGTCGAAAGACAGAAGTCTCCAGTCAGACGGCAGCCATCGACCGGCTGACAGACCGTGGCACCGGAACCGGGATCCACGCAGACGCGCGAGCAGCAGTTGGTTCCATTGGAGCACGGATTGCCATCCTGGGTGCATCCGCCTCCTCCGCCGCCGCTGATCGCCTGGCAAAGGCCGGCGCCGCCGTCATTCGCCGAGCAGACGTTGCCGCAGCAATCGCTGTTTCGCAGGCAGATATCTCCGTTGGCCTGGCAACTGTACGCGCGGACGCAGACGCCGCCCTGGCAATTGGTAGAGCAGCAGTTTGCTCCAGAGGTGCAAGCCTGGCCGATCACCCCGCACGTCTGGCCTGGGATGGTGGCGCAGGTGCCGTTGGTGCAGGTCGCGGTGCAACAATCGGCGTTGCTACGGCAGCTCGCGCCGACATCGAGACACTGCTGAGAGGAGCACGAGCCGTTTAGGCAATGGTTCGAGCAGCACTCCGTGTTCACCGCGCAACTGGTGGAAGGAGCGGTGCAAAAGGTCGGGGTGGAGCAGCTCCCGCTACTGCATACGCCCGAGCAGCACACGCCGCCGCTGCTCGGGCTACAGTTGCTGCCGGAGGTCAGGCAGATGCTGCCAGGGCCTCCGTCATTGTTCCCGGTGCCGCTACCGGAGTACGTGATTTTCCCCGAATTGGGGCTGCAGCTGCAGCCTGCGAAGGTACACAATGCGGCCAGGGAAACAAAAAAAACCAGCGTCAGTTTGTTCATGGCTCCGACCTAGTGTTGGTACCAGACCCCGGTATGCGGCGCTCCGGTGTTCACGTCTTCTCCGCCGAGGATCAGCACGTGTGGGTTGCCACTGCCGTCGACGAAGTAGGTCGACGAGTGGTTGAGGAAGTTGTAGCCATTCGGCGATCCCGAGATTGTACGGCTGCCGGTGGCGCCATTAAAGCTACCAAGGGAGCCGTCTGTGTTGATCTGTGCGTACGACTGCTCGCTCGACCCGGTTGACGCGCCGTTGTACAGACCTCCGCTCACAAGGATATAGGCCCCTACGACCACCGCGCTGAACTTCTCCCGGTTCTTGCCCATGCTGTTTGCGTTGGTCGTCCAAGTAGCATTCGCGAGGTTGCCGTTTCGGATGTTGATCGCCTGGTAATAGATTGCGCCCTGGCTCGAGGCGGCCTGCAGGTTGGAAATGGGATCGACCGCGGCGGTGTCTCCGCCCAGGACGTACAGATAACCAGCGGAAGTCACGAGTTGGTGATACGCCAGCGCTGCCGGTAGATCGGGCTGCGTCAGCCACAGGCCTAGCGTGCCGTCGGCGTTGATCTTAGCAGAGTAGACTTTGGCGACCGGTGCGCCAGTCGAGTCGTTGCCGCCTGCAACGTAGATCCGCCCATGAAAGATCGCCGCGCCCTCGGCGAACAGGGCCTGCGGGAGCGGCGTGGTCGTGGCCCACGTGCCGGTCGTCGCCACCACAGGGATGGTGCCGTCGGCGTTCAGTGACGCGTAGTAGACGGTGTTGGTGGCGTTACCAACGCCGTCGAGGCCGCCGAGGACGTAGATGTTACCGTTTCCGCTGATCAGGGAGTTGAAGCCGTTGGCGCTCACTGCTGCGGCAAAGCCTCGCACGTCCGGCAGGGGTGTCGTGGATGCCCACGAAGCGTTGGCGAGCGCCCCACCCGTCGAGTTGCTCATCTGGTTGAAGGATACGGTGGCGATGTTCGAGGCTTTGCCGTTGCTGGTCACGCTCGAGGCGGTGTTACCTCCCAGTGCGTAGATGTAGCTCGTGCTCGTCCCGCCACTGGCCCCGGTGATCGGCACAATGACCGTCGGGAACCCCTGCTGCGCCGTGGGAAGACTGGCGGTGGCTGTCCAGGAGATCGTGCTAGGGCTAAAGCTGACGCTGCCCACGACGCGGAAATTCAGCGGAGCGCTGGTCCCGCTCGGTGTGGTCACCGTCACCGTGTACGTGGTGGAGGAAGCAAGCGTCCCGGGGACGCTCCCCACGATGAGGATGTTCTGCCAGTCGCCGATCGCGAAGTTGACCGCGGCCGAAGCTAGCAGGTTGTTCGTCGATGCGTCTCGGAAGTCCGCCGAGTATCCCGAAGCCGGCAATGCCGAGAGATCGCCGAAGTTATTCCCATCGATAATGAACAGGCTGCCGACGGTACCGCTGCCCGCCAGTCCTCCGTTGATGTCGGTGAGGATCGGCGCTGCCATCGTGAACGCGTTCTTAAGCGTCGCGAATCCTCCCCCTGGGTTCGCGACCGTGATGTCGAACACCGTTCCAGCGGCGCTCAGGCTCGCTGGCGCGGAAGTTACCGCCACCTCCAGGCCGGTAGAGCTAAACGACGTCACCACTGCAGAAATCCCCGCTCCACCCGCGACCGGCGTGAAGGTGACGGTCGGATTCACAGCGCTCGCTCCCGATCCGGACTGCAGGAAACCCGACCCTTGGATCACAACGATGGTTCCGACGGTACCCGTGCTCGGGGCAGCCGAGGACAAAATCGGAAGAGGGCCGTTGCCTCCTCCGCCACCGCCACACCCTTCGAGAAACGCGATAAGGAATAACGAGAAGAGAAGCGTCACGCGACTTGCCCAAGTTCGACTGGCCATTTGAGTTTCTCCTGCAACACTCCTCCCAATCGGCTTGAACACCGGCACGAGACGGAGGTTTCTGGAGAAGCCGATGCGTCGTGAAGTTTCAAAGTGCGTTCCACAACTACAGCTCGCACTTCCGCTGCGGCAGTGACGTATGGTTCTCGCCGCTCTCGGGACCGATTCCGTTGTTCACGTCAATCGCTGTCGTGTTGATACATCATTCAGAGCCATTGTTACGTGTTGCAGAGAATGTTGATGCGCGGCATCAGCATTCGCGCCGTGTGCCACACCCGGCCAGCCGACAGCAAAGCAAGGAAATTGACAGCTGCACTCCTATGCGTTGACAGGCATCAACCCATTGCTTAGCGTGCGCCCTTTTCGCGGGGGTACATCATGAACGTTGGCATTCGAGGTATTTTCAGTTTGGTGTTCTTGGCATCGATCGGAGTATCGATGCCTGCATTCGCGGATCAAATCCACCTGTCGAGTGGACGAGATCGAGCGGCAGCTTTGCAAGGCGAGTCGGTCGGCGGGACTTTCCATTCAACGTGCATCTCATCGGCCTCATTCGGCTCGAACGTGATGGAGAACTGCGACAGCGTCGTGCTCCCTCATAACGAAACCGCGGTCATTGCCGATCCGAATGATCCTTCGCACCTGCTCGCCGGATCGAATGATACACAGCTCATCAGCGGCAGCGCCCGCTCGGCAATGGGGTACTACACCAGCTTCGACGGCGGCCGGACCTGGCTGAATGGGGTAATCAATGGCGCAGGGTTTGCCCAGACTAGCGACCCCGCAGTCGGTTTTGATCTCAACGGGAATGCGGCGTACGTGATGGTTTCGTTTGATCTGGGACTCGGCGGACGGGCGCTGGGCGGCGCCATCCAAGTAGCAACCTCCGGCGATGGAGCCCGCACATTCGCGGTCCCGGTTACAGTCGAGGTATCAACCTCGGACGGCATTGAGGAAGACAAGCCATATCTCGTCGTCGACACGAACTTGACCAGCCGCTTCGTAAACAGTGTGTACGTCACCTGGACACGTTTCGCATTCGATTCACGCGACAACTACCTGGAGTCGCCGATCTTCTTCTCTGCCTCTAGAGATGGCGGGCACACCTGGTCGGCGCCGAGAGAGATCAGCGGCCGCAATCCGGACCTGTGCACCTTTGCTCTCACACCGTTGCCCTACGATGGCCGCTGCCGTGAGGATCAGTTCTCGTCTCCGGTCGTTGCACCGGATGGGACGATCTTCGTCGCGTTCGTAAACGACCAGGCGGTGAACGACGGGAACTTCAGAGATCAGTATCTGGTGGTCAGCTCGTCGGATGGCGGGGAAACCTGGACCGCGCCAGTGCGCGCAAGCGATTTGATCCACGATGGCGTCAATGACTACCCGATCAACGTGGTTGGAAGACAGACGCTGTCCAATTCGCAATTTCGCGTCAACTCCGCTGGCAACCTTTGCATTGATCAGCGCAGCGGCGCGCTGTTCATTGTTTGGTCCGACAATCGCAATGGGACGAGTTCGAACACCAACACGGATGTGTTCATGGTGAGCTCACGAAATGGCATCAACTGGTCACCACCGCGAGCCATAAGCGTCGCTCCGAACGACCAGTTTTATCCCTGGGGTGCGGTCGCGCCCGACGGGACGCTGAATGTCTCATTCATGGATCGAAGCTACGATCCCCCCAACGTGAAATACGGGATCACGCTCGCGCGTCAACAAGGGGGTCATCTACGCTTACAGCGGGTCGACACGGAGCTTTCGGATCCAAATCACGCTCGCTGGTTCTCGAGTGCGACCGGCGGAAAGACTATCTTCCTCGGCGATTACACAGGCCTCGCCGTCGACGCGAATGGCGGAGCGCACCCAGTGTGGACGGATATGCGTCGGGTCGTCACGGTCCGAGACGTTACCGGTACCAACGAGGACATTTTCACCGCGGCGATCCCCTAGAACCTAATTAGGTTTTAGGTTAGCGGACCGGGCTCCGCACCCCGGTCCCTGACCTTTTGCGACGATCAATTGGATTCTTCTTCTTGGTCGCCTGCGCTTCGGAGGCTTCCGCTCGTTCACTGTATCCGGAAGATGCCCCTCAGCTCCTCGGTCTGGCTGATGGGATTGCCTGCATTCCCGCGAGCGGTGGTGCGCCACTGGTAGATCTTGCCCGAGGGAAGCGGGGTCGCTCCGTCATAGGTCACAGTGTTGTTCGAGCCGGTCACCGCAATAAGGCCCGTCTTCGACCAGACCTGATTCCCGAGCGCATCGAACAGCACGACGTCGTAGGTGTGTGTGCTCGGGTACGCCTGCCAGGTCAACACCGGTGGGCTAGCGACTGCGTCCATTGCGTCTCCCGCTCCGGGAGAGACCATCTGGACCGCGCTGGTGACCTTGAATGACGGCTGCACGCCGTTAACCACCGCGCCACCGGACACGGTGATGTGCGGGATCTGCGTGCCGGCGATGTTCGGATCTGGGTCGCGAACGTCCCCGTCATTCTCGAAAGCCGCGAGCACTACATACTTGCCGTCTGGAACGCCATCGATCGACCACGCTCCGCTCACGTTGGGAGCGATCCCGGGATTTGGCGCGCGGAGGCCCGGCGGCACCTCGCCGCGGATTAGGGTGGCGTTGAACGTGCTCTCGATCACCAGGACGACGCTGGTCGGCCCCGGCGTTCCGGCGACCAGGTTCACCGAGCCGTTCAGGGTTGCGGTACCGCTGGTGGACTTTGTGAGCTGCACTCCGGACTGGTCTACGCCCGACTGAACGTTGAGAGCCACCGCCGTGTAGTTGGTCCCACGGCTGTAAGCCTGGATCTGGGCGGCTCCGGCCGGCACGTTGAACAGGGTGAACGTTCCGTTCACATCCGCGATCGTGCTGATCGCTGCGCCACCCGTCTCGACAACCACCAACACTCCTGTCTGACTCGGCGAGACCTGCACTGTGCCCGAGATCGTCGGGTTCCCTTGCTGAGCGTTGGGCAACGAGCTGAGGCCGATGTCGGCTTGTCCTCCTGAGAGGAGATATGGCTTGCTCGAGTCCGTCCGCGTGGCGCCTGAGGTATCAATCGGCAGCGAGATCCGTACGCCAGACGGAAACGTCAGATAGTTTCGGGCCGAGGCTCTCAGGCTCACCTTGCGAGCCATCGGCGTCCCGCTCGCGTCCGCGCGAACCGATGGAATCGGGAGGACGTAGCTTCCGTCTGCACCGGTGACCGCGACCGAGCCGGCGGGTGCTCCATTCTCGTCCAGCGCACTCACGGTCGCGCTCCCGATCCCGACCGTCGTCGAGAGATCAAAAACGCGGCCCTGCAGCTCCACCGGAGCGAAGCAAGCAGGCTTTTGTTGGTTCTGCACCATCTCGCAGACCTGGCCGGAGGAGCAGCTGGATGGGTCGCCGAGCTTGCATTCGCTCTTCCCACCGCCACACCCGGCCAGCAGGATTAGCGTGAAAAGTATACTGAGAAGTTTCATCGAGGTTCTCCTGGAGATGAGCTGCGCAATAATCCGCCAGCAAGGATCCGGCCGTTTAGAGGGTGAAGACGTTCGAATTGGATCCGGATGTCACGGCAGAACGCTAAGAACCGGAGTCAATGTGTAGGTGCCGTTCCCTTGTTTGTTAATCGACGAAGCGGCATTGAAGTCGAGCTTCAAGTCCAGGACTCCGCCCTTCGGCACGTCGCGGTCTACGTTGATTTTCAGGCCGCTGGTGGACCCGCTTGGAACGGTGAGAGAGGCTGGCGGTGTCCCGTCATTAAAGACAAGCTGCGCACTCACCAGATGTAGCCTGAGCTGAGAGATTCGCCCAGCCGGCACATCGATTGGCCGAGACTCCATACCGCCATCGGCCGCGGCTTGCGTGCAGAGCGGAGTGAAGCGCCCGTTGGTGAGTTGCATCAGATCCACCGTCTGCGTATCTGTGCAGAGCACGATCCACCCCGGGCCATTGACGCCGTCTTGCGCCGCGTTCGGGCCGCCGTCGGGAACGCTCGAAGACGCATCATCATGAACCCGGATCTCATCGAGCGTGATGTTGACTTGACTGACGTTGACAAGGTCGGCAGGCGCATCCGTCAAGGAGAGCTTTATCTGTCCCGAGCCTCCTCCGCACCCAACTGCGCCGGCGACGAGGCTCAACAAAGCAAATCGAATAGACATTTCATACCTCCAGCGAGAGACCACTTCGGACAACTTTTCTACTTCCGCGCTGCAGGATAAACCCGACGCGGGGCGATGAGTTTCATATGGGCTGAGCCCACGAGCCCCCCGATGTACTCCTTCAAGCGAATTCGGGACCTCGCTGTGCGCGTCTAGATGCGACGAGCTGACCTGCGGCGCAGGTGTGCTTTCTGCGGCGTGGGCTTTCCACGAGATTGGGTCCCGAGCGCGTGATCGTCTCGCACGGCGAGCCAGTGCATACCCGCGCTGCGTATGAGCGCGCGCTCGAGCTCGCCCCCTGGAGCGGATAGGGTGTAACGCAGCCGGACGCGGCGAGACAGATTCGCAGGAGGTAGCTGGGAATGGCGGACGCTGCAGGGACGAAGTGCCTCTGGGACTCGCCGAAGGCAATCTCCAGACGCAACTTCATCAAGGGAGTGGTCGCTGGCGGGGTGGCGGTCTCCTCAGCGAGCTATCTCTTCCGCGCCTCCACCTCGCTCGCTCAAGCTCCGATATTGGCTGGCGCGAGCGAGCGGCTGATCACGATAAATGTCAATGGCCGGCCCCGTCGCGTCGACGTGATGAAGCAAGAGACGTTGGCGTGGACGCTGCGCTACAAGCTCGGGCTCACTGGAACCAAGCTAGGGTGTGACCGCGCCGAGTGCGGCGCTTGCACCGTTCTGATTGACGATGTCCCCCACTATTCATGCTCGGTGCTCACGCACACCGTGCGCGCCAAGAAAGTTCAGACCATTGAAGGCCTAGCGACCGCGAACGGCACGCTCCATCCCGTGCAGCAGGCTGTCCTCGACCAACAAGGTTTCCAGTGCGCCTTCTGTATGTCCGGCTTCATCATGGCCACGGTGGGATTTCTGAAAACGAACCCAAGCCCCACCCGACAACAATTGGCGCACGGCATCTCGGGGAACCTCTGCCGTTGCCAGGATTACGACAAGATTCTCACCGCGATGATGCACGGAGCGGAGAACATGAGGAGGTTGAAGGGTGGCTGAGCGCGACAAACCCGAGCCTCAGTTCGGGCGGCAATACAAACTGATCGGCAAGAACTACACGACCGCCGACCTCCATGCGAAGGTCACCGGGAAGGCGAAGTACGCCGAAGACTTTCGCGCCGAAGGAATGCTCTTCTGCAAGCTCCTGCTCAGCCCGATGCCACACGCTCGGGTCAGACGTATCGATGCAGCGGAAGCGTTGGCGATGCCCGGGGTGAAAGCAATTCTGACCGCGGATGATCTTCCGCCGCCTGCCGATTCGCTCACCGACAACGGCACGGTGATCAAAGCCAGCAAGTGGGCCGAGCGGGCGCTCACGATGGAGCCGCTGTATCAGGGCGAGCCGATTCTCGCGGTGGCCGCCGTCGACGAGCTCACCGCGGCCGAAGCGGTCGAGAAAATTCGAATTGATCTCGAGCTGCTTCCCTTCGTGATCGATCCGCTCGACACCCTTCGGCCGGATGGGCCGAACGCGAGAACGGACGGCAACGTCTGGGTCCAGCGTGCGACACCCGGGGCGCCACAATCCAGTCCGCCATCGCCGGTCGTCGCCGAGCTCAAGTGGACGGAGGCGGACTTCGCCGAGTTCAAAGCGGGACGTCTTCCGATGGGCAAGACGTCCGACGACTGGTCGTACGGGAATCTCGAGGCGGGTTTCCAGAACGCCGCGCTCGTGCTCGACGAGACCTTCGTCACTCCGGACACCAGCCATCAGACCCTCGAACCACGCACGACGATGGCGTATTGGCAGAACGGCAAGGTCTACGTTCACACCGGTACCCAGAGCACCAACCGAACTCAGTTGGCGATTGCGCGATGGATGCACATCGATCCGGACAAGGTGGTCTTCATCAGCGAATACACGGGGGGCGGGTTCGGCAGCAAAATTACCGGCGGCATCTCGCTGATGATTCCCGCGCTGCTATCGAAGAAAGTCAACGCCCCGGTCATGATGCGCCTCTCCCGCGAGGAAGAAACTTTCCTCGGACGCGCGCGGCCTGGCTTTCAGGGCCGGATGAAGGTCGGCTTCTCCAAAGAGGGTCGGATTACCGCACTCGACATGTTCGTCATTTCGGACAACGGTCCCTACGATGCCCAGGGCGACTCTCCGACGTCGGGCCACATGGTGTCGCTCTTGTATCAGCCGCAAGCGATGCGCTGGCGCGGGGTGACGGCGCTGACCAACACCCCGCCGCGCAGTGCGCAGAGCTCGCCGGGAGGCCTCCAGGGAATCGTGATCATCGAACCGATCATCGCTAAGGCTGCGCGAAAGCTCGATCTCGACCAGGTGGCGATTCGCCGCATCAATTGCCCAGAGGGTAAAGCTCCCTTCGGACCTCCAGTGGGGGGCAAGCTGCAGCACGCAACCAGCGCATTCATCAAGGAAGCGCTCGATCGCGGCGCGGAGCAATTCAAATGGAAGGACCGGGTCGCGCGACGCCCGAAAAGGATCGGTTCCAAGGTACGCGGTGTCGGCGTATCGCTGAGCTGTTACGTCGGCGGCACGATTGGGTTTGATGGGCTGTTTGTGATTACGCCCGGCGGACAGATCCGCTTCCACTCTGGAATCGGCAACCTGGGAACGGAGTCGGTGATCGATGTCCACCGAGTCGGCGCAGAAATTCTTGGCGTGCCCTGGGAGAAGTGCGAAGTGGTCTGGGGCGATACCTCGAAACACTTTCCGTACACTTGCGTGTCGGGAGGCAGCCAAACGACCCATGCGATGACCCGCGCGGCATACGCAGCCGCTATGGATGGCAAGAGGAAGCTTCAGGAAATCGCGGCGAAGACTCTCGGCGGCAGTGCAGCGGATTACGAGGTCGGCGACGAGCGCGTCTTTCGAAAGGGTGGGGGCCCGGCCATGACTCTGGCGCAGGCAGCTCAGCGCGCGATTGAACTGGGCGGTATCTACGATGGCCACCAGGCGCCAGCTGACGTCAATCCGGTCACCAAGGCGTCAGTCGCCGCCATCGCAGGCCAGGGATTGGTGGCGGTCGCTCGAGACAACTACCCGCGCGACGGCAGTACGCATTCGTACGTGGCCAGCTTTGCTGAGGTCGAAGTCGATGTCGAAACCGGCAAGTACTACATCTTGGATTTCCTCGCCTACGCCGACTCCGGCACGATCATCCATCCGCAGGCGTTCGGCGGCCAGGTTCTCGGTCGGTCGATCCTTGGGATCGGCCATGCAATTGGGCAGAAGTGGGTCTTCGATCCTCACTACGGAATCATGGTTTCCAAGCGGTTTCATCACAACAAGCCGCCCACGATTCTGGATATCCCCGCCAACATGCAATGGGGAGCGCTCGACATTCCCGATCCGGAGACGCCGGTCGGCGCCCGTGGCATCGGAGAGCCGCCGGTTGGCGGAGGCTGCGCTTCAATCCTGAACGCTCTCTCGGATGCGCTGGGTGATCAGGTTTTCCAACGCGCGCCGGTGAATGCGGACACCATTCTGGCATCGCTGGAAGCGGGGCATCCGGTGCAGCATCCGCTGACGGCACATATTTGAGGAGAGAGCCGTGGCCGTAATACGAGATGTGATGCCAGCTTTTGAATTGTTTCAACCCAGTTCCATTGCCGACGCTCATAAGCTTCTCAAGCAGTACGGAGCGGACGCATGGATCATGGCGGGAGGGCTCGATAGCTTCGATTGGCTGAAGGACCGAATCAAGAAACCGAAGGTGTTGGTGGACTTGAGCGGGATCGATGAGCTGAGGGGAATTCGTACCACCGACAACGGCATCGAGATCGGAGCGATGACCACCCTCACCGAAATCGTAAACAACCCGATCCTCAGGCAGAGCTATGATCTGCTGCCGCAGGCGGCTGAACTGGTGGCGTCGCCCCAGATTCGCAACCAGGGCACGATTGGCGGGAACGTGTCGCAAGACTGCCGCTGCTGGTACTACCGCGGCGGCTGGCCGTGCTACCGCGCTGGCGGCAACATCTGCTACGCGGATACGCCGGAAGGCCGCAACCGCGAGCACGCAATCCTTCACGCTCAGCGCTGCGTAGCCGTGAATGTGTCCGACACAGCACCGGCTCTGATTGCACTGGACGCCAAATTCGTGATCCGGACGAGCAAAGGCGAGCGTGTGATCGACGCCGAGGACTACTTCATCGGTCCAGACATCGACATCACCCGCTTGCACATCCTGCAACCCGGCGACTTGCTGACGACGATTCGAATTCCGTCGACCTGGGCCCGCACGCAGTTTTATTTCGAGAAGGTGCGCGACCGGAACGTGTGGGACTTTCCGCTCCTGAACGTGGCTTCGGCGATGGCGTTATCGGGCGACAGGATTGAACGAATCCGGATCGCCGTGAACGGCGCGGCGGCTCGTCCACTGCGTTTGAAGGCTGTCGAAGACGACGTACGCGGGAAGCCACGGAGCGTCGCAACCGGTGAGAGGGCAGGGCAACTGGCCGTGCAGGGAGCGATCCCGTTGCAGTTCAATGCTTACAAGATTCCGCTCATGAGAAACCTCGTGAAACGCGCGATTGGGGGAGTGCAGGAGGCTACGTGGACTTCGTACAGAGAGCCGTAGATCCATGGGGACAGAATGTCCCCATTCACATTGCCTGGTTTTTGATCCAAGTCGCCGCAATCGCTGGCTTGCTGTTCCTGATTGTTCACGTGATCTACCTCAGATATTTCGCCCCAAAAGTACCGGACGTCGCTGTGCCGCCCGAGCTCGTGGCGCGGACCCCTCCGCATGTGCCCAGGCACTCGGTGGCCTCGCGGCTGTATCACTGGATCATGGCCGCCTCGATGCTCACGCTGCTGTTCAGCGCATTCCTTCCGAAGCTCGGCGTGGAATTTGACTGGGTGCCAATCCATTGGATCGCCGGCGCAGTGCTAACCGTCGCCGTGGTGTATCACATCATCTTCGCCACCTTTTGGCAGGACTTCTGGTCGATCTGGCCCGACCGAGCCGATCTGCTGGATGCATGGAGAAGGTTCCTGCGCTTTCTCGGTCGACAAGTGCCGCCACCCCGGAGATTTCCCAAATACCCGCTGGAGAACAAGCTGTATCACGGCGCAATCATCATCACCGGACTCACTGCGATCGCCACGGGCGTGTTGATGATGTCCCGCGTTCGCACGATCTTCTTCCCTCGAAACCCATATTTCTTCACCGACTCGGCCTGGGGTTTCGTCTACGTGTTACACGGGCTGGCTGGCGTTGGCCTGATCGCGTTGGTGATTGTGCACGTCTACTTCGCCATTCGACCTGAGAAGCGAGCGATCACCAAATCGATGATCTTCGGTTGGATGGACAGCACTTTTTATTTGAAGCACTACGATCCGGAGCGATGGCGGATCGAGACCCCGAATTCATCCTCACTTGGCAAGCGACCGGAGGCCTAAGTTTAGCCGATGATGACCGAGGTCGAAGAGCGCAGTAATGCGATCGAAGAGTGCTACGAGTTCATGCTGGCCTATGCCGCGCAGGGGCTCCCCACTCACCAAGACAGTCAATCGGGGGGACGCCTTCGTGAATTCCTGATTCGCGCGGCCACAGCACTGCCGGCGCTGGCGGAAAGCTTCGCGATCGCGGTGAAGATGGAAGGACTTGAGCAGCCCGAACGCTATCAAGGGTTTCTCGAGGTGGTCGACCGCGACGCCCGCGACTCGCTCGCTGCGATCGAGATGGTTTTGGCGCAACCGTCGATCAGCTCTCAGTTGATCGACAACCTGAACGCATCGATCCATCTGCGCGCGCTGCTCACCGATTTGTTTCTCATTGGGGAAGTCTTCAGGGCGCATCGTCGCTCGGCGGAGCCCCAGTCACTGGACTGACGCGCGCGGCCCGCCGAGGAACGAGCGAATCTCGGCGGCGACGCGCACCGGCTCGTCCTCCTGGATGAAGTGCTTCGCACGAGCCTGCCGTCGCAGCAGGAGCTAAATCTTAGTGAAAGTTCCGGACTGTGTGAACGTGCATTGAGTGGTCTGGCCCGTATACAGCACGCCGGTACCTTGGTCGCTATAGCTGATGGTGTTACCGCTCAAGCTAAGAGAACCACTCGTCACCGTGGCTGTCCAAGTTCCCCCAGCCGATCCAGGAACCGTGCAGGTCTGCGAGCCCTTGAGAGTCGCGGTGTTGCCGTTGACGCTCCAGGTTATGTTGCAGCCATTGGGCGGATTCGTCACCACGTCGCCGGACGATGATCCTTGAGTAATGGTTAGCATCCCGTTCAGCGAAGTAGTGTGCTGCACTGAGTTGCAGGTCTCGATCTGGTTGCCCACTGAATTCCAATTCCCGACGAAGGGCTGAACGTTGACACCACCTCCACAACCAAACAACACTGTCAGAAGCGCCATCCAAATCATTCTTTTCATGGGTTCCTCCAGGCTGCTGGCCTGCCGCAAGAACGATTAGCGGAGCAACATTATACAGACGAGCCAACTGTTCTTGTTAGGGATGCGCGATCCTCATATCGCCGCCCGAAACCCGCACAGTGGTTTGATGTGTCTGTGATTCGTTACAGAAACTTTATCAAGGCGTCGGTCGTCTCGTTAGGACGTTCTTCCATCACCCAGTGTCCAGAGTCCTTCAGGACGACAACGGTTACGTCGGTCGCGACCAGCCTCATTTGGTGGCCGAGCACTTCACCCAAGGATTTTTCGCCGCCGATCGCCAGCACCGGAAACGCCAGCTTTGTTTGAGCGAGCTGCGCGAAGTCCTTCGCCGTCTGCTGGAAAGCAGCAAAGTACGCCCATCCTGCCCGCATACGCCCAGGACGGGAGTAAGCGGCAACATAGGCTTCGCGGTCCGCAGCTGGCAGCGACCGCGTCTTGTCTGCAGCGAAGTCGTTCCAGAAGTATGCGAAATAGGTTCGCTCGCGTCCGCTTACCAGGGCTTCCGGCGTCGGGCCGTGGAAGCGGAAATGCCAGATATTTGGATTGTTGTAGACTGACTCCCATCCCTCGACGCCTGGTAGGAACGCGTCCATCACTGCAAGCTTCTCCGTTTCGGTTGGATATTGCGCGGCGTACGCGTACGCGACCATCAACCCGATGTCGTGCCCCACCACTCTCGCCTTCTCGACACCCAGCGACTTGGCGAGTGCGTGGATGCGGATGGCGGCGGTCTTCATGTCCAGACCGTCCTTTGGGATCCCCGAGTCGCCGATGCCCGGCAGGTCGGGCGCAATCACTGTAAACGTCCGGGCCAGGCGCGGAATGATAGGTCTCCACATCCGAGACGTCTCCGCATAACCGTGTAGAAGAATTACCGTCGGGCCATGGCCAGCAGCTAGGTAGTGCAGCTTGATGCCATCAACGTCTGCAAATCGCGCGGAGATCGCCTGCGGCGTTGTCTGTGCTCTCACCAAGTTTGCACTCGACAAGAGAACAAGTGAGGCGACGACGCTCAATCGCTTGCTCAAATTTCCCCGTTCCGCTTTTGCCTTTCCGTCGTTCATACTCCCCCCGTTTACGCCGCAAGGACGGCGCGAGAATTCGCTGAGCTATCAGGAATCCTGATCTTTCGGAAAAAATTAAGGAGCCACTCGAACAATGGACTTGCCGAAATTATGTCCTTCGAGCATTCCGATGAAAACTTCAGGCGCTTTCTCCAAATGGTCTACGATGTCCTCGAGATAGCGGATGCGACCCTCCGCGATCCACGCTCCAACGTCGCGCAGGAATTCGGCGTAGTACTGCTCGACAAATTCGCTGTGAATGAATCCGCGCATCGTTACGCTCTTCGAAAGGATCTGGCGCATGGTCGCGGGCAGCCGGTCGGTGCCGTCGCCAGGTGTTAACTCGCTGTACTGGGCAATCAGTCCAGAGACCGGCACGCGCGCGAACTTGTTCAGTCGCGGAAGTACCGCCTGCCAGATCGCCCCACCGACATTCTCGAAATAGACGTCAATGCCGTTTGGGCAGGCCGCCGCGAGTTCTGCCACGAGGCTGGACTTGTGGTGATCGATCACTGCGTCGAAGCCGAGCTCGTCCTTCACATAGGCACACTTCCGCGGGCCACCTGCGATGCCGACCGCTCTTGCGCCTGCTATCTTCGCGAGTTGTCCGACCAACGACCCGACCGGGCCGCTCGCCGCGGCAACCACTACGGTTTCGCCGGGCTGGGGTTTGCCGAGCACGCGCAGACCGGAATACGCCGTGAATCCCGGCATCCCGAGCACGCCGAGGCGCGTCGTGACCGGCGCCCGCGATGGATCCAGTTTGCGGAGACCCGCGCCATTGGAAAGCATGTGCGTTCGCCATCCCGTGTGAGCGAGGACGAGGTCCCCTTCGGAGTAATCGGGATTGTCGGATGCAATCACTCGCGCGACCGCCTCACCGACCATTACATCGCCGACCTGAAGTGGTTTCGCATAGGACTCGCGGTCATCCATCCGGCCGCGCATATAGGGATCCAGCGAAAGGTACTGCACGCCGAGCAGAACCTGTCCGGACCTCGGCGGTGGGATCCTGACTTCCTCGAGACGGAAGTCGGTCAATCGCGGCTTGCCGCTCGGTCGAGCGGCGAGGACGATTTGCCGACCACTAGTCACTTCCATGTCTTGGTCCTTCCTCAACGATCGAGTGTTGCCCGCTAGGTACTTCTCCTTCGTGCGCCTCAGTTGCAACAGCTTTTGATGCCAGGAGGCGTCGATGGTTGCGGGCAATCAGGGCCAGGAGCAGGACCATGCCTGCGGTCGTGGTCCGACGCTCACTTCTGGGCTTTCCTCTCCCCGAACGGCTCGTAGCTAAACTTCTGGCCGCCCACGCTCGCCTCGTACATGAGGCCGCCCTTGGTGGAGGTAAAGACTGCGACGCCCTGCTGGTATTTGGCGTTAGCCGAGGCCCCGGAAGACAAAGCCACGGCGCTCGCCTGAGCCGCGAGAGCGAACGTACCTCTTTTGAAGTCGGCGAGGTTGTTCTCGGTCTGAAGGAAGATGATCTCGGAGTAAGCTTGCCCGCCGAGCTGAAAGCCGATGGTCGCCTGCGTGAGGCTCGTTTTCCCAACGGCCCTACCCCGATCGAACACGACGCCTGATCCGTATGCGCCACCAAGACCTAGGCCGCCTTTTCCCACGGTCGGGAAAACCGCGTAGCCCGCCGCGCGTGCAAAGAAGTTGTCGAGGCCGGGGTCAGTCTTCTTGAAAAGGTCGACTGTGTCCTTGGCGTCCTTGACGGATTCGTCCTTGGCGTCCGGGCGCGCACTAGCACAGCCGACAGAGAGGGCAAGTGCGACGATTCCTGGGGTAATCAATTTCATTCGTTCACTCTCCTTCCTATATGAAGTTCTCCGATAAACACGATCGTATCGGTGTTGCCTGGCAGGGTCGGCAACTTATATAGAGGCCGTGTGATAGCCAAGCAGCCAGTATCGACGCCTGCTCAGAGCTGCGCAGAGATGTTCCGCCAGCTCTTCGAAACGAGCGAGGCAAGCCGCAAGGCCGCGAGCTCGCTGAGCAACGCTGCCGCCGTGGGGGTGCGGTTTACGGATGTACCAGGGGATTTTCGCTTCCACGCTGTCGACGGAAAGCCGCGATTCGGGCCGGGCAAGGCGGAGGAGCCCGATTTCGAGCTGACGCTCCCCCCGGGCGCAGTGCACGACATCTGCGGGAAAGCCCCGGCAGAAGTGGGTGACTTGGGCGTCTTGTTCCTCCGGCACATTTTCGCGAACGAACCGGAGCAGAAGATCCTGGTGAAGGTTCACAGCGGCCTCATCAAGCTGACCATGCGCGGGCGGTTCCGCGTCGTCATCGCGGGGTGCCCGAAAGTCATCACCTGGCTCGCACACGCGGGGCTGAAAGGCCCATCGGCTGTGGCCAGCGCGCTGTCGCGACTGAGGAAGGGCTGATGAATGTGCGAACCTCATTCCCACCTCGGGACGAAAACACGATCGAGGCCAGTGTAACGATCCAGCGCGCAGTAGAGGACGTCTTCAGCTTCTATCGGAACTTTAGGAATCTGCCTACCTTCCTGGGGGACGTTATCGCCATCGAGCCGATCGGTCCGGTCACTTCTCGTTGGACGATACAAGGTCCTTTGGGCATTCGGGTGAACTGGACGATAAAAGTAACAGACGAGCGCGCCAACGAGTTGATCCGCTACGAGACGGTCACATCACCCGGGCTGAGAACGTACTGGGAAATCCATTTCGCCGCGGGACCCGGGGCTGGTGAGACGGAAGTTCGCGAACTGATGAAAGTACCTCTCGGGAGACTGGGGCGCGCGGCACTTGCGTTGGTTGGAAAATTCCCGGCCGAAGAAGTCTCTTCAAACCTGCATCGGTTGAAGGAGGTAATGGAAACGGGAATGGCAGGTAAGTTTGCCCACTAGGCGGACAAATTGGGTTTGGGCCTGCGCTCAGGCCATGCGCTCCAAGATGCGCATCAACTCGAGTCGCTGTGCCTGGGTCAGCCGCGACAGCCGCCGGCCGAACTCCTGATCAAAGATCTGGCGGGCGCTCTCCATCGCGCTCCGTCCCGACGGCGTCAACGTCAAGCGAAAGCGGCGCAGATCGTCGCGCTGCAGCTCGCGGCGCACGTAGCCCACCGCCTCCATTCGCTTGACCATGAAGGTCACCGACGGCTTGGGCGTGACGAGCGCGCGCGCAAGATCGGCCGGGTTGGGATGCGCGTCGAGCTCGCTGAGGAGCAGGAACTCCTTGATCTCCAGGCGCAGCGCCCGGATGCGCGGCGCGACGTCGGCCAGCAGTGATCTCGTGACCTGAAAGTTGAGCGTCCACAGCGCCCACGGCGAAATCTTGCGCATTTCGGCTTCGATCTCCTTGACGGAGGACCGTTCCACGTTAAACTAGTTCCACATAGAACTATTCTCACGCGGAACAACACATCCACGGAACGACGCTACCACGACGCACCCTACGGTCGCTGCCGATGCGCGGTGCAAGGAGAAAGCAATGCCTCTCGACCACTATGTCACCCTGGGCCGTTCTGGCCTGCGCGTAAGCCCGTTCTGCCTCGGCGCCATGACCTTCGGCGAGGATCTCGGCTGGGGAAGCAGCGTCAAGGAGTCCGAGTCGATGATCGACCGGTACCTCGGGCTCGGCGGCAACTTCATCGATACCGCCAATCTCTACACCAAGGGACACTCGGAGAAGATCATCGGCGATCACGTCGGACGTCACAGCAACAACCGAGACCGCCTGGTGATCGCGACCAAGTTCAGCGGCAACCTCTACATCGGCGATCCCAATGGGGGCGGCTCCAGCCGCAAGTCGATCGTCGCCCAGTGCGAGCAGTCGCTGCGCCGGCTGCAGACCGATTACATCGATCTCTATTGGCTGCACAACTGGGACCAGCACACGCCCATCGAGGAGACGATGGCGGCGCTCGAGGATCTCGTGCGTGCCGGCAAGGTGCGCTACCTCGGCATCTCCGACACGCCGGCGTGGAAGGTGACCCAGGCGCAGCTGATCGCCCAGTTCCGCGGCTGGGCGCCCTTCATCGGACTTCAAATCGAGTATTCGCTGCTTGAACGCACCGTCGAAGGTGAGCTGATGCCGATGGCTAGGGAACTCGGCCTCGGGGTGACGCCGTGGTCGCCACTCAAGAGCGGCATCCTGAGCGGCAAGTACACGCGTCAGAACGCGGGCAGCGTGAAGCCCGACCGCCGCATGTGGGCCGCGAGCTTCCTTCACGACAAGGCCTACGCCGTCATTGACGAGCTGCAGCGTATCGCCGGGCAGCTCGACACGACCGTCGCTCGCGTGGCGTTGGCCTGGGTGCAGGGCCGGCCGGGGGTGACATCGACGATCCTCGGCGCGCGCACGCTGGCGCAGCTGGACGACAACCTCAAGGCGCTCGACATCACGCTCAGCGCCGAGCAGTCGGCCACGCTCGACACGCTGACCACGCCCACGCTCAACTTCCCGGCCGGGATCCTGAAGATGGTTGCCATGGTCCATGCCGGCGGCACCACCATCAACGGCGAGAAGTCGGAGCTGTTGCCGGCGTTCGGTCCCGCCAAGCCCGACGACCACTACTAGCTGGATCAATCGAGCTTGCGATCCAGGGACGGTGGCAATCGCCGTGGTGATACGGTGATGGCAATGGCCGTCGAGCAAGTCCACGTTTCTGGATATCGTTCCATCCGAGATCTCCATCTCGAGCTAGGGCGGCTCACTGTCATCGTCGGTCCCAACGGTTGCGGCAAAACGAATCTATATCGGTCGATGCTCCTCGTCGCTGCCGCAGCCAACGGCAACCTGTCGCGAACTTTGGCCGATGAAGGCGGAATGCCTTCCGTCCTCTGGGCTGGACCGCGAGGTAGAGGTCCGTTGCGCATGTCCATCGGCATTGATTTCGAAGAGCACGCTTACGAGATCAGCTGCGGTCTCGTTCCTCCGGTTCCAGGAGAAAGCAGGCATTTTTTGCTGGATCCCGAAGTGAAGGAAGAGCACGTCTGGGCGATTGAGAAGCGCCGGCGCCTGGTGCTGCTCGAGCGCAAGGATCGTTCCGCATTCCTCCGCGAGGCGAACGGCGATCGAGTCACATTTCCTGCAAGCCTTTGGGCCGCGGAATCGGTCCTCGCGCAGCTTCAGGAACCTCATCGTTTTCCTGTGTTGTCACAATTCAAGTCGGAGTTCTTGAGCTGGCGCTTCTATCATCAGTTCCGAACGGATCTGGAGGCTCCCCTGCGGCAACCGCAGATCGGAATTCGAACTCCGGTGTTGAGCCACGACGGCCGCGATCTTGCCGCTGCGCTGCAGACGATCATCGAGATCGGAGATGGGCGAGCACTGCAGCGCGGCGTAGAGCTCGCATTTCCTGGTTCGTCCATCCAAGTCGAAGCGCCCCAGGGTAGGTTCAGCCTGTCCATGCAGATGCCGGGAATCGCGCGCCACCTCGATGCGAGGGAGCTCTCCGATGGGACCCTCCGCTACCTTTGCCTGGTCGCGGTGTTGTTGAGCCCGCGCCCTCCGGCGCTGCTCGCCCTGAACGAACCCGAGACAAGCCTTCACCCAGATCTCCTCGAGCCTGTTGCGCAGCTGCTTGTGAGCGCAGCAGAGCGCACTCAGCTCCTCGTCACCACGCATTCAGACGGACTGGCGGGCCTTGTTCAGAAGATGTCCGGGGCAAAGCGCATCCGCCTCGAGAAAATTGACGGTGAGACACGAGTGACTACGGAGACCCATTAGGGTTCCGATCGCACTGACTCAACGGCAGGTGAGACCAGAGCCGCAAGTCGTGGTCTGGCGGGTCCGTTGACGCTAAGTTTCTCTACCCCCATTGTGGGGGCCGGAGCGCAGATTCAAGCTGATGACTTTGGGCCTTTCACGGCACTGATCGAGGCCTTCAGCGGTGATATCTCGTTAGGTTTCGTGACAGAGGATGGGAACAGCACTCCGAGAGGCGACAATTCAGCGATTTTCATCGGAGTGAAAGATCTCGATGGGCCCAATATCACATCGCTGGTAATCAGTTTGACGGCTGCTCCTATTTCAACTACCGACTTCGCGATAAACCAGTTATCGCTTCAAAGTATTTAGCCGCTCCCAAACCGAATGGGGAGCCGGAGAACCTTGTCTTTGTGCAGATCGGGCAATTGCACTTGCTCGTATCCTGGGCCCAGTCGATCTCACATTCGAAACGGATGGCGCCGCAGATCCAGAGCGCTGGCTAGCGCTGCTGCTCCCTCGGTAGCGGCTTCATGATCGCGAGCACCGCACCGGTCGGATCCTTCAGCACCGCGAAGCGACCGATGCCCGGGATGTCCTCGGGGTGCACCGGGATCGTCGCGGCGAGCCTCCTGGCGCGGGTGATCGTCGCATCGACGTCGTCGACCAAAACGTAGGGCAGCCAGTGGGGTGGCACACCGCTGGGCAGGTAGCTCGTCACGCCACCGCGGTCGACGCCGCCCTTGGACAGGATATGGTAGGTGCCACCCGGGCCTGCGTCCATCGAGCGGTGGGAGAATCCGAGAACCTTCTCGTAAAACGGAAGCGCCTTCGTCGGGTCGCTGGTGTGCAGCTCGTTCCAAACCCACTGGCCGAGCGTCGGCAGAGCATCGGGTGGATCGCCCGTGGCGTTCCTGAACAGGCACAAGTCGGCCCCCTGCGGGTCCGCGATCCGCGCCGTCCGGCCAACGCCCGGTAGATCGAAGGGTGCCTCAACCACCTTGCCGCCGTTCGATGTGGCCGCCTTCGCCGTCGCGTCGACGTCCTCGACCGAGACGTATGAGATCCAGTGCGACGGCTGGCGGTCGCTCTTGGGCCTCGCATAACCACCGATCATCGTATCGATCGAGTCGCCGACACAGATCATCTCATAGGGGAGGTCGCCCATCGGAAACGGCTTGACCTTCCACCCGAGCACCTCGCCGTAGAACGCCTGGGCCTTCTTGGCGTCCCTGGACACGAGCTCGAACCAAACGAACTTTCCGGGAACCAGCTTGCGATCGGACATGTTGCTTCTCCTTTTTGACCCATAGACTCCGCGATGCCGCCGAAGTCATCGATCGCCAAAGAAAAGTGGAAACTCAGCACCGCTATGCGTTTCGCAGCGGCCGGGCTGGCAGGACGCGGCCCGAAAGAAAACCATCCACTCTGGAAGAAAACAGCGCTAAATCCTGCGCTCGAAGGAGCACCACATGCCTCCTACGCTTGCAAACGGCAAGATCTGTTACATCGAGATGCCTGCTACCGATATTGCGCGCTCGGCCGAGTTTTACAAACGCGTCTTCGGCTGGAAAATCCGGAAACGCGGCGATGGCCACATCGCCTTTGACGACACCACCGGCGAAGTGAGCGGCACTTGGATCCTCGGACGCCCACCCGCCTTGGCACCCGGACTTCTTGTGTACGTGATGGTCGATAGTGTGGCTGCCACCGTTGATTTGATCGTCGCCAACGGGGGTGAGATCGTCCAGTCTATCGGCGCGGACGCGCCTGAGATCACCGCACGCTTCCGCGATCCGGGTGGAAACGTCGTCGGCCTCTATCAGCAACCCGGCTGATGCTATTCGCAATATCCGTCGGGGCCGATGAGCTCCACAGGTATGTCCTGGAAACCCAAACTGTAGGCAGGCGAGCCGTCCATGAGTCGATAATCACCATTAGAGGGATCGACGAAGAGCGGATCAGCCACCAGAGAATTCTGATCAAACCCAGCTGCCTGCCACTGCGGAAAGGTTCCTTCTGGAGAAAAGAGAGGGCTCCTGAAGAAATCGAGGCCTCCCGTGTGCCAGTACAAATTGTAGTCGGCAGATTCGAGAGCCGAGCGGCGCCAACCAGGGGCTGCCCAGCAGCGGGCAGTCGGCTCCTCGTAAACAATGATGTTGTTGTAATACACGTTGCCCTGCATCGACGCGTCAATCGGTTGGAAGAACAGGTTCTCCTGAAACCCATTCACGAACACATTGTTGATAACCGAGTTGCCAGAGCCGCCGTGCAAATCGAGACCACCTCGCACGGTACCGGACACGATGTTGCCTTGCACCGTGGTTCCACCACTGAAGTCATCGAGATAGATGCCCCAGGTAAAGTAAGGCGTAAGGATTGTGCCCGACGCGTCGGTGCCGAGTCCCACGACGTTGCGAATCAGATTGAAGCGAATCACGTTGCCGGAAGGTTGCTGGTCCCGTCCCAGCGTTTCGATCGCGCCCGTGTCGTTGGTCTCGAGATTGGTATCGATGAGCTCGTTGTACTCGATGACGTTGTTGTGCGAGGCGTTGGCGCCATCGCCGCTCTTGAGCGAGACTCCGTAGCGAGTCGTGCGCTGGATTCGGTTGTGGACGATGCGGTTGCCGCTGCCGGTGGTGACGTACACGCCGGCAACGTGAGCGTAGACTCGACCGATGTCCCGGATGTCGTTGGCGGCAATCAGATTGTCGTGGGGTTGGCTGGCGTTATTGCCGAGCATGACTACCCCACCCCCGCCCAGCTCTTGCATCGTGCAGCGGGTGACCGAAACATCATGCGTCTGGTTTACCATCCGCACTGCGTAGCCACCCAGCGGTCCGAACGTGCAGCGAGTGATCGCGCAGTTGCGCACGCCCGACATCCAAATCGCCGCGTCGGCCTGTGAATAGTAGCCTCCCACGGTGTAGTCCGTGTCCAAGAAAGTCAGGCCCTCGAACCGGATGTTCTCGACCCACTGATCTGTCGCGGCATCGCCCTGCAACACGATCAGACGATCCATCGCGGGCGCCACCACCGGCACGTCGGGAAACTCTGGTTCGCGAGCCTGATACAGAAGCTCACCGCTCGCCCGGTCCAAATACCACTCCCTCGGCGCATCGAGCGCCTCGCGCACGTTTGAGATGAAGAAGCGGTTGCCGGGCCGGATGTCCTGCCCGGAGCTGACGAGGAGCGCGTGACCCACCGGGTCCACTCCCTGAACCGGCAGCAGAGCGTTGACCCAGCCGAAATAGGGAAACACGAAAACCTCAGCTCCCTCCCAGTTGCCGAAGTCGGGCCACGCGGTTGCCGCTACCTGGATGCGATCGCGTCCGATGGGCGCATCGGGTGGAACGAACAACCACCCGCGCGTGCGCGGATCAATGTCATCTTGGTTCGGATAACGCGCACGAATGGCGAGGCTTGACCCGACTCGCAGCGACCGGAAGTACCAGCGCCCCTCGGCCACATCCGGCAGGGTGACCGACCACAGCCCATCTGGCCTCTGCGACCAGCCGTCGATCACCCGGCCACCGCTGAGCCTCGGCGATTCACCAGGGTAAGCGGCATAGGTAATGGGATTGTCGGGCGTCCCAGAGTCCTGAGGATCGAACACGAGCGGCAGATCCAGATAGTAGTCCCCATCGCGAATGTAGACGATGGCTGGATCGACGAGGGTCCCACCCCCGTCCGCCTTGAGCTGCCGAATCGCATCGCGTGCGCGCGCCACGGTTCGGAAGGGACCGTCTGTCTGAGTTTCATTCGGCGAATCGAGCGTGCCCGACCAGTTGTCATCCCCGACCGTGGCGACATAGAGCAGCGTCGGACACGCACCGACTGGAGTGGATGCGCCCTGAGGAAGAGCGGCGAAGATCAACGCCAGGGTTGGCCAGCCACGCGGTGAGAATCCGAGCCGTTTCATAAGAGCCAATAACACCCGATTCAAAGCCAGCCGTTAACGAACCGCGATCGCGTCGATCTCCACCTTGGCACCCTTGGTTGGCGTCGCTGAAATCTGAACGGTTGTTCGCGCCGGAGGATTGGCGGTGAAATAACGACCGTAGACTTCGTTCATCTTGGCGAACTCCGCCATGTCAGTCAGAAATACTGTGCAGCGCACCACATTCGAGAAATCGAGTCCGGCGGCGAGGAGTACCGCTTTCAAGTTCTCCATTACACGTTCCGTTTGCGCCGCGATATCTCCGCTGACCAGCTCGCCCGACTTCGGATCGCGCGCAGTCTGCCCGGATAGGAACAATATTCTTGACCCCTGGACATCGACGCCCTGCGAGTACGGCCCCTTTGCCGGCGGGGCACCGTCCGTGTGGACCGCCTTAGGCATTTTCGGATTGGCCTCCTTGGCCGAAGTCTGGGCAGCAGTTATCAGTGACAGAGCGAGCAACACAACGCCTGTGATGCTTTTCATGACGCGAATCGCCTCCTTTACTGTCGACTCATCCCGATCCTGCTGGACGTCGAAATCCCTTTTACGACGCGATAGAGGAACTCCTGGCCGTCGTAGAGCGATTTCACACTGATGTGTTCATTCAACCCGTGGTATCCGGGATTGTCATCCAGAAACATGCCGGTGAGACCATATGTTGGAATGCCGGCGTTGTTGAGGAAGCGACCGTCGTACGTAGCGACTCCCAGGTATGGCAGCAATGGAACGCCGGGCCACATCGACGAGGTCACCTCCTGCGCAACCTGCAACAAATCCGGGTTGAGCGGCGGAGGCGGGCTCAACACCGCCTTGCCGATCGGGGTAATTTTGATCTTCTCATCGGCCAAGATCTGGACGAGGGTTTTCTGCGTGTTGTCCACCGAGTCCTCCGGCAGAATTCGACAATTGACGATCGCGCCGGCTTTTTGCGGCAGAGCGTTTGTCGCGTGACCTCCATCGAGCATCGTTGCCACGCACGTCGTTCGTAGCATTCCCACGTACTTCGGGATGGCGGTCATTCGCGCCGCCGCCTGCGGATCGGGCGGATCCTGCAATATCGCTTTCATGTCGGCAGCCAGTTGTCCACTCTCGATCTCGGACATCCGCTGAAAGTATCGGCGCGTCACCTCCGAAGGCTTGAACGGGAACTCAAACTTGCCGAGCCGAGATAAGCCCTCCGCGAGATGGTAGATGGCGTTGTCCTTGCTGGGCCGCGCGCTGTGCCCGCCCGGGTTGGTGACCTCCAAGCGATACGTCTGAAACACCTTTTCACCGATTAGAATGCTGTTACTCAGGTATTTGCCGTTTTTGCCAATTGTCCCGCCTCCCCCTTCATTCAACGCGTATTCGGCGTCGATCAGGTTGCGGTGGGTTTTGAGAAGCCACTCGACACCATTGTGATCGGACGGAATCTTCTCCTCATCCGCGGTGAGGGCGAGGATCAGGTCGCGGCCCGGAACAAATCCTTCCTTCTTGTATAGGATCATGTTGGTGACGAGCGCAGAAACCATCGCCTTGTCATCGACAGCACCGCGGGCATAGAAGGTACCGTTCTCCTCGACGAGCTTGAACGGATCGCGTTCCCAGTCTTCGCGCTTGGCCTCCACCACGTCGAGATGGCCGAGCAGGAGCAGTGGCTTTCGGTCACCGTTGCCTCGCAGCCGAGCAACCACGTTCCCTTTCTTGGGAGCGCCGGGCGGAACAAGCACCTGGACGTCGGCAGCGCGATAGCCCGCCGCACGCAACCGGGCCGCAACTGCCTTGGCCGCTCGAGTGTTGTCGCCTACCGAGTCAGTGGTGTTGATGTTGATCAACTCCTTGTACACTTCGCGAAGAAGCCGGATCTGGGACTCGCGCGGCGTTCCACTGTCGAGCTGCGCTGGCCGAGACACTGCGGATTGCGCCCCCGCTTGCCGCGCGCTCACTACCAACGTGCCGAGAACTATTGCTCCGGTAATCGCTCGCAAAGATCCACGCACGCATCCCTCCTTATTTCATGCCGTTTGACCTGTTCCTCGAGGACCACCGTTGGAGAAGACTCACAGATCACCCAACACAGTCCATATAGGAAAACCCAAGCATCGAGCGCAAATGAATACCCTCGGAGCTGTTGGCCAGATTCTGGCTAAAGGATTGGGCCTCTAGTTTTGACTGCTTTGAGGGCTTTCAAGCTCGCTCGCACTGAGCCGCACCGCGAAATGGCGAACAAGCTGGTGAGTTCTCTACGTCGGCGCTAGGCTCTGCGCACATGATCGACCACCTCACTGTCCGTGTCCGCGATTACGAACGGAGCAAGGGATTTTTCGCCAAGGCGCTCGCCCCGCTCGGCTACACCGTCATGATGGAGTTCGAGGGCTTCGCAGGCCTGGGCGCGGGGGGGAAGGCGGACCTCTGGATCGCAAAGTTCGAAAAGCGTCCGCACGAACAGCCTTTGCACATCGCCTTCCGCGCGCCCGACCGCAAAGCGGTGCGGGCATTCTACGAAGCCGCAATGGCAGCGGGTGCGAAGGATAACGGCAAGCCGGGGACGCGTAAGGAGTACCATCCGAACTACTATGGCGCTTTTGTGCTCGACCCAGACGGCAATAACATCGAGGCCTGTTCCCACGATTCCGAGTAGCGGCCGCCGCCAGTAGCCCGTTTGGCCGCTGGTATGCGTCTTCGACCCCGATGTTAAGGCCTCCCCTCTTCGACACGGTGTCGACGGCAATAGACTTCCCCGAGAACGAGCGGCGCATGCTCGCCTTCTGGAAGGAGAAGGGAATCTTTGAGAAAACGCTCCAAGCACGCCGCGATGCGCCGATTTGGTCGTTTTACGAAGGACCACCCACCGCCAACGGCCTACCCCACAACGGTCACGTCCTCACGCGCGTGATCAAAGATCTCTTTCCCCGCTACATGACGATGCGGGGATACCAAGTGCCGCGCAAAGCGGGATGGGACACGCACGGCTTGGCCGTCGAGGTGGAGGTCGAAAAAGAGCTCCGCATTCACGGCAAGGCAGCGATCGAGAGGTTCGGGATCGAACCATTCATCAGCCGATGCATTGAATCCGTGTTTCGCTACATTTCCGAGTGGAAGAGGCTAACGGAACGAATCGGATTCTGGGTCGACTTGGACGGTGCCTACGTAACCTACCACCGCAGCTACATTGAGAGCGTGTGGTGGGCACTCGCGGAGCTGTTTCGCAAGCGTCTGCTGTATCAGGGACACAAGGTCGTCTGGTGGTGGGCCCAGGGCGGAACCGCGCTGAGCTCCGCCGAAGTCGGGATGGGGTACAAGACAGTCGATGATCCCAGCGCATTCGTGGCTTTCCCTTTGAGGGATCGCCCGGATCATGCCCTTCTCATCTGGACGACCACGCCCTGGACGCTTCCCTCCAACATGTACGTGGCGGTCAACCCGACCGTTGAATATGTCACCGTCGACCCAGGGGACCGGAAGCTGATAGTGGCCGCAGCGCGCAAGGCGGCGGTCGAAAAAACTCTCGGACGTCCGCTTCCCGTAATCGCAACCTGTTCCGGAGCGCAACTGGTGGGTCTCCGCTATCGCCCGCCGTTCGACGTCTACGAGAAGCGCCTAGGAGAGACCAAGGTCGCTGTCGCAGGGGACGGCGAAGAGTATGCCTACTGGCGAGTGGTCGCGAGCAGCTTCGTGACGCTCTCGGACGGCACGGGTCTTGTCCACGTCGCGCCGGCCTTCGGCGAAGAGGACTACGAGGTTTTTCGGAGGGAAGCCCAGCGGCTGGCCCATCCCGAGTCGCTCCAACTGTTGTGCGCGGTCAACCCCGACGGCACGTTTTCAACTGATATTCCCGCCCTCTCATCGATGTTCGTGAAGGCGGCCGATCGTCCCATCCTGAAGGATCTGAAGGATCGCGGGCTGCTCGTGCACGCAGAGACGTACCGGCACGAGTATCCCTTTTGCTGGCGCGCTGATGAGGACCCTCTCATTCAATTCGCGCGGCCGGCCTGGTACATCCGCACCACCTCGCGCGTGGCTGAGGCGATCGCTCACAACAAGGCTATTCATTGGGTGCCTGAGCACATCCGGGATGGTCGTTTCGGCAATTTCCTCGAGAACAATGTCGACTGGGCCTTGTCGCGCGAGAGGTTTTGGGGGACGCCGCTTCCGCTTTGGGTGAGCTCGGTGAGCGGTGAGGTTGAAGCCATCTCCTCACTTGAAGAGCTACGCAAGAAGCCCGATAACAACCTGGCCGACGTCGAGGAAGAGTTGGCTCGATTCGTCTCATCGCACCACCAGGAGATGGGAGCGCGAGCCGCGCATCACCTCATCGTCCACCGACCCTGGATCGATAAAGTGCGGTACTCCAAGCCCGGCTCGGCAGGCGAGTTCAATCGAGTGCCGGAGGTGATCGACGCCTGGTTCGACTCCGGATCGATGCCATTTGCGCAATGGGGGTTCCCCCATCTACCCGGGTCCAAGGAGCCCTTCGACCGCAGCTTTCCGGCAGACTTTATCAGCGAAGCGATCGATCAAACGCGCGGGTGGTTCTATTCATTGCTCATGGTCAACACCATGGTCTTTGACCCGGAGACCCTGACGCGATTCGGCCTCAAACCTCGAAAGCCACCGGTTCCATACAAGACCTGCCTCGTGCTCGGCCATGTCTGCGACAAGACGGGCAAGAAAGAGTCCAAGTCCAAAGGCAATTACACTCCGCCGGAGATTGTCCTCGATCGCGTTCAGATGGATTTCGCCGTTGCTTCAGGCGAGGACGGTCGCGCTTCCATCGAGGTAGGCGAGGCGCTGATCGCGTTCGAAGATCTCGAGGGCTTGGACGTCAGCGACGGTGCTCGCATTTGGGTCTATTGCCCGGACAAGCCTGATCTCGGCCGGGAGCTCATTCTCCGCGGCAATCGCAAGCTGCGAAGGCGAGTGGCTCTCCTCCATCCGGTTGACCGCAACGCGATCGGCGCGCGGCCGTCGTCGAAGGCCGGCGACGTGTTGCCGTCGGAGGTGCAGCGCCTTCCCGCGGCCGAGCGCATCGTGATCGAGGATCGGTCGGTGTCCGCCCCAGGTGCGGATGCGTTCAGGTGGTTCTTTTTCGCGTCCAGCCCAAGCTGGTCCAACGTTCGTCACTCGCTCGGAAACGTGCGCCTTCTGCAGAAGGAATTTCAGATCAAGCTGCGCAACATCTACTCGTTCCTGACCATCTACGCGAACATCGACGGCTTCTCCCCCGCCACAGGGAACGAGAGCTCGGCTAAGCCGGTGTGGAAAGCGATTGAGCGCAGCCGTGGGTACACCGAGGTTCGAAGCCGCAGCCTTTTGGATCGTTGGATTCTTTCCGAGGTGCAGCTGGTTGCTCGCGCGGTCGCCAAAGCGCTCGATTCGTTTCAAGTGTACGAGGCGGCGCAGGCACTGGTGGCGGTCGTGGATGCGCTCTCCAACTGGTACCTGCGCCGTAGTCGGAGCAGGTTCTGGGCACCCGGCCTCGAACAAGACAAGGTGGATGGCTACTTTACGCTTTACGAAGCGCTGCTCTCGATCGTCGGCCTAGCGGCTCCGTTCATCCCCTTCTTCGCCGAGCATGTGTATCAGAACCTGGTCTGCCGAGCGTGGGGAGCGTCGCAGCCAGAGAGCATCCATCTGTGTCCATATCCGGAGCCGAAACAGCGCCTCATCGACGAGGCGCTTTCGCTCGAGATGCAGCTGGTCCGCGAGCTGGCCTCCCTTGGGCTTCGAGTTCGCACCGATGCCAAGCTCAAGGTAAGACAACCGCTCAAGAGCGCGGAGATCATCCTCGCGCGGCAAGATCTCACCCAGCGAGTCAGTGGATACCGCAATCTGATCGCCGATGAGCTGAACGTTGCGGAAGTGCATTTCCATTCGTCGGGATACGAAGGACTCGGATACCGCATCCGTTTGAATCTACCCCTGGTTGGGCGACGCCTAGGGCCGATGTTGCCTCGAGTTCGCGAAGCACTTGCCTCGGCTGACGCCCGCTCGCTCGTTCGACAGCTGGAGGAAGAGCAACGTGTCGTCCTGCAGGTGGACGGAAAGGAGCATGTCTTCGGCAGAGAGGAAGTGGAGGTTTTCGCGGAAGCGCCGAGCGGCTTCGCGGCCGCTAGCTCTTCTGTGGGCGTGGTAATCCTGAAAACGGAGCTCACCGAGGAGCTGATTGACGAGGGTCTCGTTCGCGAATTATTGGCCCACATCCAGGCCGCCCGGAGGCAGCTCGCGCTCGGTTACGAAGAGCGAATCATCCTCGCAATCGATGGAACCGATCGGATCCGGCGGGTCATCCATGAGCGTTCCGAGCTGATCTCACGCGAAACGCTGGCAACCGAGCTTACCGTGGGTCCGCCCGCGTTCTCCCCAGACTTGACCGAGGACGTGGACGTCAATGGCCACGCGGCGAAGTTGGCGTTAGCCCGCTGCCCTTAAGTGTTGCTCATGACCGAGTCGCGAATCAAAGGGCTAGAGGGCGTCGATCCAGCTGACCGTCGAAAATCACGGGTTTCGCGGAAGGATGCGGGTTTCAAACGGCTGAGGTGAGAAATCAGTGTCAAAGTTGCACGGACCGCCCAAGTCCTCACAGTTGGCAACCACTTGCTCCGGCGTCGGCGGCGTCCCGGTGTGCACCCAATTCACCAAACTGAAAAATGCGCCGCCGAATTCGCTCGGGCCGAATTCGCAGTGACCATTCGCATTTGTATATGTCTGCACCAAGTTGCCGTCGGTTCCGGCGGCCTGCAGCGTCTCGAGATAGGCGCGCTCGTTTTCTACAATCACCAGGCCATCGCCCTTGGTGTGAATTGTAATCGTCGGCATTGGCACATTTCCGGTGGGATCGTAAGCCGAAGCCATGTAGTCCACCGCCGTCGGATTAGATCCCGCGCGGAACACCCCTTTGTTGAGCGCCTCATCGTCCGAGGAACCGGTATAGGTAACGCCCAGGTTCGTTACCGGGCTGAGCCCTCCGATTCGAACCAGCACCAGTTCCTGGAGTGCGAAGGTGGCAAATAGCATGTCGGTAATGAGGAAACTCTCGGGGATCTTGGTGACGCCTAAGATGTTTGCCAGATTCTGAGCCTGGGTTTCAGTGCGCTGTTCCGGTGGAACCAAGATCCCGGTGCACTCGTTGATTCGGGCGATTACCTCCTCCTGCGTAATCGGTGGGTTCGGAGGCGGTGCGAGGCCCAGGTAGAGCGGATACTGCGGCTCTTCAGGCCGCGGAAGATTTTGGCAGTAGTACTGATAAACGACTCGCAAGTCGAAGCCGCCGTACCAATTCCTCCGCCCGCCGGCGAGAGGTCCGCACATGGGCATCGAGCCGTCGTAATTCAACGTGCCGTCAGGACCTACGCCGTACACCTCGGCAACCTTTGCCGTCACCAACCCTCCCTCGGACGCACCAACTACGTACGTTTTACTCGGAGAACCAAAAATGCTGACGAACCGGTGGCGGACGCTTTCGGTGTCCGCCGCCGCATCGGCGACCGCCCAGCCTCCCAGGCCCAACGCGTCCGGACGATAGCTGGAGGCAGCCGCAGCAAATCCCTGAAATAGAAGCAAGTATGCGGGACCAAGGTCGCCAGCTCCCAAGGGCGCCGGCGAGCTCAAACTGTAGCCGTGATTCCAAAGCACGAGTTGGCCGTTGTAATCCGGCGGTTGGGCAATGAGGTAATACGCGCCGGTCTCGTCCTGATCGGCGTAGCAGGTCGACCCCGACGGAATTCCCGGTGGGCACGACGTTTGGGCCCCTGCCGAAGCTGCATAAGCCAAAATAGTCACTACTGTTCCAAAGGTTGTTTTCATCTGAGCCCCCTTCGAGCGCGACTCAACTCATTCCACGTTGCGGTTTGAACAGGGGTCGGAGAGTACGAGTCCGCTTTCATGCGGGTCAAGTCTGGTCTTTTCTTCCAAAACGGGCCCGCGAAATGCGAGCCAGGAGCACGTCGAGCGCGATGCTACCGCCTGCATCGGGTTCTTGGTCTTCCGGTTGCCCGTTTCGAAATTGACGCACATAGGTCTCTTACCCTCATGTTCGATCCGGCCTACCTGCTCACGATCTTCGACGACTCGCAGCAGTACGAATCGTTCTCGGTGAACATCCAGGGTATGCTGGGCATCTACGTGTAACAGGCGGCAGAACCACAACGGTACCTATCCCGACGAGCGCCAGTCGTGCGGCAGGAGTGATTGAGCACAACGACACTACGCCCATGGATTCGGCAGGATTTGGTGGACTTACTGGACTCGTTGGAAGCGGTAAGTCTTTGAGAAGAGTGCCCAGGGGCGGAATCGAACCACCGACACGAGGATTTTCAGTCCTCTGCTCTACCGACTGAGCTACCTGGGCTTATCCAAAATTTTCAAACAGTTGCGGGCTGCGTTCGTACGATCGATTCAGTGTGCGTAACCACTGCGTAGCGGATGCAGATGGGCATACTGCTCGGTAACGATCACGCTGATGTGCCCCATGATCTCCTTCAACTTCTCGATCGAACCACCAGCCAAGACCCATTGGCTCGCGAACGTATGCCGCGTGGCCTGGTACCCCGTCAAGGCCGAAGAACGCATGAATGAGGGTGGCCGGCCAGCCTTTCCACTGCGCGTTGGGCACGTTGCCTGAACAAGTGGTCCTTCCACGTTCGTGCCAAGCTTCCTCGCAGCGATGATCGGTGCAGGCAGCCTCCGGACGGGAACTGACTGCCGCAGTTTGTACCCGGCTGAGTGTGCGGCTTTTTTAGCGTTCGCAGCGTTGCTCGACCTCGCGAAGGCGCTGACGCGGCTTCTTTGCCTTCCCGTCCTCAGAAGCGACATCCATCGCCCGCCGTTCGAGTGCGAACGCCTCCGGACAGGCGCCCACCGCAGCGGCGACCGCGCCGAGAGTGGCGAGATTTTCGTAGTGGGAAGGGGCAAGCTCTACGGCCCGTCGAGCAAACGGGAATGCTTCCTCGGGTTGCCCTGAGGCCAGTAACTGCGCTGCTAGCAGATTCTGCGCTGCTGCGCTGTCGGGATTAAGCGACACCGCTTGACGAAGCGCGGCTTCCCTCTCGGTGGCGCGCGCGGGCCCCTCGAGCACCTTGGAAAGCAAATACCAGGCTCGCCAGTCCGTGGGCTTTGCCGCCACGGCGTTTCGAAGTGCATTCACCTTTGCTTCGCCGCTGACGCGGTCGGAGAGCCAGATCGCGCCCGGCTCCAAAGGATCTTCGCGCAGGGCCTCTTCGACCTCAAAGTGCGCCGTGATTGACGGGTCTTTCGGCCAACTGAAGGTACGCCAGATGTCATCAAATCGCCGACGGATACCGAGCAGGAGGAGATGCACGCGGGCGGAGCTGATCGTCTCCTGGGTGAAAGCCGTGGCCGGATTTACCTCCACTTTGTAGAAAGTGAACTCTCCATGCCTGCGGTGTCGATTGAGCGCGTCCTCGAGCTTTTCCATGGCGCGCGCATTCGCTGGGTCGAACTCGGGAAACGCGGCTAGCCAAGCCCGGGATGGATCTTCAGCCCTTGCGAGGCGAGCCTGGTACTCGCCGAATGCGCGCGGGCGTTCATTCCAGAGCCAATGATACAGAACCCAGCTCCACAACTCCTCGAGGTCGGGTTCCATGACGCTGTATCCGCCTTTCCACGAAAGTAGCGCGGAGACGCGCATCTGCCTGATCGAGCGCAGTCGCGAAGCCCGGTCCACGGGAACCAGTCCAACGGTCCCGCGGAACTTCGGGTTGGCGACGGTCTGAACGAAGCTGGCAAGTCCCTCGCTGAACCACCGTGGATGGCGCGGAAAGAAGTACCATACGAGGTGGTGCGCCAATTCGTGGGCTATCACCTCGGGATCCTTGCGCAGGGCAGCGGGATGGATGACCGCAGTAGGCTCTTCAAGCGGCCCCACCCCGAAATATCCGATTGACGCGTATGGCGCGAGCGCCTCAAACACGCTCTCCCTTGCCGGCACGATTACTCGCACGTAGCCTGGGACGTCTGTGTCCTCTGGCACCAGCGCGCGAATCTCCATTGCTTGCAGCGTCTCGAGCTCGCGCACCATTGACTCGGCTTCCGCCGGCTCGAGGTCGGTATCCAGGGCGAAATGCTGGCTGCGGTATTCACGCCACTCAGGACCGCCACTGGCAGGACAGCGCACTGACCCTGGCAGATTGCGTGCGCAGGAGCAGACAAGGAGAACCAAGATGAGCAGTCGGTGCACTCGTGCGGACTTATATCGCGCCGAAATCTGGGCTCTGGATTTTTGGTGCTACGCGAGCTGAGCTCAGTTGAGGGCCGCCCTCGTACGATCGATTCGGTATCCGCAACCTCAGGGATCCAAGTTCTGTCGACGACACTCCGTGTCACAGATCGCCCTTCGGGAGCTCCATTCCACGGAAAATCAACGAGTTAGAGTACTCACCGGTGAGTACTCGGCCTTTCTGCCTCGCTACCTTGGTTGCGGAACTGGAAAGACGTCAGCGAAGCGTCACCTCAAACCCGCCCGCCTTGAGCATCGCTGCTGTTTGTGGCGAGGCCAGGAATTCGATGAGAGAGCTGGCCGCCTTTCGATCCTTGCAAGTGCTAAGCACGGCCGCCGAGAAGTTGGTGATGCTCTGGAGCTCGCGCGGCAGTGGGCCAACCAGATCGGTTCCGGCGACGGAGATCAGCTCGGGAATCTGCTGAACCGCAATGTCAGCCTCGCCCCTGACCACCGCGTCTCCGTTGGGTACGCCCCGTCCGAGCTTGGCCTTGGCATTAACCTGATCGGCGATGCCGAGCTGCTGAAGAACCTTCGCGAAATAGACGCCACTTGCGCCGCCCCCAACAGGATCCGAGTAGGCCACCGCCTTCGCGGAGAGCAGTGCCTGCTTAAGTCGCTCGGGTGTCGAGATGTCAGGCTTCGGCGCGCCCTTGCGCACTGAGATGCCGACGCCGGAGCCTGCGATCGGTCTGCTCGAGCCGGCCACAATCCTGCCGTCTTTGATCAGAGCATCGATGCTGCTCGTGGTGGTGAGGATCACGTCGCCCACCTCACCCTCGCCAACCCGCTTTGAGATCATCCCGCTCGTCCCGACCACCAGCGTGAGCTGGTGACCGCGGGCCTCGAATTGTGGTTTGAGCTGGCGCCACGCATCTGAGAACGCCAGGCTGCTAAAGACCTTGATCTCGGCCGCGGATGGCGCGCCCACGTCGAGGACTGCGGCGCTCGCCATCAGGCACGCGATGCAAGAGATGATCAATTTCATCGAGCCCCCCGTGCGTGCTCGCCCCGTGCTAAGCTCCATTCCACGGAAAATCAACGGAAAGCTACCGCCCGCACCACTTTGGCGACCGCTTCTCCAGGAATGCGCTCATCCCCTCCTGGGCGTCCGCCGCTGCCGCATTCGCGGACATCACGTCCTTGGTGTACGCGTAGGCCATCGGCTGGGGCAGCTCGATCTGTTGATAGAAAGCCCGCTTGCCGATACCCACCACGTACGCGCTCGAGGCGATGATTCGCTCCGCCAGGGCGTGAGTCTGCGCCGCGAGCTCGGCGGGGGCCACCACTCGATTGACGAGACCAGCCGCTTGCGCCTGGTTCGCGGAAATCGCCTCGCCGGTCAGCAACATCTCCATTGCCTTTTTCCTACCTACCGCGCGACTGAGCGCGACCATCGGCGTCGAGCAGAAGAGCCCAATCTTCACTCCAGGCGTCGCGAAGCGGGCTTCGGTGCTGGCGACCGCCAAGTCGCAGGTCGCCACCAGTTGGCAGCCTGCGGCAGTGGCGATTCCATGCACCTGCGCAATCACCGGTTGCGGAATCGACTGTATCGTCGACATGAGCTCGATACATGCGTCGAACAGCTCCCGATAAAAAACCGGATCGCGATTCACCATCTCACTGAGATCGTGCCCAGCGCAGAATGCGGGTCCGTTTGCTCGCAGAATTGCGACCGCGCTCTCTCCACTGTGGCTGATCTCGCGAAATGCCTGCGTGAGCTCCTGCATGTGCTCCAGCGAGAGAGCATTTCGCCGCTCGGGACGATTCATCGTCACCAGGGCAATTGGTCCTTCGCGATCAACGAGAATGTGTCTAGCCATACGTTGGCTCCCTTTACTTTTCAACCACCACTACTCGCGGCCTCGCTGCCATCGTATTTATATAAACCAGCTTTGTCCCAGAGACGATGTAGCCGGTCGTGTTGCCGCTGCTGTCGAGCGTTCCTCTGCCAGGTTGGGCAGCATACGGAAAGAATGAATAAGGGATGCCGGTAAAGCTCTGATTGGGGCTGAGCCCGGTCGGTGTCGAGTCGTCCTCCATACCCGAGTAGAGAGCTCGGCCGTCAAAGTTGATTGAGCCCACTCCGATCACTCGGCTGATGGGTTGCGCACCCTCCATGCCGAAGAAGAACGGACCGGAGAGCGACGCATCCATGAAAGGAGCGCCAATCTGCGGATCGAAAGAACCAAACGCAGCTGATTCGCCGGTGCCGAGTACCAGACCGCGATTTGAGTCGATCAGATACAGAATCGCGAATCCGCTCCCGAGGCTGGACGTTGTCACACGGCCATTTGGGCTCACCACGTAGGTTCCGTTCGCGGACAGAAGCGGCGTAAAAGTACCAGCGCTGTTTGTATCGAGGACGACCGTAATCGCTCTAATCCCGTCAGATATCGCGACCCCAACCGAGGCATCCGGGCCCAGATTTACAGCACTGAAACCGCTGACCTGCACAACGGAAGTTGCATTCAACGCGCTGTTGTCAAAGTTGTTCAACGCCTGTTTGAACATTTGCCCGGTCAGAATCGGGAACGTGCCAGGAGTCGATAGGAACACCATCTCCTGGGAAGAAACCATGTAGAGGACGACGCCGAACCCGTCCCCCTGGCAGACGCCGCAACTGGCCGAAGCAGTGAAGCCAATGGTTCCACGGCCATTCGCAGCGACACTAATGATACCGCCTCGGATGCCCACTGGAGGACTCACGGTGCCCCCGCTATTTACGTCCAGCTGACCCGCTGAGACCAAGCCGGCCATTGCGGTGAACACTCCCAGGTCGGCAATGCGTGCAGATGAGTCTGTACCCACCGAGCCGAAGACGTAATTTCCCTGGATGCTGTTGGTCGTAAAGGAAGTGGGATCTTGCCTCTTCAGGAGACCCTCAGCCCGTGTTCCGTTGCCGGAAACATCATCGAATTCGATGATGCGTCCCTTGGTTGCGATCCCCGCGGTGATGCCACCAACGGCAAAACGGAACCTCCTGATCGCTGCATCAGAGGTTGCAAGCGTCAAGCACCCACGATTGTCGGAGCCCAATGTGTAGGAACTGCCGTTAGCTTGAATGGTCAACATCGACATTGGGGATGAGGTAAAATCCGCCAGGCCCGCGGCGATTCTTCCAGTGCCATCGGCGGTGAAAGAGCCAGCGAGCCCAAAAACACCGAAGTTGCTGTTGCCGCCTTGAAAGACAAAGGCGTATTGGCCCATCAGCGCGGCCTCGTTGCCGGAAGAGCACACCAGCGGCTGTATGGTCAGAGTTACTGACGCCGTCTTAGCGGAATCCGCTGCCGCGGTGGCGACCACCGTCACGTTGAAACTCGCGCTCACCATCAGCGGCGCCGTGTAGGTCACTCGGTTCCCAGTGGTGCCGCTCAGGCTGCCGCAGTTGCTCGCGCAGCCGGACAAGCTCCAGCTGACCGCCGGGTTTCCGCCTGCGTGACGTACATCCGCCGAAATTCTGATCGAGAGGCCGGCAAACAGAGTGGTCTGATTACCCTCGGTCGCGGCGGTAATGGTGAGTCCTCCGCCCCCGCAGCCCGAGATGCAAAGCGTTAGAAGGAGAGTGGCTAGGCGCTTCATGGGTCCTCCCCGGCGCGCTGAGCCCGCACGTATGCGCGCCTGTGTTGGAGTCGTCAAGCTATCCGTCAAGCTTGACGTCGAGGAGCGAGCGCTTTACGAGAGTCGCGAGGCACGCCCATCCCGGTCACCGAAATCCCCTATCTCTCTAGACAGATCTCTGCAGGAGGCCTGCCGCTTCACGTCTTGGAGAGAGGCCCTTCGACAGCTCCGCACTTGCTCTTCCTCCATGGATGGCTGGACCACGCGCATGTGTTCGATTGGGTTTGCGAGGCGTTGCCCCGCGTGTGGCATCTGGTTTCTCTCGATTTCCGGGGTCACGGATTCAGCGGCCATCTTTCCGCGGGAGCCCTGTACAACTTCACCGACTATCTGGCCGATGTCGAGGCAACCTTGGACGAGCTGCGGCTGTCTCCGGTTCATTTGATTGGACACTCGATGGGAGGTGGAGTCGCGTTGGCTTACGCTGCTGCCCGGCCGGAGCGCGTCAAGTCTCTCACCGCGATCGAGAGCATCGGTAGCGCGGGGGGGCCACCCAGCAACGCGGTGTCCCGGATGCGCCAGTTCCTAGCGGATCTTCCCAAGCCTCCCCTCAAGCGAACCTACGAGAGCATCGAAGCGGCCGCCGCGCGGATTCAGGAAAACAATTCCAGCTACAGTGCCAGCGCCGCACTCCACATGGCGCGATTCGGCACTCGCCCAGTAGCCGGCGGCGTGCAATTCACGTTCGATCCGGCACAGCGAAAGCGGTTCGGCTTCTCTTTTGATGAGGACCAGACACTGGCAATCCTCGAGGCGGTACGGTGCAAGGTTCAGATCCTCCACGGCACTTCCGGATTTACCTTCGACGACGCGCTGATGAAGGCGCGTCTTGCAAAAATCGGATCCCCCGTACCGATCGCGATACCCGGCGGTCACCACGTACAACTGGACTCCCCCCTCGAGGTTGCTCAGAAGATCGAGGCGTTTGTCCGCGCGAACGCCTGATCGCGCCAAGCGGCTAGAGGTGAGGCGCTACGGCCTGGCTCGGTACACCACGGTGCCACCCACTACGGTCAGAAGCACCTTTGCCCTGGGTAGCTCCTCGGCAGGAGACTCGACGGGGTCCACCGAAAAGGCGCTGAAATCTGCGTCGCGTCCGACCGCCAACGTTCCACGACGATCTTCCGCGAACGATGCGTACGCCGCTCCGACGGTAAATGCACGCAACGCCTGCTCTCCATCGAGTCGCTCCTCCGGCCTCCATCCTCCGGTCGGCTGACCCTGCAAATCCTGGCGGGTTCGTGCCGCGTAGATACCGAGCAAAGGATTTGGATCCTCCACCGGAAAGTCGCTGCCAAACGCCAGCGGCGCGCCGGTATTCAGAATGGTCTTCCAGGCGTACGCGCCCCGGATTCGCGCCGATCCGACGCGCGCCTCGGCCCATCGCATGTCGCTGGTGGCATGGGTGGGCTGCATGCTGGCAATGATGCTCAGCTGCGAAAAGCGCGGAATGTCCTCGAGGCGAATCACCTGTGCGTGCTCGATGCGATGCCGGCCGGCGGTCGTCTTTGTCGCGGTGGCGGCCTTCGAAATCGCAAGCAGCGCCAGACGATTTGCACGGTCGCCGATGGCGTGCACCCCGACTTGAAAACCTCTTTGCATGAAACGCTCGGCCCGTTGTTCGAGCTCGTCCGGCTCAAGCAGCAGCAAACCCTGCTGAGAAGGTTCGTCGCTGTAGGGAGCATCGAGAGCCGCCCCCCGCGAGCCCAGCGCTCCATCGAGCCAGAATTTGACCGCCCTCATCGTCAGCCTTTTGCCTTCGAACGGCCGTTGCTGAAGGTAGGCGGGGTACTCGCCTCCCTGCCCATTCGCCATCGCGTAGATGCGCAGAGGCAGAGCGCCCTGATCGTCCCACTCTTTGAGGATCGAAAGCGTGGCCAAGTTGGTTCCGGCATCGTGCATCCCGGTCAACCCCACCTCGGCGCATTTCGCCAACGCGGCACGCAATCTGGCCCGCAACTGTTCAGGTTGTAGCGGCGGCAATTTGGAGTCGACCAACTGGACAGCGTTGTCCACCAAAACGCCGGTGGGCTCGCCATTTGCGCTTCGAAGAATTCGGCCGCCCTTGGGGTCCGGCGTGCCCGCGCTGATTCCCGCGCGCCGAAGTGCCTCGCCGTTGACCCACACCGCATGGCCGTCGATTCGAGTCAAGAACACGGGGGTGTTGGGGAACAGCCGGTCCAGTTCTTCGCGGCCGGGAAACTCGCCGCGACCGTGCGCCCAACTGGTCTGATCCCAACCCCGACCGATCAACCAATCGCCCTGGTAGCTCGACGCAGGGGCATTCTTCGCCAGCTCGAGAATCTGCTCTTTCGAACTGGTTCCAGCGAGGTTGAGGACGGTCAGGTTCGTGCCCAAGTTGGCCAGGTGCGCGTGGGCATCTTGAATTCCGGGGACGATTACGGCCGATGACAGCTCAATGACGTCAGCACCAGAAAGCTGACTGAGCACTTCTTCACGAGTGCCGCTCACGGCGATTTTTTCGCTGCGAACGCCCAGCGCTTCCACCAGCGGCCGGTTCGGATCGAGTGTTCGAATGCGCTTGGCTACGTAGACCGTAGCTCGGCCCCCCGGTTGTGGGGGAGAAACGTGCTTCATGCAGGCTCCCTCGAATAACAGCAGGCCGGCGATGAGCCAAGTGAGTTGGGACGATCGGCGGCCTAGCGGCGACGCCATCACTCGGGAAGCGTGCCCGGCGGAGTGTCGAAGGTGTGCGATCCCGTCAAGCTAATCAGGAATGCCTTGATCGCTGCTTTGTCCTTCGGCTTCAGTTTCTTCAGGTTCTTGAATTTATCGTCGAGGTTCGGATTTTTGATTCCGCCGGCGGCCATGATGTTGATTGCTTCGTCCAGCGTCGCAACGCTGCCGTCGTGGAAATACGGGGCGGTGAGCGCGATGTCTCTAAGCGTCGGCGTCTTGAAGGCGCCATCGTCTTTCGGATCCTTGGTGAAGGCCATCCGTCCGTGATCGCGCTTGTCCTCCGGCTTGTCGAATCCGATGCCTGCGTTGTGGAACTGCGAGTCCATATACAGCGGCGGCACGTGGCAAAGCGCGCAACCCGCCGCTCGGAACACCTCAAATCCGCGCTGCGCTTGCTTGCTGACCGCGCTCTTGTCCCCTTGCTCGAACTTGTCCCACGGCGCGTCACCTGACTTCAGCGCACGCAGGAACGAGGCGAGCGCCATCGGGATGTTCTTGGCCGTGGCGTCCGAGTCGAACGCCCGAAGGAAGTACGCGCGGTAGGGTGGGACGGCATTCAACTTCTCGGCGATCGCTTCCGGTTTGGCTCCCAGCTGTCCGGTCCACGCGGCATTGCAAACGGCTTCCAACGTGGGCATCCGTCCGTCCCAATAGAAGCTGGTGAAGTAGCCCACGTTCAGCATCGTGGGTGCGTTGCGGGTGTTCATTGCGCCACCGACTTTTGCGCTGACCGCCTGGCCCTCGGTCCATCCCTTGTCGGTGTGGTGGCAACCCTCGCACGCCATCGTGCCGTCCTTGGATATCCGCTTGTCGAAAAAGAGGAGGTAGCCCAAAGTCACCTTCTCCGGCGTGGTCGGGTTGTCACTCGGGTCTTGAATGTCCGGCAAAAACGCCGGGGTCGGCGGAATTGGGGGAGCTGGCGGGAGGTCGACCTTCGGCGCCGGTTTGGCTGGCGGCGGACCGGAAGGTACATCAAAGGCCGTGGTCGTCACCGACGAATCCCGGGGAGTCATGTCCTCGGCATAGCCGAAAGGAGGTGCTGGTAGCGCTTCGGTGTGTACGGGTTCATCGTGCCTGCAGGACTGCAGGCAGGTCAAAGCGCAAAAGCCAACCAGGAATCCAACCGATCGCATGGGCCCCTCCATTCAGCAAAGGACTAGCAGCGTAGCGAAGCGGCTTCCATAGGAAACCGCTCTATTCGGTAGGTGTCGGTTCCGAAGCTTCTGGCGCTTGCGGCTCAGAAGTCTCCGGGAGAGTGCCGGAGCCGCCGGGTTCTTCAACGTCCTGGGTAGCTTCGGGAAGCTTGGAGACCCCGGTGACCTTTTCCTGGGGACTTTCAAGCGAGATGAGCCGAACGCCTTGGGTATTGCGGCCGATCACCGAGATTTCCTTCACCCGCATCCGGATCAGCATGCCTTGGCTGGTCACCAACATCACTTCGTCCTCGTCACGGACCTGAACCAGCCCGATCACCTTTCCATTGCGGTCGGTCGTCTTGATGTCGATCACACCTTTGCCGCCTCGCCCCTGGACCCGATACTCGCTTTCCGCGGTGCGCTTGCCATATCCATTCTCGGTGACGGTGAGAATGGTGGTGCCCTTCTCCACCACGTCGGCGCCTACCACTTCGTCTCCCGGCTCGAGGGTGATCCCCTTTACCCCATAAGCCGCTCGACCCATTGAGCGTACTTCGGTCTCGGAGAAACGAATGCTCATCCCCTGGGCAGTCGAAAGCAGGATGTCCTTGCTGCCATCGGTAATCTTCACCGCCACCAGACTGTCGCCATCTTCGACCGACAACGCGATGAGCCCCGACTGCCGCACGTTGGAAAATGCGGTCAAGTCCGTCTTTTTCACCACGCCCTTCTTGGTGACAAAGAATACGAAGTTGTTCTGAACAAACTCACGCGCCACCAATACCGCCGCCAGCTTTTGGTCTTGAAGAGGTGGAACCAGATTGACGATCGCCTTTCCGCGCGCGGTACGGCTGGCCAACGGAACCTCGTGCACCTTGAGCCAGAACAGTCTGCCGCGAGTGGTGATCGGCATCAGGTAGGAGTGGGTAGAAGCGACGAAAAGGTCGGTGACAAAATCGTCCTCTTTCGTCGCCGCGCCGGTCTTTCCGCGCCCACCGCGGCGCTGCGCGCGGTACTCGTTGAGCGCGCTTCGCTTTACGTAACCAGCGTGTGAGCGGGTGACCACCATGTCCTCTTCGGCGATCAGATCCTCATTCGTCAGCTCGCTGACTTGATCGAGGATCTCCGTTCGTCGCTCATCCCCGTAGCGCTCGCGAATCTCCTTTAGCTCCGCTTTGATCACGCCCATCAGGGTGGCTTCGTTGCCCAAGATGTCCTTGAAGCGGGCAATATCTCGGACCAGGGTGATCAACTCCTTGAACAGCTCCTCGCGCTGCATCCCAGTCAACCGCTGCAATCTCATCTCGAGGATGTTTTTCGCCTGCTCTTCGGAGAAGCCCCCGTTCTGGTACTGGTGAGTCAGCCCAGGGTAGGAGGACTCCTCGGCTCTTACTCTGGCGACCAGCGCATCCATTTGGGCGATCGCCTTTGCCGGATCCATCTTCGGCAGGACCCGAAAAGTCGGGTGCTCCGCAATCGCCGCCGAAAGGATGTGGGTGAGTCCCCAACGGGCCTCCTCCGCGTCCTTCGATTTTCGAATGATCGTGATCACCTGGTCGATCAAGTCCTGAGCCACCAGCAAACCCTCGACGATATGCAGTCGAGTCTCGGCCTTGCGCAGCTCGAAGCGGGTGCGGCGGGTCACCACCTCGCGACGATGGGAGATGAATCGCTCGAGCATCTCCTTCAGGTTGAGGGTTCGCGGCTGACCGCCATCGATCGACAGCAACACCACTCCAAAGGTGGACTGCATCGGAGTGAGCGCAAACAGATTGTTGAGCACCACCGACGAGAGCGCATCGCGCTTGACCTCGATCACGATCCGCATCCCGTGCCGATCCGATTCGTCTCGGATGTCGCTAATTCCATCCAGCTTTTTGTCCCGAACCAGCTCGGCGATCCGCTCGATCAAACGAGCTTTGTTCACCTGGTAGGGAATCTCGGTGACAATGATCGACTCTCGTTCGGTCTTTTTCTGCACCTCGATTTCCGTTCGGGCTCGCATCACCAGCTGCCCGCGACCGGTCTGGTAGGCCCTCTCGATTCCCTCGCGGCCGGTGAGGAACGCGCCGGTCGGAAAGTCCGGCCCAGGGATGTGCTTCATCAGATCGGCGACCGTGGCCCGCGGGTTCTCAACCAAATGAATGGTCGCATCCACCACCTCGGCCAAGTTGTGGGGCGGAATGTTTGTCGCCATCCCCACCGCGATCCCGGTGGCGCCGTTCACCAACAGGTTGGGGAATTTGGAAGGAAGGACCAGCGGCTCTTGAAGCTCGTCGTTGTAGTTGGGGCCGAAGTCGACGGTGTCCTTTTCGATGTCCGCCAAAAGCTCTTCTGCGAGGCGCGACATTCGCACCTCGGTGTAGCGCATCGCCGCCGGGGCGTCCCCGTCAACCGATCCAAAATTCCCCTGACCGTCAACGAGCAGGTAGCGCAACGACCAAGTCTGGGCCAGGCGGACCATCGCCTCGTAGACCGCCGCATCCCCATGCGGATGGTACTTGCCGATCACGTCGCCGACGACGCGGGCGGATTTCTTGTACGGGCGGTTGTGAAGGTTTCCGAGCTCGTGCATCGCGTAGAGCACCCGCCGGTGAACTGGCTTCAGCCCGTCGCGAACGTCCGGCAGCGCCCGACCGATGATGACGGACATCGAGTAGTCGAGATACGAGCGCCGCATCTCGTCTTCGATGGTGATCGGTAGCAACGTGCCGCCCCCTTGGAAGTCGGGCGGCGCAGGCGGCTTATCGGAGGTGTCGTCTGGCATGAGCTCTCATGGAAGGCCAATCCAAGCTCTAACTGCGATCGAGAGGAATCTCAAGATCGCGGCAGCCAGTTAGAATATGCAGAAGCGCCCATGTCTAAATGGTCCGAAGCGAAGGTTACCGCGGTTCACCCAGCCGCAGAAGGACTCACCTCGCTCGAATTGGACCTGCGAGGCACACCGCTCGCCGGAACCCATCGACAGCCTGGCCAGTACGTCAGCCTTGCGCTCGAAGGGGTGGGGGTAGGTCTGTTCGCGATCGCATCGGCCCCACACGCGGACGCCAGGTTTGAATTTTTGATCAAAGGAGGATCGCCGCTCGCCGAAGCGCTTCGGCAGTTGCGGCCTGGCTCCAAGGTTAGGGTTTCGCTACCCGCCGGTAAGGGATTTCCGATCGCGAGAGCCGAGGGGAAGAATCTATTGCTGTTCGCAACCGGCTCGGGAATCAGCGCGATTCGATCGGTGATTCAGTCCGTCCTGCAGAACCGGAGTGACTACGGCCAGATCTCCCTCTACTTCGGCGCACGGACACCGACCGCCTTTGCCTACCAGCGGGAGCTCGAGACTTGGGAGAGGGAGGGCATTCAAGTCTTTCGCATCGTCAGCCGGCCCGGCGAATCGAGGTGGAAAGGATTGACCGGCTACATTCAGTCACATCTGAGCGAACTGAACGTCGACAACGCGGTCGCATTCCTCTCCGGGCAACCAGCTATGGTCGAGGAAGTTACCCGCGCGCTCACGCAACGCGGGCTTCCTCGAGAGGACATCTACCTCAACTTCTGAGCTTACTTCGTCTTCTTCTCGTGCTCGATCACCGTGCCGTCGGAGTCCTTGAGCGTGCGCTCTTTGGTCTCCGTCTTGTCGGACTTCAGGCTGCCCGCCGGCTTGTTCTTCTTGGTGGTCTTGGTCTGCATCTCGGTCGTCCCATCCGCGTTCTGCTTGGTCTCCGAGGTGACCGAGGTGTCGCTCTTGGCGGTCCCGCTACCGGTGTCCATCGTTGTCGACCGCTCCACCTTGCTCTTCTCCTTGGTGGGCGAGGACTCGTACTGCTCCGTCTTCTTCGTCGTCTTACTGCTCTCCTCGGCGAACGCTGGCGCGGCAAAGCCGACCAGCCCCAGCAAGGAAACCGCCCATGCACTGCGCTTCATGCTTCCTCCTTTGCTCTGCTGAAGTGCGGAAGCAATCTGGGAGCGGGTGGGGACACTCGGCAAGCTTCGGCTCCGGCACTGAACACTTCCGGAGCCGCTCGGGCGGAAGACGAGCGACTGCTCGAGGGTGCCTGCGGTCTACAGTACAGCCTGCGGCAAAACGAGCTAGATGTCGAAGTACAGGGCGAATTCCATCGGGTGCGGGCGCAGGCGAACCGGATTCACTTCCTTTTGGGTCTTGTAGTCGATCCAGGTGTGAATCACGTCCTCGGTGAAGACGTCGCCTTTGAGCAGGAAACGGTGGTCCTTGCGCAGGCAGTCCAACGCTTCCTCCAACGACCCCGGCATCTTTGGCACGTCCTTCAACTCTTCAGGCGAGAGGCCGTAGATGTCCTTGTCCAGGGGATCACCAGGGTCGATCTTGTTTTCGATTCCATCCAGGCCGGCCATCAGCTGTGCGGCGAAAGCCAGGTAACCGTTGCATGAGGGATCGGGGGAACGAAACTCGATCCGCTTTGCTTTCGGGGACGGCGAGTACATCGGGATCCGGATCCCTGCCGATCGGTTTCGGCTCGAGTACGCGAGGTTGACCGGCGCTTCGAAGCCGGGAACCAGCCGCTTGTAGCTGTTGGTGGTCGGATTGCAGATCGCCGCCAGCGCGCGAGCGTGCTTGAGGACGCCGCCGATGTAATACAGGCACATTTCGGAGAGCCCGGCATAGCCGTCCCCGGCGAACAGCGGCTTGCCAGCCTTCCAGAGCGACTGGTGCGTGTGCATTCCACTGCCGTTGTCCCCAAAAAGCGGCTTGGGCATGAAGGTAACTGTTTTCCCGTGCCTCCAGGCCACGTTCTTGGTGATGTACTTGAACCACATCAAATCGTCTGCGGTTCTGACCAACGTGTTGTACCGGAAGTCGATCTCGGCCTGACCGGCGGTGGCCACCTCATGGTGCTGCCGTTCGACTTCGATCCCCACTTCGGCCATCACGCGGCACATCTCGGTGCGGATGTCCTGCAGGCTGTCGGTAGGAGCAACCGGGAAGTAGCCTTCCTTGTAGCGCGGTTTGTAACCTCGGTTGCCGCCCTCCTCGTCGCGCCCAGTGTTCCACTGACCCTCGACCGAATCGATGATGTAGAAGCTTTGGTTTGGGCTCGAGTCGTAGCGGACGGTGTCGAAGATAAAGAACTCGGCCTCGGGTCCGAAGTACGCCGTGTCCGCGATCCCGGTGCTCTTCAAATACTTTTCCGCTTTCTGGGCGATGTTCCTCGGATCGCGGGCGTACGCTTCCTTGGTGATTGGGTCATAGATGTTGCAGATCAATGAGAGCGTCGGCTCTTTCATGAACGGATCCATCACCGCGGTGGTGGCATCCGGAAACACCAGCATGTCTGAATTGTGAATCTCGGCCCATCCGCGAATCGAGGAGCCATCGAACCCCAGACCTTCCTCGAAAATCTCTTCCTTGATTTCCTGGATTGGGGTGGTGAAGTGCTGCCAAAGGCCAACAAAGTCCATGAACTTCAAATCCACCATCGTGGCGCCGCGTTCTTTGGCCAATGCCAGGGCTTCCTTAGGTGTCTTGACCATTTCTCTTCTTTCTCCTGATGCCCCAATGGGGGCAAAACGGCGCGAACAGTAGACTCCCTTGGGGCAAGAAGGGAAGCCCCAGTTGAATCCAAGCCACATAGGCGTCTAACATTTTGAGATCGACCGGGCGGAAGCGAGTCTGAACGGCATGACCGGAGAACTGGGTGAACGACAGCGAGAAGTGCTTCGGGCGATCATCCTGGAGTACATCTCGAAGGGTGACCCGGTGGGCAGCGCTTACCTGGTGCGGCGACCGGAGTTCGACGTTTCCTCAGCCACCTTGCGCAACGTGATGGCCGACCTGGAGGAGCTGGGTTTTCTGGAGAAGCCCCATACCTCTGCGGGGCGAGTCCCCACTGACCTCGGTTATCGCTTCTATATCGATACCCTTCTGCAGCTTGGCGAGCCGGCTCGCGAAGAACGAGAGATGATCCAGCAGGGCATCGCACGCGAGGCTCCGGTGGAAGACGCATTCCAGGAAGCCTCGAAAGTCCTGCACTTCATGACCCGCCACGCCGGCGTGGTCCAGACGCCGCGCGCGTCCGCAGTGGTCTTCCACCGAATCGAATTCGTTCGCCTGCGCGAAAACCGGGTGCTCGCGATTCTGGTCAGCCGCGATGGACACGTGCAGAACAAGCTGTTGACCCTCGATTTTTCAATGACCAATGAAGAGCTTGTCCACGCCGCGAATTACCTCAACGAGCTGCTTCGCGAGGTGCCGCTCGAGGATTTGCGCGCGAGGCTTCAGTCGGAGCTCGATCAAGAGCGAGCGCTCTACGATGCCATGTCCGCCAAGGCGCTCAAGCTTGGGTTTGCCGCTGCAGACATTCCTCGGCCAGACCGGGTGTTGATTGAAGGCGCAGGCTCTTTGCTGGAAACGCCGGAGTTCGCGGACGTGGAGAAGATGAAGGCCCTGTTTCGCGCCCTGGACGAGAAGAACAAGCTGCTCGAGCTGTTGGACCGGGTACAGCGCGCCCGCGAGATGCAAATTTATATTGGCGCGGAGAGCGAATTTTCTTCGGCGGGCGACGTTACGGTGATCGCGAGCCCGTATGGATCTGCGGATCAGATACTGGGAACCGTGGGTGTGATTGGACCGACGAGGATGAACTACCAGCGAATCATTCCGCTGGTGAAGTTCACCGCCGAGGTGCTCTCGGGGGTTTTGAGGTAGAGACGGGTCCGCCCATGCAGTCAAACTTCTTTCGGCCCAACGACCGGCCGCTGCTCAATCTCGCTCTGCTGGTCATCACTCTATTCACGACCTTCAGCGCCTATCTGCTCGGATTCGCGCGGTCCGAGCCCGTCGCGCATGCAATTCGCGAATCGCTGCTGTTCAGCATCTCGCTGATTTTGATCCTCGGCTCCCACGAGATGGGCCATTACGTTTTGGCTCGTTGGCATCGGGTGGATACTTCGCTGCCCTACTTCATCCCGTTGCCCTTGCTTGGAGTCGGGACGCTGGGAGCGGTAATCCGGATCCGGGGGCGCATTCCCAACCGCAATGCGCTGGTGGATATCGGGGCAGCGGGCCCGATCGCCGGGCTGTTGGTAGCGATTCCGGTTTTGATCGTGGGGATCATTCGAGCGAAGGTGGTCGACGAACCCTCGTTCACCTTGTTTCTCGGCGAGGGCTCCCTCTGGAACCTGGCTGAGCATCTATGGCACTACCTGGTGGGCGTCGCGCGAGACAGCGGCGAGGCCCCCGTGACTGGCGCGTCCACGTTCTCCTTTGGCGACAACCTTCTCACCTTGCTGCTTCAGCGGCTGATCTGGGGCGCCCTGCCGGTAGGCAAGACTCTGCTGGTCGGCCCGATGTTCACCGCGGGTTGGTTTGGCCTGCTCGTCACGATGCTCAATCTGATTCCGATCGGCCAGCTCGACGGCGGTCACCTCAGCTATGCGGTACTGGGGGCGGCGGCCAGCAGGCTCGGAAAAGTGATCGCACTGCTGATGTTTGGTTTGTCCTTGTTCTACAGCATCGGGTGGCTTCTATGGCTGGTGGTTGCCGGGAAACTGATCGGATTCGGCCACCCGCCTCCGCTCGAGAGCGACAGCCCTCTCTCTCCTGCGCGCAAGTGGACCGTGGCGATCAGCGTAGCGGCGCTGATTCTCTGTGTCATGCCCGTCCCAATCGCCATAATATCGGTGCCGTGAAATTCCTCTGCCCGGCATGCGATCGACTGCTCGAACTGGCGAGCTACCGAATCGAAGCAGACGCACTGGTGGTGCGGTGTGCCCGCTGCGGAGTCGAGACTTCCAGTCACCCTGAGCCACGACCCGTTCCAAGCTCCACGTTTCATCCGAGCCCGCCCCGGCTGGCCCTCGCACCTGAGAGTCCGAGCATCGAGCAGGAGTCGTTTGATGCGCCGGCTGGCTATTGCCCCAAGTGTCTCGGCCTCAAATCCGAGGCTACGGAATCATGTCCCCAATGTGGGCTGGTGTTCGCCAACGCCCAGCCAGCCGAGTTCTATCCGCGCGAGGAAGTGGCAGAGCAGTGGCGTCAGCTGCTCGCCCACTGGGGCGATTCGCAAAAACACGAACAATTTCTGAAGTCAATGACGGCACTGGGAGAGTTGGTGTCAGCCGGCCGACTTTATCGGTTGCGGCTCGCGATCGCGCCGGGCGATGTGATTGCCCAGCGAGGGAGGGATGAAGTCGTGCGCTTGGCGACGATCGGTTCTCCACTATTCAGCAAAGAGCCCGCGGAAGTGCAACGCGCAGTTCGATGGCAGCACGTCGCGCTGGGCATGTTCATCCTGCTGTGCATCACCGTGGCGGTGGTGTTGTTTCGGCAGGTTGCGCAGCGGCTCCCGTGAAAGACAGGCTGATGGTCGAGGGGCTCTTGGGCCCGGCCGGAGTGCTCTCCGAAGTGCTCCCCGGCTACGAGAGCCGACCTCAGCAACTGGCCATGGCTCAGGCGGTTGAGAAATGCTTTGCCGAGCACGGTTACCTGCTCGCCGAAGCAGGGACGGGGACCGGGAAGACGTTCGCATATCTGGTCCCGGCGGTGCTCTCGGGCCGCAAGGTGGTGATCTCCACCGCCACCAAAACGCTGCAAGAGCAGATCTTCCTCAAGGACATTCCCATCCTCAAGCAGCAGGTGGGGCTGCAGTTCGAGGCGGCTTACCTCAAGGGGCGAAACAATTACCTTTGCCTCCATCGATTCGAAGAGATGTTGCAGCAGCCGGAGTTCGCGATTCGGGAGGAAGCGAAGTACTGGCCGCGCATTCAACAGTGGGCCGCCCGCACCGAGGTAGGCGACCGCGCGGAGCTGGATCTGCCCGACAGTTTTTCTGCGTGGCGAGAGCTGTCCACCACGCCAGAGACCTGCCTGGGAACGGTATGCCCACAGTACGAGCCCTGCTTTGTGACTCGAAGCCGTCGCTGGGCGGAACAAGCAGACCTGGTGGTCGTCAACCATCACCTCTTTTTCGCCGATCTGGCCATTCGCTCGAGTCAGGGGACTCGGGGTGAAGGCGTGTTGCCACACTACGATGCGGTCGTTTTCGACGAGGCTCATGCGCTCGAGGAAGTCGCCACCGATTATTTTGGCCGGCAGATTTCAAACCGACGGATGGAGGACCTGGCGTCCGATGCGATTCGTGCCGACGGATCGGGCGAGCATAGAGTGGGAGCACTCTCCGCGGTGGCCAACCGAATCCGAGAGCAGTCCGAGGCTCTCTTTCACGCGCTACCCCACGCGCTGTCGCTTCCGTCCGGGGACGGGAGCTATCGGCTCGAAGCCAAAAACCTCGAGCCGCTCGATGGCCATTTCGACGCGTTGCTCCAGAGCCTGACCGCAGCCGGTGCTCTCGGGAGCTCGAGCGATCAGCCGGAGCTGATCGCCGTCTCTCGCCGGGCGGTGGAGCTCGCCGCGGATCTGGAATTCATTTGGAAAGCTCGCGCGATGGACCACGTTTACTGGGTTGAGCGGCGCGGGCGAGGCGTGTTTCTTCGCGCCGCGCCGATCGATATTGGCGGCGAGCTTCGGCGGCGCCTCTACCCCTCCGTGGACACGCTCGTCTTCACCTCCGCCACGCTCACCGTGTCAGGCCGTTTCGACTATTTTTCTCGGCGAATTGGCTTGTCCGAAGATCAGCCGCCCCTGAGTCCGCTGGCGAGGATCTCGGTGGATTCGCCGTTCGACTTTCGACGCCAGGCTGCGTTGTATGTTCCCGCGCGCTTGCCCGACCCGAACTCACCAGAGTTTCCGCGGGCGGTAGCCGACGAGATCGTCCGACTGGTTCAGATCACCGGCGGACGTGCCTTCGCGCTCTTTACTTCCCTGCGAAACATGGCTGCGGTCCACCAGCTGGTGAAACCGCGCGTGCCCTTCACGGTGCTACTACAAGGTGAGCGGCCCAAGAGCGCCCTTCTGGAGCTCTTTCGGCAAGGGCCCTCGGTCTTATTTGCCGCCCAAAGCTTCTGGGAGGGCGTCGACGTCCCCGGCAACGCCCTCTCGCTGGTGATCATCGATCGGTTGCCGTTCGCGTCACCCGGGGATCCATTGGTGGCCGCTCGAATCGAGCAACTGCGAAAGCAAGGCGAGGACCCGTTCTCCGCTTACCAGCTGCCGCAAGCGGCAATTGCTCTACGTCAGGGGTTTGGCCGCTTGATTCGAACTCAGCAGGATCGCGGCGTAGTAGCGATTCTCGACCACCGAATTCGCACCCGCCCCTATGGGACGGTGTTTCTCGACAGTCTGCCCCCGGTGCCCAGGTTCGGCGAGCTGTCCTCACTAGAAAACTGGTTCGTTCGCGAGGGGAACGCCGCGCGCCCGGCCTAAAGCTCCCGCGACATCAAAAGCCGAAGCTTGCCCGACTTTTTCGACACCACCGTCGCAACCGTGGTGAAGCCGGCCTTGCGGTAGAAGCTCACCGCCGCTGAATTGGCCGGGTCGACTCGAAGCGCCAGGGTCTTGCGGTGCAGGTCCTTGGCGACCTTGATCGCATGGTTGAGGAGCAATGTGCCGATGCCTTTGCGCCGAAGCTCGGTTTTCACGACGATGTTGCGCATGTAGGCCGCACCCGCCACCGGACCATCTCTTTCCACGGTGACGTAGCCAACTACGTGGTTCTGTAGCCTTGAGACCTGCACATAGGGCTGCAGCTGAGCGAGCGCTTGCAGGCTTTGCTCCGGGTTCTCCCCCCGCCCTCTCCATGGATCGGAACCCGCGCGCAGAGCGGCAACGAGCGGCATCTCCTGGGCGCTGACCGGGGAAAACTTGATCGCCCCGGCCAAGTCGTTGGGCAGAGCGGTCACGTCGAGTACCGGAGGAAGGCTTTTGTCGTGCGGTTGGTCAACCTGCTTCATCTTTCACTATCCTTCGGCAATCCTAACCGCTTCGCACCATTCCTTCCACGCCCGCGAACATTCAATTGAGCCCAAGGCTTGGAACTTGACCACCGGCTGCCTTGACAGACCATCCCCTTCAATGATGGTGCCACTCAGCCTAGGCATCATATCTTGAGTTCCAACCCTACCAGCCGCGATCCGCTGGCAAACTCACGCGAGTTTCTGTGGATTCGCACCTTTGTCGCGCCTTTCCACCCTTTGCCCTCGCCGTTCGGACCCGGCGATGACGCAGCGATAGTTCAAGGCCGCCGCGGCAGGTTCTGCGTCACCACCGACTCGGTGATCGAAGGCGTGCACTTTCTCCTCTCCCACGCTCGCCTTCAGGACGTCGGACATAAGGCATTGGCCGTAAACCTGTCCGACCTCGCCGCGATGGGAGCCCGGCCTGACTGGTTTGTCTGCTCTCTGGCTGTTCCACGAGCTTTTGGGCGCGGGGAAGTGACGCAGCTCGCGGCCGGAATGAGTGTGGTTGCACGGCAGCATCGAATTCGTTTGATCGGTGGGAATTTCAGCGCTGCGAGCGAGGTATCGGTTTCGATCACCGCGGCCGGCACTCTTGGAGCCCGCGCCCTGACGCGTGGTGGCGGTCGCGCCGGTGACTGGTTGTACGTTTCTGGCACCTTGGGTGAAGCACGCTTGGGGCTGGAGTTGCTGCGGAAGGGCAAGCGGACCGGCGCGGCGCTTCGGCAGTTGCGCCCTACTCCCCGAGTCGGCCTGGGAATCTTGGCGTCTGCTTACGCTCGAGCGGCGATCGACGTCTCGGACGGATTCGCGCAGGATCTGTCCCATCTTTGCTTCGCCTCTTCGCTTGCCGCCGAAGTGGAAGTGGATTGCTTGCCAATTGCGCCCTCGCTGGCCAGGACGCTTCCGCGCCGCAAGCAGCTCGAATTCGCTTTGGCCGGCGGCGAGGATTACGAACTCATTCTAGCGGTGCCCGCCGCTCGCAGTGTCGGCTTCGAGCGCGCATGTGCCGAAAAAGGGGAGCGCGTCACACGCGTTGGCCAATTAACCAGGGGAGCGGGGGTATACCTGCGCGAGGGTGGGAAAACGATTTCCGCTCCCCGCGGGTTCGACCATTTCAGGTAGACTGCCTGGCCGCGGTGTTTCTCACGCCGCGTGCTGCCGCCACCGCGGACTAACCACACGAGAAACGATTTGCGCCGTCCCCTTCGCGACGAATTGCCAATCTCTGTTGGTCCCCGGCGCGATTTGCTGCGGCGGGTGGTGGTCCTGGGAGACGAGCAGCACCGCACGCCCAATCTCTCGCTGCATCTCAAAATCCTGGCCGGCTACTTGCTGCTCGGCGCCGCGCTGTTTAGCGCAATGCACCTAACCGAGAACGCGCCGTGGGTGACGAAGGTCAGTGCCGCGGCCGTGATCACCCTGGTCTTGGCGGTGCTGCTGCCCTCGTTGCTTGCGCGGCTGACCCGAGTGAAAGTGCTCTCCCGCTCCGCTCTGGAAATCTCACGAGGAGACCTCTCGAAGCCGGTGGTCACCGGAAGCGGCTTCGGCCGCGACGAGATTGATGAGCTGACCACCGCGATCAGCAACATGCAGCAGAACTTGCGCGAACTGGTCCGCCATATCCAGCACACCGCTCAATCGGTTTCGGATTCGGCCAATGACCTGCAGCGTTCCGCAGAGGGAGTGAATGCATCGACCGAAGAAGTCGGTTCGTCGATGGAGAAGATCGCGAAGGGAGCGGAGACCCAGTCCAACCTGGTCAGTCAAGCGTCCCAGGTGATTACTGAGATGGCGGATTCGATTCAGCACACCGCGGTTTCGGCAGAGGACGCCGCCAGAACGGCGGGAGAAACGTCCGGCGCCGCCGAAGAAGGATCCAATGCCGCCCGACTCGCGGGCGAGCGAGTCAGAAAAGTGTTCTCCCGCATCGAAAGCGCCAGCCAGCAAGTCTTCGCTTTCGGCGAGAAGACTCTGGAGATCTCGAAAATCGTCGATGTGATCACCCTGGTGGCGCAACAGACGAACCTGTTGGCGCTCAACGCGACGATTGAAGCGGCGCGCGCGGGCGAGTACGGACGCGGATTCGCGGTAGTAGCCGACGAGGTTCGCAAGCTGGCCGAGAGCGCCGGCCGTAGCGCCGAGCAGATCAGCAAGCTGGCTCGCGACATTTCCGGGCAATCCACCGCGGTCGTCTCGGCCATGAAAGAAGGGATCAACGAGCTGGTCGAGGGCCGCGAGGACCTCACCACGATCGTTCGGTCGATGGGCTCGATCACCGACACCGCCCGAAAGGGCGCGGACAAAGTTCACCTCATTTCTGATAGCGCACGCGATCAGTTGAAGGGTTCTCAGGAGATGGTCAGCGCAATCCGGCAGATCAGCCAGGTCGCGAAGGAGAACGCCAGCTCCACCGAGGCGATTCACGAGGTGATTGTCGAGCAAACAGGCGCGGTTTCGCGGATGACCTCCGCCGCCCAGGAGCTCACCAGCTTAAGCCTCGAATTGCAGAACGTGGTCAGTCGCTTCAGGTTGGTTCCGTGACCTCTCCTACTGGAGAGGAACGAATGAGGCACGTGATCTTTCAGGTTGAAAATGAACGATACGGGCTGCCGTTGGAGGCGGTACGCGAGGTATTCTCACCTCCCACTGTTTTCAGCCGCGTACCCGCCGCGCCGCCTCCGATTCGGGGGGTGATCAACCTGCGCGGCCGGGTGGTGACGGTGGTGGATTTGAGAATGCTGCTGGGCCTTCCAGATGGAGCGACCAAAAGTGAGAAGATCATCTTGTTGGATCAGGGTCGGCGAGACCTCGGACTTCTGGTCTCCGAGGTGGAGGGCATCGAGTCGCTGGAGAAGATCAGCCCATCCCCAGGTCGCACAACGCCGGCAGTTCGGGGCGTCGCTCGCCTGCGGCGGTCGGCAATCACAATTCTGGATATTGAAGGGATCAACGGTGCGGTGACCGCGCTGTTTCCCAAGCGGATTACCGGGTAGCGGATGGTGGGAGTTCAGGGTGTGTTAGTCTGTCCTTTGATCATCACTTAATCAGGCAGGGGTCCATGCCAAAACGAGTCCTGGTCGTCGACGATGCAATTTTCATGCGGAACATGATCAAGGACATTTTTATGTCCGGAGGTCTGGAAGTCGTCGGCGAGGCCTCAAACGGACTCGAAGCAGTCGAAAAGTACAAGGAGCTCAAGCCAGACTTGACCACCATGGACATTGTGATGCCCTTCAAGAGCGGGATTGAGGCAACCCGGGAAATCATCAAGGAAAACGATAAAGCGGTGGTGGTGATGTGCTCCGCCCTCGGTCAGGAATCACTGGTGATGGAGGCGATTGAGGCCGGCGCGTCGGACTTCATCGTCAAACCGTTCCGCTCAGACGACGTCCTCGCGGTCGTGAAAAAGGTTCTCGGGGAAGAGTAGATCGGCCTGTCCCTCCGGACGGGCGAGCCTACCTCCCGCGTGGGTGCCAATGCCGATCGAGATGTCCAAGTACCTCGGAATCTACATTACCGAGGCGACCGAGCATCTGGAAGCCCTGGGCCGAGAACTGGTCGAGTTGGAGAAGAACAAGAGCGATGAGGTGGTCGACTCGATGTTTCGACACGCTCACTCGATCAAAGGAATGGCGGCGGCGATGGGATACGAGGCGACCGCGGTCGTGGCTCATCGGATCGAGGACCTGGCCCAAGTGGTGCGCGCCGATCGCTCGCAGCTCAACCCCGAGCTGGTGGATTTGCTTCTTGCTGGCACCGACGCTCTCAGCGAGCAGGTTCGGGCCGCGGCCGAGAACCGGGAGGCTCCCGAGCCACAGACAATTCTCGCTCGCCTCACCGCGAAATTCACTGCACTGACCCAGCGCTCCCCGCCGCCGACCCGGGTGATGGAGGTGGCGAAGCAAGAGGCCAAAGCCGCGGCAACCCTTCCCGCGCCAACCGCCGCCCAACCAATCCAAGCGGAAGCGCCGTCCACCGCCGCGTTGAGCTCGAATTTTCAAGGCCGCTGGAGCATCCGGCTCAGCGTCGCCCCCACTTGCCAGGTGCCGGGCGTCCGCGCCTTTCTCGTTTACAAGCGGCTCTCCAACGCCGGTCGCATTTTCGAGCTTCGCCCTCCAATCGAGAGCCTTCGGTCGGGTCGAATACCAGACGGGTTGATCTCGATGGAGTTGCAAACCGAAGCGTCCGAGAGCGAAATCCGAGCGCTGGTGAAGAACATCGCGGAAGTGGAGCTGCTTTCAGTTGAAGCGGTTCAAAGCTCCCCCGCCGCAGCGCCGGCCAAACCGGAGCCCGCACCCGACGGCGCGCGAAGCGGCGCCCAGGATCCAATGCGAACGGTTCGAATCCGGACCGAGCTGCTCGACTACCTCCTCGAGAACGCGGGAGAGCTGCTGTTGGCCGGGGCCAACATGCGGGAATGGGGCAAGGGTCTTCCCGGGCAGATCCGGGCTCAGTTCAACGAGGGAGTGGACCGGCTCCAACTTTTGGTGAAGGACCTCCACGGGAAGGTGATGAGCTCCCGGATGACACCGCTGTCGACCATCACCGACCGACTGCCTCGGGCGACGAGGGATTTGGCGCGTCGACGAGGAAAGGAAGTGGACCTGGTGGTGACCGGAGCAGACGTCGAGCTGGACCGAGCGATCATCGATTGCGTGTCCGATCCACTGCTACACCTTTTGCGAAACTGCGTTGACCACGGAATCGAGGAGCCGAAAGAACGGGAAACCGCCAAGAAAGGTCCGCGGGGACGAGTTCTCCTCGGAGTTCGCCGCACCCAGGATCGGGTGGTGATTGAGCTGGAGGACGATGGGCGGGGGATGGACGCCGAGAAACTCAAATCACTCGCCAAGGAGCGGGGACTGATCACTGCGGAAGTGGCCGCCCGAATGAGCGATAAGGAGGCCTTTCTGCTGGCTTGCCTCCCGGGAATCTCGACCGCCAAAGAAGTCAGCGAAATCTCCGGCCGGGGAGTCGGGTTGGATGCGGTGAAACGAGCGGTGGAGAACCTCGGAGGAAAATTCGAAATCGATTCGCGCCGCGGCCGCGGCACCCGATTTACCTTGGATCTGCCGCTGACGGTTTCAGTGATCAATCTGATGCTCGCCAAGGTGTCGGAGGAAGTCGTCGGGCTGCCGATCGCCAAGGTGCTCGGGGCAACGGCGGTAGACTCCGGGAAGCTCTCGAGCAGCCGGGACAGCGCCTATCTTGCGCATGAGGGTGGGCTTCTGCCGGTGTACGAGCTGGCCTCGCTGCTGCGCTGGCCCGCCGCACCCCCGGGCGGAATCCGGCCCTATATCGTCAGCGAAGGCGAATCTGGAAAAGTAGCGCTCGCAGTGGACAAGCTTTTGGGTCAAGAAGAGGTGGTGCTTAAAGTCCTCCCATCCCCATTGCATCTGATTCCCGGGTTGTCTGGGGTTTCAATCCTGGGAAGCGGAAAGCCCATTTTCATCCTCGATGTCGCGAGGCTTCTGGAATATGGACCTGCAGGTTCCTAGCGCACAGCAGCTCGATGCTCTTCGAGAAGTGGCCAACATCGGTGGCGGCCACGCTGCCACCGCCTTTTCAAAGTTGGTGGGAGGCCGGACGGTCAAAATCGAAGTTCCTCGGGTGAGCTTCGAGGTTTCGGAGCTCGCGGAGCTGGTGGATGGCGACTCCCAGCTGGTTGCCATCTCGTTTCAGATTCTGGAAGAGCTATCCGGCCGAATGCTTCTTCTGCTCACCGAGCCGGATGCGCATGCCCTTTGCCAGTTATTGCTCAACGACGCACACTCCGGTGAGCTCAACGAGGCGGAACGGAGCGCGCTCTGCGAAGCTGGCAACATCGTTGCGTCCGCCTGCTTGGCTGCGGTGGGCACGCTGACCGGGCTGAAGATCCTTCCCTCTGCTCCTTCGCTTTGCTACGGCCATGAAACCGAAGTCCTGCACGGGGCGGCGCCGGAGCTGGCGGACAGCTCGAGTCCGATGGTGGTGATGCAGATTCACTTCTTTACCGCGAAGAGTCCCTACGTCCGCGGGCAGCTGATTCTAATGCCGGAACGCCGAAGCCTCGCTACGCTGCTGAGCAAATTGGGGCTCTAGAGAGGCATGGACGAGGACGAGCTTCGGCGTTTGCTCGGACAGGTGAGGTCGAAGAAAGTTCCAGTGAGCGCCGCGCTCGAGCGCTTGAAGGACCTTCCTTTTGCCGAGCTTGGCTACGCGACGCTGGACACCCACCGGCATCTTCGGCTCGGTTTTCCGGAGGTCATTTTCGGAGAGCGCAAGACGATGGATCAGCTGGTCGGTCTGATCGAAGCGTTGCAGCGGCGAAAGCAACCGGTCCTCGTCACGCGCCTCAGCCCGGAGAAGGGAGAAGCCTTGTCGCGGCAGTATCCCCGCGGGCGCTACTATCCGGAGGCGCGAATCTTCGAAATCCGATCTGGCCGCGCGCGAGCGGGCAAGGTCGCCGTCGTGACCGCCGGGACTTCAGATGTACCGGTTGCTGAAGAGGCCGCGGTGACCGCCGAGGCGCTGGGTGCCACCGTCGCGCGCATTTACGACGTTGGAGTCGCCGGAATCCATCGGCTGTTGCGGCGTAGGATTGAAATCCAGAGCGCGCAAGTGGCGGTGGTGGTGGCTGGGATGGAAGGCGCGCTCGCGTCCGCGGTGGGAGGACTGGTAGGGATCCCGGTGGTTGCGGTTCCGACCTCGGTAGGCTACGGGGCCAACTTCAGAGGCTTGTCGGCACTATTGGCGATGTTGAATTCGTGCGCTCCCAACGTGGCAGTGACCAATATCGATAACGGCTTTGGGGCCGGTTACTACGCGGCGTTGGTTTCTCGCATGACCCAGCGAACGCGCCGATGAAGAAAATTCTCTATCTGGAGCCGGTGGGCGGCGTGGCGGGCGATATGTTCCTCGCCGCCGCGATCGATCTCGGCGTTCCCGAGGCGGACCTGCGTGCCGGGCTGGATACCCTCAGGCTACCAGGGTGGCGGTTGTCCACCTCCCGCGCCGCACGCCATTCGATTACCGGTACCCACCTCGATGTGCAGCTGATCGCCGATTCGCCAGCGGGCGAGCGCAGCCTGGTTGAAATCCGAGAAATCATCCGATCGGCGAACGGACTTTCGGCTCGAGTGCGGGAGCGGGCCCTCGAGATTTTCGATCTGATCGGCCAAGCTGAAGCGAAGATCCACGAAGTCCCGATCGAAAAGATCCACTTTCACGAAGTGGGAGCGGTCGACTCGATCGTGGACATCTGCGGCGCCTCGTTAGCGCTGGAGCTTCTCGGAGAGCCCGAAGTCTACGCCTCTGCCCCGCCCTTGGGCAGCGGCTCGGTTGAAACGGCCCACGGAAACATGCCGGTGCCCACGCCAGCAACATTGGAATTGCTCAAGGATCGGCCGGTCCGTTTCGAGGGAATCGGCGAGCTGACCACGCCCACGGGCGCCGCGTTGGTGAGGGCGTTTTGCAAAGTAGAACCTCCGCCTGAGTTCATTTTGGAGAAGGTCGGCTATGGCGTCGGCACCCAGCAACTGCGGGACCGGCCGAACGTGTTGCGGGCGTCGCTTGGGCGATTGGTCGGCGAAGAGGCCGACTCCACCTGGGTGGTCGAGGCCAACCTGGATGATTGCAATCCGCAGCTGTTGGGAAGCCTACTGGAAACGATGCTCGAGCTTGGCGCGATGGATGCCTTCGTACTTCCTGCCACGATGAAGAAGAGTCGACCGGGCCATTTGGTTGGAGTGGTGGTTTCTGGCTCGCGCCGGCAAGCGGTATGCGATGCGTTGTTGCGCGAGTCGACCACCCTGGGAGTTCGCTATTACCGGGTGGAGCGGATGGTGCTCGAGCGCTCTGTTGAGGAGGTTTCAACCCGGTTCGGTCCGGTTCGGATCAAGCTCGGACATCGCGGCGGCACGGTGCTCAACGCCCAACCCGAGTTCGAAGATTGCAGGCGCATTGCTCAGAAGGAGAAAGTGCCTATCAAACAGGTGTGGGCAGAAGCACTGGCGAGCTACCATCAGACCACGGAGGCAAGGGAGCATGACCGACAAGCACTGGGATCAGCAGATTCTCGGCTTTTTGAAAAAAACCGGTGAGCAGATTCGCGGAGAGACGGAGAAGATACTCACCGAAATCCGGGATCCGCAGAACCAACAGAGGATGAGGGAGAGCCTCAACGAGTTTAGTAGCTGGGCGAAGCAGACCGCAGAGGAAGCCACGTCGCTTATGGAATCCGCGCTCAAGAAAGCGGAAGCAGCAATCAACCAGGCAGCGGAAAAAGTGAAGCAGTCTTCCGCGGCGATAAGCTCGCCACAACGCGCAGCACGTCGTACCCCCTCCCACAAGCGAACCCCCAAGCGCCGCGCAGGCAGCACCCGCCGGTCCAAGCGCCCTGGGCGCACCTAATCCACAGTCAATCCGGACCACGCGTTGGTCGTCCATACAGGCCGTGAGATAGTTAGGGGCGGTGAGCATTGAGGACAACAAACCGGACGCCGGTGATCCTTCGCTCGGCCTAGACGCGGAGACCTCATCCTCCCCAGCGGTCAGCGCAGAGGCTTCTGAAGGAGTAGAGATTCTCATTCCGGAGGGCGAGTCGAAAGTCCCGGAAATCGAAGCGCTGAAGGAGAAAGTCGGCGCCGGCGAAGAGAAGGTGAAAGAGCTTAGCGAGAAGCTCAAGGAATCTCATGAGCGGCTGCTTCGCGCCGCCGCCGACCTGGAGAATTTCCGCAAGCGGTGGGTGAAGGAAAAAGAAGAGATCCAGCGATACGGAATCGAAAAGCTGCTCAAGGATTTTCTGCCGATTCAGGACAATCTGGAGCGTGCTTTGGATCACGCAAAGAACGGCGACGACTTCGACAGCTTGCGACAGGGCATCGGGATGACACGTAAGCTCTTTGAGGACAGCTTGGCGCGCCACGGAGTGCGAAGCTTCATCTCGGTTGGGCGACCCTTCGACCCAAGGCTTCATGAAGCGCTGCAACAGGTGCCCAGTCGCGAACAGGCGCCGAACCATGTCGTTTCGGAAGTGGTCAAGGGCTATCTGCTGCATGACCGATTGGCCCGACCCGCGCTGGTGATCGTGTCCAAGGGCGTCACCGAGGCGAGCGACGAAAGCGAGCCGCCGGACGCAACCCCCGTCGAAGCAGAGCAAGCCCAAAAGGGCGTTCGCACCACTCACCAAAAAACCGAGCCGAGCTAGGAACGGAGAATGGCAAAGGTAATCGGGATAGACTTAGGAACCACCAACTCCTGCGTTGCAGTGATGGAGGGTGGCGAGCCGGTGGTAATTCCCAACAGCGAGGGGAGCCGGACCACGCCTTCGATGGTGGGATTCGTCGAAAATGGCGAGCGGCTGGTGGGGCAAATCGCCAAGCGCCAAGCGGTGACCAACTCGGAAAATACCGTCTATGCGGTGAAGCGCCTGATTGGCAGAAAGTTCGCCTCGGAGGAAGTGAAACGCGCCGAGGCGCTGAGCGCTTTCAAAATCAAGCCCGCGACGAATGGCGACGCGTGGGTCGAGATCAGGGGCAAGGCCCAAAGCCCTCCGGAAGTCTCGGCGATGATTTTGATGAAGATGAAGCAGACCGCTGAGGACTACCTGGGAGAGCCGGTTTCCGACGCGGTGATCACCGTCCCGGCCTACTTCAGCGATACCCAACGCCAGGCGACCAAGGATGCGGGCCGGATCGCCGGGCTCAACGTGCTTCGGATCATCAACGAGCCGACTGCGGCAGCGTTGGCCTATGGTCTCGAAAAGCAGAAACAGGGAACCGCGGAGAAGGTTGCCGTATACGATCTCGGCGGTGGTACCTTCGACATCTCGATCCTCGAGCTCAATTCCGGAGTGTTCGAGGTCAAATCCACCAATGGCGACACCTTCCTCGGCGGAGAGGACTTCGACCAGCGGCTCGTCGAGTACCTCGCCAATCGGTTCCACGACACGAACCATCTGGATCTTCGAAAGGACCGCAGCGCCCTCCAACGGCTCAAGGAAGCGGCAGAGCGCGCCAAGCACGAGCTGTCCTCCGCGACCGAGACGGAAATCAACCTTCCTTTCATCACCGCGGACGCGACCGGACCGAAGCATCTGACGGAAACGTTGACCCGCTCAAAGCTGGAGGAATTGGTAGCGGACCTGGTCGAGCGAACGATCGAGCCGTGCCGCGTCGCGATGCAGGACGCGGGCGTGACCGCTGAGCAAATCAACCAGGTCCTGTTGGTCGGCGGAATGACTCGAATGCCCTGCGTCCAGAACAAGGTAAAGGAATTCTTCAAGAAGGAGCCACACAAGGGTATCAACCCCGACGAGGTGGTCGCGGTGGGAGCGGCGATTCAAGGCGGCGTCCTGAAGGGCGAGGTGAAGAACGTCCTGTTGCTCGACGTCACGCCGCTTTCACTCGGTGTTGAGACCGCCGGAGGGGTGTTCACGAAGATCATCGAGAAGAACACCACCATCCCGTGCAAGAAGGCGCAAGTCTTCTCGACTGCGGTGGACAACCAGCCGCTGGTGAGCATTCACGTGCTCCAGGGCGAGCGGGAAATGGCCGCGGACAGCAAAACGCTCGCCCGGTTCGAGTTGGTGGGAATCCCGCCCGCTCCTCGCGGAGTGCCGCAGATCGAGGTGTCCTTCGACATCGATTCGAACGGCATCGTCCACGTGTCGGCTACCGACCTGGGCACCGGCAAACAGCAGCAGGTCCGCGTGGTGAGCAACTCTGGCCTGTCCGAAAAGGAAATTCAAAAGATGGTCGCCGATGCTCAGACCCATCTGTCGGACGACAAGAAGAAAAAGTCGATGGCGGAACTGATCAACAGTGCGGATGGGCTCATCTATACGACCGAGAAATCGCTGGAGGAGTACGCTCAGCTTCTGACCGAGAAGGATCGCGAAGAAATCCGGCAGGACCTGGATGGCCTCAAATCGGTACTTGGCAGCGCTGATCCTCAAAAACTCAAGGAAGCGATTCAGCGCCTCGAAGGGTCGGCGTACCGCATTGCCGACAAGATTTACCTGGAAAGTCAAAAGACCGGCTAACCCAAACGCGTCGCTGGCGCTGTATTTCTTCAGTGGTAGTGTAATGCGGGCACATGAGGTTTGGCTGAACCGCTCTCAAGTGCGCCTGAACTCCGAAGGTGCAATGAGACTGGGTCGGAACGACCATGGCAATCGCGGAGAAGAGCTCGCGCGCAGCACAGCTGTCGATGATCCGGTCATTCTGCGCCGCGAGGGGCTCGGCAATAATGTTCGACGAACAGAACGCCGCTTTGATGGACGTGTACTCCGCGAAGACGCTTCCCCTCGATCCACAGAATCTGGTCCAAGTCGAAGAGCAGATCGACAAAGAAACGGGCCAACCTTACCTGCGCCTGTTTTACGGTGACTCCCGACAGCTGGCGCTCGCCGGAGTGGGGATTGCATTCGCTCCGGATTTTCGGAACACGGGCCCCCTTTCCGAGCTACCGCAAGCGGTTTGCTTTCGCGACTTCCATACGCTCCTGGACCGATTCAAGCACCAGCTGTACGGGCACCGCGAACAGCCGCCGAGTCGCGATGCGATCCGGCTTCTGATGATGTGCATCGCCATTCTGGACGGCGCGCGCGAGCAGGGATTTGACGTTGGACGGGAAGAGAGGGAGCTCGAGCCCCAGCTTTCTGAACTTGAGAAACGCCGCTGAGATCGAGTTCTTGACCCCCTCTGCGGTCCCCACATAGAAGACCCCACTCACTGGAGGTCTGATCTATGCGCGGCTACTCGGTAGCGCTGATTTTGACGCTGGGTTCTTTACCCCTCGGTTGTGAAAAAAGAAGCGAGCCCGGACCATCCGCCGGCGCGAGCGGCGGTACTCCAACGCCTCCGCCAGGAACCAGCGCATCCAGCCCCACGCCGGCCGACACCAAGGTCCCGGGCAGCCCTTCGGGCGGAGCCGCCGTTTCTGACAGCGACGTGATTCTGCTCGGTGAAGTCGGCTCTCTCACCGGATCCGAGGCGACGTTCGGTATTTCCACCCGCGACGGCATTGAGCTGGCGCTCAAGGAAGCGAACCAAGCGGGCGGGGTGAAGGGAAAAAAAGTCGCGGTGCGCGTCTACGACGATCAAGGCAAGCCTGAAGAAGCGGCGAACGCGGTGACCCGGCTGATCAGCCAAGACCGGGTCAAGCTGATCTTGGGCGAAGTGGCTTCCAGCAATTCACTGGCGATGGCGCCAAAGTGCCAGAGCGGGCAAGTCCCGATGATCACCCCCTCCTCCACCAATCCGAAGGTGACCGCAGTGGGGGACTACATCTTTCGGGTGTGCTTCATCGACCCTTTCCAGGGTTTCGTGATGGCAAAATTCGCAAAGGAAAATCTAAAGTTCACCCGCGCCGCGGTGCTCAAGGACCTCAAGAGCGCTTATTCGCTCGGCCTGACCGAGGTATTCACCCGGAAGTTCACGGAGATGGGCGGAAAGATCGTAGCGACCGAAGCTTACTCCAAGGGGGACAGCGACTTTCGCGCTCAGCTGACTGCGATCAAGGGTCACAAGCCCGATGCGATTTACGTCCCTGGCTACTACACCGACGTAGGAATCGTCGCTCGGCAGGCGCGAGAGATTGGGATCAAGGCTCCCTTGCTTGGCGGAGATGGGTGGGACTCCGAGAAGCTGTGGGAGCTCGGTGGAAGCGCGATTGTGGGCAGCTACTTCTCGAATCACTACTCGCCAGACGATCCCTCGCCTCGCGTGCAGAGCTTCCTCACCAAGTACAAGGCCGCTTACGGCGGCATTCCCGACTCGTTGGCGGCGCTCGGTTATGATGCGGCAAACGTCGCCATTCATGCGATGCAACAGGCGCCCGATTTGTCGGGACCTTCGATTCGCGCCGCGATCGCACAAACAAAAGACTTTCCAGGCGTCGCCGGGACAATCACCCTGGATGAGAACCGGAATCCAGTGAAGCCGGCCGTGGTGCTCCAGGTGGGCAGCGGAAAGAACAAGTACATCGCTACCATCTCGCCGTAATGGCAGATTTCATCCAGCACTTCATCAACGGAATCGCCGCCGGGACAATCTATGCGTTGGTCGCTCTGGGGTACACGATGGTGTACGGAGTGCTCAAGCTGATCAACTTCGCGCACGGCGATGTGATGATGGTCGGCGCGTACGTGGGCTACGGGACCGCGCTGCGGATGGGTCCAGCAGGTCGCGGTTCATTTTTGGGCGCGACGTTGGTTTTTCTTCTTTCGATGGCCTCCTGCGCGGCTTTGGGATTCGCGATCGAGCGGCTCGCCTACCGTCCGCTGCGGGAGAAACCGCGGCTGACTGCGCTGATCACCGCGATCGGAATCTCGTTCACGCTTGAGTACGGCTTTCAGCTCAACTTTTTGTTCCTGCCGGGGGCGGCTCCAAGGGCCTTTCCCGAGATCATCATTCCGACCGAGTGGTTGGTGATCGGCGACCGCGACGTGGTTCTCTGGAATTGGCAAGTCCTTTCATTGGCGATCGCGGTGGCACTGATGGTGCTGCTTCAGTACCTGGTTTTTCGAACGCGCTTCGGAAGGGCAATGCGGGCCGTCTCCTTTGATCATCGGATCGCAGCCCTGATGGGCATTCCCACCGACCGGATCATTGCGATTACCTTCATGCTGGGATCGGCCCTGGCCGCGGGAGCAGGCATCCTCTATGCGATCAAGGACACCGTGGTCCAACCGCTGATGGGTTTGTATGTCGGTCTCAAAGCCTTCGTGGCAGCGGTCATTGGGGGAATCGGCCACGTGCCGGGCGCAATGGTGGGGGGCCTGCTTCTGGGTCTGGTGGAGGAGTTCGTCGTCGGCTACACCAGCTCCAGTTGGCGCGACGCCGTAGCGTTTGGATTTTTGATCCTGATCCTGCTGCTGAGGCCCGAGGGACTGTTTGGGCGAGTGACAGCGGAGAAGGTTTGATGCGCTCAGGGGAACCGCCGGCAACGCGAGGCCCGCGGCTGCCTTACCGAGTCCGGGGCATTTTTCCTCTGCTCCTCGCGATTCCAGTCATCGGCCTGGCGCAATGGCTGGTCGGGGACATGCCCTTCATTGTTTACATCTCCTCGATTGTTGGCGTGAACGTGATTCTCGCGGTCTCGCTCAACATCGTGAACGGGATGACCGGCCAATTCTCGATCGGCCACGCAGGATTCATGGCGGTGGGCGCGTATACCGCGGGAAAGTTCTCGCTGGAAAGCAAGGATCTGGTGATTTCGCATTTGCCCACCACGATGTCGGATCAAGTTCTCTTGGTGGTGGCGCTGCTGATCGGCGGCTCGGCGGCGGCGATCTGCGGATTCATCGTCGGGCTGCCCTCGCTTCGGCTGCGTGGTGACTATCTTGCGATCGTCACCCTGGGTTTTGGCGAAATCATCCGGGTAATTCTGCAAAACACGGAGGCGTTTGGCCGCTCGCTTGGATTGGCCGGCATCCCCCAATGGTCGTCGATGTTCATGGTCTGGCTGTGGGCCTTCATCACCGTTCTGGCCGCCAGGCGGATTGCCGGCTCTTCCCATGGGCGCTCGCTGTGGGCAATCCGAGAGGACGAGGTTGCGGCGGAGGCGATGGGCGTAAACACAACCGCCTACAAGGTTCGGGCGTTCGTGATTTCGGCTTTTTTTGCCGGCATCGCGGGCGGCCTGTTCGCCCACTTCGTGCCGATCATCAATCCCGGCTCCTTCACGTTCGTGAAGTCGATCGAGGTGGTGGTGATGGTGGTCGCCGGAGGGCTCGGCTCAACCACCGGGGCAATCATTGCGTCCGTGTTGCTGACCCTCTTGCCGGAAGGGCTGCGCTCTGCTTTCACGGCGATCAGCGGCAATGCCGAAATCGCACAACGGGTGGACCAAATCCGGATGCCGATCTACGGACTGCTGCTCGTCATCCTGATGCTGGTTAGGCCTCAAGGACTGTTCGGGACCCGCGAGTTGTGGGATGTGCTGCCACGCTGGTTTCCCCGCCACCGGAGAGGACCGGCATGAACGAACCGCTGCTGCGAGTCGAACATGCGACTATTCGCTTCGGCGGGCTTAAAGCGCTCTCGGATTTCAACCTGGAAATACGACGGGGAGATCTCAAAGGGCTGATCGGACCCAACGGAGCGGGCAAGACCACCGCCTTCAACATCCTGACCGGCGTGTACCGCCCGACCTCCGGCAACATTTTTGTTTTGGGCCAGTGGGTGAACGGGGCCAAGCCCCATCAAATCAATCGATTGGGGCTGGCGCGCACCTTCCAAAATATCAGACTCTTTCGAGCGCTTACAGCAATCGACAACGTCCGGGTGGCCTGTCTCACCGAGGCCGCGCCCCTGGTGTCGGCCGAGCGGCTCGATGCAATTCGCCGCAAAGGTGGAGTGCTCGGCAGGTTCGCGACTCTGCTGGACTCGGCCAACGATTACTACGACTGGTGGAGGGCATTGGTGCTGACCCCAGGCTTCCAAAGGGAAGAAGAGCGCCTGACCCGCCGGGCGGAGGAGCTGCTCGAGGTGATGGGGCTTTCTCACCGTCGCAACGAGGAGGCTCGCAATCTGCCTTATGGCGAGCAGCGGCGTCTTGAGATCGCCCGCGCGCTGGGGACGAGGCCCAAGGTATTGCTCCTCGATGAGCCCGCGGCCGGAATGAACGCTCGGGAGAAATCGGAGTTGATGGTGCTGATTCGGCAACTGCGGGATCAGTTTTCACTTGGCATCCTGGTGATCGAGCACGACGTCCGTCTGATCATGGGCATCTGCGAAGAAATCACGGTTCTCGACTACGGCGAGACGATCGCTTGCGGGCCACCGGAAAAAGTTCGTAGCGATCGCCGAGTGATTGAAGCCTACCTGGGCGATTCGTACCTGGACTCCCAGCCGGATGCGGCACAGGGCGGTCGCAAATGAGAAGCGCCTCACCAACGCGCGGCGCTCTCGATGGCGGCTCGGTGGCTCCGAAGGTTCTCGGTTCGCGCGAGGAACGCAAAGCATTGCTACAGGTGGACGCTCTGCATGTTTCCTACGGAGCGATCCAGGCGCTGCGGGGCATCACGCTTGGAGTCGGAAAGGGCGAGGTGGTCGCCCTAATCGGGGCCAATGGAGCTGGCAAGACCAGCACGCTTCGCGCGGTGAGCGGAATGCTGAAGCCCCTTGCTGGCAAGGTGCACCTGGCGGGCGCCGACATCACCGGGGTCAAGTCCAATCAGTTGGTCTCCAGGGGGATCGCTCACGCGCCCGAAGGACGAGGGATTTTTCTGAACTTGACGGTCGAGGAGAACCTGGAGCTAGGAGCCTACCTTCGAAGGGACGCGCCGGAGATCTCCGAGGATATGGAGTATTGCTTCAAGTTGTTTCCACTACTCCGGGAGCGGCAAAAGCGAACCGCAGCGACGCTCTCAGGCGGGGAGCAGCAGATGCTCGCGATTTCTCGCGCCTTGATGAGCCGTCCCCAGCTGCTGTTGCTCGATGAACCATCGCTCGGGCTGGCTCCGCAGGTAGTAGAAACGATCTTCCGGATTTTGCGGGAAGTGAACCAGCGAGGGGTTTCCATCCTGCTGGTGGAGCAGAACGCACACTTGGCGCTCTCCTTGGCGCACTACGGCTACGTCCTGGAAACTGGGGAGGTAGTAATGGCCGGACCCGGCCGCGCCCTGCTGGCCAGTCCCGAGGTCCGTAAAGCCTACCTGGGCGAATAGGCACCCCAAGCAGCAAGCGGGCTCTCCGAGTTGACAGTTCAGCACCCACTCTTAACTTGCTCCCAGGTGCGGCAGCACCTTGATTGAAAGGAGGCCTCCGATGGCGTTCGCAGCATGGCCTTTTTTGGATGAACGCTGGCGATACAACGACGATCTCTTGCGGGGGTTGTCGAACTATTTCGGGGCGCGGCCGACTGCGCGCAGCGCTGGAGTATTTCCGCCCCTCAACTTCTACGACGATGGCACAACCCTGATGGTTCGCGCGGAAATCCCCGGCGCGAACCGCAAGACCTTGGAAGTTACCAGCCAGGCAGACCAGCTCACGATTCGCGGGGAACGGAGGATCACCACCCCAGGGGCCAACGCTAACTATCACCGGCGAGAGCGTGAGGAGGGGCAGTTCCGCCGCGTAGTGACTCTGCCTTACCCGGTGGACGCCGAAAAAATCCGCGCCACCTATCAAAATGGCGTCTTGGAAGTCCTGTTGCCCCGAGCTGCGGAGTCTCTGCCCCGGCAAATCCCGATCCAATAAGGAATGACAAGGAGCCCGTGATGGAAACCCAACCCCAGAAAGGCCAAGAGGAATTACCCGTTCGCGAAAAACAACCGGTTACTCGCGAACCCGGAACCCACGAGGGTCCATATTTCGAGCCCTCCGTGGACATCTACGAGACGGAAGATGCGATTACCGTGCAGGCGGATCTGCCGGGTGTATACCCGGATGACATCCAGACCGACCTCAAGGAAAACCTGCTCACCATCAGCGCGCGGGTGAAACCGGTGGATTCTCGTTGGAAGCCCCTTCATCAGGAGTATGAGATCGGCAACTACATGCGTCAGTTCCGGCTTGGACAGCAGATTGACCAATCCAAAATCACTGCTCAGTACAAAGACGGCGTGCTGACGCTCACCCTGCCTAAGGCGGCATCCGCCAAACCGCGGCGGATCAAGATTCAGACCAGCTGACGAGTCATGCCGCGGGCGTCGTCCCGCTCGCGTTGTCGCCCTTTTCGTGCTGGTCCCAGCGAGCTTGGTAGTCAGCCCCGAGATCCTCGAATTTTGGGTAGATGTCTTTCTTGGTGACGATTTCGCGGCAGTAAAGGCATTGGTGCTTTCCGCCGTCGACCGGAACGACCCAACTGACGTGGTGAGTGCAAGCGAGCATCGGCATAGAACAAAACTTTTATCTCATTGGTCGTTTGGGAATCTAGACTCGTGGAGGGCGGTGTAGCGCGCACCTTTGGGGGATAGATCGCTGCGAAAGAGCACGATCCGGTCTATTTGCGCACGGCCAAAGTCCAGGTCCCGGCCATACTCTACGCAGCGAAGCAACTTGGCATCGCCGCTTGGATTACGAGCTCTTGCGAGTGTGAGATGGGGGTTAAACGCACGCCGCTCCGGCTGATAGCCGAGAGGGACGAGCTCGTCCTCCAGACGGTGCTGCGATTGCGCCAACAACTCCACCTCTCCGTGCAATCCCACCCAAAGAACCCGCGGCCGACGCGACGAGCCGAAGCTTCCGAGTCCCCTGGCTTGCAAGGAAAGAGGGTGACGCGTCGCAGCCACCTTTTCGATTGCGGCCCGAATCGCGGGTACCTTGTCCTCCGGCAGGTGGCCCAGAAACGCCAGCGTCACATGCATCGACTCAACCCGAACCCACTTGGCGTCCGGAGCCATTCGTTGCAAGGAGTTGAGCTCAACCGCAATCCGACCGCGAACTTCCTCCCCAAGCTCGACCGCAATAAACAATCGCATCCACAGGCCGTAAGCGCGAAGGGTCAATAAGCTTTGGCAAAAACGACTCGACCCGGCGATTCGTTTTCGCAGACGACGCAACGCCCCTTCTCCTGTGGAAGGCTGAACGGGCGGCAGCGCACGGTGAGCGAGAGCTCCTCCTTGATTCTCGCTTCGCAGGCCGGGCTCTCGCACCAGTGGGCAAGAAGAAAACCATCATCCGCTTTCAGCTTCAGCTCCGCGTAGGAATTCACTTCGAACGTGTGGTCGTCGCGAAACTTCTTCGCCTTCTGGAAAAGATCGGCCTGCATCAATTCCAACAGCTTGTGGACGTTCGACACCGCTTCGGAGAGCGGGACGATCTGTTTTTGCCGATTGTCCCGCCGCACCATCACGCATTGCGAACCAGCGAGGTCCTTAGGGCCAAGCTCGATCCGAATGCACACCCCGATCAACTCGTATTCGTAATATTTGAAGCCTGGCCCCTTGGTCTCGTCGTTGTCCACCCGGACTTGAAGACCGCTACGGTTGAGATCCGCGGCCAATGCCTCAGCCCGCGCCAACACTTGCGAACGCTCCTCGAGTGTCTTGCCAATCACGATAATCACCACGTGTCGGGCCGCCAAACGAGGAGGGACCACCAAGCCGCTGTCGTCGGAGTGCGTGAGCACCAAGCCCCCCACCAACCGAGTGGAAGCCCCCCAAGAGGTCTGCCAGACGAAGTTTTGCCTTCCATCCCGGCCCTGGAAAGTGGTGTTGAAGGCCTTGGCGAAATTCTGCCCGAGGTTATGCGAAGTGCCTGCCTGAAGCGCCTTCTTGTCCTGCATCATTGCTTCAATGCTGTAGGTGCGAACCGCTCCGGCGAATTTCTCCGATTCGGATTTGCGCCCAGCCAGGACCGGCATCGCCATGTAGTCTTCGGCGAAGGTTCGATAGACTTCGAGCATCCGAAGCGTCTCGCCCTCCGCCTCCTCCTCGGTTTCGTGGCAGGTGTGGCCCTCCTGCCAAAGGAATTCGCTCGTTCGTAAGAACAATCGGGTGCGCATTTCCCAGCGCATCACGTTGCACCATTGATTGATCAGCAGGGGCAAGTCCCGGTAACTCTGAATCCAACGGGCGAACATCGAGTTGATGATTGTCTCCGAGGTCGGCCGAATCACGTACGGCTCCTCGAGCTTCTTTCCACCCGCGTGGGTCACCACTGCCAATTGGGGAGCGAAGCCTTCCACATGCTCCGCTTCCTTGCGTAGAAAGCTCTCGGGGATCAGCAAAGGGAAATAGGCATTCTGGTGTCCAGTGTCCTTGAACATCTTGTCCAGAATCCGCTGCATGTTCTCCCAAATCGCATAGCCGTTGGGCCGGATCACCATGCAGCCCTTGACGTCGGAATAGTCCGCGAGCTTCGCTTTGAGAATCACGTCGACGTACCATTCCGAAAATCCCTGATCGCGCCGCGCGAGCTTCTCTGCCATCCGTCGTTTCCTCTGATTGGAAAAGGAGAGGTGACGTACGACGGCGGAAGCTGGAAAGCAATCCCGGCTCGCCCGGCAAAACCCTATCCAGGTGGTATGGATTGAGATAGCAGTCTTGGGCATGGAGGATCTCTCCATTCTGGGACTGACCGTGGCCGCTGCGCTCACCGCCACCGCCCTGATCCTTGTCCCGGGCGTCGCGTTGGCGTGGGGGCTTGCTCGCTCACGCGCCAGCCATTTGCGGGACCTGCTGGAGACCGCGATCTCGCTACCACTCGTGCTTCCCCCCACCGCCGTTGGCGTGCTGCTCTTGGCGCTTCTTTCCCCCCAGGGCCTCCTCGGCAGCGTTCTGAATCGCCTTGGCATCCAGCTGGTTTTCACCTGGAAGGCGGTGGTGATCGCTGCCGCGACGATGTCTTTTCCATTTTTAGTGCGCTCGGCGCGAACCGCGTTCGAAGAGGTGAACCCGCGCCTGCTGGACGTTGCCCGGACGCTAGGAAAAACCCGGCTGCAGGTCTTTTGGGGGGTTGCGCTCCCGTTGGCCTGGCGAGGTGTCCTCGCGGGCACACTGCTGGCCTTTTCGAGGGCACTGGGCGAGTTTGGGGCCACGATTCTGATCGCCGGGAACATTCCCGGCCACACCCAGACGCTTTCCCTGGCAATCTTTCACCGCTATCAACTCGGCAAGGACCCGGCAGCGCTGCGGTTGGTCGCAATATCGACTGCGCTTGCCTTCGTAGCGATCTGGATTACCGAGGGGGTCTCGCGCCAGCGCGCCAAGCGGTTATTGACATGATCTCCGTCCACGCCGAGCTCCCGCTGCAGTCGTTTGTGCTGCAGCTCGAGTTGCAGATGGAGGGAAGCACGATTGCCCTGTTGGGCCATTCGGGCGCCGGCAAAACCTCGCTGCTGGAACTGATTGCCGGACTCCGGCGAACCGCAAAGGGGCGGATTTGCCTCGATGGAGACGTTCTTCAGGACACCGAGACGGGGCGATTCCTGGCTCCGGAGCGCCGGCGGATTGGCTACGTTCCGCAGGAAGGGCTGCTGTTTCCCCACCTCGACGTGGAACAGAATCTGCGCTTCGGCGCCGCCTCCGGCGATGGAGCCAAGCAACGTCTCGAGGAGATCACGCAGATTTTGGCGATTGGGGCACTGTTACGCCGGTATCCAGCAAGCCTCTCCGGAGGAGAAAAGCAGCGGGTCGCCCTGGGCCGAGCGCTCGCCACTTCGCCGCGCTTGCTCCTGCTCGATGAGCCACTCGCCGCGATGGACCACGAGCTCAAAGAGCGCGTCTTGCCTTACCTGCTGCGAGTACGAGAGGCCTGGAATATTCCAATGGTCTACGTCACCCATCATCTCGAGGAGGCCAAAGCGCTGGCTGACGAGGTGGTCCTGATCGAACACGGACGCGTGATCCAGCACGGAGGCGCGGCCCAAGTGCTAGGTCCGGCAATTCGCTCACTATTGGATTCAGGCGGCTCGTTGGAGAATCTGCTCGACGGCAGGTTGGAGGGTTCCGCTCTCAGGGTGGGCAGCGGGATGAAGGTGTGGGTTCCCGCTTCGCAGTCGGCTGGGGAGCGGGCTGTGTTCACCGTACGTCCCGAGGACGTCCTGGTGTCGCTTCGCGCGCCGGAGGATCTCTCCGCGCGCAACGCATTGCCCGGTGAGGTGGTAGCGATTCACGAAATCGGGCCCGATGTGGTCTTGCGAATCGACGTCGATGGCTTTGAGTGGTTGAGCAAGCTCACTCGAGTCGCTGCTCAACAGCTGGGCGTCACACCCGGCGTCCGGGTTTTTGTGGTTGTCAAGACGCATTCGTTTCGACGACTGAGCTAATTTTGATTCGGACGACATTCGCTGCCGTTCGTTCTACTATTTGGCCGCCGCGATGCCGCCCCCGATCCTGTTGGTCGACGACAACCAGGAATTGCTCAGGCTGCTGGTTCAGTTGTTCGAAAACGCGGGTTATCCGGTCGTCTCCGCGCAGAGGGGAAAGCAAGCGGAAGAACTCGCTCGGGCTCAGCCGCCTGGGTTGGCGGTTCTGGACATCCTCCTGCCCGACATGACTGGCCACGGACTTGCGGATCAGCTTCGACGTCGACAGCCGAATCTTCCACTGATCTTCATTACCGGCGTGTTCAAGGCGGGTCGACATGCGCTCGAGGCTCGCCAAAAGTACGCCGTGCTCGGTTATTTCGAGAAGCCGTTTGACTCGCAAAAGCTACTGGAGACGGTGGCCAGGGTCATCCCACCAGAGAAAGCTCCGCAGACGGCGGTGGACGAAGATCCGTTCGACGTAGAATTGGACGTCGACTACCAGGATGGGGCCGCCTCGGACCCGCTCGAACTCACGGGCCGAATCAAGGTTACCGGTCAAGACCATCGGACTACCGAAATCGCCGGACGCGATCTCACCGCACGTCCGATCAGCGAGGCAGGGGTGGGTCCGATCCGATCGCCGAGCGATACACCTTCGGGCCTAGCCCTCCCACTGCGCAGCTTTAGCCTCAAGCACCGAAGCGGAGAGCTGAAAGACAATCTGCCGGCGCTGATCACCGCGTTCTACATCGCCAAGGACACTGGCGCGCTCGGCGTGCAGCGCGGGAAAGTAAAAAAACTGATCTACTTCGAGAAGGGTCAGCCGGTGTACGCAATTTCCAACCTGGTGTCGGATCGCTTTGGCCAATTTCTCGTTCGGGTCGGCAAAATCAAGGCCGAGCAACTTCATCAGGCCATCTCCCTGGCAGCGGCCCAAAAGAAGAGAACGGGAGAGATCCTGATCGAAAAGGGACTGCTACAACCGACTGAGCGGATGTACTACGTGGGCCAACAAGTCAAAGCGATCATCTATACCCTGTTCGGCTGGGAAGATGGCAGATACGTGCTCAACCGTTCGGGCCGTGCTTCCACAGAACCGATCAAGTTGGATATCCATCCGGCCATCCTGATCAGACGCGGGATCGACAAGCTGTACAAAGCAGAGCGGCTTCGCGCGCTGTTGCGGGCCCAGGCCCGACTCGTTCCGTCAGGCCAGCCGGCATACCAGCTCGATGAGATCGAGCTGGAAGACTGGGAAGCCCAACTTCTGTCCAAGGTCGATGGCACGCGCAACGTCGCAGATCTGGTGGCGCTCTCGAGGCAGCCGGAGATGCGGGTCTACTCGTTCCTCTACTCTTTGATCGCCCTGACCTTCTTGGATCGAGTCAACTAACGCTCAGTCCTTGAGCGAGAGCAAGTTGCTCGCGCCCCCCAAGCTGCGCGAACCGGTTCTCCGCTGGCCGCACAAACTGCTTCTGCAACGCGTCGAGGCGGCGGTTCGCCTCGTCAATTCGTGCGCGCGGCACAGCTCCGGATTCGACGGCTCGGATGAGCGACTCAATCGCTTCGAACTGAAGTTTGGCCTGATGGCAAACGAGAAACAGGTCGACCCCGGCGACCGCGCCGCGGCTGACCGCCTCGGAAATCCCGTAGTGATCAGCGATCGCCTTCATCTCCAAATCATCGCTTACCAACACGCCTGCAAACCCTAGCTCGATTCGCAAAATACCCTCCAACACCTCGCGACTCATGGTCGCAGGAACCGCGGGATCGATCGCCTCGAATACGACGTGAGCGGTCATTACCGCCGCCAAGTGGCCCCGCGCATATGCCTGAAAAGGCACCAGCTCGACACGTCGCAGACGGTCCAGATTATGGGTCAAGCGCGGCAAAGCCAGATGCGAGTCTTGAAGCGTGTCCCCGTGCCCCGGAAAATGTTTGCCGCAGGAGGCCACACCCCCCTCCTCCAATCCTCGCGCCAGCGCTAGGCCAAGCCGCGCCACCACTTGCGGATCCCGGTGAAGGGAGCGATCTCCAATCACCGGGTTCGCTGGATTGGTATCCACGTCCAGCACCGGCGCAAAGTCCCAGTCAATTCCGATCGCACCAAGCTCAAAGGCGAGCAGCCTGCCCACCCGATGGGCGAGATTTTCGTCCTCTCGGATCCCGATTTGCCGCATCGGGGGCAGGGTCGTGAACGGCGGACCCCGCAATCTGGCGACCCGCCCCCCTTCCTGGTCAATCGCCAACGCCAAGGGCCGGCCCGCACTGCTTTTGAGCGAGTGACAAAGCTCGGCGATTCGAGGGGGCTCGCCCAGGTTGTTTTGAAACAGCACTGCTCCAAAAACACCTGCGCCGACCAAGGCCGCGAAATCTGCACCGGGCTCGCGCCCCGGAAATCCAACCATGAACATCCGGGCGCAATCTCGCGCAAGCTCGCGGGAGGTGCTCATTTTCTCAGCAGCACTCCTTCCAGAAAAAAGGCAATTGCCGCGCCAACGATCAGCCAGGTCCAAAATGGAACGTGTTGCGGCTGCGCATCGGCCACGCTTGCCCGCATCGTTTCTTCCCCGAAGTAGGCAGAGAGCTCCTCTGGTTTCAGCCGAGTCAAATCGCTTTCCGAGGCCTCCAGCCCAGCTGCGAATGAAAGCTCGGGAATCGGTTCGCCGGAAGTATTGAACACCTGATGCAATCCCGGTTCCGCAATCGGACCCACCACGGCGGTGCCATCGTCCCGCTTTTGAAGGGGCACCGGCGCTCCGGATGGGCTTCGGACTAAGGAGATGGCCTGAGGCGCAGAAGCGGTCAAAGGCACCATCGCGCCGACGCGAGCCTTGGCCTCATCGCGCTCTTCGAGCGAGCCAGAGAGAAAAGAACCAAATCGCTGGATGAGTGGCAAAAAGCTGGTTCGAAGTGGGAGGTCGGTCCAATCTCGGTCCACGGTGGAGGTGTATAGCAACACCCTTCCTTGCCCGCGCCGGGCAAAGGCGAGCGCGGGAGCGCCATCATCGAAGGTAGCCAATACCTCGGAGCTGGCAGCTGAGCCGACCGATGTTTGCGCCGGCTCGAGCAGCATGTACTTGAAAAATCGTGCGCTGGTCAGACCTTCTCTCGCCTTCCCGCTGAACGGCAGAAAAAGAACGTGGTCGAAGGCGACTTCTTTGATTTTGGCTGCGCTTGCCTCTGGTTCGGACGCCTCGGTAGGGACCGCGGTCTTTACCATTCGCAGTCCTCTGGGAAGTATCGCCCCGAGAAGCTTATTGTACGCCTCTGGTTCGACGCGGTCCCCCATCGAGATCAGCAACCCTCCTCCTCGTTGAACGAATTCAATCACTCGCCGCGCGACATCCGGCGGGGGCGCACTCACATTCAGAAAAAAAAGCAGATCGTAGCGGTCGAATGGTTCACGAAAAGCAGATTCCGGATCGCGGATCAGCTCCTGCACCGGAGACCCTGCCGCGGTCAGCGCAGCGTCGACGAAAAACGCCTCGTCGCGGTAGCGAATTGGGCTGGGCTCGCCGTTCACGACCAGGGCCTGCAGCTGCCTGGGGAGGTGGACCACGAACGCGCGGCGATCGTCGGCCGGGAGATAATCGGGAGAAATTGAAACTTCTCCCGGATACGCACCGCCCGAGCTGAAGGTGTGGATCAAGGTTTTCTTCGCCGCTCCGTGCGCGGGGATGTCCAGGAATCCTTTCGCGACGACTTGATCGGAGATCTTCAACGCGGCTTCCAGGTCCTTGACCGGCTGTTCGGAGAAATTCCGGACGGTAAACGTGAACTGAAAGGCCCTTGGGCCGCCGCCGGGCGAGGGATCAATTTTCAAGTCGACCACTGCGCGGTTGGGCAGCGAAGCTGCACCATTCGCCGCATCCCGGACGATCACCTCGGGGCGAATCCGCTCCCCCTTGGGACCCTGGATCGTGGGCGGGGGCAAATCCAACCGAAAGGCGTGCGCCGCCAGATCGGAAATAACAACCAGGCGCTTGCCAGGTAGCGGACTGTCTTCGAGCGCTCGGGCGGCGAAGTTCATGCACCGGCTCATCTCCGAGATTCCGAAGCTGGGCTTGGCGCCGTCAATCGCAGCACGCAAGCGACCCCGGTTGAAATCCGGAACCGGTGGCGGTTGGGCCTCTGCGTTGCAAAGGAGCAAGGTCGCGGGCTCATCTGGCAACAGATCCGCCAATGCCTGGCGCGCCTGCTCTCGACCTCGCTCGAACAGCCTCTCCCGATCTGCAAATTGCATCGACATCGATGCGTCCAGGACGATCGCGGTCGCCGCAGCTCCCCGCGAAGCGGTCGCCGCCTGGGCGTCACGAACCAGCTGCGGCCTGGCCAGCGCGATCGGAAGACCGAGGAGAATCAGCGTCCGGAGGGTGTAGAGCAGCAGCCGCTTGAGCTTGAGGCGAGAGGCGGTTCGCCTCTGGCTTCTCAGCACGAAGCTAATCGCACCGAACGGGTGGGGACGTGGCCGTCGGCGATCAAAAAGATGCACCAACACGGGAATTAGAGCGGCGAACGCGCCGAGAAGCATCCAGGGGTTGGCGAAAGTCATCGCTGTCTGCCCTGCCGCCGTGCCAAAAAGCGCAACAGCACCGAATCCAGCCGCTCGTCGGTCCGCACCAACTCGTAATCGACGTCGGCCTCAGCGCAACTGCCGCGCACCTGGGACAAAAACGCCTGCAACTCGGTCAGGTAGCTGCGCTTGATCTCGCGTGGGTTCACCTCGAGCTTACGCTCGTCTTCCATCGAGAGAAACAAAGTCAAGTCATCGAACGGAAAAGTGAGCTCCGCCGGATCGAGCAAGTGGAAGACCGCGACGTCATTCTTTCTAGCGCGCAGCTGCAGCAGTCGTTTGAGCGCCTCGGCCCGATCATCGAAAAGATCGGAGAAGATCATGATCAGCGAGCGTCGGGATGCGATTTCGGCGAGCTGATCGGCGGTCCGCACCAAATCCGTGTATCCCCCGGGCGTGAGGCGATCGAGCGCGTCCAGCACCACCGGCAAATGTCCGGCGGTGGCCCGAGATGGAAGATCGGTAACCACCTCGCCATGCGAAACCACCAGGCCGGCGGCGTCCTGCTGTCGAACCAGTAGGTAGGCCAAGGCCCCCGCCAAGGTGCAGGCCACCTCCAGCTTTGACATCGCGATGCTCCGGTAGCCCATCGACCCCGAGCTGTCGATCACGATCAAGCCACGAAGATTGGTCTCGTGTTCAAAGCGTTTGACGTAATACTTGTCGAACTTGCCGTAGGCCTTCCAGTCAAGGTGCCGGATTTCGTCTCCCGGCGCATATTCCTTATGCTCGGCAAACTCGACGCTTTGGCCCTGATGAGGGCTCTTGTGCAACCCGGTGAGCACGCCGTCCACCACCGCGCGCGCACGCAACTTGACGCTGGACAGTCGCACCAGCGTTTCGGCGTTCAGCAAATCCACGATTCGAGGACCGCTCGCAAAACAATCACGACTTCACGATCGCCAGCAACTGATCAATCAACTTCGGCGCGGTGATCCCCTCGGATTCGGCATGGAAACTGGGAAGTACCCGGTGGCAAAGAACGGGACGCGCGAGCGCGCGTACGTCCTCGACCGAGGCGACATAGCGGCCGTTCAGCACCGCCCGCGCTTTCGCAGCGATCACCAGGTATTGACTGGCCCGCGGGCCCGCTCCCCAGGCGACGCTCTTTTGGATGAATTCGGGTACATCGGGTTCCTTGGGCCGGGTGTGGCGAACCAGGCTCACCGCGTAGCGAACCACGTGGTCTGGCACCGGCACGCGGCGAACCAAGTCCTGCAGTGCCAGAACCTTCTCGGGGGAGAGAATCTTCTCGGGCGACACCTGGCGCGCGCCGGTGGTGCTGCGGACGATCTCTACCTCCTCTTCTTCGGTGGGGTAACCGACATCGACGAGAAACATGAAACGATCCAGCTGCGCCTCCGGCAACGGATAAGTGCCCTCCTGCTCGATCGGATTTTGGGTGGCGAAGACCAGAAACGGCAGGTCGAGTGGATACGTCTCCCCTCCCGCGGTGACCCGGTACTCCTGCATCGCCTGCAGCAACGCGGCCTGGGTCTTGGGGGGAGTGCGATTGACCTCGTCCGCTAGAATGATGTTGGCGAAGATCGGCCCACGCATGAAACGCAGCTTACGGCGGCCGGTGGTTCGGTCTTCCTCCAGAATATCCGTTCCGGTGATGTCGGAAGGCATCAGATCCGGCGTGAATTGAACTCGATTGAAAGTGAGGTTCAAAACCTCGGCCAGGGTCGAGATCAGCAACGTCTTCGCCAATCCTGGAACCCCCACGAACAGGCAATGGCCGCGTGAGAACAACGAGATCAGCAGATGGTCGATCACCTCCCGCTGCCCGACAACCCGCTTCTCGATCTGATCGAGGATTTGGCGGCGAGCGGAAGCGAGCTCTTCCACTACCCTCAAATCGTCTTCCGACATGTCGGGTTCCCCCGACCTGGCTACCATTGCTCCGCTGTCCACCCTCAAAACATAGTCCATTTCGAGCCCTTGCGCGTTTGCTCACCCTTCCAGACCTGCCAACGGAACACCGCGATGGAAGCAAAACGAAGAGACTCAGTCACAGATTCCCCGGATTGCGGCTCGCTTGCTCGCACCCGACTCAAAGCTCTACAGGTTTCCACCATCCGGGCCCTCATCTCGCTCAGTCGCTTCGCGGTCCTCGGAACGTCCTGGAAGGTTGGCATCGGACAATTCTCGGTCGTTTTTTCCTAGCGAGCTCACCACCCGGTCCACCATTTCGGCCGGCAGGCCAGTCAGTACGATGGCCGCGGTGCGGGCACGCTGGGCCAAGTCCTTGGCGCCAAGCGCCGTTTCGATTCGCACCAAAGACAAATGAATCTCCTCATCGAACGGATCCGAGGCCAAGGCGCTGCGGTAAGCCGCGCGCGCCCGCTCGAATTGCTTTTTGAAAAGGTAAATCCGGCCGAGGTGAACGTTGGTGGTCGGCGAGCCGGGGTGCAATCGAAGCGCGCCCTGCAGTACCTGTTCCGCCTCATCGACCCTGCGCAACTCGAGCAGCGCCAAGGCATACTTGTTGGAGATCGACTCGTACTTATCGCCGACCAATAAGTGAGCCTTTCCGTATTCTTCCGATGCGGCCAAAGCGCGGCCCCGTTCGCGCATCAATTCCCCCAAGTGAGCCATCTTGCGCGCTCCCGACTCGTCCACCTCGGCGAAATCCGAAAAATTGATCTCCTTTCCCTTCCGAGGGGACTCTTTTTTGCTCACCGGAGACTGCTCCTTGAGGACCACCTTCTGGTCAGAGAGTGGAATGAATTCCTTCGGAAAGGGCTGCTTCTTCATGTGGGCCATCCAGGCCTTCTCGAATGCCGCAAACGAGCGCTCGGTCGCGGCCTCTACCGCCTTCTTTTCCTCCGCGCCTGCCGCAAGGTTCTCGATGATTGCCCGCAGGCCGGCGGTGCCCTTTTCGCGGTAGACCAGATCGATCGCGAAAAAAACTTCGGCAAAGGCAGTCGCCGCATCCTCCGCCGACGGCAATAGGGCAATCGAAGGATGCATCTTCTCGAACGAGATGAGCTTTCCTTTTTTGACGCGCTCGCCGAGCAGCGCCAAGGTCGATGGAGAGATCGAGGCCCCGGGCCCCCCGCGCCAGCGCGATTCGAGATACTTGGCAATCCCTTCGTGCAGCCAGATCGGAACCGTATTCCGACTCTTCTGAGTAACCACCAGATGGGTGAACTCGTGCGCCAACGTGTCCTGCCAGTCGTAACCGCGGACCACCGCCTTCGGGCTGGTAATGATCAGCTTGCTGAACTTGCAAATCGCGATCGTGCCGGTGGTGGCAATCTGCTGATAGGTGAGGGTGGATACTTTGGCCAGCTCCCTGGCGTCGTTGACAACCTCGACCCGGGTTTTTCCGGTCGGTCGATAGCCAAGATCGGTCCCGAGCGCTTCCCGAATCGCCTCCAACGTCTCGATCGCATACGGGGCGAGGATTTCGTCTTTTCCCTCCGGGTAGAAGAAAATGAAATGCTCGCTTTCGACCCGGCGATGATGCTCCATCACTTTTCGAGTGTCCTTGGCCAATCGCAGGTAGGAGCCGGGCTTGTCGGGAATGCCAGCAGCGCTCAGGGCGGAGACGGCCTCGTCGTATCTGCCCTCCTCGAAGGCGATGCGGCCCTTGTAATATTGGATCGGTTCGACGTCGGGTGGGGCAACCAATTCTAGCGCGCTCAGCCCCTTTTTCGCGCCGCTGATGTCCCAATCGTTGATTGCCTGTTCGATCAGTTGCAGCTCGGCCTTGATCTCCGGTTTGAGATCCTCTGAAAAGCCGCGAAACGAAAACCCAAGCGCAAGCAGCAGCGGCCAGAGCCGAACGTTCACTTCACCAGCTCCTCGTAATAGCGCTTCACCTGATCTTTGTATTTGTCCGGGGCTGGTTGTTTCATCGCGTCCAACAGATCCTTACGAAATTCGTTCGGGCTTTGGTCCGGATCCGGAATCTGCACCGGTTCCTGGGGGCGATTGTTGCCCCATCCCATCCGCCGCGAGCCAGCGAACATCGGCATCGGCAAGCCACGGCCCTTTCCCTTGCCCTGAGATTCCCGCATCAGCTGCTGAAAGCGCTGCAACTGCTCGAGCGCCGCTTTCTGCTCCCCGTAACCGCGGGCCGGATCCTGACCTTCGAGCCGCTGGGACGCTTCTCCCATCCTCTCCCCGACTCGGTCCATCTGATCATTGGCCTCCTGCCCGAAAATGGGAGCGAGCTGCGCCAGCTCGTCCATTTGTTGCCGCAACCCTTGCGCCTTCTTCCCAAGCTGTCGCTGTTCGGCTCCGAGCTGCTTGAGGGCGGATTTATCCGGCTCGCTGAGCATCGAATCCGGCCGAGGGAAAAGCTGCTGAAGCTTCTGAGCAATGTCCCGCACCACCTGACTGTCCTTGGCGGTGCGGTGGGCAAGCTCCTCCGCCTCGGCGACAATTTGCGGAGGACTGCGGTAGGCTCGTTCCAAGTAGGGCTTTTGCTGAGCATGCGCGGAGATTTCCTCGGCCGCGCGCTCCGCCCGTGACGCGGACTCGGCGGCAAGATCAAAATCGTCGATCTTCAGGGCATTCTGAACGTTCTCCAGCTCCGCTTGCACTTCGTCCAGCTGCCGATCGGCGCGGTAGTTCAGCTGCTCGGGTGCAATCTGGCGGTAGTCCCTCGATACCTCCTCGGCGAGCTTCATCAGATGATCTTTGAGGGCTTGCCCCTTTTGGATCAGCCGCTCGCGCATCTGTTTGCGGTAGCGCTCGCGAACTTCCTTGGTCTGGTCGGCGAGCCGCTTTTGCTGATGGGTGGTGTCCTGCAGATCGTCCACGAACTTCTGGAACTTGGCCGAGAGCTCGGGGTTTTGCTCGGCGCCGAAGTGTTCCTGCGAATCATCAAGCTGCCTGAGCATTTCCTCCATTTGCATCGCCATTTGCTGAAGCCTAGTAAGCGCCTCATCCGCTTTGTCTTCTTGGAGTAGGCGCTGCACCTCCGCCAACTCTTCGCCGAGGTTCTTCTGCTGAGCGAGATCCTTGAGCGCTTCGTAATTGAGATGCTCATCTCGGATCCCCTTTGCCAACTCTGCCATTCGCCTCATCAACTCCTCGATCCGCGAGCGCAGCGCTTCCGCCTGCTTGAGCATGTTTTCTCGAAGGCTCGAGTCCTTGGTCTGCTTGTATCGCTCGATCAGGGAAGCCAATTCCCGGCGGTCCTGTGACATTTGCTTGGCCAAATCCCGGATTTCCTGAAGTTTCTGCCGGTCGAGGAGGGCTTCGAGGTAGAGAACGTCCTTTTCACTCTCTTGGATCTCATCCTCGGTCGCTCTCGCCAATCTCCGGCTGGCATCCAGATCGCTGCGCTGCGCAAAGGAGCGGACGAAGAGCCGACGCACAGAGGCCGTGGTACCCACTTTCCGCTGAAGATTGTCACCGATGTTGATCAGCGCCGTCCACAACTCCTCTGGAGCATCTCGTTGGCGCGAGAGCTCATGTCCGGCCGAGGCCATCTCCTCGCACAGCTCATTACCGGCGGCATCCACCGACTGCTGTTCGGCGACCTTGTCGCCCTGCTTGTCGGCACCGCGGTCGGGACCCTCCAAGCGAGTGCCAAGGTGTCCCACCAGGCGCTCCCAAAGCGCCTCGGCCTTGAGCAACGCATCGCGCCGATGCTCCGCGGCGCTGTAGATCTTGATGTACTGGGTTCGGGAAACACCCAGTTTCTTCCCGGATACTTCATCGTTGTCGTGGGCGGCCAGATAGTAGGAGACGCGCTCCCCAGGCACCAATTTGAGCTCGGCCAAATCCCAGCGATACTCCCCGTTGAACCGGCGCTCCTCGCTCAGCCGCAAACGAACGCGTTTCTCTTCGCTCATCCGCGGCGAGCGATAGACGAGCTCGAGGGAGGTGAGGCCAAAATCATCAGAGGCCGAGTACTTCAGAACCACTCTTTGGCCCGGATCGATCTCCACCTCCTCCGCCGGAGAGAGCAGCGTCACTTTGGGAGGCTCGTCCGGCTCGACCTGGATCGGCAGCTCGGGACCCTCCGCAACTTGCCGCCCCGAGGAGCTCAGAAAAACAAAGCGGTAGGTGCCGGACTTCGAGAGCACAAAGCTTCCGCTCAGCTCTCGATCCGCAGTCACCTGAAGCGGGACGCGCGTTTGATCGATCGCCAGTTCAGCCCGATGGACCGGACGATCGGCGCGTGTTTTGAGCGTGACTTCGGTTCCCGCGAGGGCCGAGATTTCCCCGTTCGTGCCTGCGATCGTTCGGGCCTGAAGTCCGGTGTACGCGGGATATCGGTAGGTCAACTCAATGTCGCCGGTAATCGGTTCGCGCTGAGTCGGACGGGGAGCTCCGGCCGGTTCCCAAAGTGCATGACCGACCCCTGCCCACCAGGCCGCTGGCCGGGCCAGCAACAGCGTCGCGGCCGCGGTCGCAACACACGCCAGTACGATCCAGGCTGGGCGAGCACGCCGCGGATCCACTGCGCGTTCGGGATCGAACTGCTCGGCCCGAGCGTCCGCTTGGCGCAAAAAGGCGCGAGCCAGCTCAGGGGAAAAGTCCGGCACGCGGTCCAACTCCCGCCGGAGCTCAACCGCCGCCAGCAGATCGAAGGACAACTCTGGGATTCTCGACCCGACCAGGCGCGCGGCATCCCGTTCGTCCGAGTGCCAACGCCAAGGCAGGTAAAACCCACGCCATAGCCAAAACGCCAAAAATCCGATCGGCGCCAGAATCAGGCACGCTCGAGCGAGCTTGACTGAAAGCGGAGCGACGAATCCAGAAAGTGCAATCAACGCGACAAAGAACGCGAGACCCAATAAGGCCCCGGCGATTCGCATCTGGCGGTGCTGACGCGCGCGTACCGCATGCAGCAGACCTAGGTAGCCGCTGTGGCGCAAAGGCGGCGGTGGCCCGAGGGCCCGTGTCTCCGGTGGCGGTTCCTGCTGGGAGGGAACTGGGGACTCGGAATTCACGGGCTCGTACGCGCTCAACCCGAGAGCGGACCAGGCTATTTCCTCATTCCCCCCTCAAAGACGCAAGCCCTCTGCGCCCAGAGGAGCTGGCGTCTGGCCGATTCTCCTTCTGGCCGATAGTACTAGCGATTCTGGGCCTTTTTTCGCGCCTTGGGGTGATGCGCTTTGTCTACCTTGAGGGTCGTCTCCCCGCTCACAGCCAAGTGAGGTCGCCACTTCTCGAATTGCTTCTTGCTGAACCCTTTGAGCTGCACCAGTTCCTCAATTCGGGCAAATGGCTTTTTCTGACGATGGGCAACGATCTCATTCACTCCCGCTTCCTTCATGCCAGGCAGCATCTTCAGCTGCTCCGGAGTTGCGTGGTTCAGATTCACCACCCCGCTCACGCTGGTGGTGGGTTTCTTGGCAGCCTGTGCGGCGCGCGGCAGCAAAAGCAGGCTCAAGCTCAGTCCTCCCAGCGCCAATGCTCGTGAAATCACGATTGACCTCCTGGCGCGATGGGCTGAGCGGCAATTTGTGGGGCAACGTCCCTGCTCGGAATTGCGGCCGATGAATTCTTTTCACCCGCCTCTCTGACGTGGAGTTTGCCATCCAGCGGCAGAACGTCGAGCAGCACGTTCATCGAGCCATCCTTGTTTACCCACGCGCTGCCGGCTCGTACCCACACGCTTCCGCCCTTGTCGGTGCGAATCGAGAAAACGGCCAATTTCTTGCCTGCGGTTAACACAGCGACTCCTTCCATCCTCCTCGCCTAAATTGGCGCGGCGCTCTGGCCAATAAGCCAGGCAGCGGGCTGAAGAGCAGCACGCGTGCCACAGGTGGATCTGCGGATTCGCTGTGAAAATTCGCGCTGACGGTCCATCATCGAGATGCCAAGTCCCGCGGGGGGTGTCGATGGCGCGATGAAACCGAAAGCGATCGTATCCTGGAGCACCGGCAAGGACAGCGCATTCGCGCTTCAGCGCGTGCGGGAGCAGGGGCAGCTGGAAGTCGTCGGAATCCTGACCACCCTCACCGCTGAGTTTGGCCGCGTATCAATGCACGGCGTTCGCGAGAGCCTGCTGGATGCACAAGCCAGAGCTCTGGGACTGCCATGTCACAAGGTTTTGATTCCGTTTCCCTGTCCAAACGCGGTCTATGAGCAACGGATATCGGAAGCATTGGAACGGGCGAGGGCGCAGGGGGTGACTCACGTTGTCTTCGGCGACCTTTTCCTCGAGGATATCCGCGCCTACCGGGAAGCCCAACTTGCCCCCCTTGGCCTCGAGGGAGTCTTTCCAGTTTGGAAAGAAGACACGGCATTGCTGGCGCGGGAGATGGTCCGCAAGCAACTATCGGCATTCCTGACCTGTGTGGACCCCGCGAAGTTGGACGGCTCGTTCGTCGGGAGGTGCTTTGACCTGCAATTCCTTGAACAACTTCCTCGCGACGTCGATCCCTGCGGCGAAAACGGCGAGTTTCATACGTTTGCATGCTCTGGCCCGATGTTCCGCGAATCGATACCGGTCTGCGTAGGCCAAACCACTGAACGCGATGGCTTTGTTTTTGCGGACCTTTTACCAATCAAGAAAGCCACGGAATCCGAATAGTGATCAGCGGGGGTAGTTATTTGTCTGCTGCTTGTCTACATTCCCGAAAATTTTGGGAGAGGGAAGGCAGCGATGGAACCGTTGGTCCAGACTGGCAAAGCGCTGGCGCGCCCTGCAGAGCCTTATGGGTGGCTTTGGCTGGCTCTTGTCCTTCTATTCTTCAATTTCTTGGATGCCTTGCTGACTCTACGCTTCCTCCAGCTCGGAATGGCCGATGAGCTCAACCCCTTCATGCGGCATGCGTACCAACTCGCTCCCGCGTGGTTCATCGTCGGCAAATTGGGTGCGGTCCAGCTTGGGATGGCGGTGCTCTTCTCCCAGCGTTCCCATCCTCTCGCTCGCTTTGGGTTGGCGTTGTGTGCGTCGGTTTACGGGCTGATCGTGCTCTACCAACTCGCGTTTGCGGTCCGCTTGGCCTTTTGAGCGCCCCGGCGCGGATGGGGCAAAGCCCAACAGCGCGCCTCAACTGCTTGAGCTGCCTTGGGTACCCTACCGGCCAAAATCGAATTAAGAGGGCCCTTTTACGATGAAGGAGAGCACGGACAATGAAGGGCGGCAAAAACCATCTTTGGGCGCCAGTTGTCATCGCACTCGCAGCCGCTGCCCTGATGTTGGCAATCGGCTCGTGTTTCGACACCGGGCATAGTTGCCCCTCGAACCTCACCACCTGCGGTCTGCTTTGCCCGGACATTCGGACCGACCGAACCAACTGCGGCGGGTGCGGCGTCGCTTGCCAAATTGGGCAAGACTGCTTCGACGGCGGCTGCGCCTGCCTACCTGGCTCGATCCTTTGCAGCGGCTACTGTCGCGTCCCGACGTCCGACCCGTTCAATTGTGGAGGGTGCGCCGGGGATGGAGGCATGGTCTGCGCGCCGGACCAGGTATGTGAGCAGGGCGTGTGCAGAACGGCGTGCGTGCTCAATACCTCTACCCGCTGTCCTGTCGACGGAGGCCCGGCCGCGTGCGTAAACACAAGGAGCGACCCGAACAACTGTGGCGGCTGCGCGATCAGCTGCGATGGCGGCCGCTGCGATGGCGGCGCATGCGGCTGATCGAGCTATAAAGTTCCCGTTCGGTTGGGTGATTGAAAGTGCGACTGGGCGGCGGAGATTGGATCGCGTGGAATGTTTACCGTGAAGAGGGCGCCCCTTCCCGGCTGGCTTTGGACGTGGATCGAACCCCCTAGCGCCTCGACAATCTGGCGGACGATCCAGAGACCTAGCCCAAACCCGGTGTAGATCCGAGCGGTGACGGCGCGTTCGAAGCGTTCGAAGATGCGCGCTTGCTCCTCCACCGGAATGCCGATGCCCCAATCTCGAACTGTGAGCGATGCCGCCTGGGGGCTGCCGCTGAGGCCGACTTCGATCGGCTTGCCCCGACCATACTTCATCGCGTTGGACAGCAGGTTGTTGACGATTTGTTCGATCCGCAATCGATCCCACTTCCCCAACAGGCGATCCTCAGCGTGGAAATGAAGGGTGCACCCGGCGCGCTGCAGTTCATCGCGGGAGCGCTGCAGCAGCTCCTCGACGATCCCGGCGAGCTCCAACTCTTCCAAGTCCAGGTTCATTCGACCGCCAGTGATTCGCGAGACTTCCAGCATCTCGTCCATCAAACGCAAGATCCGTTGGACGACCTGGTTGGCCGACTCTGCCTTTGACGCCAGCTCTTGCAGAGAGGGAGCTTCGGAGGGGGCTGAATGAGCCCGCATTACCAACGTCTGCAGCGATAACGCGAGCGCGCAGAGTGGGGTCTTGAGCTCGTGCGATGCCACCGAGAGAAATTCATCGCGCGCTCGCACCGCCTCTTGGGCTTCCTGGTACAGCTGGGCATTTGCTTCCAACTCGAGCCGGTCCCGCAGATCGCGCAGCCCCGCGATCCACAAAGGGCGTGAGCCGGCGAAGACCGTGGCCAATGACAGCTCGACCTCGATCTCCGAGCCATCTCGGTGCAATAGAGTACGGCGAACGGCACGACCATTGATTGTCGATGAGCTCGAAGTCGCATCGCGCACAAAGGCCCGCCGCTCGGCAGGAGGAACGATGATCGTGAGCGGCTGGCCGATGATTTCAGCCGGGCCCCATCCGAGCAGATTCTCGACTGCGGGATTGGCGTAGCTGATCAGCCCATCGTTTTCCGCGACGACCATCGCGTCCGCGAAAGCGTTGAGCACCACCTTGTAGTCAAGCTGCACCGGAGGCTCCCCCGGGCGTTTGATGCAACCGCTTCCCGCTGTTCTCGCCGACCCGTTTGGAGGTAAGCTTAGAAGCAGCGGGGAAGTTCGGGAACTTCCTCCCTTTCATCACACTGTGGACACCGGTAAGACTACGTACGCGGATTTCGCGATCGTTCTTGATTCGGTCTGCGGCCCGGGAGCGCTGACGGAGTTGCTCGTCGAATTGGGCCAAGAATATCCAGAGACACTGAAGGGAACCGAGCTTTTGGGTGATCCCGGCAGCGGTGAGACGGTGATGATGCTCCACTTCGGTTGCGAGGGCACGTCGCTGTTGCGCTCGAGAATCCAGTTCGCGGCCAACCGCCTCAAGGGTAGGCGGGTAGATCCCTCACGGATGTCCCCCAACGACCGGCAGAGCTTTTATAGCCAATGGCTGGCCGCCTTTCCGGTTCGCGTGAATGGAGATCGAGATCCCAGTGATTCAGCTGAGACCTTCTGCGAGCAAATGGGGTTGGTGCGGCGCACCGACATTCCTCAGGTCACGACCGAGCTCAGTTCCGAAGGAGCCCTGTGGCGGATCTATTCGCAGATTCTCGCGGAAGGGCAATTGTTCATAGCGTCGAAGATGCCCCCTACGATTGGCTCGGAAGTCCGACTGCAGTTTACGGCCGGGGACGTTCGGCCTCCTGCTCTGATTGGCCAGGTACTATGGATTGAGCTCGCCGAAGAACGCAGTGGATTTCAGGCCAAGGCCATACCATCGCCGGCATTCAAAGAGTTCTTTCGCCGACGAGCTGCCACTAAGCGCCAGGGCCGTCGCTCACGACACCAAGGTGGCAAGAGAAAGCACGAGCGATATCTGGTGAGGCTGGATGCGGCATTCGAGAACCTGCCCGACTTGCCGGTCGAGCACACCACCAATATCGGAGAGGGTGGGGTGTTCGTAAAGACTTTCACCCCGCCGCCGATCGGAACTCGGATCGATCTTTCTTTGCGATTGCCTAGCGGTGAGCGACTGGTGACCGAGGCGGAAGTGGTCCACGTGGTGAGCGTGTCTCAGGCGGCTGGGCAAACCTATCCGCCCGGCGTCAATCTGGCCTTCGTCCGCTCGGATTCCGAGCTGCGCGCCCGCGTCGCGCAGCTGATCGCCGAATACGAGCGCAAACCTCCACGGGTGCTGGTCGTCGATGATGACGACGACTTCAGGGAGGCGCTCGCCGATGGCCTGCGAGCGGCGGGGATGGCGGTCGAGAGAGCGGCGACCGGTGAGGAGGCGTTGCAAAAGCTGATCGACCAGCTGTTCGAGCTGGATGTGGTCCTGCTCGACATCCGAATGCCTGGTCTGGATGGACGTGGATTTCTCAAGCGGGTGAGAAATCTCGGCGGTGAGTTGGATCTTCGAATCATCGTACTCTCCGCCGCTCCGCGGCAGGAGCTGGAGAGACTTCGTGGTCCAGCCGGAGCTAACGAGGTGATGTCCAAGAGTGATTCGCTGTCGCAGATCGTGGCGCGGATCAAGCAGGTCCTCGGACCTCCCGCGATGACAAACGCCAAACGCGATGCCTGAGACCCGCTCGCGTTTCGAAAGCTGTTGACCTGGGGCCTGGGTCCCGGCGGACCTCGGGCGCGCGTCTCTGGTGCGAACGCGCCACCGACTCCCTCACAGCCAGAACCACCCAGGCGCAGGTGTGGCTGCAGAAACCGAATCGGCGCTCGCGTAAGATAGTTTTCAAACTGCGGCGGGAGGTGCCGCCGGATTTCAGAGCCCGGAAAGGTAAGACTGCGTGAACCGAAACGCTTCCGGCCGCAACATCCTCGTGGTTGACGATGATGCAGCCCTGCGCAACACCCTGGTGGAGATCCTCGAAGAAGAAGGCTACCGCGCCGCGGCCGCTTCGAACGGCATGGAGGCACTCGAAGTACTTCGGACTTCGGAGGCACCCCCCGCGGTGATTTTGTTGGACATGATGATGCCGGTGATGGACGGATGGGCATTCCGCGCGGAGCAGCAGAGAGATCCGCTGCTCTCGGAAATCCCAGTCGTCATTTTCTCTGCCCAAGGAAATGTGAAGGAAATGGCGTCTCAGGTGTCCGCCTCCGCCTATTTAAAAAAACCACTCCTCCTCAAAGAGCTTCTGGACATGATCGACAAGTTCTGCAGCAGGGCGGCATGAGGCTTTCGAGGAAAAAGAGGCGCCGGTACCCGTGCATGCCCTGATCGTCGCCAACCAGATCTCCACGCAACAGCTATTGGCGCGGATCCTGGCCGCTCGAGGGCATGAGGTGAAGCTGTGCCTGACCGCAGCGGACGCGCTTGCGGCGCATCAGCGAACCGGCCCCTGTTTGATGGTGGTGGATGGGGTGCAACCCGAGAGCGATGCGCTGCTTCTTTGCCGTCAAGTCCGCCAACGTCCGATGGGAGAGCGGAGCGTGATCCTGGCAGTCCTCTCCGGCAATCAGACGATCGACGCTCAGCGAGTGCTGGAAGCCGGAGCGGATGACTACCTCTACCATCCGCTCGAACCCAATCTCTTCGAGGCACGGGTCGGCGTGGCCGAGCAACGGATCCTCGATTTTGCGGAGCGCAGTCGGCTCGAGTCGATGGCCCAATGGCTTCCCAAAGCGTTGGAGACGATGCAGATCGGGGTGACCATCACCAGCCCGCAAGGGCAGGTTCTATACGTCAATCGCTCCGACGCAGAGATGCATGGATACAAAGTGGAGGAGTTGATCGGCAAGGACGTTCGCCAATTCGCTCCTGCGGCGCGCTGGAAGCCGTTGTCCCTCGAGGAGCTGCGAAGCCTTCGAAGGTGGAAGCGCAAGAGCATCAATCTGAAGCGCGATGGCAGCTCATTTCCGGTTCAACTCCTTTCCGACGTGATCAGCGATACCGCCGGAAATCCAGTCGCGGTGGTCACCAGTTGCGAAGACATCACCGATCGCGAGCGCGCTCAACGCCGGGCATCCGCGCAGTACGGCGTCACCCGGGTACTCGCCGAGTCCGTCTCGCTCGCCGTGGCGGCACCGCTTCTGCTGCGCGTGATGTGCGAAGGTCTGGATTGGGAGCTAGGGAATTTCTGGTGGGTAGATCCGGCGGTCAATCGCCTGCGCAGCCTCAGCGTCCGCCATCTTTCGTCGCACGACACCGAAGCCTTCGCTGCGTCGTGCCGGCGACTCGAGTTCTCGCCAGGAGAAGGCCTCCCGGGGACCGTCTGGAAAACCGGCGAACCTTCTTGGGTGCCGGATCTCGCACGGGATGGAATGCTCGGCCGCGCAGAGCTGGCCCTGAAGGCAGGCATTCGCGCCGGATGCGGCTTTCCAATCCTCGATGAGGATCGAGTGCTCGGAGTTTTGGAGTTTTTTAGCCGCTCGCATCGGCCGGCGGATAACGAGCTGCTCGAAGCAATGGCGGACATGACGAGCCAGATTGCCCAATTCATTCAGCGCAAACGGGCAGAGGAGAAACTGCGAGAAAGCGAAGAGCGTTACTCGCTCGCGATCCGGGGCGCAAACGATGGGATCTGGGATTGGGACCTGAATTCTCAGGAGGTCTACTACTCCCCTCGATGGAAGGCGATGCTCGGTTACGAGGAGGACCAGATTCGCCACAGCGCCGATGAATGGCTCAGCCGCGTCCATCCGGAGGACATCGCAAGGCTTCGTTCAAAGATCGCAGCGCACGTGGAAGGGGCGCTGCCGCAGCTCGAGGACGAGCACCGAATGCTCACTCGTGACGGCAGCTATCGGTGGATGCTCAGCCGCGGAGTTGCAGTCCGCGGGGCCGACGGGAAGGCCGAGCGAATGGCCGGCTCGCAGACCGACGTGATGGACCGCCGGTCCTATGATGGGCTCACCGGGCTACCCAACCGCGCTCTTTTCGTGGACCGGCTCAATTACATCGTTCGGCGTGCGGCGCGCAGTCACCAGCATCTCTACGCCGTGCTGTTTTTGGACATCGACCGGTTCAAGAGCATCAACGACAGCTACGGACACTGGGTGGGAGACCAGTTGTTGATTGCGGTCGGCGAGAGGCTCGAGGCCTGCGTTCGCCCCGGCGACACCGTCGCCCGATTCGGAGGCGACGAGTTCGCAATCTTGTTGGATCGGGTGATCGATCTTTCGGTCGTTACGGCGGTGGCGGACCGAATTCAAAAAGAGCTCAAGTCGGCCTTCAACTTGAAGGGACTCGAACTGTTCATCTCCGGCAGCATTGGGATCGCGATGAGCAGCAACGGTAACGAACGCGGGGAAGACCTTCTTCGCGATGCCGACACTGCGATGTATCGCGCCAAAGGTCTAGGCAAGGGACGCCACGAAGTCTTCGACAACGCGATGCGCGACCGCGCACTCGCCCTCTCCCAGACTGAGACCGATCTGCGCAAGGCAATCGAGCGACAGGAATTCCGAATTTATTACCAGCCGATCATCTCGCTGGCGAGCGGCCGAATTTCCGGACTCGAGGCTCTCGTCCGCTGGCAACACCCGCAACGCGGAATCCTCAACCCGGTCGAGTTCATCCCAATTGCTGAAGAAACCGGGATGATCATCGCGATCGATGAATGGGTCCTCGAAGAAGCTTGCCGTCAACTGAAAGTCTGGCAAGAGCGAATCCCGGGTGACTACCCGCTCTCGGTGAGCGTGAATTTGTCCAGCCGGCACTTCACTCGCGCGGACTTGATTGAACGGATTCGCCGAGTGATGGACCGCACCGGGCTCGACCCGTCCAGCCTCAAACTGGAGGTCACGGAAACTGCGATTATGGAGCGCGCAGAGCCGGTCAGCGCCACGTTCAACGGGCTCGTCGATCTCGGAGTCAAGCTCCACATCGACGACTTCGGTACCGGTTATTCCTCCTTGAGCTATCTCCAGCGATTTCCTTTCGAGGCGCTGAAGATCGACCGCTCATTCGTTTCGACGATGAGCACCCGTGACAAGAGCCTGGTGATCGTGCGCGCGATGGTGCTCCTCGCGCACCAGTTGGGAATGGGAGCAATCGCAGAAGGTGTCGAAACGGAGCAGCAACTTGCGCAATTGAAAGCCCTGGGCTGCGACCTCGCCCAGGGCTACCTCTTCTCGCGACCGCTAGACAGCGAGAAGACTGCGGGGCTGATTGCCTCCTCGCTGATGCATTGATTCGCGGACACCTCCCGCGGCTACCCGACTACGGTCCTTTCGATCTGTCGGGGCGGTTCGAAGTGTCCGGGTTCGAGCTTGAGCCAGTGGTGTCCGTCGGAGGCGTTGAAGGTGGGAGATCGGTCCTCGGTGGCGTTCCGGTTGTCGAACTAGAGCTACCCATTGAATCCGGCGTGCGGGGGGTCTGGTTGGGGTCGGTGCTACTCGGTGTCTGATCAGAAGTGCTTGGCGTTTGGGACGGGTAAGCTGCGGGGCTCTTGGAATCGGAGCCAGTCTGAGTTCCCGCACCCCCATATCCAGGAGTGGTTTGATCGGTCCGACTGGTGGTGGTATCGCGATCCCCGGTCCTGTTCGAACAATTGGAAATCGCCAGCGCTCCCAAGGCGAGCGCGCCAAGTGTAGCTAAGTTCCACAGCCAACTTTTCATCGTCTTCTCCTTTTCTCGGGCTGCCACAACCTTAGGTATCGCCAAGCGCAATGCACCCAGGGCTCCGTCGGATGCCTGCGAACCAGACGTCTAACCTGGTGGCCAAGTCATGCGCCTTCCGGCCAGCATATGAAGGTGCACGTGGAAGACGAGCTGCCCAGCATCCCGGTTGCAGTTGACTACCAACCGGTACCCGCTCTCAGCGTGACCGCGTTCCCGCGCCACTTTCGCCGCTGCGACGAAAAGATGACCCATGCGCGCCGCATCGGCGGCAGTGACGTGATTGATGGTCTCAATGTGCTCTAGCGGGATAAACAGCAAATGGGTAGGAGCTTGGGGATGGATGTCCTCGAACGCGAGGCAGTGTTCGTCCCGGTAGACCACCTTCGCTGGGATCTGTCCGTCTCGGATTTTGCAAAACAAACAGTCGACCATTCGAAGCTCGGATGGAAACTCTAGCAAATTGAGCGTCGCTGCGCAGTTCGCCACTCGTGAATGAAATCGGTGGGTAGAGAGTCAGGGTAAACGCCACGAGTAGTTTGAGTCGACCGCGCACACCGGCCACGGCAAACGCCGCAGCACAAACCGCCCCGCAGACTTTGCAACCTCTCCGCCGTCCCAGTCCGCCGACGTCAACACATAGTTGTAGAACATCGATTGCCGCGGAGGCCCGGTATGGGGATAGAGCGGGACATTGCGATGCAAATAGGTGAACCCGCCGGTCCACGCTAGGTGTACCGCCTCGACCTTCAAGCCGCAGAGATCAGGCAGCTCATGCGCGGCCAGTAGCAATCGATTGATGTCGCCTTGATCATCGTAGGCACTGGCATCAGGCTTGGTTTGCTCGTACTGCCCAAGCTCTCCAAAAGTGAGGGCGTGAAATCGCACCGCGGACAATCCGGCCGCAGCAGCAATCGCAGAAGTGATCAAAACCACACCACCCGACGCAAGGCGCTCCCAGAAAACCGATGCTCCAATCCCCGCCAAGGCGAATATCACCGGCAGGGCGGGGAGCAGGAAACGCATCTCCTTGTGGGGAATCCAGGAATGCAGAAGCAGAAAGGCGAGACAGGTGAGCTCAAGCCCGGGGGCACGAATCAAGGCCAGTGGAACGAGAAAAGCGAGCACAAGTGTTATGGCCGGCATCGAGGTCCACAGCACCCGGAAGTAGTAGGCGAACTCAGAAACACCCCACTGTGCCGCCCGCCCTTCGACGAGGTTGAATTTCAAATAGACGAGGGAGGAATGAAACCAACCGCCCCAGGTCAGCTTGTCGAGAAGCCCTCCCAAAAAAGCCCAGGCAACCAGAACGCCCAGCACCTCACCGGCCACCCTCCAATTCCGGCGAGCTGCGAGGATACCTAGAGCACCCACGCAGAAGACGACGTTCTGAAGTCGGAGCAAGACTGCCAGAGCCAACAGTGAGCTTCCAGAGATTCTCCCCGTATGACGCGAGTCAGGGTGGAGCACGAGCGCAAGGCCCCAGACCACCGCGGCAGCCGAAGCGTTTTCACTCATCGCCCGCGGCGCGAAGTAGATGAGCGGCGCCGCAAGGGCGCACAAACTGGCCGCAAGGGTCGCCGGCAAAAAAGGTGCTCGGTACGCGCTGGCCAGCCGATAGCTTCCAAAGGCCGCAAGCAGGCTCAGCGCTGAAAACAGAAGTCGGACCAGCCACAGATATTCTCGAGGCGAGTCCAAACCGAGCTGAGCGCTGACCTTGAGCAAGCCAGCCAACGCACCGGGGAGCAACCAGCTTCGAGCGCCTTCGACGAATTCCCAGGCAATCATACCGTAGCCAAAGGCCAGTCGATGTGCGGGCTCAAGGCTCTGGTAGATCTCGTCCGGCCAGTAAATCCCGTCGTCATGCAGTGAAAGCCACGCTCGGATTCCGGTGCCCGCTGCCAGCGAAAGGGACAGTAGAGCGCCACCCATCCACCGCGAGCTGGTCAGCGAAGCTGACGCATTTCGCATCGGTTCAGGCCTGCACTCCAAAATCGCGCAGAGCCGCATTGAGCGATGTTTTCTTATCGGTACTCTCGGTCCGACGGCCAACGATCAGCGCACAGGAAATGGAGTAGGTGCCGGCGGGAAATTTCTTTTCGCGCGTTCCCGGGATCACCACGCAACGAGTCGGCACGCGCCCCCGGTAAACCCGCTCCTCCGATCCAGTGACATCGACGATCGGTGTGGAGGAGGTGAGCACTACGTTGGCGCCGAGCACCGCTTCCTCCTCCACCACGACTCCTTCCACAATGATGCAGCGAGAGCCGACGAAAGCTCCGTCCTCCACGATCACCGGCGACGAAGAAGGGGGCTCGAGCACGCCGCCGAGGCCGACGCCGCCCGAGAGATGGACGTTTCTGCCTACCTGGGCGCAAGAGCCCACCGTGGCCCACGTATCCACCATGCTGCCGCTACCTACACGCGCTCCGATATTGACGTAGCCGGGCATGATTACCGCGCCTTTTTCGACGAACGCGCCATAGCGGATTGCGCCCGGTGGCACGACCCTGACACCTGCTTCCTCGAGCCCCTTCTTGAGCGGCAGCTTGTCATAAAACTCGAACGGCCCGGCCTCCATCACCCGCATTTCGCTAATCGCGAAGTACAGGAGAATGGCCTCCTTGATCCACGCATTGACCTGCCATCCTTGCGCAGTCTTCTCGGCGACCCTCAACTTGCCGGAATCGAGCATCGCAATCGTGGTACGAACCGCTTCGACGTAGTCCAGCTTCTTGAGCAGCTCCCGGTCTGCGTAGGCGGCCGTTACTTTTTGGCTAAGCTCGACCATCGATCGCAGCGGGTTTACTCCCGCCAACGCTGCCCAAGCAAATCGATTTGACCCTTGGCGCTTGGTTGCCCTTCCAGTTGGAATTCGCTATGCGCTGCCGGTGCTGGTTTCAGTGGTGATGCCCGTCTACAACGAGGTTCGCACGCTCGAGGAAATTCTTCGGCGCCTGGCTCGAGTAGGCTTTCAAAAGGAAATCATCATCGTGGATGATTACTCGACCGATGGCAGCCGCGAGTTCCTCAAGCGGGTAAGCGAGGAGGGACTTTCCGCGATCGATCCAGCAGCGTCCAGCACTACCCAGTCCGTTCAAGTCATTTTCCAACCGGTCAATCAAGGAAAGGGAGCTGCCCTCAGGGCCGGTTTCAAAGCCGCAACTGGTGATATCGTGATCATCCAAGATGCAGACTTGGAATACGATCCCAACGACATCCCCCACGTCATTCAACCCATCATCCATGGCGACGCAGACGTTGTTTTCGGCAGTCGCTTTACGGGCACGCCGCGGCGGGTGCTCTACTACTGGCACACCGTGCTAAACGCCGTTCTTACCACCGCCTCCAACATCAGCACCGGGCTCAACCTCACCGACATCGAAACCTGCTACAAAGCCTTTCGCCGCGAGGTGCTACAGGCCATTCGACTGGAGGAAGACCGCTTCGGGGTGGAGCCCGAGCTCACGGCCAAGGTCGCCAAAGGTCGCTACCGAATTTACGAGGTGCCGATCAGCTACTATGGGAGGACCTACGCGGAGGGAAAGAAGATCGGTTGGAAGGATGGCCTGCGAGCCATGTATGCCATCCTGAAGTATAGAATTAAGTCTGAGTAGTTCGTGTAAGCTGTCAATTTGACTTGGAAATTTCTTTCCCGTTCCAGCACCGGATGGTACTTTCAACCGCCTCGGAAGGCTGCTCCAGCCCCGCCAAACTTTGATGTTCGATTGGTTTCACTCTCTTTTTTCCCGCGATCTGGCGATCGACTTAGGTACCGCAAATACGTTGATCTACATCCGCGGCATCGGGATCGTTTCCAACGAGCCCTCGGTCGTGGCGGTGCAGCAAGACGCGCGCGGTGGAAAAAAGGTGCTGGCGGTCGGCAAGGAAGCAAAGGAGATGCTCGGCAGAACGCCGGGCAACATCGTTGCGATCCGACCGATGAAGGACGGGGTGATCGCTGACTTTGAGATCACGGCGAGGATGCTCCGGTACTTCATCGACAATGCGAGCAACAGCCGCTTTCGGGTTCGACCCAGAATCATCATCGGGATTCCATCCGGAATCACCGAGGTGGAACGGCGGGCGGTCAGGGAGGCTGCTGAGAACGCGCGTGCACGGGAGGTTTACTTGATCGAGCAGCCAATGGCCGCTGCGATCGGCGCTGGCCTCCCGGTTACAGAGCCCTCGGGCAACATGATCGTCGACATCGGAGGCGGCACATCGGACGTGGCTGTGATTTCCCTGGCGGGAATCGTATTCGCCAAGAGCGTGAGGATCGGCGGCGACAAATTGGATGAAGCGATCATTCAGTACATCAAGCGCAAGTACAACCTGCTGATCGGAGAACGAACGGCAGAGCAGATCAAGATTGGGATAGGGACCGCCTACCCGACTGACGAAGTGATGACGATGGAAATCAAGGGGCGCGATTTGGTGGCGGGCGTGCCGCGCACGCTGACCGTCACCTCGGACGAGGTGCGCGAGGCGCTCTCTGAGCCAATCAACGGAATTGTCGACGCGATCAAAATGACGCTGGAGCGCACACCGCCGGAACTTGCGGGCGATATCGCGGACCGCGGGATTGTCTTGGCCGGAGGCGGCGCGCTGCTCAAGAATTTGGATACCCTGTTGCGGGAAGAGACCGGACTGCCCGTCTTCTTGGCGGAGGATCCCTTGTCTGCGGTGGTCATTGGAGCGGGCAAGGCCCTCGAATCCCTCGACATCCTGAGGCAGGTCTGCAATCCCGGTTAGCTACCAGAGGATGTTCTGATCCTCGGTAACCCCGGCCAGCCTCTCGATTTGGATCACTTCGTCCGCCAGCCGAAGATCTCCCTCGAACAGACCGAGTGGCTGAACGAAGTGGCTCTTCACCAGTTTGTAATCGCGCTCTTCACGATGCGCGTGAATGGGTTGGAAGCGCAGCCTAAGCTGTTTGGTTTCGACCCTCCACTCATCCATGGGATTGCTCGGATTGAACGTAAATTGAGCCGGACCCAGCGGAATCAGTCTCGAACCAATCCACACTGCGTTCTCGTTTTGCTCGGCTCCTTCGTTGATTCCCTTCGCAATGTTGAAGCCGATGGTCCGTCCATCGCTGAGCCGACCATTCGCAAACGCCCACCGCCAGACGGTGCGCCGGGCGAGATAGCCCTGCGTGTAGTCGAAGCCCAACACCGCGCCCTCCATGCTGAAGGTCTGGGCGTCCGCGGTGACTCGGCCCGAAGCGGGCAATCCAGCCCACTTTTCGGTGACATTGACGATCCCGTCTCCCAGAACGGGCGCGATCACCGTCAGCGGAGAAGGTTCCGGCGGACTGACCAACTGTACTTTTAGAGCAAAGACGGGCTTGGCCCAGGGCTTGCCGTAGGATTCCACCTCTACTCGATACTGGCGCGCTTGCTCGATTGGGCCGAAAGCAAATCGCACGCCAGGCATCAGAAATCGCGCCCTCGCGTTAAGACCAGGTCGATTGCCCACCGAGATCCACGGCCCGGGAACTCCCATCCACCCTCGGTCGAACAGGAGTTTTTTGGCGGTGAGGTCCACTGCGCACGCAAATGCATTGGCTATGTAGGTCAAGTCGGCCACTGAAAAAACGGCCAATACATTGGGGGTGGAAACCATTCCGTACTGCCAACGCTTGTGCTTGAACCATCGGCGCGGCGGCGGGAGCTCGTAGGGTCCACGCAAGCGGGTCAAATCAACCTCGGGCAATGACCCGCGGTAGGTACCAAACTGCGGATAACCCTGCCCATCTTCGACGGTCACTGGACAGGGTGGGAAATCGGAATTGCCTGGATCAGCCACTGGTGTTCCCGGTTCAGCGTAGCCTAAAATCTTAGGAGTGACGGACGTGGCGCCACAACTTGATCTTCTGACCGGGGCTTGGAAACGGGAGTATTTCGAGCAGCAGCTCGCACGCGCGGTTTCCGACTCCCATCGAGCTAGGCAGGCGCTTTCAATCATTCAGCTCGACTTGGACGATCTCCAGGAGCACAACGACCTCCATGGGGCCAGCACGCTGAACGACTCGCTCGGCTGGGTCGCGATCCGAATGTCCCAGGTGTTGAATGGGCGCGGGCCGATCGCCCGGATCACGGGCGGAACATTCGCCACCTTCTTGCCGCAGTTCACGCTCCCACGGGCGTTGGCGGTCGCGGAACGCATTCGCAGCCGCATTCACGATACCCGGCACGCTTCGCAGTCAGGAGAGTATCGGCTCAGCGTTTCGATGGGAGTGGCCTGTTTGCGAGCCAATGAACCGTGGGGGAACTTGCTTGACGCAGTAGACGCGGCGTGCCGTAAGGCCAAGCAGGGCGGCCGGGATCAAGTTGTTCACCGATAGCAGACGTTTGCCCCAACCCTGGTATCTAGTCCCGCAACCATTCAGAAGCGGTGACTACCGGCAGTTGAAGGGCGCGCTCGCGCTCGAGATCGAGGTTGCCGATATGAAGCGAGATCGGCGACTGGACCCATTTGTAGATGGACTGCAAGAAGAGCCGGACAAACTTTTCGACATCGCCGCGCAACTGCTCGATCGGCATCTCCGGGAACATCGTCTGGACGACCTGGAGGACTTCTGAGGGAAGGAGCTTTTCGTCGGCGAAAAGGTGGAAACAAGCGTCGAGTACCGGGAACGGCATTAGCTCCCGCTCGCCGACTTGATTTGGAGCCAGCTCTGGGCCGGAGGGTTGCGCAACCACTTTCTTGATGCCCTGAAGTCCGGTCTTCTCCTGCAAGTACTCCAACAGGTAAATGACCACGGTCTTCGGCACGTTGGCAATCACCGCCAGCCCACCCAGCAAGTCACCGCCGACCGTGGTGTAGCCGACCGCCTTCTCGCTCATGTTGCTGGTTTGCAGAATCAGTCCATCCGAAGAGTTCGCCCAGTTCCACATCCTTTGCGCCCGAAGACGGGATTGAGTGTTTTGCTCGGCGAGGGGATTGATCGCCTTGCCCTCCGCCAACATCTGACGCGCCGCGCTTAGCTCACGGGCAAAGGCATCGTCGATCGAAATGACTTTTAGCGGAATCCCGAGCTCGGAACAGATCGTCTCCGCGGCCTCGCGCGTCTGAGACGAAGAGTAGCGCGAAGGCATGTAGAACGCTTGGAGCAAAGATTCCGGGTGCTCGGGGTTGACTTTCTTTGCGTAACGGTGGGCGATGAGCAGAGTGAGCAGCGAGTCGCGCCCGCCGGACAGCGCGACGCCGATCGTCTTGAAGGCTCGGGTCTTTTCGAAGTAATCGCCCACCCCCAATGCCAGAGCATCGAGAATGTCCTCGCACCAGGATTCCCTCGCCGTGCGCGCAGGTTCCGGCCGCGGCAGAAAGAAATTGCGCTGCGTGGGCACGGGGTATTTGAGGTCTTCCCTGCGCGTGGAAAACTGAGCCGGAGGGATTTCCACGATCGGTACCGCTCGATTGCCGGCGATGTATCGCTCGCGGTCGAGGCGCCAAGTCGTGTTCTCCGAGCGCAGCCGCGCGGTGCGATCAAGGTCCACCACCGCGGCCGCGAACCCTTCCCGGAAACGAGGGGCTTCGAGTACCCATTTGCCATTTTGGTTCACGTACCCGCCGCCGTCGAAGATCAAGCCATCGTTGGATCCCACCGCGTTCGCAAAGGCGACCGTGCACTGATGATCGGCCGCCCGGGTGGCGATCAACTCTCGGCGTGTTTCCACCGCTCCGATTCGGAAGGGCGAGGCAGATAGGTTCACTACCAGCTCGGCACCGGAGTAGGTCCGGCGCCGCATCGGACCTTCGGCGCTCCAGATATCCTCGCAGACTTCCGCTGCGACAACGCCGAAGTCGAACTTGAATAGATAGTCTCCAAATGGAACATCCCGGTATCGCTCCGACTGGAGCGCTACTCCCTGGGAGAAGGTTCTGCCCTCGTAGAAGACGTTGTAGGTGGGAAGTTTCTCTTTCGGTACCAGCCCGAGAACCCGCCCGCCCGCAACGAGCGCTGCGCAGTTGAAGCGAAGTCCTTGGAAAGAAACGGTGACGCCAAGCGCAAAGACCGTTGGCAGCTTGGCAGTCCCACTCGCGAACCGAAGCAACTCCTTCCATTGGTGTTCAACGAATCCCTGCCACTGAATCAGATCCTCGGGTGGGTATCCGCCAACCAACTGCTCTTGAAACAGCCCCAGGCTGACGTGCTCCTCAGCCATCTGGTGGGCAAGCTTCAAGGCTCGATCCACGTTGTGCACAAATGCGCCAACCGTGGTGTTGACGTTGGCTAAAGCTATTTTCACCAGGCGCATTCTCTCCTAACCCTAACTGTATGGGCGACGCGCGGCAATTTTGCCCGGCCAAGACCGGGAAACTGGTTGCGCTCGAGCCTGGGCTGGACGGCAACGACAGAGCCGGTATGGTGCGCGGATGTCGCAACTCGCACCGGACGCCCCAACCATCAAAATGAGCGACTCCTGGTACCGGCGCCTCTATCGGCGGGTGGAGGCGATGGCCGCGACACCCTACGCGCTCGCTGCCTTTGTAATTGTGTCGGTAATCGATGGCTCAGTTTTTCCGATCCCGCCGTTCGCTTTGATGGTGCCGATGGTCCTGGCGCAGCCGAGGCGGTGGTGGAGCCTTGCCTTGTTGGGCACTGCGGCGAGCTTGGTTGGAGGCCTGATCGGCTACTTTCTGGGAACGCTGATCCACTCCGGAGTCGCAACTGCTTTCAACATCGATTTGAACGCGCGGGTAGACCGCTTTGGCATTCACTCGACGGTGGGCCAGTTACTGGGCGACAACTTCTGGATCCTGGCCCTGCTCTGTTCAATCCTGCCGACGCCCTTCAAAGTGGTGGCAATTGGCAGCGGCCTGGTGTCGGTGCCGCTTCCCCGGTTTCTGATCGCGGCCAGCCTAGGTCGGCTGACTCGATTCTTCCTGGTAGGCGGCGCAATGGCTCTGGTCGGACCACGCGCCCGCAAGTGGCTCCGGGCCTAAAGGCCGCGGGTCGACGCTTGCTGTTCACCTTTGCTGCTGGCCGCAGTTTGGGTTGCGAAGTTGATGTTGTTGTATCCAGCGGTGAGGCAGCTGTACATCACGCGCTTCATGATCTTGTAGTGGACGTCTTTGTCCGCTTGAATGTTCACGTCCCCCTTGAACTTGCCGGATTCGTCCTTCGCCAAGGCATGCAAGTCCTCGTACTGCTTCTTCATCTCTCGCAGCTTCTCCTCGAGAGCTGGAATGTTCAGATAGTCCTCGCGGGACAGATCCTCCACCCGGCCGATCACCGTTCCGCTCACCAACACCTGCTCATTGGAAACCATCACTACCGGGACCATTTCGATTTCCTTGACGTTGACTGCCTCGGGCAGGCGGATCTCCTTGGTCATCATCAGCACTTCGCCGGTGGCAGAAAAGTTCGCAATCAGAAAGAGCACGATGATCACGAACATGTCGACCATCGGGGTAATCAGCAGATCGGCGACCATCAACCGCTTCCCGCCGATCTTGCCCTTGCCGAAGACCCTCGATCGCTGGAGGCGCTTGCCGAACCGTTTACCCGGAACCTGAATTGCCATCCATCCTCCAGACTAACCTATCGCGGCCGCCACCGAGACATTGGGGAGGCCGTCGCCGATGCACTCGTCAATGATTCGGATCAAGTCCTCGTAACGAACGTTGTCCTCCGGTTGGAGCGTGATCGCCGCTTGATCCGGGAGATTGCCGCGGACCTCCTTAATCCGCATTTGCAGCTTACTGAGGTCGATCCGGCCCTTCACATCGCGGAGGATGGGAATCGGATCAAACGAGCTGGTGCCCGCGGTCAGTTTCAGTTCCTTGTCGGTGATCAACAGCGTCAAAGGAACGGTCTTCTCCATTTCGTCTGCGTTATCGGAGGGCCCGCCGGCGCCGGATACTTGGAGGCGGCCGATCTGGGTCCAAACGGCGGTCATGATCAAAAAGCTGATCGTCACCGCCATCAAATCGATGAACGGAACGAGGTTGATGGTCGTGTCTAGCGGCTTCTTCTTACCCGAGCTGGCCGGGCCCAGGTCTGCGCCGCCCATTCCGCCGGCCATTGCGCACTCCTTTCAGTCGGCTAGTCGTCGTCGCTTCGCGACGTAGCGGCAACACTAACGTTCTTGAACTTGTCTCGATTGGAGACGATCAGGTTGAGGACCGAGACCGACGTCTCATTGATGTCATTGATTAAGTGCTGAGTTCGGCCCATCAGCACCGAGAACGCGATCAACGAGGGGATCGCGGTAAACAAACCGAAGCCGGTACAGTTCATTGCTTCTGAAATGCCCTCGGCCAAGATGGTCGCCTTGTCCGCTGGGTTGACGGTGGCGACTGCTTCGAAGCAGCGAATCAGTCCGGCGACCGTACCCAACAGCCCGGCAAGCATTGCGGCATTTCCGAGCATCGCCAGGTAACCAGTGCGCGCCTCGAGTCGCGGCGTCTCGCGCAAAGACGCCTCGTCGAGCGCGGCTTGCACTTCTTCTTCGCCCTTGGGCACATTCATCAAGCCAGCCTTCACGACGTTCGTAAGAGGCGTCGCCTTCTGGCCGGCGACGTAGTTGATCGCCTTATCCAGGTCGCCTGCGTAGATGTACTTCTTTAAGCCCCTGAGGAAGCCCTCTTTGTTGATCGCTGCAGAAAAGAACAGAACGATCACCCGCTCGAAGATGATCGCAGCAGCGACAACAGCGCAGACAGCAATTGGGTACATGCCCCAGTCACCAGCAGTCCAGCGGCGAGCGACGTCGTCAAAAAACGAGCTGTCGTGCTTGCCGGCTGCTTCGGCTGCCGCGAAGACGCTGAGCTGACTCAAAGACACGAGATTCATTTTGCGTTTGCCTCCAGTGAACGCGGTTCCCTAGGTCCGCGGACGAACCATCGCATTGGACGCCGTTGCACAAGCTCGGCCACACGCGATTAGGGGTGCTCAGAGGGCTCAACTCTACCGTGCGCTCCTCGGCCCCGCAAGGCACGGAGCGGCCTCCAACGAGCCGATTCTCCTCGGGATTTGATGGAAGAGCGGCTTTCTATTTGACGCCGCCTCGACCGGAAAAAAGACGGGTGCGACGTGGGTCCAGCGGCTTCGAGCGCGTTAGCGACCGGAAAAAAGTGCGGGGGAGACCCTGCAGAAAGTGGGTGAGTAGGTTCCACAAAGTGGCGACAGCCGTCGCCAGGGTCGGCGGTTTTTTCACTACCTTGCCCGCTTGGGTACGGACACGGAGCACGCTCGCTTGGACTTCCCCCCGGACGACTAGGCTTTATCCTTCGGCGATTTTCCTGCGAGCTTCGGATCTTCTGTGCTCACGGGGGGCTCGACTGGAGTTGTCGCCCGCTGAGGTACTGGCTGATGTGGGGTAGATTCCTTCACAGATGGATTTTTCGGCGCATCGCTGGCGCCGTGTGCGATAGAAGCTGTGCTTGCGCCCGATGGTTGCGATGCTATCAGTGGAGCTCGATCGACGCAGGCTGGAGCCTGCACGAGAGTATCTACAACTGGGTCGCCGTAGCCCAGAATCCTCGCGGGCACAGATGGATTGTTCCATCCTTGACCTTCCGAGCGTGCAACCTTGAAATGAAGGTGGGAACCGCACGCCCACCCGGTCTTCCCCGAGTAGCCGATCAGATCTCCCGCTTTGACCCGCTGGCCCGCTAGGACGACGACCTTCGAAAAGTGGAGGTACTGTGTCTCCCAACCATTCTCATGCGAGATGACGACATAGTTGGATTCAGCCGCGAATCGCGGATCGCAGCCGCCGATGTTGCTGTCGCCTCGAGAGGCTCGCACGACGCCCTCCAGCGCGGCTACGATCGGCACTCCTTCGGGCATCCGAAAATCCCACGCCCAAGAGTCGTTTTGCAGGTGGCTACCGGTCCGATGCCCCTGAGAGACCGGGTAGGCGCGCCCACAGCCGAAGGGTACCGCTACGTCCGGTGGTTGGGGCGAGGCGATAGTCGGCGCGTCAGCAGGCGGGAGCTCAACAGCGGCGCCGAGGATCAGTGCGGATAGCGCGAGGGCGATTACCAAACGAACGGCAATTTACCCCAGCTTAGTGTTCAACCTCAAACACTGTAGAGGTGTTCGGTAGGCAGATGAGGGGGCACCCTTCCATTCCCACGTTCGAGCAGGCGCTGCCTCGAGCGTCGTGCAAGCCACAGCTGCTCAACCGTGAACTTGGCCAGCTGCGGTCACGACCGCCCGACGTCCATGAACGCCTCCAGTCGCGCAATGGCTGCTTCTGCACCTTGAAACAGCAGCTCTCCGTCCCAAAGCGCCGGCAGGGCCTGGCCACCATGGGCCGCGAAGTCGCGCTGCACCTCTGGGTAGACCAGGTTTCGAAAACGAACGTGCTCGAGCAAATCGTGCTCGGAGATGTAGCGGCGCAACCGCGCCGATTCCGGATCCGAAATTTGATGAAAAAGCTCAAATGCGAACACAGCCTTTACCGCCGAGTCGCTGCTGCCATCCGGGCCGCCTCGGTTCGCACCGTGGCACTTTCCCTCTCAAATTGAACGTCGTCGGCGCTCATTCCCTTGAGTCTCTGCTCAGCCTGTTCCCGTCTCTTTTGGGCGGCCGCCACGTCAATCTCGGATACTTCCTCGGCTTGGTCCGCCAGCACCAACACTTTGTTCTCGGCGACCCAAACAAAGCCGCCTGACACAAAGTAATTCTGGGTCGTTCCGCTGCGCCGAAAGGTCAGAACGCCAGCTTCCATCAATGAGAGCAGCGGCGCGTGCCCAGGCCGAACCCCGAACAAACCATGAAATCCGGGAACGATGACTTCGTCAGCCGTCTCCGAGAGTAGGCGCTTTTCGGGCGTCACCACTTCCAGCGTCAATTCAGCCATTGCTCGCTCCCCGTGGCTGGAACCTCAAATGGACCGGCCTGGACTCCACCGGTTCCAGTTCGACTTCGTTGTGGTCATTGACACGAGGCATTTCACCAGGCACGCCACCAACCCCTTTCAGCCAAAGAAAGTGCTTACCCAGTTGTCGCACTCGATGTCGCGCCAGCACCGGAACCAGCTCCCTGGCGGTCGCCCGCCTGACCACCTTTCCTTCGCGGTCATAAAGCACCGCTACCACCACCGACAGCCAGGAGTTGGGGTTTCCCTTCGTTGGCTGAGGCTTTTCCGGAAAGGCGCGAACGATCCAAAAACGCTGGCCATTGTTGGCAACGAAGTAGAAGTCATCGGTGGTACCGACGCATTTGTCGACCTGCCAGGCCAGCTTGGTCTCCTCCATTACCTCCACCCGGCAGTGGCCTTTCTCCAGCTCGACCAGTCTGATGCTGTAGACGCCAGTCGCCGATGTTTGCGACTTGCTCGTTTTTGGGTCAGCGGCAAAAACAGGCACTACCCAAAGAAAGGCAATCAAAGATCCGCCGCTCACCTCGAAGACCCTCCGGCGTCACTCGGCTGCCATTCGCTTTGCGTTTTCCACCGCCTCGTCGATACCGCCCACCATATAAAACGCGGACTCTGGAAGCTCGTCGTGCTTACCCTCTGCGATCTCCTTGAATCCCCGAATCGTATCTGCAAGCTTGACGTACCGTCCCTGCTTGCCAGTGAAGACCTCGGCCACGAAGAACGGCTGCGAGAGAAAGCGTTGAATCTTCCGTGCCCGGGCGACGGCGAGCTTGTCCTCCTCGGAAAGCTCATCCATTCCCAAGATCGCAATAATGTCTTGTAATTCCTTGTAGCGCTGGAGGATCCGCTGAACCCGGCGCGCAACGTCATAATGCTCCGCGCCGACCACCTGGGGGTCGAGGATTCGCGAGGTCGAGTCAAGCGGATCCACCGCAGGGTAAATGCCCAACTCGGCTATCTGCCGGGAGAGCACCGTGGTCGCATCCAAATGAGCAAAGGTGGTAGCCGGCGCGGGATCGGTCAGATCGTCTGCGGGAACGAAGATCGCCTGCACCGAAGTAATCGAGCCCTTCGTGGTCGAGGTGATTCGCTCCTGCAATTCTCCCATTTCCGTGGAAAGAGTGGGCTGATAGCCAACTGCCGCCGGTATTCGGCCCAACAGTGCTGACACTTCAGAGCCCGCCTGGGTGAATCGAAAGATGTTGTCAATGAACAACAGCACGTCGCGCCCCTCCTCGTCGCGGAAATATTCCGCAACCGACAGGGCCGACAGCGCAACGCGGGCACGAGCGCCGGGTGGCTCGTTCATTTGGCCGTAGACGAGAACGCACAGACTCTCGTCCAATTTATCCAGCTTGATCACCCCTCCCTCTTGCATCTCCCTGTAGAGATCGTTTCCTTCGCGGGTTCGCTCGCCGACCCCCGCAAATACCGAGAATCCACCTTGCTCCTTGGCGACGTTGCGAATCAGCTCCAGCAGCAGCACCGTTTTTCCAACGCCCGCTCCCCCGAACAAGCCGATCTTCCCGCCGCGCGTGTAGGGGGCCAACAAATCGATGACCTTGATCCCGGTCTCGAACGCCTGCACGCGCACGTCCTGATCGACAAACCGAGGAGGGGGACGGTGGATGGGAAGGAACTTGTGGGCCTGGATCGGTCCCCTTTCGTCGACCGGCTGGCCAATGACGTTCATGATCCGTCCCAAAGTCTCCTTGCCAACCGGGACCTGGATCGGCTCACCCGTATTTTTTACCGCGATACCCCGCGCGAGGCCCTCGGTAGAATCCATCGCAATGCACCGGACGGTATTCTCTCCCAAGAGCTGCGCCACCTCGATCGTCAGATTCTCGGGTTCGCTCGAGATCGCGGGATTGTTGAGTTTGAGAGCGGTGTACACTTCCGGAAGTCCACCGGGAGGAAACTCCACGTCTACCACCGGGCCCAGAACCTGCGTCACTCTGCCAACCTGTTGCGCGCTCGCTGCCATTTCCCTCGACATCCTCCTTATTTCAGCGCCTCTGCTCCGGAGACGATTTCCATCAGCTCCTTGGTGATGACCGCCTGACGAGTACGGTTGTAGAACAGGGTCAACCGATCAATCATCTCCGCCGCGTTCGAGGTGGCGTTTTCCATCGCGCTCATTCGAGCGCCATGCTCGCTGGCAATGCTTTCCAGCAGCGCTCGATAAAACTTCATGATCAAGGCTTGGGGGACCAATCGCGAGAGAACGGCCTCCTTCTCGGGCTCGTAAAGAAAGTCCACCAGTTGGCGGGGGCCGGCGTGTTCACTGGAAGCGGCCGCCTGCATCGGGAGCAACTGCGTCACTACCACGCGCTGGTTTATCGCCGAGAGAAATTCATTGTAGACGAGGAATACCGCGTCGACCGAGCCGGAGAGAAAGTCGGTGGCGAGTTTGCGCGCGATTTCGGCAGCTTCCTGGTAGCTCACCCGCGAATAGAGGCCCGAAAAATCGTTGGTGAGGGTCACGTTTCGACGCCTGAAGAAATCATGGCCCTTGCGCCCGATCGTCGAGACCTGAATTGTCTGATAGGTGCGTTCATTCTCATACAAAAACCGGCTGGCGCGCCGAAGAACGTTGGAATTAAAGCCGCCCGCGAGTCCCCGATCGGAGGTCAGCACCACCAACTCCGCACGCTTCGGCTCGCGCGGCAAAAGAAAGGGGTGCGCCAGTAGTTCCGAGCGGCTCGCGATGTCGCCGATAATCCGGTCCACCATCTGGGCATAGGGCCTCGCCGCCAGGATCGCCTCCTGCGCTCTGCGCAGCTTGGCCGCGGCAACCATTTTCATGGCTTTGGTGATTTGCTGGGTATTTCGTACCGAGCGAATTCGCTTGCGGATGTCGCGAAGAGAAGCCATTGCGATTAAAGTCCCTGCACCGGGTTCGGGCGCGGCGCAACGTACTGTCCGCCACCGCGCGGGTCAATTGTGTCTTTTCGACGCCTGCATCGCTGGCTATTCGGAAGCCTGGTCGGCGCTTTGGCGCTCGCCGCAGTCGCCTCGGTTTACGTAGAACAGCGGTTTTCCGCTCGGATTCGCACGATCGCAGATGTGCCCCACGCACCAATCGCTTTGGTGTTCGGCGCAGGGCTCGCGTCCGGGGGGGAGCCATCCAAAATGCTCGCGGAGCGCGTCAACACGGCCATCCAGCTTTATCGGGCGGGAAAGGTCGACAAGCTTTTGCTCAGTGGCGACAACTCTGAGCGCTACCATGACGAGACCCGCGCCATGGGCCGCTACGCGGTGGATCAAGGGCTGGCACCCAAAGCCTTGCTCCGTGACGTCGCCGGAATTTCCACTTACGACAGCTGCTACCGCGCCAAGCAACTCTTCGGGGTACGAAAGGCGATTCTCGTAACACAGGCCTTCCACTTGCCACGCGCACTGTTCATCGCAAATTCGCTAGGGATAGATGCCTATGGGATTGCTGCCCAGCCGCTGGCCAAAAACCATCCCTTGGATGTCGTACGAGAGTTTTTCGCGCGGCCGCTCGCACTTGCGAAGGTGACCTGGGGATTGAGGCCAAAGGTCCCGGGACAGCAACCGGAATTTCCAGAAAATCAAACGCCCCCTGAGGAAGTCCTCGGGGGGCGGTTGGGTAGTAAAGAATTGAAGTAAATTCGGATACTTAAGGTTTCTTCTCGGCGTCCGCCTTCTTCTCGCCCTCGGCGCCCTTCTTCTCCACCTTCTTTCCGTGCTTCTTGGACTTGTCGCTCTTCTCACCTGCAGCAGCCTTTTCTCCGGCCGGAGCCTTCTCTTCGCCCGCAAAAGCACTCAGCGAGAACGCCAGCAAGAACATCGCAAGAATACGCTTCATACACACTCCATTCGGTTAGTACGGCGCGCTCAAATGCGGCCGTTCGGCGCCAATGTAGCAGCCCGCGTGCCAAGACCGGTTCAGAGTGACAAAGCCCACCTCGGTGTGGAGGAGATCCGCATCCTCGGAAAAGTGGTGGGGAGTTATTCCTCAGATTGCGTGGTTTATGCGAGGCAAAGAAGCCACAGTCGCAGCTTCTCTGTGCTACAGGGTGCCTGTAATTGAACTCGCGCATCTCCATTGGCGGATTTCTCGCCAGCTTCTTGTTCGTAGTGGCTCTTTTGGCCGGAGTGGCTGGGTACACGCTTTCGGGCGAACTCAGGACCAAACGCGAAATGGACGCGCTGGTCGCAAGGGCGCTGGATCGCGATGCCCTGATGAGCCAGATCCGGGTAGACGCGCTCAAACTTGAGTCGGCGGTAGCCGGCCACATCCAGGCGAGCAACGACCAGGAGCGTTCAGAGGCGGACGAACGGATGGAGTCGATTCTCGCGGATATCCGTCTCGCTTCCGAGGAGTACACACAGGGAATGCCGATCAGTGAGACCGAGACGTGGAGTGACTTCATGAGCACCAGCCACGCGCTCGCCGCTCAAGCCACCAAGGCCGTCAATTATTCGAACCGAAAGGAAGCCGAACGGGCCCGAAAGCTCTTGGTTAGCAAAGTGCAGCCGATCAGCGCCGCGCTCGACGGATTGGCCGAAAAACTGTCCCAGGGAAACGCGGAGGAAACCACGCGTCTTTTGCGCAAGCTGCAGGATCTCCGGCTTCGCAACATGTACGCCGGGGCCTTGGTAGCCGGACTAGCGATCGTCATCTCGCTACTCGTTGCTTGGAAGGTGACCGGGCTTCTTCGGCGTCAGCAGGCCACGATCCGACAGCAGCTGGCCGAGCTGAACCGCCGAAACAAGGAGTTGGATTCGTTCGCAAGCCGTGTCGCGCACGATCTCATTAGCCCCCTCTCTCCTCTCAAGGGTTACCTGACACTGATCCGCCGATCGAACGGGATAAGCGATCTCGAAGTACGCGAGATGCTTCTACTGGCTGAGGGAAGCGCCGCGAGAATGGTGGAAATGATCGAAGCACTGCTGCGCTTTTGTCGCGCCGCCACCCCAGGGGAGCCAACCCCATCAGAGCTCGATACCGCGGTTAGCACCATCTTGCTCGAGCTCGATCAGGTGGCTGCAAAGGAGAAAGTGGCTCTGGAGCGACATCTGGAGCGGGGGGTGGCAGTAGCGTGTCCGCTGCAGCTTTTGCAATCGATCGCGCAGAACATTCTGTCCAACGCCGTCAAGTACACGGCAGGACGGCCGGATGCAAAAGTGATCGTTCGCGTCGCACGGCAGGGACGCGAGGCCGTGTTGGATATCGAAGACAATGGCCGAGGGATGTGCGAAGAGTCGTTACGGGGCTTGTTCCGGCCGTTCTTCCGCGCACCGGATGTCCATGCCATCCCCGGACATGGACTGGGTTTGGCGACTACCAAGCGTTTGGTCGAGGCACACGGTGGTTCGATCACCGTCCAGTCAAAGCTTGGTAGCGGCGCACATTTTACGATTCGATTCCCGCTCGCGCCCCCCCAGCCAACGCGACAGGAGACCCGCATTCGAGGCGTTCAGAAGACCGCCGTCTCTGCAGGTTCGCAATGAAAACGCCTCATATTCTGCTCGTGGATGACGACAACCACGCGCGGGATCTTCTTCGGCGAGTTCTCGGTTCGATGGGCCGAATTTCGGAAGCTGCAGACGCCAACACCGCGGTCACAGTTCTCGGCAAGGGAGAACCAGTAGATTTGGTGGTCACCGATATGGCGATGCCCGACGCCGCCGATGGGCTTCGGGTGCTCCATGCCACCCGCGAGCATTGGCCGGATACGGCAGTCATCGTCCTGACCGCATTTGGCAATATCGAAGGTGCGTTGGACACCATCCAGCAAGGCGCTTACGACTACCTGGCGAAGCCATTCGACGTGGACGCTCTGACGCGCGTAGCAAGACGCGCGCTCGAGCAAAGACGATTGTTAGAGGAAAACCAGAGCTTGCGGCGGCAAGTCAAGAACCGCGCGCTGGTGGGACGCAGTCCCGCACTACTAGAAGTCTACAAGCAGGTAGCTCGCGCCGCATCCACCAATGTGCCCATCCTGATCACTGGCGAAACGGGCACCGGCAAAGAACAGGTAGCGCGAGCGATCCACCAACGCTCGATGCGCGCGGACGGAGCCTTCATCCCCGTCGACTGTGCCGCGATTGCCGAATCGCTGATGGAAAGCGAGCTGTTCGGCCATGCCAAGGGTGCGTTTACTGGAGCATCTGGTCTGCGCAGAGGGTTGTTTGAAGAAGCGAGCGGAGGCACGCTGTTTCTGGACGAGATCGGGGATGTCGGTCCGCGCATTCAGTCGCAGCTCTTGCGGGCTCTCCAGGAAGGGCAGATCCGTCGAGTCGGTGAAAGCACGTCGATCCAAGTCGATGTTCGAATCGTGACTGCCACCAACAAACATCTCGCTTCGCTGGTCAAGGAGGGAAAGTTCCGCGAAGATCTCCTTTATCGGCTCGACGTCGTGCATCTTCACCTGCCGCCCCTGCGTGAGCGGAAGGAAGACATTCCAGCCCTGGTCGAGCATTTCGGCTCGATCCACGCGCGCGGTGGTGTACGCCCAGTCTTCGCCCCCGAGGCAATTACCCGGTTGCAGCAGTACGATTGGCCAGGAAACGTCCGACAGCTGGAAAACGTGGTCGCCCGAGCGCTCGCGTTGAACACCACCGGGGTAGTGGGACCTCAAGATTTCCCCGAGCCGATTGGTGATGCCCCGAAGAAGCTCTCGGGTCTCGCTGGTGACATGCCCAGCCTTGCCGAACTTTCCCGCCGGTATGCAGCGCATGTGTTGCAGTTCACTCTAGGCAATAAGTCAGAGGCTGCCCGCCTGCTCGAAGTCGATCGGAAAACGCTTTACAAGCTCTTGGAGGCAACCTCCACTCGCGACGTTACACCGTCGGACGATTTGTCACCCTGAGCATTCGCTCGCTAGAAGGTCGGAGCGTCGAATAGGACGGTGGCAAGGGGCGTGTCTAGCTGAAGGAGGTTGGCCGAACGGATTCCGGCATCCGAGACCGCGTAAACGAATACGTCGGTGTCATTGCTGGCCATCAAACCGCGTCGCGCCATCGGAGCCCAGGCCCACGACCAGGTGCGATAGTTCAGCGTTTGATAGACGTCGCGCATATTGAGCATCCCTTTGTCCGAGATGCCTTGCGCCACGTCGACGCCAAATACTCGAATGCCGCTCACAAAATCTCTCCAGTACTGTGGACCGATGGCAGACACGTTCCAGTCGAAGAAAGGGATCGCCAAGAGGCCCTTCTCCGCAAACCACGTGAACGCCTTGTGGTCATACTGAGCCTCCGAATATGCGGAGCTGGAACCCACCAATTGATTGAAGCTACGGATTGGATGACTGGCATCGCTGACATCAAACAGCGATAGCTGGACCGAACGGCCGGTCCAATTGTTGTTCGGCGGTAGATATTCGCCAATCGCCAACAGGTGGTTTTCATCAAGCGGCTGCAGATAGGTTGAGAATCCTGGCACCTCCAGCTCTCCTACTTTTCGAGGCCGGGCGGGATCGTGCAAATCGAAGACCGAAAGCGGATCGACGCGACGGAAAGTCACTACATAACCCTTTTCGCCAACGAATCTGACTCCATAGATCTGCTCGCCGGGGAAAAAGTCCTCACTCTGGCCAATCAATGCGAGGTTAGTTCCTTGCGGCGAAAGAACAGAAAGCCGGTTGGTTATTTCGAAGTGCCCCCAGGGGCTCTGAGGATCCGCGACACGATTGAAAATGCTCGTGGCGACGCGGAGATTTCCGCCAGCGTCCTCGTCCATTGAAAACTGGTTCCCTACCAGGCCCTCGACGCCACCCGAGCCCAGATACACTGCCCGGGTTGGTTGCGTCAGATCGAACTTGTGCAGATAGGTGAAGCTCTTTTGGCCTGGTTGAGGCCACCACCAGTAATGCCCCGCGGCAACGTAGAGCGCTTTGGCGGATGCATAGACCACGCTGGCATTCGAGACGATGCTGCTACGCGTGAGCGTTCCAGCCGACGTGTCAATCGTTGACACGGTGACGAATCCAGGTTCAGTGGGGCCGTTTGTTCGGCTGAACTCTGTGCACTGATAAGGAAGGCTTTTGATGCTGCCATCCGGCAGGATGTGGCGGGATTCCGGCAAGTACTGATCCAGCGAAGCGCTTCGAATTGCCACCTCGTTGTCTCTGATCCGCTTATCGAAGGCGGCGGACAGTTTCGCTCGGTCGAGATAGATTTCAGGTGTTACGTCTGGGTACCATTTGACCGTCTCCGGATAGCGTAAGAAGTCGTTGGAAACGATCCGAATAGACGAGCCAATTCGTCGCGAGGTGTCGTACGAACCGGGCAAGTAATATTCTCCCATCGTACGGGGATGAGCCTCATCGCTGATGTCCAGCACCGTGACCTTGAACGCAGATGGAAACCCGCACGCTCTGAGCCAGGGGTTAAGCGGACACGGAACAGTCGCCCCTCCCTGAGCAACCGAATAGGGAGCATAGAGCTGTGAAAAGACCACTGCCGTGGGGGCAAGCGCCGAAGGATGGTTTGCGTCCGTCACAAGAAACAAGTCGCGCGCAAAGCCTTCAATTGGCACTTTCGCCGAGCGACTGAGTTGGCTGGCTGGCCAACTGCGTACGATGTAGAGGGCGGTACCGCCTGCGAGGACAAAAATTCGCGTCCCATCGCTCTTAACGATGTCCGCCTCATCTACGCCTGCGACCTGGGTATTCGTTTGCGTGTAGGCGCTCGGACCGGCGCCAGCGGACGGGCTGGCCTCCGCTGCACGGGGTCCGGCGGCCGCGCCCGCTATCGCTCCCACCCCTGCTTTTGATTGTTCGAGCTGCGATCGCATGTACTTCACCGCAACATCCTTGATGTATCCCTCCAACTCATCGCAGTTGTTAAAGCTCAGGAGTGCGGCCTGTCGTTGGATATCTTCATTTTGAAGAAGGTGATTGCCACTGCAGGCGACTGCGCCCACCAGAGCCACGATTGTCGCGTAGCAAGCTTGATTGGCATGCATGGTCTCCTTCGACGCTGCCAAGGCCATGCCAAGGTCGTCTGCAATTTTTGAGCGTATTTCCGCAAACTTGACCACGAGCATCCTGATCCAAGATTCTGGATTCGGCTCAAAAACGACGATTTGCGAAGGGCGATCCGTGAGAACCCTTTCATTGCCCCCAAAGATTAGGCCGTGCTAAACGGCTCGCGAAATGTTGAACGTTTCCATCCCACGCCGCTACGCTCGCGCGCTCATCGCCGCCAGCTCGGACACAAAAGCCAGCCTGGACATGCTCCGCGAGCAACTCCAGGCACTGGCGCAACTTTTCGAAACAGTTCGCGAACTGAAAGAAATAGCTCTTGACCCGAGCTACAGCCGTACCGAGAAGATGGCAATCGTGAACGCGGTGCTCGGGTCAGCCGGACCGATCGACCCAATGATCGCGAACCTGATGCGGCTTCTGGTCGATCGTCATCGTCTCAATTACCTCTCCGATATTTCCAGACTCTTCCGCGACCAAGTGGACATGCTTTCGGGGCGAGTACAAGGGCAACTCGTCACGGCGGTGCCCTTGGATCAAGATCTCGTGGAGAAACTCGAGGCAAGGCTCAATCGGCTGACCGGCCGCAAAGTTGTGCTCGAAACCAGGGTCGACCCATCGATTCTGGGCGGCGCGCTGGCGCAAGTAGGCACCCTAGTCTACGACGGCTCTCTGAAGAGCAATCTCGAGCAAATGCGGCAAGCAATGAAGCGCGCTTAGCCAGCGGGCAATCGTTGCTCGCATCCGCTCTGCATGTTAGGAGAGCGCGCCTCGTTAGGTAGAGGGAATTCGATGGAAATTCGCGCTGACGAAATCAGCAAAATCATTCGCGAGCAGATCAAGGACTACGGCAAGCGGCTGTCCGTGGCGGAGACCGGGACGGTACTGTCGGTGGGAGACGGCATCACCCGCATCTACGGTTTGGATGCCGCCGAGTCAGGCGAATTGGTCGAGTTCGCGAACGGCGTCAAGGGATTGGTGCTCAACCTAGAAGAAGACAATGTCGGAGTTGCGGTGATGGGCGAATACCAAGAAATCCGCGAGGGTGACACCGTCAAGCGCACTGGGCAAATCGCCTCGGTTCCAGTAGGTAGGCAGCTTCTCGGTCGCGTGGTGAACGCACTCGGCGCACCGATTGATGGCAAAGGGCCAATCGAAGCTACGGAGTTCCGAAAACTCGAAATCAAAGCGCCCGGGATTGTTAAGCGGAAGTCGGTTCATCAACCGCTACAGACCGGGCTCAAGGCATTGGATGCCCTGGTCCCAATCGGGCGGGGGCAGCGGGAGTTGATTATCGGCGACCGACAGACGGGCAAAACCGCGGTTGCGATCGATACGATCATCAACCAGCGAGGCGGGGATGTTTATTGTTTTTACGTCGCGATCGGTCAAAAACAGTCGACCGTGGCCCAGGTAGTAGACAAGCTCAAGCGCTTCGGAGCAATGGACTACACCACGGTCGTGAGTGCAACCGCTTCGGACCCTGCGCCAATGCAATTCTTCGCTCCGTACGCTGGCGTCACGATGGGCGAATATTACCGAGACAACAAGATGCATGCGCTGATCGTCTATGACGATCTATCCAAACAGGCAGTGGCATATCGACAACTTTCCCTGCTGCTTAGGCGACCGCCGGGTCGCGAGGCCTATCCAGGCGATGTATTTTATATCCACTCACGGCTGCTCGAACGGGCAGCCAAGTTATCGGATGCGGAGGGCGCCGGCTCCCTCACCGCGCTTCCGATCATTGAGACCCAAGCCGGAGACGTCGCGGCGTACATTCCGACCAACGTCATCTCGATTACCGATGGACAAATCTTCTTGGAGACCGATCTCTTTTACTCAGGTGTCCGGCCAGCGATTAACGTAGGCCTGTCGGTTTCTCGGGTTGGTTCGGCGGCGCAGATCAAGGCGATGAAGCAAGTCGCCGGCTCGCTGAAGCTCGAGCTGGCTCAATATCGCGAGTTGGCCGCATTTGCGCAGTTTGGCTCCGATCTCGACAAGGCCACTCAAGAAACCCTGGCCCGTGGAGCGCGGTTGGTGGAGCTGCTGAAGCAGGGGCAATATGACCCCATGCCGGTTGCCCGACAAGTCATCCAAATCTACGCCGGCACTAACCGCGACGATCCAAACAAGCGCGGGTGGCTGCGAGATGTCCCGGTGACCGACGTGACACGCTGGGCAAAAGAGTTTATCGAGTTCGTGGCAGGACACTATCCCCAGATTGAGAAGGACATCGAAGCGAAGCGAGAACTCACCCCCCAGACGCGCGCAGAGCTGAACAAAGCGCTCACCGAGTTCAACGAGACCTTCGAAGCGACCAAAGCGTAGGCCCCGCCCGATTCTTAACTTTCGAATCTTCGATGCCGACGCAAATTCGAGCTCTTGCTGCCCTTCCTTTTCTGCTGATGCCCGGCGGAATCGCCATCGCACAGCAGACCTCTCCAGAGCTTGACTCAGATCGTCCGCTCTTCTCGCTTCCCTACACTCCAAGTCTCGATGAGAGCGCAATGGATCGGTCAGCGGACCCTTGCGTCGATTTCTACGCCTACTCATGCGGGGGCTGGATGAAGAAAAATCCCATTCCACCCGACCAGCCCGCCTGGAGCGTCTACGGCAAGCTGACCAACGAAAACCTTCGGTTTCTCTGGGGCATCCTCGAGCAGGTGGGGCAGCCATCCACCCATCGGATGCCGAATCAGCAAAAGATTGGCGACTTGTTCGCGTCCTGCATGGACGAGGCCGCCGCTGACAAGTTGGGAGCAGCTCCTCTGAAGCCCTTTTTGGATGCAATCGCGAATTTGAAGTCGAGCAAGGAGCTCGCGCCGCTCCTGGCTGGCCTCCACATTGCGATCGAGACCCCCGGTTGGTCGACGATGTTTGGCATCGACTCCGGGCAAGACTTTGCAGACTCCTCGCAGGTGATTGCGATCGCTTACGCTGGCGGCTTAGGGCTTCCCGACCGCGACTACTACTTGAAACAAGATTTGAAGTCGCAAGAGATCCGGGCGAAATACCTGGCCCACTTGCAGCACATTTTTGCGCTGTTGGGCAAGTCGGCCGCTTTGGCAAAGCGCAACGCCGATGCCGTCTTTCGGATTGAGACCGCGTTGGCCAAGGCCTCACTGACTCGGGTCGAACGGCGCGATCCATACAAAGTGTATCACAAGATGCGCCGAGCTGAACTTCAAAGCCTGATGCCTTCATTCGACTGGAATCAGTATTTCGAACGCATCGGACGTCCGGACGCCGACACTCTCAACGTCACGCAGCCAAAGTTCTTCAAGCAGTGGCAGCGTGAGTTGCGCAAGGAGAGCCTCGACAATTTAAGGAGCTACCTTCGCTGGCAGGTCACGCGTGCCGAGGCGCCGTATCTCTCCGCGGACTTCGTGCAAGCGGACTTCGAGTTTTACAGCCAGACGCTCCGGGGAGTGCAGCGAATCCGCCCGCGCTGGAAGCGTTGCGTTTCAGTTGTGGATCATTTGCTCGGCGAGGCGCTGGGCCAAGAATTCGTCGAGCGTACTTTTTCGCCGGAGATGAAACAGCGCACAAACGAAATGGTGCAGCAGGTCGAAAAGGCGATGGAAGAAGATATTACTCAGCTTAGCTGGATGGGTTCGAACACCAAGCGCCAGGCGCTGGAAAAACTGCATGCGATCGCGAATAAGGTTGGATATCCGGATCGCTGGCGCGACTACAGCTCAGTCGAGATTCTGCGTGGCGATTTCATGGGCAACCTGACGCGCGCGATCAAATTTGAGAAGAAGCGCCGCCTCGGAAAGATCGGCAAGCCGGTCGATCGGGGTGAGTGGGAGATGACTCCTCCGACAGTCAACGCTTACTACGATCCGCAACTGAACGACATCAACTTCCCGGCCGGCGTTCTCCAGCCACCGCTGTACGACCCGAAGCTCGACGATGCGCCCAATTATGGAGATACCGGTTCCACGATCGGTCACGAGCTTACCCACGGCTTCGATGACGAGGGGAGGCAGTTTGACACGAAAGGCAACCTGCGCGACTGGTGGACCAAACGCGACGCTGAAGAATTTCGCAAGCGCGCGGCGTGCATTTCAGAGCAATACGGCAAGTACCTGGTGATCGATGACATCCATATCAATTCCAAACTTACGCTCGGAGAGGATATCGCTGACATCGGCGGTACCATCCTGGCATGGATGGCATGGAAAGCGGCGACCGCATCCCAGACGCTCCAGCCGATTGACGGGTTAATACCCGAACAGCGATTTTTCGTCGGCTTTGCCCAATGGGCTTGTGAGAACGATCGCCCCGAAAACCTGCGCCTGAGAGCGATCACCGATCCTCATTCGCCTGCCAAATACCGCGTCAACGGGATCGTGGTGAACATGCCCGAGTTCGAACAAGCGTTCTCCTGCAAGCCGAATCAGCCGATGGCGCCCAGAACTCGGTGCCGCGTCTGGTAGACATCCCAGACAGGTGTTTAGTCTCGTTGTTTGAGTGTCCCGACGACGGCATCGATCCAACGGTGGCTGATTCCAAAGTTCTTATCGTGACAGGCGAAGTGGTGAGCCATGTGATGAGCGCGAATCGCCCGACCCCAGCCAGTCAACGGATTCCGGTAGTGGCTTGACCAATGCACGAAGTCGTAGAACAGGTAGCCAGCGACAATTCCGCAAAAATAGGGCACGGTGATCGCCGGCTCCCCGATCAGCGCCAGCAGGCCGGCAACGATCAACCCCAAAGGTATGCTCGCTCCGAGTGGCATCACCAATCGCTTTCGATCGTCCGGGTACCGGTGGTGATAGCCGTGTATGATTTCATGAACCTTGCGGGTGAAGGGACCGGCTCCTTCCCAGTGAAAAAACCCTCGGTGGATTGCGTACTCCATCAAATCCCATGTCACCCAACCAAGCGGCACGAACAATATCGCTTGCAATGCGCTGGTGCGATGAGACCACAGCGCATGGACCATCAGTCCAGAAATGATCGGGATGTAGAAGATAAAGGGAACGGCCGGATGAATCTTCGAGCACGCTTCAAGAAACGGGCTTTCGAACATCCGACCCGACGCATTCCTCTCGTAGTCCATCTCCATCCCGGGGGGTACTTAACCAAAGCCGGCTGCGCTGACAACTTGTCCGACTATTGCTTGATAGGTGGCGGCACCCAAACAGGTTGTCCATCGAGCTTGCGGCGCAGGGCCTCTGCAGCCGGGGTATCCCGCATCGCCGCGAGCGACTGTACGTAGTAGACGAGCGCCCAAAGGCTATCCTCCGGTAGCGCGCCCTTCCACTGCGGCATCGCCGCACCGCCAATTCCGGCACCAATGGTGCGATAGAGATCCTGACGCTGAGCTTCCGCGGTGTAGGGTTGGCCATCAACCATGGTACCGACTGGATAGGCAGTCTTCACTTTCTGAACCAGAAAGTCCGGAGGCAGAATCTTGTAGGCTTGGGTGATTTCACCTTTGTCGTCGACCGCCAGCGGGTACTCGCTCTCTCTGAGGCTGGGCGCGTACATGTCGGGCGGGAACTCGGTGAGGGGTTCGCCCGTCGCTTTCTTGGTCATCTCGGAAATTTCCTGGCGGGTCGCGTACGCTGCGTGGCAGCCCGAGCAACCGGCTCCGCCCACCGCCACATGATAGACCTCCTTGCCGCGCTGGATTGCTTGTGAATCCTTCCCCTTCCACGGATCCAGCGAAATCTCGATCGGGGTCCCATACTCGTCTGCGCTCTGCCAGCGCGGCGACAGGGTCTTCAAATACGCAACAATCGCTTTGCGCTCGACGTCCGGAATGTCCCACGGGAGCATTGGTGTCCCGTGGAGGCCGCGACGAACGGTGCGCTCCAGAGCGTCATCGGTGGGCAGCTTTCCGGCCTCCACGCCAGCGAACTTGAACAGGCCGCGCGAGAAATTTCGCGGAGGAGGTCGCATCGTCGCCGACGAGGGGCCGTCCCCTTCCCCCTTTTGCCCGTGGCAACCGTAGCAGTAGAGCATGAATGTGTCGTGCCCGTCATTCAGGGTTTTCACGTCGATCGTCTGCCCGCTAGCAAGCTTGTAGGGTTCCTTGAACTTGTTCTGCGAACAGCCGACCGCTGCGAGCGCAACCACTATCCACTTTGCCCGAGACCGCAGCGCGGCCATGCCTTCCTCCTCAGACCAAAAAGATTGACACCAGCATCAGCGCCCAGACCACACCCACGAAGTGCCAGTACATCGTCCACAATCGCAACGGAAGATGGCGCGCGGCGCTCAGCGTTCCGAGTCTTGCTTTGCGCCAAAGCCAGCCTAGACCGCCGAGCCCAACGGCGACGTGCACCGCGTGAAAGCAGGTCAGCCCATAGAACACCGAGCCGTAAGGACCTCCGCTCGAAGGACGCAGACCCTCACGATAGAGTTGAGACCAGAGCACCAGCTGGAGTGCCAGAAACACAATCCCCAGAGCTACGGTCAAACCCAATGCCCAAACGAGCCGGCGACTGCTTCCCTTCGCAATCGACCAATTGCCAAACTGGAGCACCGCACTGCTGACTCCAAGCACCAGCGTGTTGGCCAACGGAAGGGCAATTGGCAGCAGCGGCAAATCAGCTGGTGGCCAGACCAACGCGCGGCTGCGAACGTAGCCGTAGGCAAAGAACAGGGCAGCAAACATCATTGCCCACGACGCCAAGAAGATGACCATTCCCAAGTAGGCCGTGGTCTCGTCGTGCGCCCTCGGAGGGCGATACCGCAGAACCTCGCCCATGGCGTGCATCGCTAGCTCTTTGCTCCGCCTGCAGCTGGCTTCGCGCTCGCCGGTGCCATCGCGGGAGGCAACTGCTCAGCTTGACCAACCCAGTCGCGACCTAGAGCCTTATTGAGCTCAGGATTGTTGAACTCGTGAGGCCCCCGATAAACGGTTGGGATGGGTGAGTAGTTGTAGTGCTCCGGTGGCGACGGGCAGAGCGTCCATTCCAAAGTTCCGATCTGCCACGGGTTGCGCTCAGCCTTCTCGCCAACCGCCAAGCTGCGGATGAAGTTAATTACGAAGAGAAATTGGCTGAAACCGAGCGCAAAAGCGAAGTAGCTGGTCCACTGGTTTAGCGGCAGCAGGTGCTTCAGGAAGGTGTACTGGTAGGGATCGTAGAGGCGACGCTGTTGACCAGCAAATCCAGCAAGCAGCTGGCCGCAGAAAACGAGGGTGATGAAGATCGCCGAGGTCCAGAAGTGCGCCTTCGCGAGCCCTTCATGCATTTGTCGGCCAAACATTTTGGGAAACCAAAAGTAGATGCCGCAAAAGCTGCCGAGGAAGGCCGCGGCTGCCATGGTGAGGTGGAAATGGCCCACCACCCACATGGTGTCATGCAAGTACAAATCAGTGGCAATGGTGCCCAGGTACAGCCCTGTCAAACCGCCCAAGCCAAAGACGAAAACCGTGCCCAGTGCGAAGAGCATCGGGCTCGTCAATCGATTGGAGCCTTTCCAAATCGTGTGGAGCCAGTTGAGAAAGAGGATCTCCGCAGGAACCGAAATGATCAGCGTCAGGACCATGAAGCCTTTTCCCAGCAGTGGATTCATCCCGGTGACAAACATGTGGTGGCCGTACACTACGGCGGACAGAATAGTGATCGCCACCATCGCGAGGACCGAACCTTTGTACCAATAGGCCGGCTTGCGCGCGAAGAACGGAATGACATCGCTGATGATTCCCCATGCGGGAAGAATCAGGATGTAAACCTCGGGATGTCCGAAAATCCAAAAAAGGTGTTGAAAGAGAATCGGATCTCCGCCCCCTTTCACCGCAGCCGCACCCGCAATAAAAAATTGGGTGCCAAAAGCGCGATCCAAGGTCAGGAGAAGAGCGGCAGCACCAAGTACGGGAACAAACAGAACGTTGAGTATGGCAGTGAGCCAAAGCCCCCAAACCGTGAGCGGCATCCGCATGTAGGTCATCCCGGGAGCCCGCAGTCGAATGACCGTAGTTACGTAATTGATGGCGCCCATGATCGTCGCAGCACCGGTGACAAAGATGGCGGCGACCACCAGCGTCTGACCTAAACCAGGAGTACCAATGTTTGTCGAGAGCGGCGCGTACGTCGTCCATCCCGCGGCCGCCGTTCCCAGCTGCACAAAAAAGGACGCGGTGATCAAAATGAGCGAGAGCACAAAGGTCCAGAACGACAGCATGTTGAGCTTTGGGAACGCCATGTCCTGCGCGCCGATCATCAGCGGGATGGTGAAGTTTCCGAAGCAGCCGATCAGGATGGGCGTGATCGCGAAGAAGATCATGATCAGCCCATGCATCGTGAAGATGCTCTGGTAGGTGGCAGGCGTGATGATTCCCCCGGACCGGTGCAAGAACATTCCGAAAACAGGCACCCGAGTTCCAGGATAGGCCCATTGCCAGCGAATCATCATCGCCAGGGCTCCACCGACCGCGAGGAATACCAGCCCGGCAAAGAGGAATTGCTTGGCGATGACCTTATGGTCTGTCGAAAAGATGTACTTGCGAATAAAGGTGGTGGGCTCAGGATGAACATCCACCGGATGCGCAGCGTGATCCATCTTTAATACACCTCCTTCCACTCCCAGCCCCAGTGGGCAGTCTTGTCATCCGGGTCGTAGCCGCGCTGAGCATTCTTCGACATCAGCTGCTGCCATTGGTTGTACTGATCAACCGGCAGAACGGTGAGCTGCGCTTTCATTTTGTAGTGATGGGTACCGCAATGCTGGGCACACCCAATGTCGTATTCCCCGAGCTCTTTCGCTTGAAACCACATTCGGTTTATTTGCCCAGGCACCGCGTCCATCTTCACCCGCAGATTTGGCAGATAGAAGCTGTGAATGACGTCGGTGGCGGTGAGCTGAACGTAAATCGGCGTGCCGAGGGGAACCTTGATGTCGTTCCAAGTCACGATGTCATCCTCGGTGTTGAACTTACCATCCGGACCCGCGTAACGCGCGTCCCAAGCCCACTGATGCGCGTTGATTTCCAGTCGAACGGTTTTCGGATCGGCAGCCACTTTGTCAAAGTTCCAGAATTCCTTGTCGAGATCGCTGATCGCGTTGACGAACAGGTTTCCATCCACGATGAAGAAGATCACCGCCGAGATCGCCAACGCGACCGTCACTGAGTGCTTGGAGCTGCCGTGATCGTAATGCGCGGGATAGTTTCGATTGTGCTTCACGACAGCAATCGCCATCCACGCGCACATGATTACGAACAGGATGATGTTGAACACGTGGGTGATGTTCATCAGCCAGTCGATCAGGTGCCCGTTCTGCGATACGTCGTGCGGCAAACCGAAGCCCGACTCCGGCTTCACCGCTGCAGCCGCCGGTAAAGCCTGACTGACCAGAGCCAGCGCAACAAGCCGAACCGGGATCGGTGAGGTGAGCCGCTGCGAGCTCCAGCGCAAACAGATGAAAGAGTTGAACTTCAGAGCTTGCATAGCGGTAATCTCTCCTGAAGGGAAAGCGCCATCGGCGGTTCAGCGCCTGGTTTCTGATTCAATGCGGCGAACGATCTGCACCACCGCACCTGCAATCAGGAACGGCACCGAGATCATCGACGCGAGCACCAATGCAGTGTGGATGTTGAAGCCGCCGCGACCCGCACAGGCCGGGCAGGCAAGTGCGATCCTTGGGAGGCAGGCGAGGCCGGCCGTCAATGGCCAGGTTCCGACCTTGGCGAGCTGAGCACTGACGCTCATCGGATCAGTCTCCATCCAGCTTCTGCAATGAGGATCACGGCGTACAGCGCCGGGAAGAAGAAGGGAAGTGCGACGGTAAGCTTGAGAGCCCGTTGCTCGGTCTTCAGGTGCATGAAAAACAAGCCCACCAAGGATGCTTTGGACACAGCCATGGTGATCAGCGCGAGCACCATCGGCTTCTTCGGAACGCCCATCGAGGGAGTGGCGACGATGATTTCGAGAACGGTGAGCACCGCAAGTGCGGCGAAGACCATCCAATAAGTTTTGCGGCTGGTGTGGCCCTGCGTCATGGCCTCCTCTTACAGGAGATAGATGAAGGTGAAGACCAAGATCCAGATCAAATCGACGAAGTGCCAGAATAAGCCGAGGATCTCGATGTCGTTTGCGTTGGTCTTGCCCGCAGCGGTGCGTGCGAGAGTGACAAGAATGTAGATGGTCCCGGTTAGAACGTGTGCGCCGTGGAAGCTGGTGGTGACGTAGAACGTACTCGCGTACGCGCTTCGACCGAAAATCAACCCCTCGTGAACCAGCCCGTGACCCGGGGTGAGGCCAAAGTATTCGTGAAATTGGCCGGTGAGGAAACCGATCCCACCCAGGGCGGTTAGGGCGAGAAACAGGATGGTCTGCTTACGGTTTCCCTCATTGGCAGCGGCCACCGCCAACACCATCGTAACGCTCGAGCAAATCAAAAGGAACGTCAGAAACGCGGTGAACGGAATTCCAAGCGTCGGCTCGCCCGGGTGGTGCCAAACCTCGGATCCACCGCGGAGGATCCCGTACGCCAATAGCAAGCCTCCGAACGAAAACGCATCGGAAAGAAGGAAGATCCACATCCCGATCTTCCCTGGTGTGGCATCACCAAAGTACTCATCGCGTGGAAGCGGGTGGGCTACGGGATGACTGCTGGGCTCGAGAGTCGCAGTCGCGATCGCACTCATGGTTGGTCGGTATCCTGCCTCACGGTAGGGCGCAAAAAGCGGGTTAGCCGTAACATGCCGTTCGGCCACGCAGCAAGAGCTTTTCCAAAGGGTTCGCGCGTTTGACGGTTAAGATGGAGCCGCCCTGAGTTGACGTAGGAGACGGTATCCGTTAGCAAGTCGCGGATGTCTCGTGAAGCCACTCACGCATCGACGCTGCCAGGCGCAATGCAGGGCTGGCTCTCACGGCTGGTTGCGCGTCCGCTGTTCTGGGTGCTCTTCATTGGATTGGGGCTTGCAATTCCGATCGCACGCTCCGTTCGACTGAGCCTTCCGCGGCCCCTTCCAGTGTTGTCCCAAGTTCCTGTCTTCGAATTCACAGACCAAAACGGACAATCTTTCGGAAGCAAGGAGCTGGACGGCAAAGTCTGGGTTGCGAATGCGATTTTCACCCGCTGTCCGACAATCTGTCCGGTCTCCACCCGGCGAATGTTTCAAGTTCAGCACCGTGCCCGTGGGCTAGGACCCTGGTTTCATATTGTCTCTTTTTCAGTCGATCCCGAGAACGATACGCCAGACAAGCTGCTGGACTATGCCAAACAAAACAAGGTGAGCCCGCGGATGTGGAGCTTTCTTACCGGAGATCCCGAGAAGCTGAAGAGCACGCTGAATGAGGGCCTGAAAATCTACATGGGAAAACAGCCCGCCCCGGCGGACGATCTGATGTCAATCGGGCATGGCAGCCACTTTGTGTTGATTGACGCAAAGATGCGAATCCGTGGCTATTACGACCCATCGCAAGACGATTCAGTCGACTTGCTGCTGCGGGATGCCGGGTTGCTGGCCAGCCGCGGCGAATAGCGCCTGCTAACGCTTTTTTTTCGTCTTCCTTCTTGCCTTGCTCGAGCTTTTCTTTCTCGCAGCGCGCTTCGCGCGAGACACCCGCTTGGGGGCAGGCTTTCTTTTCATCCGCGCCGCCAGCTGTGTCTGGCGCAAGCCCGAGGGCACCAGCGTTTTGGCCGCCGCGAGCGCTTCCTCTGCCCGCTGTCGTCGTGCCCGGATCGCACTAAACACGCTCGGATCATCCAGGTTCACCCGTGCGGGCTTCAGTCGATACGCAAGGTCGTCCCGCAAGATCCCTTGTGAAAGCGCGTCGTCCGGATTCATAGAGAGGCCAAGAATCAGCTTGGGACGCTCCTCACGCTCATGCATGCAGCGCAAAATGTGCGACTGACCCTCGAAGCCCGCGCCCAAGACTGCAGGCACGAACACCACGCCGTTGTTTCTTTGCAGCGCGGCTTCCAGCTCGGGGAGGCTGTGAGCCTCCACCAAGGGTCCCTCGCTGGCAAAGCTGCCAGCCGCCTCCAGCGCCCAGGCGCGCCGATCGATCTCGTCTCCGCCGTAAAGCAGCAGGGCAGCACGGTTGCAGACAAGCTCATCTTCACTATACCCGCGATATTCCATCGAGTACCTCCGCAGGCGTTTGGCTGACGGTGGACTTTATCCTGTTTTCAGGATTAGCGAGACAAAATGGATACGACACCAAGCACCAGCTCGGTGACAATAAGAACGACAATCGTAAATTCCAGAGTCAGTGAGCGATTGATATCCACGTCACCCTTGAGGAGTTGATAAACTTGGGCAAGCATCTGCTGTTTGCGGGTGACACTTGCCTGCCAGGCCGGAATTCTCAACCGTCGGAGGGAGGCCTCGTAGACCTTGGCGAGGTAGAAATCTGCAATAATCTTGAGCGAGTTTTCGACCCGCTCAACGAATTCCGACATCTCCAGGTTCATCGCCAGCACCCGGCGGGCAAGCAGGCTGTAAGGACTTCGTAAGATCGAGTACCAGCTACGACGTTTGCGCTGAACCTCCGCGTAAATCCGCCGAATATTCGTATCCAGTAAATTGTCGTAAAATCTGAATTCCAACAATTGCGCGTTGCAGATTTCGAGGATGTCGGGAATATCCGAACTGCCGGAAGGCTCGTAGACGAATGCACTGTTCCAATCGACTATCACCAAGTCGGTTTCACGGTAGCTGAAGCGATGCTGAGTGACTTGCTTGCGCTCGTACTCGGAAAGCGGTTGACTTTCCACCTCTCCCAGTAGAAGACGCGCCAGTTCGACGCGATCCTCGATCTCTTTGGCGGGCGGATCACCGTCGATTCGCTCGACGAAAATGACCGTATAGCTCTCGCTTTGATCCCAAAGGTGTGCGCCCTGTATCGCAGGCGCAAGCACCCGTCTCAGGGGTTCCAGTAATTCCAGGCACAACTTGTCCACCGCTTTGCTGTCATAGAGCTCGTCGGCAAGCGCGATCAGCGGCTCGATTTCGATTCCGGGAGCAACCGGAACCTTGAGAATGACCGAGGCACCGCCGTGGTCAAAGACCCGCGCGACCGCGTCCACAGCGCAGGGCCCGTCCCGCAGCGATAAATTCTTCTTTCCCAACTCGATTGCCAAAGGAGGGTTGGGCAGTTCCAGATACTGGGAGCCCTCGCGTGAGAGCCTAAGCCGGCGCGCATCCGCAGAGAGGATCTTTTGAGCGCTTTCCAGCTCGATCTCGTCGGCAATATCGAAAATCCGATAACAGAAGATACTCGCCTTCCGAAATACAAGAGGCGATGACATCCTAAGTACCGAGTGCAGTTCGAACGTCCCACAACTCGGGAAAAAACGTCAGATCGACAGCCTTTCGAAGAAACTCCACTCCGGAGCTTCCGCCGGTACCCTGTTTGTACCCAATGATTCGCTGGACCGTCTTCATGTGCCTGAAGCGCCACAGTTGAAATCGCTCTTCCACGTCCACCAGCTTTTCACACATCTCATACTCATCCCAATAGCGATCGGTATTCTCGTAAATCCGGCTGAAAACCTTTACCACTGCGGGGTGGCGCTCGTAGGGTTGGGACCAGTCGCGCTCAGCGACCTCCGGCGGGATATCGTGACCTTGGCGCTGGAGGTAGCGCAGGAACTCGTCATAGACTGATGGGGCCTCGAGCACTGAGCGAAGCCAGTCGTAAAGTTTGGGGTCCTGTCGATGCAGACCGAGCATTTGCGCGTCCTTATTTCCAAGCAAGAACTCGAGCGCTCGATACTGATAAGATTGCAATCCACTCGCATGGCCAAGCACGCCACGAAATGCGAGGTACTCGCTCGGCGTAAGTGTCTCCAACACACTCCACTGCTCAAAAAGAATTCTCTGAATTTGACCAACGCGGGCGAGGATCTTGAACGAGGGCTCCAGACGATCGCCTTTGATATGCTCGCGGACGGATTGCAGCTCGTGAATCATTAGCTTCATCCACAGCTCGGACGTCTGATGCTGGATGATGAAGAGAAGCTCGTCGTGGTGTGCTGGCCGCGATCTCGGCTCTTGCGCTGAAAGAAGTCGGTCGAGCCTCAGGTAATCGGCGTAGGTAATACCCGTCGAATCAACGTGAATTGACTGCTCAAATTCTCTTTTGTTCATGGCCGTTCAGCAACGCCGGGCACGCTTCAATCGACCCTTAGCACCTTGCCGCTGATTTGGTTAGGCCGGCGGACTACCTCTTTCGCCGTCGCTGCCGCGCCGCTCTTAGCGCCTTCACCGCTGCTCGGCCCCGAGGCAAAACGACATCCTTGACACTATCGGCAGGAGCGTAGTCAGACCAGGCCGCAGGGCGGCGCTTGGTTCGAATCAGCATCCGCAATTTCTGATAGTGAGCGGCGCAATATCCCTTGGTGCGGCTCGAGCGCCCGCAACCAATGATCGCACAGGGACGATCGTTCGCACCGGTGGGTCTGCGACCACGACGACCCTTCGCTTTCACGGACCCTGGAGGGCGGCCGGGCCTGCGCCGCAGCGCAAGTGAAGCACCAAAAGGAGCACCACCGAGGAAGTTTGCGATGGGTTGTAAGCGCTCGGCCAAAGCACGGAGAACGCCGAGCTCGGTGACAGCGTGCTGGAGTGGTCGCAGTTGCGTTTCCACTTCGCGACGAATCATTTTTCGAAATGCCTGATCGACGGACATAGTCTGAATTAGCTCCTTTTTAGATAAGTTACCAGACCATGACTTCTTGTCTAACAGATAAGTAAAATGCAAATGATCAAAACTTAGATTGCTTGCATGAACAGACCATCGCCGCTGATCACAGTAATCTCAGATTTTCCTGCCAAACGAATTTGACCAAACAGATCGTTGAGCGCGCGGTGAACAGGGTTTGCCGAGCACTTCAATTGCTAATCGCAGACGCTTGCGATTGGAGTTTGAGACGCAGGTGTCTTTGTTTCATTTGGTCAGTGACGACCGGCACTCTGCGTTGAAAGTGGCGAAGGGTTTTAGCTGATTCGCACGGCGCGCCGGTACGCACTCCGACTTCGTACACGCGCACCCGCTCATAATCGCTGGCGGGTGCATAAGACAGGCTTCTATTTTCTAGGCAACTCGGCCGGCACCGCTGCGGCGCCCTTCGTGATGTTCTCCATTTTGCACGAACCTTCGAACACCACGCCTTTGTCGATGGCCAGAGCAGGCGTTTCCAAGTTGCCCTTGATCCGCCCAGGCTGATGCAACTCGATCAGCTGTGAAGCCTTGATGTTCCCCTCGAGCCAGCCATTCACGATTACCGTTCCGGCAATGATCTCGGCGGAAACGCGCGCGCCCTCTCCGATTATCAGCGTATCCTTAGTCATAATCTGGCCGCTGAATTTTCCCTCAACTCGGACTTGTCCCTCGAAGGTCAGCTTTCCTTCGAACTCGCTACCTTTTCCCAACAGCGCATTGAGTTCGCCGCTCCGTGCAACCACATCGTCCTCCCGATTCAGTAAAGGCATGCCAGGTCGATCCTCTCTTCTTCCCAGAAGCGCCATCGCCCCATCTCTATCTTCGTAGTTGATTCACAAGCCGATCCAGATCTTCGTACGAAAAAAAGTGTATTTCCAAAACCCCTTTGCCCGATCGGTCGAGCAAACGGACCCTGGTACCGAGAACCCGCTGAAGCTCTTCCTCCACTTGCCGCGCGTGCGGATTGACTGCTGCCTTTTTCTCGGAGCTTGGTTCAGGGGTGGGCGATTTCTTTTTTTTGACGAGCTGTTCGGTCTCTCTCACCGACAGGTTTTGCGCAACAATCTTGTGCCCAAGCTGGATCATCTGGTCCTGATCACCAAGACCGAGTAGAGCGCGCGCGTGCCCCATTGAAAGCGCTTCATCGGCAAGCATACTTTTGATTTCTTCCGGTAGTGTGAGCAAGCGCAGCGAGTTTGCAACGGAGGATCGATCTTTCCCTACCCGCTGGCTGACCTGCTCTTGAGTGAATGCGTAATCTGCAATCAGGCGCCGATAACCTTCTGCTTCCTCGATCGGGTTTAGGTCGGCTCGCTGAAGGTTTTCCACGAGCGCCATTTCAAAAGCCTGGCTATCCGAAACGTCCCGAACAATCGCGGGCACCTCGGGAAGTCCGGCAAGCTGGGCAGCACGCCATCGACGTTCTCCGGCGATCAACCGATAGCCTTCGACGTCCCTTCGAACCAATACGGGCTGAATGAGCCCCTGGACGCGGATCGAGTCAGCCAGCTCTCGAATTGCTTCTTCCTTAAAGACTTTTCGGGGCTGATTCGAGTCCTGGTGAATTGCGTCAATTGGCAATCGTAAGATCGACCGGTCTGTCAGCTCCCCCGAAACCGGCACCCCAGCTGCTTGAGGGATGAGCGCGGCCAGTCCTCGTCCAAGGGCAGGTTTCTGCGACTTTTCGTTACTGATCATAGACATCCATGGTCATCGTTAGCCCGGGTTCGTGACCTCTCAGGCAACAGATGTCTGTGTCTGCAGGCGCTTCTGCTCGCGTCGAATAATCTCATTGCCCAGCGCAAGGTAGCTTTCACACCCTTTGGACTTGATGTCGTAAAGAAGCACGGGCCTTCCAAAGCTAGGCGACTCCGACAATCTCACATTACGCGGGATGACCGCGCCAAAAACCAAGTTGGGAAAGTGCTCCCTTACCTCCTTGGCAACCTGGTGCGCGATGTTTGCTCTTCCATCGAACATGGTCAGGAGAATTCCTTCGGTCGCCAGCGCAGGATTAAGGCCCTGCTTTACAAGCTCGATGGTACGAAGAAGCTGCGAGAGGCCTTCAAGGGCGTAGTACTCGCATTGGAGCGGAATGATCACTGAGTCGGCTGCGGTGAGTGCATTGAGCGTCAGCAACCCAAGCGACGGCGGGCAGTCGATAAGAATGTAGTCGTACAGATCCGTGACAGCACCAAGCGCTTGCCGCAACCGGTATTCGCGGCGCTCTACAGTCACCAGCTCAATCTCTGCTCCAATGAGAGCCGCGGTCGACGGAACTACATCGAGATAGCGAAGCTCAGTCGAGTGAATAAGCTCGCGCAAGGACTTGGTTGCGGCCAAGGCCTCGTAAACTGTCCCGCGCATCTTATCCGGCGTCAGGCCGACGCCGCTACCTGCGTTGCCTTGAGGATCCAAGTCGATGAGCAGGGTCTTTCGTTCAGATGCCGCGAGGCTCGCCGCCAAGTTAATGGCGGTGGTGGTTTTTCCCACGCCTCCCTTCTGATTCGAAACGCAAATGACCCGAGACACAACTGTCTCTTTCAGCAAAGGTGCGCCTTCCGAAAGGGAGGCGCGTGGTACCACACCCGTGGTCGGCGATTCAACAAATACCTGCGCACCCAACGATTCCGTGGCCAAGTTCTTTGACCTGTGACCGGACCTCAGCGTTCCACGTGGAACATTTCAGAAGCGGAATACCGCGAAGGCGCGGCGAGCACCAGAAAACGGCAAGCGATACGGGAATAGCTGGACCTTTCCGCCATAGTGGCGTGCGATGGTTTCCATTTCCGGCGGTCCCCCCTTCGACCCCAGCATCGCGATCAAACACCCGCCCTCCGCAACGTACGTCCGTCCAAGCGCTACCCAGTCATCCGGCGCTTGTACGGCACGAGAGATTACGACCTCAGCCGTCGCAACCTTCTCAGCTCGCGGTTGCCCTTCTGCGCGGCCCTCCACGGCTCGGATTCTGTCGCTCATTTCAAGAGTCGCTAACGCGTGCTTCAAAAAGGCAACCTTACGGCCCGATCTCTCAAGCAACGTCACATCCAGATCTGGCAGCGCCAGTTTGATCGGAATCCCTGGAAAGCCACCGCCGCTTCCTATGTCGAGCAAGGTTGTGGCTCCGGTAACCTGGGGAACGACTGCGAGCGAATCGACGAAGTGTTTTTCCAAAATCTCCGCAGGGCCGGTTATCGCGGTGAGATTGACCTTCCGATTCCAACGCGTCAGCTCTTCGCGGAACAGATGCAGTTTGGTCGCTGCATCTTGCGACAGTGACACTCCGACTGCGCGCGCGCCCTCAAGTAGCAGCTGCAGAGACTTAGCCTTATCCACAGCGCCTTCTCGAAGCCAACACCTAAACTGTCAAATTTATTGTAGCGAGCGACGGCTTGTGGCTTCCCAACATCTTATCCACAAGACAGGTTCTGAGGACGGCTTGCGCCCTCTCGTGACTCCCGCCAGCGCCGCAAGTGAATCAGCAGCAAAGAAATAGCCGCGGGTGTGATGCCCGGAACTTGCCGGGCTTGCCCGATGGTCAAGGGCCGATGCTTCTCCAACTTTTCAAGTACTTCGCGCGACAGTCCACGAATCGAATGAAAAGGGAAAGCCTCTGGAAGTCGGCACTCGTCCCAAGCGTCCTTGTGGCGGGCCTCGGCGCGATCTTGCTGCGCGATATAGCCCGCGTATTTGATCTCGATTTCAACCTCGTCGGTCACATCGTCGGGCAAACACGGGCGTGCTCGATCGAGTGGAGCTGATTTGGAGTACGTGTTCTCTGGACGCCGGAGTGTTGCTGCCAGGCCGGCTTGCTCGAGACGCTGAATCTCTTGGTGGATGAGCTCACGACGCCTGCTCGCGGCGAGCAGCGCCCGACCCGAAACGAGCCCGACGCGGTGCCCATGATGCGTGAGCCGCAAATCGGCATTGCCCTCCCGAAGGCGCAAACGATGCTCGGAGCGAGACGTGAACATTCGGAACGGTTCGTCAACCCCTCGTGTGACCAGTTCGTCGATCAAAACTCCACCATGCGCTTCGTTCCTCTTAAGTATTAACTCGGGCTCCCCGCGCACTTTGAGCCCGGCGTTAATCCCGGCAAGTAGGCCCTGGAAGGCCGCTTCTTCATAGCCAGATGTGCCATTCAGCTGGCCGGCAAAATAGAGGCCGGCGATTCGGCGAGTCTCCAGCGTTGGCCGAAGCTGCGTTGGCGGCGCAAAGTCGTACTCGACGGCATACCCGTAGCGAACCACCTCAACGTCCTCGAGTCCGTCAATGGACCGCAACACCGCAAGTTGCACATCCGCTGGCATGCTCGTTGAGAGCCCTGCTGGATAGACCAGTTCGCTCTCGACGCCTTCTGGCTCTAGGAAGACTTGGTGGCGATCGCGGTTCGAGAAACGAACCACCTTGTCCTCGAAGGATGGGCAGTACCTCGGGCCTCGCCCAACGATCTCACCTTGATAGAGGGGCGAACGATGCAGGTTGTCGCGGATAATTTGGTGAGCCTTCGGAGACGTGTACGTGATGTGGCAAACAAGTTGAGCTTTGCGTGGAAACGGTTCCCCGGCTTCGATTGCCTGGAGCGTTCGTGAGGACAGCGGCTTTGGCCGTTCATCACCCGGCTGAGGCTCGCAACGAGCGTAATCGATGGAGTCGCGACGTAATCGCGGCGGAGTACCGGTTTTGAATCTTCCGAGCTCAAAGCCAAGTAATTTAAGGCACTTAGACAATCCAGTCGCGGCTGAATCTCCGAGCCGACCCCCGATCTCCTTTTTCTCACCAACATGCATGAGCGCCTGAAGGAACGTGCCGGTCGTCAAAATGACGGTCCTTGCAGGGACAAAGCCTTTTCCCTTCAGCACCACGCCATGCACGGCGTCAGCCTCGGTAACAATCTCAACGACCTCAGCCTCGCAGATCGAAAGCCCAGACTGATCCACGAGAGAACGATGCATCTCTGCCGCATATGCGTCACGTTCACAAAGCACGCGTGAGGCGCGAACTGCGGGCCCGCGCGACTCGTTGAGCGTTTTGAAGTGGATGCCAGTCAGGTCGGCTACGCGACCCATTTCGCCACCGAGCGCATCAAGCTCTCGCACGAGGTGCCCCTTGGCCGTCCCGCCGATTGCGGGGTTGCAGCTCATGACGGCAATGCGATCCTTACGAAGCGTCACGCCAAGCGTTGCGAGGCCCATCCGAGTGCAGGCAAGCGCCGCCTCACAGCCCGCATGGCCTAGGCCCACTACCACTGTGTCGTAGCTGCTTGAGAACTGGTCCACAGAGAGTCCTGTACCCTATTCCCGAGAGCCGCAAAACCGTACTTGCTGGTCTAAAACCCACTGGGAACGGCCGCTTGCGCGCGCAATTGACCTAACGCGTGTTGATGAACAATGTTCTCGTACATTCGGCCAAAGTGGTCGCGACCGAGGGCGGAGGGAATGGGCGAGGGCGAGCAGGTACTGGGCACCGCAATGCACTTTGCGGTGATGTTGGCGACCGGCGTAGCAGTTGGAACGTACATCAAGCCGCGCAGGATGATGGCTGTGCCCACGAAAACTGCCTTCCTGTTGGTACTCTCTCGACTGATAATCGGAATGACCGGTGCAGTGATTGCCGGCCAGCTGGCGTGGGGCTTCGAGTGGTACTCCAGCCCGGGCGATTCGACTCAGATCGCTACTTCGCTCGTGGGAGCAGCCGTATTGCTTTACGCGTATTGCCGAGCGATGCGTCCTTTCAGAAATCGCAGTGAGCCGACGCGCTTCGGTTCGTTCAAGGCTGATTCCCAAAAGCGCCCTCGACCTGCCGAGGTGTAAGCGATCCAAAACGGTGGAGTTCACGATGCGTGCTTTCGCCACGTATCACTCTCATTTCCCAATGCAGAAGCGCCGAAAAATCGCATCGAGGACGTCTTGAGAGGCGTTCTCGCCAAGTACTTCTCCTAACGTGTCGAGCGCGATCGCCAGCTCCCCAGAAACCACCTCCAAAGTGCTGGCATGAACTGCGGAGAGAGCTCGCTCGAGGTGCGCCGCGAAACGATGGAGGGCCTCTACATGCCGTTCGCTGGTCAGAAGTACCGCGCCGGGCACGCTGCTTCCCATCAGCGTGGAAACGAGCGTCCGTCGAAGTTCGTCAACTCCTTCTCCGGTCAACCCGCTTACGTACCTTTCTTTTGCGCTTCGGTCCTGGGACAGATCACTTTTGCTGTGCACCCGCAATGGTGAAGTAACGCCCAGCTCATGACTCCACTTCAACACATCGGGTTGGCTGGCCTCCGGTGGGATCACCAGGATGACCAAATCGGAAGAGCTTGCGGCCTCACGCGTTCGCTCGATTCCCAGCGCCTCCAATCGGCCGGGCTGATGTCGAAGTCCTGCCGTGTCCAGAAGCGTTACTGCCAGACCTTGCAGCTCAAAACGACTCTCGACGATATCCCGTGTGGTGCCGGGGTCGGCGTCCACGAGGGCTCGGTTTTCGCCGAGCAATCGATTGAACAGAGTGGACTTGCCCGCGTTAACGGGCCCTACGAGTGCGACTCGTGAGCCTCTTCGGACCAGGCGCCCCCGATCTGCGTCGGCGAGCAAGGACTTTGCTCTCTCCAATGAATCGCGCAGCGTCGATTCGAGATCCACCTCCTCATCCTCGGTCTCGGCGGGGAAATTCAACAATCCTTCGATCTCTGCCCGGAGCACAATGAGCGGTTCGCGGATTTGCACCAGTCGTCGCGAAAGCTCACCACTTACCTGCTGCGCTGCGGCTCGTAGCGCAGCTTCTGATTCTGCCGCCACAAGGTCCGCTACCGCCTCGGCTTGAGCGAGATCCAAGCGACCGTTGAGAAAGGCACGCTTGGTAAACTCGCCCGGATCAGCCAGCCTGACACGCGCATCCAAAAGCAACTCGCGTTGAAGCACTTCCAGCAGCCGAGGGCTTCCATGGGTCTGCAGCTCGACCACGTCCTCGCCGGTGTACGACTGCGGCTCTTGGAAGTAGATGAACAAACCCTGGTCCAAAGGGGCGCCGGTCCGGTCAGACAAGTTTGTGAGATATGCGTGACGAGGTGCCGGCGTGTGCGGCACGTCGAGCGCCAAAGCACGTGAAACCGGCAGCGAGGCCGGTCCTGACAATCGCAGGATCCCAACGCCCCCTCGCACTGGAGCGGTAGCAGCAGCCACAATCGTAAAGGTTACTGGGCTCGTACCCGATTCCGGTGGGGTCTCCCGTTCATTCGGAGTCCGAGGCCTTGCCGCGGGCTGCTCGCTCAACGGCATCCCGGTTCTCTTCAATGTATTTCTCCACTGCTGCATCGTTCAACTCGAGGTCCCTCAGGACCCCTGGGTAAACAAACTGAAAAGCTGGAGACTCCTCGTCGCCGCGCAGACGAAAGCTCATCTTGAGCACGGCCGCCCCAAAGAGTTTTTCTTTTGTCGACTTTCCTTTCGCCATGGAAAGGATCACTCCTCATCATCAACTGCGGGCAGGGTCCTTTTCGGCAAGGGCGCTGGCTTTTCGGGAACGAACACAACGCGGCGCTGCCGCCCTTCCCCTTCGACTGCCACCCTGATTCCGGGTGTACCCCGCAGGGCGTGAAGGACGCGAGCCCGATCCTCGCGGCTCATCCCGGTAATCGCGTAGAACCTGCCCAGCACATTGGACCGATGGGCGAGTTCGCGAGCGGCTTGCGTCAGCGGAACGTCCTCGGGAACCTGCAGCTCTACGTCCTCTGGCTCTCGCCTGATTGGAGCCGCTGTCGTTCCATTGCCACCCCCGGCTTTTCGAGAGACTGGGCTCGGTGCGCTGGGGGGCGAGATTGGCGTGCTTGTTGGCGGCCGCTTGCGTTCCTGACGTTGCTTGGGCTCAGGGTGTCCCCCAATCCCCAACGAAATCCATCGGCGTTCAGTTCCCGGCCGATTGACAATCTTGTTCGCGAGAAACTGCAGCGCATCGGTGACATGAGTTCTCCGGCCAGGAGTCGCCCCCGGTGGTTCACCCACCAACTCTAGGGAAACCGAGATGCCTCCATCCGCGGAGATTTTGGCGTCCAAGACGGCCGGAAGGTCCATGTGCTTTAGGATTTCGCCAATCACTTGCACTGCTTTGTCGCGCTTTTCGTCCAGAGAGAACGTTTCTGCAGAAGCCGAGGGATCGGTGTCGCTCATTTTTTCTTCTCCGGTGAATTCGAGCTTCCCTTCTTCTCAAGGTACTTACGCAGACCATACTGCTGGCCAATAGAAAGCAGATTGTTTGTGAAAATGTACAGAGTTAAGCCTGCCGGATAGTTCAGCATGATCGCGGTGAAGAAGATTGGCATCACGTAAGTCATGATCCGGGCCTGCGCCGCGTCCATAACCTGTGGCTGCAGTCGCTGGGTGATGATCATCGTCACCCCAAGGGCAGCGGGTAGCAAGTAGGTAGGATCTTTGTACGTCAGGTCCATCCAGATTGGAGGGATGAAAGGTTCTCCATAGATTTCGTAGGTATTGCGCAGAGTCGTGTAGAGCGCGAACCACACTGGCATCTGAAGCAGCAGCGGTAGGCATCCACCGAGCGGGTTTACCTTCGCCTCCTGATACAGCTTCATCATTTCCTGATTTTGGCGCTCCTTGTCTGCGGCGTGCTTTTTTCGAATTTCCTCGACCTTCGGTTGAAGCTTCTTCATCGCTTCGCCACTGACCATCGACTTGTGAGTAAGTGGCAAGAGCACCATTTTGACGACGACGGTGAGGACAATGATCGCAACGCCCCAATTGCCAAACACGCTATGGGCGAATTTCAAAATCCAGAGCAGGATTTTGCAGATGAAAGCCCAGATGCCGAAGGCCACCGTCTTTTCCAGCTGTGGTGAGTAGGCACTGGGCGACGCCGTCCCGCTAGCCAATCGGGTGGAGACGGTGCTTAGTCTCTCGAAATCCTTTGGGCCCATGAAAAACCCAAAGGTCTGTGTGAAGGTCTCGCCCGGGCCAACTTGAAGAGGCAAGTAAGCGCTGACGCTGCGACTACCCGCGCTAACCGTCAAAACGCAGCGACCATTCTGTGGACCTCGAAGTGGGAACAGCGCAGCCAAAAAATATTGCTGGTCGATTCCAATAAAGTTGAGCGAGCCCTGAAACTCCACGGTCGGCTTACTGTCCGGCTCGAGCTTGTGCAAATCCTCGCCAACGCTGCATGCCGCGCTCGAGAGGTTGCCCACGCCGCCAAACATGCTTGGCTTCTCTTCGGATCGCGGGTCGACATCGCGACTGTAGTTGATTACCAACTGTCCGTTCGCAGCCTGGGAGGAGGTATTCTTCAGAGAAATCGTGTAGGTGCCTTCCAGGCCATCGTCGACAAACTCGAACTTCTTCACCACCTCCCAGCCACCGCGCTGAGTGGTAAACGTCACTTGGGGATCGCCGGGGGCTCCTGCGGCTGGAGAGTAAGCAGCCGTAGGCGAAAGCGGCTGAGAGCCTTCGACCGAAATGCTCAGCGGTAGCGGCTGGTCGCGAACAGGACGAGCCATGTCCATCTGCGGCGGAGGCGGAATCTTGTCGCCTACTAAAAGCCGAAGACCCTCTGAAAGACTCAATTGAAGTTGCTCGCGCATTTTCTTGCCGAGCAACTTCGCCTGCACAAGCCCAGCACCGCGCGTTGAAAAGACGTAGTCGATCTGAGGGCGTACGCGCTCAACCTCTTGCGCCGGTACGTTGTCTTCCGCATCAACTTTGGTCGGCGCCGCGACCGGCGGCGGCAACGGACTGACGATTCCCGTTCCAGCGTCCGGTGCCACAGGAGCGATCGGTGCCGGAGGTTGGCGCGGGGCTGTAGGCATAAAAAACGTCCAGTAGATGGCCGTGAGGACCAGCACAAGGCCGACCGCTAGGAGCTGCCGCTTTTGGCTATCCATTACTGGAGAGCCCTCAGCGGTAACGGCGGTACGGGATCAAGGCCCCCCGGAGACCACGGATGACATCGCAGCAACCGTCTGAGCGTAAGCAGCAGTCCACGAAAAGGGCCGTGCGCCCGAAGCGCTTGCAACGCGTAGCTGGAACAGGACGGGTAAAAGCGGCAGTGCGGCCCCAGCAGCGGCGAAAGAACGAGCCGGTACAAATGGACCGGAGCCGCCAAGAGGTACGCAAGAAATCTCATTCGAAGGACCTTTTTAGTTTCTGGCCCAGCTGATCGAACGCACGGCTCAGAAACGCCCAGTCCGCTTCTTTCATCGCGGGCTGAGCAATCAAGAGGAGATCTAGTCCATTCGGAAAAAGATGCCGCTTTTTTCGAAAGAGCTCGCGGGAGCGGCGGCGCAGTCGGCTGCGCTGGACGGCATTTCCCACTCTCTTTGAGGCGGTAATCCCCATGCGGGTGACACCGGCTGAGTTCCTCAGCACCAGCACCACAAATGGATGACTCCAGACTTTAAGTCCATGTTGTTGGATTCGCAGAAACTGTGATCGCTTGGCCAGACGCAGCGACTTCGGAAAGCGCTCATTCTTGGGCGCGCAGGCCATCGCGCCACCGGTCATAACTCCTACTTCTTTGGAGCAGATACGGCCAAACGTTTTCGGCCCTTGTCCCTTCGCCTCTTCAGCACTGCCCGCCCCGCCTGGGTCGAGTTTCGATGACGAAACCCGTGCTTTCGGTTCCGCCTCACTTTGGATGGCTGATAAGTTCGTTTCGGCACCAGTGTGCTCCTGCCAGGAACTGGGGCGCCGCGCATAGCGCGTTCGTCCGTTCAAGTCAACGCGCCGCGCTGCTGCAGTGGTGGTACTCGGCCGCGAAAAGCGATTGTAAGTTCAAAGACATTCAGTCAAAAGGCGTGATCGGGATCGTACAAGAGTTAGGGGGTAGCGAGGGCAAGGCCACAATCGACATCGACCGCCGACGCTTTGCGATCGAAGGTCCTCGCTGAATCCTTTTTCGGTTCCGGACGTTTGCGAAAGATGCTTGATCGCCTGTGTGACGTTTGTTACCGAGCCGAGCTTTGAAAAAATTCCTGCTTTTGCGAGGCGGACTTTGCAAGCTTTCGCTGAGACGGCTGCCCCTGAAGTAAGCGCCTATACTCTCTGGGAAAAAGTGCTCGAGACGATTCGCCTCGACGGGAAGACCTACGCGCTTAGCTGGCTCGTGCGTATGCGCCCACTCCAATTGCAAGAGGGGCTCTTGACGCTCGGCGTGCCCGACCGCTTCTTTCGCGATTGGGTCGACGACCACTATCGTTCGCTCCTGGAAGAAATGCTCTCCGCGCTCGTGGGCTCACCGATTCAAATCGCCTACGAGCTGATCGAGGAATCGACCAGCGCCACGAGCACCACCCCCGTACCAACAGTCAACTCGCAGTCAGCCCGGCCCCACCGGCTTAATGCGAGATTCACCTTCGCCACGTACGTAGTCGCTGACTCCAATCAACTGCCGGCAGCTGCCGCCTTGGCAGTCGCCGAGAATCCCGGCCGCTGTTACAACCCGCTCTTCATTTATGGCGGCACTGGACTAGGCAAAACACATTTGCTCCACGCGGTGGGGAGTCGCGTCTGTCAGAATACTCCCGAGGCGAGGGTGGTGTACCTTTCCTCAGAAGAATTCACCAACGAGTTTGTCGAGAGTGTCCGCGACCACAAGATGCCCGAGTTTCGTCGCAAGTTCCGAGACGAATGCGATGTGCTGTTGATTGATGACATTCAGTTTCTCGGCAAGCGAGAGGAAACTCAAAAAGAGTTCTTCTATACGTTCAATACCCTGCACGAGATGTCCAAAGCGATCGTGCTTACTTCGGATGCAGTGCCCGCCGAGATTCCCGGTCTGGAAGAGCGACTCCGATCGCGCTTCACCATGGGTCTAATCACCGACATCCAGGAACCGAATTTCGAGACTCGGGTGGCAATTCTCAAAAAAAAGGCGGAGGCCGAAGGCTTCTGCCTTCCTGATCGCGTGTGTGTGTTCATTGCCCGCCACATCCAGAAGAACGTTCGAGAGCTGGAAGGAGCACTGATCAAGATCTCCGCCGTTCATAGCCTTACAGGACAGGCGATCACCGAAGAATTTGCCGCTCAAGTGTTGAAGGACATTCTTCCTACCAACCGACCGATCGACATTGAATCGATTCAGCGCGAGACGGCCCGCTTCTATAAGTTGGCGGTTGAGGATCTGCGGCAAGATCGGCGTACGAAGCACGTCGCTCATGCCCGGCAAGTGGCCATGTACCTTTGTCGAAAGCTGACCAAGAGCTCTTTTCCGGAGATTGGCGTTCGGTTCAACAAGGATCATTCCACGGTCATCTCTGCGGTGCGCAAAGTAGAAAAGCAGCGTGAGACGGAAGCAGTGGTCGGAAGAGAGCTCGCTGAGCTGGAATCCAAAATTGGAGTCCCACCCTCTCCAGAGAGCTAGAATCTGCCGCAGACGTTACGCGGTTCCTTCGCCTTACGGCGGACGTCCTACTTTGTCCCATCTATCTGTGGAACCGATGTGAATTGGCAGTAGAGACTTCAACCGCTTTCCTGTGGGCAACCGAAGGGTCCGGCATCTCCTGTGAATTACGGGCGTTAACCCCGATTGAAAGACACAACCCCGGCTACCTTCATTGCGTAGTTCTTTCAGGGACCTGAGAAGTTCTCACCAAGTTTGTTCGACCGACTACCTCTTCTACAAATTTCTATACTTCTCTACTTAAAGTAGAAAATACGGTTTGGGGGCGTACTTCCTTGAGCAACTACAAGTTGCGGACACGCACAGTTGCTTCTTTGATTGCGCTACTTCTCATTACGTGTCGGGATCCAAGATCCAACGCTGAAGGCTAACGTTGCTGGCGATCAATGCTGAGAGAAGGTGGCAAACCTAGCGGTGTCCGGTGATCTTCGAGTCGCGTGGGACTCCACAGTTGTTTGAGGTTGCCGATGGCTATTGGGGCCTGATGGAAGGGGCGCAGACGTGTGGGCAATGTGATCCATCCTACGCAGGAAGTAGGGCGGCGTTTCAACCTGCTCGTCGCTCCGGGCACAGAGGCTTCACAAGAACCGTGGTCTGGAGTCTTCGGAGGCCCAGCGCACGACCACCGCGAAAAGCCGGGTTGGCTCGTCCAAACAGAGAAAGCGAGCTGCGCAACTAGCGCAGGCAGCTGCTCCTGGAGTCAACTCCATGGTGGAAGCTCCTAGGGAATAGCCCTGTCATTCTGAGGGGATACGCTTGGCAGGGTGTTTGCTCTATAGGGTGCAGATTCCCTAGAGGGCCGAAAGAAAATGAAAACCAAACGAATCATCGAAACACTGAGCGCTGAACAGCTTCAGGCTGTCGTTGGCGGTGTTCCGACGCACCATCCGCACTTCTCAAATGGATCCGGGTCGCTGAGCACACCTGCCGTATCTCACAAGTATCCATTTCTGTTCCCGAGCCCCCACCTTCGTCCGCACCAATAGGCGCGGGCTTAAAACGCCATACTCGGCGCGGCTCATTCGGGCCTAGCAGCCTCTTGGGGGGAAGTTCCCAAGCACCTTTTAAGGACTCCAGCCACGTTACTTGCCGGGTTGCGGTTCCCCTTCGGCAGCACTATGCGCGAAGCAATGGGGTCGTTATTCTGGCTTCGTGCGGCCATCCGCGTTGATTGCCGGTCGATTTGAGACTGAATCCGAGGTTGGCTCCGGCGGGATGGGAGTCGTTTATCGCGCCCGGGACTTAGAGAGTGGGCTGCCCGTAGCGCTCAAAGTCCTGCGTTTAGCCAGCGCGAGCGATGCCTCGCGCTTTTCTCGTGAAGCGACTCTGCTCGCCCGAATCTCCCACCCGGGCATCGTGCACTATCTCGCCCATGGCGTCACCGGGGACGAAGAGCACTATCTGGCCATGGAGTGGTTGAGCGGAGGAACGCTTGCCGAACGTCTCGCAACGCGGGGCCTGACCATCCGCGAGAGCGTCAGGACGCTCGGCCTGGTAGCCGATGCTCTAGCCGCTGTCCACCAACACGGCATCGTTCACCGCGACATCACCCCTCGTAATTTGATGTTTGAGGAGCAGGGTAGCGATCGTATCAAGGTCGTCGATTTCGGAATTGCGCGGCATGGCGAGAATGTCGATTTGACCAAGACCGGAATGGTGATCGGCTCGCCCGGGTACATGGCGCCAGAGCAGGCTCGCGGCGAAAGGATGTTGGATCCGCGGGCGGACATTTTCTCGATTGGTTGCATTCTTTATCAGTGCCTCACGGGGCGACCGCCCTTTGTAGGCGATCCGTTGGCGATTCGAATCAAGGTTTTGATGGGTGACCCGCTGGGGCTGCGTGAACTGAACAGCGAAGTTTCAGTCGAGCTCGAAGACCTGGTTCGGAGAATGCTCGCGAAAGATCCTGCGATGCGCCCGCGCAGCGCCGCAGCGGTGGCGGGTGAACTGAGCGGGTTGCTCGAGAATGCCAGTCCTAAGCGCTGGCCCAGCGCTCCTCAATTTCACACGGCGGCGACGGTGGTATTACCTGGGGCCAACGGTGCCGCGCAGGATCCAAAGAAACAAGATCCCGATTCGTATCAGTTTTTGATTCTGATTGGCTCCGCCTCGAAAGCGGAAAGCCAGGGCCCTTCGATTGATACGCTGCTTGCGTCCCTAGCGGAGAGCCATGGCGCTCGGATGGAGCGAGTTGGCGAGATTGCGAGAGTCGTCAAGTTGGAGATGGGTCCGCCAGTTTCGGGGGCCAGAATCGAAAGTTTGGTGCAATTGGCGAGGAAACTGCGAGCGCGGGTCAGCAACGCACCGATGGCCTTGGTGGCCGGCCGCGCCAGCGGAAGCGTAAACGAAGGAACAATCGATCGGGCTTCTACGTTGCTCACTCGTGAGGCGGTGGACGCTCTTTTTGCCGACCTCGCAGCCGATCGTCCCGGGGGCCAACTCATCCGACTAGATGAGACCGCTCGCGGTTTGCTCCGAGCTTGCCCGGAGATCGTAGAGACCGGGGCAGGCACTTACTTGAAAGTGACGGACTTGGCGGAGGACTAGGGGCTGTCCCTGATCTCTCACCAGTCAGCCAGAACTTGCAGCAGTAAAATCGATCACTTAAGGGACACGGCCCATGTCCGCCGGGTAAAAAATTGCCTGGATCGCCTCAATGTGATCAACGCTGCCAATGCGCCGACATGAATTAACCGATTCAGAGTGGGAACGTATTCGGCCGCTCCTCGGCCGACGATCCGGTCCGCGTTCGCGACGTGGTGACCGTGATTTCGTCAATGCCCGTTATCTGGCGGGTCAAAACGGGTGTCCAGTGGCGCGACTTGGCCGACCGCTACGGGAGCTGGAAAACGGTCCACAACCGCTTCCACCGGTGGGCGAGAACTGGCCGTTGGGAATCGATTTTCAAGGCGCTCCGGCTGGACGTCGACGATGTCGGGTCGCTCGTCAACGCTTCTGTGGTTCGGGCCCACCAAGACGCCGCGGGTGGAAAAGGGGGATCCGAAGAAATGCTTTGGGGCGTTCTCGAGGAGGTTTTTCAACAAAAACTCACGCCGTCACAACGACGCGCGGTAAGCCGCTGCACCTCGAAGTCACGCCAGGACAACAGCACGAGGCGACGGCAGCTGAGGAATTGCTCGTCCACGCAGAGGGCAAGGCAGTCGTCGGTGATAGTGGTTACGACGGTGACCGGATTCGCCGAGCGGCTCGGACGCTCGGAATGACGCCGGTGTTTCATCCACATCCTTGTCGCAAGAAGCCTCCGCGCCTTAATCGCCGCCTCTACCGAATTCGGTACCGAATTGAATGCTTCTTCCATGACCTCAAGCGCTACCGCGCGGTCGCAACCCGGTACGACAAGACAGCGGCCAGTTACCTCGCTGTCCTACACGTGGCCTCGATGCTCGTATGGCTCCGCTAATCAGGGACAGCCCCTAGTGCAACCGCTCCTGCCGACCGGAGGACCGAAGGCTGACAGTGACCAAGAATGCGGTGATGAGTTCCTTTTCTCCGGGAACGAGATGGGCTTTCTGCCCCATTTCGTCGATTATGCGCGGCCAATTGTCCGACGATTGGCTCTCCGGCAGACGCAGATTATGGCAACCGGAGCATCGGCGGACATAAGCGGTCCGGCCTGCCTCAAGCGAGTCGACCGTTGTACCAGGAAATTTGGCCTGCGCACGCTGTGCGTCGGCCGGCCCGGGATGCGGTAGTGCGGCGCAACTTGCAGCAATCAAGCCTGCGACGAGTACCGCACGAATCCGGGTATTCATAAGTGGATGCCAACTAGAAGACGCGCCACGAAGCGTTCATGTTGGACTAAGTCCAGGTGGCTGTTAGACGCGGCGGCGAGATCCGTGGACTGGATCGCGCCTAGTTGAGGCAGAAGAGTCGCAGTGCCCCACCAGGCCGAAGCTGCGTAGCTAAACACCGGGCCTGCAAAAAATGCGGAAGACTCGAAGCCTCCATCGCTGGAAATAATGGTCTCGTTTCTTCCTTCGAGGCCTAAAAAGAACCCAGCGCCAAGCGAGTAGACGACACCGGAATCTGCCTCCAGCCGAAGATCTCTCGTCGTCTTCCCGTCACGAAACTCCCATCCGTACTCGGTGACTAGATTGAGAGCCGCAATGAATCCCGCAAAGTACTTATCGAGGATTAACTTGGTCTCCAAGTCAAGCTGGTGGGGCCCACCGGTGATCTCCCCATACAAAGCCAGGCCGACCGGATCACCCACAGGGTCCAGCACCTTGTACTTCCATTCGTTGGAGAAGCTCCAGTCGGTGCTGGTGTTGTGGGCCGCGCCTGCGGTTTGATGACTAAAATTGAAGTAGAGCGCAGTCACCAAACGATCGGCGATGCCGCGCTCGAACTCCAGCCGATAGTCGAACCCCAGAAAATAGTCCCTCCTGCCAGCGCGCGGTGTGATCCAAAGCTCAATCTCGTTCTCCAATCGGGGGAGAACGGCACTTTCATAGGTGAAAGTGAAGTGTCGCTCGTCGGCGACCACGGTCGAAGAAACGGTGACCGAGAGCAAACAAAGCATGCGCGCCGCTTTTTCCATCCTCCCCTTCCTGCGGGATGTCCAGAGAAGTTGATAATGAATCGCAAAATCAACAAGGTCAAGGGCAAATGCGCAGATCGTTTGCCATTGGACCAAGACTCACGACGCAGTGACTATTGCTTAGTCTTCTGAGCTCTGTGGCACTTGCACCGGCATTCACCGGCCCCGATGCAGCCCTTCCAGGCGCATTTCGAGCAAGGGGGCGTTTGACCTGGGGAGAATCGGTTTTTCCCGTAGTACGCATTGAAGGCGTTCCCAGAGCCAACAACGCTCGCGCCCTCCCCGCGCTGGATTGCCCAAAGAGCCAAACTGACGAGAGCCGCAGCACCGAGGCACGCCAAGACGATCCACATGTACCTGGTCTACGAATCGCGACACCCGGTCGTCAATACTTTGATTGCCGCTTGGACAAGAGCCGTGATTGACGGCGCTGAGTTTGGGCGAGCGTACCCGCGTTGACTGAACTCGCTGAGCGGGCTACACCGCCGCGAGCCGAAAGATCTCCTGCGCGAGGAAGGCTTATGGAATTCAGGATTGCCACGGACGAACTTAAGAAGGCGCTCTACCGTGCACAAGGGATCGTCGAACGGAAGGCGACGATGCCGATTTTGGCAAATGTATTGATCACTGCGGGTAAGTCTGGGGTGCAGGTAACCGCATTTGATCTGGACAATGGGATCGTCAGTGAGCATTCGGCGGAGGTCCTCAAGGGCGGGGCCGTAACTCTTTCAGCGAAGTATCTTTTCGACATTGTGCAGAGCCTGCCAGAACCGCAGTTGGGTTTGAAAAAACTGCCGAACAACTACGCCGAGATCACCAGCGGGACCGCGCAGTTTAAAATCGTCGGAATGGCTGCTGAGGAGTATCCCAAGCTGCCCAAGGAAGAGAGCGTCCCGCTGGTGAAAGTCAGCGGAAGCGTGCTGTTGGAAATGATCAAAAAGACTTCGTTCGCGATCTCCACCGATGAAACGCGGTACATCTTAAATGGCGTTCTCTTCGAGGCTAAGGATGGTGCTTCTACTCGTATGGTCGCGACGGATGGTCACCGACTAGCGCTGGTGGAGCGTCCGATGGATGGTGACTTCAAGCTGAAGAGCGGAGTGATCGTTCCTCGCAAGGGCCTCTACGAGCTCAAAAGACTGCTGGACGAGGCGCCTGATGCAGAATGCCAGTTAGGCTTTGCGCAAAACTCCGTGCTGTTCAAGAAGTCCGGTTTGACGATGGTGATGCGCTTGATCGATGGCCAATTTCCAGAGTACCAGCGCGTCATTCCCGAGCAAAGCGAACGTGTTGCCACCATTCCGAAGTCTCGGTTTCTCGAGGCGCTGAAGCGAATCGCGTTGTTGTCCGCCGACAAGTCAAATGCGGTGAAAATTAGTCTAGCTGAAAATGTACTGCGCGTTACCTCCAGTAATCCGGACCTGGGCGAGGCGAAGGACGAGCTCGAAGTCAACTATCACGGAGCTGAAATGACGGTAGGGTTCAATGCTCGCTATCTGATCGACGTCCTGTCTGTGCTGGACAGTGACGAGGTTGCGTTCGAGCTGGGAGACGAGCATAGCCCTGGTGTTCTCCACGCGCCGCAGGACCGCACTTACACTGCGGTCGTGATGCCGATGCGCGTCTAGGGCGCTTGAATCGGCGCGGCGTGCAACTGCTCAGCTTAGTCCTTTCGGATTTCCGTAATCTTGAACAGGTCCAGCTCCGCCCCTCCGCGCACACCACTGTTGCCTTTGGCCACAATGGTCAGGGCAAGACCAACCTGTTGGAAGCGGTGTATTTTCTGGCGACGCTCAAACCACTTCGATCGTCCAAGCTTGTCGAGCTAATCCGCTTCGGAGTTGACCAAGCCCAAGTGCTGGGTCGTTTTGCGATCGAGGGAACATCACGGGAAATTAGCGTCCGACTGCAGCCGGGGCTTCGACAGGCTTTTGTGGATGGCAAGCGGACGCAGAACCTAGACGAATACTTCGGAAGCGTCTCTGTGGTCTCCTTCACACCGGATGATTTGGCGGTAGTCAAAGGAGGCCCCGATCAGCGTCGGCGGTTTCTTGATCGGGCGGTATTCAACCGCTATCCGGTTTTCCTGAAGGAGAGCCGCAACTACACCATCGCGCTCAAAAGCAGGAATCGACTTCTCAGAGAAGGGGCGGACCTCTCTTATCTGGACGTTTACGACGAAGCGCTGGCGACGAGCGGCGCACGAATCTGGTGCCGGCGGGAAAAGCTGCTGCGGGAGATGGCGCCTCGCACTGAGCAGGCTTTTGGCGCAATCGCGCGTATCAGCTCGCCGCTTCGGTGCAGCTACGTGCGGACCGGACTTTCAGGCGATGAAGGCAGCACCGAAGCTGAGCTCGCGGAAGCCCTTAAGCAGGGACTTCGTATCCGTTTGCCCAAAGATACCGAACGGGGCTTCACGTCGATTGGCCCGCACACCGATGATTTGGAGTTCTCGTTCGGGGAATACCCCGCCCGTTCCTTTGGGTCCCAAGGGCAACAGCGGGCTTTGGTGTTGGCCTGGAAAATTGCGGAAATCGAGAATCTCCGCGATGCCAACGGATTGCTGCCGCTGCTCTTACTCGATGACGTCTCGAGCGAGCTCGACCGCGCGCGGAACGACTACCTGATGAACTACCTTGCTGGCACAGGAGCGCAGGTCTTTCTGACTACAACCGACCCCGCCTTGGTGGTGCGTGCGACGGGTCCCGATACGGTCTGGTACGAGGTTGAGGGAGGTTCGGTGAACCTTGCTCCTGCCCCCCCTCAAGCGCTCATTTCGTCGCCTGCCAAATAGCTCAATTTTCCCAACAGTTTCGCAAGCTTGCGTGCGAATTCTAACTTTACCCACACGGCCGCGCGTGTTAAAAAACAGAGGGGTTTCGGCTGCCAAAAGCCCGCCCCTCCTTCTATGCAGAAAATAGCGGTTAGCCAGGACAAAGGGGACGCCTATCCAGGGGAATACAGTGCGTCCTCGATTACCGTCCTAGAGGGCCTAGAGGCTGTTCGCAAGCGGCCCGGGATGTACATCGGCGATACCGCCGCGTATGGACTGCACCATCTGGTCTACGAGGTGGTCGACAATTCCGTCGATGAAGCGTTGGCCGGGGTTTGCACAGAGATTGAAGTAGTCGTCCACGTCGACAACTCGATTACCGTTAAGGACAACGGCCGAGGCATTCCGGTCGGCCCTCATCCCACGGTAAGCGGGATGGACACCGTCGATGTGGTGATGACCAAGCTCCACGCGGGCGGGAAATTCGAGAACTCAGCTTACAAAGTTTCGGGCGGACTTCATGGCGTGGGCGTTTCTTGCGTCAATGCCCTTGCAGAATGGCTAACGCTTGAAATTCAACGAGAGGGAAAGGTCTACGAGCAGAAGTACGCACGGGGTGTGCCCCAACAGCAAGTCACCGAAATCGGCGTTACCACCCAGCGCGGCACGACGGTATCGTTCAAGCCCGACCCGGCAATTTTCGAGGTGACCGAGTTCAATTTCGACACACTTTCGCAGCGGCTCAGGGAATTGGCTTTTTTGAATGCGGGACTGCGAATTCAAATCACGGACGAACGGACCTCGAAGAGCCATGAATTCAAGTTTGACGGTGGAATCGTTTCCTTCGTGCAATTCATCAACCGGGCGAAGCAAGCCCTGAATGAGCCGCCGATTTTTTTCAAAACCGAAAGAGATGGCGTGCAATTGGAGATCGCGCTTCAGTGGAATGACGGGTACGACGAGCGCATTTTTGCTTTCGCCAACAGCATCAATACCCTCGAGGGTGGCTCGCACCTATCCGGTTTCAAGAGTGCACTGACTCGCTCCCTGAACAGCTACGCTGAAAAGACCGGGGTTTGGAAGGATCTCAAGGAAACTCCAACTGGCGAGGACGCACGTGAAGGACTGGCGGCGGTTATCTCGGTCAAACTGCCGAATCCGCAGTTCGAGGGGCAGACCAAGACCAAGTTGGGAAACTCGGAGGTGAAGGGGCTCGTTGAACAAATGGTCTACGAGCAGCTGGGCAACTTTCTCGAGGAAAATCCCAACGCCGCGCGCAAAATCGTCGCCAAGATCGGGGACGCGACCCGGGCCCGGATCGCGGCGCGCAAGGCGCGGGAAACGGTTCGGCGCAAAGGCGCCCTCGACGGTGCCTCGCTACCCGGGAAGCTTGCAGATTGCCAAACCAAGGACCCGGCTCAGTCTGAGTTGTATATCGTGGAGGGCGACTCGGCCGGCGGCTCCGCGAAGCAGGGGCGAGACCGTAAGAATCAGGCAATCCTGCCGCTGCGCGGCAAAATTTTGAATGTCGAGAAGGCGCGCTTCGAGAAAATGCTCACCAGCGCTGAAATCGTGACGCTGATCACTGCGTTGGGTACTGGGATTGGCCGCGAAGACTACGATGCGACGAAGGTCCGCTACCATCGAATCATTTTGATGACCGACGCCGACGTGGACGGCAGTCACATTCGCACGCTTCTGCTCACGTTTTTTTACCGGCAGATGCCCGAGCTGATCGCCAACGGATTTCTCTACATTGCGCAGCCACCCCTCTACAAAGTTACTCGGCAGAAGAGGGACACGTATCTTAAGGACAACGGAGCGCTCGACGAATATCTGCTTCGGATTGCCTGCGACCATGCCCGAGTCGCCGTGCCGAGTGGCGAGCTTACCGGCGAGAAGCTCAAGGAAATGCTCAAGAAGGTGATCACCTATCAGGAGCGCCTGGGTAAACTCGCGGCTCGGCGCGATCCTCGAGTAGTAGACGCGCTAGTCCAAGCTGCGCGCTTGGACGAAAACACCCTGCTCGACTTGGATCGGCTCAATGCCGAGGTGGAGAAGATGCATTCCTACCTCCAAACGCATGCCCCCGACGTCCTGTCGCAGCTCAAGGTATTCCGTAAAGACGATCCGGAACATCAGGCGAAGAAGCTGGTGCTGCGTACTTCTACCAACGGCGCACCCAAGGAAACGGTACTGGATTATGCTTTTCTCTCCAGCCCGGAGTATCGCGAGCTTTTGTCGCTTAGGGATTCTTTCGACGAGCTCGGCCGACCTCCATACCGGCTGCATTTGGAGAGTGGAGAGATCCTCGCGCTTACCATCCAGGAACTGCTTGCGGCAGTTCGAAAGAGCGCGAGCACTGGCATCGTGATCCAGCGGTACAAGGGCTTGGGAGAAATGTCTGCCGAGCAGCTCTGGGACACAACGATGAATCCGAGCACGCGTACGCTCCTGCAGGTGAAAGTCGATGATGGTGTTGAGGCAGACGAAATTTTCAGTCTGCTCATGGGAGAGGCGGTTGAGCCGCGCCGGGAGTTCATCGAACGCAACGCGCTCGACGTTCAAAACCTCGACATTTGACCGAATCTCGTGTTGAGGTCGGAGGGACTTTGGGGCGTCGTCTAATGGCAGGACATCAGACTTTGGATCTGATTATCAAGGTTCGAATCCTTGCGCCCCAGTTTGCAGTGGGTTTGCGGCCAGTTGCAGCGTAGAGTGCCCAGAAAGGTAGCGGCCAATGCTGACCCGAACGCTACAGCTGGTTCCTACGGGCGCGGTGCAATCGCTGTTGCTGAAGGCACTGGAGGAGCCCCTGCAGGCGCAGCTTGGTCTGACCGTTGTTTATGGCAAGGCGCAGCAATCGACTCCTGCGTACGCGTTCAATAAGGACCGAAAGCAGTATTACTGCGATGCGATCATGCGGCGGTTGGTTCCGTTGCGATCCGGGCAGAACCTCTTGCTCGGCGTAACTGACGTCGACCTCTTCGTTCCGGATTCACCGTTCGTGTTTGGTGAGGCGGATCGTGAGTCAAAAGTGGCCGTCGTATCCGCCCATCGCCTACGGGAAGGAGGGGAGAGTGATCTCCTGAAACGCAGGCTGCAGCTGGAGACCCTGCGGTTGTCCGGGCACCTGATTGGCCTCTCGTTCTGCGAGGAGCCCAAATGTATCATGTACCTTTCAGCGACGTTGGCGGACATTGATCGGAAGAACCTGAATCTGTGTAATGTTTGCCGCAACGAGCTGGCCAAGCTCAGTCGCTAGGGAGCAATCATTTGATAAAATTCGGGCTTGGTACGGTGACGGTGATTCTGTCCCTTCAGCTCGTTGGCTGCTCGGTAGATTTGGGCGGCGGTGGCGGAACCACCTTTCGTAGCGGCTTTGTCTACGTTCGTCGAGATGACCGCAACGTGTACCTGGCGGATGACGGTGCTCCTACAATACCCATTGCGATGACCACCGGTGGCGGGTACCGCACGCCTGCCCTGTCAAGAGATGCGAGCAAGATCGTCTTTGTACGTGGCACTGGAGCGAACGCGGAGATCGACACCATTGCGGTGAACGCCGCGTCCGGTATCGCTCCAACGACGCTGGTGACTTCCGACGCGAACCATAGCGACTTCCGCAACCCCGTTTTTTCGCCGGATGGCAGCTACATCGTCTTTGCTTATCTCAGTGGCGGCTCATCATTTCTGGGCAGGGTGAATGCAACTGGCGGCGGAGGCATTCAACCGATCATCGGTGGCCCTTTGCGCTCCTACACCTCCCCGAGTTTTTTCCCCGGCGGCACCCAGTTATTGGCTGCCTCTGGAACGACAGCCGCAAACTTTGACGCTCTTGAGCAAGTTAGCCTCGCTGGAAGTGTTTCCATGCGCACGCCACTTCCGAATGGGCTCTCCGGACTCGCCAACCGCGCGCAGGTATCCCCGGACGGTAATCAGGTTGCCTTGGACGCACTCTCCAATGGTGCAAGCAGGCTGTACGGGGGCAATCTGACGGGCGGCGGTTTTCACCGGCTGGTCTCTTATGGCGCTGCACCGACGAACGAAACGTTCCCCACCTGGGTGGGAATGAGTCAGGTCGGCTATTCATCCGATTACGGCGGAAATGATCAAGTGTACGTGGTTGCTTCTAGCGCCATGGACGGCACTGGCGTTTTGAAAGTACCATCGGCGAGCGAGCCCTTCTACGCGCCCTATTGAGCGGCACTTGGCTCGAGTGCGTCGGCCACCAGCTCGCTGACATCCTTAACTTTGATTTGATCCCGGCCGGTTTCGTTGGCGCCGTCCTTAATCATCGTCATGCAAAAGGGACACGCTACCGCGATCGTTCCGCTGGCTTGTCCCTGGTAGTGCCCGACCGCTCCAGGTTTATGCAGATCGGTAGCAGACGGAAGCGGAATTGACGGATCGGCAGCATGAGCCAACGTCAGAGCCGCTTCATTAACGCGGTTTTGATTGATTCGTTGGCCAATTTTCTCCTCCATCCACATTCGCCCGCCCCCTGCGCCGCAGCAGAAACTCTGCCGCTGGTTTCGTTGCATCTCCACCAACTCGACACCCGGAATTGCCGTCAGGGCTTCCCTTGGAGCGTCGTAGACGCCGTTATGGCGGCCGAGGTAACAGGGGTCATGGTAGGTGAGCCGCTCGCCTTTCACCTGCGAGAGTTTGATTCGTTTGTCCCGCAACAGCTGGCTGATCAACTCCACGTGGCTGATCACCTGGTAGCTGCCTCCCAGCTCCGGATATTCGTTTTTGATCGTATTGAAGCAGTGAGGACACTGGGTGATGATCGCCTTCACCTGTGAGGCATTCCACGCCTCGACGTTCCCTTTTGCCAGCGTCTGGAACAGATACTCGTTGCCCAGTCGCCGAGCGCTGTCACCATTACAAATCTCGGCTTTGCCGAGAATTGCGAAAGAAATATTCGCTTGGCGAAGGATCTTGACCAGCGCGCGACTGACTTTTTTTTGCCGGTCGTCGTAGCTACCAGCACATCCCACGAAGAAAAGGTATTCGTACTGGCCGCCATCCCCCCATTGGGGAATTTGCAAATCCTCTGCCCATTGGTCGCGACGATCCTGTCCCAACCCCCAAGGGTTACCTTGTCGCTCCATCCCTTCAAAGACCCGCTGAATCTCCGACGGAAACTCAGCCTCAACTTGAACCTTGTACCGCCGCATGTCGATCAGCCGCGGGATGTTTTCGATGAACACAGGGCAGGCGGTTTCGCACCAACCACAGGAGGTGCAGGCCCATACCGTCTCTGCCTGAAGAATGTTGCCGACGATCGGCGGCAGCTCTTTCGGCTGGCCGTTCCCGTCCTTGCCATCAACGATCAGACTTTGATGCCCCCAGACCCAATGTTTAAGGGTCTGGTTGACTTCTTTGTGCGTGAGAGGCTTGCCCGTCAAATAAGTAGGGCAGTGAGTTTGGCACCGGCCGCACTCGGTGCAGGAGTAAAGATCCAAACCTTGCTTCCAGGTCAGATCCTTCACTGTCCGCACGCCGAACTCCTCTTTCTCCAGGTTGGGGGTGGGCAGTTTGCCGCTCGGCGTAAGTCGCTGGAAGTAGACGTTCGGCAAAGCAGTGATCACATGGAAGTGCTTTCCGTAAGGAAGGAAATTCAAGAACGTGACAATGATCGAAAGGTGGAGCCAGAAAGCCACTATGCCCAAAGTGCGAACGAGGTTCGAATCTAGGCTGTCAAAACCCCGTGCAACGAGGGAAGTGACCGGCTCGAAAGCGACCAACCCGCGATGCTGAGCCACGATGTGTGAGGCCCCGAAGACGAACTCAGTAGCCATCAAACCCATGATGAAGGCGAGAATCAGATACCCCTCCCAGGAGGGCGTCATCCGATCGGGTTTGACTAACCAGCGCAGGTACCAGAAATAGGCGGCCCCGATGAACGCACCTGCCGCTAACAGATCCTTTGCAAGTAAATAGACGCCGAAGACTGGTCCCCATGTGGGGTGTTCGGTCCAGAACAGGCTAGTGGGAGTCGAAAAGACATCCACGGATGATTCCGAGAAACCCATCACGAACAGCATGATTGTGCGCAGGGCGAGCACCATGAAAGCTGCAAAGATCAGGACGTGCATCACCCCTGGCCCGCGCTCCTCGGGGTCCACCATTCGTTTCTGCCCCAACCCAAACAACAGCAAGCGCTTGACGCGTACGGATGGGTGATCCCCGCGATCCTCCTTCTTCAGTGCAGCCAGCAGAAGCAAACGCCTGGTCATCGTGACTGCAAAGAAGATCAGCCCCGCAGCGAGCAGCAAGCTGGTGAAGATTGGACTCATGCTGTTCCCATAGTCGAATTTGCGATCAGCTCCTAGCCTGGAACGACCACGTGCTCAATCTGCTAGAGCAAGCTGTCGGAGCAAGTCACCCCGGTCCTCGTAGTTCGTGACACAGGGCGGTCCGTTTGCCCAAAGAAACTCACTTTTAGGGATCTGCTGTTGGAGCAGGAGAACCAGGGAGGAGCGTGTGCCATAGTTGAGCTCCGGAGCATGAATGCAGACGCCTGCGCCGGGGGGATCGCGGTGCAGGCGGAGCAAGTCTGCGAGGCGGTCGGTGAGGCGCCCAGTCCCCCTTTCCACGGCGGGCCAGTAGGATCGGATCAGTTCTGTGCGGGCGCGGTCATCGCCACCCAAGCTACGCTCCGTGATGACGTGAACCCCTGGTATGAGCGACTCTTGTTTGATTCGATCTCCTGTCGACCAGGTCACAAAGGCTGCGTTCGCGTCGCCATAAAAAAGATGAAACGCGTTGAAGCGCTTGGCGGACAGGCTCTCGAGCGCAGTGTGCAAAGCGCGTGCGGACCGAAAACTCAGTGCCTCAACAACCAGCCGTCCGCGCGACTCCCGAGTCTCGTCTCTTTCCACGCCGAATCGGTTGGTCACACCGACGAACAGTGCTGCCGCATTGAGCCCGAGCCACGTACCGCCTGCGGCTTCATCGAGGGGGGCAACGAACGCAGGTGAGCCCGGCCACAATCGGGGTCCTAAAGCAGGGCGATCCAGCCGCTCGTCCCGATTGGCGGCGATCACAAGGGGCGATTCGGGCAATGTCTGGACGGCTGCAATGAGCGTGCACATCGAGGGTACTTTAACCGCTCGCTACAGATCGAGCTTAGCCTTCATGCTCGAGGAGCAGCACGGGTGTAAACCCAGCCGCATCGCACGATGCGAGGACGTAGCGCACTCCGTTTCGCTCGCCGACAAAGCCGGCCGAAATCCCCGGACCATGCAGGTGCCCATACACGCAGACTCGAGGTGCGAAGTTTTCAATCATTGGACTGAATGCAGTGGGTACCTCGTTGACGTACAAAGGCGGAAAGTGAACGGCAACGATTCGGGTCAATCCTGTGGCGTGCTGCTCTTTCGCGATCGCGTCATCGATCGACATCTGCAGGCGTAGGGACTCGCGTTGCACGTATTGTTTGTTGGTCGATTCGCTTCCCAGCTCACCTCCTGGAAGCGGTGGGGCCTCCGGCGCTGTCCACAGCCGGCTCCCAGCAATCAGCCAGGGTCCGACCGCGACCGCGGAATTCTGCAGGAAACCGGCGAAGGTACGGTAGGGCTCAAAGAGCCTTCGTAGCTTGGTCGTGGAGTTGCCCCACCAATAGTCATGATTGCCGCGTAGCAGCACCTTTTGCCCGGGTCGTTGATCAAGCCACGCGAGATCGCCAAGGACTTCCGATGGTCGGGTTGCCCACGAAATGTCGCCGGCGACGATCACCACATCATCGGGACGAACCAGCGCGTCCCAGGCACGTTGCAGCGGCACTGGATGATCCTGCCAGCCGAATCGGTACATGTCCTTGTTGCGGGTGGACGGCAAATGAGTGTCGCCGATCGCGAAGAGTCGCAAATCGAGGTGCTTCAGTGGACCACGCGCTCGAAGGCAGCTCGGCGCTCGGTGTCTTTCTTGAGGCACATCAAGATGTAGCGGCGATATTCCAGCGTCTCGCGAAGTCCGCAGATCATCCACCGACCCGCGACGACCAGCGTGGGGACTCCAGTTACCCCCCGTTCACGCGCGCGGTCGCCCTCGGCTAGGATCATCCTTCGCAACCGGGTTGATACCCAGGCCATCGAGAAGCCGTCCACGTCCAGTCCCAACGCGCTCGCAAGCACAAGGATCACATCCATCCGCGTTACATTGATTCCTTGCTCCAAAGCTGCGCGTTGGAGCGCACGAGCCATTCGTCGGCGCGATCGCTCTCCCTGAAGGCCCGCTGCCTCCACCGCCAACAGTGGCCGCAAGCTGGATGTCGGGCAATCGTTCTGGAGCCAGAGGTCCGATTTCAATTGGCCTCCGTCATTCTCCAATCGCGCACGATTGATTTCATCGATCCATTCCTGCTTGTCCCTACAGGTCATCGACATTGAGCGCGCGCGCAGCGGGAAAGGACGGAAGTTCCATCGAACGTTGGTGCCAAGCTCGGCCTCGAGCGGCTCGAGTCGAAGTTCGGCGAGATAGCCCCAAGCGCAGAGAACATCCTGGTATACGGTGATCGCTACAGGGTTGATAACCATCGGCAGTCCCAGCTTAGGAGCGCACCCGAAAATTCGGCAAACAAGATCAGCACGTTGAGACGAGCGAGCGCACGCTTGAGTGCAATATGCCGGGCTGGCGGCCCGGCGTTAGAGCTTCTGGGCGCAGGTGGTTTCCGCCGGCTGGCTTATCCGCAACTGCAGCGCGTGGTCGATAATTTCACCCGCGATGTCTCTTCCGGTTGCCCGCTCGAGACCCTTGAAGCCCGGACTGGAATTCACTTCCAGAACCTTGGGGCCCTGGGCGGATTCGAGCATGTCCACCCCAGCCACGTCCAGGCCGATCAGCTGCGAAGCTCGAATCGCTGCGTTCGCGTATTCTCTAGGCAACTCGAGGGCGACTCCGCGTCCGCCGCGGTGAATGTTCGAGCGGAAATCTCCTCGCTTGGCGCGGCGCTGCATTGCACCAACCACCTGGTTTCCCACCACCAGCGCCCGGATGTCCTTCCCTTCTGCCTCCCGTACGAACTCCTGAAGCACGATACGTTCCCCCAGCGTTCCGAAAGTGCTGAGAATGCCTTGAAGCTCAACAATACTTGAGGCGAGCATCACCCCTACGCCTTGCGTCCCACGGATCAGCTTCAACACAGCCGGCAATCCCCCTACCTCCTCCACCAGCTCTAAAACTTTGCTACGGTCTCCTGCGACAACCGTTCGCGGCACGGCCACACCAGACTTCGACAGCAGTTGCAAGCATCGAAATTTGTCGCGACTGCGCGCGATCGGAACCGAATTGTTCAGCAGCGGAATTCCCATCATGTCGAGGTGATTGACTACTGCCAGCCCGTATTCGGTAATCGAAGCGCCAATCCGAGGGATCGCCACCGCAATTCCCCTCACTTCCACACCTCGGTACAGCATTCGCGCGCCGTCTGTTCCAAGTAACAGGTTGCAGCGGAGGGCGTCGAGAACGATGGGACGATGACCGCGTTCCTGGATCGCCTGAACCAGGCGGCGGGTCGAGTACAGAGAGCGTTTTCGCGAAAGGATGGCCACCAACTTACGTTCAGCCGGCATTCGGGCTGGTTTCGCGCCCGATCCGCTCCGCTTGCGTTTTTGACGCTTGACTGTCATCGAATCACGAACGCTACCATTTCAGGACGTGCGAACTCACCGGATTGGAGCAGATCAATTGATGCTGAACCAAGTCCATTGATAGGTTAACTCGAGCGAGATGATCGATTCCGCCAGTACTCCACCGCGCCGAGAGTGGAAAGACACGCTGAACCTTCCGAGAAGCGACTTTCCCATGAAGGGAAATCTGGCCCAACTCGAGCCGCGATTACTCCAGTGGTGGGAGGAGCGCGACATTTACCAGAAGATTTTGACTCACAACGCGCAATGCCCGGTTTTCGTCTTGCACGACGGCCCGCCTTACGCGAACGGCGACCTGCACGCGGGGCATGCTCTCAACAAGATTCTCAAAGATTTCGTGGTGAAATACCGCAATCTCGCCGGTCGGTACGCGGAGTACATACCCGGGTGGGATTGCCACGGGCTGCCGATCGAGCAGGCAGTGGAGAAGCGGCTGAAGGAACAGAAGGTCGATCGAAAGTCGCTCTCTCGCGATGAGTTCCTTGAAAGATGCCGCTCCTACGCACTGGAGTACATCGACATTCAGCGCGAGCAGTTCAAGCGAATGGGCGTGTTCGGCCGTTGGGGCCAACCGTACCGGACGCTCGATTTCCGCTACGAAGCGCAGGAGATCCGAGAGCTGGCGACCTTCGCCAGGAGGGGTTCGCTCTATCGCCGCAAGAAGCCGGTCTACTGGTGTCTTCATGACCAGACAGCCCTTGCCGAAGCCGAGGTCGAATACCAGGACCGCACCAGCCCCTCGGTGTATGTAGCATTCGACGCGGCAGAGGACCTTTCCCGTCGTTGGCGGGCGCTCGCCGGGCACCGTGTGGCCTTTGCGGTCTGGACGACTACGCCCTGGACACTTCCTGCGAATCTGGCGATCGCGGTTCACCCCAAGCTCGACTATTTGTTCTACGACCTCGGCCCGCGAACGCTCTGCATCGCGAAGGACCTGCTCCCGTCGGTGCTATCAAATTTGGCGCAGGATCAGTTGGCCCTGAAGACGGTATCCTTACCGGACGGGTCCACTGCGCCGACCGCTGCACTCTTGGATCCCAGCCGCATTCTCGCATACGCGTCCGGAGCTGAGCTGGAAGGGATCATTTACCGGCATCCATTCTATCCGCGCAAGAGCAAGATCGTCCTCGGGGAGCACGTGACACTCGAGCAGGGCACGGGTCTGGTTCACACCGCCCCCGGCCATGGACAGGATGACTACGAGGTTGGCCTCAAATATGGCCTCGACATCTACAACCCCGTCAAAAACGACGGAAGGTTTGACGATACGGTGGGTCCGCTCCTTGCGGGAAAGAAGGTGTTCGAGGCCAATCCGATCATCATCGATCTTCTCGCCGAGAAAGGGTCCCTTCTCAACGCGAAGACCGATCAAGTCCGCCACAGCTATCCCCACTGCTGGAGATGTCACCAACCGATAATCATTCGAGCAACCCACCAGTGGTTCATTTCGCTCGAAGCGAATGAGTTGCGGCGCAAGGTGTTGGCGGAGATTGATCAGGTGGAGTGGATTCCACGCTGGGGCCGGGATCGAATCTACGGAATGATCGAGAACCGCCCGGACTGGTGCATCAGTCGCCAGCGGCAATGGGGCGTTCCGATTCCAATGGTCTACTGCGATGGCTGTGGCGAGCCGATCATTTCGCCCGAGCTGATGGATTCAGTGGCGAAGGCGGTCGAGGAACAAGGGACGGGCGTGTGGTACCGAACTCCTTTGGAGAAGTTCCTGCCCGCGGGTTTCGTCTGCCCTCAATGCCACACCGCCGAATTCCATCGAGAGACGGACATTCTCGACGTCTGGTTCGATTCTGCCTGCTCGTTCACCATCTATCCGCAGAATCGTTCTGGGCTTGGCCTTCCGATTGATCTCTACCTGGAGGGGTCGGACCAACACCGCGGGTGGTTTCATTCGACGATTCTGGTCGGAGTCGGTACCCGCGATAAATCGCCATACCGCGGCTGCTTGACTCATGGCTTTGTAGTTGATGGCGAAGGCAAAAAGATGTCGAAGAGCCAGGGGAATACAGTCGCTCCTGAAAAACTGATCAAACAGTACGGGGCGGAAATCCTTCGGCTTTGGGTTTCATCTTCGGATTACCGCGATGACGTCCGTCTGTCCGAGCAGATCCTAAAGAGCCTGGTCGAAGGCTACCGTAAGATCCGAAACACGGTGCGGTTCGCCCTTTCCAATCTGTATGACTTCGATCCGAGTCGTGATCGCATTGCCCCAGAAAACCTATTGCCGCTAGACCGTTGGGCGAGGAGCCGCCTTTCCGGACTGATTCAGAAGGTCGCTCGAGCGTACGGGGAGTACGAATTCCACATGGTCTACCACTCAGTGGTGGACTTCTGTGCGATGGACCTGTCAGCGCTTTATTTCGACATCATCAAAGACCGACTCTACACGTTCAAGACAACCGGAGAGGCACGGCGGAGCGCGCAAACCGTCCTGCACGAGATTGTGACCAGCCTCTTGAGACTGCTGGCGCCGGTGATGAGCTTTACCGCAGAAGAGGCCTGGCAACTTCTGCCTGGTCATCGCGAGGAATCGGTTTTTCTCGCGGGAATGCCCTCGAGCGTCGAGATCTCAGTGGACCCCGATCTGGTGGCGCTTTATGAGCACCTGTTTGCGATCCGCTCAGAGGTACAGAAGCTTCTCGAGGCGGCACGTCGCGACAAACTGATCGGTTCGTCACTGGAAGCGAGGGTCATTTTGGCTGCAACCGGTGCCGAGCGTGAATTGCTGCTCCGAGCAGCCGCGGAGCTGCCGACCCTGTTGATCGTCAGCCAAGTGGAACTGGTTGACTCGCCGAGCTCAGCGATGCAACCACTCAAGGTCTCGACGCCTTCCGGCACGAGCGAGCTTTGTGCCGCGGTCGTTCGTGCCTTGGGCAAGAAGTGTCCGCGGTGTTGGACCTATGCTGAGGAAGTCGGCAGGGACAGTGAAGTTTGCGCCAAGTGCCAGGCCGCTCTTAGTTAGTTCGAAGAATCGTCCTAACTCGTTAGCTTGCTCACGAAACCGATGTGTTTCGGTCAACGGTTTCCACTATAACAATGATGATGTCCCGCAAATACGTGATCCTTTTTACAGTGGCCGCCGCCGTTGCTCTCGCCGATCAATGGAGCAAGTTCGTCGTTGTGCGCGAGCTCACTACCTTGATGAATGGTTCCTCCAGCCTGAGCGCACAGCTGGAAGCCATGTACTCCTCTTTTCCGCCCGAGGGCCTGGACGGAAATCATTTGCACGGCAAGCGGATGATTGTCCTCTCGCCTCATTTTTTTCGAATTCGCTACGCAGAAAACCCAGGTGCTGCATGGGGCCTCTTTCGAAACCTACCTGAGTCCATTCGCGGCCCGCTCTTTCACGTCGTGTCGCTCGGGGCAGTCTTTCTAATTATCTACTACTTCCGCAAACTGTCTGGTCTCGATCCAGGGGAGAAGTGGGCACTTTGGGGCCTGCCTTTGGTATTGGGTGGGGCGGTTGGCAACTATATCGACCGGCTGGCCCGTGGCTTTGTGGTCGATTTTCTTGAAGCCCATTGGTACGACCGGGCGGCTTGGCCCGTCTTCAACTTGGCGGATTCGGCGATCTGCATTGGAATCGGGCTGCTCGTTCTGGATGCCTTTGTCCGGCGCGAGAAGAAAGATTCTCCCGCGACCGTTGGTTCATAGAATCAGGCTGTTTCGCAACTACAATGATTCCTGTTCTCTACAAGTTGGATCCAGACACGCCGCTCAAGCAGGCGATCGTCTACATTTTGGCCTTGGCGGTTGTGCTGTTCGCGGCATGGTCAGGGTGGCGTGGGGCGCATGGCCCCCTCAATCCGAAGACCGGTGAGTTCAATCCGCCCCATCGCAAAGATCAACTCAACCGTGCGCTGCTTTTTACGGCCATCGGAATCGCGATTGCGCTGTTTGGCCTTTACTATGTGCTCCCCTCCACTGCTCTCTTGGGAAAAAGAGGCGAAGGCATTCCGCTTCACACCTATGGTCTGCTTCTAGCCGGTGGATTCGTCGCTGCGGTCTCGCTTTCCGCAAAGCTGGCGGAACGTGAGTGGCCCGGATCGGAGGGGGAGCGAAAGCGCGAGCAGGTGTTGGATCTCTCGTTCTGGGTGCTGCTCTCCGCGCTGGTCGGCTCGCGCCTTCTATTCATCATCGTCAATTGGAAAGACTATGCCGCGGATCCTAGGAGGATATTCGACCTTGGCGGTGGCCTCGTTTTCTACGGCGGCCTAATCGGCGCGATTCTAGCGTCTTTGGTCTACGCTCATCGAAACCGGATTGAGTTTCTGCGGCTTGCTGATGTGGCAATGCCGACGATCTCGCTCGGACAATCGATCGGGAGACTGGGTTGTTTTTCCGCCGGTTGCTGCTGGGGGGACGTGACGGCGAAGGGATTTCCTCTCGGGGTTCATTTCCCGGGCGCGCAGGCCGCGAAGACTCTGTTCGGACAAGTGACCGGGACTTCCGCATCTGCCTATGCCACCCAGGCAACGGACACCCGCTGGGTGGTCGAGTCCACCGGTCAAGTGCTCCACCATGCAGTCCCGGGTGCGGTGCGGATCTCGGATTGGGTGGCCCAGCACGGGCATACCCTACCTGTTCATCCCACCCAGCTTTACGAGTCGGTTGGACAGTTCTGTTTGTTCCTAGCCCTGGTCGTAAGTCGTCGCTTTCGTAGATTCCACGGGGAGATCTTTGCGATCTGGTTGATCTGCTACGCGATATTGCGCAGCACAGTGGAACTCTTCCGAGGAGATGTCGAGCGAGGAACCCTGAACGGTCTTCTCGGTTCGCTCGGACTTACCTCGCTCGCCGAAAGAGTTCCGCTCGAGGCCTGGTACAACATCTCCATTAGCCAGTTCATCTCGCTTTGTATGTTCGGCCTGGGACTCGCCATCCTCTACCGTCGAGGTCGAGAAGTTTTCTTTCAGCAGCCGCAACCCGCGCCCACCTCTGCCTAGCTCTGCCCCGATCGGTTCTGGAAGTGGGTTTGATCCATCGGGCCGCCTACGGGATCATCTTGGGATCCGATGGCCGGCGCCGACGCGGAAAAGAAACTGACCGACTCGGGTCAACTTCTAAAGGAATGCGAGATTTTGGATGGAGAGCTGGCAGCGCTCAAGGCGCGCTATGAACAATATTTCCTGGGGCTCGAGCGAAAACCTCCATCGATCGCGCACCGCGCGCTGCGACAGAAAGTAGATACTCTTAAGCCCTCGATTGCTAGAACCGCGGTCGTAAAAGTCAAAATCCAGAACATCCATCAAAAGCTGCAGACCTATGAGCGGCTTTGGGCGCGAACCTGCCAGGAGATCGAGAACGGAACGTACCGTCGAGACGTCTTCAAAGCGCGGCTGCATGCCAAGCAGCGTGAAGAGCAGCAACAGCGACCGGAACCTACACCCGTTTCCGCACCGAAGCCGACGAATCCTTTGACCGAGGCCAGCCTTCGCTCGATCTACGATTCATTCGTAGCGGCGAAGAAGCAGTGCCGGGAGGACGTCTCCAAGCTCACATTTGACAGCGTGGCTTCGTCATTGCGCAAGCAAGTACCCAGCCTGCTGCAGAAGCACAATGCAACGTCGGTCGAGTTCAAGGTGTCGATTTTAGACGGGAAAGCGGTCCTAAAGGCGATCCCGAAAAAGAACTGACCACGCAGCTGGTGGTCCGAGATGACCCACGCCAGGAATTGGCGCGAGTTGACTGCGACTCGGCCGGTCCCTACCTTCACCTCCATCCTTGGTGCAGCCGACTGGTTTGCGAGGCCAAGGGTCAGGACGAACGGCATGGAGCGGCGGGGATTTCGGGTGGGCGTTGGGTGTTGCGTTCTAGGGCTGGTGGCGGCGTCCGGATGTGTGAAGGCGCCTCCTGAATCCGCACAGCGGCTTGCGGAGACAAAGAAGAGCGAAATCGAGTTGGAGCGCCAGCTGTACCAACTTGAAGATCGCCTTCTTGGCGCTCAAGCAGCAGTTCACATGTGGCAGGAAATTGGCCGCCGCCACGAGCAGGTGTCTGTGGTGGCCTGCGAGAATGCGGGACGCCACCTCGAAGGCATGGTCAAGCACTTCGTACATCAGGACGAAAAGCAGCGCGCCAGCCACCGTCACCTTGCGACCGCGAAGTTCTCGCGATCCCACGCCGGCATGGGCGGTAGTCTTACTGCCGACTGAGGATTCGCCGCGAAATAGGTCCGCCCAGCGCCTGTTCGCGATTCGATGCTGATTGTTGGAGCTTTTGAGGCTACAACAGCGCACCGTGAAGACGGGTTGGTGGATCCTTCTCGCCTGCTGTTTCCTTTTGGGATGTAATCAGTACCGCGTGTGCGGAGAGAATCGAACTGATCTGATCGTGGACGGCGGGCTGTTCCAATGCCTGGAGGCGCGGGATTGTCCTCGGCGCTCTAACGTGATCGCGTGCCTCAACAACCAGACGCCGATTCAGGACTGTGTGCGATGCGACAACAATCACTGTGTGCAGATCGCCCCGGTGCCCTGCCCATGAACCGCCCCCTGAAAACCGCACGCCAAACGCTCGTTGAGGCGCCTTGCTGTGCGTTGCTCCTTCTGTTCCTTGCCTTGAATGGCTGTCGCAAGTCGGCCGATGAATATCTGCAGCGGGCGCATGAAGCCGCCTACCGCAAGGATCCACAACGGGCTCTACGCGAATACCGTCTTGCTTTGGATGCCGTGGATCGGCTCGATACGACCGGAGCGCAGGCGGTGCGTGCTCGCGCCCTTCGAGGAGCCGCGGACATCTACTACCTCGAGTTGCGCGACATCCCGCGGGCAGTCGAGGCCTATCGCGAGCTTCTTCAAGTCTGTCCAGAAGCGCCGGAGAGCATCGAAGGGCATATCTACCTCGCCGACATCCTCAAGAACCATTATCACGACCTGCGCGGCGCAATCGGTGAGCTAAATGCTGCAGTTGCCCATCATGCGGCTCAAAGCTCGGAGCTGAGCTACCGGATAGCGAAGATGTATTTTCAGCTGGCCAATTATCCGCAATGCGTTCTTGAGGCGGATCGGGTGGTGGAGCGGCACGGGAACTCCGCCTTTGCGGATGACGCTTTGTTGCTCAAAGCGCAGGCCCTGTCGATGATGGACAACAAACGCGCTGATGCGACGCGAGTACTCGAGACTTTGATCGAGAGGTTTCCCGACTCCGAGCTCCAGCCTCACGCGCTATTTGAATTGGGCAAGCTGCATGACGAAATGGGTGAACCAGAAAAGGCGATCGAGTGTTGGGTGGAAGCCCTCAGACGCCATCCGGATCCGGCGGTAGTGCAATCAGCTATCCTGCGCGCCCGTAAGCGAATTGAGAACATGACCCCCCTTCGGATCGGCGACCATCTCTCGGCGTTCGATCGGCAAAGAACTCGGGCCTCAGCTCAGCGAAGGACTCCTTCCTCTCAGAGTGTTCTGGAGTCGCGCCCGGAACCGATCGGGGAATCCCCGAGTGATTGAAAAAATGAATCACGCCCGCAGCCGAGAACTGTTCGAGAAGGCCCGACAGCTCTTACCCGGAGGCGTGAATTCGCCCGTTCGTGCCTTCAAGGGAGTCGGGGGCAATCCCGTCTTTTTTCAGTGGGGCGAAGGGGCTTATCTAACGGACGTTGATGGGAACACGTACATTGACTACGTCGGCTCCTGGGGGGCGCTTCTGCTTGGGCATGCGCACCCAACTGTGGTCGACGCAGTTACCCAGGCGGTTCGCCGCGGGACTTCCTATGGCGCGCCCCATGCAGCGGAGATCGAGCTGGCGGAGCTGATCTGCGCGTCGGTACCGAGCGTTGAAAAGGTGCGCCTGGTGTCCAGTGGATCCGAGGCCACCTCAGCCGCAGTTCGTTTGGCGCGCGGCGCCACCGGACGAGAGCATATTCTCAAATTTGAAGGCTGTTATCACGGTGCGGTGGACTCGTTCTTAGTCCAGGCCGGCTCCGGCGTAGCGACGCTCGGACTGCCGGACTCTCCTGGAGTTCCGAAGTGTGTCGCCGAGCTCACGCTAACTGCGCCATTCAATGATTTGGCCGCAACGGAGCAGATTTTTGCGAACCACGGCGAACAATTGGCCTGCGCGATCGTCGAGCCCGTCGTCGGCAACATGGGCGTTCTGATTCCCCGACGCGAGTTTCTGCACGGGCTCGCCGCACTGTGCAGCAAGCATGGAGCCCTGCTCATCTGTGACGAAGTGATGACTGGCTTTCGGTTGGCGCGGGGAGGCGCGCAGGAGCTGTATCAGCTCCATCCTGACCTCACCACCTTCGGCAAGGTGATCGGCGGTGGGCTGCCAGTGGGTGCGTTTGGCGGACGGAAAGATTTGATGTCGAAAATTGCGCCCGAGGGCCCGGTCTACCAGGCGGGAACACTCTCGGGAAATCCTCTTGCTGTCGCCGCGGGCGTTGCCTGCCTCAAGGAACTCGCTCGTCCAGGTGTTTTCGAAAGGCTCGAGAAGGTCTCGAGTGCGACTACGGAAGGGATCTCCGCTGCTGCCAAAGCTGCGAGCGTGCCAGTGATACTCAACCGAGTGGGAAGCATGTGGACCGTGTTCTTTACCGCACAGCCGGTGCAGGACTACGGATCCGCGAAGAAGTCAGACACCTCGAAGTTCGCGCGATTTTTCCACGCGATGTTGGATCGAGGTGTGTACTTGCCCCCCTCTCAGTTCGAGGCCTCATTCGTCTCGCTAGCGCATGGGCCCGTGGAGGTTGCACGAACGTCGGAAGCGGCTCGGGCGGCGTTCGATATCGTCCGCGCGGAGGACGGTCAAGTCAGCCGTCAACTGAGACGCTGAGCTCGCGATTTACTTCGAGGTGTCGCAGGTCATGATACTGCCGGGCTGGCCGCATGTCGCTTGAGGTGATGTGGCGGTGCCGCCAACGACGCCCCCCAGCTCAGCCGGCGTGAGTATCTTCAATACATCTTTAAGGAGTCTGAGTTTTCGAGTTCTCATGGGATATCTCTTCTGCAACCCAAATGCCTAGCCAAACCGCCCAGAATTTCAGGCGATTGCGGGGAATGTCTGCTCAGCGAATTGCGCAGTAAGCGCGCTCGTCAGCTCAGTTAGGGTCGCCTGCTGCGCCAACTGTAGGCCGTAATGGAACGCCTACTCAAAGCGCCGAAAAGGCAGTGCGAGATACGTAAGAGAGCACGCCGGAATCTAGCGTTAAGGTGAAATAACAGGATGGATCTTAGGCTTGGTACGGCCGGTTACTAGACAAGATTAAGATCGCAGGTATCAATAGAACCGGGCATAGCTGGAACACTGATAACAGTGTTCGCACTCACGAGGCCACTGTACACCTGGGTCATTTGCAGGGAATTGAGTGTCCTCAGCATCTCTTTCGAAAACTTTAATTTCTTTTTCGTGAACTTCATCGTCCTGCTCTTTGTCAATTGGCGACGTAGCCCAGTTGGTTGCGCATGACTGCCCGGGCACATATGGTGCAATGAGGGTGCCGGAAGTTCGGTGTAGAAGAATCAATGAGCTGCGTGATTGTGTAGGAACGCTGGCGCACCTTAAGCGCACCATCCCGCGCACCTAGGCACTACTTTTTGCGTAGTGGGAGAAGGTGCGGTTTCGCTGGCACCCGCAGCGAATTAGTGCCCGCAATTCGCCGAATCGATCTCTGTCTGTATGAGATTTTCCGACTCGAGCCGAAAAGGCACTTGGCAGCGGACGTATGCTGATACTTGCTCAACCGTTCGCAAATCAGATGCTGTATCCCAGATCATCACTTCACCTGGACTCGAGCTTAATGCTTGCGCGCCGTCGCGACTGAAGTGCGCTCGGACCAACGGGACTGTTCCCCGAGAATAACGAGCCAGAAGTCGCCCGGTCGCGGAATCCCAAACTGCAGCGGAGCCAGAGACGTCAGAAGTCAGCACCAGATTCCCTTTCTGATTGAATTCGGCCGTATTCACATTTGCCGAATCTGCCTCCCGGAAGTTCACTAGGGGAGCGCCGCTCTCGGCATCCCAAATGACTACACGCTTGTCGCGGCTTGCGGTGACAAAACTCGTGTTACGAGGAGAGAATGCTGCGGAGCGAATGCTTCCCCTGAAATCGACAATTTCGAGTTTTTGGCTGCCGTTGTCCAAGTCCCAGAGTGAAAGCCGTTTGCTATCTCCACCGGTTAAGAGATGGCGGCCGTCCGAACTAAAGGCCAGGGCAAGTGTTTCTCCGCAGCTGCTATTTAGCACACGGACCAATGTTCCAGTTTTAGTATCCCAGATCCGTGCGCATGAAGTGGTCGATGCAATCGCGAGCTGGGCACCGTCAGGGCTGAAGCGCATTGCCGAAATTCGGGTGGGATTTTCAGCAATGAATCTGATTTTGCCGCTGGGCAGCTCTAACACGGCGGCCGTCTGCTCGCGGGCGACCGCAAGCTGAGTTCCGTCTTGGCTCCATTCCACGGAGGTACAGCACCTCTCTGGAATTTCGAATTGATAAACCGGCCGCTGCGCACTCAGTTCGCGAAGCTTAACTGTGCCCGTATTTGTGACGGTGAGGACGTGCCTGCTGTCTTGGCTGAGCCCAGCGTATCGAAAGTGCTGACTGAGCGTTGGACTCTCGTACGCACTATCAAACAAAAGAGGGCTTTGGCGTTTGTCCCAAATTTTGGCGGTACCATCGAGGCTCGCAGTAACGACGCGATTTCCGTCAGGTGACGGCTCTGCTGACACCACGGTGTTAACGTGGCCGACCATTGCCAATAGAGGTGCTCCCCACGCGCCCCAAAGTCTTGCGGTGCCGTCGCTGCTCGAAGTAATAAGATAGGTCCCGTCTGGGCTAAAGGATACAAACCAAACAGCGGCTGAATGGCCGTGGAGCAGTCGCCTTATTGCTCCGGTCTTGGTGCTCCATATTCGTACGACGGGTCCGTCGTTCGAGGTTACGAACTGCTGTCCATCTGGACTGATCGCAGTGGAAAAGACGAAACCATCTCCTGAGTCGACGGATAGCAGCAGCCTTCCTGTTTTGGCCTGCCAAACCTTGGCCGTTTTGTCGCCGCTTGCGGTGAGAATAGTTTCCCCGTCTGATGCGAGCGCGAGTGGTCTCAAGTACTGGTTGTAGCTGTCGGGCTGATGAGCAGGAACGGAAAAGAGAAGCTTGCCGTTATCGCTCCATCGGCTGAGCACTCCGTCCTGACCGTAAGTGAAGATATCACTTGTGCGAGGATCAATCTTGAATGCCTTGATGCGCTGCCGGTGTCCTTCCAAGGTGGCCAACAGTAAAAAGTCATTCGCGTCCCATACCTTGGCGGTGGGGCCGATCGCCGTGACGATCAGTCGTCCGTTCGGGCTGAATTCGGCGAGTGTGGGCGCTTGGATCGGGGAACCCGCGTCGAGCGTCGCGAGTAACTCTCCTCGCACCCCATCCCATATTTTCGCTGTTCCATCCGAGCTGGAAGTGACGATTCGGAATCCATCGGGACTGAAGCGAGCGGAATGGACGGCCTCCTTGTGGCCAACCAGGGTCGCGAGTGGTTTTCCTTTGTTGCTGTCCCATAGCTTGGCCGTCTTGTCCAAACTGGCGGTGACAACGCGGGTTCCATCCGGGCTGAAGTGGGCGTCTACGACCTGATCCGCGTGCCGCAAAGACGCCACCTGAGCGTCGAGTGCGCGGGTGGCTCTCGAAAGGAGAAAACGCAGTGCAGGGCTGTCCGCTCCCTCCCGAAACGCTTGCTCGAGATAGACGATCCCTCGTAACGGATCGCCGGCGAGGAGCAACTGTCTTCCTTGTTCCTCGTAACTTGCGAGCAAGCGGTTACGGGCAATTCGATTGGCGCGAATCACTGCGACAAGGCCGATAGCCAGCATGAAAAAAGCACCGACGAGTAAGAGGCGTCGGGTGCGCCGGCCACGGGTCTCTTCGCGCAGGCTCGCCGCTGCAAATGCCTCTTCCGAATCGGTCAATCGGCCCGAATAGCGAGACCGCCAGACTCGGTATTCCATCAGCGCCTCTTTGCGCCAAAGGAGCCCTTTGCCGCGACCGCGGTCTTCCCACTGACGGGCCGCCGCGCGTACCTGATGTCGCATCCGTGCGCTCTCGGCGTCCTCCTGCTGCCAGCGAACCAGCCTGGGCCAGGAGCTCAGAAGGGCCTCATGGATCACTTCGATCCGATCTTCTCCCACCTCTGCCTCCGCCGCGGTGAGCAGGCGGGCTTGAATCAATCGTTCGAGCGCGCGTTCTGCCGCTGGGCCTCCTCCCAGGACTTGGCTTATCTCTTTGCGACTCAGCACCGCGCGAGTTCTCTCCGCAGTGATCAGATGGCGAAATGCCTCCCGCACCAGTTCCTGCTCCGCTGAGGACATTGCGGCAAGCGTGGCTTCAGCGTGTTGCGCCAAAGCACCTCCCACGCCGCCCAACGACTCGTAGGCCCGTCGGCCCAGGCGATGAAAGTGCCGATCGCGCAACTCCCAAAGCCTGCTCGCGGTAAATGAAAGAAGCGCGAGCGCTCCGGGCTGATCCGCAACTTCTTTGACCATCCTTGCCGGAAGGTCGGGGTCGTCGAAGTCGTATCCAGCTCGCTGCGCCGGGCAGGTGACGATCCGAATCAGATCCTCGGGCGCTGGTGTGCCCAATAGCTGTAGCCCAACCCCCAGTGCCTCTCGCAACGCTGGAAGCTGCTGGGCGCGGATCAGAAAGTCATCCCGCAGAGTAAGCACCACCCGCACGTCTTCCGAGGCTCGAGCCGCTTCGGCCAGTGCTTGGGCAAACAGGGACCGTTCGTCTGCGTCTTGGCAGAGGGTCAGCAGTTCTTCGAACTGATCAACGACCAGTAAGATCGGAGCACCTCGCTCCCCTGCCCAGGCCCGTAGGTGATTGCCAAGCAACTCCTGCTTCCGCCAGCCTTCGCGTGCGATTTCGATTGGTCTGCCTTCATGTGCAAGGCGTGCGGCCAATGCGGATAGCGGGGTTGCTCCGGGGCGCATGGTCACCGCCCGCCAATCACTCGGCAAGAGCGGGATGACACCTGCCTGGATGAACGAACTCTTTCCCGATCCAGAGGGACCGACAACTCCCAAAAGGTGCTGAATTCGCAGTCGGTTCGCGAACGCCTCGGCCTGCTTCTCACGTCCAAAAAAATTCTTCGCGTCGCTGGGGGTAAACGCTGCGAGTCCAAGATAGGGAGCGGCTTCTAAACTCTCTGCAGAAACCTCGGCATCCGGTCGCCCAGCAATGTGGTCTGAAAACCAATCCCAGAGGTTTTCATCCTGTCGCTCGAAGCCGAGTGGCAAGGACACCAACTTCGCGCCATGGCGTCCGTGTCCCTCGAGCATGAACAGCTCGGGTGGTGCCCCGGGCGTTGGGACCAAGGCTTGCATCAGGGGCCAGAGTGACAAGACCGGGTTTCCCTCGAGATCGATCAGGACAAGGTTGTTCTCGGGGAAGACGCCCAGAAGGCGATGCGTGGGTCGGTGGCTGCGTCGAATTCCTACCCAGGACTCCCCCTGCTCCTCTCGCGAGAGAATGAGTGGATAGTCGAAGATGAAATTGACCGCCCGCAGCAGTTGCGTGAGCCGAGCCACGCGCTGGCTCAAAAGCTCCCGTTTTTGTGCGTCGGGCAATCGAGCAGAGCCCGTCTCTGGCCGCGAGTAGCTTTCCAATTCTTTCGCCCAATGTGTCTCCCTCCCGCCATCCCGCTCGAAGAAGAAGGAGACCAACTCAGGAATCGGATAGGCCTCGCGGCAGCGAACAAAGGGGCGGCACAGCTCGCGAGCGAGGACAATCCACTCCGGTTCGTCTAAGGATTGTTGCCGAAGCTTGCGCAGCAAATCCACGACGGTTGCACTATCGCCACTGCTGCCGGAACCGATGCGGCTGCGGCTCGCCAGCGCAAGAATGCCGAGGTAATGCACGATCGCCCGAAATGCTCCGGCTACGGACTCGATTGCGCTGGCCAGCGATCGACTGGCTTCCAGCGCCGTCAGTGCCTCCGCGATGGGCTGCGGTGCTTCGGCGATTGTCCTTTCTCGAATCGCATCATCCACTTGAGGCAGTTGGCCCGGTTCCTCGCCCAATCCCGCCGCGCTGCGGAAGGCACCTGCAAATTCCAGAACGTTCGCAAAGCGGTCCTTGCCGCGCTTGGCCAGGGCCCGGGACAGCACTGAGTGGAGGCTTTCGGGCAGCTCCCCTCCAAGCTCGGGAACCGGCGTGCTCGCGTGCTCGCGAGCGAGTTCTAAGGGTGTCGTGCCCTCGAAGGGGCGTCGACCAGTCAATGCTTCGAAGCTGAGTACCGCCAACGCGTAGATGTCCGTTCTATTGTCCACCGCCGCAGCGTTCACCCATTGCTCAGGGGCCATATAGTGCGGGGTGCCGATGTAGAGCCCACGCTGGGTGAGGCCGGCCCGCACGACTCGGTCGTCCAGGGCAACGATGCCCTCGGTGCGCCCAAGGACTTCTCGCGCCGTCGAGTCATCGAACTCCGCCACGTCCTCGAGTACCTTTGCAATTCCAAAATCCAGAAGCTTGGGCAGCAAACGCCCCGCACGCGAGAGCACCATCACGTTTGCCGGTTTGAGATCGCGGTGGATGATGCCTTGATCATGGGCGGTCTGAACCACTTCGCAGATCCGATCAAACAGCGGGACAAATCGTGCAAGCGGCAGAGGCCCGTGTGCTTTCAAAAGCTTGTCCAGAGGGGTTCCGTGAACGAACTCCATTGCAATCCACAACAGTCCATCCGGTTCAGCGCCGAAGGCGTAGATATGCGCTGCATACGGATGGTCGAGACGCGATGCGAGCCGCGCCTCGCGCAGAAAGCGGTGAACCATATCGTCGTTCGGCCGGGTCGACGCGTGGAGGACCTTGATGACCGCCTCTCTCGCCAGCAATGGCTGCTCCGCCCGAAAGACCAGGCCCGCGCCGCCCTGACCCAGCTTCTCGCGAACCAGGAATTCGCCGAGCGTACGGCCGAGCAGTGAGCTCTCGGTTCCTGCCGGGAGTCCCGCCTCGGATCCAGCGCGTGCGGGGTTGCGCATGAGCTACCCGCTCCCTTCGAAGCTGATCCCAATCGCGGCTAAAAACACGAAGGCGGACTCTACTTGAGGCCACGCTCTTGCTTCCAGTGCCGGCTGACGATCTGACTTTCGCTCGGTTAAAGCCTGCTTGAGGCCGGTGGTTAGGCTGGCACCTGACGAGGGCGAACGATATAGGTCGCGCACACCAAGACCCTGGAGGTGCTCGTGATTTCAACGAAGTTTGCCACCAACAACTCTCGATTGCGGATGGTCCTCTCCCTGATTGCTGTTCTCGGATCAGCGGTAGCCGCTTCCGCGTCTGCCCAAGGAGATGCCGCGAAGATCGGCGCGCAAGTCAGAGAATTCGAGCGGAATGATTCGTCCGGAAAACCGATGAAACTTTCGGACCTGTTGAAGAGCTCAAAGGCGGTAGTGATTGACTTCTGGTCCACCCGCTGTCCGGTCAGCAAAAAATACGAACCGACCCTCAAAAGATTGGCGACTGACTACACGCCCAAGGGAGTCACCTTTGTGGCGATTGATTCCAACTACAACGAGCCGGCCGACGAGGTACAACAGACCCGCGGCGAGCGTTCAGTCCCATACCCGGTGTTGATGGATGGGAAAGAAGGCTCACTGGCGACATACTTCGGTGCCTCGCACACGCCCGAGGCGTACGTGATTAGCAGCGCGGGAGTGCTCGCCTATCACGGCAACCTCGATGAGATTGCGCCCGCCCTGGATGCCGTACTGAGCGGCAAACCGGTGCAGAAAGCGGACACCAGGGCATTCGGTTGCTCCATCAAGCGTCCCTAGGTCTTTGCATTCTGGCGTTGGTCTCTTGCGCTGCTCGCAAGAGTCCGGCTTCAGAGCTTCCTGCCACACAGCAAATCCGGCTGGTGGATGCCCAGCAGTTTGCTGCAGAACGGGCGCGTCATCGAGGTCATCTTCTCTTCGTGAACTTCTGGGCGACCTGGTGTGAGCCCTGCAAGGAAGAGCTTCCCGTGATTGTTCGCGCCGCCCAGGCCTGGCGATCACGCGGGATTCACTTCATCAGCATTTCCGCGGACGACCCCGACAATCTGAGCCTGGTTCGAAAGGAACTGGATCAGCGGGGAGCACGCTTCGACGCGGTTCTGATTGCAATCGGCGATCTCGACGCGATGATCCGGCAAACCGACACGAAATGGACCGGATCCCTTCCCGCGAGCTTTCTCTACGCACCTTCGGGCGAGCGGATTCGCAGCAGGATTGGCACGGTCGATCCACCGCTTTTGGATGCCTGGTTCAGCAGGCCCAATCCGTAACTGAGAACGAAGACCATCAATAGCGCCTGTGCCTATAGCGGCCAGAACCTCCGTTACTACCGGTGCCCAGAGTGAGCCTTGCGTTTCCAGCTCCGATCGAGACGCGGGGGCGCAGTCCCGCTGGAAGGCTGAGTTTGGAGGATCTAGGTGTGCCTGCCTTTCGCGTTCCCCGAGTGCGCGGTGTGGCTTTAGGCTTGCTTCCTCCTGAAAACGGTTGAGCGGTCTTCACCACCTCGCTGGTTTTCGACTTCGCTTTTTTGCTGCCGGCTTCAGCCGGTATTGCAACCAGCAGAACGCTCAGCGCAACGATAGCCAAACCAATCCTGTGTCGATCCACCTGAGACCTCCTCGACGCCCGTTCTGCGATGGGCCAAGTACCCTCCACTTCCAAAGCAGGCAGCGTGCCAATGAGCAGTGGGTCGGATTCGCTGAACGAATTGATTACGTCGACGTCCGAGATCTCGGCTGAAGGTCTCTCCGGCGGACCTGGACCTCAGCTTCCAACAAAAATGGTATCGAAAGTACCGTGGAGCTGATCGAGAGAATTATTGCCGGGAGGAGACGGCAACCCGATGGCGTTGTCGATTGCTCCGGCAAAGAGGCCACAACCGGTGGAGCGAGGCACCCCGAAGGAGTTGTTGACCAAGGTCACGGTGCCATCGTCCGAGCTATAGGGGATGCCAGTGAGTGCGCCGTCAGTCCCCGAAGTGAGGTTGAGCGGATCGGGAGAAACACCGCACTCCGTAGGTAGGAACGGATTGATCAAGTGCACACGGAACGCGAGCGTTGAGGTCATGTCGCCGGTGAGGGCATTGAGGGTCCCCGTGGCGTCCTGGAGCGGCTCGAAGTGGACAGTTACGTCCCCGATGATCGGCGCCGGGATAACGCTGTCGGGCAGCACAATATTGCCCGCCGGGACCGAGAGCGAGCCGCTGGTGTCCGAAATCACTCCGGGGCCCACGCTTAATGAAGTGATGACAAATGGGGCAAGCGTTCCGATGGTCAGGCTTCCCGCGTCGAAGAAGAGGTTAAACGGCCCTGGGTTGTCGACCGGATCAGCGAATGCACTGCCAGAAAGCGCGAGTGAGATAAGGGACGCGACGATCAGACACAATTTTCTCATTGGAATCCCCCCTGGTGTTTCGAAGCGGAGGCAGCTTATCGCAGTTCCCAGTCGAGCGGGTAAACGAAACGAAAATTCTTCGTCATGCGCCGGGGGTACCCTCAAAGAGCGCCGCGCAGTCCTCCAGCCTCGCGCCCTTGTGGTCGGCGACCGCAAACTTTGCAACCTTTCCGGGACCGCTCGAAGACCACATCGAGGCTGACCCGTACTCACCGCGCTTGTTCACCGCATAGAATCTGATTGGAAAATTCGGACGTCCCTTGCGGTCGAGCAAGCGGGGCTCACGCGTGGTCGCAGCAATTCGCCGCAAAGCCTCCATGCATGCTTCCCTCGGCTGTTTTCCCTGTCGCATCATTTCCACGACGGTGTGTCCGCCCGCGACGAGAATGTTTGCTTCGCCTCGTCCAGTTGACCCCGCGCTGCCAACAGCGTTGTCGGTGAAGCAGCCCGCGCCAATCAAGGGCGAGTCTCCGACGCGTCCAGGCATTTTGAAGAACAATCCGCTGGTGGAGGTGCAGCCCCCCAGGTCGCCTTTGCCATTGACCGCGGACACGTGAACCGTGCCATGGCTGCGCGGATCGCGAAACATATCCGAGCCGTACTCCTTGATGAAACTGCGGACATCGGGATCCAGTTTGTCCGGATCTGGTTCCAACCACTTATCGAGCGGCGAAAGATTTTGTCTCCAGTACAGCCAAACTTTTCGCGCCTTTTCGGTCAGCAGATTCTCATGGGGAAATCCATTGACGTCCGCAAAACGACGGGCTCCAGGCCCGACCAACAATACGTGGTCCGTAGTCTCCATGATCAGCTTGGCTACCTTGGTCGGATTCTTTACCCCCTCCAGTGCAGCAACGGCGCCAGCCTTGGCTGTCGGACCGTGCATCACGCAGGCATCAAGTTGAACCACTCCCTCCTCGTTGGGAACGCCTCCATATCCGACGCTCATATCGTTCGGATCATCCTCGATGATGTTGACTCCCTCGATTGCCGCGTCCAATGGGTCTGCTCCAGCACGCATCCGCTCAACCGCTCGAGCAACGGCGCGTAACCCGTTTGCGCTCGCAACCGCGACCGGCAGGTTCGAGCCCGCCTTCGGCGGGGCATCTGCTTGATTACTGGCTTCAGCTTTCCGCGCCCGGTGCAACCCTGCGGCACCAGCCGCCATCGAAGCAAGGAATGCTCGACGAGAGACGCGTGGCATTTAAGAACCTCCTATGCCTGTGGAAGGCGCGATGTTCCTCAGCGCAGGTGTAGCAGAACGAATGCTAGAAGCGTTGGCTAAGAGGTCATGCGGTGGCGGTCACGGTTTGTTGGGCTTGCGCAACCAGCGGGGACACTTCTCTCAAACGGGCCGCTATCAGCGGTGAATTTGTGAGCGCTCCATCCAATGCCTCGACCGTCTTCAGTCCGTTGCCGGTAATACACAGCACAACCTCATCATCCGGTCCGAGCCGGCCGGCCCGTGCGAGTGAGGCTGCTGCGGCCAGCGTTACTCCGCCAGCAGTCTCGGTGAAAACACCAGTGCTTTGAGCGAGCAGCTTGATCCCCGCCACCAGTTCCGCGTCCGTAACCCCCACTGCCCAACCGCCTGTCTCACGAATAGCGGCTGCTGCGAAGAGACCATCTGCGGGATTGCCGATCGCAATTGAGCGGGCAATCGTTTTCGGCACGACTGGCTGGATCTCATCGTCGCCTCTCTCCAGCAGATCAACGATCGGTGAACATCCTTGCGCCTGTGCGCCGTAGAGCCTCGGCACTTCGCCTTCTACCAAGCCGGCTCGAAGGAACTCCTCGAAGCCCTTCTTGAGCTTAGTGATTAGAGAGCCACCAGCCATGGGAGCTAGGACGGCGGTCGGAAGACGCCAACCCAACTGCTCGGCGATCTCGTGAGCCATCGTCTTGGAACCCTCGCCGTAATAAGAGCGCAGGTTTACGTTCACCAATCCCCAGTTGTACTCGTCGGCCAGCTGCACGCAGAGGCGGTTTACGTCATCGTACGTGCCTTGAACCCGGACCAACCGCGGGGAGTAAACGGATGTCCCGACGATTTTGCCGAGTTCCAGATCATGCGGGATGAAGATCCAGGATTCGAGACCTGCTCGCGCCGCCTGGGCGGCCACTGCATTCGCCAGGTTCCCGGTTGATGCACAGCCAACGGTGCGGATTCCGAGCGCGACGGCAGCATTGAGCGCCGTTGCGACCACTCGGTCTTTGAACGAGAGAGAGGGATGCGAAACCGCGTCGTTCTTTACCCAAAGCCGCTTGACGCTCAAGGTTTTGGCGAGCCGTGGCGACTCGAACAACGGAGTGAATCCGGTATCGAGGGAAACAAGGGGATCACCCAGGATCGGTAGGAACTCGCGGTATCGCCATAGCGATCGCGGCCTCGCCTCAATCGTCGCTCGCGTCGGTCGTTGGTTCGTCCCCTCATAATCGGCCTCCAGTGGACCCAGGCAGTTGCTGCAAATCGCAGTTGCAGCCGGACTACGCTTTTCGCCGCACAGACGACAGACAAGCGGAAGAACTCCGAGAGACGGCGTGTCGCTAGGCATGAGCGTTCCTCCGAACAGGGCGGGTGAAGGTCTGGACTGCCGCCAGCACATCGGAGAGCAAAGCGGATGCGGTGGGAACTCCTCCGGCTCCCAACCCGCGCCAGCTGAGCTTGCCGGCCAGCTCCGTTTCCAGCTGGACGATGTTTTCTACTCCGGTTGCGCTAGCCAATGGATCGTGTTGCGGCAAGGCTTCCAGTCTCACGGACGCCGCGATGTGGCCGTTGCGCCACGCCTTCGCGACCAATCGCACCCGTCGCCCTGCCGCACAGGCCTCTTTCACCTGCTGCGTCACGGTCGAGTCAATGCCCTGCACTTCAATGCAGGAGATTGGAACCGGCTCACGCCAAGCGATCGTCGTCAAGATCGCCAGCTTGGCGGCAGCGTCCGCGCCGCTGAGATCCGCGGTGGGATCTGCTTCCGCGTAGCCAGCAAGTTGCGCCTGTCGAAGCACCTCGTCGAACGACCCTGTGCGCTCCAGGCTGGAGAGGAGAAAATTGGTTGTTCCATTCAGGATTCCCCTCAACAGCTGAACGCGGTCGCAGCTGAGCGAATCTCGGAGCGTACGAATGATCGGCAAAGCACCGGCTACGGCGGCCTCGCAATGGAGATTTGGGTGATGGTCGGCGAGAGCTTGGAGCAACAGCGGATTCTTCACCAAGGCCTGCTTGTTCGCGGTGATCACGACGCCGCCGCGGGAAAGCACACTTGCTATCCACTGGCTGGCTTCCTGCGCACCGCTGGCCTCGACCACCAGGGGTATGTCCGGATCCAGCGCGATCGCCGCGCCGCTGCCGTGCACCGGAACGTCGCCCGCCAGGGGTCGCGGAATGTGCGGACGAGCCACCGCGATTGACACAACATTGAGACCAATTCCGGTCCGATGGCGGATGGCATCGGTTCGAGAGCGTAGGACTTCAAGGAAGGCCGATCCTACGGTTCCCAGTCCAATTAACCCGACTCTCAATTCGTTCGTCGACACGGGGCACTCCTTCGCCCCGTGGAACCCGCGAGAATTTGCCGCCGGGCAACAAAAAAGTCCCGGCGCAAAAAGCACGCGGGACACGAGGCCTTTTAGCGTCTTCTTTTACGTGGCAGCAATACGCCGCAAATCACCACGGATATTCAGTTTTCAACTAGCTTGTAGCCACGCGGGGACTTGCTGTCAACCCCGATCAGCTAAAGATGCCAAGCGGCGGTAGCGATCGCAGATCCAGCCCAGGGAAAACCTTATCTACGGCTCGTACCTGCAATTGAGCTTGAACCGCCTGCGCAAGCACCGTCCGATAATCGGTCGTCACCGGGAGGTCGCGGCCTTCGAAGAGATTCGACGGCGTCAGCTCCATCCAGCGGCCGTAAATCTGCCTACCCTTTACGTTGCCTCCTAGAACAAACATCGCCGATCCGGTGCCATGATCGGTGCCGCGGTTTCCGTTCTCGCGCACCGTTCGTCCGAATTCGGTCATTGTCACGAGACAGACGTCTGCCATCTTTTCGCCGAGATCACATGCAAACGCTGCAATCGAATCGCCCAGGTCCTTCAATCGTCCGGCCAACTGCCCTTGTGCGTTCCCCTGATTGACGTGGGTATCCCAACCGTCGCAATCGGTGGCCCCGACTTCCAGGCCAAGATCCGCATGAATAAGCCGAGCGAGGTCCGCGAGCCTCTTTCCGAGCGGTGAGTTGGGATATTGGGCACCGTTTCGCGCTGGCATCTGCTCGAGCTTAGCGGTCTGTACCTCACGCAGTGCGCGGAATGCCTCCCCCCCGCTTTGCCGAAGCGAGGTGTCTACCGCCGCTGCATACATCGCCTCGAAACCCTCTTCGGCCGGGCCGGAAAACCGTCCCGTCTGGAGCCGAAAGTTTGCAAGCGAGCTGATCGCCATGGCCGGCGCAGGACCCAGTAGCGATCGCGGCAGATTTGGCTGAATCGCTACTGCCCGAAAGCCGGAGATGTTGGGTTCGGGGCTTGCCAAAAGTGCGCGGTTCAGCCACCCGTCGTTCGTTCGTTGCCCAGGAATTCCTGCTTCAACAAAGTCCTGCGCGTCGAAATGAGAGCGGCTCGACTTTGGTGAACCTACCCCCTGAACGATCGCCAAGTTTCCGTTATCCCAAAAGCGCTGGAGCGCAGAGAGCGCGGGGTGAAGGCCAAAAGTGTCGTTCAGTCGAATGGCCGAATCCGCGCCCCGGCCAGGCGGGCTCAACGCGGTGGTTGGCCGCACCGCATAGTACTGGGGATCGCCGAAAGGGGGCACCATCGAGAGGCTGTCGGCAGCGCCGCGCTGAAAAATCACGACCAAGATTTTGCCGCGCGCGTTTGACGATTGGGCCAATGCACGCTCCAGGAATTGCGGCACAAATCCCAGGCCGACGAACGTCAACCCGGAGGATTTCAGAAAAAACCGACGGCTAAATTGCATTGTCACCTCTTCTGAAAGTCGGGTGAGCCCAACAGCAAGCCCGCAACATTGGAGCGTCGATCGGGCGCGAAGCACCGTCTGCGTGCCGTTCCTCTTCTTGCTCTCCGAGTGCACGATAAATTGTTTTGCGCGCACTCGCAGTTAGCGGGTGGTGGAGAATCAACGCTGCCAGTGACTCGGCTACGTCACTCAAATCATTCCTGCCGACATGGCGCCACGCATATCCCCGTACGTCGGTGGTGGTGCCGTGAATCCGATTCGACGCGAGCGCGAGCCCGAAGTTGATCCGATTCACCAAGGCCCCCGCGTTCACCCACGCGTCCGACCTGTCGAGATATCCCGTTGGCGCCTGCGCTCGATAGAGCGGTTCTCCCAACCGATCGAGTTGCTGGTGCAGCTGAAAATCACCGTTCGTTAGCCCGCCGAGAGCGCGAATTGCGGAAATTGCAAACTCGAATGGAGTCTTTGTTTTCGCCTCGAAAGCCTGCTCCGACCAAAATTCCGGGGAAGAGAAAATCGAAGCGTAGACCGCAGGCAGATAGCCTCCCGTTTCAACAAAAACCTTGGAAACCCGGTTCACCAGTTGGACTGGCGGATCGTCCGAGACGAACTTGCGGCAAAGTTTGGACGCGATCAATCGAGCCGTGGACGGGTGCATGGCGAGATAGTCCAGCACTTTCTCGCCATCGCTTGCTCCCCCGCCAGGTGCAACGGAAAGGCCCATCAGCTGCTTGGCGCCTGGATCGTGGGCGCGCTCTTTGAAGAGGAAGGTCGCTTTTCGATTGGGTTGGTCGATCGACCATCCTGTAAAACAGCGGGCAGTTTCGGGGACATCTTTTTGTGTATAGCCGCCGTTCACTCCGACGGTATGAAGCTCCAAGAGCTCGCGCGCGTAGTTCTCATTCAATCCAGGCCCCGGGGTGATCGGGTTTTTTCGAGTTGGATCGACCTCTCGAACGCTCAGCCAGTTGTCTAGGTAGAAGAGCATCGCCGGGTGATGGGCGGTCGCTCCCAGCAGGGTGCGAAAATAGCCGAAGATGAAAGGGCGAATCGCGTCGCGCTCGTACGAGGTCGCCATCCATCGCACAAGGCCCTTATCGGCGGAGACGTTGAAGTGGTTGAACCAGAAGTCCACCAACACTTCCTGAAGTTGTCGTTGGCTCTGAGTGGCCCGTACCAGCTTTGCGCCAACCAGTTCCACCTGGATCTGCTGCGGCAGCTCTTCCCGTGGAATCGTTTCGATCGCCCGTTTCGCCTCTAAGCTTCCAGGAGTCAGTCCGAGCATCCGGGCCCGCTCCTCGGGAGGGGCATACTCTTCTTCAAGCTCGGCAATCGACTTGTCGAGGGTTGGAAAGGCCCGCAGCTTATCGGCAACCAATTCGTCTGGAATCTGCATCGGGTGAAGTTGCTGATTTATCCACGTCTCAACGCCGAGCCGCTGAATGTTCGCGAGATCTTCTGGCGAAGGCCCAAATGCAAGTCTGTTCAGGACGTGGACCGCTTGTTTTTTCGTGCCCCAGTTGCTCGCTGGAATTGCAACCACCGCTCGTGGCGGTACCGATGGGCTTCCGGTGGTTCGAATTCGCGGATTCGAGGCGCAACCGAAGCAAACGGCAAGAGCGGTAATCACCAGCCGATGCGTGGCTCGTGTAGTGTTGGATGCCATCGGAGGAGTAAACACTCGGCAGAGCACCGGGTTACGCGCCCTACGCTGCTGACCCACCCCGAACATCCTCTGGGAACCCAACGGATGCCCCGGATCCGAAGATGTATCGGATTTGTCAACAACTTTGCGCAGCGTAGCGGAGAATTCACCTCCGTTGCGTGGGGTCTAAACAAGCGATATGTGAGGCTCACTCCTCTCCGGGGGGATACCGCGTGTCTCTCAATTCGACGGCCAAGATTTTGGTGGTCGATGACCATCTCCAGGACCTGATCGCGCTCGAGGCCGTCCTACAGCCGCTTGGTCATCAGGTCATTAGAGCGACCTCGAGCCAAGCTGCACTGCGGAGCGTTCTTGACGACGAGATCGCGTTCATAATTCTCGACGTGATGCTTCCGGAAGTGGATGGCTTCGAGGTTGCTCGGTTACTCAAACAGGAGGAACGAACGCGGTTCATTCCAATCTTGTTCCTGACTGCGCTCGCAGATGGAGACGGTCTCGTTCGCAAGGGCTACGGATCGGGCGCCGTGGATTATCTGTTAAAGCCGGTCGACCCCGATATCTTGAGGGCCAAGGCCCGTTTCTGCCTGGACCTGCACCGCGCTCGCAAAGAGGCGCTGGTCGCCGAGCAGCGTTCCTCGTTCCTCGCTCGAGCAAGCTCCGCCCTTTCCGAATCCCTCGACTATCACGCCACGCTGGCGAAAATTGCCAACCTTGCGGTCCCAACCATTGCCAATTGGTGCACGGTGACCCTGATCGAGGAAGACAAGTCGATGCGCCGCGTCGCGATCGTTCATCAAGATCCGCGGAAGCAGCCGCTCACGGACGAATACCAGAAGCATTTCGCCCCGCCGTTCGATAATTCACCAGAATTCACATCGGTGCTCCGGCACCGCAAAGCGGTGCGGGTGGCTGAAGTGACTGAGGCCCACCTGGGTGCGTTTGCTCAAAATCCAGCGCAGTTGAGCATTCTCAGGGAACTGGGAATCGCGTCTTGTATCATCGCTCCCCTCTCGGCGCGCGAAAATCTGATCGGCCTGATCACCCTGGTGAGGTCCGATCCAGCGAGCCCGTATGAGGAAGCGGATTTGGTGTTGGCCGAAGACCTGGCGTCACGCGCCGCTTTAGCGATCGAAAACGCAAGGCTCTACGAGGCGGAGCGTAAGCGGAGCGACTTCGAACAGCAGCTGATCGGGATCGTGAGCCACGACTTGCGCAACCCGCTCTCCGTCATTGCGATGGCAGCGGCCGCGATCGAGCGGTCGAGCAGCATCGATGACCGCTCGAAGAGATCGGCCGGGCGAATTCGCGCTGCGACCGAACGAGCAAATCAGTTGATTCGAGATCTGTTGGATTTCACCCAGGCGCGCAGAGCCGGTGGGATCCCAATCCGGCGCAGCCACGTCGACATTCACTTCCTGACCAAAGAGTTGATCGAGGACCTTACTGCCGGGCAGCCCGCGGGCCGAATTGAGTTTTTTCAATCCGGAGATGGGCTCGGAAATTACGACCCCAATCGAGTACAGCAGATGATCGAGAACCTGACCCAAAACGCGCTCAAGTATGGCGCGCCGGAGGCACCGATCCGAGTAGAAACACGAGGCGAAAATGAATCGATCCTGATCTCGGTACACAATCAGGGCGAGCCTATTCCCCCGGAACTGTTGCCGCATTTGTTCAAACCGGTGAAGGGCGTGCCGGGAAAAGTCGACAAAACAGACCACAGCATTGGCCTAGGCTTGTACATCGTTCAGCAGATCGTCCTGGCTCATGGGGGCGCGATCGAAGTGACTTCTTCCAAGGATAAAGGGACGACGTTTGCGGTTCGCCTACCCAAGGAAGCGCCGATCCCACAGATCGAGCGGATCGAGCGACGAAACGTGCCACGCGACGCTGCAATAATTTGAGAAAAACCATTGGCTGGTGTTAAGCCCGGACCCGTTTGAGAGGCCGATCAGGGTGCCGAATCGCGAGCCACCGGGGCTGGGAAAGACCGCGCAGCAATTGCAGGCCGCCGAGCCTTACCTTTCCGCCGTCTGGAAGCTGGTCGGGGGCGCAGGGGTTGGTGTGTTGGGGGGCTATTTTCTGGACCGCTGGCTGGGAACGACTCCTTGGATTCTGGTCGCGCTGTCGACCGTGGGCATCGCAGTGGGTTTTTATGGCTTCCTGCATGCGATGTCGCGGATGAGAAAACGATGAGCGGTCTGGTGCTCGGCGGCCGGGCGCTTTTCGGAATGATCGCTGCGATAGGGCTGGTTGCTCTCGCCGGAGGAGCGCTGCTGGCCAAGACTCCAATCGATCAGCAATCCGCTTGGATCGGTATTGGGGCCGCAACTGCATCGGGCTTCTTGAGCTTGTTCCTGAAGCGCTGGGCATTGCGGCGCTCGCTCAAGACCGCCCTGATGGTGGTTGGGGTGATGTTTGGAATTCGTCTAGTACTGGTGGCATTAGGGATTGCATTTCTCACATTCAGCGGCGCGAATAGCGTTGCGTTTGTCTTCGGGTTCTTCGCCGTTTACTTCGTGCTCCAGTGGCTCGAAATCGGCTATGTCTCCAGCGCGGCTAAGCGTGGGCCGGATCCGTTACGAGGTACGAATGGTTAAGTGGTTGCTGCTCAGTCTGGCGGTGGTCGGTTTTCCTGCGTCGGCGTTCTCCGAAGACGAATCCCACCGGCCTACCTCGGACGCAGCGAACGCCGAAAGTCCGGACCAACTAAAGGAAGACCATGAGGAAAGTGTCGCCGATTACATTTTCCACCACGTCTCAGACTCCAATGAGTTGGAGTTCGAAATTCCTCTGAGCCAAGGAAAGAACCCTGTCATTCACCTTCCCGTCATTCGAGTTCCGCTCAAGGAAGGAGCCTGCCCGGCCGATCGGAACAAGAAGGCCTCCCTCGCCGCGGGTTGTCTAGATCTCTCGATTACCAAGCACACGGTAATGATGTGGCTGGCCGGAGCGTTGCTGCTGTTGGGTGTTTTGCTTGGTTCGAATCGCGACAAGCGGAACCTGGTTTCCCACGGAACCATCGCCAACCTGTGGGAAATGGCGGTTTTGTTTGTTCGCGACGAGCTTGCAATCAAGAACATTGGTCCGGAAGAGGGGCCGCGTTACACGCCTTATCTGCTCAGCGTTTTCTTTTTCATCCTCTTCATGAACCTGCTCGGGCTGTTTCCCTGGATGTCCACGGCGACGTCCAACCTCGCGATCACGCTCGGCCTAGCCCTGTGCACGTTCATCCTGACCCAAGTGGCCGGAATTCGATCGGCCGGCCTCGGTGGCTACCTGAAGCACCTTACCGGAGGGGTCCACTGGAGCTTGTGGGTTATCATGATCCCTGTCGAGATCCTGGGACTTTTCACCAAACCGTTTGCTCTGACCGTCCGACTGTTTGCGAACATGCTGGCTGGGCACATCGTGATTTTTTTCCTCATTGCGCTGATCTTCCTTCTGGGAACCGTGGCGATCGCTCCAATGTCCGTGCTGTTCGCGATGGGTATCTATTTTTTGGAGATGTTCGTAGGCCTGGTCCAGGCCTACGTCTTCACCATGCTTTCCTCGCTTTTCATCGGCATGGCGGTCGCGACCGGCCATCACGACGAGCATGGCCATGCGCTCGAGGGCGGCGAGAGCCATGATCACGCCGTTGCCCACGTGGTAGGCTCGTGAGCGCTTCGTCGCGCACAACTGCGGGAGACCTGGCGAGCGAGCAGCCGCCAGAGGTAGTTCGATGGGAGCAAACGACCCCCCCGAGAAGTGGGTCTTGAAAGGGGTAATCGAGTTCGTCATGACTAATTTCGCTCTCGCGTTTCTTTCCGCCGGATTCGGCGCTGGATTGGCGGTTCTCGGCGCAGGAATCGGCATCGGTCGACTCGCGGCGGCGGCGATGGATGGGACCGCCCGCCAACCTGCCGCTACGGGTGACATTCGAACCACAATGATTATTGCTGCGGCATTGATTGAAGGAGCGACGCTGTTTGCAATCGTGGTCTGTATCATTCTTGCAGTGAAGTGAGTTTGGGCAGTATGGAGTCGGTGCGGCTGGGCTCCGCCGCACCGATCTCTGCCTCAAACATCGAACCAAGGCGTAGAAAATGACCAGCTTCCTAATCTTTGCGGCCAGCGGGTTCACCGAGGTTCGACCCGGCCTCATTTTTTGGACCCTCGTGACATTCATTCTGGTGGCTTTGGTTCTGCGCGCGAAGGCCTGGAAGCCGATCCTGGATCTGGTGGCTGAGCGCGAGAATCAGATCAAGAAGGCAATCGAGACAGCCCAGCACGAGCGCGCCGAAGCGGAAAGGCTATTGGCTGAGCAAAAGGCGGCAGTTGCGGAGGCCCGGCACGTGGCCGCCGAGATGATGCGTCGCAACCAAGCGGACGTGGAGCGCTTCCGCGAAGAGTTGATGGCCAAAAGCCGGCAGGAAGCAGAGCAACTCAAAGCGGATGCTCAGAAAGTCATTCAGGAAGAGAAGGCTCGAGCGATTGCTGAGGTAAGGGCAGTTGTAGTGGATCTGGCGATCGAGATCGCCGCTAAGTTGATCGACGAGCGACTTGACGATGCCAAACAGAGGGCACTGGCCCAGGAGTTTATCGAGCAGCTGCCCCAGGCTGACGGCAGGGGCCGCCCAACTTTATAGAGGTGTGTGGGTCTTTCGATTGGTATTGTTGGACTGCCGAACGTGGGCAAGTCCACCTTGTTCAATGCTTTGGCCGCCGCAGGCGCCGAAGCGGCGAACTACCCCTTCTGCACGATCGAACCCAACGTGGGGATCGTTCCGGTTCCCGACGACCGGCTGGATCGGATTGCGGACCTGATTAAGCCGAAAAAGAAGACCCCTACTACTCTCGAATTCGTAGACATCGCCGGGCTCGTTCGTGGAGCTTCCAAGGGGGAGGGGCTGGGTAATCAATTCTTGGCGAACATCCGGGAGGTCGATGCGCTGCTACACGTGCTGCGCTGCTTCGAGGACCCCAACGTCGTTCATGTGGAGGGCCAGATCGATCCGAGGCGTGATAAGGAGGTGGTCGACACCGAGCTTTGCCTCAAGGATCTCGAAACCGTCGAAAGGCGGAGGGAGCGCACCTTGAAAGCCGCCAAAGCGGCCGGCAAGGCAGGGGACGAAGCCCGGCTCGAACTCGCAATCCTGGACCGCGTTCGCAGCGAACTGGACAAGGCCGTGCCGGTACGAGCGATGACACTATCCGCTGAGGATCGCCTACGGCTGCGCGAGCTATTTCTGCTCACCGAAAAGCCGGTGCTCTACGTGGCCAATATCGATGAGTCGCAGCTGGGCAATCAGGATGATCCAGCAGTGCGAGTAGTACGCGAGCTGGCGGCCGCTGAGAATTCCGAGGCAGTCGTGCTGGCGGCCCGCATCGAGGCAGAAATCCAGCAGCTGCCGCCTGCTGAGCGCCCTGGGTTTCTCGAGAGCATCGGGCTCGACGAGCCAGGACTCCACAAGGTGGTTCGGACTGGCTACCACTTGCTCGGCCTCCTGACGTTCTTCACGATTGGCGAGGACGAATGCCGCGCTTGGACGATTCACCGGGGTTGGCGGGCGGTGCAAGCCGCGGGCGCGATTCACACCGATTTTGAACGGGGTTTCATCAAGGCCGAGGTAATGAGTTGGACCGATCTGCTGGCCTTTGGCTCCGAAGCCCTCGTTCGCGAGAAAGGACTTCTGCGGATTGAAGGTAAGGATTATGTCGTCCAAGACGGCGATTGCATCCACTTTCGATTCAACGTGTAGACCATTCTTTCGTGATCTAGGATTCGGCCTTCTGTATGTTGCTTCGGCCACGCTCCAGGGTGGGAGGGCGCCGCGCGAAACTGGCGATGTTCGCAGCGACGTGGGTCTGGCTTCTCATCGGGTGCGGCGGCGTTGGCTTATGCGATCGAATCGACGGGGTCGTTGCGAGCCTGAATATGAAGGCGCAGGGGTGTGCGAACGTCAGTGCGGCTGTCGCCCAGTCCGTGTTCGGCAAGTCGGCTTGCCGTGCTGGGTTGTCGCGGTGCTCCGACAACGATCAGCGCGCACTCTCCGCGCAACTGGACTGTCTACTGAACGCACCAACCTGCGTGGCCGGACAAGAGCCACAATTTCTTGCGAGATTGGCCGCCTGTCAGTTCAGCAGTGCCGCCGTCTCAAGTGCTTGCGCGAATGCCCTCCAGACACCCCACTAACGATGGCCAGCGCGCTCTCACAAAGCTGCAGCAGCTGAACTTGGTCCGCGCGATTGAACCCGGGCTGAAAGCCTTAATCACTCGGGACGAGGGCACTCTGCTGTTCCGGCTCTGTGCGGCGGAGGCTCTGGTTGGAGCTATCTCGGTGGATGCGGATGTCCGCCCGGACGAGCTGATTGGCCCGCTGGTCTCCCTGATCGAAGGCTCCGCACGTGAGGTGCGCGTGCTCGACTCGCTGGATTCGGTCGTTCCAGAGTTGATCATCACGTACCGTGGTCGCACCTGGGAGTGGAAAGTGAGCGCGCTCTCGGACCTGGTGAATGAGCTGAATCGCCTCTTCCAGGAGGACCCTCGCGCGCGAGCCGTCGCACTGCTCGGCGAGTGGGACGACATGTTGCAGCTTTGGTGTGTACCGAAGGAAGCTCTTTCATTGTTGCTGCGGGAGAAGTTTTTTCGGCCACAGAACCGGACTGAGCTTGCCACCCTATTGTGACAAAGTCTTTCATGACATTCAGTAAGCTGGCGCATCGAAGCTCGGTATTTTGCGCCGTCTTCCTCGGTACCGCGGTCCACGGTCAATTGGAGCCGCCCGATAACGGCGACCTCAAAGCTCCCAGCGGCGACCATCACCTCCTCGAGACTCGAGTCGAGGCGGAGGCGCCGACTTCGGCGGCGTCGGCTGAGACGGTGCGCGAACGCGACCTGATCCTTCGTCAGCCCGCTACACCCGAAGACATCTTGCGCGTCGTTCCTGGCTTGGTGATCGCCCAGCATCAGGGGGGAGGAAAAGCAGACCAACTGTTTCTCCGGGGTTTCGACGCCGATCACGGGACCGACGTCGCACTCTTCATCGACGGGGTTCCGATCAACATGCCGAGTCATGGGCACGGCCAGGGCTTTGCGGACCTTCACTTCCTGATTCCGGAAATCATCGATCGGATCGATGTCACCAAAGGTCCCTACTTCGCCGAGTATGGAGACTTTGATACCGCCGGAGCCATCAATCTCCGAACTCGTCGATCGTTTGGGCAGAGCTTCATTTCAGCGAGCTACGGAAGCTTCAGCACCTATCGGCTACTCGGAATTGCCAGTCCAACTTTCAACGAGGGTTTGCCTTGGTTTGCGGCTGAAGTCGCGGGAACGCAGGGTCCATTCGATTCGCCGGAGGGTCTTCAGCGCTACAACGTTTTTGGCAAAGAGACGCTGGCTCTCAATGCCAGCACGGTGTTTTCTTTTCTCGCATCGGCTTACGGCTCGGGATGGAGCGCCAGTGGACAGATTCCGTTGCGCGCCGTTGAGGCCGGTCGATTGTCACGGTTTGGATCGATCGACCCAACTGAGGGCGGACAAACGCAGCGGCAGATGGTCGTAGCCAGCCTCGAGCAGAGGACTGGCTCTCAGGATCTGGTCCAACTTACCGCTTACGCAGTTCGTTATCAGCTGCGGTTGTTTTCAGACTTCACCTTTCAACTGCGTGATCCTCAAAACTTCGACGAGATCGAACAGGACGATGGCCGTTTCTACACCGGAATCAACGCTCGCTTTCGAGCTGCCAGGCGGCTAGCCGGCATGACATGGGTCACCACGCTCGGAGCGCAAGTGCGATACGACAATATCCACGCGCAGCTTTGGCACGTTGCAAAGCGAGACCGTTTGCCATTGTGCTTCGACCAGGGCGCTAATCCATGCAGTGACGCGCAGATTTCACAGAGCAGCGTGGGCGCTTACGTCGAGGAGGATTTACGGATTGCGCCCTGGATACGGGTGGTGGTCGGAGCTCGGGCGGATCTATTCGAGCTCAATGTCGACGATCTCAAGCCCTCAGCCGCCACGCCGGAGGGTCCGACGACAGGCGTCGTGCAACGATCGATCGTCAACCCGAAGCTCCAGGTTGTCCTGCGACCCACGCCGCAGTGGGACATCTATCTCGATGGGGGAGGTGGATTTCACTCCAACGATGCCCGAGGAGTCATTGCAGCGCGGGGCTCGGGCGCGTTGCCGCGTGCGTGGGGCTCCGAGATAGGCACCCGGCTCCATCTATTCGACAAGCTCGATCTCGCGGCGGCCCTGTGGCAGCTGCACTTGCAATCCGAGCAGGTATTCAGTGCAGACAACGCCTCGACCATACCCTCGGATCCAACCCAGCGTTACGGCGTTGACCTCGAGGTCCGTTACGCCATCTTCCCTTGGCTTTGGGCGGATGGCGATTTGAGTCTCGCCCGTGCGCACTATACGAACGATCGTGGCAATGGAAATGCTGTGGCGCTGGCCCCGACGCGAACTGCGACCCTTGGGATTAGCCTGCTTCACCCCGATGGGCTGAGGGGCCGAATCGGCCTGCGTCACGTCGGCGATCGTCCGGCGACGCGAGATCGCTCGTTGACTGCCCAGGGCTACACGTTGATTGATCTCTTCTTGGGGTATCGGCGCAGTTTCTGGGAGGTGGGCTTGGTGATCGAAAACCTCTTCGATGCGAAGTGGCGGGAGGCGCAGTTTGCGGATGAATCTCAGCTTCGCCTGCCGCCTTATCAAGAGTCGGCACCGGTGACGGACATCCACTTCACTCCAGGTCCACCGCTGAACGTTCGGGGTACGCTTGCGCTGTATTTCTGAGAATGAACTCAAGGTGAAAGAGGACCCAGGCGACCCCGGCTAGCGGATGACATAGTCCCCTGGCGTGGTTGAGGTCTCGCGGGTGGCAGCAAACGCCATGCGATCATTGGACGTTGCGATTACACAACTGACATCTCAGACGATTGCATGTCCTACAATCCACCCTCCGATCCAAGTTTGAGCCTCGAGTCTAGCGACAGCGAATCAGTTCGCCGCCATCGCGCGCGTCGACCCACAACCGCTTCGCGCTCTCGCTTTGTAAGGCGGGTGCTAAGCCGGATGCCGATTGCGCTGCTTCTGATTGGAAGTCTTCATTACTACGTTGGCACGCGCCTGATCGGCCGAGCCGGACTTCATGGGGCCGAGTGGTGGGCAGCATGGCTCGCGCTCTGGCTTTTGTTAGCCTCTGTTCCCCTCGGATTCCTTGCCTCTCGCCTGTTTCTCGGTCCGCTCGCACGAGGCCTGCGAGCGGTCGCCAACTTCTGGGTTGGCAGTTTCGGGCTGTTGCTCACTGCGGTGGTTCTAACCGATGTGGCTCGAATGTTCCTTCCACTTTCCGGGTCGACACAGGCAGCTGTGGTGCTCGCTCTGGTGTGTCCAGCCATTGCTCTGGGCTACCGAACTGCGAGCGGGCCCGCGAAGCTGGAGAGGCTCCGGTTTCCAATCTCAACCCTCGGAGCAGCCTTCGAGGGATTCCGAATCGTCCAATTGAGCGACCTTCACGTAACCGAAAGCACGAGAGAGGCTGCTCTGGATCGACTCGTCGAACGGGTAAACGCCCTCAAGCCAGACGTGGTGGCGATTACGGGGGATCTGATCGATGGGGATGTCGCCGAGCTGCGCTCCCGCGTCGCGCGTTTCGCCAACCTGCGCGCGACCGAGGGCGTGTTCTTCGTCACCGGTAACCACGAGTACTACCATGGTGCACCGGCTTGGGAAGCGGAGCTCCGGCGCTTGGGTATCATCGTGCTTCACAATGAGCATCGGGTGATTGCTCGAGGGACCGACGCGCTCGTTGTGGCGGGCATCACCGATTTCCACGGAGGGTACTTTCATCCCACCCATCAGTCGCGCCCAGACCTGGCTTTCGCCGGAGCGCCCCTGGGAGTTCCGCGAGTTCTGCTGGCGCACCAACCTCGGAGTGCGGCGGATGCAGCCACTCATCACGTGGACCTGCAGTTGTCCGGACACACCCATGGCGGACAGATTTTCCCGTTCATGTTCTTTGTCCGCCTTCAACAGCCGGTAGTCAGCGGCTTACGCAAGTTGTTTGGAATCTGGGTGTACACGAGCCGCGGGACGGGCTATTGGGGTCCGCCAATGCGAGTCGGTCCTTCTCCCGAAATCACCGAGGTTGAGCTGGTCCGAGCAGCGTGAGCTGAGGGAATGATCAGAGCGCTCCGCGAAGATGATTCCGGGTCGGACGATCTTCACACTTTTGTCTTGCCGGGCGCGACCGAGCATTACGCGCCCGATCGGCCGGTCCGCACCGAGCACGTGCGTATCGAGGTAGAGCTCGACTTCGAAGCGAAGGAAGTTGCGGGCACGTGTACCACCACGCTTCACCCGGTCCGCGAAGTTCGCGCACTCACCTTCGACGCGGTGGACATGGATGTGGAGAGCGTAACCGTGAATGGCAAGCGCGCTGCCTATTCCAATTCGGGACGACAAATCCACATCCAGCTGACTCTGCCGCTTGCTCAGGACGGGCGGGCCGAGGCAGCCATCCGATATCGGTGCAAACCGAGCCGTGGATTGTATTTCTGGGGACCGGACGAAGGCTACCCGGACCGGCCCGTGCAGGCATGGACGCAGGGACAGGACGAGGATTCGCGCGCTTGGTTTCCGTGCCTAGACGCGCCGGCGCAAAGGGCCACGACCGAAGTCCTGGCCACCTTCCCGGCCAAGATGACCGCGCTTTCCAACGGGGCGCTGGTTTCGGATCAGGTGAAGGCTGGCCGACGCACGACGCACTACCGCTTTGATTTTCCGCACCCTGCCTACCTGGTGACACTGGCAGTGGGCGAATTCGAGGAAGAACGGGCCCGCACGGGCGACACGCAGCTTCGCTACCTCTTTCCCAAGGGGCGCAAGGCGGATGCGATGCGCTGTGTGGGTCGAACGCCCGAGATGATTGAGCTGCTGGAGGAAGTGACCGGCGAGAAATACCCGTACGGCAGCTACTCGCAGGTGTTCGTTACCGATTTCATCTTCGGAGGGATGGAGAACACCTCGGCGACTACGCTCACCGACTCAGTGCTTCACGATGCGCGCGCCCACCAGGATTACAGCGCGGAACCCCTGATTGCGCACGAGCTCACGCATCAATGGTTCGGAGATCTGCTGACTTGCCGGGAGTGGCCGCATGGGTGGCTCAACGAAGGCTTTGCCACCTATGGCGAAGTTCTTTGGAAGGAGCGCTCCGAGGGAGTCGACGAGGTGGACCTCTATCGCGGAACACTCTTGGAAGTGTACCTCCAAGAAGTGCGCGAACACTACGCCAGGCCAATCGTCACCCGGAAATTCCACCTGCCGGTGGATCTCTTCGATCGCCACCTCTACCAGAAAGGCGCGTTGGTCCTTCACGAGCTTCGTCGCCGGCTTGGAGACGAGTTGTTTTTTCGCGCCATCCGTCACTATGTGAAAACGAATCGCGCTCAAAGCGTCGAAACCGTGGATCTGGCTCGCGCAATCGAGGAAGCGACCGGGCACAACCTGGATCGGCTCTTCAACCAGTACGTGTTTTCCGCTGGGCACCCTGAGCTCAAGGCCGAGGTGCGCTACGAAGCTGAGGAACGGCGGGTACGGATTAAGGTGCAACAGAAACAGAAGGCCTCGCCGCCCGACGGATTTCCCATCTTTCACCTTCCCCTCAAGGTGCGGGTCGTCGCCGATCGAGAATCGCGGGAGCAAATACTCGAGCTGTCCGACGCCGAGCATGTCTATTTCATCTCGAGCGAGAAGGAGCCCGAGCAGGTTTCGCTCGACCCACGCCGGGAGATATTGGGCACCCTGGAAGTAGACAAGCCCGTGGATTATTGGCTGCGCGAGTTGAAAACGGCCCCCGAAGCTCGGACGCGCTCGGAGGCCGCTGTCGCGTTGGGAAAGATCGGCTCCGCTCGGGCGGTCGAAGCGCTCGAGTCCGCGCTGATGAACGACGCCTTTTGGGGGACTCAGGCTGCATCCGCCCGCGCCTTGGGGCAGGCGCGCACCCCGCGGGCAAAGAAGGCATTGCTCGGTGCAAGCCACTTGCCCCATCCGAAAGCGCGCCGCGCCGTGGTTGCGGCGCTGGGTGAATTCAAACGCGACCGTGAGGTGGCGCCGGCACTGCAGCGAATTTGCGAGAAGGGAGACCGGAGTTACTTCGTGGAGGGCGAGGCGGGACGTTCGCTGGGCAAGCTTCGGGTCGACGGGAGTTTACCGGTTTTGCAAAAGATGCTCTCACGTCGTTCGTTTATGGAGGTCGTGGCCGTTGGGGCGGTCGACGGGATGGCCGAGAGTCTTGCCCCCAAAGCGTACGAGATCGTCGAACCCCTCACTCGGTATGGTCAGCCGGTCTTTCTCAGGCGCGCGGCGGTGATCGCCCTCGCCAAATTGGCGGAACCCGCGCAGAAGAAGACCGAGGCGGTCGAACTCCTTGCCGAGCTGTTTCGAGATCCGCTGTTTCGGATTCAATATGCGGCGATCGACGCGGCACGAGAGTTGGGTGATCGACGGATCATTCCCGCCCTGGAATCCACGCCCTTCCTCGACGGGAGAGCCCAGCGCGCATCGCGCGAAGCGATCCGCGCGTTGCGCGAAGAAGAACCGAAAGCCAAGCAGCTCGCCGGACTTCACGAGGAGGTCGATCGCCTGAAGGAGGAGACCAAATCTCTCAAGGAGCGCCTGGAGCGGATGGAAGCGTCTTCCGAAAAGCGCCGATCATCGATACCCCCCAAGGGAAAGCCAGGTGGCGGATCAAGCGCGCCTCGAGGCAGAGGACGGAAGTAAGCCATGCGTTCACCAGCCGCGGCGGAGTAGGCATGATCCGACGCGGGTGGGCCGAGCGAGTGCCGAAAAGGAGCCGATGTCCAATCAGCGCAGGAGCAAGCAGAGGAAAGAGGAAGAAATTGAGGTGGGAGAACCTCAGCGTTTCGAAACCGACCTGCTCGATCCGGCTTCTCAGAGGACGCAAGTAGTAGCGGCGCTGATGATTGTTGGCGATGTCGTGCATGCTCCATAGGTAGGGGAAAGACGAAGTCAGGAGGATCACCACACCTCGGGGCTTGAGGACCCGCCAGATCTCAGCGAGCAGAGCCTGGTCGTCCTGCAGGTGCTCAATGATCCCGATCGCGCTGACCAGATCGAAGTAGTCCGAATCGAATGGCAGCTTCGTCGCATCGGCGAGCACCAGGTTGGTAAGCCCCCGTTTTCGACAAAACTGCAGCGCTTCTTGGGAGTTGTCGAGCCCCCAGACCTCACGGCTCCGTCCTTTGAGCTGCTCGAGCAAGGCGCCGGTTCCGCAGCCGATGTCCAGGACCTTGCCCAGCGAGCCGTCCTTGCCACTTAGCCTCAGCAAGCGCTCGACCATCGCGCGCACTCCGACGAACCACCAGTACGTCTGCTCCAGCTGGTAGTTGCGCTGGTACTCCTCGATTTCCACGACTTAGCGCGCGGCCGCTTGGCTCAGCGCGCGATGGACTGCTTCGAGCGCTTTTCGCGCTTCGAGCAACTCGGTTCTCTCGGCAGTCAGCTCTGAAACCTGGCGCGCGAGAGTATCACGCTCGGTCGTCATTGCGTCCATCGAGCGTCGCAGACCAGAGGCGTCACTGCGGGCATTTTCCAACTCGTCTGCGATTCGTTCCTCTTCGGCCAAGCTGTCCGAGAGCGCTTGCTCGCGTTTGGCAATCTCTCCCTTCAGCTCCTCCCGTTCGTGGCTCGCCGTCTCGATCGTTTGCCGCGCCTCTTGTAAAGCCAGCAGTGCCTCGTCCCGCTCGGCTTCCAAGGAAGCCAACTCCTTCTCCATCTCCGAGAGCAACGCCACCCGGGCGTCCATCTCACTCGCCAGCCGACGGGCCTCGTCCATCCGAAGCCTTGCCTCCTCGGTTGCTTTTTCCGCTTGCCTTCGCGCTCCCTCCAGATCCTGAGTCAGGGTGAGGTTGAGCGCCTTCATCTTGGCCAACTCGGTTTGGAGGGTTGAAATTCGCTCCACCGCCAATACTCCTGCTTCGGCCACCGTCGGGGGCAGTGGCTCAGGACGGGGATCCTCTCTTGCGGCTTTGAGCCGTGCCTTCAGGCGCTCCCGGCGCGCCCGCGGATCCAATCCGTTTGCGGATGCGCCCGCCGCTCGCGACGGTTCCCGACCCGCAGGCTTCGGTTCGGAGTTCGCTTGAGTAATGGCAACCGGCTCAATGCGCGCTCTGAGTTCAGCCCCAAGCCCCGGCTCATGCGCGATCTCCATCTCGGCGCCGCCTTCGGGCCCAATCGATGCGTCCACGTTGTCCCCGACTCCGCCCAACCTTAGGCGCGGCTTCGCGCGGGATACATTTTGGTCAAACGCTTTTTTCATCGGTTGCCCTCACCCTAGCCGGCTCGTTTCGCCGACTTTTGAGACGCCAGCCGGGTAAATACTTCGTTGATCATTCCTTGAATGTCCTTGGCGCCCTTGCATTCGCGGTCGCTGATGAAAACCGGCACCCCTTCGCTCGAAGCTTGAGCAAACTTGGTGCACTGGCGCACCAGCTGCGACAGCAGATACTCCGGGTAGTGCTCGCGCAGGGCCTCCAGCGCTTCCTTCGCCAGCTTGAAGCTCGCATTGAATGCATTCACCACGATGAAGACGTGGTCGAGGATATGTCCGAGGTCCTCTTCGAGGCTCTGGATGGTCTCGAACAAGAGCTTCAGGCCATGGAAGGAGAGAAAGTCGGCAAGCACCGGGACGAAGAGATCGTTTGCCGCCATTAGCGCATTGAGGTTGAGCAGTCCGAACGAAGGTGGCGCGTCGAAGACGATTAAATCGTAGCCCCCCTGCACTTCTCGAAGAGCATTCTTCAGTTTGAACTCGCGCCCGGCCAGCGGCATCAGGGAAAGGTCGATCGTGCTCATCCCGAGGTTTGAGGGGATGAAGCTCAAGTTCGGAAGCGGCGTTTTATGGATGACCTCTTCCATCGGCGCCTTTCGAATCAAGACGTCCAAGAGGGTTTTTGGAAAATCCTCGCCCTCGTAGCCTAGGCACTTGGTGGCATGTCCCTGGGAATCCAAATCGACTAGCAAGACCCGATGCCCCATTTCCGCCAACCGATATGCGTAGGACGTGGACAGCGACGTTTTCCCGGTACCGCCCTTGAAGTTGAGGAACAGCTGCTTTCGCCCTCCAATCGGCTTTGGTATCCGAGACAGCTTCGCGCGCAGTCTCCACAGGTCCTCGGACGTGAAGCGCTCGTTTTTGCGCGTCGAGATCGCCGTCCCAGGTACGCCTAGGATCTGGGAAAGCTGCTTGGCGCTGTAAGTCGGGGCTTCCATCGTTCTCTCCTACGCACGTCTAAGCCGCAAAGTACTTGCTGCCCCTGCGCACCGCTTGACCTCGCGCTACCAGAAGCTGGCAACTTTGCTCAACCACCTCTTGCGGAACTTGGCTCACTGACGCGAGCTCCGGGACGGAGCGCCCTCGAATCGAGCAGCGAATTTCTGAAATCATCATTCCGCATAGGGACTCCGGACCAGGGTCTGGAACGGAGGCCAGAGCTGAGGCTGGCAAACGTTCCGGTGACGAAGGCGGCGCTTTGCTCGGTGTCCCACGCCGTCCTCCGGTCGTGGCTGCAGCAACCGAGTGTGTTCCGGATGGTTGAGGCTGCGCGGGAAGCGAGGCCAGACGGCGAACCTCGCGGCGCAGCTGTGCCTGGTCCAGCTCGACCAAACTGGATAAATCGCGCCCCAGGCTACGCGATAGGCTTTGAGCCGCCGCCTGGCGCACTTTCAAGTCGGTATCCCGCAAGGCTTCCAGCAAGAGCGAGCGTGCCCGATCCCCATGGCTGGCCCCGAGCACCAGCGCCGCGAGGCGACGCACCTCCGAGTCCCGGTCGGAGATCGTCTTTTCTCCTAGGTCCAGGGCAGAGCTTCCCCTGAGTCCCAGCGCGAGCAGCGCGGCGCGTCGCCTGACCGAGACGTCGGGATCCTCCATCGCTGCTGCAACCTGGGGCCCGGTCTGGGAGGGGTCCAAGGCAATCACCGCCTTGAGTGCGGCGATTCGAACATCAGGCGCAGGGGACGCGAGGAGAGGCTGGACTACCGAAATGCCCTCCGCACGGGCCAGGCAGGCGAACGCGCTCAGCAGAGTCACTTGAACGTTGGGATCGGACTCGCCATGGAGCGCTGTTGCCAAGGGTGCCGCCGCCGCGGAACTTCCGAGAGCCTTCAACCGCTCGGCCGCACGTTGGCGAGCGGTAGGATCCGGAGCGGACAGCTCGCGGACGGAGAACCCGAAGAGAGTTTCTTCCGTGCGCCCCGCAAAGTGATGTTGGGCAGAGAGCTCGAGCGTCTCGTCTTTGGAAACGCTGAGCCGACCCTCCGCCTGCAGCCGCGTCGCGTGGCTGGTCACCGGTGAAGGAGTCTTCGCGGGAGCTGGTTCTGGGGCAGGCGGTGGAGCCGGAGCCGCCGGCTTCTTCGCCTCGGTGGCGGTTCGGCTGAGGACTTCGCCTCGAAGCTCGGAAATGAAACGCGCCAAATCGATCCGCGAGTCCGCTCCCTCCTCGGTGCTATCCGCGTCGTGAATGCGAGCAGCTTCGATCACCTTTCCAAGCAACGCGGTGCGCTCCGTCCGCAGCGCTTCATTGACGCGTCCCAGCTCTTGGCACTCCTGATGAGACCGGGTTGCCCGCACCTCCAGCTCGGCGACCTGCCGGCGAAGCTGAATTTCGCGTTGCGCTGCTCCCGCCAACTCCTGCTTCAGCCGTTCAGCCTCTGCGCGGGCAGCGGCCAGGTCGTTTTGCAGCTGCTGCGAGCGAGCTTCGAAGTAAACAATCTTCTCGAGAGCACTCTTCAGCAGTGCATCCGGACGCTCGTCACCCAACGTTTGCAGACCTCCCGGTACAGACTACAGCGCTGTAGCGGTCTGTCGCCTTTTCAGCCGGCTTTGGACCGCCCAGCCGCCCCGCACTCTACGCCCATCCGATCAGGACGCAAGTACGCGGAAGGACGTAAGATCTCCCGGTAGCGGAGCCGCCAACCGCTATCCGCGGGTGAGCGGCTTGTACCGGATTCGCCTTGGCACCAGCGCCTCAGCGCCCAAGCGCTTCTTCTTGTCCCCTTCGTAGTCCTGGTAATTCCCTTCGAAGAAGAAAACCTTGCTGTCGCCTTCAAACGCCAGAATGTGGGTCGCTACCCGATCCAGAAACCAACGATCGTGGCTGATCAAGACCGCGCAGCCGGCGAATTCGAGCAGAGCATCCTCGAGCGAGCGCAGCGTCTCGACGTCCAAATCGTTGGTGGGCTCGTCCAAGAGGATCACGTTCGCGCCCTGCTTGAGCACCTTGGCAAGGTGCACACGGTTTCTTTCGCCACCAGAAAGGTCCTTCACCCGCTTTTGCTGATCGGGCCCTTTGAAATTGAAGTTCGCGAGGTACGCGCGCGCATTCATCGTTCGTTGGCCCAAGTTGACCTGATCCAATCCGCCGCTGACCTCCTCAAACACCGTCTTCTCACCCTGAAGCGATTCCCGACTCTGATCCACGTACGCGAGCTTCACCGTTTCTCCGACTCGCAGCTCTCCCGCGTCGGGCTTTTCCTGTTTGGCAATCATCCGAAACAGGGTGGTCTTGCCGGCGCCGTTGGGCCCGATCACCCCCACGATGCCGCCGGGCGGTAGCTTGAAGGTGAGATCCTCGATCAGCAGGCGATCGCCATAGCCTTTTCGAACTTGTTTCGACTCCACCACCAAGCCGCCTAACTTGGGGCCAGGAGGAATGTAGATTTCTCCCGGGCCCTGGCGGTGTTCAGGCGCCGATGCCAACAACTGCTCGTAGGCGGTCAGGCGCGCTTTGCCTTTTGCTTGGCGGGCCCGCGGAGACATTCGAATCCATTCCAATTCGTGCTGGAGCTGTTTCTGGCGGGCCGACTCAGCCTTCTCCTCGACTTCCAAACGTTTCTGTTTTTGGTCCAGCCAGGAGGAGTAGTTTCCTTTCCAGGGCACTCCTTGGCCGCGATCCAGCTCGAGGATCCACTGAGCGACGTTGTCGAGGAAATAGCGGTCATGGGTAATCGCCACCACCGTACCGGCAAACTCCTTGAGGTGTTGCTCCAGCCACTCCACCGATTCGGCATCGAGGTGGTTGGTCGGCTCATCCAACAAAAGCAGGTCCGGCTTTTCCAGCAGGACCCGGCAGAGCGCCACGCGGCGCTTCTCGCCACCGGAGAGATTGGCCACCTCCGCCTCGCCCGGAGGCAGTCGGAGCGCGTCCATCGCCACCTCAAGCGTGCGATCCAGCTCCCAACCATTCGCTGCGTCGATCGCGTCCTGAAGCTTCGCTTGCTCCGCCAGCAACTTTTCCATTTCCACGTCGGACATCGGTTCGGAGAACTTGGCCGACACCGCGTTGAACCGATCGAGGAGCCCGCGGATTGGCTTGACGCCAAGCTCCACGTTTCCCCTCACGTTCAGCGTATTGTCGAGCTTCGGCTCTTGCGGCAGGAAACCGATCCGCGCCGAGGGGTCGGGCCTCGCGTGCCCAAAGAACTCCTTTTCCACTCCAGCCATGATCCGCAGCAGAGTGGATTTGCCGGACCCGTTGGGACCGATCACCCCGATCTTTGCCCCCGGGAAAAACGAAAGGTAAATCCCCTTGAGGATCTCCCGTCCGCTGCGGACCACGCGAAGGTCCTGCATTGTGAAAATGAAATTTTCAGCCATGCCTTCTATCTAAACGAAACCCGAGCAGCTCCCCAAGCTTTCGGCTATCTCAGTCGGATGCCGGCGGTCCTTGAAATTCGAAATCTGGTGAAAAAGTTCGGCTCTTTGACTGCGCTCGACAGCGTATCGCTCGATATCCAGCCAGGTGAGATTTTCGGACTGCTCGGCCCCAACGGCGCTGGGAAAACGACGCTGATCGGCGCCGTCTGCGGCTTGGTCAAGAAGACCTCTGGGTCGGTCAAGCTCTTCGGCATCGATCTGGACGAGGATCCGGTGACTCCCCGCTTTCAGCTCGGGCTGGTACCGCAGGAGATCAATTTTGATCCTTTCTTCACGGTCGAAGAGTCGCTGCAGATTCAGCTTGGATACTACGGGAAGCGCTCCGATCCCGCGCGGGTTGCTGAGCTGTTGACTGCGCTAAATTTGCAGGAGAAGGCGACAGCCCCCACGCGTGCCCTCTCCGGCGGGATGAAGCGGCGACTTTTGATTGCCAAAGCACTTGTCCACCGACCGCGGTTCGTTTTTCTCGACGAACCCACCGCGGGTGTGGATGTAGAATTACGCCGCGATCTCTGGTCCTACGTCCAAAGGCTCAAGTCCGAGGGGACCACAATCGTCCTCACCACTCACAACCTTGATGAAGCCGAGGAGCTCGCAGATCGAGTTGGAATCATCAACCAGGGTCGGCTGCTGCTGGTCGAAGACAAGGCATCCCTAATTCGGCGTTTTGGAGAGCGGAGCCTCGAGGTGCGCTTCTCTCGTCCCGTGGTCCTGCCCGAGGCTTTAATTCGAGCGGGCGCGGCCCTCGGCGAGCTGGGAACGGCCTTGGTTTATGTCGAGCGCCAGGGTCGGCCATCCCTGGTGGAGGTTTTGAGAGTGCTCTATGACGCCGGTCTTCCGCTCGCCGAAGTGGTCACCCGAAACTCGAGCCTGGAGGATATTCTGCTGCTCGTCCTCAGGGGTAAGGCCAAGGATGGGTCGGCGCCGACAGTACACCCCGCGCCAGGGTCCCCCGAGCCCCAGAAAGTGGACGTCGGTCGCCCGAATTCCGGTGCCGCCTGACTTTTTTGCATTGCCGGAACAGGTAGTTAGCCGCAGTCCCGTTCCTGGATATCTGGAAGGGTGGGAGGACTTCGTTCTTGCATAGAGAGTTGGAAGCAGGTCTCAACGATGGACAAGCAGGCGTCGTCACTCCGAAACAGCAGCGAAGCGAGAGCGCTCGCTAAGTCCGAGCATCGAGGGCTCGACGCCGGCGCGTTGGCCTGCTTAGGCGACCTTACCGTCCTGGCCGCCCGCGCGTGTGAGGCTCAGTTCGCTCTGATCTCGCTCAGCGTTGGCGGGGTTTGCCGGGTCGTCTCCAAGACGGGCTGGAGCACCCACGATCAGGATCCGTTTGGTGACTACGTGATGCGTAGCAGCTCCGAGGTCTTTGTCGTTCCGGACGCGCTGGTGGATGATCGTTTTACCCAAGGAACGCTTGCTGCAGCGGTAGCCAAACACAAAGTCCGTTTTTACGCAGGTGTGGCAGTGCGCGGCTCATCTGGCCGAGTGCTCGGCACATTCGGGGTAATGGACAACAAGCAACGGGAGCTGACATCCGCTCAGGCCGAGGCGTTGCAAGCCCTCGCCCGGCAGGCGTCCAGTCAATTGGAGCTGTGCCAAGGGTTGCAGGAACTGTCCCATAACATCGCCGAAATCAAGAAGGTACAAGCCGAGGTGTTTGCCGCCGATCGGCTGACCCTGGTGGGGCGGCTTGCCTCCTGCATCGCGCACGAGGTCAACAACCCACTTGCCTGCGTGGTGTCGAATCTGTCCTTCGCGGCTGGTGAAGTCTCGCGGATCTCGTCTCCTCGGAGTCGCGAGATCATTCAAGCCCTGGAGGAGGCCAGCCAAGGAGCCGAGCGGATCCGCTTGACGATCCAGGCCCTGCGGCGGCTGTCTCACGGAAACGAGGAATCCATTTCCGATTTCCAGATCCGTTACACGCTGGCGGGCCCTTCCCGAGAAGACTAGACGGTTCTAAAACGCAGAGCGATGAACCTGATCGGTCTGCGAACGTTGCTGGTGAAAGAAGTGCGCCGGTTTTTGCGCGTACCCGGGCAGACTGTACTGTCGCCGCTGATCAGCACCGCGCTTTATTTCGTCGTCTTCGGCTACTCGCTGGGGGGACGGCTTCGCGAGGTCGACGGGGTGCCCTATACCGTGTTCATTGTTCCGGGCTTGGTGTTTTTAGGAATCGCCAACAACTCATTTCTCAACACGAGTTCCTCGATCTTCATCACCAAGATTCAGGGCACGGTGGTAGACCTGCTGGTCGCGCCGTTGAAGCCGGGCGAGCTTTTGGTCGCTTTTGCCGCCGGCGGGATGGTGCGAGGGCTTCTGGTCGGCTTGTTGACCTGGGTGGTTGCGGCCTTGTTCACCGGATTCCAGCTGGCGCACGCGCTGCCTACCGCCAGTTTTTTGCTGCTCGTTTCGTACGTGTTTTCGATGCTCGGCCTGCTGGCGGCGCTTTGGGCCGAGAAATTTGAGCAGATCAACTTTTTCCCTACTTTCGTGATGCTGCCGCTGACCTTTTTGGGTGGAGTTTTCTACTCGGTAACCACCCTGGCCGAGCCGTGGCGGTCGATTAGCCTCTTCAATCCGATGGTCTACATGGTGGAAGGACTGCGCTACGGAATGCTCGGAACGAGCGAGCTTCCTCTCAGCTTTGGTGGGGCGATCCTCTCTGCGCTGGCGGTAGCGACGACGGCGCTGACATTTGTCGCCCTTCGGGCGGGTTACAAGTTGAAAACCTGAGGCAATGCTCGCAGGCCGACCTCATATCGAGCCGAAGCGCCGGGACGGCGACCAGTCGGTGATGGTGAAGGAAATCTATCTTTCCCTCCAGGGCGAGTCTTCCCATGCTGGGTTGCTGTGCAGCTTCGTGCGCCTTACCGGCTGCCACCTTCGCTGCACTTACTGCGACAGCGCGTTCGCGTTCTATGGTGGCCGCCGTTGGCAAAACGCCGAGGTCGTCGCTCAGGTCCGGCAGTTGGGTGCATCGATGGTGGAAATTACCGGTGGCGAGCCGCTTCTTCAGCCTGGCGTTTATCCGCTGATGGAGACGCTTCTGGCCGAGGGGTTCAAGGTTCTGCTGGAAACGTCAGGATCGATCGATGTTCGCCTGGTCCCTGCGGGGGTCCACAAAATCGTCGACCTCAAAACCCCATCATCGGGCGAGAGCGACCGAAATGACTACCGGGTGTTGGACTCGATGAGTGGGGTTGACGAGCTGAAGTTCGTGATTGGCTCGCGCGCTGACTACGAATGGAGTCGAAACCTGATCAACGCTCGTACGCTTTCCCAGCGGCCCTTCTCGCTGCTGTTTTCAACCGTGTTTGGATGCCTCGCCGAACGGCAGCTGGCCGAGTGGATCATCGAGGATCGCCTGCCCGTTCGTTTTCAGCTTCAGGCTCACAAGCACATCTGGGACCCGGACGCCCGCGGCGTCTAGACTTCAGAACGCCGGTAGCTGAAAAGGCGGTGGCGCGGGTGCGCCCAAAGTCAGCAGCGCGGCACCAATTCCGAAACCGCCCAGCCAACCAGGGATGATCAAACTCTTATATCGGTGCTCGAACTGCATGAAGCCGTAATAAAGATTGTAGAACGGGATGCAGAGGACGATAACCCCAGTTCCCACGCTGCGCCGAAAGGCGTGGACCAGGATGAACACGAAGCAGGTCGCGCTGAGCAAAATACAAACCAAGCCCAGGATCGTGAAAAGCATGTCCTTTGTCTTAGCAAACCTTTCGAGGCAGGTAGCAAATGGGTACCACTAAGCGACTGCTGCTTTTCCTACTCTCTGGCGTGTTGGTCGGCGACATCGTCGCGATGATTGTGTCTCCGGCGATGCTCGTCTGGTACGAAACGCCCGGTGACCCAGGGGCGATGTGCAACTGCGTGATCACCGTGCGAACCACTTCGTCACATTTCATCCGCTTCCAGCTGATCGGGGCCCTGGCGGGCGCGGTGCTGCTTTTGATCATCGGAATCTTGCTCGGGCGTTCCCGGGCCCGACACCCGCCGGTGGGATCGCCTTCCGCCTCGCCGCCTCAGTAGGGCAAGCTTCTCAGCCCGGGTAAGTCGTTTGAGGGCCCACTCCCGGCGCAAGGCAGCGCTGCGTCCGCGAGCCGGCTCGCTGAACACCAACTGCACCGGGAGGCGGGTGCGGGTGTAGGCCGAGGCTCGCCCCGCCCGGTGTCGCTCGAGTCGGCGAGCCAAGTCGTTGGTCGCACCCGTGTACACGGAGCCATCCCGGCAACGAAGCATGTAAACTGTCCACCCCATCGCCTCCGGGCAGTGTATCTCAGGCAGGCGGGGGGTCAGGTTTTCAGGATCGCCTAAGTTGTATTTGGTCTCTTGTTGAAGGGGCCGCGACCGTGCTAGCTCTGCGCCCTTCTCCCTTTAACAGGAATCCTTGACATGAAATTCAACGTTTCTCTCACCGCCCTCTGCGTCAGCTTGCTGACGTGCGTCGCCGGGTGTAAGCGCGATCAGGGGGATACCCTCAATTTCCGCCACAACAAGGACGGCAAAGGAACGCCGGTCGCCAGTTTCAACGGGGACTCGATCACCGTCGAGGAGCTGAAACAGCGATTCTCTGAAATGAGCCCGTTTCTAAGGTCGCGCTACGCAACCGTGGAGCAACGGAGGGACTATGTGGATGGTCTGGCTCGTTTCGAGCTGTTGGCGCAAGAGGCTCACCGACGTGGACTGCAGAATGATCCGGAGGTGATCGAAACCGCCAAGAAGGTGATGGTGCAAAAGCTGATACAAAAGGAATTTGACGAGAAGCAGGGCCCTGTCCCCGAGCAGGAAGTCAAGGACTACTACGAGGCGCATAAGAACGATTACGTGAAGCCGGAACTGGTTCGGATCACGGATATCTTCTTCGCTGCTCCGAAAGAGGACGCCGCCGCACGCAAGAAGAAGAAGGCCAAGGCGGAAGAGGTGCTCTCCAAGGCCAAGGGAATCAACCCTGCCGACACTACGGCGTTCATCACTCTGGTCCGGGAGAACAGCGAGGACGCCAAAACCAAGCCGATGGATGGGGACAGTCGCTTCCTTTCCGAAGCGGACCTGACCTCGCTGTTTGGAAAGGAAGTTGCCACCGCTGCGGTCAACATGAAGCGGGCCGGAGAGCTCTCGAACGTGATCGAGACCCCAACCGGCTTCTACATCATTCGGTTTCAGTCCCGGCAGGCAGCGCTCAACCTGGGCATGGATCAAGTGAAGGCGCAGATTGAGAATCGGATCAAGCACGAGCGTCGAACGCAGAACTTCAACAAGTTCGTGGATACGCTGAAAAGCAAGAATGGCTACAAGCTGAACGATGAGGCTTTGGCGAAAGTGGAGGTGGACCTGAAAGCGCCCAGCTCCGAGCGCAAAGGCCCAGAGCCCGGATTCATGCCCTCTCCGGTTGCAGGCGGTAGGCCGACCGCGCGACCGGTCGTTCCAGTGCCACCGCCTGGGCCTGCCGGCAAGCCGGCAGGCAACTAGCAAGCTGGGTTGTGAAAGCCCGGGTCCTCTTGGGCGCGCTGGTCGCTCTGGCTGCCTGCCGGGAGCAGAAAAAGCCCCAGGAGGACCCCAATTTGATCGTGACGGTGAATCGGGAAGTGATCCTTCGTGGCGACTTTCAGCGGCAGCTTGATCAAGAGGTCCAGGCGGCCGGAATTGATGCCCAGGGTGCCGAGCAACTCGACTCGTTCAAGCAGGCAGTTCTGCGCGATTTGATCGATCGGCGCCTGCTGTTGCAAGCTGCGAAGGCAGCGGGCGTGAACCTTTCTGCGGAAGAGATAGATCGCGGAGTGCTCCGAATGGGGGCCGACTATCCGACGGACAGCTTCAATCAGGTGCTGGCGGAGGGGCAGCAATCGATGGCGGAACTCAGGCAGCACACCGCCGAGCAGCTCACCATCGAGAAACTATTCCACGAGCATCTGTATCCCCGGGTCGCCGTCACCGAAGCGGAGATCCGTAATTATTTCGATGAGCATCCGGACGAGTTTAAGGAACCCGAGCAAGTTCATGCCGCTCAGATAGTCGTCAAGGGTTACGACGAGGCGAGGCGAATCCAGCAGCAGCTTCAGTCGGGCAAGAGGTTCTCGGACTTGGCCCGGAAGTACTCATTGTCACCCGATGCGAAAGTTGGAGGAGATCTGGGCTTTTTTCATCGAGGGGTGATGCCTCATCAATTCGATGACGTGGCGTTCAAGCTCGGGGTGGGCCAAGTTTCGGACATTGTGGAAACCGAGTATGGCTTTCACCTGTTCAAGGTCCTGGAGAAGCGTTCCGCCCGCAAGCTTCAGTTGGCCGAGGTCCATGCGAAGATTCACGAGAAGCTGCTAACCGAAAAGCGCCAGGAAGCACAGGCGGAATACCTGAAGAGCTTGCGCACGAAGGCCAATGTCCAGGTAAATGAACAGAGTCTGAAGTTGGTTGTTGCCAAGGTGCCGCCGCCAAGCTCTCAGAACGTGGAGCCATGATGGAGACATTGCGAGTGAGGAACATCAATCCGGGTTGGCGGACGACGCTCGGGCTGCTCTGCCTGGCATCAAACGCCCGAGGCGAGCTGGTAGATCGGGTCGCTGCGGTGGTCAACAAGGACATCATCGCGCTCTCCGAACTGGAAAAGCGGGCCGCTCCGGAGTTGGCCCAGGCCGCCGGCGAAAGGGATCTCAGCCGCCGAGCCACCAAGCGAAATGAGGTTCTCCGTCAGGTCTTGGACCTGATGATTGGCGAAAAGCTGATGGACGCCGCAGTCAAGGACCTCAATCTCGATGTGAGCGATCAGGACGTGGACACCGCGATCGAGGAAGTGAAGAAGACGCACAATCTCGATCAGCAAAAACTGGAGGATGCAGTTCGCGGCGAAGGTATGACCATGCTGAAATACCGGGAAGTGGTGCGCGCGCAAGTAGCGCGGCTCAAGCTGATTCAGCAAAAGGTGCGAAGCCGGGTGAAGGTCACCGAGCAGGATCTCAAATCGGAGTATGAGAAGTACCTAAGACTCCAACAAGACGATCCCGAGATTCACGCGCGTCACATCGCGGTGCAGGTGTCCGCGGATGCCACTCCCCAGCAGGTGGAGCAGGCCCGGCAAAAGGCGTTGGCGATTGCCCAGGAAGCGCGCCAGCGCGGTGTCGATTTTGCGGCCCTCGCGAAGAGAAAGAGCGAAGGCAGTTCGGCTCCCGAGGGTGGCGATCTTGGCCATTTCAAGCGCGGAGTGATGCTGCCCGAGTTCGAGCGCGTCGCGTTTCGGCTCAAAGAAGGCGAGATTTCCGATCCGGTCCGAACCCAATTCGGATGGCACGTGATCAAGGTTGATGAGATTCGGGGAGCGACGATCAAGAAATACGAGGAAGTGAAGGAGACGATCAGGGAGCAACTCTCCCGAAACCAACTGGACAAGGCGACCCAGGCTTATGTGCAGGAGCTTCGGCAGGCTGCGGTGGTGGACGTGAAGATTTGAAGCGTCTGCACAAGCCGCGGGTGGGCATCTCGATCGGAGATCCCTCCGGGATTGGTCCCGAGATCGTCGCCGCCGCTCTCCGGAAACCAAACGTTCGCACCGCACTGACTCCGGTGGTTTTCGGCGACCATGGCTCGATTGAGGCTTTTCCGATTTTTCGCCGGTTCCGCCTCTACTTGGGGTCGCTCCCGGCCGAGCCCCAGGAACCGACATATTGCGCGATCTCTTCTCTCAACCCTGGAGACCGCAGGCCGGGAAGACCGTCGATTGCAGGCGGAAAGGCGCAGCTGGCTTACATTCGTGCCGCGATTGACGCCGCTCAGCGAGGATGGGTGGAGGCAATTTGTACGGCCCCCGTTTCCAAGGAGCAGATCACCCGAGCGGGTACGCCTTTCATGGGCCATACCGAGTTGCTGGCCTCCGCGTTTGGGTGCGAGGTGCTGATGCTGATGGATGGGCCGAAGCTTCGGGTGGCGCTGGCCACCAACCATCTGCCGCTTTCGGAAGTACCGGGTGCGCTCGGCACGCGGAGGCTGGTGGCACAGCTCAAGCTTCTCGCGCGTAGCCTTCGTCGGGTGTTGAGGCGTCCGCCGCGCATCGCGGTCTGCGGGGTCAACCCTCACGCCGGTGAGGGCGGCTTGTTGGGTAAAGAGGAAGTTAGGGTGATCGGTCCGGCGATTCGCCGGGCGCGGGCCACTGGGGTACGTTGCGAAGGTCCTTTTGCTGCGGATGGCCTCTTCTCCCTCTCGCGCAAGATGCCCTACGACGTGGTGCTGGCGATGTTTCACGATCAGGGGTTGGTCGTGACCAAGGCACTGGACTTCGAGAGAACCGTTAACGTCACGCTTGGCCTTCCGATTCCGCGTACTTCGCCAGACCACGGCGTTGCGTACCGCCTCGCCGGGCGTGGGCAGGCTTCGGCAGAGCCGATGATCCACGCCCTCCTCAAAGCGGCGGAGCTCGCCGTGGCTCGGGCATGAGCGGCCCGACCTAGTCCGGTAACGGCAGCTCCAGCGTCATGCCGTCCGTCGCGACCTCCACGGGCCCTGAAAACTCCTCGCGAGCCTGCGCGAGCAGGCGCGAGGGATCCACGTCGTGCCTGGACGAGAGGTGGGTCAAAATCAGCCGTTTGACGCGCGCTTCTCGGGCCACCCGCCCCGCCTCTCGGGCGGTGGAGTGACGCGTCTCGACGGCCCTTTCCTGCTCGTCATCGGAAAACGTGGATTCATGGATCAGCAGGTCCGACTCCATCGCGGCGTTCACCAGCGGCGCGCAAGGGCGCGTATCCCCCGAGAGCGCGAGCTGACGCCCTCGCCGCGGCGGGCCGAGAACTTCCGCCGGCCCGATCGTGCGTCCGTCGCGAGTTTGTACCGACTCCCCGCGCTGCAGCTTTCCAAAACTCGGCCCCTCCGGAACGCGTAATGCTCGCGCCGCCTCGACGTTGAATCGGCCGGGTCGAGGATCCTCCCGTAACACATAGCCGAGCGCTGCCACCTTGTGATCCACTTGAACAACTCCGATGCTGTAGTTCGTCCGTCGCACCGAATCGCCGCCGCGCAACTCGGTAATCTCCAGAGGAAAGGGCAACTGATCGACCCCCAGATGCACCGCTTGATGCAGGAGGCGCTTCGCCGGTGGAGGACCCAAAAGCTGTAGAGGCTGCTCGCGGCCCGTCATCCCTAGCGTGCGAAGAAACCCGATGATTCCGAGGTAGTGATCGGCATGAAAGTGGGTGAAGAAGACCGCGTCCACCGCAAAGCCGGTGCCGTACCGGATCATCTGCCGCTGTGAGCCCTCTCCACAATCAAAGAGCAGCGACTCGGTGTCTGCCTTCACCGCAATTCCAGACAGATTGCGGTGAATCGTAGGTTGGGCGGCGGAAGTGCCCAAAAAGGTAACCCTGATGATGGACATTCCGCCTGCGCTCATGTCTCAACCTGTACTCAACCTGGGCCGTTCGCAAGCGGATGGAACTAAGCGGCCTTCGCAGCGACCTTGGGCTCGACGGATTTCATCCCGCTCTTGATCCGCATCGCATAGAAGGAACGCCAGGCAAAGAAAACTCCGATCACGAAGAACACCACGGCCAGGCTCACCCGCAAGTTGCGCTCAAGCTCAATTGCCAGCTCCACCGCCAGAAGGCCAAACAGGGTGGTGAACTTGATGATCGGGTTCATTGCGACGGAGGAAGTGTCCTTGAACGGATCGCCCACGGTGTCGCCAACGACGGTTGCCGCGTGCAGCGCAGATCCCTTCTCTTTGAGCTCTACCTCGACGACTTTCTTGGCATTGTCCCAGGCGCCGCCAGCGTTGGCCATGAAAATGGCCTGGTAGAGGCCGAAGATGGCGATCGAGATGAGATACCCGATGAAGAAGAACGGTTGGAGGCAAGCAAACGCCAGCGTGCTGAAGAACACGGTGAGGAAGATGTTGAACATCCCTTTCTGCGCATACTGGGTGCAAATTTCCACCACTCGTTTGCTGTCCTCCACAGAGGCTTTCTCTACTCCCTCGAGTCGGATGTTGGCCTTGATGAATTCCACCGCTCGATACGCACCGGTGGAAACCGCTTGCATCGAAGCTCCCGTGAACCAGTAGATGATCGCGCCGCCGGTGACCAGGCCGAGCAAGAATGGCGCGTAAGTCAGGGATAGCTTTTCGACTGAGGAGGTGAATCCATGGGTGAGCAGCACCATGATCGAGAAAATCATCGTGGTTGCCCCCACCACCGCGGTTCCGATCAGCACTGGTTTCGCGGTCGCCTTGAAGGTATTGCCGGCACCGTCGTTTTCCTCGAGGAATGCTTTTCCCTTCTCGAAATCGGGATCGAATCCGAAATCCCTCTTTACCTCCGAATGGACGTTGGGCACGTTCTCAATCAGCGACAGCTCGTAAACTGATTGAGCGTTGTCGGTCACCGGTCCGTAGGAGTCCACCGCGATGGTCACTGGCCCCATCCCGAGAAAGCCGAACGCCACCAGGCCGAACGCGAATACTGCGGGAGCAATCATCAAGGAGCCCAAACCGGTGGTGCTGATCAGGTAGGCGACTCCCATCAGGAAAACGATCACCAGTCCCATCCAATAGGCGCTGAAATTTCCAGCGACCAAACCGGAGATGACGTTCAAGGACGCGCCACCCTCCCTCGACGCAGTAACTACTTCACGAACGTGAGCGGACTCGGTGGAGGTGAAAACCTTGGTCACCTCGGGGATGATCGCTCCAGCCAAGGTGCCGCAGGTGATGATTGCTGCAAGTTTCCACCAAAGCGAGCCGTCACCCAGAGAGGGCACCAATGCGTAGGAGACCACAAAGGTCATCACCACCGAGACGATCGATGTGATCCAGACCAGGTTGGTGAGGGGCGTCTCGAAGTTCATCTTGTCAGCTTTGCCGAAACGCGCCTTCTGGAACGCTTCGTTCACCGTATAGGAAATGAAGCTGGAGATGACCATCATCAGGCGCATCACGAAGATCCAAACCAACAACAGGGCCTGAACAGCTGGGTCCTTGACTGCGAGGGTGATGAAAACGATCAGGGCAACCCCGGTGACCCCATAGGTTTCGAACCCGTCCGCGCTTGGACCCACCGAGTCCCCGGCATTGTCCCCGGTACAGTCGGCGATCACGCCAGGATTGCGGGCATCGTCCTCCTTGATCTTGAAGACGATCTTCATTAGATCGGATCCGATATCGGCAATTTTGGTGAAGATTCCGCCCGCGATTCTCAGGGCCGCCGCGCCGAGCGATTCCCCGATGGCAAATCCGATGAAGCAGGGACCGGCCAACTCCCGGGGAATGAACAACAGAATGCAGAGCATCATGAACAGCTCGACGCTGATCAGCAGCATTCCGATGCTCATGCCTGCGCGGAGCGGAATTTCGTAGGTGGGGAACGGCTTGCCTCGCAGGCTGGCGAAGGCCGTTCGCGAGTTGGCGAAGGTGTTGACCCGGATTCCGAACCAAGCGACCCCGTAGCTGCCGCCGATCCCGATCAAGCTGAAAAGCAAGATGACCGCTACTGTCCCTGCGGGCATGCTCCTCAGCACGCCGAAGTACACCACCATGATGATGCCAATGAAAACTTCGAGGAGCAGGATGAACTTGCCCTGAGTCACCAAATAGGTCTTGCACGTGGCGTAAATCAGCTCGGAAATTTCGAGCATCGCTCGATGCACCGGCAGATTCTTGAGCTGCATGTACTGCCAAAGCCCGAAGATCAGCCCGAAGACACAAATCACCAGTCCCCACACCAAAATGCTACGGCCATTGATTCCTCCCATGACCGAGACCTGGGAGAGATCCGGGAGCACCAGATTCGCTTCGTCGGCCCGGGCGCTGAGCGAAGTGAACAACCCGAGTATCAAAGCCACTTGCCCCCACCGAACCTTGGGGAGGACTCGGCTCCACTGGCGTGGAGCAAACGTCATGTCTGTCATCATCTCGAATTCCCCTTGGGTTTTTCGAGGGGTTGGCCGCCAGCAATGGGAGAAAGACCCCCGCCGACGCTTCAGCACGGCCTCGTTTCCAGGAAGCAGCCCCGGACGCGCGGTAACTACCATGGGCGGCGAAAGAGATCGATCCATTTGACAGCCGTCGTTAGAAGGTGCGCCCTCGATCCTGTTCATTCTCAGAGCCGCAACGCCACCCATCGTTTCGGGAACGAGGCCTTCCTCTCATTCGCGCCAGGACCTCGTCCCACGAGCAGCTGGGAAAGAGCGCGTAGGCTGCTGAAAAGCTCATGAATTCGCCAGATTGGAACGCCAGGCGGGCGCGGTCCACCGGCGACCATCCGCGGTGCGCGCGACCTCACCGTCGTCTGGGAGTTGAAGCCGATCCCACAGCTGACACGTCACGGGCTTGTGCGCTTGATCGAGCCCCTCGCAGTAATTCGTGAACAAGCAGCGGCGCACCTGATCTCCCATCCCAAGCCGGATTTTCTTGAACCACTCGGGGTCTGCCAACGACTGTCTGGCGGCGCCGATCAGATCGGCCTCGCCACGGCCGAGGATTTCCTCCGCCTGCCAGAAGCTCGAAATCCCGCCAGATGTGACCACCAAGCTCGAGAAACCCCCTTCGCGTACCGCTCGGCGAATGGCCGCAGCGAGCGGAACATTGCGGCCGAACGGACCCGGCGGTCCAATATGCGTGGTCGGCATGCACTCGTGACCGCTCGGACCGGTATACGGATAGGCGGCCGCGCCTACCTTGGGTTGCTTGGCATCCTCGAACTTGCCGCCTTTGGAGATGCTCAAATAGTCAAAGCCGGCTTTTGCGAAGGCGACCCCGAAATAAACCGCGTCCTCGATCCGATTTCCTCCTCCGATGACTTCGTCACCTAAGAAGCGGCACCCAAGGACCAGGGAGCTCGGAAGTTTTTGGCGCACGGCCGCGTAGACTTCCAGTGGAAGTCTAACTCGATTCTCGCGAGGACCGCCGTATCCGTCCTGGCGCGTGTTGAGCGCCGAGAGGAAGCTCGCCATCGTGTAAGCGTGGGCAAAGTGAAGCTCGACGCCGTCGAAGCCTGCTTCCGCGCACCGCTGCGCGGCATCGGCGAACAACCCTGGAAGCGCTGCGGGCAGATCTCGAATATGGGGCCTATCGAGGTCGGTAACCCGCTCGCGATAGCCGAAGCGGTAGCCTTCGAGATCTCTGGGGCGAAGAAGTTGTGCGATTTGCTCCTCCGAGAGTGAGAGCATCCGTTCTCGTATCGCCTGATCCTCTGCACACTCCCAGGTCGAGTCTTGCAGAAGCTCACCGAGCCGCCGGCGGTAAGCGACGTCGAGCTCGAGATAGCGTCCGAAAAAGTTTTCCTTGGTCGGGCGGCGGCGAATCGCGAGAAAGTCGATGATCTGAATGAACAGTTTGGTCCTGCCTCCGCTCGCCTCGCGCACTGTCTCGACGAGCTTGCGCAGCCCGCCGATGTACCGATCGTGACCCACTCGCAGCAGGGGTCCGCTGGGAATATCGCGAATCCCGGTCGCTTCGACCACCAGAGCGCCCGGCTGACCTTGCGCGAAGCGCTGGTACCACTGGAGGACTTCCGGGGTGACGAACCCGTCTTCGGTGGCGCGCCAGGGCACCATCGCGGGCACCCAGGTCCTTTCGTTGAGCTCGATTGGGCCCAAGCGTATCGGTGAGAACAGGCCGGAGGCGACGGCTTCCTCGCGCGTTGGCCAGCGGGAAACCGGAAGGAGTTTATCGCGGCGCTTGTCGATCCTTTGCATGGACGCCGCCTCCCACCGTTTCAGGATACAAGGGTAATCTTGACAATCTCCGGAGGGCTGCCCAAGCGCAAGGGCGGACCCCAGAAGCCCGTGCCCCTCGAGACGTACAAGGTTCCTTCGCCGTGCGTGTATCGGCCCGCATACCTTGGATAGCGCAAAGAAACGAGGGCAGTGACTGGAAAGAATTGGCCCCCGTGGGTGTGTCCAGAAAGCTGCAGACCCATTCCCCGTTCCGCGGCGACGGTGAAATTTGCCGGTTGGTGCGCGAGCAGCACCGCCGGTCGATCGGGGTCGCGGCCCCGAAGAGCATTGTCGAGATTATATCCCGTCTTCCGGTACCGTCCTGCCGCACCCCAGTCATCGACTCCGACCAGGTCGAAGCCTGAATCCTCGGCGCCAATGGTGGTGAATCGGTTTCGAAGCACGTTTACGCCCATCCTGGTCAGGGCTTCGCACCAAACGCGGTCTCCAGAATAATAGTCGTGGTTGCCGGTCACGAAGAACGTGCCGTACTTGCTGCGCAGATTCATCAGACCCGCGGCGGTGTCTCCAAGCTGCTGCACCGAGCCATCTACCAGGTCCCCGGTAATCACGACCAAGTCCGGGTTTAGGGCATTCGAACGGCGCACTATGTCGTCAACAAACCGCCGTCCAATCAAGTTGCTGAGGTGCAGATCGCTCAGCTGAACGATCGTAAATCCGTCCATTTTGGGCGAGAGCCGTGGAAGACGCACCGGGACCTCGCTCACGAGCGCAGGTGCGTAAGCTCGCCAAGCGCCGAACGTGGTCAGGCCCCCTGCTGCTAAAACCGCGCCTCCCGCGACCGCTCGGGACAGAAACAGGCGCCGCTCGGGCGATATGGGTTCCGAAGGTCGGTTGGCCAGCGCATCCCGGAGTCGGCCGGTGGTTCGTGCCAGCCACCGCACCAACCCCAAGCTCCACAGCGCGAAAGACAGGTAAGTCGCTAAACCCATCCAAAACCAGGTCGCGGAAAAAAGTGGAAGGAGCTGTGAATTCGGCGAGATAATCCGTTGGAGCACCCGGGTTGCGATGAACATTCCGAACAGTCCAGCGACGATTGCCAAGCCCCACTGTCGCACTCGGCGGCTTTGGGTCGTATCGCGGATCAACCTTCGGTAGAGGTAGAAATGGATGGCCGCGGCCAAGAAGCCCACGATCGCGAAGAACGTAAAAAACCTAAGCACTGAGCCCATCTGCGAAATCTTCCTTCGGCCCGCGACGAGGCAACCCACTTGCGGTTGCCTGAAACGCTACTCGCCGGCTCCAACAATTACTCAATTATTGTTATTCGGCGTATTGAAGCCGGCGCTGTCGTAACGATGTCTTAACTTTTCAAGGATTAGCGGGTCTTCTGGCGTATGGCACCCAAGGCCATGATAGACGGTTCCGCGAGCTCGAAATGCGGTCTGCCTTTGCGAGTTGTGGAGATCGTGGCTGAGCAGCCGCTCGATGATGACGAGCTGTGCCGCGCCTTTTTAGAAGGGGAAGAGGCTGCCTTTGGAGAGCTGGTACGACGACATCAGAGCCGTGTCTACGGGCTGGTGCGGCGCTATGCGCCTGAGCCCGAAGACGCGCGCGATCTGACGCAGCGCGCATTTCTCAAAGCATTTCAGGCGGCACGGCGGGCGCTGTCCCGCTTTGGCCCTAGCCATTCGATTGCATTTCAGGCCTGGGTGTTTCGAATCGCGGTGAACTTGGGCAAAAACCACGCCCGTCAGGAGAAGCGCTGGAAGAAAGCGCCCCTCGCAGATTTGGAGGCCAACCGTCGGCCGGAAGGATCCGCACTGGACGCGCTGGTTTGGGCGGAAGGCTCCAAGCTGGTGCGCGCTGCCGTGCTCCACCTCCCACGGCGGCAGCGCGAGGTCTTCACCCTGCGAGTGGACGGTGAGCTATCCTTTGGAGAAGTCGGGTCAGTCTTGGGGATGAGCGAGAACAGCGCGAAGGTCCACTTTCATTACGCGATCAAGCGACTGCGACTTATCTTGGCTGCTCACCTCGAAAAGGACGAGACGTCATGAGTGCCTGCGTAGATTTTGAGCCGCTGCTGCTGCAACGTGCATCCCAAATCTTGACGCCAGAGGATTCGGTGTTGCTGGAGAAGCACCTCGCAGGATGTGCCAGGTGCGCTGCCGAAGCAGAGGCCTTTGCGCAAACGCTTTCGTTGGCCAAGCTGCCACCGCTGTCCGTTCCGGAGAGGATGTCCCTTCAGGCGCTGGCCTTGTCGGCGCTCGCCGCTTGGTACCGCGCAGAACGAGGTCGAAGGTTAATTCGACGAGCCGCATTCGGGCTGACGACAGCCGCGGCTTTGGCGACGGTAGCGATAATGCCCAGCCTCGTCCGCAAGGAACGACCCAGGACCCATGTCAGTCAGATGGAGGACCCGACATTGGCGGCGCTGGAGAGCTGGGGCGCGGAAGACCCGCTGGCAGGTCCTTTGGCGGATAGCATCCTAGGGGGGATGGACGCCCTCGACGACTGAGTCTAGCGGCTGTCGTCGTGGTGGGGCGGACTGATGGAGGAAGTATGCGGTGGTTAGCGCTGGTGGCTTTTTTTCTCGCTGCGGTTGTGCTCGCAGCGAACCGGGACTCCGAGCATGCGAGCCCACCCGTGCCGGGTGCTTTCGCACGGCAGATTCGGATGAAGCAGGTAATTGGTCTGGCGGAGGCCTTGGAGCTGAGCGAAGCGGATGCGCTTCGGATGGCTCAAGTAATCCGAAGCGTCCAGGAGCGACGGCGACCGCTCCAAGAGCAAGTCGCGGAAGCCGCACGAATCATCAAGCGGGCAGCAGACGGCGAGCCGGATGCGCTTGCCCGCGTAGACGCAGCTCTGCAGCAGATGTACGCGGCGCGCGCCCAGTTGGCTGAGTTGAACAAGGAGTTGTTTGCTACCCTCAGCCAGGGCCTTAGTGCACAACAACGGGCAAAGATGGCCGTCTTCTTTGCCAAGTTCCACATGCAGCTTCGGGACGCACAGATCCGACGAGCCCGCCGGATGGCTGCAGCGGCACACGGCAGCGCCGCGACCGCGGATGCCGACCTAGACGCCGACCTTCTCGAATTGGAGTAGCGGCTCAGGCGGAGAGTGCTGCTTCTAACCGAGCCAGCGCGGATGCCTCTGGGAGGATTTCGTCGAGCAACTCGACCAGCTCGCGCAGGTGAGATCGATCATGCTCGAGCATCATCTTCGGCAGATCGGACAGCGCCAGTCTTCCAACGCCCTCTTGCACCCCGAAGCGTCGCCACTGCGGCTCGGTCACCCTGCGCAGTTGCGCGAGATTTTGTGATCGCGCCGATGCGAATCGGTTTAACCCCTCGAGGAGACTCTTCTCGTGATAGCGACGCTCTCGGGCGATGCGGTCTCCTTCAAAATCAGGCAAATGCGGCTCGGTTTCAGAAAGTAAGCGAGAGATTCTCAGGCCGTATCCTTCGGACTCGAGATCGGCCATGTGCCAAGCGTGCTCGACGGCAGAGAATCCCCCTTTGGAGCCACGCGCCCCTACCGACTCCGCTGGCAATTCGGAAAAGACACTCTTCAGCAGCCGAGGAGTGGTTTCGAGCTGTGTGAAAACGCGATCGAACTCCGAGATCGCCATCTGCGAGCTCCCTCCGTGCAGCCGCTTTGGACTAGCGCCTAAGTAATAGGTAGACCGCTCCGGCGCCGCCATCATGAGGGCGGGCAGTGGCATAGGCCAGCACCTGCCTTCCGATTCGCCCCTGAGAGAGCCAAGCCCGGAGGCTTTCCTTCAGCACCGGTACTTGGTCCTTGGAGTGAAGGCCTCTGCCGTGCACCACCAGAACCAGCCGTTTTCCGGTGCGACGCGACTCCTCGAGAAACCGAAAGAGCAGATTTTTCGCCTCTTCGCGAGTGTAGCCATGCAGATCCACGTGCGCCTGCACCGCGAAGTCTCCGGCGCGCAATTTCCTCAAGGTCTTACGGTCGAAGCTTGGAATTGCTCCTTCGATGTACTCGTCGGAATCGCTGAGCTCGATCGGTCCATCGCTCTCTACGAGCGCGTAGAGCTCGGCCAATGCTTCCGAGTCCCCGTTGGGTACCCGCGTCAAGTCAACCTTGGGCGGAGGAGGCGGTACACGCCCTTTGCCTCGCACCGGCATGACCTCGCCGACGGCCTCTCGAAATATCACAGACTCGTCGGGCTCTTCCGGCGGCACCTGCGCCTTCGGGCGTGCCGGCTTTGCCGCCGATACAACAGGCCTCAGGGAGGCGAATGGGTTATGAAAAGGCTTGTCACGCTTGGCCACGAGTCACTCCGAGCACCTGGCATGAACCTTTCGAAAATGAGCTTAATCCGACTGGCGGATTTACGTCCCGATTGACGCATCCCTGCACTTGTGTTCAGTCTTGAATATGTCTGTTACTGCCCACAGGCCGGAAGAGGTTTCGCCCACCGGCGGTACCGCTGCCGACCCCGACCTGGCGAGCTTTCATCCGCTCATTCAGAGCTGGTTCGCCGAGCGGCTGGGCGAGCCATCCGCCCCCCAGCGGCGCGGCTGGCCTCTGATTCGCGACGGCCGTGATGTCCTGATCGCTGCGCCTACCGGTTCCGGTAAGACTCTGTCGGCTTTTCTGAGCTGCATTGACAAGCTGCTTCGGCGCGCCTTGGCTGGAACGCTCACCGACGAGACCGAGGTTCTCTACGTATCGCCACTCAAGGCGCTGGGAAACGACGTACAAAAGAATCTGCTTCAGCCCTTGCAGGAGATCTTCCAGCGAGCGAGTCAAGCGGGCCTGACGCCTCAGCCGATTCGAGTCCTGGTGCGCACCGGCGATACCAGTCCGTCCGAACGGGCGGGCATGGTCAAAAGGCCACCCCACATCCTGATCACCACGCCCGAGTCCTTCTATCTCTACCTGACCGCTCGTCGGTCTCGCGAAACGCTGCGACGGGTGAGGACGGTGATCGTGGATGAGATTCACGCTCTTGCCCGAGACAAACGAGGCAGCCATTTCGCGCTTTCGATGCAGCGCCTCCAGGCCTTGGTCGACCAGCGTCCGCAACTCGTCGGCTTGTCGGCGACCCAGAAGCCGCTGGATCAGATTTCGATGTTCCTCACCGGCGCCGACGCTCCGCGGCCGACCGAGGTGGTGGAAGTCGGGCACCTTCGTCCTTGGGAGATTTCGGTGGAGACGCCGGACCAGGAGCTTTCCGCGGTGGCCACTCACGAGATGTGGGGGCAGGTATATGACCGGATTTGTTCCCTGGCGGCTGATCATCGAACGATGCTGGTGTTCGCCAACACGCGGCGCCTCTCCGAGCGCGTCGCGCATGATCTGGGCGAGCGGTTAGGGCAAGACAAGGTAGCAGCCCATCACGGCAGCATGGCGCGCGAGCTTCGGTTACGCGCTGAGGAGCGGCTCAAGTCCGGCCAGCTTCAGGTGATGGTCGCCACCGCCTCTTTGGAGCTGGGGATCGACATCGGCTCGGTGGACATGGTGGTGCAGCTCGGTTCACCCCGATCGATCGCCGTTTTTCTCCAGCGGATCGGTCGAGCTGGCCACCACAAGGGCGGAATCGCCAAGGGAATCCTCTTCGCGATGACCCGGGACGAGCTGGTGGAATGCACGGCGCTTTTGCGCGCGGTGCGCGAGGGCGACCTCGACGCGGTTCAGATACCGGCCAAGCCGCTTGACATCCTAGCCCAGCAGATCGTCGCTGCCTGCGCCTGCGAGGACTGGGACGAGAAGAAGCTCTTCGAACTTTTCCAACGGGCGTACCCCTACCGGGATCTCAGATGGAACGAGTTCGAGGACGTACTCAAAATGCTCTCGGAGGGTGTCTCGACCCGCCGTGGCCGCTCACGTGTGCACGTCCATCGAGACCGAGTGAACGGAAAGCTCCGAGCGCGGAAAGGCGCGCGGATCGCCGCTCTTACCGGTGGCGGGGCCATTCCGGACACCTTCACCTATCCGGTGATCGCCGAGCCTGAGGAAAAAGTGGTCGGCACGCTCGACGAGGATTTTGCGGTCGAAAGCATGGCTGGCGATGTTTTTCTACTCGGTTCCACCGCTTGGCGAATTCAACGGGTAACTGCTGGGACGGTTCGGGTCGAAGACGCCAAGGGTCAAGCGCCGACCGTGCCATTTTGGCGGGGCGAAGCTCCGTCGCGAACCAGCGAGCTGTCGTCTCAAGTCAGCCGATTGCGCCAGGACCTGCTGACGATGCCGGCCCCGCTCGAATTCCTGGAGAGCGAACTTGGGCTGGTGCCCGCGACTGCCGAATTCCTCTTGCGGTATTTGCGCGCGGGCGCAGCGGCTCTGGGAGCGGTGCCCAGTTTTCAGGCGGTCATCGCCGAGCGCTTCTTCGATGAAGCAGGAGGCATGCAGGTCATCCTGCATGCACCGTTTGGCGGCCGGATTAACCGCGCATGGGGACTGGCGCTGCGCAAGCGCTTTTGTCGAACTTTCAACTTCGAATTGCAGGCAGCGGCGACGGATGACGGAATTCTGCTTTCACTCGGGGAGCAGCACAGCTTTCCCCTCTCGGACATCTTTGAATTTGTCTCTCCGCAGAACGTGGAAGAGGCTTTGGTTCAGGCGATTCTCCAGACGCCGTTGTTTGGTACTCGCTTCCGCTGGAATGCGACCCGCGCCCTGGCGATGCTTCGCTACAACGGTGGCAGACGAGTGCCGCCGCAAATTCAGCGCGCCCGCTCCGATGATCTGATTGCCGCCGTATTTCCTGACCAGCTGGCGTGCCAGGACAACGTCGGCGCGCTGGACATTGAGCCGCCCGACCATCCGTTGGTCAAAGAAACCTTGGACAACTGCCTTCATGAGGCAATGGACGTCGACGGATTGAAAGCGGTGCTGGAGGGAATTCGCGACGGCCGGATTCGGACGCTGGCCGTCGATCTCCCCGAACCATCGGTTTTCGCGCACCAACTGCTCAATTCGCAGCCGTACACGTATCTCGATGATGCGCCGCTCGAGGAGCGACGGGCGCGCGCGATCAGCGTTCGCCGGACTCTGCCTCCGGAGGATGCGGCGGCTTTTGGTGCGCTGGATCCCGATGCGATTGCCCAAGTCATTTCCGATGCTCAGCCGCTAATCCGCGACGCCGAAGAGCTCCACGATGCCCTGTTGCAGCAGGTTCTGTTGCCGGCGGCAGATCTGGATCCTGACAAGCTGGCCAGCTTGACTGGTGAGCGACGGGCGGCGCAGTTGAGTGGGGACGGCTTTCGCTTTGTGGTGGCCGCAGAACGCGTCGCGTACGCTCAAGCGTTGTTTCCCGGAAGTCCTCTCGAGCCGCCTTTGGAACGGCTACCAGGGGACCCAGCCGTAGATCCCGAGGACGCCGCCGTTGCGCTAACGCGGGGCTGGATGGAGATTTGTGGTCCGACTCAAGCCGGCGAGCTTGCGGGGAAGCTGAAGCTTCCCGAGCCAGAAGTGTCGCGAGCCCTGCTGCGGCTGGAATCCGATGGGCAGGTATTGCGCGGGCACTTTCGCGCTGCCCGCCAGGACGACTCTGCTTCGGCACTGGAATGCTGTGACCGGCGGCTCTTGCAGCGGATCCACCGCCTCACTGTCGGCCGACTGCGGCGCGAAATTGAGCCGCTGTCCGCTCAGGACTTCATGCGGTTTTTGTTCCGCTGGCACCACCTCGAACGCGCAGATGCTTTGCGGGGTAAGGGCGGTTTGCTCAAGGCGGTGGCGCTACTTCAAGGCTTTGAGGCCCCCGCCGCCGCTTGGGAGCAGGTGTTGCTTCCGATCCGAATGCACCAGTACTTGCCGGAAGCTTTGGACAAGGCGTGCTGGGACGGCGAGGTGGCCTGGGGAAGGTTGACACAACGAGATCAGCAGCCGGCGGTTCGGGGTCCAAGACGCGGATGGGTGGCTTCGGCGGAGGATGTGTCCTCGCAAAAAGGCAGGCGTCCTACTCCGGGTCGAAATGCAAGTATCACGTTCGTTCGCCGAGAGGAGCTGGATTGGCTGCTCTGCGCCTCTCGGCCCGGGAGCGACGGGGCGAGAGATCTTTCGAAGGTGGCTCAGCAAATCGCGGAAGTGCTCGGCCGCCGTGGCGCGCTGTTCTTTGCAGATTTGATTTCGGCCACGCGCCGGCTTCCCAGCGAGGTCGAAGACGCGCTTTGGGAGCTGCTGGCCAGAGGCGTGGTTACTTCCGACGCGGTCGACAACCTTCGTGTCCTTCAGTCACCCAAAATGCGAAAGCGCCAAAAAGCTCTGCGGCGTGGAGGACCGGGGCGCTGGAGCCTTTTGCATCCGAGCGAGCCCCGTCCGACTAGCGAAGTTCACGAGCACCTCGCATGGCTGTTCCTCCAGCGATACGGCATCGTGTGGAGAGACCTGGTGGTGCGAGAGCCTCTGTCCCCATCGTGGCGGGAATTGCTTTATGTCTACCGTCGCTTGGAGGCTCGCGGCGAGATTCGTGGGGGGCGCTTCTTGAGCGGCTTCGCCGGCGAGCAGTTCGCCTTGCCCGACGCGGTGGAAATCGCGCGCGCGGTGAGACGCGCCCCGCCCACCCGACACCGGATTGCGATCTCTGCCGTGGATCCGCTCAACCTTACCGGGGTGGTGACACCTGGGCCGCGCGTTCCGGCGGTCCTCGGCAACGTGGTCTCCTATGTGGATGGCATTCCGGAGCAAACCGACGTGATTGAAGGCGACCAGCTCGTGCCAGCAGCTACCGCGTCCTGAGGGGCTGGTCAGCGCGGACCGAAGCCCGCGGTCTTGCAGGTGTTCGACATGCCTGCCAGCAGCCCGTCGCACAAGGCAATCGAGCCGAAGTAGATATTCTCCTGTCCGGGCACGCAGGTACCGACCGACCGTTCCAAGCAATCCAGATGCGACAAAATCAGTTGCTGGTCGTTCGCGTTGCAGCTTTTGATTGACTGTTCGCAGGTTGCTTTGGACATCAGCGTGAAGGAAACATTGTTGCAGGCTCGCGCCTTGTCCAGCAGGCTGAGGTTGACCAGGGTGAAGCGGTCGCACACGTTTGTGCCGGCTCCACATCCCGCACAGAGAAGCGCCAGCGCCGTCCACTGCAATAGAAATCTGCGGTTGGGCATCTTCGAGCTCGGGCGAGTTTACCTCTCCGGCTTTAACCATGGTTCAACTGGAGCGGCAAATTCCTGGAAGGCTTGCACCTCAGGTCAGAGTCGAAGCGCGCCTCCGACGAGAAAGCGCAAGGGGGCGCCGGGCGTCAGAAACCGTTCGATTCCCGCACTGCTGTTCGCATACGTGCCGAACGTCTCGTACTGGCTGTTGAACAGGTTGGTAACCTGGACAAAGCCGCTAAGCGCCCTCCAGCGCAACGTAACGCTCGCGCTCGCGATGAAATAGGCGTTCAGCCTGGGCTGGGTGTTGTGCTCGTCCCCGCGAAAGTACTGAGGGCTGACGTACGCGCCACCAACTGACACAGTGACCCAGTCGACGGGAGAAAGCCGCACTCCGGCATTGAGACGATGATTCGGGACTAACGGCAACTGATCGCCGATTCGAACCTCCTCGTCTTCACCTGGAGTTCTCGGGGACGCGATTGAGAAGTTGCTCTCGAAGGTCGCACGCGTGTACGTGTAATTGACGAAGCCGTTCCAACGACGAAACGAGATCGCCAGCGAGAGCTCGACGCCCTGGCGCCGAGTCTTGCCAACGTTCTGGAAAAAGACCGCGGTCGGGGTTGGGGAAACCGAGTAGATGTCGTCGATCAAATCCGTCCTGAACAAAGCGAGATTCGCGTCCAACCATCCTCGAGGGCTGGCGCGCACCCCGGCCTCGTAACTGCGCGCCTTAACCGGTCGAAGCGAGCCGAAGGTTGCATCCGGCGCGACTCCAGCCTGCAGACCTACGCATGGCGAGTTGGCATCGGCGCAGGTCAACTCGAGAAATGCCGGCGCTCGCAACCCCTCCTTGTACGCGACGTAAGCTCCATACTGTTCTGACAGGCTGTAGCTCAGCCCTGCGGTGGGTACCCACCGGTGGAAGACGGCATTTCCGCTGGCGCGTCCGGGCCGATCGGGGCTGGCATCCACGATCCGATGGCTGGCTCGATCGAACCGTGCGCCCACCGACAGAGTGATGGAATCGGACGCTGCCAAGATCCCCGAGCCCAGCCGAAGGGTGTCGAAGAGATACACGGCGAAGGGATTGGAGCTGTCGGCGAGGTCGGCCACGAATCGGCTGAACGGACAGTCCTGGGAAGAACCCCTGCAGCTGGGGAATGTCCGCTCGTTCTGCTCCGCGTACACTCGAACCCGTACCTGGTCGTGGGTGTACTCCGCACCGAGGAGCAAGTGATTTCGAAATGGCCCCAGGCGTGCGCGGTACGAGAGCTGTGCAATCCCTCCCGCCGAGCGGGTTCGGTTGAACAGCCGCGTATCCTCAGCCAGCAGGCTGGCATTGAACTGCTCCGCCTCGAGCGCGCGAAAAAATCCGTTCACCGTCAGCGACAACCCAGAAGCCAATCGGCGGCTGGCGTTGAGCGTCAGTTGATGAAGCTGTGGCGCAAAGAAGTCCCCGGTCGTCAGATTAGCCCTCCGGTCAACCGCGAGCACGCTCAGCGGCAGCGAACCGGCCTCTCGGATCCGATCGTTGTGATACTGATAGGAGAGCGCGACATCGGTCTCTTCCGCCTGATAACCCAACTTGCCGAATACCTGTGCCGTCTTGGCGTCGGACTGCGCGCGAAACCCGCGCTCCGAGAATTGGCTTGCCGAGAAGTAGTAATCGAAAGGCGCACCAGCGCCTTCCAAGTGAACCCGGTATTTCTCGCGATCGAAACTTCCTGCCGAAACGTCTGCCTCTGCCGAGAGCGGCCCACGCCCGCGTCGGGTGACAATGTTGATCGTTCCCCCAAGGCTGTTTCGACCGAACGCTGCGCTCGGCCCTCGAATGACCTCGATTCGCTCCACCTCATCCAGAGGTATCAGATCGAAGTTGATCTCCTCGACGTCGGGCTCATTGACCCGAACTCCGTCTACGAAGACCCCGATTCCTTGCGACAGGCCGGTCACGGGAGTTCCAGTCATTCCGCGGATACTGATGTCGGGCTGGAGCGAATTGCCTTGTTCGTCGTTCAAATTCACGCCCGGCAACTGCTGGAGGACCTCCTGCATCGTGACGGATCGTGAACGAGCGATGTCATCACGCGTAAGCACCTGAACGTTGCCCGGAAAGTCACCGGCCGAGATTGGGCTCTCTGGAAGTCGGCTCTCGGCTTGCACTGTCGCCTCCAGTGGGCGCTCATCTTTCCCCTGCGCGATCGCGATTCCTGTTCCCACCAGCAGCTCGAGCATCACCACGCCCGGCTTCGCAGCGCGCCAGAATCCCCTCCGCTGGCTCATGGAACAGCCGGGGTGCTTCCTCGCAGCATCCAGAAGATCACCACTCCGGTGACGGAAACGTAGAGCCAGATCGGAAGCGTCCAGTGCGCAATCCGCTTGTGCTGAACCCAGGCGCGCTTGAAGGCAAAGTAGAGCGAGCTGACGGCGAGGGGCACGATCGTCATCGACAACAGAATGTGGCTCGCCAACACCATCCGGTAGACCGACCGAATCACCCCGCTGCCCTGGAACGTCGTGTCGCCATGCGTGTAGTGGTAGAGCAGGTAACAGACGAGGAATAGGCTCGAGGCGACAAAGGCGGAAACCATGCAGTATTGATGCAACCTCACCGCCCGACGTCGAATGAACACGTATCCCGCAGTGAGCAGAACAGCGGAGGTGGCGTTTAGGCTGGCATTGACCGCTGGCAGAAACCGCAGATTGAGCCCACTGCCCGGGGTGCCTCGGTGGATTAACAAGATATACGCGAGGAAGGCGAGAGCTGCCCCGGAGAGGATCGCGTTGAAAACGTAGAAGGCTCGGTGCGAAGCGACAACGATCTGGCGCGGCGGTTCCATCCGCGCCGCTATACCATTTTGGCTGGCAATCGAGCTGCGGTTAGTGAGCGTGGATTCGCAAGGCCAGCTTGCCCAGGTGGTGCCGGTTCAGCTCTTGATGCGCGCGCGCCGCGTCTTCGAGCTCGTAGGTTCGTCCTAGCTCTACGTGAAAGGGCCCCATGGCAATCAACGTATTGAGCCGTTCGAAGACGTCCGGACTGGGAACACCGTCATAAGGAATGGCTTTGATTCCAGCCTTGCCTTTTGGTGCGGGCTCGACTCCGTTTGGATAGGCAATCCTTCCACCCTTCTTCATTCCCGCCAGTGCTTGTTGGAGCGTCTTCCCACTCGTGAGGACGAGCGCTGCGTCGAGGCCTTTCGGAGCAAACTCCTGAACCGCCGTCCCCACGTGGTTCTCCCGGCCGTTGACTGCCACGTCCGCGCCAAGACTGCTCACCAGCTCGACGCCATCTTTGCCGGACGCAACCGCCAGGACGCGTGCGCCGATTCGCTTCGCAAGCTGCACAGCCAAATGCCCGATGCCGCCGCTGGCTCCAAAAATGAGTAGATTTTCGCCCTTGCGAAGCTTCAGCTTGTCCTCCAGGCCGATGAGGGCAGTGACACCGTCAACGCCCAGGGCGCCTGCCTCTTCAGTCGGAAGATTGGGTGGCGCAAGAGCGGCTTCGTCCTGTTTGACCACCACGTATTGGGCATAGAAGCCGCCCTCGAAAGAATAAGCGTAGACGCGATCGCCCACTTTGGCGCGGTTCACTCCACTTCCGACGGCAATCACCGTTCCGCTGCCATCGTTGCCGAGGACCTTCGGAAACCCGCTCTTGCCGAATTCGAACTCTCCCGAGCGAACATCTGCGTCCCAGACGCCAACGCCGGCGGCCTCGAGCCGGATGAGAACCTTTTTGCTCCCTGGCCGCGGAACGGGCAGCTCGTGCAGCTTCAGGACCTCCGGACCTCCGTAACGGTCAATCGCTGCTACCTTCATCGTTTCAGGAATATACGGCTCCATCTTAGACACCTCCTCAGGTGGCGTGAGTGCAGTAGGCTTTCAACGTGCGCACGCAAGCATTGTCCTGGGAGGACTCCGGTTGCTACGGCAAGACGTCCGGTATCTAACGCAGGCGCGGTAGGTGCTGACGACCCTCAAGCACAGGCGAGAACAGGTTTCCCACGTCCTTCAGTCGAGCCGGGATCGTTTTCAGGTTGAACTTCGATGGGTCCAGCTTGGGGGTGACTTCCGACCAACGGAGTGGGGTCGAGGCCGGGGCCCCTTCGATGGCTCGTAGCGAATAGGGCGCGACCATTGTCTTACCATAGCCATTCTGCATGGCATCCAGGTACACCCGACCCTGTCGCTTTGCGATCGTCCGCTCGGTCGTAGCGAGCCTAGGCAAACCTCTTTCGAGCGTTTGGGTGATCGCTACCGCGAACTCCAGAGCGTCTTGGTGGGTGTGCCCGCGCGCGACGGGAACCAGGACGTGAAGGCCCCGCTTTCCAGAGGTCTTGGGAACGCTGTCAATCCCGAGTTGCTGAAGAAATTTTCGAAGCGCATTCGCAATCTCGATCAGGTCGTTCCATCGGCCCTCGGGCGGGTCAAGGTCGAAGACCACCCAATCCGGCTCGGTGAGCCGAGAAATTCGACTCGAGGGGATGTGCAGCGTCAGCGCTGATTGATTCGCTAGCCACAGCAGCATCTCTGGCCGGTCCACAATCAGATGACTGACTTGTCCGCGCTCGTGTGGCACGGAAGCCGTAGTCGCCCACGGAGGAACGCCCTTGGCGTGTTGCCGGAAAATGCCGGGCTTGGAGATTCCCTGGGGCCACTGCTCGAACGCGAGAGCCCGCTCCTCAAGCGCGGGGAGGATGAATGGGGCGATTTCGCTGAAATAGTTAAAGACATCCCGCTTGGTCAGCCCTGATTTTGGATAGATGATTTTGTCCGGATGGGTGAGCTCGACCTTCGGCGTATCGGTTGCCACCTTGGAGGCTTTTGGCTTCTTGGGCTCGACACGCTTCGATTCGCTAACGGGCTGCGGCATCTCGCGGCTGACGTCTTCAGGCTTCTTGTCCTCTCTCAAGCCTTGAAAGGAGGGTTGCCGAAGCTTTCCATCTCGGGTCCATTCGCTAAACTCAACCTGCGCCACATACCGGGGCTTGACCCAGATTGCGTCGCGTTCTCGCGGCGGATCCACCACTGGTGGCTCCTGAATCCGATCGGCTTCGAGCTTAGCCCTCAGTTGCCGTCGCATCGCTTGGGTAAACCCGGTGCCCACCTTGCCCGCAAAGCGGTACTGATTGCCGTCGCGAACGCCGACCAGCAGAGCTCCGATTTCGTTGCTTCCGGTGGAGATCGGCGTGTATCCGACGATCACGACTTCCTGTGCTTGGAATACCTTGATCTTCAGCCAGTCGCTCGATCTGCCGCCCCTGTAAACCGAACCGCGGCGCTTGGCGACGACTCCCTCGAGACCGCGGCGCTTGGCTTCAGCAAGCGCGCCCTCGAGGCTTTCATTCAGGCGCTCCGAAAGATGAATCGGGCGGGGGATCCTCGCGAGCACGCTTTCCAACAGATCTCTGCGTTCCTCGATCGGCCGCCCTCGGACGTCCTCTCCGTCGAGCCAGAGCAGGTCAAAAGCCATGTAGTGGTGCTCCACCCCGGGGGTCATCAGCTCCTGAAAGCGCGTTGCTCCCTTGGCATCGAACGCGACGACTTCCCCATCGATCACCGCTTCGGCCATTCGGAGCTGTGCGATCGCGCGAGCTGCATCGGGAAATCGCGGCGACAGGTCCAGCTTGTTTCGGGACTGGAATGCCAAGCGGCCAGCAGAGAGCGCGGCAATGCCGCGATAGCCGTCGTATTTTACCTCGAGCCAGTAGTCGTCCTCTTTCAGTGGCGGCTGTGCAAGGACGGCCAGCATCGGTGGCCAAACTTTTTCCAGAAGCTCTTCGGGAGCGGGGTGCGCTCGATGCTTGGCTAGACGCTCCCGGACGTTGCTCATGCACTGAATGTGCATCGAGCGACACCCGGGATCAAATGTTACCGACGCGGTCTGTTTCAGGCCGTGCCGGTTGCTTCGATCGCTTTGTTAACGATGAACGTCGTTGTGCTTTTTTCGGTAAATGGCGCGGCTGACGCGGTTCTGTTCTCGGTTGATCTTCGCGCGCTCTGCGGGGGTCAAGGTACCGCCGTTTGCGGCGCGGTCACGCCTGATTTCCCGATTGATTTTTGCTTCGCGGCGCTCGAGGTTTGCCGTTTCGCGCGGGGTGAGCGAACCATTCTCGACGCCTTCTGCGATCCGCTCCTGTTGGCGCTCGGCACGGCGGTCGACCTCGGCCGCTAGAGTGGGGACGGATATCAACAGACCGAGCGCAGCGGCACTGATTTTGAGGACCGTGGCCTTCATTGGGTGAGTCTCCGGCAAGGGGTTTGTGAAATCCTACTGGAGGTAGCAACCCAAAGGCCCACGACCGGTTTCGCCAGGATCCGATGGATCCAAGGGCGCGAAAGGCTTGTGGGCGCAGAATCGTCGGTTCTGGGGGGAATTGGGGGTCAAAATCATACAGTTTTTGCACCCAGAAGCCGCCTAAGGCAGCGCGAACGTGTTGCCGCTTCGGCAGGAAGGTGCGAAGCGGTAGCAGCATGTCAACGCGATGGTACGCGGCGGACTGGTTGCTGTTCGAAGGTGAGCTGCGCGAGGGCTGGGGCCTCGAGGTTTCCGAGGATGGGCATGTCTCCAGCGCTCAACCGGGGTCGCCGCCGTCGGCGACCCATTTTCGGAACTGCGTTCTCTTGCCCGGGCTGGTGAATGCCCATTCGCATGCGTTTCAGCGGTTGCTTCGCGGCCGCACCGAATTTCTTCAACCCGGCCAGGGATCCGACGACTTCTGGAGTTGGCGCGAGCTGATGTACCAGGCCGCAGCGGTGTTGGATCCTGAGCAGCTGTATGTGGCTTCGCGTCACGCCTTTCTCGAGATGGCGCTGGCGGGAATTACCTCGGTGGGCGAGTTCCACTACCTTCATCGCGACCCAACCGGGGCGGCCTACGCGGATCCCAATGAGCTTGCAAAACAGGTCATTCGCGCTGCGCGAGACGTTGGGCTTCGAATTGCATTGCTGCGGGTGGCCTACGAGCGCGGCGCCTATCGAACGTCACCCAACCCGGTGCAAAGACGATTCGTGGATCCAAACCCGGGCGCCTTCCTTTCCGCCGTCGATGCGCTTCGCGATGATCTGCGCGGTGAATCGGCGGTTTCCGTCGGCGTCGCTCCGCACAGCATCCGAGCTGTTTCCAAAGAATGGCTAGAAGAAATCCAGCGCCAGTGGAAGGGCGTGATCCACATGCACGTCGCTGAACAGCTGCGGGAAGTGAAGGCATGTTTGGAAGAACATCAGAAACGCCCAGTGGAGTTGCTCGATGACATCGGTTTGCTCGGGCCCGACTTCACCGCCGTCCATGCGGTACACCTGAACCGAGACGAAATTGCTGAGCTGGGGCTCTCGGGCGCAAGCGTCTGTGTTTGCCCGACGACCGAAAGGAACCTGGGAGACGGCGTGGTTCAGGCGGATCTGCTGGCCGCGGCTGAGATACCCCTGTGCGTTGGGTCCGACAGCCAAGCCCAGGTGGACCTGCTCGCCGAAGCGCGCGATCTCGAGGGGCACTTACGGCTGCTTCGAGGCCGGCGCGCGGTGCTGGATCCTGGCACAGGACGACCGGATGGGCTCGCCCGGCAACTGTTCATGACGGCAACCCTTCATGGAGCTCAGGCGCTTGGCCTTCCAACGGGAGAGCTTCGGATGGGGACACCGGCGGACTTCTTTACCGTGGATCTATCTCATCCATCGATGGCCGGAGCCGTGCCCACAAACCTCTTGTCGTTCATCGTTTTCGCTGCCGAAAAGGGCGCAATTCGCGATGTGGCGGTGAACGGCGAGCTGATCGTCCGCGAGGGAGGGCACCCCCTCGCGGAGCGCAGTACCGTCGAATTCGCCAAGCTCAGCCGCCGGCTGAGCACGCAAATGCCTTAGTCGTCCTCTGACTGAAACCCGCCCAGGGCTGCGCGCATGATTTTGAAAAAGACATCGATGTTGGTCTGCACGCCCGTGAACTGCTGATAAGCGCGGCTACCGCTGCTGAACGCCGAAACAGGAATGTCCGAGGCAGTGTGGACCGCCTGTCCTCCGGCGGCTCCATCGGCTTGGCCGCGGATGAAGTAGCCGAAATTTCTTTCCGCGCGCTGCCAGGGCAGGTCTGGGTAGCCCCGTGTTCGTAGCTCTGCCTTAATGTCATTGGGCAGCAAGCTGTCGATGACTGGCAAGGGCTTTACCAGCCATCCTTCGTAACGATCGGCATTGGCGCCGTAGCCGATCATCAGCTTCCCATCGATGTCGAAGGTCTCAGGGTAGCCGTCAGCCAGGATGTTGTAGCGCGGGAAACCCGCTGCATCGTAGGTTCCGACGACTCGTTGGCGTTCAGGCACCTGACTCGGGTCAAACACCATGTTGTCCGGCGGGAGGTTTCGCAGGTGCTCAATTCCGCCGGTGAGCGCGCCAATCAAGCTGAAGCCGGAGCACTCATGATCGGCGAGGACGATCACGAGCGTGTCCCGAACTTGATCCGCGAAGTGGCGAGCGACCGCAACCGCGTCGTCGAACTCGATCGTCTCGTCGATGACTCGCTCGGCATCCATCAAGTGTGACTGCTTGTCGATGTGGGCTCCCTCGACCATCAAGACAAACCCATTCCGATTCCGGCTGAGAACCTGAAGCGCGGCGTCGGTCATTTCATCGAGCATCGGCTGGTCGGGCGCGTGGTAATCATCGACCGCGAAACCATTGTAGCCAGGGATCGGTACGCCGCGTCGCTTCGCGATCCGGTCGAGGGTCACATTCATGTTTCCGTATCCGAAAAGACCTAGCAATTTGTTCGGCGTGCCACGGGATAGAGTGTCGGTTAGCGTGGTTGCCGAGTCTGCATAGGCAAAGCCGGCGTTTTCGAAATCAGTGATCAGATCGCGACCGGGATCAATGGAGCCGGCAACCGGCAAGTTCCAGGTGGCGACCAGGTCGTCAGGCAACGGACCGTAATCGGTTGCTGCACTGCGGCTGGAGCCGAATTGACCGGCGGGAAGGAACCAGCGGCGGCCACCCCCCATCAGCACGGTTAGGCCGGTTCCATACAGTCGGCTGTTATCCGGATCGCTTTCATCCAGGTATTGATCGCACACCCCGGTGCCCGCATTGCGGTCGGCGGTGTGGATCGCGTTCGCTGCCGGGGTTGCGTCTTCAATATCCGCGGTGGTGACCAGCCCGAGCGAAGTGCCGTGCGTCCGGTGAAGGTACTCGGCCATGTACTCGATTCGCGGAGCATAAAAGGCATTAATGAGATTTCCCGGGTACACGCCCTCCTGACCGTTATTGGTATGGCTCCCGGATGCGTAACACGCCATCCCGGGCGCAGAATCGGTAACGATGCTGTTGAGAGAATGGGTGGTGACCAACCCCGTTCCAGGCAGCTGATCCATGGCCAGGTAGCCGTTGGGATTGCCCTTCGTCACTCCGTACTTCACCAGGCGAGCGGCGGTGCGGTGGGCCACGCCCATCCCATCGCCCAGTAAAATGATGATGTTTTTGATCGCTCGATGATGTCCCGTGAGGTTGACGATCTCGAACGCGGCCGCAGTGTTCACCGTTCCCGTCGAGTCGGTGAAAGAGGCGGTAATGGTGTGACGTCCCGGCGAGCCGTTCGAGTATCCCCGCAGGTTGAATCCGCCGTAGCCCGCCGCACTAATGCCATCGGTGGTGGTCGTTCCTTGCGCGCCGGAGGTGAACTCCAGGGGGACGCCATCAATCGCGATCGTGGCATAAAAGGGTCCCTCGCCCCTGCCCTGGACCCGCAAGTCGAACTTCTGACCGGCTAGCAAACGGGCACCATCCGGCGGAGCGATCGACACGTTGGTTGGATCGGCGACCGCGATTCCGGCCAACTCAAGCACCAGAAGAGAACTTGCAAACACCTTCACAGCGCTGGAGCACCTCATTTTTCCCCCCTCTGGGTGATGGCTGTTTTCGGGACTGTTTTGGCGGCCCTGCCTGGCGCGGGTGGACCGTCGAGGGTCAATCGAATCGCAGAGACCCGACCGTCGCTCTCTTCCCGATTCCCGACTTCGAGAATCCCGGTTACTTCCAAAGGCCTCGGTATGAACGCGATCTCCCTGTCCTTGGCTGAACGCACCAGAACCAGCACGTTCCCCACCGGGAGGTCCGAGGTTCCACCGCCTTCTTCATCGCAGACGACCGGATGAGGAACCAGGTAGAAGGCGCCATATATGGGTCGCTCCAGTCTGGCCATGTAGCCGACCATGTGAACCCGTTTGCCGTTGAGGCTGAGAAGTTTTTCGGATGGCCTGAGCTCGCGGGGAGAAGCCTGGAAGAACTCTTTAAAGGAGAGTGGCTCTGCCGCCGTTGAAGCCTTGCCGTCAAGGGTCGGGCTCGCCGCAAGAAGGCTTATCCAAGTCAGGGCAGCAGCGGCGTTCATTTTGATGATTCTTGCCCAGCCCCTCAGGGCCAAGCCGGCTCTGATTAGCTTTCCGCGCCGAATGCCGAGGTGAACTCTCTGCAAACAATCGGTGTCGCCCGGGTTTCAATTGGGTGATGGGATTCGAGCAATTCAGGTAGCTCGGTCGTAAGCTTCAAGGCGTGAGTTCGCTTGCTGCTCTTCGATCCACGCTGACCGACCTGGTCGGGATCGACTCAACTTCCGCGCGGTCAAACGCAGAGATTATTGATTACCTGGATTCTCGTTTGAGCTCGATGGGGTTTACCTCCCAACGCTTGGCTTATGTCGACGAAGCCGGCGTCGAGAAGGTGAACCTGGTTGGCGTGGCCGGGGGTCCCCGGTCTGCTCGCGCTGAGCTGGCGCTGGTAGCTCACACGGACTGCGTGCCGTTCGACCCCGATTGGAAGGAAGCCCTGAAACTCACCGAGAAGAATGATCGTTTTTACGGTCGCGGAGCCTGCGACACCAAGGCGTTCATTTCGGCGGCGCTGGTGGCTGCAAACGCCGCGCATGCCTCAACTCTCGAAGCACCGCTGATGCTGATCTTTACCGCCGATGAAGAGGTGGGTTGCGTGGGCGCGAAGCACCTCGTGGAAAGGAAACTTCCGGGTGCGCACTTTGCGATTGTGGGTGAGCCCACGTCGCTCACCGCAATCCGGGGAAACAAGGGGTATTGCCTCGCTGAAGTTGAGGTGCTGGGCAAGGAAGGCCATAGCGCGTATCCGGACACTGGCAGGTCGGCAATTTTCCGCGCCGGGCGCTTTCTCATTCAACTGGAGAAAGCCGCTCTGGGCGAGCTTCGCCAGGAGGTGGATCCGAGCTTCCAGCCACCGTTCTCTACTCTCAACGTGGGGCTGATCTCCGGCGGGAAGGCGCGGAACATCATTCCCGGCAGTTGCCGCTTCTCGGTGGAGTGGCGACCGATCCCTGGACAAAGTCCGGACCGGGGATTGCAGCTGCTCGAGAGGCTAAAGAGACAATTCGAGGAAGAGGAGCCCGGTTTTCAGGCGCAGATTCGGATGTTGCGGTCGGATGCGGGCTGGCAAATCTCACCCGATTCGGAGCTTGTTCGTTTCGTCGCCGAGCAGACCGGAAACCCTCCCGCGACGGTTGCATTTGGGACCGAGGCCCGCCAGCTCAGTCAGATGGGCTCGCAGGCGGTCGTGTTCGGACCTGGCGACATCCGGCAGGCTCATCAGAGCGGTGAATTCGTCCCGGTTCCCGAGTTGGTCCGCTGTGAGGAAGTCCTCGAAAAGGCAATCAACTACTTTTGTCGACGCAGCGGATCAGACCCCTGAAGTCTAGGACGCGTGCTCCGCGGCTTTGCCAAGGTCCCGCAGGATTTTCTTTGCTTCGTGGAGCAGATTGAGCCCTTTAAGGCCTTCGGGCACCTTGGCAACCAGCCTCATATCGGGCGTCAGGCGGTAGGTGCCCTTGGATCGCTGCAGCAGGGTAGCGAGCTTCGCGGGCTCAAGCCGCGGATCCTGGCCAAGCGAAACCACCAGGCGCCCGGGGCCGGCCTCGATCGCCCGCAGCTGCAGCTCGCGCATCTCCGCCTTGAGGAGCATTAGCTCGGAGAGGTTATCCACTTCGTCCGGAAGCTCGCCGTAGCGATCGGCCAGCTCCGCGCGCAAATCGGCGAGCTCATCGGGGTTCGCTATTTGGGAGAAGCGCTTGTAGAACATCAGCCGCTGATGCACATCGGGCACGTAGTCATCCGGAATTAGAGCGTTCAGCGGAAGCTGGACGTCCGGATCTATCTCGGTACGGGGCGGCTCGCCGCGCATCTCCCGCACCGCCTCATCCAAAAGCTGGCTGTAGAGGTCGAACCCAATCGCCGCGATCGAGCCCGATTGATCCGGGCCGAGGAGATTGCCCGCGCCGCGAATCTCCAGATCGTGCGACGCGATCAAGAATCCCGCGCCTAGCTCATTGAAGGTCTGGAGCACTTCCAGGCGCCGCTGCGCCTCTCGGGTGACGGCGCGGCCCGCGGGTACGAGCAGGTACGCGTAGGCTCGCTCTCGGGAGCGGCCGACCCGCCCCCGAAGCTGGTAAAGCTGAGCGAGCCCAAATGCATCGGCGCGGTTGACGATCATTGTGTTCGCCGAAGGAATGTCGATTCCGCTCTCGATGATCGACGTGCACAACAGCATCTGGAATTTCTTATCGACGAACTCGGCCATCACCTTTTCCAGCTGCCTCTCCCCCATCTGGCCGTGGGCCACCCCGATGCTCGCTTCGGGCACCAGCTCGCGTAAGAATCGCTCCATCGAGCGAATCGACTGAACCCGGTTGTGGACAAAGAAAATCTGCCCGCCGCGTTGGACTTCGCGGAGGATCGCTTCGCGGATTTGCGGTGGGTCGAACTTGATCACGAAGGTTCGGATTGCGCGGCGGTCCTGCGGCGGGGTCGCCATGATGCTCATGTCGCGCAACCCGGACATCGACATGTTGAGGGTCCGCGGAATCGGGGTCGCGGTGAGCGTGAGAACATCTACCTGGGTACGAAGCTTTTTCAGTTTTTCCTTGTGCTTCACGCCGAAGCGCTGCTCTTCGTCGACCACCAAAAGCCCAAGGTCCTTGAAGGAGACGTCGGCGCCTAGGAGCTTATGGGTGCCAATCAGGATATCGACCTTGCCTTCGCGGGTTCGGCGCAGGGCATCTCGCATCTCCTGCGGTTTTCGCATTCGCGAAACGACCTCGATACTCACTGGATAGTCAGCGAAACGATTTCGAAAGGTGTGGAAGTGCTGCTGAGCCAGGACCGTGGTCGGCACCAGTACTGCCACTTGCTTATGGTCGAGCGTAGCTTTGAAGGCCGCACGCATCGCCACTTCTGTCTTCCCGTAGCCGACGTCGCCGCAAACCAATCGGTCCATCGGTTCCGGTTTCGCCATGTCGTCAAGGACCTCCTCGATCGCCTTGGCTTGATCCGGCGTTTCCTCGAACTCGAAGTCAGCTTCGAACTGATGGAAGTATTCATCTGGGGGCTTGAAGCTGTAGCCAGGATGGGCCTTCCGAGCCGCGTAGATTTGAAGAAGCTCAGCGGCCAGCTTGAGCAGGTTTTCCTTAACCCGCTTCTTGGTTTTTTCCCAGGAGCCGGAGCCGAGCTTGTCGAGCGTCACCTGACTCGGATCTCCGCCGGTGAACTTCTGGATCAGCCTCATCCGGCTGACCGGCAGATAGACTTTGTCGCGTCCGGCGTACTCGAGGACCAGGAAGTCTCCGGCCACGCCTTGAACCTGCATCTTGGTCAAGCCGGCATAGCGACCGATCCCGAAATCGGTGTGGACGATCAGATCCCCTTCTTTCAGTTCGCGGAAGGTGGCGGCGAAGGGAAGATCGGCGCGTTTTTGGCGAGCTCGGCGCCGGGCCCTTACCCCGAAGATTTCCTCGTCGGAGACGACCGCGAATCCGTCCGCTGCGTCCACGAACCCCTGGGAGACTTCCCCGGAGAACAGGTGAGCGTAGATGGAGGGATCGTACAGTGCTTGCGGATCCTTCAACGGCTCAGGGTGCACCCGCACCATCACATTTCGGTCGAGCAGAAGCCGCTTGAGCCGATCCACCTGACCCATCGAACCGCAGGCGATCGCCGCTCCCACTCGTTCATCGCGCCACTGCGAGAGGCGGTTTACCAGCGGAGAGAGAGCCCCCTCTTCTCCGTGATGGGCGAGAATCGCCTGCCGCAGATCCTGGGTCCCCCCGAAGCTGAAGTGCACCGGCGCGCGGCTGGCGTCCGCTAAGGTGAGCCCGCCGCCCTGAATTGTACGGTAGCGCTGAAGGTGCTCGCGCACCTCCTCAAGGGACAGGTAGTGCTGCGTCGGCGGTAAGGTCAGATCTCCCCTCGCCTCCGCGCCCTCGAAGGTTCGCGCCAGCTCCGTCCACAGCTCCCCTCCGGCTCGCTCCAGCGCGACCGGATCGTCCCAATAAACGATCGGCTCCTTGGACCAGAACGGCAGGTAGTCGAAAACGGTGCTGAGCCCTCCTTCGAAGAAGCCTGGAAGCAACGGTTCCATTCCAAAGGCGGGAATGCCTTGACGGATTTGATCCAGTCGCTCGCGGACCCTGGAGGTCGGTGTAGTGACTCTTTCCGCTGCGGCGCGCACCGCAGCTTCCGCGGCCCGCTGAGTAGCTTCATTGAAGAGCAGCTCCCGGATCGGGATGAGATAAAGCTCCTGGAGCGGTTCCACCGTTCGCTGCGTGTCGGGATCAAAGGCCCGAATCGATTCGATTGCATCGCCGAAGAATTCGATCCGCGCCGGCCTGGGATAGAGCGGAGAGAAGACATCGAGAATTCCACCTCGAATCGAGAAGGTTCCGACGTCTTCAACGAGCGGCGACGATTGGTACCCCATCTCGGAGAGCTTTCGGACCAGGTTGTCGCGATCGAATTCCTGACCGACTCCGAGAAGCTCCGACATCTGGTTGAGCAGAGCCGGTGGCAACACCTTCCGGTGGAGCGCTCGCAGAGACAAGACCAAGGCCGAAAACCCGGAACCTTGGCGCAGATGAAAGAGGGCCCCCAGCCGTTCGGTCGTGACGGTGGGTTCAGGCGAAAGGTCGTCGTAGGGCAGGACCTCGTCGCTCGGTAGTCGCAGCACTTGCGGCTTGAGTAGGGAGCCAGCACCTCCCAGAAAAAACGCCAAGTCGGCGGCCAGATGGTCGGCCTGATCCTCGTCCGCTGCGACGCAGATCAGTGGAGCGGCAAGCTGTTCGGAAACTCTCGACAACACATAGCCCCGGGCAGCGCCTCTCAGACCTTGGGTCAACGCCCGACGCTCGCTTTTCAGGGCTTCCAGCAAGCGCAGGAGTGCACTCTTGCCACCGACCAGGTCGGTCGTGGGTCGAGTGAGCTCTGGGTGTAGGGAAGACGTCGAAACGGACATGGAGAGGCTTCGGCTACATAAAAGCCTTAGCCTTACCGGTCAACGTCTCTCGCGGGGACCTTGAGGCCCCGGACGAACTTCACCATCGAGTCGATCTCCTCGGCGGTGAGCTTGTCCTTGAACGGCTTCATCTTGGGATTGTCTTCAGAGCCGTTGGTGATCGTGTCCTTGATTTGTTGATCGGTGTGCCTCGACTGCCATCGCGCGGAAGTTAGATCCGGAATTTTTTCCTTTTTTCCGATTTTCGTTTTCCCACGGCCATCGTCGCCATGGCAGGTCCTGCACTTTCCCTTTTCCTTCCAGATTTCCTCGGCCGAATCCGCCCACGCGGTGGCTCCGAGCAAAAGGGTCAGTAGTGCGAGGGTGCCAATCTTGAATATCAAGTGATAATCTCCCCAAGGAATCCGGCCTGCAATTCATTTACTATACGATCCGCAAAAGGCGCGATGAGAAATCCAAGCGGATCACCGGCGACCTCTCTGCGGCTGCTCGTCCTGGACCACGATCGAAGTTTCTCGTTTCCACTTCCGACAACGGGTGAGGTGGTGGTGGGCCGCGGCCCGCGCGCGGAGCTTTCGCTTCGCGATTCTAAAGTTGCGCCAATTCACCTACGGTTGCGACTGCTGCCCAATCAGCAGCTGGAGGTCGAGGGTCTGGACGGTTCCTTCGGCACGCTGATCAACGACGTTCAGCTTTCAGGCCCTTCCCGGGTGCGGGTGGGCGACCAAATCAGCCTTGGCAGGAGCATCCTGCTGCTTCTGGCAGCGACCGTTGCGGCACCACGCCCGGGTACAAAGCTGCTTTCGAGGTTTCAATTCGAGGATGTGCTCATTGCCGAATCGCGACGCGCGCGGCTTCTTCGGCGCGCGTTCTCGCTGATCTTGTTGAAGCTCCCCGCGCGAAGAATGTACGAACGCGAGAAGCTCTTGGCGTCCCTGGCACCGCAGGTCAGCGAGATAGCGGTGTTTGGGGAATTGGGTCCCGAGCACATCGAGCTGCTTTGCCCGGAGGTTTCCGCCCGCGAGTGTGACTCGCTGAGAGCGCGCCTTTGTGCGGCGCTGGGTTTGATCGGCGAGCGCTTCGCGATCGGACATGCGTGCTTTCCCGATGATGGTTGCAACGCGGATGCGCTGGCGCAGAGTGCTCTGGCGAGGCTGTGGGGAAGGGACCCGCGCCAGCTCCCGATACCCGACGAATTGCTGTTTCTGGATCCGGCAATGGTGCGGCTCTCCAGCCTTTTGGAACGGATCGCCAAGGCTGAAGTGCCGGTCCTGTTCCAAGGCGAGCCCGGCGTCGGAAAGAGCGCGCTCGGTCGGGCGCTTCACTACCATAGCCGTCGCAAGAACGGCCCTTTCATTCGATTGTCGTGCTTCGCGCTCTCGGATGGCGTGGTCGAGGCGCAGCTTTTTGGGAGCCCGAGCTCGCTGGCGGTAGGAGCGACAGCCGATCCAGGAGCCCTGTTGGCCGCATCCACTGGAACGCTGTTGCTCAACCAAATTGAAGCGCTGCCCGCGCCGGTGCAGGTCAGACTGTCGCGCGCTCTCAAGGAGAGGAATTCCTCGCTCGATGTCCGATGCATGGCGACGCAGGATGAGAGTCTGACCGAGAGCAATTTCCAGTGGGTGGTTCCGGTACCGTCGCTGCGGGATCGACCCTCGGAGATTTTGCCGTTGGCCGATTTTTTCCTGGCCCGTGCTCGAAGGGTTCTAGCGAGGCCGCAGCTCGGATTGAGTCAGCAGGTGCGCACTGCATTCGCCGAGTACAGTTGGCCGGGCAATCTGCGTGAGATGAAGAATGTGGTCGAGAGGGCAGCGGTCGCTTCAGCAGCGGAGGAGATTACCTCAGAGGCCATTCCTCCTCGGATCATGAGGCCCGGCGCTGCAGGAAAGGACCTGCTGGCTCGACCACCGGGAGGATTGCGCCTGACGTTGCGCGCGACCGAAAAAGAGGTGTTGCTGAAGACGCTCACCTACACCCACTGGAATGTGACCCAGGCGGCCAAGAGGCTCGGCCTGCCCCGTAGAACGGTCATCTATCGGATGAGCAAACTCGGGCTACGCCGCCCCTCATGAGAGCGTTCAGCTAGAGCGCGCTCGGGCCTCGTTCGCCGGTGCGGATCCGAATCGCCTCGTCAACCGGCAAGACGAAGATTTTGCCGTCGCCTACTTTGCCGGATTTGGCGGCGCGCTCGATCGCCTCAACGACCCGAGCCACTTGCGCGTCCTCGACCACCACTTCAACTTTCACCTTGGGCAGGAAGTCGACAACGTACTCGGCCCCCTTGTACAGCTCGGTATGGCCTCGCTGTCGGCCGAAACCCTTGACCTCGACGGCGGTCAGGCCCTGAACCCCGACCTCGCTCAACGCTTCCTTCACGTCGTCCAGCTTGAAGGGCTTAATAATCGCTTCGATCTTCTTCATTGACGGACCATTCTCTTATCATTGTTTGCAGCGCCGCGCCTAACGTTCACCAGCGGTTTCACCCTGTGGAGCACGAGGGTTGGATCGCTCCAGAACGTGGATTTTCAGGGCGGTTACCGATTGGCAATAACGTATTCGGGAAGGACGGCCACTTTTGAAAGACTGGGCGCCTCCGTGTCCTTTTTGGAAAGTAGCGGATGTTGGACTGGCCAGCGGATTGCTATCTCGGGATCATTCCAGGCGATGCTGTACTCCGCATCGGGTCGATAGAACTCAGTGCATTTGTAGAGGACTTCGGCACTCTCCGACCGGACCAAAAAGCCGTGTGCGTACCCCGGCGGAACCCAGAGCTGCTTTCGGTTCTCGGAGGAGAGCTCGACTCCACGCCACATCCGGAATGTCGGCGACCCCCGCCGAATGTCCACAACGACGTCGTAGATTGTACCGGCGAGAACTTGAACCAGCTTTCCCTGCGCGGCTGGCTCCTGAAAATGGAGGCCTCGGAGAGTGTCCTGGAGGGATTTCGAGTAATTGTCCTGCACAAAAGGATAGGAAATCCCTGCCTCCGCGTATCGCTTGGCGTGAAAAATTTCCATGAACAATCCACGGCTGTCTGAGATGACTCTCGGCTCGAGGATTAGCACGCCGGGAAGGGCTGTCTTGATGACATTCATCAGGGCACTTCTCCACCATCGAGAACCTGCATCAGATATTGTCCGTAGGCGTTCTGTCGCATCTTTTCTGCGAGCCGGGCTAGTTGGGTTCGGTCGATGTAGCCCTTCCTAAACGCGATTTCCTCGGGGCAGGCAACTTTTAGCCCCTGCCGTTGTTCGAGAGTCTCAATGAATTGAGAGGCTTGCATCAACGACTCATGGGTACCTGTATCCAGCCACGCATACCCGCGACCCAGATACTCAACTCGAAGCTCCCTGCTCTTTAAGTACCAGTTGTTCACATCGGAGATCTCCAACTCTCCTCTCGCGGATGGCTTGAGATCTTTTGCTATGTCCAAGACGCGATTGTCGTACAGATAGAGCCCAGTCACGGCGTAGTGCGATTGTGGTTGCTTTGGTTTTTCCACAATCCGCAAAGGCGTGTTCTGGCTATCCAACTCCAAGACGCCGTATCGCTCCGGGTCCTTGACGTAGTAGGCAAAGATGGTGGCCCCGGATTTCTGGGCGGCACCCCGCTCGACCTTTTCCGGGAGGGCGTGGCCATAGAAGATATTGTCGCCAAGAATCAGGGCCACGCTGTCAGATCCAACGAAGTCTCGGCCGATAATAAAGGCTTGAGCGAGGCCCTCGGGCCGGGGCTGTTTTGCGTATGCAAGTTTTAGCCCCCACTGCTCCCCATTCCCGAGCAGTTCCTCGAATCGCGGAGTATCGCTCGGCGTCGAGATGATCAGGATCTCTCGAATTCCGCCAAGCATCAGGGTGGTGATCGGATAATACACCATGGGTTTGTCGTAGATCGGGAGTAGCTGTTTGCTCACTACCCGCGTCAGTGGGTGGAGACGAGTTCCACTACCTCCTGCGAGCACGATTCCCTTCATCCTGATTCCTCGTTGTGCATTCCGTCGCCTAGCGAGCGGGCGGTCGATATCTCAAGCATGCTTTGAAGTCGTTTTGTTGTCTTTGAGCCACTCTGCATGGAATTTATGAACAGCAGCTTGTAGCTGTAGCGGCTGGTGAGCCAGTTCTTGTTGCGCCTTGTCCGTTCTGAGGCCGGAATGTGGGGGACGCGGCGCCAGCAGCTTGGCATCACGCAGTCGCGTCGGGATCAGCAGTCCTCTCTCAAAGCCGAAAATCTTGCAGAGTAGTTCTCCGAATTCGACCCGGTTCGTGACCGTCGCTCCAGAGAGGTTCCAAACCCCTGTTAGCTTCCGCTCTGCCAGTTCGGCGAGCATTTCAGCGACGTTGGCTGCCAAACTAGGCGAAACGAACTGATCCTCGAACAGCCTGACTTGCTGCTTTTGAGCGAGCGTGCTGACTAACCAACTTCCGAAGTTCGGTCGGGCCGACGGCGGCCATCCATATACGACGGCGGTCCTGGCTATGGCCCACGACTGCGCCAGCGTCTGCACCACTTGTTCAGCTATGTGTTTAGTTCTCGAATACACACCGCGCGGATTGGGTAGGTCGTCTTCTGAGTAGGGACCGTCGGCGCCATCAAAGACGTAATCGGTGGATACGCAAATGAAGTGGGCCCGGAATTGCCGAGCGTTGATCGCGATGTGAGTGGCCGACTCCACATTGCAAGCGTGGGCGGCGAGTGGATCTCGTTCGCAGGCATCGACGTCCGTCATCGATGCGCAATGAATGACGACTTCCGGTTGCGCGATTGCGAACAGCTCACGCACTTCGTGCTCTTTCGACAGATCGCAGCTGCGGTACTCGAAGCTCTGGATGGCCTGGACCGATCCTCGCCATGGCCCGCGTGAACACCCCGTCAGGTTGTGACCGCGTTGAGCGAGCAACAGAGCGAGCCTGCTTCCAAGGAGTCCATTTGCACCGGTGACAACGACGCGCATTCAATCAGCTCAGGGCCTGGAGGCGCGTTCGGTACTGTTCTTCGTAGTACTCACGATACGCGCCGCTCATTACCCGCTCCCACCAAGTCCTATTCTCGACGTACCATTGAACGGTTTCCTCCAGGCCTCGCTCGAACGTATGGGCTGGCACCCAGCCCAATTCCTCGCGAATCTTCTGCGCATTCATCGCGTAGCGGCGGTCGTGACCGGGCCGGTCGGCGACGAAGCGGATCAATGACTCCGACTTGCCTAAGAGCTTCAAGATCCCCTTGACGATGTCGATGTTACGCCGCTCGGCCTCTCCGCCGATGTTGTAGACAGTTCCGGCGTGGCCCTTTTCCAGGGCCAGGGCCAGGGCCTGGCAGTGGTCATCCACATTGAGCCAATCGCGCACGTTCAGCCCGTCGCCGTAAACCGGCAGTGGCTGGTTTCGTAACGCATTGACGATCATCAACGGAATCAGCTTTTCGGGAAATTGATAACGGCCATAGTTGTTGGAACAACGAGTGACGACCACGTCCAGCCCAAAGGTGTGATGGTAGGCAAGGGCAAATAAATCCGCGCCCGCTTTCGACGCCGAGTATGGGCTCGAGGGTACGAGGGGTGATGACTCGCTGAACGAGCCGGTCGGACCGAGCGAACCGTAGACTTCGTCGGTCGAGACCATCAAGAACCGCGATATCTTGGCTCGGCACGACGCATCGAGGAGTACCTGGGTGCCGAGCACATTGGTCTGCGTGAAAATCTCCGGACCCAGAATCGAACGATCGACATGACTTTCGGCGGCGAGGTGCATTACCGCTTCAATGCGGTGTTTGTTGATCAGCTGCTCCACCAAGGGCCTATCGGCGATATCCCCGCGGACGAAGATGTGGCGCGGGTCCTGCTCGAGGTCAGCTAATGTCTCGAGGTTGCCGGCGTACGTGAGCTTGTCGAGGTTGACGATTGTCCAGTCTGGGCGCGTCCGCCGCAGGTACTTGACCAGGTTGGACCCGATGAACCCACATCCTCCTGTCACCAACACTCTCATCTGCGTAGATCTGGACTGGAGTAGCGACTCACTCGACTCCTTTCGAGGAAACTAACATGACAAAGCAAGGCACCCGTTGGCAAGGAATGGAGGAGGTTCACAGCCGCAGTACGCTGCGCTCCTGCTGCGAAGTACAAGGGTATGGGGCGCAGATGACCCATTTGAACCGGGAACAGCACTGCGTCCGGAAGACGCTAACACCCACTCGACCGGTCATGACCGCAAAGCTGCTGACTGTTCCAATACCCGCAGCCACGCTGAGCGGAAGCGGTCCAGTGTGAATCGGCTAGCGAAAGCGAACCCCTCCTCTCCTTGGGCCCGCCGACGAACGGGATCGGCGAGCAGCCCGGAAACCTCTGCGGCCAATTGTTCGAACCGCCTGCAAAGAACTTGCTTACCCTTGGTTAGTAGCTCGCCCATTCCACCCCGACCCGAGCCCACCACAGGCGTTTTGCAAAGCATTGCTTCGTGGGCGTTGCGGCACCAGCCCTCGTCAAAGGTCGACATCGTCACTGCCAGGGAACTTGCTTTGAGCAGTAGCTGATAGTCGCGGGCCGATAGGCATTCTGTTCTTGGGCAACTCAGAAGCCTGGCATCCTTTCCGGTGGCAATGAAGTGTGCGTCAATGCCCTTAAGGGTTCGGTACGCTTCGTCGACTCCTTTTCCTTCCGTTCGGTTTCCCAGATAGATGATCGGCTTGCCAAGCAAACCGAGGCGGTGCTTGAACGCGTTCAATTCGTCTTCGGGAAAGCGAAACTCTTCTAGCGGGAAGGGGTTGTAAATCAGCTCGACTTTCTCGACACCACGATTTTCGAGATAGCGTTTCCAGAATTCAGAGACGACGACGACTTGGCCGGCTCGCCTGAGGCACTGCAGAATATACCCGCCAAGAAAGGAATAGAGTCGCGCGTGTCGGCTTGTCGAGAAGTCCAGGTGATGAACGATCACCAGGTTCTTGGCGGTACCCCCGCGGCGGAGTAAGGCGGCGTTGAGCGTGTCGATCACCAGGTCGTAGCCTGATGAAGTCGCTCGTACCGAACGGTGCAGATCTAGCACCGCGGCCGGCGTCCTCAGCCAGCGAGGCCAGTTGGAAGGACCTCGGATGGCGTGCTCTTGGATGGGCAAAGCGTCTTTGAGACAAAGAAACAGCTGCCGCTCGTAGGCGGTGCCGCCACTTCCCTGAGCGTAATAGAGGAGTGCGAGCCGGGCGCTCGCCGCATCCAAGGATTCGGGCTTCCTGACGAGCGCGGAAGAATTCATCGCAACAGCTTCGCTGACAACCGACCTGAACTTATTGCCCTCGTCTCGATCGCGCAAACAACCAAGAGTCGTTTGTGTCCATGTTCACGCGGCATGATTTATGGGGCTTAGTATGTATTCGGCATACAAGGCCCTTCATTACAAACCATTTTGTCGATTTGCTGTTTGGGAATAGATTTTGACCGTTGCCGCAATCTTCCCGGTCAGCGTCGTCTGAAAATTCCGAGCAGTCCGCCTTTACTCAAGCTGGCGTACTGCATTTTGCGTTCTATCACCACGAACCGTTTCCCCCTTTCAGCCTCGAACAGCTCCATGCGGGAGACGCTCGCTATGGCGGCTCGGTCGCAAGGCTACGACTCTTGTTTTCACTTGCGGACCGGGGCCACCGAGTCACATTGGTGGGAAATGTTCAGGAAGGGGAGTGGAAGGGCGTTCAGGCGCTCAAAGGAGACCCGGGACTCGCAGAGGTGTTGAGCGCTCCCGCCGCTGGAACCGCTCTGATCTTGAACAATCTCCCGCCGGCGGTCCGGTGGGGACAGATCTTGAGACTGAAGAGCCCTTCGAATCGGGTGATCGCCTGGGTGGGCAACCATCTCAACTCACGATGGCTGCGCAGCCTAGCTTGCGGGGAATTGGATCGTGCGGTCTGCGTCAGTCGGTGGCACCGGGAGCAGTATCGGGTCTATCCGGGCTTTGAGAGAATCGAAGCTTCGTACTCCGGGGTGGATACGGATTTGATGCGGGGCGGAACGCCGACTGTGTTCCGAGAGCCCACCGCCCTCTTCACGTCGGTCCCACGGCGCTCCAAAGGCTTTCATCATGTGCTGCGCGCATGGAGCCGGGTGCGCCGGGTGTGTCCAACCGCTCGCCTGCGGGTATGTGGCTCGGTGTCGATGCATGTCCCGAACGGGGTTGGAGGAAAAACCGGCGTGCTCGACCCGGATCTGGAAGCGGAGTTCCCCGAGTGGTTTGGGGATCCCCCTGGGTCGCATCAGAGCGTGGGAATCGACCTGATGGGAGCGCGCTCTCTTGGCGACGTCTATCGAGACCTACGGGGGGCGACGATCGCCGTTGTCAACTGCAATTGGCGAGGCTCGACTGAAACGTACTGCCGTGCGGCGGTGGAGGCCCAAGTTGCCGGGATCCCTGTTGTCGGCGCTGCCGCCGGGTCTCTGACGGAAGTCGTCGCGAATGGCAAGACCGGATTGCTTGTCGACCGCCCAGACTCCGCCAAGCTTGCAGACGCAATGGTTACGTTGCTTCAAGACGACAACCTCCGCCGGCAGATGGCCTCCGCCGGTCCGGCCTGGGCCCGACCTCTCGCCGAGTACGAGCTGATTGCTGGTGATTGGGAGGCGATTGTACGGCGAAGCTGGCGGGGTGAGCCGGCCGCTGTCTCACCGAGCTCATTTCACGACTTCCTTCGTCGGGTCGGGTACGGGCGCGCCAGGACGTGGATGCGAGAGCGGCTCAGGGAGACGCAATTTTTGGAGCAAGACCGAGCGCCCTGATGAAGTGCTTTGTCACGGGCGGAGCGGGTTTCATTGGCAGCAATCTGGTGGATCGGTTGCTGACCGAAGGCCATCAAGTAGTCGCGTACGACAACTTCTCCACCGGTCGCGAAGAATTCCTGGAAAGGGCCTATCCACACCCGGCGTTCAAGATGGTGCCTGGTGACTTACTGGACGGGGAGCGGCTCAACCAGGCGGTGAGGGAGTCGGACTTTGTTTTCCATCTTGCCGCGAATGCAGACGTCCGCTTCGGTACCGAGCATCCACGAAAGGATCTCGAGCAGAACACCATCGCTACCTTCAACCTGCTGGAGGCAATGCGCCTTGCAGGCGTAAAGCGAATCGCATTCGCATCCACTGGATCGATCTATGGCGAGCCCGAGGTGTTCCCGACTCCCGAGAACTCGCCGTTTCCAATTCAAACCTCGTTCTATGGGGCGTCGAAGCTGGCTTGTGAGGGTTTGATTCAGGCGTACTGCGAAGGATTTGAGTTTCGCTCGTGGATTTTTCGGTTCGTCTCCATTCTGGGCGAGCGCTACACGCACGGACACGTCTTCGATTTCTACAAGTCGCTGCGCAACAACCCAAGCGTCCTCAAGGTGCTGGGCAACGGCGAGCAGCGTAAGTCCTATCTGTATGTGCAGGATTGCCTCGATGCGGTCCTGTTGGCGATCACCAAAGCCAGCGCCAGGGTCAACATCTTCAATCTTGGCACCGATGCATTCTGCAAAGTGACCGATTCCATCCGCTGGATCAGCACCGAGCTGAAGGTGAACCCCACGCTCGAGTTCTCTGGCGGTGATCGGGGATGGATAGGCGACAGCCCTTTCATTTTCCTAGACACCCAACGGATTCGCGCGCTGGGCTGGGCTCCCCGCCTGAGCATTCAAGAAGGCGTGGTTCGCACGCTGCGCTACCTACAGGCGCAGCCCTGGCTGTTGAAGGTCCACTGAAGATGCGTGTTAGCGTGCAAGGCCTCTGGCACTTGGGATGCGTGACAGCCGCTTGTGTGGCCGAGCACTTCCCGACCAGCGGGTACGATCCCGACCGGCAGAGGGTGGCCGAGTTGACGAAAGGGAAGGCTCCGATCTTCGAGCCGGGCCTCTCTGAACAAATCCAGCGATGTTTGACAGCGCAGAAACTGCGTTTCAGTGAGGACCTTGTCGAGTCGATCCAGGGTGCAGACGTTGTCTGGGTTACCTACGATACACCAGTTGACGATCGGGACGTGGCCGACACCGACTACGTAGCGCGAGAGGTCACGAGACTCTTTCCCCACCTGACGGATGGCACCGTGGTGCTGGTTTCATCCCAGGTCCCGGTTGGATTCACCGCGCGAATTGAACAGGCATTCCGCTCTTTGTACCCGAGGATCGACGTGGGTTTTGCCTGCTCGCCAGAGAACCTTCGGCTCGGGCGCGCGATGGAAGCATTCCGGCATCCTGGCCGAGTGGTGCTTGGAATCCGCAGAACAGCGGACCGTTCGACTCTGTCGCGCCTGTTCGCGCCATTTTGCGAGCAGCTGGAGTGGATGTCGGTTGAATCCGCTGAGATGACGAAGCACGCTCTGAATTCCTTCTTGGCCACCTCGGTTGCGTTCGCGAATGAGATTGCGTCTCTATGCGAGAAGGTCGGTGCCGACGGCAAAGAAGTTGAACGAGGTCTCAAGAGTGACGTCCGGGTGGGCTCCCGTGCGTATCTGGGCCCGGGAGGTCCTTTCGCGGGAGGAACGCTCGGCCGAGACGTAGGCTTGTTGGTTCAGTTAGGAGACTCAAAGAAGCTTTCGATTCCGCTGATCCGCGGGGTTCGTCAGAGCAACGACGAGCACAAATCCTGGTTGCGACACAAAGTCACCGAGCTGCTAGGCGGGTTGGCGGGGCGTACCATGGCGGTCCTCGGTTTGACCTACAAACCGGAGACCGACACGCTTCGACGGTCCGAGGCAATCGAATTTTGTCGCTGGGCGAGTCAAGGTGGGGCGACCATCCAGGCCTATGATCCTGTGGTGAAGCATCTTCCCGCGGGCTTGGCGGAGATAATCCAGCTTCGCCCCAGCGTAGCGGAAGCGCTCCAGCGCGCTGATGCAATGATTGTTGCAACTGAGTGGAAGCAGTTTCGGGAAATCGCCGTGGCCGACATCCTGGCTCAAATGCGGACGCCGATTGTCATCGACGGCTCGCGCTTCCTGGGATCGTGCCTGGCCAGCGACCGGCGCATTCGATACGCGGCCGTCGGCTTACAAGCGAGAGGGGAATGAAACTTCACGGGAAAGCAGTGGTGATTACCGGAGCGAGCCTGGGGTTTGGCAGAGCAATCGCCGCAGCCTGCATTGCCAATGGCGCTCACATTCTTCTTTGCGCTCGGGGAAAGGAATCACTGGAACGAACGCGCGAGGAGCTGGGCCGTCAGGCAAAACCTGGACAGAAGGTCCTCTCACTTGCCGCGGATGTCTGCCGACGGGAAGAAGTCGAGCAGTTGATCGCCGAGGCACTGCGAAGGTTGGGGCGGATCGATGGATTGGTAAACAACGCGGGTGTCTATGGACCGATCGGTCTCGTTGAGGACGTGGCCTGGGAAGATTGGGTGCAAGCCATTCAGACCAACCTGATGGGTACCGTCGCTCCTTGCCGCGAAATTCTCCCACTCTTTCGGAAACAAGGGCGCGGCAAGATCGTGAACGTCTCCGGCGGTGGAGCCACCGCTCCGCTTCCCCGTTTCAGCGCCTACAGTGCTTCCAAAGCGGCGGTGGTGCGATTCACCGAGACGCTCGCTCACGAGACCTTGGGCACGGGGATCGACGTAAACGCGATAGCCCCGGGCGCCTTGAATACCCGGCTGCTCGATCAAGTGCTTTCTGCGGGGTCGCAGCAAGTGGGAAAGGAATTCTACGAGCGGGCAATGGAGCAAAAGGGAAAGGGCGGAACTCCTCCCGAAAAGGGAGCGGCGCTCTGCGTCTTCCTCCTTTCCGAACAAAGCGATGGAATCAGCGGTCGCCTCTTGAGCGCTGTTTGGGACCCATGGGAAACGCTTTCCGATCGGCGAACCGCACTCCAACGGAGCGATGTGTACACACTGCGCCGGATTGTGCCCAAGGACCGTGGCTTGGATTGGGATAAGCGATGAACGTCGCGATCATCGGCTGCGGCCTGATCGGTCAGAAACGGCTCCAGGCGCTCGGAAGCGAGCATCGACTGGTGGCGGCGGCGGATACCGTACTTGAGCGTGCGCGAGCACTGGCCCAGCGACACCCCGAAGCCTTGGTCACCCGCGAGTGGGAGCAGGTGATCTGTCGTTCGGACGTTGAAGCAGTTATCGTTTCGACCACCAACAACTGGCTTGCACCGATTACGCTTGAGGCGGTTCGAGCCGGAAAGCACGTTCTAGTTGAGAAACCGGCCGCCCGTACGCCGGAGGAGCTGGACCCGGTGATTGCCATCGCAGAGTCCAAGGGACTCTGTGTTCAAGTGGGATTCAACCATCGCTACCACCCCGGCATTGTCAAAGCACGGGAGCTCGTAGACGGCGGACATTTGGGACCGCTGCTCTTCGTCCGTGCCCGATACGGACACGGGGGGCGGCTCGGTTACGAGCGCGAATGGCGCGCAGACCGAAAGGTTTCCGGCGGCGGGGAGCTTCTGGATCAAGGTATCCATTTGATTGACCTAGCTCGTTGGTTCCTCGGTGATTTTGAACACGTCACCGGTTCGGTCCACACCTACTTCTGGAACATGGAAGTCGAGGACAACGCATTTCTGCTGCTTCGCACTGCGCAGAACCAAGTAGCGCAGCTGCATGTCAGTTGGACCGAGTGGAAGAACCTCTTCTCATTCGAAATTTGCACCAAACTCGCCAAGTTGGAAATCTGCGGCTTGGGAGGCAGTTACGGCATTGAGCGGCTGACCTTCTATCAAATGTTGCCGCGGCTCGGTCCGCCCGAAACCACGATCTGGGAATACCCAGGTGAAGACTTTTCATGGCAGTGTGAGTTTCAAGCCTTCTCCGAAGCCGCCCGCCTGCGGAAAAAGCCTGCCACAGGCCTGCGGGATGCCCGCGCCGCCTTAGAGGTTGTCCACCACCTATACCGAGGCAAAGATTCATGATCATTGCTCGTAGCCCGTTGCGGATCTCTCTCGGAGGTGGCGGTACCGACCTACCATCGTACTATCGTCAGCACGAGGGATTTCTCGTCGCCGCCGCAATTGACAAATACGTTTACATTACGATTCATCAGACATTTGTTGATGAGCTGATCATCAAATACTCGAAGCTCGAGCACGCTACGTCTCGCGACAAAATCCAACATCCAATCATTCGCGAGGCACTAAAGCTACTGGAGATCAGAGAGCTGAACGTCGAGCTCACCAGCATGGCGGACATTCCGGCCGGAACCGGGCTCGGCTCTTCGGGAAGCTTTACCACTTCGCTGATTAAGGCGCTCCACGCCTACCGAAAGAATCTCGTCCATCCCCATGAGCTCGCTGCTCAGGCGTGCCATATCGAGATAGACCGACTCGGAGAACCTGTCGGGAAGCAGGACCAATACATCGCCGCGTATGGTGGGGTGACCTGCTTCCGCTTTCTCAAAGATGACCGCGTCGAAGCCTGGCCACTGAAAATCTCGCAAGAGACTCTCTACAACTTGGAAGACAATCTGTTGCTCTTCTTCACCGGCTACTCTCGCTCTGCGTCCGCCATTCTCAAAGAGCAGGACGACAAGAGCAGGCTGAAAGACCAGGAGATGGTAGAGAATTTGCACTTCATCAAGGAGCTCGGCTTCAAGAGCCAGCAGGCGCTCGAGGCCGGCGATTTGCGTTCATTTGCCGAGCTTATGAACGTGCACTGGCAATACAAAAAGCAGCGCTCGGATGGGATGAGCAATCCCAAGATCGACGCCTGGTACGAACTGGCAAAGCGCCACGGCGCCCTGGGCGGCAAGCTAATCGGTGCCGGGGGAGGAGGCTTCCTGATGTTCTATACGGAAGATCGCACCAGGCTGCGACATGCGTTGGTGGAGGCGGGGATGCGCGAGGTGCGATTTCGCTTCGATTTCGAGGGAACCAAGGTCATCGTGCAGTGAGCCCGCCAGTTGCGATTCTAGCCGGTGGACTGGCCACGCGCCTGCGCCCACTCAGTGACAGGATACCGAAATCGCTGATTGAGGTGGCGGGGAAACCATTCATCGTGCACCAACTCGAGCTGCTCCGGCGCCAGGGATTGACGCGCGTCGTTCTCTGCGTCGGGCATCTTGGAGAGATGATTCAGGATGCGATCGGCAACGGCCATTCGCTAGGAGTGGAAATTCAATACATCTTCGATGGTGGCTTTGCGCGAGGCACTGGTGGCGCGTTGAAACAGGCAGTGCCGCTCCTGGGTAACGCTTTCTACGTCCTTTACGGCGACTCGTACCTACCCGTTGACTATCGCGCGATGGAAGCAGCCTTCGAGCGATGTGAGAAGTTAGGGATGATGTCGGTGTATCGAAATCGTGGAAAATGGGACGGCAGCAATGTTCTCTACATCGATAAGCGCGTGGTCAGCTATGATAAGCGCAACCCGCCGTCGAGCTGTGAGCACATCGATTACGGGCTCAGTATGCTTCGGGCAGCAGCATTGGCAGACATCCCAGACGATCAGCCGTGCGACTTGGCAGTAGTCTTTCAACGGTTAATTGCAAAGAACCAAATGGCGGGCTTCGAAGTGTTCGAACGATTTTACGAAATCGGTTCATCGAGAGGGCTCGAAGAAACCAGGGCCCTTCTCTCTGGCAAGCTCTGAGCAATGAGTTCCTATTCGCAAACATATTTGGCGCAGGCACGATCGGTATTGGATCAGTTGGACTGTGACGCAGTAGAGAGGATGGTAGGGGAGCTGGCTTCGCTGCGATCCCGGCGCGGCAGGTTGTTCATACTGGGCGTGGGTGGTGGGGCTGCACATGCATCGCATGCGGTGAATGACTTCAGGAAGATCGCAGGCATCGAGGCATATACACCCACTGACAATGTCTCGGAGCTCACGGCCCGAGTGAATGACGACGGGTGGGAGACCTCATTCGTTAACTGGCTCAAGGTAAGTCGTCTGGGGAATCGCGATTTGGTGTTGGTGTTTTCGGTCGGTGGCGGTGACTTGGAACGCAACATCAGTCCGAATCTGGTTCGGGCACTGGAGCATGCCAAGCAAGTTGGTGCCGTAATCTGCGGGATTGTCGGTCGGAACGGAGGTTACACTGCGCAGGTTGCCAATGCTTGCGTCGTAATTCCAACCGTCAATAAGGAAATGATTACACCGCATACTGAAGGGTTTCAGGCGGTGGTATGGCACTTGATGGTCTCGCACCCGGCGCTCCGTGCTTCACCCACGAAGTGGGAATCGCTGCGCTGATTCTATGCAGCGCGGTGTTTTTCTGGACCGGGACGGAGTGCTGAACCGGCCGGTCGTTCGAGAGGGAAGACCGTTTGCACCGACGTCACTCGAGCAGTTCGAGCTGTTGCCAGGAGTTTCACAAGCTTGCTCAAGACTGCGGGAACAGGGGCTGGTGCTGATCGTGGTCACGAACCAGCCGGATGTAGCAAGGGGGGTACTGAGCCGTGAGCAGGTGGAACAGATGCACCAGAAGCTGAGGGAATTGGTACCCCTGGATGATATCCGCATTTGCTTTCACGACGGCCCGGATCGCTGTGACTGCCGAAAGCCACGCCCGGGGCTATTGCTGGAAGCCGCTAGGGATTGGAAACTGGACCTGTACGAAAGCTTCATGGTGGGGGACCGCTGGCGTGACATCGATGCCGGGCGGGCCGCCGGCTGCAGAACAATATTCATCGATTACGCCTACCGGGAATCGTTGCGTAGCTCGCCTGATTGGCGCGTTCTCTCGCTGCCAGAGGCGGTCGATTGGATTTTGAAGGAAGCCAACCGAGAAGGGAAGGAACGATGAAGGACGTCTCTAAGTTGACGGTCAAAGTTTTTGCAGACGGGGCGGAAAAGGCCGGGATGCTGGAGATGTACCGAAATCCAATGATCCGGGGATTCACCACCAATCCCACCCTGATGCGCAAAGCGGGGATTAGCGATTACCGGTCCTTCGCCAAAGAGATTGTGGAGGCAATTCCGGATCGGCCCATCTCCTTTGAGGTGTTTGCGGACGAGTTCGTCGAGATGGAGCGGCAGGCACTGGAAATCAGCAAGTGGGGAAGCAATGTTTACGTGAAAATACCGATCACCAATACCCGACGGGAACCGTCACATGGCCTACTGCGGCGCCTGGCGCGAGCAGGCGTAAAAGTGAACGTTACCGCCCTGATGACCTTGCAGCAGGTACGTGAGGTGTCCACCTGTCTGGCGGAGGGGCCCGCGGCCTGTGTATCAGTCTTCGCGGGCCGCGTCGCGGATACTGGCAGAGATCCGCTTCCGCTGATGGCTGCATCGGTTGAGCTGCTGCGCCCATACAAGAACCTGGAGCTGATCTGGGCCAGCCCAAGAGAGTTACTGAACATCTTTCAGGCGGATTCCATCGGGTGTCACATCATTACCGTAACCAACGACGTACTTAAGAAGCTCACCCTAGTGGGAAAAGACCTCGACGAGTACTCATTGGAAACCGTTCGGATGTTTTACGACGACGGGACTAAGGCGGGGTTTCGGCTCGCCGGCCAAGCACAGACTGCCGAAGTTTCAGGCCCGTCGTCCTTCGTGTCGCCGGGAACGCTACCAACCAATGTTCTTTGAAGTGCCGGAGGCCCTAAGCCATCCTGAGACGAATTGGCATCGGGATCTGATTCCGATCCAAGTGAGACAAACACCTGCACCAACCGCCTTTTTAGACGGTTCTCCCTCAATTAGATTGCAACGCTTCAATAGATTCTCGTCCCTCCCGTGAGCTTCGCCAAAACTGATGCTCTCTGATTCCCCGAAGAACGAGTCCGAAGAGGTGCCTTCTGACTACGGACGTGCGCCGATTGATCTCGGTTCAATGTGGCGCATCATCCTGCGTCGCCGCTGGGTGCTCATTTCGGCGCTTTTGGTAGTCATCGCGGCGGTGATGCTCGTCACCCTCCGCCAACAGAAGATCTACGCTGCCACCGCAACGCTGATCATCGACCTCGCCGCGCCAAAGGTCTTGGATAACAATCAGGTTGGGGAGGTGGTGGACTCAGGATCCGGCAGCTATTGGTTTAGCCGCGAATACTATGAGACCCAATACAAGGTCATTGCCAGCCGAGCCGTCGCCAGTCGGGTAGTTGCTAAGCTGCATCTCGCCACCGACTTGCGGTTCCTACAGCTCGATAAGATCGAAGACCCGGTCGCTCGCGAAAAAAAGCGACAAAGCATAGATCCCATCGCGATTGCACAATCGATCCTCCGGGTTGAGCCGGTTAAAGAGTCTCGGATGGTTCTGGTCCGAATCGAATATCCAGAGCCGATTCAGGCCGCCGCCCTGGCTAATGCGTTTGCCGAGGAATACATTGCCGAGAATCTGTCGGTCCGTCTTTCCACCACCAATAGCGCATCTGAATGGTTGGAAAGTCAACTCGTGGACCTTGAGGCCAAGGTCGACAAGAGCATGCGTGAGCTCTACAAATTCAAGAAAGAGAAGGACATCGTCTCAACTTCATTTGAAAACAAACAAAGTATGGTCAGCCAGCGGCTGGTCGCGTTCAATGATGCGCTGACCAAGGCCCGGATCCAGAAGGCGCAGCTGCAGGGCCGCGCCGAATCGATTCGCGCGTTAAGGAACAATCCGGAAGAGCTTCTAAGATCGGGTGACGCGTTTAACCAGTTGATTAGCGCCTATGTCGTTCAGCAGATGAAGCTGAAGCAACTAGAGCTCACCAATGAGTGCGCAGACCTCAAGAGCCGCTACCTCGGCGATCATCCGAAGTTGAGGTCGTGTCTTGAACGATTGTCCTTGGTCAAATCGAATCTGATACATGAAATTGAGGTTAACCTCTCGGCGCTGGATAAGGAGTACCGGGAAGTTGCTCAATCCGAAAGGAATTTGCTGACGCTTTACAATGAAGCCAAAGACGAGGCATTTAGAGTAAATCAATTCGAGGAGGAGTATCAGCAGCTGAAGAGAACACTGGACAACAATGAGCGCCTCTACGAGGTTGTGCTCAAACGACTCAAGGATGCAGGGCTCTCCGGCCGGATGCAAATGAGCAACGTACGAGTTCTCGACCGAGCCAAACCAGCGGACGGGCCACTTCGCCCCAAGCCTCTGTTGAACCTTGCGTTTGCAGTCCTGTTTGGACTCGTGGCCGGATTGGGCCTGGCGGTTGTGCTTGAGTACCTGGATACCAGCATCACCACGCAGGAACAGGTTGAGGAGCGACTGCGGGTGCCTTTCCTCGGAATCATTCCCAAAATAGCTATGACAAAGGGGCTTGGGCCTCAGGAATTGGCAATACACGCCCAACCGCGCTCCGCCGTTGCTGAGTGTTGTCGGTCGATTCGCACCAATCTGATGTTCATGTCTCCGGATAAGCCTTTTAAGTCAATACTTCTCACTTCGAGTGGACCGGGGGATGGGAAGACCACCGCCTCAGTCAGCCTGGCAGTGACGATGGCGGAGGGCGGGAGTCGGGTTCTCCTGCTTGACGCGGACATGCGACGGCCCCGGACTCACAGAGTCCTTGGCGTTTCTAACGAGGTGGGTCTGAGCTCACTGATCGTTGGCGCCGCCAAGCTGGAAGACGTGATCAAGAGCACCGCCGTTCCTGGCCTGTCGGTCCTTGTTTGTGGCCCGGTACCACCAAATCCAACCGACTTGCTTCAGACGGGGGCATTCTCCTCCCTTCTCAGCGATCTGGGAAAACAATACGATAAGATCGTCATCGATTCTCCCCCGGTGGGGGCGTTTGCGGATGCAGCGGTCATCTCCACTCTCGTAGATGGAACGCTCTTGGTCTTGAAGGCTGGAAAGACGTCGAGCGACCATGCACGGCGCGCCCTTTGGGCGCTTCGGAACGTGAAGGCGCGCATCTTTGGCGCGGTGCTCAACGATCTCGACCTGGAGAATCGGCACTACGGGTACTACTACTACAATCGGCACGGTTATTATTACAGCCGTAAAACTGACGAAGCGCCTTCATAGCCGTCGATATTCGTCTGAACATCGGGGGAGTTCGTCGCTTGCGATGATTCCATTAGCATTGCCTGAGGACCTGGAACCGCGCGATCAATGTCCGCGAGCCACGTCGGAAGAGGCCGACTGACACGAGCAGGCGTGACGGCGAACCGCAGACCTCCAGGAAAGCTACTTGAAGATTGTTCTTAGTTATCCGACCGAAAACGACAAAGGAGAAGGGGTTCACTACGCCCGGGTGCTGGAGCGCTTGGGCCACGAGGTTGTGACGGTCAATACGTCGGCAGAGTCACGCAGCTCGATCGATCCCGAGCGCAAGGTGATTGGATTTTCGCCTGGAGTGACCTTCGACCGCCTCTTGTCCCACGTCGGGGGCGCGGACCTGTTCCTCTATGTGGAACCTCTGGGCCTCATCCCCCTGGGGCTCGAGCATTCCCCAGTGCCGACAGTCTGCGTCATCTCCGATGTACATCGAAATTTGAGATCTCGGCAGACCCTTTCACGGCTGTTCGACCATGTCTTCCTGTATCAACGCAACTACCTTGAAGAGTTCTACGAGCACCCCAAAGCAGCGGTGCACTGGCTTCCCTGGGCCTGTGACTCGGAAATTTTTCGAGACCTAGGATCCACTCGCGACTTGGACGTTGCATTCGTCGGCCAACTCTTCGGAGCCTGTAGCGAGCGGAGCCGAGTAGTCGAGAAACTGAAAGGGAAGTTCAAGCTCAACAAGCAACGCTATTACCTTCAGAAGGAAATTCCTGAAATCTATTCTCGGGCGAAAATCGTGATCAACTTGCCGATTGGGCACGATTTGAATTGTAGAGTATTCGAAGCGATGTCTTGTGGGGCTCTGCTTCTGACCACTCGTGAGAACAACGGGCAAGAGGTTCTGTTTCAGGACGGAGTTAACTACGCCGGCTTTGCTGGGGAGGCTGAGCTCTTCGAAAAGGTAGAACATTTTCTGAGGGATGAGAGCGCAAGACAGCGAATCGCCCGGACAGGCCATGCGCTGGTTATCGAGCAACATACCCTTGAGGCAAGGCTAAAACTAATGATCGCGAAAGTGCAGAGCAGCCCGCGAGGATTTGCGCCGGTGCGGAAGTTCAGCCGCAGCGATGTGCTGGCAACGTACGCCTCGATTTTTGAGCGCAATGGCTGGGTAGAGGCATTGCTCAAGTTGGCGGCCGATAAACGAGGGGGACTCGAACGTTCGGTACTGCTGGCGAGAGGAGCGAAATCATTCCTCCGGCGGGCGGTACGGGGGTGGTGAAAGACACCTTGAAAGTGGAAGGGGAGAACGCTGCGACGGCCCTGCTAAAGCGATTGAGCTTGGGCATCGGGTCGTCCGCAATGTCACATGGAATTGGGGCTCTCCAATCTTTCGGGTTGGTACCGTTCTTTTTGCGGGGGTGGGGCTCTGAGACATATGGGCGGTGGCTGGCACTGACCGCGATGATTTCCTATCTGAGCTTGTTCGACTTAGGCGGGCAGACGTACGTTGGCAATCTCCTTGCCATTGCCCATGCTCGCAGCGAACGACCCGTCTTCGTGCGGAGACTCTCTCAGGGGGTGTCTCTCTTCCTCGTACTTGGCCTTGCCGCGTTCGCCGCGCTGTTAATCGTGCTCGGCGTGGCGCTTCGAGTCCCGTTACCAGGGCTTCACCGCTCGCTGGAGCACTGGGAAGTTTTGGTGATCGGAGCGTTGGCCGCCAATTTCCTGGTTCTCTCATTGCCCGGAGGCATTTACATTACCGCCTATCGAGCAACCGGACTGTTTGCCAGGGGCACAATGGTTGCAAATGTGACTCGATTGGTCGGCCTGGTTGCAATGGGGGCAGCTCTTTTTCTCAGAGTTTCTCCAACGGTGTTGGCGCTCGTAATTCTGGGAATCGGCATCGTTGGCACCACCACACTCGTTCTCGATACGCGACGCTGCATTCCGCAGTGCCGTAGTCTCCAGATTCACTGGGAGAATGCGAAGGCTGGTTGGCGGGAGCTCCGGGGGGGTGCGTTTCAATTCTGGAAGATCTCGATCGCTCAGGCACTCGGGCAACAAGCGATCGTTCTGGTCGTTGCGGCGACCACCGGGCCTGAGGGAGTAGTTCTCTATTCTACCCACCGAACTCTTTCCAACATTCCCAGTTACGTCGGAGGGTTGTTACAGGCTCCGATTCTTCCTGAGTTGAGCGCAATGTGGGGCGGCGGTCAGCTCGAGAGGATGTTCCGAACAGCGCGACTTTCCATACGCGTGGCAGTGCTGTTGACTGGCGTCCTGGCGCTCGCGGTATGGATTGCCGCGCCCGTGGTTTATCCCGCTTGGACCGATAAGCAGTTGCGGATTAGCTCAGGACTGTTAGCTACGTTACTGGTCGACGCTATGATCGCGGCGGGTGGAATCAGCGCCGCATGGATGATGCTCGCCACCAATCACCATCGGTCGGTTGCAAAATGGTCGCTGCTGAATTCGGCAATCGCGCTCGGTATTGCCGCGATCCTCCTTCCTCGTTTAGGAGTTTTCGGCGCGGCCGTCGGAACATTGACGGGAAACGTTCTGTGTGCGGGCGTTGCGCTTCCCGTACTTTCGGCCAGATTTGTCAAGGTCAAAGTTGGGCAGATTTATTGTCAGATTGGTTGGGCCTGGCTGGCCTTGGTGCCTGCAACGGCGCTGATGTTGATTTCTTCGCTTTGGCTAAAGGGGTGGTGGTCAGTTGGGCTGTTCGGGATCGCTAGCTTTGTGCTCGCTTACCCCGCTCTTCGCGTCGCTCTGGGCCGATCGGCTACTCACCGTGCATTGAGCCTGCTTCTTCCTAGGGTTTTTGTTGGCCCGATCGAGACCGGGAATCCAAGATGAAGCCACCTAACATCAGAGCTGCCGCGCACTCGGTCCTAAAGGCCATTCATCTGCTGGCGCCAGTCCAAAGGGCAGCCCGCGAGTTGCATACCTGGCGGCAAAATCGCCTGACCGATGAGCAGATCAAAGAGATCTACCGAGCCCGATACCATCAGGGCGCAAACTACGGTGGCATCGCCCCCACCGCCGACTGGGAGTCGGACGAAGTACTGAAGGCGCAGCACGCCAAAGCGATCCTCGCCGTCTTGCCAGCCCGAAAGGTTCTCATCGGTGGATGTTCGTCAGGGATGGCGGTGTTAGCTTTCCGGCGTCTGGGGATCGAAGCTTGGGGATTTGAATTTTCGGATGACCTCGAGCGGATCGTCCTCCCGGGGGTCAAAGCCTTTGTTCGCCGGGGGAGTATGACCGACATTCCGTTCTCGTCCGCAGACAGTTTCGAGATTCTGATGAGCACCGATGTCTTGGAGCATGTCCAAATAAGGCAGATGTCCAGGATGATGGGGGAGATGCGCCGACTGAAAGTGCCATGGATGGTTCACATGATTAATCACATCGCTCGAACACCTGATCACATGACGCTTAAGCCACTCTCTTGGTGGGAACAGAGGTTTCTCGAAATTGGTTATAAACTTAGGAGGGATTTGCGCACCCCGGTTCACAGCAATCGCCGAATTTATGGCCTGTGCGGAGATCCGGACCATGTCTACACGTTTTGGGAGCGATCATTAACCGCTGACGCCCGGAAGTAAGAGAGCGCTTCGCGCTCGGCATCGCTTGCAAGTCCGAGCTAGTCGATCACCGCAAACGCGATGTAGGGATCGAATTCCAAACGTTCTACTTTCAGACTTCCGATTCCAAGCTCGTCGATCAAGGCGGAGGTTTCGCCTGGCCAAAGCGGATTGTCCAACTCGTCAAAGGCGATCACCGCTCCTTTGGGCATGCGTGGAAAAAAGTGCTGGATCGCGGTCCGGGTAGGCTCGTAAAGGTCAAAGTCGAGGAACAGCAAGCTGACAACCAGATGCTGGTGCGAATTCAAGAACTCGGGAATGGTGTGGGTTGCGTCTCCTTTGATCAGCTCCACTTTGGGGATGTGGCCCAGGAACCGATACGAGTCGTAGATTTTGAGCAGCTCCAATAGCTCTTCCTGAGAATCCGAGTACAGGTCTCCCTCCTTGAGAGTTGAGAGGGGGTTCGAGTCCTTTTGCGATAGCTTTGGAAAACCCTCAAAAGTATCGAAGCCATATATGCGTCGGATGAGGTTCACCGGCTCAAGGATGGCGCTGATGTGTGCCCACGCCATCAAACCTCCTCCACGAAATACTCCGCATTCAACGACCGACCCCTTGACCCGGAGGACGCGCTTGAAGATCTCATATTGAGCCAAGAGTCTCGTGAGGTTTTGGCGTTTGATATACTTTGGAAAGCTTTCGATCTTCTTTTCCCAAGAATCTGGCGACCGTTCAAAAACAGCCTGAAGGCGACTTCCCACCAGCTGCTCTTCGTGAGTTCGGAAACCTCCTTCCAATGCGGCGCCAGGCTTTTGATCAAGCAGTTTGCTCATTGAACGAAGCATGCCGACGAATTGCTTTGTTGGCAAGAAAGGAGGGAGCCAAGGACGATGAATACCAGAGCTCTGGCACTTCGGATTCGACGCCACGCCATTGAGATGACGCATTCTGGCAACAGCTCCCACGTGGGTGCCGTATTGTCGATCGCCGACATTCTCGCAGTGCTCTATGGGCAAGTGATGGCGAAGCGCCCCGATGATCCAAAGTGGGCGAATCGCGATCGCTTCATCCTAAGCAAGGGGCATGCGGGAGCAGGAATCTATGCTGCCCTGGCAGAAACAGGCTACTTCTCACTGGATCAACTGCGGACTCACTACAAGAATGGCAGCCTGCTTTCTGGACATCTGTCTCACTTAGGTATTCCGGGAGTGGAGCTCTCCACGGGCTCCTTGGGACACGGGTTGTCAGTCGCTGCCGGAATGGCGCTGGCCGCAAAACACGATGGTGGAAGTCACCGGGTGTTTGTTCTGATGAGCGACGGGGAGTGCGATGAAGGCTCAAATTGGGAAGCCATCCTGTTCGCCGCCCACCATCGGCTGTCTAATTTGGTCGCGATCGTCGACTACAACAAGCTTCAGAGCCTGGGGTCGGTTGAAGAAACGATTCAGTTGGAGCCCCTTGCTGAGAAGTGGCGAGTATTTGGATGGCATGTCGTTGAAATCGACGGTCACGATCACGATGCACTTCTCAACGCCCTCTCGGTGGATCTGGCAGCTTATCCCCAACCGACATGTATCATCGCTCATACTATCAAGGGTAAGGGAGTCTCCTTCATGGAAAACAGCGTCCTCTGGCACTACCGCAGCCCTCAAGGTGAGGAATATGAGCGTGCGCTAAGCGAGTTGAGGGCCGATACGTGAGAGACGAGTTTATTCGTACCTTGACTCAACTTGCGCGACACGACCCGAATCTGTTCTTGATCACTGGCGATCTTGGTTTCGGCGTGCTGGATCACTTTGCCGATGAGCTTCCCGGGCAGTACTTCAACGCCGGCGTCGCCGAGCAGAACATGACGGGAGTAGCGGTTGGACTCGCATTGGAAGGGAAGACAGTATTCACGTACTCAATCGCAAACTTCCCGACTCTTCGATGTCTCGAACAGATTCGGAATGATGCCTGTTACCACGAGGCAAATGTTAAGATTGTCGCAATTGGGGGCGGATTTGCATACGGCGCCTTAGGATTCAGTCATCACGCCACGGAGGACTTGGCGGTGATGCGCTCGATGCCGCAAATGACGGTGGTAGCGCCCGGCGATCCAGTGGAAGTACGTGCCGCGACCCGGGCGATCTATCAAGCGCGGGGTCCTTGCTACCTACGGCTCGGAAGGGGCGGCGAGGCGGCTGTTCACCCCAAGGAGGTGGACTTCACTCTTGGCCGCGCCATCAAGTTGTTGGATGGCAATGAAATAGTCTATTTGGCAACCGGCGGCATCTTGAGCAATGTGTTTCAAGCTTGCCAGCTGTTGAAGACGCGGGGTAGGCAGGCTGCCCTCTACAGCATTCCCACCGTCAAGCCTATTGACCGCGAGCTGTTGGAAACGTTAGCCCAGCGATTCCGAGCGATTGTGACCGTGGAAGAGCACAGCGTGATCGGTGGTCTGGGCGGTGCAGTAGCCGAAATTCTCGCTTCGATACCGCAACCGCGCGCTATTCTGAAGATGATTGGTCTTCGAAGCGGATTCTCTTCAGTGGTGGGAGATCAGGAGTACCTGAGAAAAACCTATGGGCTTTCGGTACAAGCGATTGAGGAAATTGGATGGGAGCTGCTCAGTGGCACCGGGAGCGTTGCAGCTGGGCTCAACCATACCGGACGCTTCTTTGGACCGGTGCCTAGTCCGGGAAATACTTGATGGTTCCCGTGAGCATCTGCCTTACGACCTGGAATCGGGCGAAGGCTCTACCTCAGACGATCAATAGTCTTCTTCGGCAGTCGTTTGAAGATTTCGAGCTGATCATCAGCGACGACTGCTCGCATGATGGGACCGAGCAGCTCTGCCGAGAGTACGAGAGGCGAGATTCACGGATTCGCTACTTCCGCAACGCCATCAATCTGAACATGCCTGGTAACCTCAATGCGGCGATCAGAAGAGCTCGAGGCCAATACATCGCAAATCTCCATGATGGAGACATCTTTCGCTTCGATCTGATCGAAAAATGGAAGACCGCACTTGATGATTGCGGGACTGCCGCTTTTGCATTCAATGATTACCGGGTCGTCTCCCACGATGGGAAGGAGCGCATCTACCGGGCTCCATTCGGTCCGGTCATTCCCGGTACGGAGATTGCCCTTTACTATTTTCGGACCGTTACATCATGTGTTTGGGGAACCGTGATGGCTCGGGCATCTGCATATCAACAACTGGGGCTGTTTGATGAGCGTTTCGGGTTTATTGCGGATGTCGAGATGTGGTTACGCCTGGCATCACATTTCGATATCGCGTATGTGTCGGAACCCTTGATAACTCTCGGAGAGAGACCGGGCGACCATCCATTTCGACACGGACTTTGGCGCAGTGCTTTTTGGGCATTCGCGATTTATCTGAAATACCTAGAAGTGTTCCGTCCCAAGCTTCCCGATGCGTGCGAACATTACCAGCGACTTTTCTCTCGGACCCGGCGAAAGTACTTCATCCAAACACTGTTGTACTCGATACGACACCGGCAATGGGAACGTTTCAGAGAGGGAATCGCGATTTGGCGTGATGCGGATGATTCGATCCTTCGCGTCTTCGCCACGCTGTTCGCGGCGTTCGAGCGGCCGCCTCAGTGGTATCGTCCTGACTGCTGGCAGATGGCCTGCATTCCGCAATCCGGCAATTCCTGAGGAGCAACGATAACTCCACTTCGAGCTTTAAGCGTCAAAGCTCTAATTGATGTGCCCTCGCAATTCGCCTACGCAATCGATTCCATCAACTTCAGCATGCGATCCTTCTGTGTGTAGCGCGAGCTGATACAACGTTGATAGCCTGCCTTGGCTACGGCAGCTCTTTTCTCCGGCTGTGATAAATAATGTGTCACTTTCTCCACGAGCTCTCGGTCAGACGAGAAGAACTCTGCTTCCCTTCCTTCTTGAAAATAGGAGAGATGATCGGGCGTTCTTTCAGCAAGAAGAAAAGATCCTACCGCCGGAATCTCGAAGGTACGCCCAGCAGAGTGTAGTGTGTTGTTGTTCCATTTCGACAGAAAACAAAGACAAATCTTGGCGCTCGCCAATAGTTTCGCGTACTGCTCAACTGGCGCGGGATGGATCTGATCCCTGTTCGGAAGGCGTCGAGCGCGGTGCCGCCAGCCAGAGCCGTATACTCTTACGGAGATTCCGGCAGCGAGCAAAGCCAGAATCATCGCTTCCGTAGTGGGCTCGTAGTGACCAATGAACAAAACGTCGGACTGAAGTTCTCGGCGCTCTTCATCGCTTACGGACGGCGGGTAATGGATGTCGGGATCGTACCCAAACTCGGTTAAGACAACTCGACGCGCGCCTCGCTCCTCAAGCCAACGTTTGCTGAATGAGTAGGAGTGAACGTGAACGTCGTAGGAGGGAATCGTTTTTAGGAAGTAGCGGTAAGTATATTTCCTATGACCGAAGTGTTCCGAGGTGTAGTGGACCAGTCGGCCGGCAACGGACTGAAGCCGCTCCACCGTCTTCGGCCACAAATAGAGTGCGCTGTCAACGTATGTGAGATCCGGCCGGAAGGCCTCGGCTCTTTGGAGAAGCGTTTGATTGTACGCGACAATTCCAGGCCCTACCAGTAAGTGCCGATGCACTTTACTCAGCCACTGCCAGCGCCAGTCCATGAACGGGCTCTGGTCCAAGCACTCCACCTCATGGCCAAGCTCAACAAGCGCCCGCCGCCTCGACTCCGTCAAGCTACCGGGCCTGCAAGGCCCCGTGTAAAAGATTCTCATCTTCTTCCATCTCTTGTCGGCTTAGCAGCTGTCTCACGAGCAAAAAGTGCTATTCGACTCGTTTGTGCAACTCGAACGAAAGCATCCACGACATGAGCTTCAGGCCCGGAAGCTGCAGCAGTCGCTGGTCGAGCCAATTGAAAATTGGGAGCAGGCGTGGGGCCTTGACTCCGGCAATACTCAGGAGATGCCAATGATGTACATTCCGCATCTCAAGGAATCGCTGAGCAAAGCGGAGATCCCGATAGGAAAGAATGTGAGCGCGCTCCCACTCTGTTCGCATTTGGGGAGTCAGGCGTCGGTACAACTTGATCGCGGGGTTATAATCGAGTGCCTCGAGGGCAAAGCACACACCGCCAGGCTTGAGGATTCGCCTTATCTCCGGCAGCGCGAAGCTCAAGTCCAGGTGATGGAGCACTCCCATGCACGTGACCACGTCCACGCAGGAGGACGGTAAGCCAGTTGCCTCGCAATCGGCCTGAATAAAGACGGTGTTCTGCTCGAGACCCTTCTCAGCTGCCGCGAGCTTGGCGTTTCGCACCGACACGTCGCTAATATCAAGACCAATTGCCAAAGCGGCTCCGCTGCGGGCGGCACGTCGAGTATTACTTCCGTTTCCGCAGGCATAGTCTAGAACGATTTTGTCTTTGCTGTGATCATGAATCCATTCATCAAAATACTCGTTCGATAATGCCGTTGTTGCGTAGTATTTCTTGTTTCCATGTAGCTGCTCGTAGACGTCTTTTGGAAGGTCCGCTTGAGCTGCCGTGGTTCGGCTGTGATTGTGGAACTCGAGTTCCTTAAGCTTGCGAGTCTCGAGCGCCGAGAGCCAGGCTCCATTCTGGGCCGCGGCAATGCGCTGGATCTGCGTCCGCAGCGCGGTAGCCTCCGCGGGTATTGTTCGCTCTGAGCCGAGGAGCCCAGACTGTTGGGGCGAGGAAACAGGTGCCTCAATCTCGGAATTCATCAATGGTCTCCAGTGAGGGCCGGATCAGCTCGGACATTTTAGACAGTGGCATGCTCATCTCGTCAAAGCATCGAGGCGGCCTGCACCGACGAGGGGGGTGGATGGGTAGCGCTGCTGACCTGTGCCCTGGCGGAGGTACCCGGCCGGAATTGTCGTATCGGAGCGAACCACAAATACAGGGCGACAAAGCTGTGAGCTAGGGTAAGGGAATTGTAGGAAAAGAAATATCCTCCGATAACCAAAACGTGAGGGTAGAACATGTTTAAGATTGGACTGAGGACCAGATTGCCTTGGGCGACTCGACCGAAGGCCCAGCCTGCCAGCAGTCCGGCGGCCAAGAAGGAGAACCACGCGCCGGCCAGTCCAAAATCTACGATCGGCGGCATGAACAAAGTGTAGACATTGCTTCGGACACCAGGGTCTGGCTCGAATGTCTCGTACGTCCCGCGTTCCCTGATACCAAGCAGCTCGACCAGTCCGCCGAAGGTGCCCATCCCGTAGCGGAGATCCGGTGGGTGTACGAGGGCGTGCTTCAGGTAGTGCGAGAACGCGTAGGGATGCGACAGCACGCCGTGACGGAATCCGGCCCATTCCTTTTCTGGGTCCGCGCCTTGTAGGGCATGGGGGTAGGCACGAACCCTGTCTTCCAGCGCAAGCTCGTTGGTTGCACCTCTAAGCGCGCCGATAGCGGTGCCCGCAGCGGCCAATCCCAGAAGCAGAAAGGGCACGAACGCAACAAGCTTTGCGGTGAGGAAGGGGACCGCTCCCTTTTCTTGAAATATTCGCGTTGACCAGTAACCAGCGCACCAAAGGTAGATACCGGCGAGCATTGGCCCTCGACCCAAGTAGCTGACTGCGTAAGCTAGGGAAACGCCGAGTGGAAGAATTGCGATCGCTCGCTCCCATCTGGAACGGCACGTAGCAAACAGCATTCCCCCGAAGAGCGGAGCGGCAGTCATGGCCGCCAGCAGTATCTGGAACGAAGCCGGCGGCTTGTCGAGTCTGTTGGGCGTGAAAATCTCTCTGAAGAGTATGTAGCAAATGCCCAAAAGGCAGCATAGAGCAATGATTTTGCTGAGGTATGGAAAGCGAACCGAAATCACTTCAGAATGTTTTGAGCTTCTCGTTCGACGCGGAATCCAGAGCTTAGAGATCAAGCTTCCTGCGTAAAAAACAAATATGTTTCCGTTGATCCACCAGAGCGCCGGTGGCCAAAGAGGGTAGTCTTCAACGTTTACGGAGATCGCTATCAAGCCTGCCCAAAAGAGCGCAAAAAAGGCGCCTGGGGCGACCCAGCTTCCGAGCGTTACCCGAGCGACGATGGCGAGAAGGATTAGGGCCACAATCGGCAAAAGAACTTCAATGTCGATAATGGGTCACCTCAATCTGTCAGCTACCAACGCAATTCCTGGCTTCGTGTTTGAGCGTGAATCGGATCCCGCCCTCACCGAATTGACGGTGAGGCATCGTATCATCCACCAACGGAGCGCAATGAGCGCTTGTTTTTCGACCCGTCTTCGGAATCGACCAAGATGTCGGTGGACGCGGCGACTACACCGGCCCCTGGTGGCTGAGAACTTCGGATCGGAGCCCTAGATCTGAGAAGGGCATTGAAGGTCTGCCAGAGGATTTTGAAGTCCTGCGACAGGCTTTGCTCCCGTACGTATCTGAGCTGTAGCCGCAACTTCTCGGGCCGGATCAGATCGAGGTACGCCTGATTCGCATCCGAATAGCCAGAGGCAACAATGATTTCACCCTCGTCGTGAAACTTGATCGAGGACCAATCGGTAAGGCCGGGGCGGACATCAAGGATCGCCTTTTCTTCCTCCGTATACAAATCCACACACCATCGGACCTCGGGCCGTGGACCTACCAGACTCATCTCGCCCCTTAGGATGTTGAATAACTGCGGTAGCTCGTCAATCTTGTAGCGACGGATAAAATGGCCCACGCGGGTGATACGTTCGTCATTGGCGCTGGTTGCTTCCGGACCTCGAAGGTGTACCCGCATGCTTCGAAATTTGAAAATGCGAAAGGCCTTGCCGTACCGTCCGACGCGCTCGCCGCGATAGAAGACGGGTCCTCGGCTGTCGAGTTTAATCGCGACTGCGATTGCGGCCATCGGAATTGCCAACACTCCCAATCCAGTAGCAGCGAGGAATACATCCAGGGCTCGTTTTGCTGTTTGATAGAGCGCGTCCCTCGGAATGGGCGGCATGCGCGCAAGATATCATGGATGCCCATGCTAAGATGTACGCCCGTGCAGGGGCGGAATTTCCTTCCCAGAAAGAGAACTCAATTGGCTTACCGCGTTCCTTTTGTCGATCCGAGGGAGCATTACCGTCGCTATGGGCTGGGTATCGACGGGGCGATCCGGGAGTGTCTAGCTCAAGGCGACCTGATCATGCGCCGGCAGCTCAAGGCGTTTGAAGAGAACTTTGCACGGTTCATCGGCGCGAAGTACGCGGTGGGCCTGAACAGCGGTTACCACGCGCTTGCGTTTTCGATTCTCGCCGCGGGTTTGGGACCGGGCGACGAGGTCATTACGGTGGCGCACACCTTTGCCGCCACGGTGTCGGCGATCGTCCACGCGGGTGCCATCCCAAAGCTGATCGATGTTGGCTCGGACTACAACATGGACATGGATGCCCTGGAGCGCGCGATTACTCCGCGAACGAGGGCCGTTCTGCCCGTGCATCTGAACGGACGGCTCTGCGACATGGAGCGCCTCAACTCGATTGCCAGAAAGCACGACCTATTGATCATCGAAGACGCTGCGCAGGCGGTTGGCGCCACCTACCGCAACCAAAAGGCGGGCACTTTTGGCCTCACCGGCTGCTTCAGCTTCTATCCGTTCAAGCTGTTGGGTGGATTCGGAGATGGAGGCGCGATCACCACCAACGATCCAAAGATAGCCCGTGCAATCACTCTGATGCGGTACAACGGAGAGGATCGAGAAACCGGGGAGTTTCATTACCACGGACAGACGGCACTGCTGGATAACGTTCAAGCGGCAGTGCTGGACTTCAAGCTTACCCACGTGCCGGAATGGATCGTTCATCGACGGGAAATTGCCGCCCGTTTTCGTGAGGGACTAGAGAGTGTCCGAGAGATTTCGCTTCCTCACTTCGCAGGCGCTCAATATGGGGATGTCTACCAAAACTATGTAGTCCGAACGCCGCGACGGGACGAGCTTAGGGCGTACCTGAAGATGGAGGGAATCGAAACCTTGGTTAGTTGGCCGAAGCCGATGTGGCACCATCGAGCTTTGAAGCTGGGCGAGTACCATCTGCCTGAAACCGAGGCGATCTGTCGGGAGGTGGTGTCCCTCCCGATGAGCGCCGAGACAACCCATCAACACGTAGAAGAGACGGTTGCTTGCATTCGACGCTTTTTCGGACAATGACGAAGCTGAGGCAAGACCTATGACTCTCAAGCTCAGCCAACGAGGCGATGTCATCGCGCAGTCCGAAATCCGGATCATGTCTGTCGAGTGCGAGCGCGTCGGAGGGGTTAACCTCTCCCAGGGCGTCTGTGATACCGAGATTCCCCTCCCGGTTCGGCGTGCCGCACAGGAAGCGATCGAGACCGGCGTCAACACTTATACCCGCTTGGAAGGCTTGATCGAGCTACGTGCGGCAGTCGCCGAAAAGCTCTCGCGCTACAATGGGCTCCAGTACGACCCCGAGACCGAGGTGATTGTTAGTGCCGGAGCCACCGGCGGCTTCTACTGCGCCTGCATGGCGCTTCTGAATCCTGGCGACGAAGTCATTCTCTTCGAGCCGTACTATGGCTATCACCTGAATACCTTGCTGGCGCTCTCGGCGGTTCCCACCTATGTGACGCTCAAGCCGCCGGACTGGACGTTCCCGGCTCGGGACCTAGAAGCGGCGGTGACTCCGCGCACCCGAGGCATTGTGGTCAATACGCCGTCCAATCCATCGGGGAAAGTTTTCACTCGCACCGAGCTGGAATTGATCGCCGACTTCGCAAACCGCCATGATCTTTTTGTCTTCACCGACGAAATCTACGAGCACTTCCTCTACGATCGCCGCCAACACGTCAGTCCCGCCTTGCTGCCGAGAATGCACGAGAGGACAATCACCATTTCGGGAGCTTCGAAGACTTTCAGCATCACAGGCTGGCGGATCGGGTGGAGCGCGTGCAGCAATAGGTGGACTCCGCTGATCGGTGCGCTAAACGATTTGATCTACGTGTGCGCTCCGGCGCCCTTGCAAGCCGGCGTCGCGCGCGGGTTGGCCACCTTGAGTGCGGAATATTACGAGCGATTGATTCGAGAGTACGCAGTCAAACGAGACAAGATATGCGCAGCCTTGAGTAAGGCAAGGCTGACACCTTTCGTTCCGCAGGGTGCTTACTACGTGCTTGCCGACGTGTCTCGTCTACCCGGCAAGAACAGCAAGCAACGGGCGATGTACCTGCTGGAGCAAACCGGGGTCGCCAGTGTGCCGGGCTCCGCTTTCTACCACGGCTCGGATGGAGAGGAGCTGGTGAGGTTTTGCTTCGCCAAGAAGGACGAGGATCTCGATCGCGCCTGCCGGTACCTCGAAAAGCTAAAGGTGTGATGAATACGGCGGAAGCGATCGTCAACTATTCCACCGTAACCGAGCTTTCCGGAGCTCGTGCCACTCGGGCACAGTTGGCGCGGATGTATCAACGGTATTACTTCGCGGGTGGATTCTGCGAGGGCAGGGACGTCCTCGAGATCGCATGCGGTTCAGGCCAGGGCTTGGGCTACCTCGCTCGTCGTTCTCGGAGCGTGGTGGGCATTGACATCGATGAACATGTTCTGGCGCTCGCTCGCAATTACTACGGCGACCGGATCGAGATTCGCCAAATGAATGCCGAGGCTCTATCCTTTCCAGCTGCGAGCTTCGACTTGGTGGTCCACTTCGAGGCCATCTATTACTTGCCGCGCCCAGAACGCTTCGCGTCTGAGGTGAGGCGAGTGCTGCGCCCCGGCGGGATTCTGGTCCTCTGCACCACCAACAAGGACCTTCCCGACTTCAACCCCAGCCCATTCTCGCATCAGTACTTCGGCCCGCCGGAGCTGGTGGCTCTGTTGGGCCCGCACGGATTTACGGTCGAGTGTTTAGGAGCCGATCCGGTCGGACCGCTGACCCTTCGAGGCCACGCACTGCGCACGCTCAAGCGCGCTGCCGTTCAGCTTGACCTCATCCCCAAGACGATGCGAGGCAAAGAGCTGCTAAAGCGAATGGTGTTCGGCTCGCTGGTCGAACTTCCGAGAGAAATTCCGGAAGGGGAATCGGTGGAGTTGCCAAAGAGCATTCCTGCCGATCGGCCTGATGGAGAACACCACGTCCTGTTCGCAGTTGCGCGCCGATGCTTCGATTGCGAAAGCTGAGCCCGCTCGGGGAGGCGCCCCACTCGTCGCGCTCCGAAGCAGGTCACGGGCACTGGACCGGATCTAGTCCATCGCGGACCGAACTTTGGGGAATCGTGCCAATCTGTGTGCTCGTTGTCGGCTGCCCGCTTGCAGGGGGTAGCGTCGATTGGCGTGCGCAGCTGGCTGCGAGCGTCCTCGCATCACTGGCGGTCTTTTTTGCTGCACGACAAGGATCCACCGGTCTTCCCATTCTAGTGGTGGGTCTGCTGGTAGTGACGGCAGTGACGGTGCTTCAACTAGTTCCCTTACCCCCGTTTCTTGTCCGGCTTCTCTCACCGAAATCTGCGGCTACGCTCGACAGCGCGCTCAGACCGCTTGGGTTGTATCCGGCCCCCAGAGCGCTCTCTCTCGATCCGCCTGCGACGGCTCTCGAAGCCGCCAAGGCCCTGACCTGCACTGCCGCTGTGGCCGCAACGGCGATGGTCGCCGCATCTCGAAGGGCCAGGAAGCTTCTTCTGGCGGCACTGCCCCTCAGCGGCCTGGCGGTCGTATCTCTGGGCCTCTTGCACGCGTTGGCCACCGGAACAGACGGCTTCGAGTCGAAGTTTGCGTTTGTTAACCCCAACCATCTGGCAGGCTTTCTCAATCTGGTTGCCTGGCCAGCGCTGGGGCTCGGCCTCCAGGCCACCGGGCGCAAACGACTCTTGTGGCTCGGATGCTTTTCGGCGACCGCCAGCGGTGTTTTTCTCTCACTTTCACGCGGTGGAATCGGTGCATTCTTCGGGGGTCTGGGTGTCTTTTCCATTCTTCACCTTCGCGCATCGCGCAGAGGGCCGCGCTCGGATCCGTGGCGTTTGGCCATCGCGTCCGTGGCAATCGCAGCGGCCTTGGGAATCGCTGCATTTCTTGGACTGCAACGAGTTCTGACAGAGATACAGACAGTCCCGCTGATGCATCTGAGCTCCTATGACAAAATCGCGCTTTGGCCGCTTCTTACCAGAATGATCCGCTCCTTTCCCTTAACGGGTATTGGACGTGGAGCCTTTGACACCGTCTTTCCTGTCTTCAAAGTCGATGCGGATCCCTTCACCTGGACGCATCCGGAAAACGAGTGGCTACAACCTTTGGTCGACTTGGGAATACCGGCAGGTGCCTTGTTGGTAGCTAGCTTTGGATGGACCTGGGTCAGGGCAGCCGCCGGCCGGGAGCTCTCGCAGACCGAAGCAGGGGCTCTCGCGGGCGCGGCTGCCCTTCTCTTGCAAAATCTAGTCGATTTCTCGCTCGAGATCCTCGGGGTCGCCGTTCCTTTTGCGGTGGCGATGGCGCTGATCTCCAAGCCCGGGCCCAGATTGCGAGTTTCGCAACGGGCCTTGTCCATCGCAGCAGTCTGCTGCCTACTCGGCTCCGTCAGCGGAACACTCTTTTACCGTGCCCACTCGGCTGAAGCAGACGCCAGGCGCGTCGCGCGAGCGGAGAATCTTGATCAAATGAAAGCGCTCGCTAAGTCGGCGGCGCATTGGCACCCGGCCGACTACTTTCCGCGGGCGGTAGTAGGAATTCAGTTGGCTGCGCAAGGGCATTGCAGCGAGGCGCTGCCGTGGCTCTTCCAAGCCATGGCTCTGCATCCCACCACCCCTGACCCGCACTATTTTGCGGCCTCGTGCCTGGCGGCCGCGAAGCAGGACGCGCTTGCGAAGAGAGAATATCGCCTGGCGTACCTGTTCGGCCGTCGAGACTCACTGGAGACTGCATTTCGATGGTTTCCCGCAACCTCCGACATGTTGAAGGTTGCTCCGGAGTCCGCGGAGGGCCTTCTCTCGGTGGGCGGCCTCCTCGCCGATCAGCGCCGTCTAGAGGATGCAAAGTCAATCTTTGAGCGAGCGTGGACGGACTATGGGGACCTAACGGCTCTGGCACGCCTCGCGGATGTGGCACTGGCTCTTGGCCAGCCGCAGGAGGCAATTCGATGGTCACTGATGCTTCGCGAGCTCGATCCTCGCTGGCTCTCGAGCTACACGGTGTCAAGCAATGCGTTCTTGAAGCTCGACAATCTAGATGCCGCTTGCCACGAGCTGGAGCTGGGAGCTACTCAGCTGCCGGGCAACCCCGACATCGCTGAGTCTCATGCGAACCTGCTTTTTCAACAGAATCGCTTCGCCGAAGCACGGCGCGTGCTCGGCACGGCCTTGCCGCGCAACGCCCACGAAGTCGCACAGCTGCACCGGATGATTGGCGCGACGCTCCAGCGTGAAGGTCGTACGCTTGAAGCCATCGCTGAGCTGGAAGCCGCCCGAGACGCTCTCCCAGCGGACGTCGCGATCCGCGTCGAACTCTCTGAGCTCCTCGCAGGGGCCGGTCGTTTCAACGAGGCAATTGACGCGCTGCAGACACTCGCTTCGCTTCCGGAAACGCCGAAAGGCGCCTTCGATGCGCGGATTGCTGAACTAACCGCGCAGCGTCAACGGCAGCTCGTACTGATGGACGCGGTGCCCAGGCCGGCCCCAACGAAAGACGACCTGCGGTAGGATCCCAAGGGTCATGTCATTTAAGCACTCGACGTGACTCCGAAGCCCTGACCGAGCAACTGACAGACCCCGGTGCCGCTCCAGTGGCCGAAAGACGTGAGATCCAACTTGGGCCATCTCAATTCGTACCAGACGTCCAGCATGTTCCATAACCGGATGTCATCAAATATCACGATCGGTGGGTTGGAATAAGACAGAGCACTCAAATTGCGAATCAACCGCTGCTCCAGGTACCCGTCTTTAGCCGCATCGATAAAAATGAGATCCGCTCCTTCGAGGATGGCGCGATGGCGATCAGCCACTGCCTCGTCGCCGAGGTCGGCCACCATCTGTTCAAGGCGTCCGTCTATGAAATCCGCTGGATCGAGACATGAGTTCGGATAGTCGTTCCAGTGGATCAGATCGAATGTGATTACTTTTCCATTACTCGGCAGGTTTGCCTTCAGGGCTAGAGCTGACATTCCCTCGGCAGTTCCAACTTCGATAATCAGGCGTGGCTTTAGCGCCTGCACGAAGGCAGCGAGAAGCTTGTAGTGCTCCCCGGGCCACAGCTCGACCAGCTCGTCCGGGAACGGGAAACGTCCTTTCAAACGCGCTTTGATCGATGACAAATCCTGTCGACGCGCTAAAGCGATTGCTTGCAGCGATAGATCAAATATCCGGTCATTGGGAGCGCTTGGGGCACCGTCCATAGAAAAGACCATGGAATGCTCTACGTGGCGCGCGGCCACCGGGCTGGGAAGAAGCAGCTTCTTCGCCGCACGTCTCAGAAATTTCCATGAATTCAGGCGTTGGACTGTCATCGGAAGTGCTTCAATGGTCCTCACATACGCCGAACTAGCTTTACTCATTGCCATGCACCCTCTTCCAGCCTGCGGCCGGACAAAGCAATCACTCGAAGAAAGTACAATGCCGTTAAGTCGTTACACCCGGTGGGTGGGTGTCTCTTTACGAAAAACGCCCTTCGGAAGAAGCCATTCCAATAGCACGCAAGTCGCTGCATACATTGTCCCAATTCCGTGGATCGCGTGCAGAAGGAAAAATGCAGGCGGAAGCGTGAGCACATACTCAATCCTTCGTTCGACGGCTGCCACATGGATCCCGGCGAGCAACGCGGCGCAGGCATAGGCCGCTGAGGCCGAAAGAAGGGCCACGCGTGCCCAAAGTAACCAAGGGGAAAGCGCCGCTGCCAACACAAGCCACGCCACGAACGCGAACGGAACCAAATGTCTGGGCCGGAATGCCCAGACCCCCAATTTGAGCGGAAAGAGCACCCAAAAGCCGTTTGAGAAATAATAAGGGACGATTCTTCGCAAGCCGGAGCGCGCTTGATAGCGGCTCTTGATGTGCGGGACCCAAAGGATTTTTCCGCCGCCCTTTCGTAATCGGATGTTGAATTCCATATCCTGACTGCGGGCCATGTCCTCGCGGAAGTAGCCGATTCGATTGAACAGCTCTTTTCGAAAACACCCGAAGGCCACGGTGTCGACATAACGTGGCTCTGACGATTGGCTGGTCTTGTGATGCGCATCGCCGCTTCCGAAGGGATGGCCGATCGAGCGAGCCAGCGCGCGGTCAATCAGGGTGTCCTCGGTGGGCTCCACCAGACAAGTGCCGCCGACGTTATCGGCCTCCGACCTTTCCAGCCATTCGACGCACTGTGCGATGTAGTCCTTTTCGTAGTAGGCGTGCGCGTCAAGTCGAACAATGATTTCGCCGCGCGCGGCTCGAATCGCCATGTTCAGTGAGCTGGGGACCACTTTCTTGGGATTGTCTAGCACGCGGACACGTTCGGGATATTTCATTTCGTACTCGGCGAGGACTTCGCGCGTTCCGTCGTCGCTCATTCCGTCTACAACGATGATCTCCAATTCCCCCTTCGGGGGATCGCTCGACAGGACCGAATCCACCACCGGACGGATGTAGCGGGCCTCGTTTCGACAGGGAATGATGACTGAAACCTTCGGATGCACCATCTGTTTGGACAAGAATCGCCCCGAGCTCTAGTCCGGCTGACCAGGTCCGCCCCGACGCAGCGTGGCGTTACTCATGCCTTCACGATCTTCTCGCGATGACGAGTCACCTTGCGCGTGGCGTTACGCGTGTCGAGGACTATCCGCGCGTGCTGTACGATCGCGCCGTAATCGATCTCGGAGTGATCGGTCAGAATCAGGACGGCGTCGTACTCAGGTAGCGAGGACGCTACCAGCGGAACCGATGACATCTCAAAATCGATACCGTGCTCCCTCTCGAGCTTTGGAATGAAAGGGTCATGATAGAAGACCTCGGCTCCGCGCTCCTTCAGTAGGGAGATCACCCTCAGCGCCGGGCTCTCACGTGGATCATCCACATCCTTCTTGTACGCCGCACCCAGAACGAGGATCTTTGAGCCGTTGATGCTCTTTCGGTGGCGATTGAGCGCCTCCATCGTTCGATGCACCACGTAAGACGGCATCTGAGTATTCACTTCGCCCGCGAGCTCGATAAATTTGGTCTGAAACTGATACTCCCGAGCTTTCCAGGTCAAATAGAAGGGATCGATCGGGATGCAGTGGCCCCCCAAACCAGGACCGGGGGAGAAGGACATGAATCCAAACGGCTTGGTCGAGGCCGCCTGGATCACTTCCCACACGTCGAGGTCCATCCGATCGCAAAGCATTTTCAGCTCGTTGACCAACGCGATGTTGACGCTTCGGAAGATGTTCTCGAGGAGCTTGGCCAGCTCAGCGACTCGCGTCGACGAGACGGCCACCGTTTGCGATAGAACGCTGCCGTAGAGCACCTGCGCCACTTCCAGGCAGCGAGGAGTCAATCCGCCTACGATTTTCGGAATGTTCTTCGTGCTGAACCTTTTGTTGCCCGGGTCTTCCCGTTCGGGGCTGAAGGCGAGGTGGAAATCCACTCCTGCCTTGAGCCCATTGCGCTCAAGAATTGGTTTGAGCACCTCTTCCGTCGTTCCGGGGTAGCTGGTGGATTCGAGCACAAAGAGCTGTCCGGGGCGCACCGCGGGGACCAAAGCCTCGGCGCTGCGGACGATATAGCTAACGTCTGGCTCGCGGGCGCGGGTCAGCGGAGTCGGAACGCAGATGATCAAACAATCCATCCCGCTGGCTTTGGAGTAGTCGGTGGTTGCTCTCAGCTTGCCAGATGTGCTCAACGCTTCGAGCGCATCGTTGGGAATGTGCTTGATGTAGCTTTCGCCCTTCTGAATGCTTTGCACCTTGCGGGCGTCGACCTCGAAACCGGTCACACCGAACCCGGCTTCCGCGAATGTCATCCCCAACGGCAACCCGACGTAACCCAAACCGACGATTCCAATTTTAGCTTCGCGGAGTTGAATCCGGTCCAGCAAAGAGGTGGAGTCGGGCATGCGCTCTTACGATCGTATACTATTTAGCGTGTGGCTTTACGGACGTTGCTAATTACAGGATTTGATGCGGTGTTTGTCACACTTTGTTGCACTTGCACCGCATGGGTAACCCCGCCCGATGCAGCCTGCCCAAGCTGACGTTCCAGCCGTAATTCGTTTCCTGCGGCCCATGCCTGGCTCGACCGAGCAGGTGGCGGATGCGCTGGACGGAGTCGACTGGAATTCATTCGCACTGGACGCCGGAAGGCACGGCCTCTCGGGAGTTCTGAACGGCTTGGCTGCAGAAGGACTGGCGATCCCGAAAAGCGTGAGCGTTCGAATTCGCACCGACAGTCTGGCAATCGCGGCATCCTGCCTTCGAACCAAGGCACTCCTGGTGCGTGCCCTTGATTCGATGGGACGGCGTGGCGTTGAGCCAATTTTGCTCAAGGGCTACGGATTGGCGAAGCGGCTGTATCCAGATCCGCTGATGCGCCCGACGTCGGATGTCGACCTGTTGGCCGATTCAGACCAGTATCTCGACGCGGAGCAAGCTTTGCTTGATATCGGTCTGCGGCCCGCGCGTCTCGAGCCGCCCGAAGATGCGAAGAAGGATCATCACGCGCCCAACTTCTGGGGACACGAGAAATGGTTCAGTGGAGACGTGGGACTGGTCGAACTGCATTGGCGTCCATTGTCCGGCTTCGGGACCGCGATCGGCGCGGTAGGGGCGTTCGCGCGCCGCCGAGGAAGCGAGCTTGAGGGTCGCCGTGTCTACTATTTGAGCGCCGAAGACGAGTTGGTCTATCTCGCGGCACACGCGAGCAAACATCTCCTTGGCCGGTTGAGCTGGCTGTACGACATCAAGCTTCTCATACACAAAGAATCACAGATCGATTGTGAACAGGTACTGAGAGTCGCGCTTGAAAGTGAGATGAGCGGGCCGGTTTACTTTGCGCTCGAAGCGGCGCAGCGGTTGGGAGCGAAAATTCCAGAGCCGCTGTTGCAACGACTCGATGTATCCCGATGGCAGAGAGTGCTCGCGCCGCGATTGTTTTCAGAGTCGCAACTCGCTCGATCTCCCTACGCGGATCGAAAGTACGCCACCTATCTGCTTCGCCTGCTTTTGGCGAGCAACTCCAAGACGCGAGTGCTGGCGACGTGGAGTCTTGTCGATCAGGCGAGCCAACGAAGTTTCAGATACCACTTGCCCCAATTGTTACAGCGGCTCCGGCAATCATACCGCGGTGAACAGTGTGGTTGACGCTGATGTCGCATTGCTTGCGCGGTTTCATACCGCTGTGCTGATTGATCCCTTGCGCTAGTGTGGCCGCCGTGAGCGATTCCTCTTTTTCGGAAGGCAATGTGCTGGTCAGGCTGGGGGCGACTAGACCCGTCCGCCATGCAGCGGTTCTTGTTATCGACGCTGCGATCGTCGCCGGCAGTTTGCTTGGCGCCTTTGCGCTTCGATTCGAAGGCGCGATCCCGATCGAGCAGCTCGTGAATTTCTTCTTCGCGCTTCCGATATTGGTCGCCATTCGGTTGGGTTCGGAACTGGTGATGGGGCTACACCGTTGGTCGTTCCGGATGTCGGGACTCAACGAGGCGGTCCGTTTGGCGATGACCAATCTATTCGGCACGGTCTGCTTCATCACGTTGTTTTTTTGGGGGGAGATCGGCCATTTGCCGCGCACGGTGGTTGCCCTCGAATTCTTCTTTACGACCAGCTTGCTTGGGGTAATGCGCTTTGTTCCCCGACTCGCGATGGGTTGGTATATGGAGCAGCGAGTCTCCGAGCACGCTGATGCGAAGCGGACGATCATTGTCGGGGCGGGAAGCGCCGGAGATTTGCTGCTGCGCGATCTGCTCCGCTCGCACGAGCACAGTTACCAGGTAATCGGGTTTGTCGATGACAACCTCGCGAAGGTGGGGAGCTCGATTGGCGGGAAGCCAGTGCTTGGCACTTTGGCGATGCTGCCGGGGCTGGTCGAACGCCACCAGGTCAACAAGGTTCTACTGGCGATTACTCGTCTCTCCTCGGAAAAGGTTCGCCACATTCTCAAACTCTGCGCCCACCTCAAGGTGAGTTTCAAAATCATTCCGGCCTCATTTGCCTATCTGAACAAGCGCGTGACTGCGGCGATACTGCATGACTTGAGCCCCGAGGATCTTCTTCATCGCGACAAGGTGGCCTTCGACTCGGCTGAAATTCGCGGGCTGGTCGCCGGCCGGCGGATTTTGGTCAGCGGCGCAGCCGGTTCGATTGGCGCTGAAATCGCGCGCCAGGTATCAGAGCACGCGCCCGAAGAGCTCACCCTGATCGACATTAATGAGAACGGCCTGTATCTGCTGGCTCGACGACTCCAGAGCGCGCACCCGTCGCTCAAGGTGCAGGCCGAGGTCGCCGACATCCGAGAGGCGGATCGCCTGATGCGGATCGGTCAGATGCGCCGCCCGCATTTCATTTTCCACGCCGCCGCTCACAAGCACGTGCCATTGATGGAGGACGCGCCCGAAGAGGCGATCAAGAACAACGTACTCGGGACGCTCAACATGGCTCGTATGGCCGACGCCTGCAGCGCAAAACGCTTTGTCCTGATCTCGACCGACAAGGCCGTTCATCCATCGTCAATTATGGGCGCTTCGAAGCGCGTCGCTGAGTTGGTCGTCCGCGAGCTTGCCCATCGTTCGCGCACTGCATTCACCGCAGTGCGTTTTGGGAACGTGCTCGGGTCCGCCGGCAGCGTGGTTCCGATCTTCAAAGAACAGATTGAGCGCGGCGGCCCAGTTACGGTGACGCACCCCGAGTGCACCCGTTACTTCATGACGATTGCGGAGGCGGTCGGACTGGTGCTTCTCGCCGGCTTGGGCGGCTACGGAGACTTGTGCATCCTCGATATGGGAGAGCCGATTCGGATCGCGGATCTCGCTGAGCACATGATCACCATGGCGGGCCTGGTGCCCGGCACCGATATCCCGATCGTCTTCACCGGTCTACGCCCGGGAGAGAAGCTGGCGGAGGCGCTGTTCACCGACGAAGAGGAACTCACCCAAGAGGTCCGGAATAAGATCTACGTGGCGAAGAGCCCTCCCCCGCCCGCCGATTTTCAAGAGCGGCTGGACGTGTTGTGCCAGGCCGCGGCTAACGGAGATCGGGACGCCCTGACGCTCGCCCTTCGTCGGATTGTACCGACCTACGGCGCTCTGCCGGTCCTCGAGCTGGTGCCAGAGATCGATTCACGCGAAACGTTCACGACGGTGGCGCCGTTGCGCCCCAAAGTGGCCAGCGCGTCATAGCCTGAAAGCGCATGGTAGGGTCGGCGTGGGATGGCGCTCACGCTCCTCGATACCTTTCGAATTCTCTCCTCCTTCAGTCCGCAGGCTGGTGCCATGGCCCAGGCGCCATGGGATGCCTACGTGGAATGGGCGATCGCCCAGGGCTTGGCCCCCCTTGCAGCCTACAATCTCGAATACCGCCTGGCAGGCGCTGGTGCACCGGAATCGGCCCGCGATCGTCTGCTGTCCGTGTACCAGGGCTCGCTCAACGACAACGTGATGAAGTTGGTGAACTTCAAGCGAGCCGTCGACGAGCTGGAAGACGGTAGGGTGCTCCTGCTCGGGGCGGCGTCTTTCGCTGAATCGCTCTACCCTCACGTCGCCTTTCGGCCGGTCCCGGACATTCAGCTCTGGGCGCAATCGGACGATCTGCCGCGCCTCGTCGAATTTTTGCGACAGAGCGAGTTCCGAGGCGACAGCCGCGTCGATCGGGTTCGCGGTGCTGCGGCGGTCCTTTCCGACCGTCGAACGGAGATCGCGATCTTCACCCATTTCCTCGGGGAGAGGGTTCGGGCGCATGAAAAAGGCGTCTTCGAGCGAGCCTTGCCAGTGAAGGTGTATGGCCCATCGATCTTCAGGCCCAGTCATGAGGATGCCATTCTTCTTCTTTGTCTTGACCAGGCAAAAGCCGGTTACGAAGTGCCGATGATTTCGTTCGTCGACTTGCGAGAACTTTTGTCCGGGGCCTCCGCCCTGGTCGGTTCGTATTCCAAGCCTGTCGACTTCGAGCGACTGAAACAACGCGCCTCCGAATGGAGGATTGATCGTGCGCTTTACACTTCGGCCTCGATCGTCCAGCGACTATTCCCCGAGCTGGAAGGGGCTGCCCAAAGCGCCAAGCCCACTCTGCGTGCCTCCACCCAGCGACTCCTAGAAAAATGGGTAATTGCTAAGGTGGTGCAACTGGGGCCGATGCGGATCCTCAGAGGCACCGATCGCTGGCGCCGGCTCCTAGCTGGCGGAAGCTAATTGTTCTCCAACCTGCGGAGCTGTCAGGCCGCAGGCGCTTGGAACAAAAATGGACTAGGTTGTTGGCATGAAAATCACAATGGTAGGCACCGGATATGTCGGGCTGGTGGCCGGAACCTGTTTTGCGGACTCAGGCCATGACGTGGTTTGCATCGACATCGACCGGACCAAAATCGACGCGTTGAATGCCGGCCAAATTCCGATCTACGAGCCCGGCCTCGAGGAACTGGTTCACAAGAACGTCAAGGAAGGACGCCTGTCCTTTACCACCGAACTAGCGCCGGCAGTCGGAGCTTCCCAGGTCGTCTTCATCGCGGTCGGAACTCCCGAGGGAGAAACCGGCGACGCGGACCTTCAGCACGTCCTTGAGTCCGCGCGCCAGATCGGTCAGGCGTTGCGTCACTACACCCTGATCGTCGACAAGAGCACCGTGCCGGTCGGCACTGCTGATCGGGTGCGCGAGGTGATCGCCGGGGCCACCCGCGTGGAATTCGACGTGGTCTCCAATCCGGAGTTTCTAAAGGAGGGGGCGGCGGTAGGAGATTTCCTCAAACCCGATCGGGTGGTGATCGGAACCACATCCGAGCGAGCGCGCCGGATCATGGGCGAGCTCTATGCGCCCTTTGTTCGTACCGAGAATCCGATCCTGTTCATGGATCCTCGCTCCGCCGAACTCACCAAGTACGCGGCGAACGCGATGCTGGCCACTCGCATCTCATTCATGAACGACATCGCTCTGCTTTGCGAAAAGGTGGGAGCAGACGTGGACTTCGTGCGCAAGGGATTGGGAGCGGACAGGCGGATCGGCTATCCCTTTCTCTTTCCTGGAATCGGCTACGGCGGTTCATGCTTCCCCAAGGACATCAAAGCCTTGATCGCCACCGCTCGGGAATGTGGAATCGAGTTCGACCTGCTGCGCGCGGTGGAGCGAACCAATGAGCGCCAAAAGCGGCTGCTCGTCAACAAAGCGGTTCGACACTTCGGATCCCTCGCAGGTCGTCCGTGTGCCATCTGGGGTACCGCCTTCAAACCCAAAACCGACGACATGCGCGAGGCGCCCGCGATTGAAGTGATCGAGGGACTTCTGGGAAAAGGTGCCAGCGTTTGCTGTCATGATCCAGCCGCCGAAGAAATTGCTCGTCGGCATTTCGGCGACCGCGTCCGCTATGCCGACACACCCTACGATGCGCTCGAAGGCGCCGAAGCGCTGTTTCTGATCACGGAGTGGAATCAGTTCCGCTATCCGGATTTCGACCGGATGAAGGCGTTGATGAAGACGCCGGTCATTTTCGATGGGCGCAATGTGTTTAGTCCGACGGTGCTTCGGGACATGGGTTTCGTTTACTTCGGAATTGGTCGGGGCTCATGACGGGTTCTTCGGGGATTGCTCCCGCTTCTTCGGATCAATTCCTGTCCTCGGACGCTGTGCGAACGCGGCATCCCAATCGCTTGGCATTCAAGCTCCTGCTCGTCTCGTTGCGGCCGCGGCAGTGGACCAAGAATTTAGCCGCGTTCGCACCGCTCATCTTCGCCAAGCAATTGCTCAATTTGAGCGCCGTGCTGCAAGCATCCTTGGCGGTGATCTCGTTTTGCCTGATTGCCGGCGGCGCATACCTGCTCAATGACTGGCTCGATCGTGACAAGGACCGCCTGCATCCAGAGAAGCGCAATCGGCCGATTGCGGCCGGCTTGATCTCCGGCCGGGGCGTCGCTTCGACGGCCCTGTTGTGCTGGATCGGCGGAATGGCGTTGGCCTACGCGGCACGCCCACAATTCGCCCTGGTCGCGGCGGGATACCTGGCGCTGCAGATTCTTTACTCTTTGGTATTCAAACGATGGGTCATCCTCGACGTGATGGTGATTGCGATCGGTTTTGTCATCCGAGTTGCGGGTGGAGGGATCGCGATCGACGTGCGAGTCTCGAACTGGCTTTACCTCTGCACCCTCTTGCTCGCCGTTTTCCTGGGTTTCGCCAAACGCTGGCACGAGCTTTCCTCGCTCGAGGCGGAGGCGCTCGAGCACCGGGAGAGTCTCAGTCAGTACTCACTGCCGATGCTGGACCAGATGCTTTCAATCGTGGCTGCCTCGTGCATCCTTGCCTATGGCCTGTACACGGTCGCACAAGACACCATCGACCATGTCGGATCCGATCGACTCAAATTCACGGTGCCCTTCGTCATTTACGGCATATTCCGGTATCTTTTTCTCATCCATCGTCGGGGCGCGGGAGGCTCTCCGGAGCGAGTCCTGTTGGCCGATCCCCCGATGATTATAAATCTGGTGCTCTACCTGGCGGTCGTCGCCTGGGCCCTCTACCTGTAGAGGTGAAGGAGAGACGCAAAATGTCAAAGAAGAGCGTAGTCGCAGTTCTCAAGACGAGCCCCAAGACGGTGCTCGAAGATTACGGAAAAGCGATGGTGATGGCCGGCTATCGGGACGTGCTTAAGCCGGTCCACGAAACCGCGCTGAAAATCAACATCACCTGGCATCATTGGTATCCAGCCTGCAACACCGCGCCGTGGCAACTGGAAGGCACGCTGGTGCAACTGCTGCGGGATGGATTCGACCGGAACAAGATTCACGGTTGCCACAACCGGACCGTGGTGGTGTCGGCCAAGCGCGGGGAAATCGCGAACAAGCACAAGGTGGTGCTGGATGCGTATGGGGTCGCCAACGTCCACTTGTACGAGGGCCAACAGTGGATGCGCTACGAGCCCAAGGCGAAGATGCGGGCCCTGCATGAGATTTATCCGGACGGAGTCGAGATCCCCACCCGGCTGATCGGTGAAAACATCATTCAGATGCCGACGATGAAGACTCACGTCTTCACCACCATCACCGGTGCGATGAAGAACGCTTTCGGAGGCCTGCTCCACGAGAAGCGCCACTGGACCCACTCCGTGATTCACGAGACGCTGGTGGACCTGCTCGCAATCCAGAAGGAGATCCACCCAGGTGTGTTTGCGGTGATGGATGGAACCTTCGCCGGGGATGGGCCAGGTCCTCGCTGCATGGTGCCGTACGTGAAGAACTACATTCTCGCCTCGGCCGACCAGGTCGCGATTGATGCGGTCGCGGCGAAGATGATGGGCTTTGATCCGATGAGCATCAAGTTTATCCGGCTCGCGTCCGAGGACGGACTGGGCATCGGCCGTTTCGAGGAAATCGAAGTCGTCGGGGAAGATGTTTCCGACGTGAACTGGCACTTCCACGACAACCAGAACACCTTCGCCTCGCGCGGTCAGAAGATGATTTATTGGGGACCGCTCAAGCCGTTCGAAAAGATTCTGCTGCGCACCGCGATCGTGCCCTGGAGCTACGCCGCATCGATCGCCTACCACGACCTCTACTGGTACCCGACGATTGGAAAGGGCCGGGTTCGGGAGGCGCTCGCCACGCCGTGGGGTCAATTGTTTAGAGAGTATGAGCAGGGGCTGCGAGAACGCGCGGCCACCGAGCCGGCCAAGGCTGCCTGAATCGATTCAGGGCTGGCGAGCCAGGCCGCAGTTCACCTTACCCTGCACCGTGTTGGTGGTGTGGCAATCGCAGGTATTCAGCAGAGCCGAGCAGCGCGCTTCGTCCGCTGGCGTGGCTGCGATTCGGCTGTCTTCATTCGCGACGCGCTGAAGGCAGAGATCCTTGAGGGTGTTGTTCGTCGCGCAATCGCATAGCCGCTCGGCAAGCTTGCGGCAGCTCCCCTTGCAACCCGCGAAGAAGAACGCGCTGAGGAAAAGACTGAGCAGGAGGTACGGGCGAATTCGACGCATCGAAAGCGGGGCAGGATGCCGGGAGTTCGTCCGCGATGCAACCCCCCGACGAAGAGAATCACCGTTGGAAATCGTAGACGCTTCCCAACCTGAGGATTGCAGTCAGCTCATCGAGCGCGGTCATCGATTCATTGGCAAGCTTCGGATCGCCCAGGTCTCGTGGCGATAGCCGATCGCGATAGTGGTGCCGGACCCATTGCTCGAGAGTCTTGTGTAGCTCCGGCGTGAAGAACACGTTGGCGAAAATGGCGTCCTTTTCTTCGTCACTGAGCCAGATCCGTTGGCGTAGGCAAGCAGGTCCGCCGCCGTTTTGCATCGACTGGCGAACGTCCAGGTAATGGATCTCCTTCAGCGGATTATCTTGAGCCTTCACCCGCTCGAGGAAAGCCCTGGCGGGCTTGGAACTCTTGCTCTCCTTGGGAGCGACCATCACCATCGAGCCGTCTGGAACGGTGAGCAGCTGCGAGTTGAACGGGTACGCCTTGACTGCTGCCGCCAGAGGCAACTGCGAATTTCGACCCAGGGCATAGCGGAACTCGGCGCCGAGAAGCTTATGCAAGGACCCGAGCAGCGGCTGTGGATTTACAAAGGCCTTCTGGTGGAGCATCAGAAAAGACTCGTTCGCGACCGCCAGCACATCGGTGTGGAACGCTCCGGCGTCGATTGCCTCGGCTGGCTGGCGAGGGAAAAGGCAACGCGAGGGCGATAGCTGATGCAACCTGGCGAGCGCCTGGCTCGCTTCGAGGGTCTGGCGGGCCGGGAATTTCTTTGGTGTTGGGTAGTGTTGGTAGGTGCTCCGGCCCCAAGCGAAGAGATGGACCGCCTCACCACCTCGAACGCAAAGCCTCAGGTGGTTGGCCGCGCCTTCGTCGGCGAACTGGCCGCCACCCGGCAATGGATCGTGCACCGCGAAGCGATGCTCATCAGCGAAGATCGCTCGCAGGACCCGATGGGTGGTCTCGGCCTCGATTGCGCGATGGAACATCTGCTGAAGATTCGCTGGCGTGATGTGCATCCGCCCATCCGCGGTATCGGTAGAAGGCGCGCAGGTCGCTGCATTCGCGGCCCACATTGCCGCCGCGCTCGAGCAAAGGCGCAGCAGATGTTCGTTCTCTTTCGCCACTCGGACGATGATCTCTTCGTCGGTGCCGCTAAATCCGAGTTGCCGGAGGGTGCGAAGTGAAGGACGCGGATGGGGCGGGAGAACGGCCTGGCCAACCCCCAGGGCGGCGACGTGGGCCATCTTGCTCAAGCCCTGCAGCGCGGCTTCGCGCGGATTGGAGAGCTCTCCGGTGTGCTGTTCCGACGCAAGATTTCCCGGTGAGAGGCCGCCGTAGTTGTGCGTGGGGCCTACCAGCCCGTCGAAGTTATGTTCGTGCGTTGGCATATAACGCTGGCGTGAAGGTCCCTTTAGCAAAGCGCGTCAAACGGTACCTTCGTTATTGCGTTGTCCGCGCGGCGCTGTTTGGGGTCGAGTGGCTGCCGATCCAGGTGGCGGGGTGGCTCGGGGAGGCACTGGGTTCCTTGGCCTTTCGGCTGGCTTCGAAGACACGACGATCAGCGCTCGAATCCTTGGCTAGGGCGTTTCCGGAATTGAGTGCCGAGCGTCGCCGAGCGCTCGCGTGCAGTTCTTTTCAGCACCTCGGGCGCTGCGCGTTCGAACTCGCCTGCATCCGCCAACTCGATCCCCGGATCGGTCAGTGGGTCGAATGGAATGAACAGCAGCGGGGGTTGCTCGAGAACGCCCTCGCCAGAGGGCGCGGAGTACTGTTTGTCTCGGGGCATGTGGGCAACTGGGAGTTGCTCGCTCGCCGGGTTGCGCTGGCGGGCCTGCCGGCGTCGACGATCGCCAAAGAATCCTCCGATTGGCGCCTGACACGGCTAGTGGAAAGATTTCGGATTCAAGGCCGTGTGGAAAGCATTTGGCGGGGCCAACAAGGAGCTGCCAAACGGATGCTGCGGGTGCTTAAGTCGGGAGGAATTTTGGGATTTTTGATTGATCAGGACACTGCCGTGCAGTCAATCTTCGTGCCCTTTTTTGGACATCCAGCCGCGACCCCGCGCGCGGCCGCGGACCTGGCTTTGAAAACCGGCGCTGCGGTAGTGGTCGGCTTCTGCCAGCGGAAGGAAGATGGTCGCTATCGGTTGTCGATGAAGGAGATTTTGCCCAGGCAAACAGGAGATGTGGAAAACGACGTGGTGGCACTTACCCAGGATCTGACCGCCGAGATTGAGAGCGCGATTCGCCGCACGCCTGAGCAATGGGTGTGGATGCATCGGCGGTGGAAGAGTCAACCGTGTTGACAGCAAGTCAGATGCGAAGGGTTGCGCTTCTCCTGACCTTTGGGACGCTGAGCGCCTGTCCAAAGCCGCCCACATCCGACGAGTCTCTGCCTCCGGAGGTCATCCTGAGTGGGGCGCGACTTCGATCCTTTCGTGGAAGCGAATTGGCCGCGACCGGACGCGCCGCGCAGGTCACCTATCGGCGCACCACCGCGGATCTCACCGCGTCGGAGGTGCTCCTTCGTTTTCCTCCGCGCCAAAGCGGTGGTCCCAGCCCTGCGCTTGGGGTCGTGGAAGTTCGTGCCCCGGCGGTAGTCGGAAATCGACTCACCCAGCAGGCCGACGGGCGAGATGGGGTCTGGGTCCGAACCGGCAGCGGTTTGGTGGGTCGGACCGACCGCGCGCATTTCGATGGCGTGTCGATGATCGCAACCGGCAACGATCCGGTAACGGTGGACGGGCCGAGGTATAGGGTCAACGCGGACGCGTTCTCGCTGAAGCTCAACGCCGAGGAGTACTCGTTCATGCAGAAGGTCTCGAGCCGGCTGGGCAACGAGCGATGATCGAGTTCTTCGTGATGGCGTTTTTCGCGGCACCCCAGTCGGGTCGATCCCCACCGGACGGAGGTACCCCGACGATTTCGAGCACGCAGGTCAATCATCCGATCCAAATCAAGTCCGAGCAGTTGCAGATCCTCGAAAAGAGGCAGATCGCGATCTGGTCGGGGCATGTAAAGGCCAAGCGCGATACCACCGATCTCACCTGTGACCGGCTGATTGCGCATTACACCAAGGACAAGGAAGTCAGCCGAATCGAGTGCATTGGAAATGTCGAGGTGTGGGATGGGAACAAGTGGGCGAGGGGGGAGCGCGGCGACTTCGATAACCGGACCGGCATTCTCGAGGTGACGGGTTCGCCGGAAGCAAAAGATGGCAACAACCACGTCAGGGGGACCAAGGTCATCTTTTACAAGGAGAAGGACACGATCCACGTGGAGAACGCCACCACATTGTTCGACAACCCCCCCAAGGAACCGCCGCCTCCTAAAGGCGCTGGAACCAAGAAGGGAAAGCCGGGGAAATGACCACCCGGTTGGTCGCGCAGGGGTTGGTAAAGGCCTACCGCCGCCGCCGCGTGGTCGACGGCGTTCACTTCGAAGTTCGGCAGGGCGAGGTGGTTGGTCTGCTCGGTCCCAACGGAGCCGGGAAGACGACCAGTTTTTATCTGGTACTAGGGTTGGCGAGCCTGGATGCCGGAGCGGTCACCCTCGATGGTGAGGACCTGACCCACCTTCCCCTTCACCATCGCGCGCGCCGCGGTATCGGCTATCTGCCGCAAGAGGCGTCGATTTTTCGGAAGCTCAGCGTTCGGGAAAACTTCCTTGCCGTGCTGGAACTCGATCGTCGCATGGACCGGCAAGTTCGGGCCAAAAAGGCCGCCGCCCTGATCGAGGAATTTGGCTTGCAGCATGTCGCCAACAGCCGCGGGGACACGCTTTCCGGTGGAGAGCGCCGTCGCGTGGAGATTGCCCGATCTTTGATTCCTAGCCCGCGGTTCATGCTTTTCGACGAACCGTTTGCAGGAGTCGATCCGATCAATGTGACCGACCTGCAAAGACAGATCGTCCTTTTGAAGTCTCGCGGCCTCGGCGTATTGATCACCGATCACAACGTTCGCGACACGCTTCGGATCTGTGATCGGGCTTACATCATCGCCCAGGGCAAAATTCTCGAAGAGGGAACTCCCGCCGAGATCGCCCAGTCACCGCAGGCGCGAAGTGTCTACCTAGGGGAGCGGTTTCGGCTGGACGACCATCCCACGGACCCCGCGTTTTCCAGGGAAAAGCTGTAGCAAAGTAAGATACTGAATTTATTACCTGGCCCGTTTGCCATAGACCCCAGAAGGGGAAGTTGATAGGTTTTGGCACGGTCTTTGATAGGGGCCGCTCCCTGGCCCAAAACCGGCTAGTCCTGAACCATGGCGATGGAGCTCAAGCAGCAGCTAAAGCTGACGCAGCAGCTGGTGATGACGCCCCAGCTTCAGCAGGCGATCAAGCTGCTACAGCTTTCTCGGATGGAGCTCTTGGAGCAGGTCCGGGAGGAGATGGAGCAAAATCCGCTGCTCGAGCAGCCCGATGAGCAGGAGGATTTGTCGGATAAAGCCCCCGGCGAGGCTTCGTTGGAAGCAGCCAACGCGGAGCCCGCGACCAACGCCGAGGCTCCAGTGCCCGAAAAGGCAGTAGAGCTGAAAGTCGACGGGGAAGGTCCGCCAGAAATTGACTGGGAAGCGTACTTCAACAGCTACCAGTTCAACGAACAGACCACGACCTCCAATCGCGGCAGCCTGCCCACCGGAGATCAGCCCTCCTTCGAAGCCAATTTGGTGCGAAGGGTGGACTTGTTTCAGCACCTCTCGGAACAATTTGGGCTCTTGAGGCTCAATGACGCCGAGCGGCGGATCGGTCTTTTGATCCTCGGCAACCTCGACGACGACGGTTACCTCAAACTACAGGACGTCGAAGGGGATCCGCTGATCCGATTGGCCACCGAGGCGGACGTCGCGCTGTGCGTCACCGAAAAGACGCTCCGCAGAGTTCAGCACCTCGATCCGAAGGGTTGCGGCGCACGAGATCTCCAAGAGTGCTTGCTGATCCAAGCCGCCGCGCTCAACGAGCCCGGCGCAGCTCTGCTGGGAGTGATGATCAAGAAGTACATGAAGCACTTGGAGTCGAAGAATCTGCCCGCGATCGCCAAGGATTTGCGGATAAACCTGGAAGAGGTGGTCGAGGCCTCCAAGCTTCTGTCCAAGCTGGATCCCAAGCCCGGTCGCAACTTCGCCGGAGAGGATCCGCAGTACATCACGCCGGATGTCTTCGTCTACAAACACACCGACGAGTACACCATCGTGCTCAACGACGACGGCCTCTCAAAGCTGCGAATTTCTGGCCTCTATCGAAATGCGCTCCGGGACGGCTCGGTGGGGCCCGGGCAGGCCAAGGAGTTCATCCAGGAGAAGCTTCGGAGCGCGATGTGGCTGATCCGCTCGATTCACCAAAGGCAGCGGACGATCTATAAGGTGACAGAGTCGATTGTGAAGTTTCAGCGAGAGTTCTTCGACAAGGGTATCGCCTTTCTGCGGCCATTGATTCTTCGCGAAGTGGCCGAGGATATCGGCATGCACGAGTCGACCGTCTCCCGGGTGACCACCAACAAATACGTGCACACGCCGCAGGGGATCTTCGAGCTCAAGTATTTCTTCAACTCCTCGATTGCCCGGGTTTCCGGAGACGAGATTGCCTCCGAGGCAGTGAAGAACCACATCAAGCAGTTGGTTTCGGGCGAGGATTCCCGCGTTCCCTACTCCGATCAGAAGATTGTCGAACTGTTGCGGGCGAAGGGGATTGAAATCGCCCGTCGCACCGTGGCCAAATACCGAGAGGTATTGGGAGTACTTCCGAGCAGCAAACGCAAGCGCTACTACTAAAGAAGGGCGTCGGCAGTTTCGGGAAGGGAGCGGTTGCCGCCAATGCAGATCAACATCACCTTTCGGAATTTGGAAGCCACCGAGGCGCTCAAGGAATATGCCCGAGAGAAAATTGAAAGAGTCAACAAGTACCTGGACCAGGCCGGCGAAGCCCATGTCGTGCTCTCGCTCGAGCGGCACCTTCAACACGCCGATCTGACGATTCATGCCGGTACGTTTCTGCTTCGCGGGCGCGAGAAGAGCGAGGACATGTACGCCTCGATCGATCTGGCGATGGACAAGATCGAACGGCAGCTGCGTCGCTACAAGGAAAAGCTCAAACGGCACCACGGCCGCGAACGCATTCACCATCGCCAGGAAATGCTCAACCACCGCGAGCAAATCAGGGTTCGCTATGACGTCCTCGAGATCGCCGGTCCCGAAAAGGCGGGCCCGCAGGAGGTTTCGCCGCGAATCATTCGCACCAACGAATTTTTGGCCAAGCCGATGAGTGTCGACGAGGCCGTGATGCAGATGGACCTGATGAACAACGACTTTTTGGTATTCACCAACGCCGCCTCCCGAGAGATGAACGTCGTCTATCGCCGCAAAGACGGGCACTACGGCTTAATCGAAGCTCCTACGGGAAAGGAGCCGAACGGAGGCGCCCCGCGCTAGCCGTTCTCATTGCGATCTGCCGAGAGCAGGAGTAAGTGCGCCGCGACGTGCCATGAAAATCGCAGAGTTTCTCCAGCCGGACGCGGTGATTCCCGAATTGGCTGCGCGCAATAAGCAGGAAGTGCTGCAGGAGTTGAGCGGCGCCATGGCGAGTGCCAATCCGACTCTAAACCGGGATCGTTTGGTCTTCGCGCTGCGGGAGCGGGAGAAGCTCAGCTCGACGGGGATCGGCGAGGGTATCGCGATCCCACACGCGAAGCTTTCCGAATTGACTCAGCTTCTGGCTTCCTTCGGCGTCTCCCACGCGGGAGTGGACTTCGACGCGATCGACGGAAAGCCAACCCACTTGTTTTTTGCACTGATTGCCCCGGAGAACTCGGCGGGGATCCATCTCAAAGCGCTCGCCCGTATTTCTCGGCTGTTCAAGAGCGCCCAGTTTCGAACCGCGATCATGCAGGCCAAGACCGCCGACGAAATCTACTCGCTGGTCGCCCGTGAAGACGGCCGGGGGTAGCCGGTTTGCTAGCTTTGGCTGTCGAGTATCAGCGTCACAGGGCCGTCGTTGACGAGTGAAACGCTCATCTCTGCAGCAAAGATTCCGGTCTGAACGTCGAGCCCGATCGCTTTCGCTCGTTGGCAAAAAAGCTCGTACAGTCGCTTCGCTTCCGAGGGGTCCTTCGCGTCGACGAAACTAGGTCGCCGCCCCTTTCGGGCATCTCCATAGAGAGTGAATTGGCTGATCACCAGCACGGCTCGGCTGGCGTCCATCAGGGATCGGTTCATCTTTCCCTGCTCGTCTTCGAAGATCCGCAGATGGGCGATTTTCTCCACCATCCACTCCACGTGCTTCTCCGAATCGATCTTTCCCACTCCAAGAAGAACCAGCAGCCCGGGCCCGATTCGACCGACCACCTGTCCTTTCACTGAGACAGATGACTCGGTTACTCGTTGCAAGACCGCTCTCATGGTGCCGTCGCCGGCTTTGGATCCAAGGCATCGCGCAAAGCGTCCCCAAGAAAATTGAGCCCCAGCACGGTTAGCACCAGCGCCACGCCTGGAAAAACAGCGACGTGCGGCGCGATCAAAAGATATTGAGTTCCTTGGTCCACCAGCGCTCCCCAAGAAGCAGTGCCGGGGGGAACGCCCAAACCCAAGAAGCTGAGCGAGGCCTCCGCGAGGATTGCCCCCGGGATTCCAAAGGTGGCCTGGACAATTAGCGGCCCTGCGGCATTGGGGAGAATGTGGCGGCCGAGAATTCGACGACCGCTGGCGCCCAATGCTCGCGCCGCCTGGACGTATTCACGTTGGCGCAGCGTCAACACTTGGCCACGGAACAGGCGCGCATACCCGGTCCACCCAGTGAAGGTGAGCGCGAACACCACGTTGGCGAGGGAAGGTCCCAGGACGGCAGTGATGAAGATCGCGAGCAGGATTCCCGGAAACGCGAGCAGCACGTCGGTGGAGCGCATCAAAACCTCGTCCAGCCAACCGCGAAAGTAGCCGGCGGCGCCCCCGACCAACGTTCCCACCAATGCGGAAAGGACCACGGTCGAGACGCTCACCACGAGTGATACCCTCGCTCCGTAGAGAATGTGGGTGAGGACATCGATTCCGTTCTCACCTGCCCCGAGCCAGTGCCGGGCGCTGGGACGCTGCAAGTCGGCCATCAGGTCGATTGCTTTGGGCGAGCTCGGCGCCAGAAGCGGCGCCGCCGCCGCGACCAAAACCCAGAGAGCGGCCACGGTCAGACCGAAACTCGCACCGAATCCACGGAGGCGCCAAAGCCTCATTGCTTCCTCACGCGCGGATCGACCGCGGCATAGGCGAGGTCCGTCAACCCGTTCATCGCGAGGTAAGAGAACGTAAATGCAAGCACCACTGCGCGAACCAGGTTGTAATCGCGGGCTTGGATTCCGTTTAGCAGCAACGTTCCCATGCCCGGCCAGGCAAAGACCTTCTCGGTAACGATCGCCCCGCCCAAGAGCGTGCCGAACTCCAGGCCAAGCACGGTGAGAATGGGCAATAGCGCGTTTCGAAATGCGTGTTTCCAGAGCACCGGCAGAGGCGCCAGACCCTTGGCCCGTGCGACGGTAATGAACTCCTCTCGCAACGCTTCCAGCATCGCTGCACGCGTGACCCGGGATAGAAACGCCGCCAAAGCCACTCCCAAGGTGATCGCAGGAAGCACCAGATGGCGCAGGCTTCCGGCGCCGGAAACTGGAAGCCAGTCGAGCTTGATCGCGAACAAGATGATCAGCATTGGGCCCAGCCAAAAGCGGGGGAGCGCCACCCCGGCGACCGAGAGCGCCATCGCGGCGTGATCTACCGCGGAGCCCTTGCGGGCCGCGGCAACGACGCCGAGCGGGAGCGCCAGGGCCACGCCAACCGCCATCGCCGCGAGCGCAAGGACCAGCGTGTTGGGAAGAGCCGCGGCGATCTGCGGCACCACCTTGCGCTGAAAAGGCGGTAGCGAGGTGCGCAGCTCGCCGGTGACCAGTGCTTTGGAAAAGCTCCAGAGCTGTCCGTACCAGGGCTGGTCAAGCCCCACCGCATGCCTCAGCGCTTGGCGGTCGACGGCGGCCGCGTGCTCGCCGAGCATGATGTCCACCGGATCGCCTGGAACCAGGTTGAGAAAGAGCGAAATCAGCAGCAGCGCGCCGAACATCGCCAGCGCGACCGCGGCGCCCTTTCTCACGGGTTCACCTCGCGCGCCGAGGCGAGGGGTTTCAAGAAGCCCTGCGCTGAGGGCTGAAAGTCGCGAAGCCTGGAGGAGACCACCGCCACCGTATCTTCGTGCCACAGCGGAAGGTAAGGCAGGTCGCGGTCCAGGGTTTCTTGAGCCTTCTGATAGAGCGCCAGCCTCTGCGCGCGGTCCACGCCCGCCGCCCGCTCCAGCAATGCGTCGAGCTGTGCGTTGACGTACCCGCCGCGATTGAGGCCGCTGAACTGATTTTCGACGGTCGGAATGTTGTGGGATGAGAAGGCATATCGCATCAGGTCCGGCTCAATCACCGGCACCCACTTGAGCGTCACCGCATCGAAGTTTCCCTTCCGGACATCGTTGAAGAAAGTCCCGAACTCCAGCGCTCGAAGCTCCACCTCCACGCCGAGCTGCCCCAGCTGCTCTTTGATGATCAGCGCAACCGACTTCCGCAATCGGTCCGAGGAGGTCTTCAGGGTGAAGCGGAGGGGTGGCTTGGCAGGCGAAGAGGACGCGTCTAGCTCTCGCGACTGGGCGGTGATGTAGCCAGCTTCGGAGAGTAGCGTCGCCGCCTCGGAGACGTCGCGCTGGCATCCCGAGGTTGCCGAATAGGCCCAATGGGTGCGCGGCAGCATCCCCGTCGCTGTCACTGCCAGGCCATGAAATTTGGCCTTGGCAATCAGCGGAATGTCCAGAGCCTTGCAAAGGGCGCGGCGAACTCGCACATCGGAGAATGGGGGTCCGCGGAGGTTGAATCCAACATAGGAGTAGCCTGTCCCGGGGCGGGTCAGGATCCTCAACGACGGGTTGCGCTGCACCGCCGGTAGCACCGCGGGGGAAATGTTTCCAAGAACGAGATCTGCGCGCCCCTTGAGCAGCTCTAGCACTCGCGCCGTTTCGTCGCGTACCACTCGCACCAAGAGCCTCGGGATCCGCGGCTTGCCTTGGTAGTAGCCAGGGAACGCCAACAGCTCGAGCTGGTCGTCGCCCTGCCGCGAAGAAAAGCGAAACGGTCCGGCCCCCACCGGCGCTTCATCCTGCAGCGCTGCGCTGGGTCCTCGAGCGCGTTGCCGCGGAACGATTCCGACGGTGAGCTCGGCGAGAATGGGTGTGTAGGGGCGCTTGAGATGGAACAGAATGGTCCGTGGATCCGGGGCTTCAATTCCCAAGATTGCGTCGAATTTATCGGCCTTGGGCGATGAGAATGATCGCTCGAGGAGCGCGTCGAACATCGCTTTCACGTCGAGCGATGTCAGCGCCGTTCCATCGTGGAACCTCAGCCCTTCGCGAAGGGTGAATTCCAGCGTCAGCGGGTCGAGCTGGCGATAGCTTTGGGCCAGCTCCGACACCGGTTCACCCTGATCATCGAAGGTGATCAGACCCGGCGCGATCAGCTGTGCGAGCCGCTGCCCATTGGCGGAGAGCGCCAGCCGATCATCGAGACTATCCGCAGGAGATTCAATCAGCAGCGTGATGCCTGGCTCGGAACTCTCGGGGTGGCATCTGACCAGTAGCAACAAGGCCGCTGCCCAGAAACTCCAGCGTCCAAGCTCAAACCTCACTGCAGCGCGTCAAGCCTCCGAGGATCTCGGGCGACGGGCTTTCCGCCGTGCGCCCGCGGATCACCGATCATGTAAGCCTCTTCACCGTCGGCCCCGTCGGCGCTTGGACTTGGAAGCGGACTTCCGGGCCGACTTCTTTTTAGGCGCTACTTTGCGGCCGCGCGCCTTTTTCGGCTTCCCGGCAGCCCGCTTCTTGGCTGCTCGCTTCGGCTTTGCGCGCTTGGCCGGCGCTCTTCGGGCGGCGGCCTTGGGCTTTGCCTTTCGTGGCGGAGCCGCCAACGGCGGCTCAACCGGCGGCGCAATGGTGTCCTCGCTGACCCGGGGCGCCTGCGTGATGTTCCCCAATTGGTTGGCGAAATACCTCGCTAATGGCTCGAGATAGTGTTCCTTCCAGCCCTGCTCGTATTGGCTGCCCTGGCCGGTCGGGATCTCGCTGTGTAGCAGGAAGATCCGTGTTCCATCGTCCACCGGCTCGAGGTGGATTTCTACGCGCGAATCAGGACTCTCCGAGGGAAACTCGGTCGTCCGCCAAGCCTGAACGATCCGCCGCCCTGGCTCGAGCTCGATCGTGGTGCCCTCGATATAGCCGTCCCAAGCGGTGAACCTGCCTCCGATTCCGGACTCCACCGAGGCCTTTCCCCCGGTGAACCTGGTGTGTTCCTCAGAATCAAGCCAAGCTTGGTAAATCCGCTCCGGCGAGGCATGAATGACTCCCGAGACTTGAATCGTCTCCGTCCCCATCGGCGTGCGTCTCCTTTCCCAATCTTCTGAATTGGGAACCTACCTTCCTACGCGGCTTTGTCCAGCCAAACATGGCGATCGGGATAGAGAGGCGCGTTTGCGGATAGAAGCCACCACAGTGAGGCTTGGAGTCCGCATTGCCACGTTGCACCCGGCCTTTCATAATGCAAGGCGCTATTTGGGGGTGATGGAATTGAGAGCTGGTAGGTGGGGGCGCGTAGTCGGAATCTTGGCGGTGGTTTGCCTACCCGGGCGGGCTACCTGGGCGGCCAAGAATGCCGATCGGGAAGCGCTCAAGAGGGTGTTGCTGGATGTCGTCAAGCATTCGCCCTTCGAGTCGGCCCGGGTGTCACTCTACGTGCAAAGCCTGGACGATGGGGCGGTGATTCTCTCGCACAATGGCGACGACTTGCTCAACCCGGCCTCAAACGTCAAGCTGTTCACCGCCGCCGCGGCGCTTGCGGTCCTCGGGCCAGACTACCGCTATGAGACCGAGTTTTTACTCGACGACAGCCCCCAAGCAGGGAGGCCGAGAACCCTCTATATCCGCGGCAAGGGCGACCCGTCGATTACCACCGAGCGTCTCTACGCGATCGTCAGCGAGCTGTTTCACGGCGGACTTAGAGAAGTCGGGGACATCGTGCTCGACGACAGCTGGTTCGACCCCGAACGGCTGGCGCCGGGATTTGACCAGGAGAACAGTGATCGCGCGTACATGGCGCCGACGGGCGCGCTTTCGCTCAATTGGAATACGATCACCGTTTACCTGCGCGGTGGTGAGCGGATCGGCTCTGGGGCGAGCGTCGAGCTCGAGCCTGCGAGCGAGTACTTCGCGATCGAGAAATCTGTTTCCACCGCCGCTCGTCTAGGGCGCCGCTTTTCCGTCCAGTCGGAGCAGTGGGGGGATAAGCAAAAGATCATCGTTCGCGGCACGGTCCCGCTCGACCGTGGCGGCTCGATCGCGGTCTGGAGGAAGATCGACAACCCGCCGATTTATTTTGGGTACACGCTCAAGCGGATGTTCGCTGACCACGGGATCAAGGTGAAGGGGCGGGTCCGGCTGGGGATGGCCCCGCAGAACGGCAAACTTCTGTACGTTTCTCAATCCGAGACCTTCGATTTGATCCTCAAGCGGTTGAACAAGGTCTCCTCAAACTTCGTGGCCGAGCAGTTGATCAAAACCCTCGCTGCCGAACAAAAAGGGCCTCCCGGCAGCTTCGTCAATGGAATCCAGGTGGTCGAGGAGTTTCTCGAGAAGCAGGTCGGGATTCCGCGCGGCAGTTACGTGATGAGGAATGGATCGGGCTTGAATGACGCCAATCGTTTTTCCGCGGCGCAGATTACGCGGCTGCTTCGGGTCATGTACGAGCGCTTTCCGCTCGCTCCCGAATTCCTGTCTTCGCTGGGTATCGCAGGCAAGGACGGAACCCTCCGCTATCGGTTCGAGGGCTCGGATGCGGTTGGGCGGCTACGCGGGAAGACGGGCACCCTGGAGAAGATCTCTTCGCTCTCGGGCTACGTGCAGTCAGCGGGAGGAGAAAAATTCTGCTTCGCGGTCATCGTCAACGATTACCCCGGACGCTCAGGTCCAGTCGTCCAGGGGCTTGACGCGCTCGGAGTCGCGGTGGCAGCCGCAGGCTCTAGCCAAGGTCCGGAGAAGGCCGTCGCCGCAGTGATGACGCCCGAGACGGTGGTCAAGTCCATCGAGGAGATCAAAGTCCGCGTCCGCACTTACTTGGCCATCGGCAAGCAGGGTGACAAGCGCAATATTCCCTTCCTGCGTACCGCCTGGCGGACGGAGAAGGATCCGGCTGTGCGCGCGGTGTTGGCGGAGGCCCTCTATGAGTCCAACCGGGAGGACTTTGTCGGCATGCGGGCATTGCTGGACAGCTTTGCGGCTACCGACGCGGTCTACGGCCGATTGCGCGATGTTGCCAAGGAGCTAGGTGTGGAGGTTCCTGGCGTGTCTTCGGTCATCGAGCTGGCGGCGCAGGGTCAGACAGAGGCGATCTCCCGACTGGTTGAGCTGTGTCGCGCGACCGAAGGGGATGAACACGCCAAGCGAGATATCTCCATCTCGATGGCGGAAGTTGCGAAGACCGCGCCTCGCGAGCTGGTGATCGCGCTTAAGTCAGCCGCGCCACCCGAGCGAAATGCTGCGTTGCCGCGCCTGGCCGAAGGTCTGTCACAGGCAGGGGGGGCAGAACATCCATTCTGGCCTGCGCTGCGAAGCATCGAGAGCAGCGGCTCGGAGCTGGCATCTTTCGCCAAGGAGCTCGAGGGTGCCCTCCCCATCCGGCCGGCTCAGCAAGAGGCGGTTGCTTCTCCGGTCAGCGTGAGCGGGGGTGCTGCTGCGCCGTCTGTCCCCAGTCAGCCGCCCGACGCTCGTCCCGGAGGGTAAGCGGGGGGCGTCAGTCTGCGTCCGAATTCGCGCGACGGCTGTCAGCTCACGCTGCTATAGCCTTTGGAAACAATGAAACTGATCCGCAACGGATCAGTGCTCGAAGAAAGGCAGGAAAGAGTATGGCTGGCGGTGTCAATAAGGTAATTCTCGTCGGTAACCTGGGTGCGGATCCTGAAGTGCGGTTCACCCCCGGTGGTCAGGCGGTTGCGAATTTCCGAATCGCAACCGGCGAATCTTGGACCGACAAGAATGGTCAAAAGCAGGACCGAACGGAGTGGCATCGGATTGTAGTGTGGGGAAAGTTGGCTGAGTTGTGCGGTGAGTACCTGGCTAAGGGTCGGCAATGCTTCGTGGAAGGTCGCTTGCAGACTCGCGAGTGGACCGACAAGGAAAACCGGAAGAACTACACGACGGAAGTGGTAGCCAACAATGTGGTGTTTCTGGGCAGCCGCGACGCAGGCGCGAATCGACCTCGCCCACGCAATGGCAGCGAAGAATATGTTCAGCCTCAGGCTGGCATGGACGAGGTTGTCCCCACTACGCCCGCCCCTGAGGACGACATTCCATTCTAGGCAACGGGTAAACGCTACCCTTCATTGACACTCTGCCGAGACTCCCATTACGAGCCTCGGCATGAAAGGGCGCTCTAACCCCTCCCCGGTCCCGAAGGCTGAAGGATGATCATCGGCACTGCGGGGCATATCGACCACGGCAAGACATCCCTGGTCAAAGCGCTCACCGGAATCGACACCGACCGGTTGAAGGAGGAAAAGCGCCGCGGCATTACCCTCGAGCTGGGATTCGCCCATCTGGAGCTGGACGACGGAAGCGTAGCGGGGGTCGTCGACGTGCCTGGTCATGAGAGATTCGTCAAGGCGATGGCCGCTGGCGCAGGGGGCGTTGACCTCGCAATCCTGGTCATCGCTGCTGACGAAGGGGTGATGCCTCAAACGCGCGAGCACTTGGATATTTGTCGATTGCTGGGAGTTCGCGCAGGGGTCATCGCGGTGACCAAATCCGACCTGCTGGGCGAACTGGGCGAAGAATGGCTTCCGCTGCTGCAAGCGGATATCGAGCTGCTCACGAAAGGGACTTTTCTCGAGGACGCCAAGCTCATCGCGTGCTCTTCCAAGACGGGGGAGGGCCTTAAGCAACTGAAGAGCGCGCTTTCATCGCTGGCCAAGGATCTTCCAGCGCGCTCGTCCGAAGGACCTCTTTTTTTGCCGGTGGATCGCGCCTTCACAATGAAAGGATTCGGAACGATCGTCACCGGAACGCTGCTTGCCGGTCAGGTGAAGCTTGAAGAATCCATTTCGCTGTTACCCGGTTTGACTGGGCCCTTCCGGGTCCGAGGGCTGCAGGTCCATGGGTCTCCGGTCGAGAAGGTGGCCGCAGGTCAGCGGGTGGCAGTCAATGTCAGCGGGGTGGAGACCGAACAGATTTCTCGGGGAATGGTCCTCAGCCGTTACCAGGAGCTGCCCCCGACTCGGATGTTGGACGTGGAGCTGACGCTGCTTCCGGCGGTGGATACCCCTCTTCCCAAACGCAAGAAGCTGCTTCTCCATCTGGGTACTGCTCAGGTGGAAGCCACCGTGGCCCTGTTGGATAGTGACGAGTTGCGCCCCGGGGAGACCGCATTTGCCCAGCTGCGACTGGGAGCAGAGGTGCTGGCTCTTCCCGGCCAACGCTTCATTCTGCGCGGATTTCGCGTGCTCCCCAATCGAGGCGCTACCATGGCCGGAGGCCAGGTCCTCACCTTGACGCCGCCCAAACGGCGCAAAGGTGCCTCTGAAACTCTTCGCGCCCTTCGCGACGGCGACGCGGAGGCACGGCTGGCCTTGCTACTCAACCAGGCGGGTTATCGAGGCTTATCGGTGCGCGAGCTGTTCGCGCGCTCGGCTCTTCCTCAGAAGACCCTGCAGCGCTCGTTGGATTTGCTCGGCAGCAAAGGAGGCGCGATGCTGGTTGACAAGGAGCGCCGCCACTACCTCTCGGCCGAGGTCTTCGGGTCGATGGTCGCTCGGAGCTTGGTGCTGATTCAGGACTTCCACCAGCGCGAGCCAATGAAGGAGGGGTTAAGCAAGGAAGAGCTTCGGCAGCGATTGTTCCCCGAGCTTGAGGCACGCATTTTCGCCAGAGTGGTCGCTGCCCTCCTGGAGAGAGGAGACGTGGAAAGCTCCGGCGAAGTCCTGCGCCTCAAGGGCAAGGGCCGGACCCTTACCGCTGGCGAAGAGACGTTACGGGTCCAGCTACTCGCGAAAATCTCCGCCGCGGGGCTGGGTCCGCCGAGACTCGAGGAGCTGGCGAGCAATTTGTCGCTCCCACCTGCTCGGGTCCAGGAGTTGATGAAGGTTGCGGTAGCCGACCGCCTGGTGGTGCGGGTTAGTGATGATCTCTATTTCGACAGAAAAGCAGTTGAACACCTTCAAGAGCGGCTGGTCGGGTATCTGCAGCAACACAAGGAAATTTCCACCCAGACATTCAAAGATCTGGTTGGCCAGAGCCGCAAGTACGTGATCCCCCTGTCGGAGTTTTTCGATCGCGAAAAGGTAACGCTTAGAGTGGGGGAAAAGCGGGTGCTACGCCGCAGCTGACTCGGCCACGAGAGCGTGCGATTCCCTCACTTGCCGCCGATCAGGGTTGAACCGGCGGAGAGCCAATCAGAGAGAAACCCGGGGGCAATGCCCAACAGGAACACGGCGACCGTGGAGACGACCAGTGCGGCTTCGGTGGTCCATTGCCGCTCGGCAAGGGCGCCGACCTCGGGCGCGGGACGCATGAACATATAAACGACCACTCGCAGGTAGTAATAAACCCCCACCACGCTGCTCAGAACGCCAACCACCGCGAGCCCTACCAGCCCAACGTCCACCGCGCTTTGAAAGATCAGCAGCTTTCCCAAAAAACCCACGGTCGGCGGAATCCCGCCCAGCGAAAGCATGAAGGTGGCCATTGCCACCGCCCAGCCGGGGCGTCGGTGCACCAATCCGGAAAACCGTTCCAAATCCCAGGCCGTCCCCTTCTCCTCGTCCTCGCGGCGCTCGAGCGCGCTCAAAGTGCCAAAGGCGCCCACCGCGGTAACGGTGTAAGCGAGCAAATAGAAAAGAATGCTCCGCAACGTCGCGGTGTAGAGCTGGTCAGGGCCTGGACTCGTCGAACTCAAAGGGATCGCGCTGAGAAGCTTCCAGCCTCGCGCTCCGGTCGGAGACTGCGCGAACAACGCAGCGATCCCGAGCAGAACATAGCCCGCATGGGCAATCGAAGAATAGGCCAACATTCGCTTCACGTTTCGCTGCGGCACCGCGAGCAGGTTACCGCCCACCATGGTCAAAAACGCCAAGCCCGAGAACAGAACCGAAAACAACTTGAGGTTGGCCCCGGTACCCAGCACGGTGAATACCCGCACCAGCGCGGCAAAGCCCGCCGCTTTGACGCCTACGCTCATCAAGGCGGTCACCGGCGTCGGCGCTCCCTCGTACACATCGGGTGTCCACATGTGGAAGGGCACGGCCGCGACTTTGAATCCAAAGCCCGCCGCCACCAGGATCGTGCCGGAGTAGACCAAGGAGGAGTGGGTTTCGAGAGCTTGGGGCAGCGCCCTCGCCAAGCCGGTCAGCAGCGTAGTGCCAGTGGCCCCGTACAGCAGCGCGAATCCATAAAGGAGCACCGCGCTGGAAAAGGCTCCCAGGATGAAATACTTGAACGCCGCCTCGGAAGGGCGGGTGCCACGGCGCAAGTACGCGGCCAGCGCATAGGTGGAGATGCTCAACAGCTCGAGGCTGATGAAGATCATGATCAGCTCCGCGGACATTGCCAAGAGGCTCATTCCGGCGGCAGCGAAAAGCATCAAGGCATAAAACTCGCCGCGCTCCGCGTTTCGATGACGCAGAAAGCCCGCGCCGAGCAGCGTCGCCAAGGCGGTACCGAGGCAGACGACCGCGGTGACTGCACTCGAAAACGCGTCCAAGACTGCGAAGCCCCCCAGTACTTCTCGCGCAGGCTGAAAAGCCAGGACCAGGGCGCTGACTCCCGCCGCCGATGAAGCTGCGACGCTCAAAATCGCTTGGTACGTCCGCGACGCGGATGAAAGGAAGACCTCGGTTACCAGCAGCACCATCGCTCCGCCAGACAGCAGGATTGCGGGGATCAGCGGCAACAGGTCTTGCCAGGAGAGTTCCGGGATGTTCATTGACGAGCGGCCCTCAACTTCTCTCGCGAACTTGGCGGCTCCCGGTCGGAGCGCAATTTTGAACCAGCCTCCAGCAAAGGCATCACTTTCATCTCCACCGCGCTGTCACTGACCGTCGATCCGCTGAGCCCGAGATTGGCTCGGGCGACGAAGCGAGTGGAGGACGGAGCAAATCGCTCCAAGAATGGCTGAGGGTAAATCCCCATCGCCAGCGCTAGCAGGACGAAGGGAAGAGCAGTCACGACTTCTCGAAGATTTAGGTCGGTGAGGGGCGGGTGGTCACGATGAGTGGGAAGTCCGAAAAACACACGCTGCACCATCCACAGCATGTACGCGGCGCCGAGGATGATGCCCAACGCCCCGAGCACCCCGAACGGGAGCGGAAGCGTGCTTCGGAATGTGCCGAGCAGGACCAAGAATTCACCCACAAACGAGTTGGTACCTGGCACCGCGATTGACGAGAAGGTGATGATCAAAAAAGCCGTCGCGAATAGCGGCATCACTTTGGCCAAACCGCCGAACTCGTTGATCCACCGCGTATGCATCCGCTCGTAGAGCATTCCGAAGAGGAGAAACAAGGCGCCGGTAGAGATGCCGTGATTCAACATCTGGTACGCCGAGCCACTGGCGCCCTCCACAGTCAAGGCAAGCATCCCGAGCATGCAAAGCCCCAGGTGCGATACCGAGCTGTAGGCGATTAGTTTCTTCACGTCCCGTTGGGCCAGGCACATCAGAGCGCCATAGACGATTCCGATGATCGCCAAAGTCGCCAAGACGGGCCGGAACTGACGCGCAGCGGTGGGAAACAGGGGGATGGCGTACCGCCAGAATCCAAAAGTCCCCATCTTCAACATCACTCCTGCCAAGATCATCGAGCCCGCCACCGGCGCCTGGACGTGCGCATCCGGCAGCCAGGTGTGCACCGGAAACATCGGGACCTTCACCGCGAACGCGACCGCGAACGCGACAAACATCCAGGGCCCGTAGGTCTTCAGGCTGAGCGCCACGGGCGAAAGTTGATCACAACTGCCCCCCGCGGCACAGGTCGACACCTGCCGGCTGGCGGAAATCAGCGCGTTGTAAATCTGCGCATAGTCGAACGAACGCGGCCCGGTCGGCTGGCTGATGAAGTAGAGCGCCAGGATTGCCACCAGCATTAGCAAGGATCCGACCATCGTGTAGAGGAAGAACTTGACCGCCGCCATCACCCGCTCCTCGGATCCCCAAATGCCGATCAGCAGGTACATCGGTACGAGCATCGCCTCCCAGAACACATAAAAGAGAACCAGGTCCATTGAGCCGAGGGCGCCGAGCATCGCTGTCTGTAGCAACAGGATGGCGAGGTGAAACTCTTTGACCCGGGCATCGATGAAGGTCCACGAAGCGAGCACCACCCAGGGGCCGAGAAAGGCGGTGAGCAGCATCAGGCTCGCCGATAAACCGTCCACCCCGGTGTGGAAGCTAATCCCCAGGCCATCCAACCATCGAGCGCGATACTCGAGCTGAAACTCCGGGCCACTCGGCAAAAATCGCAGGTACATCCAGAGCGCGAACAACAGCGTCGTGGCCATCCCGATCAATGCGGTGGTTCGGATTTGACCTCGTTCGGTCCCTGGCAGTACCGCCACAATCGCCGCGAAGACCAGCGGCAAAAAGATGACCAGATTGACCAGGTGCGAATCGAGGAAACTCATTTGAACACCTGCAGAAGCGCATAAACCAACCCGCCCAGCAGGGCGACCGCCATCACCGCGGCATAGCTCTGGGTATCCCCGGTTTGACTATAGCGAAGCGCCGACCCGCTAACGCGAGTCAGCCAACCCACGCCTCGAACCGCCAGCGTGTCGATCAGCAGCGAGTCGATCAGTTTGTAGAGCAGGAAGCTGCCGAGCTTGACCGGCTTGACGATCAGCCAGTCATAAAGCTCGTCCACATAAAATTTGTTTTCCACCCACCTTCGCACCATCCGTACGGGCGCTGGGGCGGGCTTGCCCGCGACGGCGGGAAAGTATCGGAGGTACAAGAACGCGGCGAGGGCAAACCCCGTCAAGGCAATCAGCCACGCCGACGCCCAGGCTCCCCAAGGACTGGTTTCGATGTGGAGGACACGCGACCCTTCGATTCGCTGCGCAGTCCGGAACACCGAAAGCAGAAAATTCTCGATCAGCGCCTGGCGCCGGTCCCCGTAAGGAATCAGCGGAAGCCCCCAGGCGACACCCAGCACGGACAGCGCGGCGAGCACCACCAGGGGCGCCGTCATCGGCCAGCTGCTCTCGTGCGCGTGCGGCACCTTCGCATCCTTGGCGCGCTGGCCGTGGAAGGTCAGCAGGTAGAGCCTGAACATGTAGAAAGCGGTGCAGAATGCGGCGAACAGCCCCATCGCCCATACCAGCTCGGATGCCCAGGGGTATCCCGCCACTCGCGTGGAGTGAACGCCATGAAGAATGGCATCCTTGGAGAAGAAGCCGGACAAGGGAACCACGCCGGTAATCGCCAAGGTGGCGATCAGGAACGTCGCCCAGGTCCATGGCATCTCGCGGCGAAGTCCACCCAGTCGTTTGATGTCCGTCTCCTCGGCATTTCCGTGCATCACCGAGCCGGCTCCCAAGAAAAGGCAAGCCTTGAAAAAAGCGTGGGTCACCAGGTGGAACATCGCCGCCCAAAAAACTCCCATGCCCGCGGCCATGAACATGAAACCCAGCTGGGAAATGGTCGAGTACGCAAGGACCTTCTTGATGTCGTTCTGCGCGAAGGCGATCAGCGCGGCGACGATTGCGCTCGCGCCTCCGATCACCGCAATCACCACCATCGCGGTCGGAGCAAGCACGACGAGAAAATTCAACCGACAAAGCAGGTAGACGCCGGCGGTGACCATCGTCGCCGCGTGAATCAGTGCCGATACCGGGGTGGGACCGGCCATGGCATCGGGAAGCCAGACGTAGAGAGGAATTTGAGCGCTCTTCCCTGCTGCTCCGAGCATGAATAGCAGCAACACCAGGGTCAGCCCTGCCCCAAACGTCATCCCAGCCAACGGGCCATGCGCGATTGGGCTATCGAGTTGAACGCTGCTCGGAAGTTGCGCGGCAGGGCTGCCGAGCACTCGCGCCATGCCCTCCAGCGCTTGAAAGTGCAGCGGGCCTTCCTGAGAAACCGCGGCATGCCAAGGAGCGTGTCCTCGAGGAGAGCCGCCGGCCTGCCATTGTTGGTCGAAGGCACCGACCAACAGGACGAGCAACAGCGCGCCAATCAAGAAGCCAAAGTCGCCGATCCGGTTCACCACGAAAGCCTTGCGGCCGGCCCACGCCTTGGCTGGGTCCTCGTACCAAAATCCGATCAGCAGATAGCTGCACAGGCCCACGCCTTCCCAGCCGACAAACAACAGCGCCAAATTGTCGGCGAGGACCAGGATGAGCATCATCGCGACGAACAGGTTGAGATAGGCGAAGTATCGCCAGTATCCCGGGTCGTGCTCCATGTACGCGGTCGAATAAAGGTGAATCAGCGCCCCGACCCCGGTGATGACGAGGACCATTGCACCCGAGAGGTGGTCCAAGCGCAGGCCGAACGTCGCCCGGAAGGCGTTGGTCGAGAACCACGTGCCGTACTGCTGCCCAAGCGCATGCGGCGTGTACACGTCGCTAAAAGCGGAGTGCAGCACCGCTCGGTAATCATTGAGCGCCCAAAACGACAACGCCGCCAACAAAAAGGAACCGAACACCGCGGAAGTGGCGATGAAGTTGGTGTTCCCCCTGCCGAGCGCGCGGCCGAACAGCCCACAGATAATTGCTCCGAGAAGGGGTAGGGCAATAATCAGCCACAGGCCTTGGCCTACGGATTGCGGATCCGCTGGTGAGTGGGTGAAAAAGGTCTCCATCAGTATTTCATCGTTTTGATTTCACCGATGTTGAGCGTGCCCCGGCTGCGGAAGACGGCAATCATGATCGCTAGACCGATTGCGGCCTCCGCTGCCGCCACGACAATTACGAAAAATGCCGCCGCGTGGCCCGACATGTCTTGGCGGGCGCGCGCGAATGCGAGGAAGGTGAGATTGGCGGCGTTGAGCATCAATTCGATGCACATGAACACCACCAAGGCGTTGCGGCGAACCAGAACGCCGAACATGCCCATGCAAAACAGGATCGCAGCGAGGATTAGGTAATGGCTGGTGGGTACCATGCGCTTTTTTTCAAATCCGAGACTTGGCCACCACCACTGCCCCCACGATCGCGACCAGGAGCAAGAGCGAAACCACCTCGAATGGAAGAAGGTATTGAGAGTAGAGCAGGACTCCCAGTGACTTGAGGGTACCGAAATCACGCGAGGGGGCGGTCGCCATCGACCGAGCCACCGGCGCAATCCGCAACAAGGTGCTTTCCAAAGCCCAGAGCAACGCGGCGGCGGCGGCTCCGCCCAGGATACGGGAGAGGGTCATCCGGCCTCCCTGCGATTCGGTCTCGCTCAGCGAGAGCAGCATGATCACGAAGAGAAAGAGCACCATGATTGCCCCCGCGTAAACCAGAACCTGCAACACCGCCAGGCTAGGCGCCCAGAGCAAGAGATAGATGCCCGCCAGGAAGAAAAACGTGGCGACCAGGGCCATCGCCGAGTTCACCGCATTGCGGGCGGAAATCACCCCCGCGGCGCCCACCACGATGCAGGTGCCAAAGGCCCAGAACAGCACCTGCTCGACGCTCATACGCGGCCACCTCCGAACGCACCCCACGGATTCTCTCCGAAGGGACAGCGTTTCTGATCGATGTGGGCGAGAAACTCGGGGCGAAACTTAGCAACGAAAGAATGCACCGGAAGCGCCGCAGCGTCGCCCAGTGCGCAGATCGTATTTCCCAGGCCAATTGGCGGATAGGGAGCGATCGCTGAGGCGACATTTACGAGAATGCTCAGATCCTCCGGAGTCCCGCGCCCCTCCTCAATCTTCCTCAGGATTCGAGTTTGCCAGGGCGTGCCTTCTCGGCAAGGGGTGCACTGGCCGCACGATTCTTCTGCGTAGAAGCGCGAGATCCGCCATAGGCAGCGCACCAAGCAGGTCGAGTCGTCCATCACGATCACCCCGCCTGATCCAGCCATCGTCTGCTTTTCCTTGAGAGCCTCGAATTCCATCGCGACATCGATTTCGTCGGCGGCGAGCACCGGGGCGGACGAGCCGCCGGGAATAACCGCCTTCACGCTTCGTCCCGGCGGCATCCCCTGCCCAAGTTCCGGATCGAAGATCAGCTCTCGCAAAGTGGTCCTCATTGAGACTTCGTATACCCCCGGGCGGTTGACGCTCCCGGAGAGACAGATCAGCCGTGTGCCTCCGGACTTTTCAGTTCCGAGCCGCGCATACCATTCGCCCCCATTCTCGAGAATTGAAGGGAGTGCGGCGAGTGTCTCGACGTTGTTCACCACGGTAGGAGCGCCGAACAAGCCGACGACCGCGGGAAATGGCGGCTTCAACCGCGGCCAGCCCTTCTTCCCCTCCAAAGACTCGAGAAGCGCTGTCTCCTCGCCGCAGATGTACGCCCCTGCTCCTCGTACCTGGTACACGTCGAGCCGGTGGTCTTTCCCCAACATTTGGTCGCCCAAAATTCCGGCCCGGTATGCCTCGGCGATGGCGTTGTTCACGATTTCCGCCTGCCGCTTAAACTCCCCCCGCGTGTAGATGTAGGCGTGGTGACAATCGAGCGCCAACGCGGCAATCGCGATTCCCTCGAGCAGCATGTGCGGATCGTTTTCGAGGATGTAACGATCCTTGAAAGTCCCCGGCTCGGACTCGTCAGCGTTCACTGCCAGGTAGGTGGGCTGGGAGCTGTTCTTTGGGACGAAGCCCCATTTCACTGCGGTATAGAAGCCCGCACCGCCACGGCCGCGAAGATTTGACTTCTTTACTTCTTCGGTAATCTGCGCCCGGCCGATCTTGAGTGCCTTCTTGAGCCCGGCGTACCCGCCCGCTTCGCGGTAGACCGCCAGGGTATGCGACCCAGGCTTGCCCCAGTTGCGCGTGATGGTTTTTTCCACTTGGATCATCGGACCGTAAGCCCGCGCCTAGGGCAGTTTGGTCAATATTTCGTCCACCCGCTGAAGCGTCAGGGACTCGTAGTGTTCCTCATTAATTTGCAGGCAGGGCGCGGTACCACAAGATGCGAGACATTCCGTCTCGCGCAAGGTAAATCTTTCGTTGCTTTCTCCCGCTGGGACGCCGAGCCGCTGCTCCATATGGGCCAGCAGCCTCTCCGCTCCCCACAGCGAGCACGATAAATTAGTGCAAACGTCGATCACGTATTTGCCAGGCTTTTCCGTGTGGAACATCACGTAGAAGGTGGCGACTTCCAGAGCCCGCTCCTTGCTCACTCCGAGTTGCTCGGCCACGTACGCCAGTCCCTCCGGCGGAAGCCAACCTTTGATCGACTGCAGAACGCGCAACGCCGGCAGCATCGCGGCTCTCTTTCGGTCACTGGGATAGTGGGTAAGAATTTCCGCCAGCTCCGAGTCGAACTTTTGCTTTTCTTCTGCGGAAAATACGACGTCCATCACCGGCGCGTTCGTAAGGCCCGAGGGATTCATTGTCAACCGAGATGAGGCTCTTCAGAATATCTTCCGATAACCATGAATCCGAGCTTCTACGACGCATTGGAAAGAGGCATCGAACTATTCAATCGCCAAGAGTTCTACGAAGCGCACGAGGCATGGGAGGCGGGATGGATCGATGAGCTCGCCGACGAGCGGCGGCTGCTGCAGGGGCTAATTCAGGTGGCAGCGGGCTTCTACAAGCTGCAAGTCGGCTCGCCGCAGGGCACGGTCAAGCTCCTCGAACAAGGATTGAACAAGCTGCGCGACTTCCTCGCTTGCTCGCTCGGAGTCGACCTGAACCGATTGATTCCGCAAGTGGAATATTGGCTCGAGGAGTCACGCGCTCTGGTGGCGAACCACCGCGCGGATTACGACCCGGCTCGGATGCCGATCATTGCCTACCACCGCAACAACGCGAACGTTTGAGAAATCAGCGCTTGTTCGCCGCGGCGGCCGGCGCGCGGAACAAATCCATGATCTGTTGAGCATCCACCGGCTTTGGAAGGCAAGCGACGGCGCCGGCCTTCAACGCCTGATCGATCACTTCCGGAGTGGGACGTCCAGTCATCGCGATGACCTTTGTTCCCTCGAGGTTTCTCCTCGCGCCGACTTTTCGGCACACCTCGAATCCGTCCAGGCCCGGCATGTTGAGGTCTACCAACAGCCCATGCGGTTTTTGCTCCGCTACCAGCAACAGGGCTTCCACGCCCGATGTCGTTGTGGTGACCTCAACTTGAGATCCGAAGGCCCGAAAGGCCCGCTTGATTCCCTCGACCACCAACTTCTCATCGTCCACCACCAAGAGGCGCAGAATGCCGGTCCCCAGCTCCTCGGGAAGCGGCATGTGATGAGCTAGAAGGAAAGTGCGCAGGTCTCCCGACCGAACCCTCCTATGGCCTCCAGGCGTTCGGAAGGCCGACAGGATGCCCTTGTCAATCCACTTGCTGACGGTAGAGGGGTCTACCTGGATTAGCCTGCTAATTTCGTGGGTCGTGTAAAGCCTCTCCATCCGCCGTACCTCTCTTAAATGGGAAGCCCAAGAAACCTACGAACCCGAGGAAGTGTCAACTGACTCAAATTTGACCCCATTGCATAATTCCACTGCGTGATCCCAAGAACCCCTTGATTTTAAACACAGTTCTACGAGTTCACGGGCTGCCCCGCGCCCCCCTCCAAAACTGCTGACAAAGGCGCACTTCGCCCGTACCTCGGCGGCGGCGTCAGCCGGACAGCACGGAAGTCCGGAAACCGAGAGTGGGCCCAGATCGTTTACATCGTCCCCCATGTACGCGCAAATACTCGCGTCAACCTCGAGTTTCTCGAGCAGCTCGAGCAAGGCGCGCTGCTTGTCCTTTTTTCCCTGCAGAACTTCGACAAGTCCCAGCTCCCGTCCTCGAACTTCCACAATCTGCGAAGAGCGCGCCGTCAGCACTGCGGCTTTCAGCCCGACGAGGCGCGCCATCACCAATCCATGCCCGTCGCGTACATCAAAGCGCTTAATCGTTTCTCCGGTCGGCCCGTAATATAGCCCGCCATCTGTGAGCACCCCGTCAACGTCGAACACGAGCAACTCAATTGCAGCAGCCTTCGCAGTCAACTGCTTGGTACTCTGGCGAGCGTGCGAGTTCTGTTGAGGCACCGGCGTTTACTCCTGATTCGTCGCTCGGCGAATCGCCAGAAGCTCCTTGAGTACTGTTTCCAACGCTTCTGGTCGGAGCGCACACGGCCCATCGCAAAGCGCGCGGTCGGGATCCTCATGAACCTCAGCGAAAAGTGCGTCGATCCCTGCTGCTGCGGCAGCGCGGGCCAGAAGGGGAACGAACTTTCGCTGTCCCCCGCTCGAGAGCCCATCGGCGGAGGGCAGCTGAACCGAGTGGGTTGCATCAAAGCACACGCTAAGTCCCGCCTCTCTCATGATTAAGAGACCACGCATGTCGACCACCAGATTGTGGTGGCCGAACGACGTACCACGCTCGGTGACCAGGACGTTGGGATTTCCTGCGCCAAATGCCTTGCGGGCCGCTTGAACGATGTCCTCGGGGGCGATGAATTGACCTTTCTTTAGGTTTACGCCTTTGCCGGTTCGAGCGACCGACACGATCAGGTCCGTTTGACGGCAGAGGAATGCCGGGATCTGGAGAATGTCAGCGACTTCGGCCGCGGGTTTCACCTGAGACGTCTCGTGCACGTCGGTCAAGATGGCGACCCCGGTCTGCCGTTTCACGCGCGCCAAGATAGAAAGGCCGCTCTCGAGCCCGGGACCTCGAAACGATTCGCCGCTGGTTCGATTGGCCTTGTCGAAAGAGCACTTGAAAGCAAACGGGACCTTGAGACGTTCGCTGATCTCTTTGAGGTGGTGGGCGATTCGGAGCACCGAATCCTCGGACTCGATGATGTCCGGGCCGGCAATCAGGAACAGCCGCCGTCCAGGGCCGACCTTCTGTCCGCAGAGCTCAATCATCGCGAGAGCGGGTAGCGATTTCCGGCAGATAGGCGCGCCGATGCTGCCGAGCTCGCCTCACTGGACGGCTCGGATGACTTTGGTCCCCACCCGTGCGTCGCGGTATTCCGCTGCCGCACGAACGAACCCCGAGAAGAGCGGATGGGGCGCAAACGGCTTGCTTTTGAATTCCGGATGAAATTGGCATCCGATAAAATGCGGATGGTCCTCCAACTCGATCATCTCCACCAGGTTGAGTTCGGGGTTGTGGCCGCTGAAAATCAGGCCCGCTGACTCAAGCCGCTCGCGGTACTCGTTGTTCACTTCATATCGATGGCGGTGGCGCTCCTCGATCATATCCTGTCCATACAGTCGATGCGCCAAGGTCCCGGGCTTGAGTGCGCATCGATACGCGCCCAATCGCATCGTCCCGCCTTTGTCCTGGACCGCCACTTGCGATTCCATCAACGTAATCACCGGATGGGGTGTGTTCTCATCGAACTCCAGCGAATTGGCGTTCGCCATTCCTAGGCTGCGCGCGTATTCCACAACCGCCATCTGCATTCCGAGGCAGATTCCGAAGTAGGGGATCTTGCGTTCCCGGGCAAACTTCACCGCGGCCACCTTTCCCTCGGTTCCGCGCACTCCAAAGCCGCCGGGGACCAGTACCGCATGGACATCCGAGAGAAACTTGGCGGGGCCCTGGGCCTCTACTTCCTGGGAATCGACGAAGGTCAGAAGCACCTTGACGTCGTTGGCGATCCCGCCGTGCAGCAGCGCCTCGTTGAGGCTCTTGTAACTCTCCGTGAGGTGGACGTACTTGCCAACGATCGCGATCCGGACCTCACCTCTGCCTGGATGGTAGATTTTGTCGACGATGTGCTCCCAACGCTCAAGCTGGGGCGCCCGCGACCAGATGTTCAGGATTTCTGCCAGACGCTCGTCGAGTCCCTGACGGCTCAGCTCCAAGGGCAACTCGTAAATGCTTTTGACGTCCGGAGAGGTGAATACGCTACCGATATCCACGTTGCAGAACATCGCAATCTTGGTCTTCATTTCCTGCGGAATTTCCCGGTCCGTCCTGCAGAGCAGGATGTCCGGCTGAATGCCGATCTCCCGAAGCTTCATCACCGAGTGCTGGGTGGGCTTGGTCTTCACTTCACCTGCGGCCGCGATGTAGGGCAGCAGGGTTAGATGGATGTAGGCGACATTTTGCGTCCCGGAGTCGTAGCGCATCTGGCGAATCGCCTCGAGGAACGGGAGCGATTCAATGTCGCCCACCGTCCCCCCGATTTCGACCAAAATCGCGTCGTGGCCTTGCGCGGCTGAGCGGATGTTCGACTTGATTTCATCGGTGATGTGGGGAATCACCTGAACGGTTTTGCCCAGGTATTCTCCCCGCCGCTCCTTCTGAATCACGGAGTTGTAGATCCGCCCAGTGGTGAAGTTGTTCAGTTTGCTCATGTGGGCGCCGGTGAAGCGCTCGTAATGTCCAAGGTCGAGGTCTGTCTCTGCCCCGTCATCGGTGACGTAGACCTCACCGTGCTGAAAAGGGCTCATCGTTCCCGGATCCACGTTGATGTAGGGATCCAGCTTGAGGAGGGTGATTCCCAGTCCGCGATTTTCGAGCAGGGCGCCCACCGAGGAAGAAGCCAATCCTTTCCCGAGCGAGCTCACCACGCCGCCAGTGATGAAGATGTACTTGGTTTTTTTGGAGCGCATGATCTGTTTTGCCAAGGAAACTGGCACCCGTCAACCGCCAGGCCGAGAAGGCGCGCGGAGGGTTATTCCCCTCGAATCAGAGCCTCGGCGCGCGGGATGTCCTCCGGTACATCCACCGCAGCGGTTGGGAAGGGGGTGAAGATGCATCGGATTGGAATGCCATGCTCCAAAGCTCGCAGCTGCTCGAGTTTTTCCACTTGCTCCAGAACGGATGGCGGCAGCGCGGAGAGCCTCTCAAGGGTCTGGCGCCGAAATCCATAGATCCCCACGTGCGCGTATCGGGCGATGGGCCCAACCTGCTCTCGGCCAAACGGGATCTCGGCGCGGGAGAAGTAGAGAGCGTCGGCGTCGGCCGCTAGCACAACTTTCACCACGTTCGGGTTGTGCCGTTCCTCGGACTGAAGCGGGCGAATCAGTGTGGCCATCTGGACGCTCGGGTCGTCGAACGCTCGTGCCAACTCGGCGAGCGCTTGCGGGCGCAATGTCGGCTCGTCGCCCTGAACTGCGATCCACACGTCCGCGCCGGTTATTTGAGCTGCTACCTCGGCCACACGGTCCGTTCCGCTCGTGCAGGCGGCAGAGGTGATCATCGCCTCCGCGCCGAAGTGACGAGCAGCGTTGGCGATTCTTTGATCATCCGTGGCAATCACCACTCTGGTGAAGGCGCCGCTTCGCTGACAGCTGCGCCAGACATGCTCGAGCATCGGTTGACCGGCCACCAGCGCAAGGGGTTTGCCGGGAAAGCGCGAGGATTGAAAGCGAGCCGGGATGACGGCGATGCAGGGTGCCATTGCCCCGGACCTAGCCTAATCGCCCGAAATACGGGGGTTTCTGTCTCGGCTGGCCCGGACCCCGGTTGATGGCTAACTTGCGCGCTCGGTGAGCAAGACGGTGCTGCACGTGGTGGGTGCGCGGCCCAACTTCATGAAGGTCGCTCCGATCCATCGGGCTATTCAAAACCGTGGGAAATTGAATCAGCGGCTGATTCACACCGGTCAGCACTATGACACAAACATGAGCGATGTGTTCTTCGCGGATCTCGGCCTCCCCCAGCCGGATCTTCACTTGGGGATTGGCTCGGGTTCCCACGCCGAACAAACCGCTCGGGTGATGATTGAGCTTGAGAAACTGTTGATCGGGGAGCCGCCAGACCTGGTCTCGGTGGTTGGGGACATCAACAGCACTCTGGCGGCGGCCTTGGTCTCGGCAAAGATGCAAATCCCGCTTGCCCATGTCGAGGCCGGGCTTCGCAGCCGCGACCGATCGATGCCTGAAGAGCTCAATCGCCTGGTCACGGATCAGCTGGCGGATCTGTTGCTGACGCCGTCGGTGGATGCGAACGAGAATCTGCGTCGGGAAGGGATTGCCCCGGAGAGAATTTTCTTTGTCGGCAACGTGATGATCGATTCGCTCCTCGCCTCGCGGCGGGAAGCGGAGAAGCTCTCGACGATTGCGGAGCTTGGTCTGCGGCCACGAGAATACGCGGTCTGCACCTTGCACCGGCCGTCGAACGTCGACGATCGGGCAAAGCTCTCCGCGATCATCGGCGCGATCGGTGAGATCGCAGCGCAGGTCCCGGTCCTTTTCTCGGTGCATCCGCGCACGTGCCGCAGAATGGAGGAATACGGTTTGGACCGCCACGCCCAATCATTCGGCGGACTGCGCATCGTCGAGCCGATGGGCTACCTGCCTTTCCTTGCTTTGCTCTTCCAGGCGAGATTGGTTCTCACAGATTCCGGTGGGATTCAGGAGGAGTCCTCTGCGTTGGGTGTGCCTTGTCTGACCCTGCGAGAAAACACCGAACGGCCGATCACGATTGAATTGGGGACCAATCTGCTGGTCGGGACGAATCCCGAGCGGATCCGCTCGGAAGCGATCAAGGTTCTCGAAGGGAAAGGTAAACAAGGGCGCATACCCGACAAGTGGGACGGTCACACCGGAGAGCGGATCGCGGCGGTATTCGAGCGGGCGCTCGCGGTGGATTAAGCTAGGCAGTCGTCCGCGCCCTTCCCAGAGGAACCCCATGCAGACTGAGCAAACCCTGGAACACCTTCAACGGCAGGTCCGACAACTTCGACTGCTCGCGATCTTCAATGCGGCTGCCGCGCTCAGCGCAGTCCTTGCCGCATTTCTGCTCCGCGGGACCGGTGTAGAAGTGCGGGCGCACAAGTTCTCCTTGATCGACGGATCTGGCAGGACTCACCTGGAGTTATCGGAATTTCAAAAGGATCGGTATGGGCTAACCCTCTTCGATTCTGCTGGGCGAGCCCGAATGGCTCTGAAGATCGAACCAGATGGGTCACCCCGGTTGTCGTTGGCTGCCGAATCGGGTCAGGCTTTGGCAGACTTGCTGGTGTTTAAGGATGCTCCGCGACTTTCGCTCGCCAACGCGGCGGGCGTGGACTTTTTCAGTTTGAGCCTGGAGATGGATGGCTCTTCGAGGTTGTCGATCGCAGATCAGTACGGGCGCCCTCGAGCGATTCTCGGCGCCGGTGAAGACGGCTCGCCCTCGCTGGTGATGGCGGACCGTTTTGGACGGCCTCGGGCCGAGCTTGGCGTTTCCGCGGAAAGCTCGAGCTTGGTTCTCGAAGGCCGCAACGGCGCCGTCTTCCGAGCGCCAATCGAGTAGCATGTCTTCCACTCCTGAAACCTTCGTGGACGTCGAATTCGTGGTGGAGCGCAACTACTCCAGTTGGCGGCTGGACAAATACATCTGCGAAAAGCTTCCCCGGCTCTCGCGGACCAAGGTGCAGCGGATCATTGCCCGGGGGCTGATCTCGGATCGCGCGCTCAAAAGCTCAACGCTCGTATTTCCCGGGCTGTCCTTCCGAATCCGTCGGCAAATTTTCGACGAGCCCGAAACGCCGACATCGGTGCAGGAGTTGTATCGAGATCGGGCGATCCTGGTGGTCGACAAACCGGCGGGATTGCCGATTCATCCTACCGCGCGTTATCGCCGCGGAACGCTGGTGACGCTGCTTCAGCAGCGCTACGGCCCGCAGCCCGCTTTTCCCCTTCATCGCTTAGACCGAGAGACTTCCGGCGTCCTGATCTGTGGCTGCGAGCCGGAGCCCACTCGCCACTTGATGCGCGCGTTCGCGCAAGGGCAGGTGCACAAGGAATACTTCGCGATTTGCGAGGGCGCCCCTCGGTGCGAGGAGTTCGAGGTCGACGCGCCGATTGCCGAGGGCGGTCGACTGGTGAGGATTGCCGTTCGAGTCGACCGGGTGAAGGGAAAAGCCGCTCGCACTCAGTTCCGCGTGCTCAATCGCTTCGAACGTGATGGCGAACGCTTCTCCCTTCTGCAGGCGCGCCCATCGACCGGGCGCCAACACCAGATTCGGGTGCACCTGCGGGAAGCGGGTTTTCCCATTGTCGGAGACAAAATCTATGGGCCGGACGAAGGCTACTTCGACCGGTTCTCCAAGCATTGCCTCGAACCCGAGGCTTGGCGCAGGTTGCGCCTACCTCGCCACGCACTTCACGCCGGTTTGATTCGGTTCGAGCATCCTTCAAGCAAGTCTCAGGTTTCATTCCAATCTCCGCTTCCTGCTGACCTGCAGGCCTTTCTTCGCTCGTAGTCGGATGTTCGACCCCAATGTGGCCACTTGCGATCGAGCCGGTCGCGGCTTTGGGGTTGGCGAATGCGAACATCTAGAATGCTAGGGCTTTGGCTCTGAATGCGCCCCGAATTCTGATGGTCGATTCTGACCCCGGCAGCATTCAAATCCTTCACAGTTCGCTAGGGAGTAAGGACTATCGAATCGTTCGCGCTTCGAATGCAAACGACGCGCTTGAACGGATCAAGAGCCGCCGAGTTGATCTGCTGGTAATCTCTCTGCCGTCCGCCGATGCGCTCGAACTGTGCAAGCGGGTGCGGTCTCAGCCAAGCTGTGCTCGTCTGCCGATCGTGTTCTTGCTGGACGAAGCGCGCGATCGGCAGTTGGACCTCCACGCGCGGCAGGCTGGGGCGGAGGAGGTTTGCTCCCGCTCGATCGATTCGCGCGACTTGGCCGCACGCCTTCAGAACCTTCTGCGCTTGGCGGAAGTGAACCGGGACGAGCGCCTCTTTCACCAGCTCGCGCAAAGCGATCGGCTGGTCACCTTGGGGCAATTGGCCGCCACCGTGGCGCACGAAATCAACAACCCGCTGGCCTTTATCCTGTCCAATCTGAACAGCCTCAAGGGCTACCTCGATGACGTGAAAAAGGTGCTCGGCGCCTACCACCGTAGTTATTCGGAGGGAGCCGCCCTCGAGGATGACCTGCAGTTCAGCCAAGCAATGTCCGACGCGGAGTCGATCGTTGGGGAGACGATCGAGGGTGGAAAGCAAGTCCGGACGCTGGTGCAAGAGCTGAAGAATCTTTCTCGGGTGGATGGAGGGGTGCTGGAACCGGTTGACCTCGCCGAAATCGCCGCCTCGACGCTTCTGCTGACTGAACGAGAGCTTTCCTCACGAGCTCGAATTGTCAAAGCGCTGAGCCCGGCTCCAGTTTCCCGTGCCAATCGCGGCAAGCTCCATCAAGTCGTTCTCAATTTGCTGGTCAACGCGGCTCAGGCGATGGATGGCAAAGAACCCGAGCACAACGAGTTACGGATTGTGACCGAGACAGACGGCAAGGATGCGCTCCTCTCGGTATCCGATACCGGCTGTGGTATTGCCCTCGAGGAACAGGAACGGATTTTTGATCTCTTCTACACCACCAAACCGGCGGGAGTGGGCACCGGGATCGGTCTCTCGGTCTGCGCGATGGTCGTACAGCGACTGGGGGGCAGAATCGTCGTACGAAGCGCGGCCGGCCAGGGCAGCACCTTTACGGTGCGGCTGCCGTTCGAGGCGAGCGTGAACTAGGAGGCGACGCCAACACGAAGTAGGCCAGAGCGATCAAGGCAATCGCTGCCGCAAAGCCGAAGGTGGCGCTCGGCCCCCCAACTTTCCAGAGCCAGCCGCCGACCAAGGACGCTGGCAGGTAGAGAGCACCGGTGACCAGTCCGTAGATTCCGATCCCAGTTGCTCTCGCCTCGCTCGGCACGAGATCGGAAACGAACGCTTTCGTCTGCCCCTCGTCAATCGCGTAAAACGCACCGTAGAGGACGAATAGAACGACGACCCAGGCCTTCGACTGCGCGAAGGCGAGTCCGACCATCGTGGCGAAGTAGAGCAGGTACGACATCGCGATCAGATTTCGCCTTCCGAGACGATCTCCCAATCTGCCGATTGGGGTGGAGATGATCGTAAAGCTTCCATTGACGACTGCGTAGAGCAGCGCCACGTCTCCGGCCGCGAATCCCACCGCATTTGCTTTCAGCAGGAGGAACGCAAAACTCGAGTAGCCCAGGGAAAACAACCCGACCGACACTAGGTAGTGCCGATAGGGCTTGCCGGCTTGGCGAAGCGTCGCAGCGATCGCCGGCCGGCCGTCGGAAGCGACTCGAGGCTCGCGCATGCCGAGCGCCAGGATCGCGACCGCGGCAAAGGCGGGCACGACAGCAATGGTAAACAGCAGCCTGAACCTGCTTAGCGAAGGTGATTGACCTGCCAGGATGGCGAAGGCGATCAGCGGGCCGGCGACGGCACCGGCCTTGTCCAATGCTTTGTGAAACCCAAATGCGAGACCGCGTTGCGCTTCCGACGCGGCCGCAGCGAGAAGTGCATCTCGCGGCGGACCGCGCACCGACTTACCCAGTCGTTCAACCACCCGAAACACAGCCACCTGGGGAGCGGTGGTTGCGACCAGGAGAATCAGCTTGGAGACTGACGAAAAGCCATAGCCGACCAGGGTGAGAGCCTTTTTTCGGCCCGTTCGATCAGCAAGATAACCAGAGGCGAGGTCGAGCGAAGAGGCGGCAAAGTCGGCCAGGCCCTCCATCAGACCCAGCAGCACGGTGGATCCACGCAACACCTCGACGAGGAAAATCGGAAGCACCGCGAAGATCATTTCCGAGCTGACGTCAGTCAGAAAGCTGACCAGCCCGAGGAGGATCACCTTCCCCGGAATCGCTCGAGGGCGATAGCTGGTCATTGATCTGAAAGCAGCCCTACGTGGGCACGCCGGGCTAAGCGGTTGCAGCGCGGGAATGCTCTCCGCGCGGTGGAGCCGACAGGACAGCCGTCAAGTACTGGCCGGAGAAGCAAGCGTTGCAGAACGTGCTGGAGCTTCGGTCCCCCACCGCTTCCCCCAACCCTTCCAACGAAAGGTAGCCGATGCTATCGGCAGTGACGTATTTAGCAATCTCCTCGACCGAGTGGCTGGACGCGATCAGTTCCTGGCGCGAGGGCGTGTCGATTCCGTAATAACACGGCCACCGCGTGGGCGGGCTCGAGATCCGCAAGTGCACTTCGGTGGCTCCGGCGTCCTTGATCATTTTCACGATCTTGCGGGATGTCGTGCCGCGCACAATTGAGTCGTCCACCACCACCACGCGTTTCCCACGCAGCACTTCCCGCACCGCGGACAACTTCAGTTTGACTCCGAAGTGTCGAATCGACTGCTGGGGCTCGATGAAGGTACGCCCGACATAGTGGCTTCGGATGAGCCCCACGTCGTAGGGGATGCCGCTCTGATGGGCGTAGCCGATCGCAGCCGGTACGCCAGAGTCAGGCACCGCAATCACCAAATCCGCATCGGCCGGCTGCTCCCGTGCTAGCTGGATACCCAATTTCTTTCGAACCTCGTAGACCGACATTCCAAAAAGCATCGAGTCCGGCTTGGCGAAGTAGACCAACTCGAACACGCACCGGCCAAGTCGGGTTGCCGAAAATGGCCGACTCGAGTGCAGGCCGGTTTCGTCGATCGACAGCATCTCTCCAGGCTCTAGCTCGCGGATGAACTCCGCCTCAATCAAATCCAAAGCAGTGGTCTCTGACGCCACGACGTAGGCGTTCTTCAGTCGTCCAAGGACCAACGGCCGGAATCCGAAGCTGTCGCGGACCGCTACCAACTTATGAGGGGTTAGCAACAGCAGTGAATACGCTCCCTGGGCTTGACTCAGCGCATCACCAATTTTCTCCTCGAGGGTGGTGCCGCGGGAGTGAGCAATCAGATGGATGATCGCTTCGGTATCTGAGTCCGATTGGAAGATCGCCCCGCGCTTGCCCAAGTCCTCGCGGAGCTGGTCCGCGTTGACCAAGTTGCCATTGTGCGCGATCGCCAGGCCGCCGCCCGCGTACTGCACCATAAAGGGTTGGGCATTCTTGAGTTGGCTTACACCGGCGGTCGAGTAGCGCACTTGTCCGATCGCCAAACGCCCTGGAAGCTTGGCGAGCGCCTCCGCGGAGAAGACGTCAGCCACCAGGCCCATCTGCCGATGAACATGGAGGCCTTCTCCATCCCCGGATACGATGCCCGCCGATTCTTGGCCGCGATGCTGTAAAGCATGTAGGCCCAAGTAAGTTAGGTTGGCCGCTTCGTCATGGCCAAAAATGCCGAAGATGCCGCACATGGTTCGAGCTTTACGCCTCCCCGGAGCGAAAGACAAAGGCAGCGGAGATGATAGGCCTCACCCATCTGTATTAACTACCAGAATTCGTTCATGCCCGGTTGGTCCCCTCTTGCCTCCATACGCGCTCCTCGCCTTACCGCCGCTCTGAGAGTGGCATGATGGGACGAGTCTCTCGTCTCCTGCTGCGTCTCGGCGGATACCTCGGACGCTTGGTCTACTTTCTGGGGGTCCGTCGCCGGGTGACGCTGGAGGGATTGACGCGCGCCTTTCCAGAGTGGTCCTGGGCGGAGCGTCGGCGACTGGCGCGCGCATGCTACAGCCACCTCGGTCGGGGACTGATTGAGATTCTGATGGTGCGCAGAATGACGAACGGCAAGCTGGACGAGCTCGTCTCCTTCGAGGGCTATGAGCGCTACCAAGCCGCGAATGCGCTTGGCAAAGGGGTGGTGGTAGCGATGGCCCACTTCGGAAACTGGGAGCTTTTGGGCCGGGCATGCGCGCGCCGGGGTATGCGTTTTGGAGTCATCGTCCGCACGCTGCGCGGTCGATTCAATCGTGCTCTGACATCGTGGCGCGAGGAGATCGGAATGGGTTTGCTGCGCGATCGCGGCTCGACAAGTGATGCGCTTCGACGCCTTCGCTCCGGAGAGACCCTAGCGGTCGTGGTCGACCAGAACATGCGCGCCAGTCGGGGGGTCTTTGTTTCCTTCTTTGGGACGCTGGCATGCACTACGCCTGCGGCTGCGGTGTTCTCGCTGCGGACTGGCGCCCCATTGCTCGCGGTTTTTCCGGTGCGGCAGCTTGATGGAACACATCGAATCCAATGGGAGGGGCCGTTTTTACCTCCCAAGGGCCTGCGAGGTCACGAGGCGGTCGTCGCGCTCACCCAGGAGCTTACTCGCGCCGTGGAGCGCGCGGTGCGGGCCCATCCTGAGCAGTGGTACTGGCTGCATCGGCGCTGGAAAACGCGGCCGCAGGAGGTTCCAGTTTGAAGCTGCCGCAAAAAGTCCGCCTCGGCGCTGCAGTACTCGCGACCGTGCTCTTTTCCGCGTACGCAGTCGGCTCATTTGACTGGTGCCGGCGATCTCCGCCGCAACCTCCGAAGTTGGAGCGCAGCGAAGAGGCCGAGGGAACCTTGCTCGCCGGCGCCGCGGAGGTAGAACTGCAGCCACCGTACCCTGTGGTAAAGGCCGGCTATGCTCCTCCGCGGCCGGAAGTCACAGCGGCGGCCCATCCCCTGCGCGCTCGAGCTTTGGTACTGCAGGTGGGAGGCCTCAGGGTTGGAATTGCATCCCTCGACGTGCTGCTGATTCCGGACTCGCTCACGTCTGAAGTTGTTCGAGGGCTGCAGGATCTCGGATTCGCGCAGCTTTGGATTAGCGGAACGCATACCCATTCTTCGCTCGGGGGATTTGATCCCCGCCCGATTTCAGAGATGGCAGGCATGGGTAGGTACCAGCAGGCTGTCGAGCAGTCTGTGGTGCACGCTGCGGCGAGCGCCCTTCGCGCCGCGGCAGCCGCCATGGTACCGGCCGAAATGCAGGCAGGCGAGGGTCGATTTCCAAGTTTGGTAATGGCTCGAAGCGAGGGAGCCGAACCGGATGGTCGGCTGACCCGACTTTCGTTGATCAGTGGTGGCGCCCCGCTCGCACAGATCGTGATTTTTGCCGCCCATCCTACGTTGCTTCCCCGCCATCTGGACGCGCTGGACCCAGATTTTCCAGGGCTCTTTTCTGATGCCGAACGACGCGCTGGCCGCGGAATCACGCTCTTTCTGCAGGGAGCGGTAGGCAATGTATCGGTAGCCTTATCCGCGCCGGACCCTTTCCAACGAGAGGAGGCGTTCGCAAGCGAGCTCAGCAAGGCGAATTCCCAGGTGACCCTTGCGCCGCTCGGCCCCATTTCGCTGGAGCTGCGTCGCGTAACGACCGGCTTGCCGAACCCCGACGCTTCACGGTCGTTACCGCGTGGCCTTCACGCTCTCGGCCGCAACCTGCTGTGTCGCTCTGCACCTGTAGAGGTCGAGATTTCAGAGCTGAAGCTTGCTTCTTTGAGGCTGCTGTTCGTTCCGGGAGAGCCGACGGTCGGATCCGAGCAGCAGTTGCTGCAAGCGAGCGGATCAGAGCGTACGATCGCGCTCACCAACGGATACCTCGGATACATCGAGACGCCTGATCTGGTGCTTTCTGAGAAGGGGGAATCACGGCGCCAGTATTTCGGGCCCGAATTGCTGGACATTCTTGCCAAGGCGGGGCGCCTGGCCGGTCATTCCGCCGAGCTGACGAAGGGCAAATGACCGAGCGTTCTCTCCAGGAACTCTATCAGCTACCGCCGGAGCGCTTCACCGCTGCTCGCAACCGGCTGGCGAAGGAGCTCTCAGCGGAAGGTTCCAAGGAGCTGGCCTCTCGGGTGCGAGCAGCCAACCGGCCAACCGTTGCGATCTGGGCGCTGAATAAGCTCGCGCGTGAGTTTCCAGAAGAGCTGGAAGAATTGTTGGAAGCGGGTGATCGAATTCGCGCCGCTCAGGCCAGTGCGGTTCGCGGAAATCGGCAAGGTGCTGGCGAGCTTCGACAGGCCAGTCACGACCTGCAAAGCAAGCTGGCCACTCTGATTGCACGCGCTGCGGAAGCGATTCAAGGCTTCGGACGTGCCCCCTCGACGTCGGTGCTTGGCAAGATTGAGACAACCCTTCGTGCCGCGGCGCTCAATCCTGGGGAAGGGCGCCAGCGGTTGAAAGAGGGCATCCTCGACAGAGAACTTCAGCATACGGGCTTTCCGGGCTCTGCCGAAATTGCGTCCGCGGCGGACAAGCCGGAACGCACCGCTGAGCGCAGCCGCGGCGCTGGTCGTTCCCGAGCGGAGGACCGTGATGCTCTCAAGAGAGCGCGCGAGGAAAACAAGCGAGCCGTCGCCGCGCGACGCGCGGCAGAGCGCGATCTACGCAAGTGGGAGCTTACGGTTCGGCGCTCACAAGCTCAGGCGGCCCGCACGGACGAGGTGGCTGCCCGACTGCAGCGGTCTGCCGCGGCGGCAAGAGAGGAGGCGGACCGGGCCAAGCGCCGCGCGGAGGAGGATCGACGTCAACTCCAGCTGGCCGCGGACCGTCTGTTACTACTGCGCCCAGGGACGCAATCGGATTAACCCATATACCTTTTGAGTACCACCAAGAGCTCCTGCGCGGCACGGCTTCGGGGAGACTTGGGGTTTTCGGAAGGATCCACGACGTGAAATCGAACATGGCCGTCCACCACTTCAGACATCAGACCATTGAGCGCCCCACGAGCGGCGGCAATCAACTGAAGCAGATCCCCGCATTTGTCTTCCTCCTGAATCGCCTTCTCAATCGCATCGACCTGTCCGCGAATTCTCCGGACTCGATTCAAAAGCTTTACCTGGTCCTTGTGCACGTGAGCCATACCCATACTCTATCGGTTCCGTGAATCTAACCCCACTGCTGACCAGCTTTGTCTTGGTCTTTTTAGCGGAGCTTGGCGACAAGACCCTCTACACCGTCCTGCTGTTGTCGGCGCGGAATCGGGCATTGCCAGTTCTGATTGGAGCATGCGCAGCGTTCGTTGTGCAGGGGATTATCGCGGTGGGACTTGGATCCCTACTCGCCTTATTGCCCGCGAAGTGGATTCAGTGGCTCACGGCAGCGATCTTTCTGTTTTTCGGGTTGTTGCTGCTCTTCAAGGAAGAGTCGCATCCGGTGCAAAGGACGAACAAGACAAGCCACGCCGGCAGGGGTGATGTTGACTACCTTCGGCTTGGTTTTTGCCGCCGAGTGGGGAGATGCCACCCAAATTGGATCCGCGGCCCTGGTGGCTCGGTTTCGGGCCCCGGTTCAGGTGTTCGTTGGCGCCACCTTGGGTCTGTGGTTGGGAACGGCCTTGGCAGTGCTGGTAGGCGCCTGGTTGGGTTCCCGCCTGCCAACCCGGATGTTGCGCAAGGCGGCGGGAGTTGTGTTCTGTGCTTTTGCGATCGTTGTCGCGATAAAGTCGCTTTGAGCCTTTACCGTCGTTCGGCGAGAGCCTCTGCCCTCAGTGCTTTGAGCTAAGAAAGCGGATTTGCCGCTGCGCCTCGATGTAGTCGGGCTTGAGCTCCAAGGCTCGTTTGTAATGCTTCAACGCGACAGGAGTATCTCCACGAATCCGAGCGACCTCTCCCATTAGATAGTAGGACGGCGCCGATCGATCGTTCTTTTTCACCGCCAACAGAAGATCCCTCTGGGCGTCCCGAAGGCAGTCCGACGAATGGGTCGCGTTCAGGAACTTCGCATAACCTCGCCAGGCGTAGAATTCGCCCTCCTCTGGGTTGTTTTGAATTGCCTCGTCGAGGCACTTAAGTGCCTCGGAGTACCTCCGCACGCTGACCAGAGCACAGCCCTTCCGAAACAAGTCCTCTGCCCGGAGTATCTGCGCGATGTCCACTTGCTCCGCGCCACCGCTCTTGAGGCTCTCGACGTAGTTCGCGCGGCTCTTCTGATCCGAGAGCTTGCGGTACGCCTCTCCCACGGCAGCGAATATCTCAGCCCTCAGGTTCACCATTTCCGCGGTCGCATTGGGAGGCAAGGTGTCGGGATGAACAACCTTGGCCAGCTCGAAATACGCCGAGCGAACGGCCACTGCGTCGGCGCTCTCGTTAATCCCCAGTACCTGGAAATGGTTTTGTTCTTTGAGCTTGGCCACCCGCGCGCGAAGCTCGCCCAGCTTTTCCTCGTGCCCCGAGCCGGTTCCCGTCGCTGGGGCCGGCACCGGCGCCGCAGCATTGCTCTTCTTGCGGGCAACTTCGATTGGGGGCGGCGGGGCTTGGCTCGATTGACCTCGAGGTACTGGAGCCGGCGGAGGGGGTACGATCTTCGCTTTCGCTGGTTCGGCAACTCTTTCCTGACGCTCCGCGGGAAATGGGCTGGGCGTTTTGCGCTCCAGTGTGGGCGCGGGCGAACGCAGCGAAAGCGCTTGTAGTTCTTTGAGCAGAAAGAGCAGCCGGTGCAATGCCTCGGCATCCTGCGGAAAGGTTTCGACCAGCTGCTTTAAGGACCGCGAGCCGTCGACCCGGCTCAGCGCCCGGACCTCTTGAGGCGTCAAGCGCAATTCCGACGTAAACTGAGGCCCGAGCGTCTTCTGAACTGGAAGGTCGGCAATCGAACTAAGGCGCTGTCGAAGATCGACCAAGGGCATCCGCCGCACCACTTCGACCAGCAATTCCCACCTGTCAGCAATTGCGATCGACCGATACGCGGGAAACTCCTGCGGTACAAAAGTGAAGCTACCGGTTTGAGCGGTAACTGCTTGGGCCAAAAGGTCTGCGGCCTGTCGAGCCAGGCTCTCAAAAGCACGGTTCGGGTCCAACAATTGTAGCCCCAACAGCGCGCTCAACAGGTCGCCATCGAATCTGGCAATGCCGCGCTCGGCTTGATTCAGTTGGTTGGCGTCCACCAACCTTGCCGTGAGTACGAATCTGCCGAGGGAGTCACTGGGATGGGACGAATCAATCCGCTCCGGCACACCCTTGCGAAAAGCAACTTGGATCTCCCGATCGGGTAGCCGGAAAGAGAGCAGGCCGGTCTCGTTGGTGGTTGCGGCTAGGAAATAGAGTTGAAAGCCGGAGGTCGTCGACAAATCGCCAGATGTAGGCAGAGCCGAAACGTGCTGGGGTTCTGGGGTGACGATCGGCATGGAGGTCGGCCAGTGCATTGTAGAGAGAAACTCTCTTCAAAGACGAGCTGCTCCTTTTGCGCACCGCGACGGGTGAAACCCTACTCAGGTTGCGACCTGCTCTCTCTGCTCACCGAACACTTCTCGAAGTGCATCGGAAATCTCTCCGAGCGTAGCCAATGCCTTAACCGACGCGAAGATGTGGGGAATCAGATTCTCTTGACCCTTCGCCGCGGTACGCAGCGAATCCAGCGACCGGTTGGCACGCTCCTGATCCCTGCGAGACCGGAGACTCGCAAGTCGCTCCCTCTGGCGCGAAGCGACGGCCTCGTCGACTCGCAGTAGACCGGAAGGCGGGGGCTCCTCGATTTGGAAGGCATTCACGCCGACGACCACTGATTGCCCCTGTTCAATCTCCCGTTGCGCCGCGAAGGCGGCATCGTCGATCTCTCGTTGAGGGTATCCACGTCCGATCGCCTCGACCATCCCGCCCATCGCGTCCACCTTTGAAAGGTAGGCCTCGGCCTTGCCCTCGAGCTCATCGGTCAGCCGCTCAATTGCATATGCGCCACCGAGAGGATCCACCGTGTCTGCTATCCCGGATTCATGAGCGAGAATCTGCTGTGTGCGCAGCGCCAGCCGGGCCGCTTCTTCGTTCGGCAAGGCCAATGCTTCATCCCGCGAGTTGGTATGCAACGACTGGCAACCGCCCAGCACGGCTGCCAACGCCTGCAACGCCACGCGCACTACGTTGTTGTCCGTTTGCTGTGCGGTAAGCGTGGACCCAGCTGTCTGAGCATGGAAGCGAAGCATCATCGAACGCGGATCCTTCGCCTTGAACCGCTCCTTCATGATCCGCGACCACAATCTGCGCGCGGCCCGAAACTTTGCAACTTCCTCGAGCAAGTGGTTGTGCACGTTGAAGAAAAAGGAGAGGCGCGCGGCAAAGGCATCCAGCTCCAAGCCTGCCTTCAGCGCGGCCTCTACGTAGGCAATCCCATCTGCCAGGGTGAAGGCGATCTCTTGAGCCGCCGTCGAGCCGGCCTCGCGAATGTGGTAGCCGCTGATCGAGATTGGGTTCCATCTAGGAATTCGCTTCGCGCAAAAGGCAAAGAGATCCGTTACCAGCCGTAGCGATTGGCTCGGCGGGTAAATGTAGGTTCCGCGGGCGATGTACTCTTTGAGGATGTCGTTTTGCACCGTGCCGGACAACTCGTCGAGCCTGACGCCGGTGCCTTCTGCCACCGCTGCGTAGAGGCAGAGGAGGATCGCCGCGGTCGCATTGATCGTCATTGAGGTGGAGACCTGGGCGAGCGGAATACCCTTGAGAAGGATCTCCATATCCGCCAAGGAGCTGATTGCAACTCCCACCTTTCCGACCTCTCCCTTTGCACGGGGGTGATCCGCATCCAGGCCCATCTGAGTTGGAAGATCGAAGGCCACCGAGAGCCCCGTTTGGCCCGAGCGAAGCAGGTAGAGGTAACGCTGGTTGGCTTCTTCCGCGCCTCCAAAACCGGCGTATTGGCGCATCGTCCAGAATCGACCGCGGTACATGGTGGCCTGAATGCCGCGGGTAAAGGGGTACTCTCCTGGAAAGCCAAGGCGATCCAGGTACGCTTGTTCGGGCGCGGCGTCTGGACCATACAGTGGTTCGATTTCGATCCCGCTCGAGGTCGCAAACCGCGCTTGGCGTTCCGGAGAACGGGCGCGGGACTTTTCGAGTACTTCCTTTTCCCAGCGGGTCTTTTCTCTTTTCCAAGTCGACATTGACCGCCTCAGAGCGAAGTGCCGGTGAGCCGGATCCCCAGGATCAACACGCTCAACAAAATTACGGCTGCGAAGAACACCAGGCCCAACTGAACGTATCCAAGAATGAGCCCGACGGTGGCGAACTCGCGACCGCCAAGCTGTTTGCCTGACCGATCGATCTCACTCTTCGCGAGGTGGCCAGTAACCACCGCCGCGACCGCTCCGATCACCGGTAGCGTCATCCAGGACAGAGCGCCGAAGACCAAACTCGCCAGCGCCAGCGCGCTGGTCCTTTGCGGCGGTGGCGAGACGCCGGGAGTGAGCGGGGTGGTCGGCTGAGCCTGTACCGGTTGAGCTTTGGGCGAAGAAAGTGCGGTTGCCTGTGCACCACATTGGGAGCAATACAGGGCATCGGAGCCAATCAGGGCGCCGCACTGTGGGCAATTCATGAGCGCCTCGCAGGAGCAGACCTACTCTATAACCACCAGCCTGGCGTTGTTCTCTACCGCGCTTCCCTCCTCAGCAGCGAGCTCCACCACCGTCCCCGCTCGGGGGCTCTTCAGCTCGTTTTCCATCTTCATCGCTTCCACCACCACGAGCCCCTGGCCTTCTTGAACCAGATCCCCAAGCTTTACCAGTACTCTCACCACCTTCCCCCCCATGGGCGCGATTACCACCTGCCTGCCGCTCAGAGCGGGTTGCCTATTTTCGCTGTCTCGCCGGTGACGGGCGTCCATCAATTCCAAACGAATCAACTGGTTTTTGACCAACGCTGAAAACTTCGGTCCTTCTCCATCGAACTCGACCGTGTAGGAATCTCCGTCGATCAGCAGCGACAGAGCCCCATGTGGAAGCATCACCGCGTCGAGTTGGTGGGACTTGCCGCCGAGCGTCACCGTCCAGCTACGATCACGACCTTCCACCTCTACCGGAATCGGTTCCGCGGCGCTGGGGAGGACAGCATAGTAGCGCATCACGTTCCTCTACTGGCCAAGTCGGGTCCGTCGGCGCGCAAACCGTCCGCCCCACCGCCAAGCAGAAGCGCGCTGGTCCGTTTTGCGATCGGCCAAGTTACGGCTTCGCTCCAGACCGCGCTGTTGTGCGTAAACCGCCGCTGCGATCACCGCGACCTGCTCAAGATCAGGGTTGCGGCGTTCGGTCAGCTTTGCGTTTTCGCGAGTGAGAAACCCAGTGTCGTAGTCGCCCGACACAAACTGGGGATGCTCGAGCACTGCCTGGAGAAATTGGATGTTGGTGGTAATTCCCTTCACCACGTATTCGCCCAGCGCCCGGTGCAGCCGTTGGATCGCTTCAGCGCGGGTGGGAGCCCAGGCGGAGAGCTTGCTGATCATTGGATCATAGAACGTCGACACCGGGTACCCGGCGTAAACGCCACTATCGTCGCGGATCCAAGGTCCGCTTGGAGCGCTCAGGTATTGAATCGTTCCCGGGGAGGGCAAGAAGTTACGGGCCGGATCTTCCGCATAAATGCGAGCCTCGATCGCGTGTCCTCGTGGAAAGAGAGTTCGCACGATTGGGAGCCGCTCACCTTGGGCGACCTTAATCTGCCAAGCAACCAAATCCTGACCGAGCACCCACTCAGTCACCGGATGTTCCACCTGTAGGCGGGTGTTCATTTCCAGGAAATAGAAGTTCCGGTGAACGTCCAAAAGAAATTCCACCGTTCCGGCGCCTACGTAGCCGACTGCTTTGGCCGCCCTGACTGCAACCCGTCCCATTGCCTCACGGAGTGCTGCAGAAACGATTGGGGAGGGCGTTTCCTCGATCACCTTCTGGTGGCGTCGTTGGACGGAGCACTCGCGTTCGTTGAGATGAATGCAATTGGCATGAGTATCGGCGAAGACTTGAATCTCGACGTGGTGGGGCTTTTCCAGGTACTTCTCGAGATACACGGCATCGTTACCAAATGCGCTCAACGATTCCGACTTGGCACCCTGCCAGGCGGAGCCAAGGTCCTCGGCCTTATCGACCTTCCTCATTCCCTTGCCGCCTCCGCCCCCGGCCGCTTTGAGCATCACCGGGTAGCCGATCTTGTGAGCAAACTCCCGCGCCTGCTCGAGGCTGCGCACCGGTTCGCTGCTGCCTGGCACCACCGCCACGCCCGCACGAATCATCTGGGTCCGCGCGCGCGTCTTTTCCCCCATCGCGTCCATCGCCAAAGCCGGAGGACCAATGAAGACAATCCCCGCTCGTTCACATGCGCGTACGAACGCGGGATTCTCCGACAAAAAGCCATAGCCGGGATGGATTGCGTCCGCCCGTGACTTCTTGGCGACCTCTAGAATTCGGTCGATTGCGAGGTAGCTTTCCCGAGAGGGTGCTGGGCCGACGCAGTACGCCTGATCTGCGGTTCGAACATGGAGAGAGGCCCGGTCCGCTTCGGAGTAGATCGCCACCGTGGCGATGTTCATCTCGCGGCAGGTCCGCATCAGCCGAACGGCAATTTCACCGCGATTGGCGATCAGGATTTTCCGCAGCTTCACCATCAGAGCGGGATGTTCCCGTGCTTGCGAGGAGGGTTCTCCTGTCGCTTGTCTTTCAACATCAGAAGCGCGCGAATCAGTTTCGGCCGGGTTTCTTCGGGCCGGATCACCTCGTCGATGTAGCCAAGCTCAGCGGCCTTGAAGGGGGTGGCAAATTTGTCTCGATATTCCGCCACCAACCGAACCCGCTCGGCCGTCGGATCCTGCGCGGCGGACAACTCGTTGCGAAACACGATGTTCACCGCCCCTTCGGGACCCATCACTGCGATTTCCGCAGTCGGGTATGCGTAATTGATGTCCGCGCGGATGTGCTTGGAGGCCATCACGTCGTAGGCGCCCCCGTATGCTTTGCGGGTAATCACGGTGACCTTCGGCACCGTTGCTTCGGCGAATGCATAAAGCAGCTTGGCTCCATGCTTGATGATTCCTCCCCACTCCTGACTGGTGCCGGGAAGAAATCCAGGCACATCCACGAAGGTAACCAGCGGAAGATTGAAGCAGTCGCAGAAGCGAACGAATCGCGCCCCTTTGACAGAGCCGTCGATGTCCAAACAGCCGGCCAAAACCTCTGGCTGATTGGCGACGATTCCCACCGGCCGTCCGTTGAGACGAGCGAAGCCGACTACCATGTTCTTGGCGAAGTGCTCGTGAACTTCGAGAAAACGACCCCCGTCCACCACTGCGCGGACGATCTGCTTGATGTCGTAGGGTTTGTTGGGATTGCTGGGAACGACGGTCTTGAGCGATTCCTCAGCTCGATTGACATCGTCTTCGGTTGCGACGACCGGTGGGTCCTCGGCGTTGTTAGACGGCAGAAACGAAAGCAGCTCGCGTGCAGTCTGAATCGCGCGTTCCTCATTGTCCGCGGCAAAGTGGGCCACGCCGGACTTCTGGTTATGCGCCAGCGCACCCCCCAGGCTTTCTTTGCTGACCTCCTCATGGGTAACGGTCTTGATCACCTCCGGACCGGTAATGAACATGTATGAAGTGTCTCTCGCCATGATGATGAAGTCGGTGATCGCCGGCGAGTACACCGCTCCACCTGCACAAGGGCCAAGAATCAGTGAGATCTGCGGCACCACGCCCGAGGCCAAGGTGTTGCGCAAGAAAATCTCCGCGTATCCAGCGAGGCTTTCCACTCCCTCCTGAATTCGCGCGCCGCCCGAGTCGTTCAGTCCGATGATCGGCGCGCCAACCTCGGTTGCCAGGTCCATCACCTTGCAGATCTTCCGCGCGTGTGAGCTGGAAAGTGATCCGCCAAACACCGTGAAGTCCTGCGCGAAGACGAAAACTTGTCTTCCGTCCACCGTCCCATAACCGGTGACCACTCCATCGCCGGGAATCTTCTTGTCCGCCATTCCGAAGTCGGTGGCGCGGTGAGTGACGAATTTGTCCAACTCGCAGAAAGTCTGGGGATCGAGAAGCGAATCGATTCGCTCGCGAGCGGTGAGCTTTCCGCCCTCGTGCTGCTTCTGAATTCGTTCTTGACCGCCGCCCTCGCGCGACAGTTCTTCCAACTCACGGAGACGCTCGCGCAAGGGATCTTGATCACCTGGTGAGTTCATTCAGATTATGCGCGCGTCTGAGTTTGCTCTGCCGACGGAACGGCGATCGCGATCTCCCGCTCGGTGCGTCGCCGGCGTACCGCGCGCTGCATGTATCCGTATCCGACGAGCAGAGCAGCAGCCAATGGCGAGGTTGCTGCTGCGATGGCCCATACCGGCTGTCGGAACATGTATTCAGCGATTGCCGAGAAGAGCCCGGTCATCCATTCCCCTTTGAGCACCGCGACAAAAATCAAGGCGACGAAAATTGCCGCTACTCCAGTCGAAACCACCAACATGATCGCAGCCCGGCGTCGGGCATGCCCGAGGCTCTGTGCTGGCATGTAGGTTTTGACTCGGAGGTCCTGATCCACAGCGGCCTTGGAGCATTATCGCCCAATCGGTGTCAAGCTGTTGCTGAGGCGAGGACGTGGAGGACAGGACCTTTGTCCCGGATGAATCGTCGCCTGCCAGGGTGTAGAGAGCCTTGCATGCGGCCCATTCGGACCATTCTCCTGGACCTTGGCAACGTGCTGATCTTCCACGACAACCAACTGCTCTTTCGCTCCATCGGTAACCGGGCGGGCATGTCGGCCGAAGCGGTCGAACGACTCGTGACCGGAGATCTCTGGAACGCCATTCATCGAGGCGACCTCGATTCGGATGGTATTCGTCGAGAACTCTGCAGGACACTTCGGCTTGAGATTGGCTCGAGTGAGTTCGTGAAACTTTGGAACTGTCACTTCCGGCTCCACCACGAAATGATCGCCGAGGTGGACCGGCTGGTGGGAAGGGTAAAGCTCGGAGCGCTGTCGAACACCAATGCATTGCATGCGGAATACTTCCAAGCCCAGCTGCCGATTCTGAAGAAGTTTGACCAGATTCTTCTGTCGCACGAGTTGCGAATGATGAAGCCCGAGCCGGCGATCTTTCTCGAGGCGCTCCGACGATTGGATTCGGGGGCGGCGGAGACGGTGTTCTTCGATGACCTACCCGCGTACGTTGAAGCCGCGCGCTCGCTGGGAATTCAGGCGCATCTCTTCCGATCTGTCGCGGAGTTTCGCTCGGAGCTTCTAAGCCTGGGTTTATAGGCGCCCGGGAAGCGCTTTGAGATTGTCCTCCCAGCGTTGCACCGCGGCTTCACGCTCCGCTTCGGGCGCCTCGGGTCGATAGCCAAGCGCATCGGCACCGGTGCCGACCACCCGTTGCAACTCCTCCACTGATCGGGAGCGAATCTCCAGGTTAGGGTGTCGAAGGCCCGCTAGGAGCCATTGATGACGATCGCGGTCTCGATTCTCCGCCCACCAAAGCATCCACTGACGGGCATTGGTGCCGAATGAAGCTTTGGTGATTTCGGTGAGCGCCTGGGCGGCCGCCTGGGCGCATTCCAAGTCATCGGAGCCGACCAGTCCGATCAAGCCGTCGATCACCTCACGGTCGTGAAGAACCCCGAGCGCCTGCGCGGCCCTCGCGCGGCGGCGTGCCTCTCGAGTTGTCAGATCGCGACGGAGATCTCGCAGCACCAGCTCAAATTGTGGAAGGTGTGTGGAGTTTTGGGCGGCAGCCCGTGCAGCGGAGGCGATGTCTGGGTCCGGATCGAACAGGGCCCGGCGCAGGCCGTCGATAAAATCGGGTGCTGGGAAATTGGCTGCGGTGAGGACGGCTCGGTAGCGAGTGTCGAGCTGTACGGAATCCAACAATGGAGCCAAGGCTGCGACGCCGGCCGTGCCCATTTGAACGATGGCAGCAGGAATTGGCCCCAGCTCGCTTGCGTCCGGAAGCGAGGAGACGAGGCCGCGTGACCACGACGTGGGCCCGGGGAACTGCGCGATCAGCTTGGACGCAAAGAGCGAAGGCGCCGACGCCAGTGCTTCCATCGCGATCGTGCGCTCGTCGACGTCGGGTCCAGTCAGCTGTGCAAACAGTTGCGGAAAATCCTGTTCGCGAGGGTGCGATCGGTCCGATCGCGATGTGGCCGGACGCGGTTGGGTCCGGAGCGCCACTCGAGAGAGGGCGGCGGGTAGGTTCTGACAAAACAACAGAAAGTCAGACAACTTGCGTTGGCTGATCGGTTCGCTACCACCGTCGCCGTACAGCATCAGGATCACTCTTGCGCGCCACTCGATCGGGAATAAGAAAATGACTCTGGGAGTCCGACCCATCCTCTGCAGAAAAAAACCAGTGAAGGCATCCGGCGGAGGTGGGCCGACGTAACTGCCGCGGCTAAGCATCACGGTTCGAAATACCGAGAAGACGTCGAGCGGAAGCGAAATCTTTTGAATGTCCTCGGGGGTCCATCCATCCGCACGGACGTTTCGGCCCAGCGCAAGGCCGTGGTGGACGGCAAAGACGGCCGAGAATTCGAAGGTGTGTTCCGCGAACGTAAGCACCACTTCGAGCGCAGCCTCCGGATCATTCCGTGCCGCTCTGAGCTCTTCGCGGGCTTGCTGCAAGGACCAATCAGGCACGTCGTCGTAACCGGGTGCCTCGCCGCGGATTGCTCGGCTCCCTTTGACCGGCGGCTCGCGCCCATCGGCCTTCTTGGCATGTAAGGGAATGGGTTCGCCGATCACCGAAGTAGCAAGCCGCTCCACCATGTCGCGGGCCAGAGCCTCCTCTAGGCTAGGCTCTTGGACCACGGTAGAGGTCGGTTCAGCAGGATCGGGTTTGAACGCAGCGAGGAGGTCGGCGTACCGGCGACTCAGCGGAAGCCCGTAAAGCCCGTGCAGCCATTGCCGAACCCGAAAATCCAACGCCACCCATAGCTCCAGCTTTTTTCCGAGCAGGAAGCCAACCTCGCCCAACTCGCGGGCAGGTACCGGGTACGTGCAAGCGACGTGAAGGACGCCTCCTTCTATGGACAATGGGGTAATCCCGAGTCGCTCTGCGATCTTTGCTGGGACGAGAGAGCTTACCGAGTGATTAATCTCGAAATCCCCCAAGTTAACTGAACGTTGGCCGGAGATATCGGCCAATGCCTCCAGCAACTGGGCTTCTGAGACCAGTCTTTGCTCAAGCAACACCGTGTCGAGCGCACCTCCTTCCACCGCGAGCTTGTGAAGGCTCTGTTCCGCTTGTTCCGCAGTGACCAGGCCACGGGCGATCAGGTATTGCGCGAGGCGCGCAGGCATCGTGATCCCCTCTTACTCAAGTGGCTCGCCCGGAACGCGACATCTCAGCGCAAGCGCACCACAAAAGTCGAAGTGAGCCAGTCATGGAAAGTCCGTCCGTGGCGGTCAAAAAGCGCGGGCCAGATTCCCGCGAGGAACGTCGCGAACGAGAGAGTGGAAAGGATCGCGCGAAATACCGTGCGGGCAGGTGCCGGCGTCGAGCCACTTCGATCGACCAAATGAATTCTCATCAGCGACCTTCCCGGCGTTGCTCCGGCGCGAAGGATGGCGAAAATCGCCGCATAGACGAGAGCCAAGATCAGTCCCAGAACTGCTCCGGGAAAGAGAATCGACTGCCAGGCGCGAATCGAGGCGACGTAGTAATCGAGCCCCTTGAGCCCCGTCACAGCCGGCTTGACTCCCAGAATTGCAGCCGCGATTCGAAGATACGCGCCAACCACCAAAAGGATTAGGCTTGCGTCGACGAGCCACGCGAGAAAGCGGCGCCAGATCGGGGCCGGCTGTGCACGCACGGTGCGCACCGTCTCGGTGGTCGTCGTAGGTTTCGGGTCGGGAAGCCGAAACAAAAGCTCGGCCGGGTCCTCCTCGAACACATCACTCTGTACGGAAGGCGGCGGCGTGCTAATCGGGACTCGAGGGGCGGTAGCCGGGTTGGCCACCGCTGGGATTGGGGAGCGCGGTGTGAGCTGAGGCGCTCCAGGACGCGCGGTTGCGCTTCCATTCGGAGGCGAAAACGCGCGGTTGGGCGCCGGCGTTGGGTGCTTTGGCGGGGTAGCCGGACCGGCCAAGGGAGGAGTCTTTTCGTTAGCATTGCCTGCTGCGTTGGGCTGCGCCCGTGACACGGGTGGGCTGGTTAGGATTCGGGGAGGCGTTGGAGTGGCGTGAGTGGGTGCGGGAGCGGCGGATGTACGAGGACCCATCGGAGCGCGGGGCCGCAACAGCGGCGGAACCTGAGGCGGTCCTTGGGCGGCGCGGTTGCAGTATGGGCAATCCCCTTCCGATCGAAGAATGGCGCCACATTTTTCGCACTTGGACACGGAAGCCTCCGGTCGTCATTGCATCACAAAACGGCCCTGGGATGCAGATCAAGAAGTGGGTGTCTATCCGAGATCACCGTTGACATGGAGGATTACCGCCAATGCGGCGAGGGATGCAGTTTCCGTCCGTAGGATACGAGTGCCTAAACCGACGGAGATGCCTCTCGCGCGCAGCGCCAGCTCCATCTCGATGGGGTGAATGCCGCCCTCTGGACCGGCAAGCAGAGCAATCGGCTGGCGGGGATCTGCTGAAGACGCAAGGGCTTGGCCGAGTCGCATGTTCTGCTCGCGTTCATTGAGAATGAGCAGCCGAGTACCAGGCGCTAGTCCCGCGATTGCGTCCGACAGTGGCTGGTAGGGGAGGATGAGAGGAACGTCCGCTCGGCCGCTCTGGCGGGCCGCCTCCTCGGCGATCTTCTGCCACCTTTCGCGTCGCTCTGCCGTTTGCGACGGGCGAAGCTTGGCGACGCAGTTCTGCATCGCAACCGCCGCAAAGCTCGTCATTCCCAGCTCGGTGCCCTTCTGGAGAATCCAATCGAGTTTCTCCCCTTTGGGAAGGCCTTGGAGGAGAACGATTGGACGGGTTTGAGGTGCCAGGTGCTCGAGTGCGAGCTCCAGCTCGAGCGCGGACGGCCCGACGGAGCGTATCCGTGCGGCAAAGGTGCGACCTTTCCCGTCAAATACCTGCAGCGAATCACCAGCCTGGAGCCGAAGCACCCGAGTCAGGTAATGAAAGCGCTCGCCGTCTACCCTCAGTTTGTCGGGTGGGGAATCAGGGACCGGACAAAGGACGCGAATCATTCGTCGAGTCTCGAAGCACGGTGGAAATCGAGCCGAACCCATTCGCGGCGACGTTGGACGTTGTGAAGAGTCAGACCGTGCCCAACGTACGCCTGGGTCACTGCTTGCTGCTGCTCAATCAGGATTCCCGCCAGAACCAGCTGATCCCGGGTCATCCTCGCCAATTCCGGCGCAAGGTCCACCAAGGTGTTCGCAAGGATGTTTGCAACCACCAGATCGAAGCTCCCACCGATCTCCTGAACCGATCCGATCGAGAGTTCGATCGGGTGCGCGCCATTGGCCGACGCGTTTTCTTTGGCATTCGCGACTGCGATCGGGTCGTTGTCCACCCCCACGACTCGCCCGGCTCCAAGTTTTCTTGCGGCAATCGCCAACACGCCACTTCCGGTGCCAACATCCAGCATGTCGCTGCCTGGATGTCGTTGCAGGTATTGGTCAATCGCCTCCAAACAAAGGAGTGTGGTTGGATGATCGCCGGTTCCAAAAGCCATCTTTGGCTCAATCACGATCGGAATTCGATCCACGGGCAGTGCTTCCCACGGAGGTCCAATCCAAAGCCGGCCAGTCCTGACCGCCTTGAGGTGAGACTTCCAAGCACTCGCCCAGTCTTCCAACGGCACCGTCGCGCGTAACAGTTTTGCACTGGGTACCGCCCGGTGCAGGCGCCGCTCAGCAGCAGACGCACGTTTCGGCTCGTCGAAATATGCCGTCACCCGCGCGGACTCTCCCGTAAGAGGTTCGGCTCCCGGCATCGGTAAGAGGCCTGGTTCCCGCACCTCCAACCCCAGTGCACCACTCTCGTGAAAAACGATCTCGGCTTGCTCCACGTCTGATTCAGAGAGCTCGGCGGTCAATGAAACATATTCGGCCGGCGCATTCGGATCACGGCCCGACAACGACAAAGGCACTCCTGTTGAAGTCGATGATTCGCTGGGCGACCTCCAGGACTTCATCCGCGCTGATTGCAGCGATCCGCTCCGCGTAGCGCGCAAAGTTCTCCAGGCCCACTCCATAGCAGCTATCCAGCGCGAGCAGCGCTGCACGGGCACTGTTGCGTTGAAGCCCGATCTCATGGCCTCCGATTAGATTCTGCTTCGCCCGATCGAGCTCCAGGGGCGAAATGCGCTCCTGCCGAACGCGCGACAACTCCGTTCGAATTGCATCGGCTGCGGCATCCACCTTTTGTGGACTGGTGCCGATGTAGACCCCGAAATACCCGGGGTCGACCCCCTCGACTGAGAAGCTACTGACGCTGTAGGCCATCGACCGCTTATCGCGCAGCTCCAAAAAAAGCCGTCCGCCCTGGCCCGAGAGGATCGTGGATAACACCTCCAAGACATACCTCCAGGGATCGGTGACGCGTGCGCCGAGGAAGCCAAGGACGAGATGCGATTGAGCACGGTTTAGAGATCTTCGTGCTTCGCGGTTCTGATCGAAGGAGGGCTCCGGCGCCACCAAAGGCGACGCCGCCCCGGTGCCGCGAGCGCTGAATGCTTCCCGGACCAGGCCAATCACACGCTCGGGCTGAATGTCCCCTACGATCGAGAGCGTCATCTGGGACGGATTCATGAATTCTGCTTGATAGCGGCGGAGTTCTTCTGGAGTCAGGTTTGCGACCGCGGCGTGTTCGCCAAGCAGCGGAAGTCGATACGGGTGCTTGCGGTAGAGAGTGTGCGCGAACAGGTCGAACGCGACGCCTGATGGCTGATCTTCGCGAGTCAGAATGTCCTGCAAGAGCAGAGCGCGCTCGCGGGCGAATTCGGCTTCGGGAAATGTGGAGTTGAGCAGGCAATCCAGGAACAAGGAAAAGGCCTGCTCGAAATGGCGCGACAGAAACTCGCCGCGCAGGCTCAGCGAATTGCGGCCTCCTTGACCCCCCATTGAGCCTGCGTAGGCATCGAGAAGGTGAGAGATTTCCTCCGCGCTATGGTTTCGGCTTCCGCGCGTCATCATTCGGGCCAACAGGGCTGTGAGGCCACTGGTGTCTTCCGTCTCGTAACGAAGGCCTCCCAAAAACGCGGCCCGCACCGCAAACAGGGGCACCGAACGTTCCTGGCGCAGGAGGATGGTGGCGCCCGAGGGAAGCTTCTCGATCACCACACCCGACGCTTCGCCTCGACCGAATAGTGGGCCCGAGCTGCGAGCTGGAGCTGGTGTGTCAGGACGCGTGGGTAGGGCGGGGCGTGCCGAAAATCGAGCCCGCCGCCCTTCTTCCAATCTCTCTTCCAGCGTTTCGGGTGGTGGCGTGCCACCCGGCGGAAAGAGGCCGGTCAGGATCGCGTCGTCAAGCCGAAGGTACTTTTGTGCGACTTCGCGGATGGCGTCGGGGGTCAGGGAGGCGATGCGCTCGTAGTACTGCGCCTCTTTCTCGATCCCCCCCGCAGCGGATTCGTAGAAGCCCAGCTTGCGGGCCACTCCTTGAACTGTTTCCCGCTGGTACACTGCTTCGGATTCGATCAGCGCTTGCACCGTGGAGAGCTCCTCCGGATCGACCGGAATGGACGTGAGCTCGGCGATCTGCGCCACCGCGTGCTCGAGCGCCTCGGGCACCTTCGGCGCGGGAGCAGTCAGTCCAACCGTGAGCAGCCCTGGATCCTTGGGAGTGTAAGCGTACGCTCGTATATCGTTGACCAGCGCCTTTCTGCGCTTCACCTCCATCACCAACCGGGATGACTCTCCTTGCCCCAGCAACATTGCCAATGCATCGAGCGCTGGTGCATCGGGATCCTCAACCGATGAAATGTGGAACGCCAGCTGCAGATGGACCTCTTTGGTATCTGTCTCGGCAAAGAAAATACGCCGGCCGCTGGGCCTGGGCTCCTTGGGCCGCGCAGGTCGCCCCTGAAAAGGCCGGCTCCATTGACCCCCGAACGCTGCTTCTACCCAGTCTCGAAGTTGTCCTTCCGCCAGATCGCCCACCACTGCGAGCACCACGTTCTCAGGCGTGTAGTATCGCTCGTAGAATTCGAGGACCTTCTCGCGGGTGAAGCCGCGGACAGTCTGCTCCGAGCCGATCACGGGGCGGCCATAGGGATGAACGCGGTAGGCGGTGGCGAACAGATCTCGCGAAGCACGGCGCGCGGGCAAGTCGTCGCTGCGCTTGATTTCCTCGCAGACCACTTCGATTTCTCGGCTCAGCTCGTCGGAGTCGAAAGCAGAGTGGCGGATCGCATCGGCCAGGATGTCGATACCCTCGATCGCGAACTGGCTGGCCAACACCAAGTGGTAGACGGTCTGGTCGAACGACGTCCAGGCGTTGATTTCTCCCCCGTGGGCCTCGATGTCCCGGGCGATTTCTCCCGGTCCACGCCGAGTGGTTCCCTTGAAGAGCATGTGCTCGTGCAGGTGGGCAAGACCAGCCTGGTCGGACCGTTCGTCGGCGCTTCCGGCGTTGACCCACGCCTGGAATGCAACCACCTTCGCCGCATGATGCTCTTGAAATACAACCCTGAGGCCGTTGCTGAGCTGGTAGCGCACCGTCATCGCGCCGCCAACGTGTCACCGCGACAACGAGGATGCAAGGAGACCGCGAAAGTAGTGGTCGACCTCGCTTCTACAGATGAAAGCTTGCGGACAACGCGAAGATCAGGGTGTCGAGGTGGTAACGCCCGGAAAAGGTCTGGGCAGCCTGGCTGGGCTGAACGTTGTTCTTACCCACGAAGGCATACAACCCACCCAGGTCGAAATCCCAGTTCGAGTATGAGAATCCCACGCCGGCGTGAAAGGAATTGATCACGCCCGGAGGAACGGTGAAATAGCTAGCGGTCGAGTCCGGTGTTGCTGATTGGGAGATTGCGTAACCGGCGCGGAGGGCGATCCCATCGCTCAGTCGGTACTCGGCCCCAAGACTCGCTGAGAGCACGTCCTTCCAATTCAGAGGCGTGGTGGTGGACCCGTTGGGAGTCGTAACCACGAGCTGCTTGTTGGCGACTGAGTAGAGGATGTACTTGAGGTCTAGAGCGATCAGCGCCTTTCCGTCCAAAAGCGCGTGCGAGACTCCGAACCGAAAGGCGTGCGGGGTGGAAAACGAGGAATTGGTGGGTACGACCTGAGTTCCCTGGCTGCTACTCACCGTGGTGTTGCCACTTAGCGAGGTGGTGACCTGCGATCGATACGTTAGGCCGAACTGCCAATCGGGATCCGGCTGGTAGTGCAGGCCGGCATGCAGGCCCGCGAAGTTCGTTCCGGTGAGGACCTGGTCTGCAAGGGTCCCCTGCGCCACGGGCCCGTGCGACGATTCACGGGCATAGGTGATGCGGTAGCCCAACCCAAGCGAAAGGTGATCCACTAGCATGATTGAGACCGATGGCGTGGCCTCGATGAAAAGTATTCCGAGGTTAAGGTCCTGCCCTCCCAACGATGACACCTTGGAATAGCCGGAACCAAAGCCAGCAATCGGATAGGCTGCGACACCTATCACCACTCGGTCCAGTACCCGATAGGCCGCTCCCACCAGAAACAGTGGGTAAACCGAAAAATCGCTCCTCACCGAGCTTTGATCGCCATTGAGCGGCGTGGTGTCCCGTGGGGAAAATCCGGTGAGGTCCACCGTTGCGGTGAAGCGCTCGACCCCGGAGAGCCCTGCTGGGTTGTGGTAGATCGCCGCGGCATTGTGAATGTAAGCCGCGCCGGTGCCACCCATTGCCACCGAACGGCCGTCGTAGCCTCCTGGTGGCTCGGTTGAGGCGAAGGCGCCGGATGACAGGAAAGCTATAAGTGAAAGCAAAACACGAATAAGCTGCGTGTTGCGTCGCACCGTTGCCTCCTTGGGTCCAGTTCTGAATTGGACGCCGCTCGTCGTCGAAGCTGAATGGAGCACCGCAATTCTCGCATCAGCCAACTAGCAGGTCAAAGCGCTGAGGTCGCCGGATGCACCTACAGACCGCAGTGATGCCGGCTGGGAGTTTGGGGAAAACGCGCTATCAAAGGATACTGTCTTGTCCCGATGCCGAGCGCTCCTGACGAGGAAGATCCACTAAGCGATCTTCGGCAGAGTTTTGAGGGCGATGTCGCTCCGTCACCCACACCGACCGAGCGCGGCAGTGGCTCGGTTCGGTCAGCGTCGGGGCCGCCTCCTTTGCCTACGAAGCGTTCGACTTCCGAACGTAAGCGTGAAGGGGTCGTTTCTGCTCCGCCGGTCGCACATGTGCCGCGGTCGCTCGAGGACCCTTTCCAAGAACCCTCGGAGCCACGACTGCCGCACGGGTTGCCGGAGGAAAAGCTCGAGTTTTTTAGAGTGGTCCTCAAGCAGAAGCAGGAGACGCTCGCCCGGGCGCGAGCGCTTTATGCGCAACGAGAAGCTGAGATCCATTCGCTCACCGAAGCGGTGAACTCGGTGCGAGCGCAAATGGATTCTGCCTTGGCGGAGCTGGAGCGAGAGCAACAACGCTCCCAACAGGTGGAGGTGAGGGTAACGCAGCTACAGGCCGAGCTGCAGGCCAGCGACCAGGATCGCCGCGATTCGTCCGCGGCCTTAGCGGAAGTGGAAGCACAGGTTGTGGCAATGACCGAGGCTGCAAAGGCCGAGCAGTCTTCTCGCGGGCTTCTCGGCAAGGAGTTCATGGACGCACAGGAGGCGCTCAGTAAAACGCAGCATGAGCTGTCCGAGTTGGCTGCTGAAAAATCGGAGCTCGCGGGCAACCTTGAGGCCACTCAAGAGCTGTATCAGGCGGTTACATCGGAAAATGAGCGGCTCTCGTCGCAGCTTGAGCGTAGCACCGAGGAGATCGGGACGCTGGCCGCGGAGCGCGATGCGGCGATTGCCCAGCGCAACTTGGCGCACCAGCAGCTCAATGACGCGAAAGCTCGCCTTGCGGACCTAGAGAAATCCAACGCAGCGGCGCTGCAAAAGAGCCACTCCGCCGAAAGATGGGTGGCCGAAGCGAACGAAAAGGCGACTGCCGCAGAAAGGACTGCGGTCGAAGCTCAGAAAAAATCCCAGCAGCACGAGAGATCGGCGGCGGAGGCGCAGCGTCGACTGGTCGAGTTCGAGAGAGGCCTGCGTGAGGCCCAAAGCCGAGCCGAAGGAGCAGAGGCGGTTGCCGTTAAAGCCCAGCAGCAGCTCCAGGCGGCCGAGCGAACGGCCGCGCAGGCTCAGCAGCAGCTCCAGACAGCGGAAAAAGGAGGCTCTGAGGCGCAGCGGCGGTTTCGGCTGTTGGAAAAGACTGCGTCCGAGGCACAGAAACGAGCCGAGGGTCTGGAGCGAGAGATGGTAGAGGTGCGCCAAAGCCTCGAAGAGGCCAGCGTGGCGCTGCAGAGCGAGCGAGGCGAACGGGAAGCACTGGAAGAACGGCTGCAGCAGGTCGAGAGTCAACCGTCGGTACCGGCGGCGCCCGCAGTGGCTTCTGCCGTGGTGGCGGAACGAGACAAGCTGCGGGCGGATGTGGCCGCCCTGAAGAAGAAGCTTGTTTTTGCCGAGAGTGCGATTGAGGCTGCCGCCTCGCTGAAAGCCAAAGTAGCGAGACTGGAAGCTCAGCTGAAGAAGAAATAAACAGATAGAGTGATTCCTCAAGCACCTCATGATCCGCTGACGGGACTGAGCGCATCGCGCTTCGGTCTATACATTCATTTTCCCTATTGCCTCAGCAAGTGCCCGTACTGCGATTTTGCTTCAACCGTAGCCAAGGATGTGCCCGAACAACGGTACGCGCGCGCGGTACTCGCTGAGTTGGATCTGAGGTTGGCCACTGCCCCGGAGTTAACGGACCGGCCGCTGGAATCCATTTACATTGGCGGCGGAACGCCTTCGCTTTGGAGCCCTCAGTACGTTGCCCTGATTCTCGAGGGTGTTCGCGAGCGCTTTTCCCTGACTTCAGGTGCTGAAGTCACGTTGGAAGCGAATCCCGGCGCGGCCGATGCCCGACGGTTCGAGGGCTTTCGCAAAGCTGGGGTCAATCGACTCTCAATCGGCGTCCAGTCTTTTCAGCCGAGCACGTTGACGGCCCTCGGGCGAACGCACGATGCAGACACTGCCGCGCAAGCCTTCGGAGCAGCGCGAGCCGGCGGATTCGAAAACGTCTCGATGGACTTCATCTACGGTGCGCCCGGTCAGTTGGTGGAGAGCGCCGTCGCTGACGCGGATCGCGCTGTTTCGCTCGGTCCTGAGCACCTGTCCGCCTACGAGTTGACGCTGGATCGCGAGGCTCTGGCCGAGGAGGTGCCCCTGGCCAAACAATTGGCCCGCGGAGAGTTGCTCCTCCCTTCCGACGAGAAAACAGTGGAGATGGCGCACGCGATCCGAGCGGTTTACGCTGCCGCCGGTTTCGAGCGGTACGAGACGTCCAACTATTCCAGACCTGGCTTTCACTCTCGCCACAACGCGCTTTACTGGACTGGGGGCGAGTACTTAGCCCTCGGAACCGGGGCGACCGGTTTCATCCGACGGTCCTCTGAGGCGGTGAGATATAGCAACCACCGAAGTGCGGAGCGTTATCTGGTCGAGGTAGAAGCCGGACGCCGGCCGGAAGCCTCGCGGGAGATTCTTCACCGGCGGGAGCTGTTCGAGGAGCGACTGGCGATGGGACTGCGGCTTTCGCGAGGCATCGACGTGCGCGCGGTGTGTGAATCCTTTGGCGAGCCGTTCGCGAAGCGAGAAGCAGAGCTCGATCGGTTGGTGACGGCAGGGTTTGCGCAGCGCAGCGAGAGTAGGATTGCGTTGACTTCGCGCGGCGCGGACCTGCATAGCAGCATCTGCTCACGCTTGATTTAGCTATTTTTTCTCGAGCACCAGATCTCGCGCTTGGAGGAGGTCAACCTCACCCGCGAACCGTGCGAACCCGTCGTACTTGTCGATTGGAATCCGAGCCATCCTGAGCAGGTAGTCCTCGTCGATAGTCATTCGCGTCCCCTCTTGCTTCTCATGCCGGGTGAAGGTTCCATAGGAGCTCTCGCTTGTGGCGCCCGACAGGGGAGCGGATAGCGAAAAGCCGGTCGGCAGCTCCAGCGCGGCGACGGTGTGCTGTCGTTCCGTTCCATCGATGAACAGCGGCGTTTGTCGAGAGCTGACCTGGACGAACCTTTGGCCGAGGTGCACGGGGAAGGTGAGGGAGGGAAGGATCAACTTCCGAGTGCCTTCCCCTCGTGCATATCGAGAGGCGACGAAGGCGTATCGAATCGCTACCGGCGCACCGACCTGCCGCCTGATGTCTGCGGTAAAGCTGGCGAGTTCTGCGCCTGGGTAATTGCGGGAAAGAGCCGTCTGAAGCGCCTGGTTTCGCTGCGTGGGAGAGAGCGATTCCAACGCTTCGCCAAGCTGCGCCGCATCGAAGCCGTGGTAAACCTCTTCGGCCGACCCTGACAGATCGCCCTCGGCAGTGAGTTTCAACGCAAGCTTCACTTGCTTGCCGGGATCGGCTTGCGCGGGCGGAGTCTTCTTGCGAGTCAAGGGCCGCCCCGGCTCTGGCATCAGCCACGCTTCGCGTTGACCCATCGCTTGTTCGGGAAGCAAGCCGAAGGGGCCAAAGCGAACGGAAGTATCGAGCCAGAGCTCTTCGCCTCCGGGGAGCTCGGCGAAGACGCAAACGTAGGGGAGCAGTCCTTCGGTCGGAAAAACATACGGCGCCGGATCCGCCGCAAAGCTTCGTACCACCGCAATCCGCGAGGGGATTCCAAGTGCTTCGAGGGACGCTTTGAGGGCCCACAGCCGGCTGCCACGGCTTTCCGCGATCGAGGGCGACGCGGACTGGATCAGCCCGGTATCCCTTCCGGGCAGACGCTGCATTACCGCCTCATACACCGCTCGGGCTGCTTCCCTCGAGCTCTTTCCCTGTGCGGCCGCCCGTGCGAACTCTTCAATTTCGTAGGTGACTTGACCCCTCTCGAGGTGGCTGTCAGCGAAAATCGAGAGGAGGGAATCGTTGCCTTTGGAACCGGCGCCGACCGAAACGAACGGAAGGAACTCGGTCGGTGAGGGCGGGCTGTTGGGTTCGGGGATGAAGGGTGGGACTTGGCGCTCCTCGTGGGCGAACAGTTCCTCGTCACCGCGAGGTTCGGGAAGCCGGGCTTTCATGTGATGCGGGTCCACGGTGAGGCCCGAGCCCTTCGGCGCTGCCACCTTGTAGGTCGACCAGTTATTCGGAAGCCGAGAGGTTTGAAAGTAGAAGCTGGCGGTCGTGAAGCCGGGCGCTGCTGGACCTCGGGCGGGATGTGCCTCCAGGTATTCGTACTCGACGTAGTCTCCGACCTGCACGCCAGGCAAGCTGATGGTGTCCTTACCCTCGATGCTTTCCGGCTCGAGAAAGCTCCCATCCGGTTTTACCGTCCGCATCGTGAGAGTCTGCGCGCCGGGGGGAATACTCACCTCGGCCAATTCCGAAATTCCGGCCTGATCCAGCACTTTTTGGATGATATGGATGCGATCGACGGTCGAGCCATCCGGGTAAGCGCGTACTGCCGCCGCGTCGAGGACGTAGGCGCCCGTCGCGTCCTCGGAACCATGCTGTGCCTCGTAGCTCTTGATCGCTTTCTTGCCATCGATCGCGAGGTCCTGAAGAAGCTCCTTGCCGGTGCGCGCGCGCTCGACACTGCGGCGAAGCGCGAGATCGCCACCGTCAAGTTGAAGCGCCTGTTTCTGCGCCCGCAGCGCGTCATCCTTGCGGCCTGCGAAAGCATAAACCTCCGCCAACCGCTTCAACACGCTCGCGCTTCGAGGCCAAAAAGTGAGCTGCTTCTCGAGCACTTGCGCTGCCTCCTGGTAGCGCTTCTGGGCCACGTACACAGCAACCAGCGAGGAGGCGCTGGAAATCGAACCTGGCTCGCGCTCGAGGAGCCGGCGATACAGCTGACCGGCCCGATCCAGCTCCCCCCTTGTCCTGAAATGATCGGCTGCTCTCTGTTGTCCTCCCGGACACAACTTGAGCTGTTCCAATGAGCCATTGGCAGCGGCGGCGGCCTCGCGGCGCCTGGCGATGTCGTAACGCAGTCCCTGAGCTTCGCAGAGACCCGGCTGAAGCGTCAGTGCCTCGAGAGCATCCTGATCGGCCTTGGCATCCAGTCCGAGCGCAAGGTCCAGGCGAGATTCCAGCAAAGGAATCGGATATCCGACCGGATGATGCGCCTTCCGGGCCTCCTTGAGCAGGTCCGCCGCTTGGGTGATTTGGCCCTCATCCAGAGCCAGATTTGCTCGCGAGATCAGCGCGGCAACCGCGGTGCGGTCCTTATCAAGCGTCGCTTCGAGATCTCTCGTTGCTCGTCCATGAGCGACCTTCGCCAAAACAGTTCTGTCTGCCAATGACAGGTCCGCGCGCAGCGAAGTCGTGGCCGGGCCGACGACGCTGTTCATCAGATGCGCCATCAATTTTTTGGCGCCGTCGCGATCTCTGCCAATCCCATCGCGGATCGCCAGAAATTCTGCCAACGCAGTGCCTGCCTCGGGCTCGAGCGCTTTGGCGAAATCCTGTGCATCGGGAAAAGAGGACCGCAGCTCGATTGGTGTCGCGCCGCTCCAGCGGGGTGCGGGTCCTGCAGCGGCAATGAAGCGAACGCTCGCAGGCCGACCGGTTAGACGGCCAACGTACACTGCGAGTGACGAGGGATGCTCGTTCTTCTTGAGCTTGACGATCAGCCGATGCCGTCCAGGCACCAGCTCTACCGCGCGGGCCGTCACGACCGAGCTAGTCCTCGCAAAGTTTCGGCGGGACCAGAGCAGCGTCCCATCTAGGTAGGCTTTGTGCGTAGACGCGCTTACAGCCCGTACGACGTACCGATCTTGGTCGCGAACCTCCAGGTCCACCGCCAAAAGGTAAACGTCACCCACCGGTCCTTCGTTTGCCAAATTGAAGCGCCCGTCGGGGCAGGTGATGATTCGGCCGGCGGTATCGCCCAACGGACCGGTAAATGGCCCCGCGACTGAGCCGTTGCGCTCTGGAGCCGTGAGCTGGTCGAATTCCAGAACGTGGAACGCGGAGAACGGTCCGATGATGGTGAACCGATCAACCGTTCCCATGTCTGCGAGGGTGCGGGCCTGCTCGGAATCCGCACCGCGATAGCCCTGGATGACGCTGATCGCGGCTCGCAGCAAGTGCGCCGCGTCCCCTGGCAGAAGGCCCGCGGACAACGCCTGCTGTCCACGGGACATGATGACGTCGTCCATTGCGGTGGAGGTGCCCGCAACGTCGAAAATGTAACGCGCGGCTGAGGCCGCAAGCGGATGAGTCGGTGCCCGCTGGCAAAGCTCAAGCGCGGCCACAAGGGCGCGCTCGGGATGCGCCAGCCGCTCAGTCATCAGAAGCTGTCCAAAGAGCGCGTAAGGTTCCGATGGATTTTTCTTAAGGGCGGCATCAAACCAGGATTGCGCCTTGGCAAAATCCGACCGCACCAAAAAAGCGTGAAACCCCGCGAGCGCGAGCTGTCGAGGGCTGGCATCCCCCGCGCTCGTAGTCGACGCGGCTTCGTCCAGTCGCTCCAGCGGCGAGGACGACCGCGGATGGCAAGCCAGCGGGAGAATGGCGAGGCAAATCAGAAGGTTCACTCGCCTGAGCCCAGGTGTCTTCATCGGACTGCACATATCGCATCTGTTGGTACGATCGCGATAATTGAGCCCTCGACAATCCCGATATGAACGCTCTTGCCCAGCTCAAGCAGTTGCATCGACGGTTGGAGACGTGCCGCGCCTGCCCAAGCGTCATAGGGCCCGTGGTGCATGGACCGCCGGTGGTGAGTCGAATTCTGTTGGTCGGCCAAGCACCTGGATCCAGAGAAGCGCGGTTTGGCAAACCGTTTGCCTGGACCGCAGGGCGGACGATGTTCGCATGGTTTCGGGACGCCTTGGGTGTAGAGGAAGCGCTCCTTCGAGAGCGGGTCTACTTCGCGGCGGTAGCGCGATGCTTTCCCGGTAAGTCCCGGGGCGGGGGAGATCGAAAGCCGACGTCGGACGAGGTGGAGCGTTGCCATTACTTCCTCGAGCGCGAGATGGCAATCCTGCGGCCGCGGCTGATCCTGCCGGTTGGGACGCTCGCGATTGAACAACTGATAGGTCATGTTGGTCCGCTCGTTGAGGTGATCGGCACTCAACATCGGGTCCGGTATCAAAAATTCTCGGCGGACGTGATCTGCCTTCCACATCCCAGCGGCGCGTCGCCGTGGCACCGCATCGAGCCAGGTCGGACGCTCCTTCGAAGGGCGCTTAGGCTGATTGCCGCCCATCCTGAGATCAAGCGCACCTTTCGTGACGCGTCTGGGTTCTGAAGCGGTCCCTCGATCGGCCGCGAGGGTCTCGTGCTCTGTGTTATTTACTTTCGGTGGCGTCATACAAAGGCGGGTGGATTGCGCTTCGCTCCCGCGATTTTCGCTACCTCGCGGCCGGGCAGTTGCTGTCGCTGACCGGCAGTCAGATGCAGCAGGTGGCGGTGGTCTGGCAGCTCTACTTGCTTACGCACTCCCCGTTGGCTCTCGGACTACTCGGGCTTTTTCGCGTCTTGCCGGTCGTTCTGTTCGCGCTCTGGGGTGGAGCAATCGCTGACGCCTTTGATCGCCGGCGTCTGATGCTGGTGAGTCAGAGCTTGCTGGCGACTGTTTCGCTCCTCTTCACCGTCGCGACCTACTTGGGGTGGGCCAGCCCGTACTTGACCTATGGTTTGTCCTTCTTTGCCGGCGCGGCTCTGGCGGTCGACAGTCCAGCCCGACAAGCCTTGCTGCCGGCCCTGGTTCCCCGCGAGCAGCTAGCGAACGCGCTCAGCGTTTATTTCTTGGTCTGGCAGATCTCGACAGTGATTGGGCCGCCGCTCGCCGGGCTTCTCTTGGCCAAGAAAGCAATCGTGACTGTTTACGCGGTCGACACCGTCTCGTTCATTGCCGTTCTGGCTGCGCTGCTCATGCTAAAGCATCGCGCACCGCCTCAGCAGCGCGCCGACATCAGCATCCGCAGCGTACTGGAAGGACTTTCATTCATTCGCAGCACGCCGCTCATCTACACGATGATGCTGCTGGATTTCTTCGCTACCTTTCTGGGCGGTTCGATGTTGCTGATGCCAATCTTCGCCGACCAGGTGCTCAAAGTGGGCGCGCAGGGATTGGGCATTCTGTACGCTGCGCAACCCGTCGGTGCAGCACTCGCTGCTGCAGTACTTTCAACCGTCCGCTTGCCGAGGCGACAGGGCGCGACGGTCCTGTGGGCGGTCGCCACCTATGGAATGGCGATCGCGCTGTTCGGCTTGTCACCGTACTTTTGGCTTTCTCTTCTGGCATTGGCCATCTCCGGCGCCGCCGACTCGGTGAGCGCGGTGGTCCGGCAAACGCTGCGTCAGCTGCTAACTCCCGATCCTCTTCGCGGGCGCATGAGTTCGGTGAGCATGATTTTCTTCATCGGGGGACCGCAGCTTGGGGAGGTGGAAGCCGGAATGGTGGCAAAGGCGTTCGGTGCCCGAGTGTCGGTGGCGTCGGGGGGACTCCTATGCGTCGTTGCCGCGGCAATTGTGGCCATCTTCGTACCGGCGTTGCGACGCTACGAGGCAGGCCAATTCACCGCCCCTCAATCTGGCATTCCTACCTCGAAAACAGTTCCACCACCGCTGTCATCCTAGATTCGGAGACCTGCCATCTCGAGAGTGGGATGTTCCGTTCGGCTCTTGGCACAGTTGCACGCTGTGCCACCCCAGCGCCCGAGGAAGCCGTCAGTAAATTCACCGAACTGCGACTCAACGAGGTTGGTACGCCACGTGCTTCAGCAACCATTTGTCTGCGCGCTCATCGGCCCCCCCGTTCCGGAGCGCGCGGCTGCTGGAGCCCGGGCGGGCGCGACACGGTACCCTCTCCGCCGCTCGCCCGCCCGGGGCTCCGCTTTTTTCGTGTTGTAGCTCGCAGCGAAGAGCTCCCTAATCATCAGATTGTTGGTATCGGGCAAGACGGTCTTGAAAACGAGCAAGGCCCGTCAGTCCTTCTGGTCCCGGCGCCTCGATGGCGATGGCCGCGGCGCAGGCGGCGTTGGCCGCAGCGCGGACCGGGGACTCGCCGGATTGCGAGTGCGAGCAAGAAGGAGGCGGCAAATGCATCCCCCGCGCCCGTCGGGTCGACTTCATCCGCGGGGCAAGCGCGGATCCGATGACATGCACCGTTGTGGTATAGCAGCCCACCGTGGCGTCCTTGGGTGACCACGACGAGCGCTACAGTCCGAAGCAAGCTTTCGACCGCGCTCTTCGAAAAATCCCCGAGATCTTCGTCGCTGCAGAAGACCGCTCGACAGTTCGAGAACAACGCTGAGTTCTCCAGCGGCCGTGGGAACACGAAACCGTTCTCGTCCAAGCGGCGCGTCCACCCTTGCAGGCCCGCTCCCAGCAGAGCCCCCGGTGGAGGTACAAGAGCTTCCAGGCCGATTTAGCCGATCACTGGACAAACCAAGATAACGTCGGCTTCGGGCAGCGGAGCTCGCAGAACCTTGGCTTGATGCAAAACCCGCGCAACGCGCCGCCCATCGCGGTAGCGCTCTTCAAAGCAGGTGGTGTGCTCTGAAGCAATGATTTGCAATTGCACCCCCGCGTCCGCCAGCAGCTGCCGGCCGATGAAGTCCGGGCCACAGCTGGTAACAATCCTCGCGGTCGCTCCCAGGCCTGCCGCGGTGAGCGCGGCGTAAAGAGCCGATCCCCCTGGGAAGAGCCCGGCCTTCAGACGATCATGGGTAACGTGGCCGATGGCTGCGAAGCGAGTCATCGACCACGATCCGTGAGCAGTTCGGATTCGTGACCGAGTAGCCATGCCGGCAGCGCGATCAGCGCGGCGGCCAAGCAGCTCAATTCCCCGAGCGATGCCAACAGCCCAAATCCAGCCAGCGCTCGGTTTTCGGCGACGAATAGTGAGGAGTATCCGATGATCGTCGTGCTGGAGCAGAGCGCGACTGCACCTCCGGTTTCCCGCAACACTCGGGTTAAGGAGGAGGCGCCTTCCAAACGGTAGCGCTGGATGATGTTGACGGAGTAGTCCACCCCAATTCCAAAGGTGATCGGCAGAACGACAAAGTTCAGGAAGTTGACTCGAAGACGAGCGAAAGCTGCCGCGCCCACCAGCCAGGCGACGCCGAGCAGTAGGCCGGAAAGGACTGTCAAGGCGGGCCGCAAGTGTCGAAGAACCACAAATACCACGGCCATCGCAGCGAAGAGCGCCAGCCCGGTTGCTTTCGGCCCATCGTTGAGAATGGCGGCGATGATGTCGCTGAACAGTAGGGCCTGGCCGACGGCCTGGGCCTGGGCATTGGCGCTGGCACCCGAAATCGAACCTCGAATCAAGCTGGAGAGCTGCTCGAGATCGCGCGAGTCGAGAATTCCTACCCTCCTGGGAAACACCAGCGCAACCCGACCTGCGGTCCCGTCCCGCAAGGTGAGCGGAAGCCGCACTGCCTTGGGTAGGTCTTGAAGCGTGATCGGTCTGAGGTCAGCCGGGGGGCGGAACTTCTCTGCCCGTTCGCGCTGTTCGGGATTGAGCAGCGCGAGCTTTACATCGCTCAGCGCAGCGCGCAGCTCGCGCAAGATACGAATCTTTTCTTCCTGATCGTCAGGAATCACTGTCCTCAGCGTGCGGACCTCGCGTATCGGATCCGCGTTGCCGAGCTCTCTTCGTTTTTGATTCAAAACCGCCACCACGTGGTCCACGACCACGCTGGTAGCGCCAACGATCACGATCGGCGTTAGGTAGGCGTTGAAGACTTGATCGAATTTGTGGCCCCAGTAAATCGACCCGGACTTGATGCTCCTTCTTGCCCGCAACTTGGTCAGATCGTATTCGATCAGCTCGCCGCGGTACGCCAAGATGCCCACCAACACGGCCACCAGGGACAACACCGTGGCTCGTCGGATTGCGCGGCGGCGGCGCTGCACGAATTGGACGATCCGAGAGCTCACTGCGAACGCTCGATTTGTAGTTTGGATGTTCAGCGGGCGCCAGCGCTCGATGATCGACAAGAGCGGCGGGAGGAGAATGATCGCCGAGAGCCAGCACAGCGACATGCCAAGGCCGCCGATAATTCCGAATTCCCTGAACCCGCGAAAGGCAGTCAGCGAAAGAGAGAGATAAGCCAGGCCCGAGGCAAACGCCGCCACGAAGGTTGCTCCGAACGTCCGACTGAGCGAGATTCGCGCGGCCTGCGCCACCGACAGTCCCGCTCGTCTCTCCTCCATGTACCGTGCGACGATGATGATCGGCACATTGATTCCGTTCCCCACGACGATTGAACCGAGAAAGGCGCTGTTTGCGTTGAGGTGGCCGATTAGGAAGTAGCTCAGGCCGAACGTGACCGCACAGCCCACTACCAACGATCCGATAATCGCGGCGATTGCCGCCCATCGCCGGAAGTAGATCCAGAGAGCAGCGAGGACCAGAGTCACGACCATCAGCGTCGAAGATGCGAGGTCCTCTACCAACGCCTCCTGCTCCTCGACCAGCCCAGCCAAATCGCCGTCGTAGCCGACCTTCATTGTGGAATCGTAGTGGTGCGGATCGAGCTGCTGCACCTCACGCTTGACTTCCTCCCAGAGGGATTTGTTGAACTGATAGCCGGTGCCAGCTTCCGGAGGCCGGATGATCATCGCCAACAAATGGCCATCCGGCGTTTGGAAGTACCCTTTGCGAAATCGGCTCAACTGGCGCTGGTCGTCCGGGTACTTGGCTTCGATATCGCTAAAGTCGAGCGGTGGCGGCGGCTCGCGCTCTTCGCTCAGCAGCCCAAGCAGCGGATTGGCGTTGCGTTTCTCCCACGCCACGCGCCTTTGGATTCGGGTGAGAATCGTTCTGAGATCCTGGGTAGAGAGATACAGAAGCCCGAAGCGCTTGAGGAATGCTTGCTCCTCATCGGTCCGGTAATCCACGGTCTCGACCATCGTAGGTGGCAGTCGGCGAAGCCTTGCCGCGAGGTCGTCCGCAAAGCGCTCTAGGGCATCGGGGTCCGAGCCTTCCAGCACCACCGAGAGGTGATTCACGTTGTGCAGAAGCGGCCCGACGGTTTTTGCAGCGACGACGCTCGGCGCGTTGACCGGAAGCAGCGCTTCGACATCACTTCGCAGGTCTTGATAGAGGCGCACTGCGAAGTAGGTGCCGACGGTGGTCAAGACTGCGGCCGATACCAGCACAGCTGACCTCGCGCGGATCAGCGATCTCACCAGCCGCCCAGAGATCAACTCGAGGTCGAGGCTCACTCCGGCTCCTGACCGACCAGGCTATTTATCGGCCGATCGGGACGCGGTTGTCCGGAAACCACCGCTCCGCCCAACCGATTTCGGTACTGAGGGGCACCTCGCGACAGCCATCGGCGGCAGATCGATAGGCGTGGGAAATTACCTGGATGCAGAAATAAGCCTCGCGCGCTTCTTTTCCGACGAAGGCATCGGTTTCGATAGCGGCCTTAAAATCCTCGAACATCGAGTTGAACCAGTTGATGTGGCTGGCGTCCATCCAGTGCGATCGAATGCATCTGCGCTCAACTTTCCACTGACTCGCGCCGTTTTTTCGGGTTGCCGAGTCGTCTAGCAAAGCAAGCTGCAGGTCGTCATCGTCGACGGTGATTGCTCCACGATCCCCGTGCAAGGTGTAAATCACCTTGCGTACACCAGCCGTCCAGCTCAGATGGGCGTGCGCCAGCCCCTTTGGGAAAGTGAGCACCGCGCTGAAATTGTCTTCGGTGTCGTACAGCTCGGCTCCAACGTTCGTCATCTTCGCGCTAACCGCCGTGGGGTAGCCGCCCATCCATTCGAAAGCGAGATAGAAGGTGTGGCTGCCATGGTCCATCGCGATTCCGCCGCCGCCGTATTTTTTTTCGCGGCGCCAGTCCGGTTTCCACTCCGGAACTCCCTTGGCATGGGTGTTTCGAAACGTGCTCAAGGTGATGGAGCGGACTTCGCCGATTTGGCCCTTCGCCAAAACATCGCGGATCGCCTTCACCACCGGAGCGTGCTTGTAATTGTGGCAGGGAAAGATGACTCGGCGCGCGCGCGCGGCATGCTCCAAGAGCTCGGCCGCCTCTCCGAGCGTTGGAGTCAAAGGCTTTTCGCAGAGCACATGAAGTCCCCGCTCGAGCCCAGCATGCGCAATTTCGGCGTGCTGAGCAGGCGGGGTGCACACGTCAATGAAATCCAACTCGAATCCACGGTCGCTCAGAAGCGCTTCGTGGTTGGGATAGACGCGAACGCCTGGAAGATCTCGTCGGGCCTGTGCGCGTCGGGCGGAACAGATGTCCGCCACCGCGATGATTTCCACGTCTGCCTTGCGCCGGCTGCGTTCCAGATACGCGGGCACATGACCCTTGCTGGAAATAAAACCGTAACCAATCACAGCACCCTTCAAGGGCCTGTGGGACGGACGCGGATGTGACATAAATGTAAACGCCTACCCGATGAGCGTCTTCCGCTCAAGAAAAACGACGCGAACAATGGAATAACCAATGCTTACCTAAGCCACATCCGGTTTTTGTGAAAGTCAGCAAACAGCTCGTCCAAAATGCCCAGGCCCTCCTGCGCAGCGTCTCGATCGATAGTCAGCGCCGGCTGAAGGCGAATGTGTGGACTATACACCATCGCCAGAAGCCCCCGTTTCACGGCGGCCAAGTACAACTCCTTCATCGCAGCATTGGCTACCGGCTCTTTGCTCTTGCGGTCCTTCACGATCTCAATCCCGAGGAGCAGTCCGACCCCACGAACATCACCGATGAAAGGGTAGCGCTCTTGCATTTTCTTGAGCTCCGCGAGCATCAGCTCACCAATTCGCGTCGCATTCTCCCAAAGCTTTTCCTCTCGGATGGTTCGAATTGACGCGAGCGCGGCAGCGGAAGCCAATGGATTTCCTCCATAGCTTGAGGACGCTCCCGAGGGATTGGACCAAGGCTTGGCCTGAGCCACCTGGGTGCTGGTGAGCACGCCGCTAATCGGAAAGCCCGAACCAAATCCCTTGCCCAGCGTGACGACATCGGGACGGGTGCCCGAATGATCGATGCCCCACATTTTCCCGGTTCGGCCGAAACCCGTGATCATCTCATCGGCGATGAACAGCGCCCCGATCTCATGAGCTGCCTGCGCTACCGCGGGGATGAATTCTGGCGGAGGGATGATGTTTCCTGCTGTGCCCTGCATTGGTTCGGCGATCACCGCCGCGACAGGTCCAGAACTTTGGGCTTTGATCGCCTTGCGCGCAAAGTCCGCGCAAGCGACTCCGCAAGAGGGATAACTCAAATTGAACGGGCAGCGATAGCAGTCCGCGTAGGGGATGAGGGTTGTGCTCGGAGGAAACGGTCCCAGGCCATGCTTCGCCTCTGAGCCCATCAACGCCATTGCCCCGGCCGTCTTTCCGTGAAAGCCGCCCCAGAAGCCGACCACATCCTGCCGCCCGGTGTGGCTGCGCGCGAGGCGAATCGCCGACTCCACTGCTTCGGCGCCGCCCGAATAGAGCTGCAGACGATCAAGTCCAGGCGGCGCAATCGCTGCAACTTCACCCACCAAGTCTGCACGAGGCTCACTGGTCAGACTCCCAAGAGTGAGCTTTTGTGCTTGTTCGGTAAGAGCCTGCACGTACTTCGGGTGGCAGTGACCGAGCGAGTTGACCCCAATTCCCCCGATCAGATCCACGTAGGTATTGCCGTCTACGTCGGTCAAGTAGCTTCCTCTGCCGGACTCGATTGCAATTCCGGCCCACAGCGCAAATGCCTGCAGCCCGGGCGCCAGATGACGCTGCTCGCGGGCGACGACTTCCCTAGACTTCGGACCGGGAATCTCGGATTGGATGCGAACTCTGGCCATCGTTGCTCCTTCTCGTTCCCTGAAAGACGTAGAAGCGGTGCATGGGATAATTCCAGGCGAGCCCGACCACGGCGGACGCAGCAATTACCCCCGGAGTCTTGGGGAGTCCTAGCTTATCCACAATTCCATATGCCAGCAGGCAGTTGAGGCCGGCGGAGGCGGCACTGACCAAGACGTAGCGGGCGGCCTGACCCTCGAACTTCCCGCCACGGGGTCTGAACACCCACCACTTCTTCACCGAAAAGTCAGTCACCGCTCCCACCACCGCACCGCAGACAACGGCGATCAGATAGTGAACACCGAACGCGATCAGCAGGACCATCAGCAGCCAATCGATCAGAGTTGCGATGCTCGAGGACAGCTGGGCCTTGAGAAACTTCATCAGCTCTCGAAGGCGCGAGCCGCTTCGCTGCGACGAGCGCAATACTCAACGCCCCTTTCGGCGCAATTCGGCCCGGATGATCGCAAAACGCTGGATCGCCGTGGCGTTGGACAGGATGGCAATCAACGCCAACGCTGCCAGCAGTACATAGTGCCGCGGATGGGGATTATCCGGCTCCCAAAACCAGACACCGATCGCTGAGATCAGCGTGGCGCCGCAGAGGTAAACGGCCCGCTCGTGCCGTTGCATCAGGCCCACTTTGAGGTCGATGCCCATCGACTCGCCCTTGGCCCGGGCGTAACTCACCATCACCGCGCCGATGCAACTCGCCGCCGAGAGAGCGAACCCGACCGGCATATCTCGGTAGTACCAGGCATACGCGAAAAAAATGGCCATCTCGGACCAACGATCTACAGTCGCGTCGAGCAACTCACCTGAGTCAGAGGAAAGCCCTCGGGCGCGAGCCACTGCTCCATCCAAGGAGTCGCACATCGCGCCCAGCAGGAGCAGCCAGCCTCCCAGGCCGAAGTGCCCGGTGGCAATCGCGGCAGCGGCTCCCAGCTGCAACGCCAAGGATGTCCAGGAGAGAACATCCGGGTGGAGATTCAGCCGTACGCAGGCTCGGGCAATCGGCCGAAACAGCCATAACCCATACTCCATCAAATACTCATTAAGCAGAATCGTGCCGCCCTGTTGGGAAACCCTTTCGGTGCGGGGGCGGCCACCGATTGCCGTTTTCACCGCGAAGCCCAACAGGCCCACAACAAACGCGCTCACCAACGCCACCAGGGGCACCAGCGCAAAAGCAGGTGAATAAAAATTATAGGTTTCCAGGGCGCTCATAGGCGTGCGGTTTCCAACACATACTTTGAGTTTGCACGCTCGCCAAGGTATATGCTCCGCGGCCTCAACCGGCCAGTCTTTCCCCGAGCGATGATTCCATTTTTTGCCGTGGCGATGGCCGCCGCTCCTTTGCCGTGCGGCCCATTGGACCTGCCCACCGCGATGGCGCTCGCTGCGGTCCGAAGCGATGAGGTAGCAATCCGGCGCGCAGAAGTGGCTGGTGCGGAAGCCGATCGCGCCATCGCCCGCGCGGCCGGAATTCTACCGCTCTCCAGCGCGACCTTCGTAGTCGGGCCGTCTCCCGAGGCGCATGGAACAATCCTCCAGTCGACCAATACAAATCGCAAGTTCGGAGGTCTGGCCCCCTTCGAAAGAATCGACATTACCTTGGTTCAGCCTCTTTGGACGTGGGGGCAACTCGGTTCGGCAAAAAAAGGTGGCGAAGCCGGTGTCCGAGCCAAGGAGCTGCTGGTGGAGGATACCGTTCAACAGGTGATCCTTCGTGTGATGCAGTCCTACTGGGGCATTTCGCTGGCGAAGCGACTCTTGGTGATCGCCACCGATGTGAAGGACGCTTTGGCGCAGGCTGACAAAAGAATTGCTGACGGGCTGGCACGCCGAACCGGCGAGGTAATCCTGGAAGACAAGTACCGCGTCGCGGTGTTTCGAGCGGAGGTGCTTCAGCGCACGAGTGAGGCTGAGAAGGGGCTGTACCTCGCCAGGGTCGCGTTGGCGGCAATGTTGGGCATTGACGAGCCGCAGCTTGAATTGAAAGAAGAACCTCTACCAGATCTGCAGCAGCAACTGTCACCCTCCCGGGAGCAGGCAATCCAACAAGCTGAACAGTTGCGCCCCGATCTGAGAGCGTTGGACCAGGCGCTCGAGGCTCTGGAGGCCCTAGCCCGCTCGAGCCGCGCGGCTGTGCTGCCTCAGGTATTTGCGGCTGGTACCTTCACCTTCGCGTATGCACCCAATCGTGATCCGCAATTCAATCCCTGGATTCGTGACGACTTCCGGCAATTGGGCGGCGGCGTGGTGATCGGTTTGCGACAGAATCTCGCCATTCCACTGCTTTTGGCCCAGGCGCAGAAAGCCGAAGCGGAGGTCGCCGGAGTTCGCCGAAAGCGTGAGGGCCTGGCGCGGCTGGTCAGCGTGCAGACGGAGCAAGCATTGGCGGAGTTGCGAGCTGCAACCGAAAAACAGGCCGCAGCGCAGTCCGCGCTTTCGGCCGGGCGATCGTGGTTCCGCTCGGCCGGACTCAATTTCGCGCTGGGCGTAACCGACGCAAGAGGGCTGATCGATGCCTATGCAGGCTACGTGAAGACGCAGGCAGACAGCGCCCAGGCGACCTATGAATTACTGTTGGCACGGGGGCGGCTCGATCAAGTGACCGGGAAACGCTTAATTTCGGGAGAAAGCACGTGCGCCTTGCGCTGATCGCACTGACTTTTTTCGTCGCCAAGGCACAGCCAAGTGCCACCGAGGCTCTGAAGGCGAGGGACGCGGAGATCCGTGCCCTATTACCGCCTCCAGGGACCGAGCTGACGCCAGCATTGAGGGAGAAAATCGAGAGGGCCCTCACTCGGGCCGTGGACATGGAGGCGATGGCCAAGGCCGCGCTCGGAAAGCATTGGAACGAGCAACCTCCGGCAAAGCGACAGAAGTTCCTCAAGGCTTTCACCAATCGCTTCCGACGGGTGAGCGGCGATCAAATCGAGGCGTATCGCAGCTCGAAAACGGAGTTTCTTCCAGAGGAGAAGCAGGGCGACACGGTTCGGGTTCCCACCCGATTGGTGGTGAAAGGGGAACCGACCACCGTGGGGTACGTCATGCGCTGGGACGGAAAGGAATGGCGAATTGTCGATATCGTTGTGGACGATGTGAGCACGGTGGAGAACTATCGAAGTTCGTTTTCGAGGATCATCGCGAAGGAAGGATTCGACGCGCTGATCAATCGTCTGTCGAAGACGGCCTGAGGTCCTCGGCAGTCCCTCGGCGCAGTCCGGTCACCTTGCTTGCCCAGAGGCAGCAGGGAACGGCCACCAACGCTCCGGCGATCACGTCCACCACGTAGTGGTGAGCCAGGTAAACCGCCGCCAAGGACACCCAAAGGGCGAACGCAACGGTTCCCACTCGCCACTTCCAACCCCGATTCCAGGTGTACCAGGCTACCAGCACGGGGTAGCAAACGTGCAGGGAGGGCATCGCTCCAAATACGTTCGGGTTTCGTGAGTAGAAGGATGAGAAGTAGTGAATGCCCAACAGCGCGTCAAAGCGGGCGCAGCCCGCAGCGCTCGCGGCGGCGTGCGGATCCACCGGGCCCAATCCGTGTTCGATTACGTACCAGGGTGGAGCAACGGGGAAAAACACGTAGACCAAAATTCCAATCACGTTAGCGGCGAAGAAGGCCCAAGCGAGGGCCGCGAACCTTCGTCGATCCGATCGGAAATAGAGAAAGACCTCTGTCGCGAAAAACTCGAACAGATAGATCGCGTAAGCCAGTCCGCAGAGTAAGTCGAGGGTCGTGATCGGGTGTGCATCGAGCCACTCCGGCCAAGACACGCCCCCCGCTCGAAAGAGCGTCATCTCCCATCGGCGGATGTCGTCGCTATGGATGGGACCCAGCAGCGGCAGATAGCGTTGGTTGTCCACCAACACGCCGGTGATCCACAGAGGAAGCGCAGCCTTGGCGAAGGCTAACGAGCGGGGTCCAATCCAGGGCAGGATCACGATCAGCCCATCGGCGGCGACGTGCTCCCAGCGAAGGCCTTGCACCGACGCAATCGTCAGGTGACCCAGTCCAAGTACCAGGGTAAGCATCCGGAATACTCGATCGCCACTGCCAACACGGTTGCCGCTGGCGATCTGGGTCTCGGAGACGATTTTCAAGAGCGGCGGTTCCTATCAGCTTCCAACCTACACCTCAATCGCTTCTCACTCGGAGACCGCCGTCTTTCTGGGTCGGGAACAACATTCATACATGTAAACCAGGCGTGACTGATCGCTAGTCATTCGTAGGGCGACGCTGCCGCCGATTCATGCCGAAATGCGACAATGGCTCCGTTGTCGCGGTTGGAGACTTTTTTCTATTCTCCCCGTTCAGGGCCGGCCGTTAGCGGGAAACCAATGGGGAGCTCGATGAAATTGCGAATCCTATGCCTGATGAGTGTGGTCATGGCTGCTTTTGGCTGTGGCGACAGCGGGAATGTTCCCCAAGAATTCCTAGACAACATTCCCAACGGATCAACGGCCGCGTTGGATGAAAATCCGAGCGATCCATCGATTGCCATGGCCGCCCCAATGATGTCTCCACTCCAACAAGACGCTCAAGCGTTGAGTGATCCCGGTTGCCATCCCCACCTTTTTATCCGCACGCGCGAGGTAGTCAAAGCTCTCAATCGATACATCATTGGTAAGTTCTTCCGAAGGATAGATGCGTTGATCGACAACCATGCCAGCAGGGCAACCAGCAGTGCCGTGACCTGGATCAAAACGGTGGACAACGGCGCGGCGCAGGTTCGAATCACCTTGACCAAGAGCTCTCCGGGCAATTTCGCGCTCCTCGTGGAAGCGAAAGCGCCCCCGAGTGCTCCGGATTCAGCATACGTCACGATTCAAACTGCAACCGTCACCAACGCCACCGGGCAGGCTCACCAAGGCAGTGGGACGATGCACTTGGACCTCACTGCACTAGGAACTGTGATCCCCACCGAAATGGCCAGAGGGACGATCGACCTCAACTACACAATCAATGGAAACAACAAGAAGGTTCAGGTGACGTTAACCAACTTCAGCGGAGATGATGCCAACGTGCAGCCACCCGCGAGCTCGAATTACGTCTATGCCCGAACCACCGGCGTCGGCGGCAGCTTCAAGCTTATCCATAGAGCGGTCTTTCTGTGCCCTTCTAATCCCAACAGCCTCAAGGCAGATCTCAAAGCAGTTCATCGGTGGAAGAAGAGCAGCGGCGCCGATGGCGGCCCAGCCGTCTTCGTTGGCCGCTCCGACGCACAGGCAACGGGCGGTCAGCTTGGAGCAGGACAAACCATTGTTGGCGTTACCTGCGTCGACGAGAGCGCCACCACCGGGACCCTCGCTACGGAAAGCGCCGCGGAGAGGTTTTGGCAAATGGCCTACTTTCAGGGTGGCGGAGATCCGGCGATTGCTGGCGGTACCCTGGTGCAGGGTTGGAACGACGCCAACAGTCCCTACGGGACAAGCACCTGTGACTCATCCTTTGGCACTGCACCCAGCGGTCCGCCGAATTACCGGAGCAACTACAGCTTCACGAACATAAACTTCAGCGACAATTCGGTTGTGCCGTTCCCCGGAATCCCTGCCGTCTTCCCGTAAGCACTGCCGTGCAGTCCGATCGCGGCCGCTATCGCCGAATGGCGCGATGGCGGCCGCTTTTTTCGCAGGCGCTTCGAAGTTGAAAAGCGCGGTCGAGCTCAACGACCGCTCGTTTTTCCTCCACCCGGCCGATTGGAGACTGGCACGAGCGTGACGCTCACTTGAGAGAAGGTGACTTCACCCTCGCCGCGAAAGGTCAGTGGATTGCCCGAGTAGGCTCCGAACAGAACGAGCTTGTCGTGCTCGTCGTAGCCAGCGCCGCAGACGTGCCCGGTTGAACCTTGCGGCACAAAGACCTCGAGAAAAAAGTTCATCGAAACATTCGGGTCGATCGCGACGGTATGCAGTGACTTCTTCGCTCCCACCTTTGGATCGCAGGGTTCCTTCGCAACGAACGCCACGAATTTCTTGGTCCGGATCGGAGCCTTCAGAGTTCCGGTGATTTCCACTTCGGCTTTTGCTTCCGATCCGGTCTGCGGCACCCCGGCGTCCACAGATTTCTTTGCAGCTTGCTCGGCGGCTTGGCTTCGGCTCACGACCGATAAGAAGGCTACAAGACTTACCAAGAGGCGCGTTTGCTTCATGGCGGGCCATCGTCGCACCGATGCTGCGGTCCGTCACGAAAAGCGCCTACTTCTGAGCGGTCTGGCCGCTGTGGCCCAGCGAAATGAGCTTACGAGAGAGCTCTTGGTCCACTCGTCCGAGAAATAGCCGGAAAGCTGGGTAGTCTTCTGGTTTCACCCGGGAGACGGTCACCGCTACCTCGGCGGTGCAGGAGAGAATTCCATTCTCGATTCGATACGTAGTTCGCAGCCGGCCGAACTTGCTGTCTTCGGTTACGTTCGTGGGTAGCTCCGACACGCTATACCCAGTCGGGAGTTTGTACTGAGCTGCATACTGGTTGACCGAAGGTTGGGGCAACACCAGATCAAAACGCCGTTCCGAGAGTTGGGCATAGGCCTGAGTATAGGATCCAGAATTGCCGCTGAACGGTTGAAAGCGCAGAGCGGACTGCCCCAAGACCTCTGCATATCGTGGCACGTCCATTTGGTATTCGAGGGTAACGTCCTGGTCCAATTTGTTGGGATCGCTGAGCGTCACCTGCCGCACCGACAGTCCCGGAAAGGTCTGAGACCAGCTGCGTTCGAAGCTGGACTTGCGGGTGGCGGCAGATTGGTAAGCGCGCCGAAATTCTGGAGCATAGGTGCCACTCACCTTGCTCTGCCCTCGAACCTGTCCACTGCCGTCCGGATGCAGCGCGATCTCGAGCGACAGTCGCGTCAGGTTATCTTCGGGAGTTGCCTCGGGAGTCATTCGGAAAACGCTCTTCCCTCCCGGGTCGACGACTAAGATATTGGCGTTTCGATCCGCACCGGGTAACTCACGGGCCCCGTGGAATTCCGCCGTACCATCCAGGAACAGATCATACTTGGGTACGTATGCGATGGCATGATTGAAGACCGCGAGTGATGCGGGATCTTCCCCGATCGCGCCCAGATGCCGCATCCGCAGCAACACCAAGCGGCTGTCGATCCCCGCTACCTTGAGCATCGCGTAAATCAGCGAAGCCTTGTCCTTACAGTCTCCGAAGCGACGAGCCAACACCCGATCCACCCGATAGGGCTTGTAGCCGTGGATTCCAAATTCCAAGGCGACGTAGCGAGTATTGCTGACCACGAAATGATAGATTGCTCGAATCACTTCGAGTTCATCGGTTCGCTTGACCCCAGCCAGGGCCTTGTCCACCGCTTTTCGGATCTCCTCGTTCGGAGTGAGCTGATCGCGAATCAGTCCCCAATAGTAGCGACCGACTTGCTCCCAGGTTTTGTAAGTGGAAACGTGAAGTGTCGGAACCACTTCCGCCCATCCGGGCATCGACGGCTCAGGAACGACCTTGGGCACATACGAGAGAGTCCATCGGTAGAGCGTCCTTCCGTCGAGTTTTTCCTGGACCACTCGAAGACCGGGAGGAGCCTGCGATTTGTTCCAATACAGCGCCCGCTCGGTGGGCATATCGACGATGTACTGATATCGGATCTTCGGGCTCGTGGTCTGGATGTAGTCAACATCTCCCCAGTAATCCGACAGCAAGTTGTCCTGTGCGGTATCCTCGACCCGGTACTCGAACTCGAGGATGTCGCCGACGCTCAACCCTGGGAACGAAAGCACGCGTGCTCGGGCGTCGTAATACATTCCCGACCAGGGCTCGTTAAGGCTCCGTTCGCGCTCCGAGTGGCTCTCGATTGTCGAACCGTCGGGCTTGGTGATGCGCGCCCGGATCACCTGGATCTCCTGCCGGGTTGGCGAATAGGTGATTGGATGGGAGCGAAAGGCCTCCACTCCACGTTGGGTGTAGACCTTCACCGCAGTCTGCTGGAATCGCGATGACAGCCCGCTGGGCTGTACCCGCGAGTATGAATAGTCCACCAAGTAAACTGCATCTTCCCCGACCAGACTGTCGGCCTCTTTCACCAAGGGCCCAACCGGGATCGCGAACTGGAGCCCCTGTGAACTCTTTTCGCCCTTCATCGAGCGAACGATTTCCTTCAACGCCGGGTTCTGTGGCCGAAGAGAAAGCGCCCTTTCGAACGCAGCGAGCGCGTCTTCACGGCGGCCAGCTTGCAAAAGGGAGCGACCCTCGCGCTCGTAAACCTCTGGCTCATCCGGGGAGAGAAGCTTGGCTTGGACAAACAATCGCTTCGCATTCTCCAGGTCCGAATTGGCGGCAAAAAGCTCCGCCAGGCGCAGTCGGGTCGAGTTATCGAACAAATCGAACTTCAAGACCCGCTCCAGCTCTCGCTCGGCGTCCTCGATCCGGCCCAGATCTGACAAGAGACTGGCCAACAATCGCCGGGCCTGCAAGTCGTCGTACCGCAGAGCAAGGGTAACCCTGATGCGGGACACAGCCTCCTCAAGACGGTCCATTCGGCGCGAAGCGCTAGCCGCCTCTCGCGCAACTTGCGGCCGGTGTGGAAAGTTGCGAAACGCTCGTTCGATCATCTCGGCCGCTTTGGGCCAGTCCCCCAACGTATCGAGCGCGCGTATTGCCACCAGCCAGGGGCCCGCGAAGTTGGGGTAATCCGTGACCAGCTGCTCTGCTACCTGCAACGCTAATTCAGGGTGACCGCGACCCAGTTCGTGCTGCGCAAGACCCAGCCGCGCAGCAGCGGAGGACGGGTCGGCCCGCAGCGCTGCGTCCAGATATCGCCGGCGCTGATTGGGCTCGTCCTCCTGAAGTTGAGCCGCCACCAATTGCAGGGTGACATCGCCTTGCGCGGCGTTTGCGGCCTGCTCTGCCTCGGCTCTGTCGCGACGCTCGGTCTCGTCGAACGAACGCGAGTAGGCCAGAACTGACGCCAATTCCCCGCGCAACGCCGCATCGTTGGGATGTTTGTTGACCTCTTCCCCCAGAGCGCTCGCCAGCGTCGACAAGGGCTTGGCGAAAATCCGCGGCCCGCGTTCCAGAGGCGGAAGGCTGTCCGGCAGGATCGGAACCAGGCTCCCAGACCCCGAGGGTCGCTCCTGCCGCAAGTAGAAACCAAAGGGGCCGGTGTTTTGGCAAATCTTCAACAGCACACGGTTTGGGCCCCGACGCAATCGCACTGCGACGCGGGTCTGGTCCGGTCGGGGAGCATTGTAGCGATCATTCGAGGCGGCCAGCTCGCCGTTGATCCAGAGGCGAAATGCCCCCGATGTTCCAAGCGACAGATTCACGCTGGTTTCGCGGCCAGCCTGCAAGAAGGTCAACGCATAGGCAACGGCTTCACGATTGGGGCGGATCGTGGCAGAGAGATCGATGTAGTCGTCGAAGGACCGCAAGTTGATTTTTCGCCAACTAGCCGGATGTCCCTTCGCGGGATAGGTCGCTTTGAGATCCAGGCTGGCCTCGGGTCCGAAATCGATGCCACAGCCGCCCTTGCCCTCATTGTCGAAAGCACCGAGCACGTAATAGTCATGAATGTAGCCGAGCGGCTCTACCAACTCGGCTGCCTTGGTTAGCCGACCTCGGGCACGCTCGACATCCGCCAAAAACGAGCGCGCCAAGTTACGAGTGAAGGGATCTGCACGCGGGTTCGAAAGAATCTGAAGGTAGACGTCCGCAAACGTTTGAAGATCGCTGAGCTCGTCGCGAAGCGCGTGGAGCCTAATCAGATGGGCCGCTGCGCGCGGGGAGTGAGCGGTGCTGAGGGACTGAGCCGCCTCGGCCCGTGCCAGTTGAAGGGCAGGATCTACGTCCGTAGAGGCCAGAGCTGTCCCGGGCAGTACCGCAACGAACAGCCACCATTTTCCCAAGCGCCACTTCATCGAATCTCTTTCGAAAAGGATCAGCGCAAGAGCTTAGCGCATTGATCGCGAAAAACAGCTACGGGCCCCCGAACCTTCCCAGCGAGCTGGCAGCCCCAAGGAGCTGGCTCGCCAATGGTGTGACAGCGGGTGTCCATCTGGACTCACGTGCAAAATTCGACGCGAGAGGCGGATATGCACCCCGTGTCGATCGGCTAGGTTTGTGAGAACGCTCGGGCAATGGCGAGCACTTGGATTTCGGCGGCTCCGGCAGCGCGCAGGACTGACGCTGCCGTACGCGCGGTCGCGCCTGTGGTGAATACGTCGTCCAGCAATAACACCGATTTTCCGCTCCAATCCCCGCACGCTTCGAAGCAGCCTGCCACGTTCTGCTCTCTTTGCGTCTCCGTCAGCCCCACCTGCCGGCGAGTATTTCGAATTCGACGCAGGCAGTCGGCAGCTGTCCGCCGGGTTTGGTGAGCAAGTTGCTGAACCAGCAGCTGCGCTTGATCATACTGTCGACGCCGCAGGCGGTTTCGGTGAAGTGGGATGGCGCAGAGAATTCCGGGCGCCGCGTCGATAAAAGCTCTAGCTTCGCGGGCCAACAGGGCCGCTAAGGTCGGTGCCAGTTCGGGATGGTCTTCATATTTGAACTGATGAATGGCCCGAGCAATTGGCCCTTGATGCAAAAAAGGCGCGAATGCGCGTGCAAAGGGAGGCGGCCGTAGCTCGCAACGAGGACAGTGTCCCCTCTCAAAGCTGCCAGGCTCCGAGCAGCGCAAGCAGTGCTGTTCTGGAAGTCGCTCCAGATCCAATTCGCAGCCAAGGCAAAAGGATTCGGGGCCAGAGGTTACCGCCCCACACGCCGCACAGGCCGGCGGAAAGAAGATATCTATGAAGCCAGCGAAGGCGCGCGAGGTCCAACCCATACCGGGTCGGCGTTCCACCTGCTCCGAATCGTCCAACCAATGGGACGTGTCATTTGTGGTAAGGCTCTCCGCGGTGAATCGTGAAGGCACGGTAGAGCTGCTCAATGAGCACGAGCCGTGCCAAACGGTGCGGCAGCGTCATTCGCGAAAGCGACAGTGTGAGGTGGGAGCGCTTCAGAGCTTCGTCACTCAATCCTTCGTCGCCACCAATCGCAAAGAGCAAATCATGAGACTGGCTCTGAGCTTGAGCGATGAAAACGGAAAGGTCTCGAGAGCTGAGCTGTTTTCCGCTCTCATCTAAAGTCACTAACCAATCGCGGGGCCGCAGCTTTCGAAAAAGAGCTGCCGCCTCGCCTGACTTGTTCGCATTGGCCCGGCCGGCGCGCTGCGCCGGTAGCTGGATCAACTCGAATTGAACATAGTGGCTCAGGCGGGCCGCGTAATCTGTGACGGCTGACCCAAGAGGGTCGGACCGGGTTTGGCCGAAGCTTGCGAGACGGACCTTCAGGCCACCTTCTCCCTCGGCACGTCCGCCCACAGCCCCTCCAGATCGTAGAAGGCGCGAGTGTCGACGCAAAAGAGGTGGGTGACGACCTCGCCAAAATCCAGCAACACCCAGCTGCCCGATTCTTGACCTTCGACGCCCAAAGGACGCACCTGGCGTTCGCGAAGTTTCTCTTCCACGTACTCCGCCATCGCGGAAACCTGGCGCTCCGAATCGCCGGAAGCGATTACGAAATAGTCGGCGTAGGACGCCTTGTCGCGAACATCAAGGATGAGAACGTCCACTGCCTTCTTATCCAAAAGCAGCGTCGCAACATCATGCGCCAGGATGCGAGCCGTGGGGTCGTCCGGTCGCTTGACAGTTGGTTTCTGCTTCGCTGCGGGAGCGCGGAGTCGGACGCGCGCTGGTCGATTGGCACGCGAGTCGCTGCGCTTGGGAGAGCGGTCTCGGCTCATTGGTTCAATGGGCGTAGCAGAGCACTCACCGAAGCAACCGCATCAGTCCAACCAGCGCCAAGGCGAAACCGATGACCAGCGCGAACACCAGCGCGTACCCGAGAAAGTATTGGGACATCGACGGAGCGCGCGGCCCGAAGTCCAATTCAGGCAATCCCCCAGGCTGTTGCGCGGGGTCTTGCGGCATTTGTTTGGGCAAAGAAGCACCCTGCTCATTGGCCATCGGCTTTTCTAGTTACCACAAACGCCATGTCAATCCGATCCCTCCAACCATCCGTACGTACCGATAAGTGGCGTCCGGCCCTGGAAGGCTCGCATGATAAAAAGCGTACTGGAGCTCCAGGTCCAAATCGGACGAAAGCGGCCGTGCCAGTTTGAGCGAAATGGAATTCAGATTCTCGTCATCAATGAGAAGGATTTGCGGCGCGGCGAAAATCTTATCCGGGTAGGTAGTGAACTGCAGCACTCCCTCGGCGAGAAGGGTCCACTTCCAAGGCAGCCGGACCCCGGCGCTGGCAGCCAACCGGTGCCGATGGGCGGTTTGTCCGAAGCTATTCGAACTGAAATCGCCGTACGTGTAACCGACTGAAACCAGCACCGGGCCGCCGTAGCGATAGCTAAGCCCTCCAATCGTCACCCGGTCTGATCTCTGCACCGGGCGCTCAGGCGGTGGCCCGTTTGGGTCCGAGTCGGCGATCGCATTGTAGGAACGAAAGCTGAGATCTCCGAATAGAGAAAGCGAATGATAGCGGTCGATTCGATACTGCAGGCGCCCGCTTCCTTCGCCCGCTGAGAAGCTGTACGGAAAGAATGGGTGGTAGATGAAGCGGTGAAACGCGCCGCGAACCCGAATCGTCAGTGCGCTCGTCGGTGCAAGTTCGAGGAAGCCAGCGCCAACCAAGTCCGTATATCCGCGGGGGCCACCGCGGCGATCTTTGCCCCAGCCTTCGACTCCAACGTCGAAAAGTTTAACAATCGGAATTGATGCCCCCAACGTCGCGGATTGCACCAAAAAATCCTCCGCGCTCAGCGTGAGGAATTTTCGAACGCCAAGGTCATAACTTCCAGACAGGAGACTCCACGGTAACAACCATCGCGCCTGCCCAGACCCGACGGCAGACAGCACACCGTCCACCTGCGCGCCCACCTGCTGAAAGTCGCGCCGAGCGTTCGAATCGACTCCAACGCTACCGGAGAGCCGAGCGTTTCCTTGGAGCTCGGCCCGTGCCTCGATGCTGGATACGCTAGCGGCTGCTAAAGCGAACAGGAGAGGGAGCGCACCGGCATTCGACAGGGTCATCCGCCCCCGAACCTTATCCGAAACAGGCTGCCGCCAATGGCCTAGGTCACTCGAGTGCTCGCGCGCGTTGTTCGAGAGCTTGCGCCTGCAGCTCGAGCTGACGCACTAATGATTCCAACCGCCGGCGCTCGGTCTCGAGCGCTTGTAAGCTGTCTTGGCCCCGTCCCCCGGGCTGAACTTGGGAGAACGGCGGTTGATCACGTCGAACCGACTCGGTAAAGGGCGAGGTGCGACCTGCTTCGGGTGCCTGACCGGAAGGGGGAACGGGACTATCGGTCCCAGGGGAACGCACACCTACCGAAGGTGGAGACCCGACGGTCGGTGCCGAGGAGCCGCCCGTGGGTGTCGCCTGCGTTCGAAAGCGGCGGTCATGCTCATCGAAAATGGATTGATCGGCCAAAAACTCACCCATCCGACGCTCGAGATCTCGTTGCTCGCGGGCATCCACAATCTGAGCATTGAGCGCCTGTAATTGCCGGCGCACCTTGTCCTCCGAGTCTCGCAGCGTATCGGCTTGTTCCAACAGATCCTCTGGATCATCCGAGGCCTTACCGCCCGCGAATGTGGGTAAGGTCGTCGCTGGTAGCGTTTCTCGGATGCGCTGTTGCTCGGACCGCAGGGAGCGCATCGATCGCACCAGGTCGCTCCGATCGTCGCGCCCTTTGGATATTTCCCAATCGTGTCGCAAGCGAGCGATTTCCTGGGTCAGCGCGTCCAAGAGCAACCCGTTGCGGTGCTGAAGATCGCTTTCTTGCGCGGAGATCGCAGTCGCGAGATCGGTGAGCTTGTTCGAGAGCTCCTGAGATCGTCTGAGCAGATCCTGCAGTTGCCTGCCAGGCAGTAGCTTGTCCTTCGTCTGGCCCTTGGACTGCGTAATCTGAGCGGCCACGGCATCGAGTTGACCCCGGGTGATTGTCTCTTCCGCGCGCAATTTGGAGAGCTGCTGAAATGAATGCTCAGATGCAGCGCGCAATGCGTCGAGGCTCGATGCACCTAAACCCGGACTTGCCGCAAACAACATCGCGATCGCAGGGCGCGCACACCGAACCATAAGCGTCGTAAAAGCAACGTAAGTGCCAGATACTTCGTCGGGGGCGTTGGAGAAAACTAACGAAAAATCGAGCGGTTACGCAAGAAGATGGAGAGCTCGTGCAATAGAGAGCCGATGGAAAGCTCGGCTTGTCTTCGAAAATTCGTTGTTTTCCAGATTAGAACTTCCGCCGTGGATGCTGCGGGTAGCCAACGCTCGAGCGAATCAGGGAAAGCTCTAGAAAAGTAGTGCTTCGGCCGGTAAGCACTGCGCCCAGGCAGCGGATGAGGCAGCGAGGACCGAACTCTCGCCAAATCAGGCCGAGGTTCTCGATGACATCCCGCTTGGTGATCACGCCTCGCATTCCGCTTCCCTTTCCACTGACTCGCGACTGCAAAACCAGGGCCGAAGCGTTGCCGGGGCTCGCGTAGACTTTCGAGCTCCAAATCAGCCCTACACGAACAGACGTAAAGGGAAGCGTTTTGACTCACCCGAGCGTCAAGATCCCTGAACTACTCGCCCGAATCGAAACGACCCGGCGAGGACACTGCGTCGACAGAACGCGGATCAAGGGATGACGCGCGACCGCCCGATGACACGGCGCTCATCTGTTGTCGCAGTGACAACGTCGCCGTTGCCAAGCAGCGACGAGCCGCAAGGCGGCTTCAGCGCAAAAACGAGGAGTACGGGACTTGAACCCGTGACCTCCGGCGTGACAGGCCGGCGTTCTAACCAACTGAACTAACTCCCCAGTACCGATGGGCGGAACAGGGATCGAACCTGTGACTTTCGCCTTGTAAGGGCGACGCTCTACCGCTGAGCTATCCGCCCGCGCTCCGCCAATGACGAGCGCTTGTAATGTTCGGTTCCACGTGCTGTCAAGGTCTCTGGAAGCTTGGGACAAAGCGATCACAGGAGTAGAAGGAAGCCGAAGTGCTGCTCTCAAAATGACCTCAATCAAAGTCTTACGCCTACTGGAAGACAGTGACTATGATTTGCGACTGGAACTGGTGGCCGGCCGGGCGGGGCTCGACCGAAAGATAAGTTCCTCGCGCATTCAGAAGCCGGGACTGGCGCTCACCGGATTCACCGAGCATTTGCATTCCGAACGTGTCCAGGTCTTTGGCAATACCGAAATCTCCTACTTGCGCACGCTGCCCGAATCCCGTCAGCGCGAGGTGCTCAATCACCTCTTCCAATCGCAGTACGAGTTGGCGTGCGTTGTCGTTACCAAGAACCTGGACGTTCCCACCCCGTTGGTCGAGGCCTGTGAGCGCGCGGGTTTGGCACTGCTGAAAACGCCGCTTCTCTCATCGCTCTTCATTCAACAAGTTCAAAGCTTCTTGGAAGACGCGCTCACCGCGGTAGCCAGCCTGCACGGGGTGCTGATGGACGTCTTCGGAGTGGGAATCTTGCTGTTGGGAAAGAGTGGAATTGGCAAAAGCGAGATCGCCCTGGACTTGGTGATGCGGGGACATCGGCTGGTAGCCGATGACATTGTCGACGTAATGCGGCGCAAACCAGGCAGCCTCTATGGAACCGGCAACGCAATCATCAAGCACCACATGGAGATTCGAGGCCTCGGGATCATCAACATCAAGGACTTGTTCGGAGTGGCCGCGGTTCGGGATCAAAAAAAGATCGAGTTGGTGATGGAGCTGGTGGAGTGGGATCCGCATCACGAATACGATCGACTTGGTGTTGAAGAGCAAAAGTTTTCGGTGTTGGAGGTAGAGATTCCGCTTTCGGTGGTGCCGGTGCGGCCCGGACGGAACATGACCACGATCATCGAGGTTGCCGCTCGAAACCATCTCCTCAAGTTGCAGGGACACCACTCGGCCAAGGAATTCGCCGAGCGATTGAACCGGGCCATTGCTGAGGGCGCGGTACGTCGCACCTTGGGAGAAGAAGTGGAATGACGCTGCCCCTCAAGAGCATCCTGGTGATCACCGGGATGTCTGGGTCCGGAAAGACGATTGCTGTTCGGGCCTTGGAAGATGTCGGACTGTTCTGCATCGACAACTTGCCGGTCCTACTGCTACCGAAATTGACGGAGCTCGCAAGCCTGGGGTCTCAGGCGGCGCCGCGATTGGCCCTGGTGATTGACGCGCGAGAGGGCGTGTTCCTACGCGAGGTGCCCCGCATTCTCGACGAGGTCCGGCGCGCTGGCCACCAGGTTGAGGTGTTGTTCCTCGATGCGAGCGATGAGTCGTTGATTCGCCGCTTTTCAGAAACTCGGCGGCGTCATCCCCTGGCTCCCAGTGACAGTGTCGCGGAAGGCATTCGGCGCGAGCGGTCTGCCCTCCGCGACTTGAGAGAAATGGCTCACCAGGTGATCGACACCTCTGAGCTAAACGTGCACGACCTCAAACGCCTGGTACAGGCCCGGTTTTCGCCCACCGAGCAGAACCAGCCGGCCATTTCATTGATGTCCTTTGGCTACCGCTACGGGGTCCCGCCTCAGGCGGATCTCCTCTTTGATTTGAGGTTTTTGCCCAACCCCTACTTCGTTCCCGAGCTGAAGGGGCTAACCGGTACGCATCCGGACGTAGTGCGATTTGTCTTGGAGCGAGCCGACACCCAGGCCTTCTTGGAAAAGGTCGTCGACCTTTGTCGATTTCTTTTTCCGCGATACCAGCATGAAGGCAAGGCGTACTTGACATTAGCCCTGGGTTGTACCGGCGGCCGACACCGCTCGGTGGTGGTGGTCCACGAGCTCTACCGACGCCTTGCTGGCGAGCACGCTGGCGTCCAAGTCTGGGACCGGGATCTCGAAAAGGAATAGCCGCGCCCCAGCTCCCAGATGAGAGTCAATTTAGACCTCTTTGAAGGAAACCTGGTCTGCTGCGTCGAACAAGTCGAGATGTTGCGCAGTGTGTTAGCTGGGGATAGTGAATGAAGTGGCACTGAGGAGTATGCAGAGGTGATCGATTATGGTCGGGATTGTCGTCGCCACCCACGGACATCTGGCCCAAGAGTTCGTCTCGACCGCCGAGCAGATTGTGGGCAAGTTAGAAGCGGTGTCCACCTGTGCCATCGAGCCGACCAACTCCGCCGCCGAGATCCAGCGGCGGGTAGATGAGGCAGTAGCCTCAGTGGATTCCGGTCAGGGGGTGATCGTCTTCACTGATCTGCTCGGAGGCACGGCTTGCACTCAGTCGCTGATGTTGACCCGCAGTCACGACCTTGAGGTGATCACTGGCCTCAACTTACCGATGCTGCTCAAGGCCAGCACGCTGCGTTCAGAAATCACTTCCCTTCCAGAGCTGGCGGCCGCCCTCGCCCGTTACGGGCAAAAAAACATCACCTGTGCGTCAGCTCTGGTGCGCAGTGCGCTAGTGCCGGGCGATCGCTGAAAGCTGGACCCGGAAAGGTACCGTGATCTCCCTGGTGCGTGTCGACAACCGGCTCATCCACGGACAGGTTGTCGAAGCTTGGCTTCCCAGTCTCAAGGCAAAGCGAATCGTGGTTGCGGATGATGAAGCGGCCGGCAACCTGTTGACCCGCGCCGCGATGGGATTGGCGGTCCAGAACTCGGTTGAAGTGCGGATTGAGCCGCTGCTGAAGGTGAACTACCAGTCGATTGCGGAAGACCGGGTGCCCACCCTGCTTCTGGTTCGGGATGTGGCCGCGGCTATAACGGCTCGGGAAAAAGGCCTGCCAATTCGCCTGTTGAATCTCGGAAACATTCATTTCGGCAGCGGCCGCCGACGCGTCTCTCCATCGGTATTTCTCTCGCAAGACGAGCTGAACCAGCTCAAAATGCTATCCCAGGCGGGGGTGGAAGTGGAGGCGCGGGGGGTACCGACAGATGCTCGCGTCACGTTCGCAGAGATGATGGAACGCTTCAAAGAAGGAGACTAGGACCCAATGGTAGTTTGGTCCGACGTGGCGTTCGCGGGCCTTTTGGGTGGGCTCCTGGCCGTCGAGCGGCGCGCCTTTCTCCAGGCAATGTTTTCCCGACCACTCGTCGCCGGGACCGGGATCGGGCTGGTGATGGATGATCTCTCCTCGGGTCTCTATGTTGGCCTGGTACTGGAGCTGTTCCACCTCGGTTCCGCGAATCTGGGCGCTGCCCTACCTGAGAACGATACGCTGGCCGCCACCGGAGTGGCCGCCGCAGCGGCGGGAATGACGGGTGGATCGGGTGCGAGCACGCCCGCAATCTGGTCGCTCGCGATTCTGATGTTCGTCGGTCTCGGCCACGCCGGCCGATACATTGATCGAGCTCTGGAGCGTTACTGCTCTCGTCTGGCGGGTCGAGCCATGGAGGCTGCGGAGCAGGGCGAGCTGGAGCGTGCGGTCCGGCAAAATGTGTGGGGAATGTGGCCTCATTTTTTTTCGTTCGGGCTGATCACCGCCGCTTGCGGGGTAGTCGGATTTCTGCTTGCTCCATGGGTGGAGTCGCTGCCGCTAAGCCTCGTACGCGGACTGGCTTGGGCGTACCCGGCCATGGCGTCGGTGGCGGCTGCAATCGCCGCGCGAGGCTCGCACGCCCGACGCGCGGCGCTCTTCGCAGGCGCGGCAGCGGCCGTGGTGATTGCCGGGGCTGCACTTGTCACCTTGCAGAGGTTGCGCCTGTGAGCACGGATGCCCTTCGCACCGTTCCGTTGGACTCATCGCGTACGGGTGTGCTGTCTGCGAAAGTCGTTTGGCGCGTTTTTTTTCGCTCCTTTCTGCTTCAGGCCTCGTGGAATCCCCAAGGAATGCAAAACCTTGGGCTTGCCTACGCAGTCTATCCTGCTCTTGAGGAGCTCTATCCCGACGTGGACCGCCGGGCGGCCGCCGTCCGGCGCCACCTCACGTTTTTCAATACCCATCCTTACTTGGCCGCGGCGATGGTTGGCGGGGTGCTTTTTCACGAACAACGCATTGCCCGCGGGCAGGAGGGCCCGGAACCGGTTGCAAACTTCAAAGCGGCCCTAATGGGCCCTCTGGCGGCGCTGGGGGACGGCTTTTTTTGGTTGTCGCTCAAGCCGGCTGCCGGGGCGCTCTGCGCGGGGCTGGTGCCCGTTCTGCACGCGTGGGCAGCGGTAATCTTCCTGGCCGTTTACAACGCGGTGCATCTTCCCCTGCGAGTTCGCTTTTACTGGCTAGGGCTTCGTCTTGGAGACAGGGTTGTCGATGCCTTGGCCAAGCAGGACCTGCCGCGGCGGGGAGCAAAACTGCGCGCCCTCGGCGCGGCCAGTGCGGGCGCACTGGCCGCATGGCTGGCGATCGTCTTCGGTCGGAACGAGACTGGTCCTTGGGCCCCCGCCCTCGCCGCCGGATGTCTGGTGCTGGGGGGTGTGAGTTATTGGTTGGTGGCCAAGCGAGCCACCAGCTACGCACTGCTCTATTTTGCGGCCCTGATCGCTGCGGTCACGGGTGCCCTTCTCGGATGAGAATATGAATGGTGGCCGAGGGAGAATATAGAATCGTCAACGCCTTGGGGTTGCACGCTCGCGCGGCGGCGCAATTGGTGAAGGCCGCCAACCGCTACAAGAGCGAAGTGAGCGTGGAGTGCGAGGGCCAGACGGTGAATGGCAAGTCGATTATGGGGGTGCTGATGTTGGCCGCAGCCCAGGGAATGCGGGTAAAAATTCGATGCGACGGCGAGGATGCTGTTGCGTGTCTGGACGAAATCGCTGCCCTGATCGCTAATAAGTTTGGAGAGAGCCAATAGTGAGGCAACCGGAGGAGACCAAGACGCGCCCGATCAGCACCCAGGCGAGTCCTACGCTCTCCCTGAAGGGGATTGGAGCCAGTCCCGGCGTGGCGGTCGGTCGGGCCTTCCTGGTCGACCGCAAAAGGGTACGGACGCCCAAGCTGCGGGTGGCCGAGGACGAGACCCACTCCGAGTTGATGCGGATCAAGACTGCGATCGAGCTTTCGGATCACCAACTCAGTGAAATCAAAGAGCGGCTAGAGCAGGGCGAAGGTCACGACCATGCGCTGATTCTCGAAGCCCACCGGCTGATGCTGCATGATCCGATGTTTGTTGACGAAGTGAACAAGCTGATCGCGCGGGATCACATCAACGCGGAATGGGCGGTTCGACGCGTTGCCCGAAAAATCAAACACATGTTCGACAACATTCCGGACGAATACTTCCGAGAGCGGCGGGCCGACCTCGACTTCGTCGCAGATCGCGTGGTCCGGAATCTGATGGGGCAGGCGGTGGACGTCGAGGTCGAGGTACCTCCAGATGCGATCGTGGTCGCGCATGATCTCGCTCCGGTGGACGTGGCGGTGATGGTCAAGACCGGTAAGGTGGCGGGCTTCATCACTGATCTCGGGGGGCAGACGAGCCATACCGCGATCGTCGCCCGCGCGCGTGGGACGCCGGCAGTGGTCGGTGCGGGTCGGGCTTCGGAGCAGATTTCGCCGGGCGACTTGGTGGCGCTGGATGGAAGCACCGGGTTGATCCTGGTCAACCCCGGCGCTGAGCAGCTGGTGCTCTTCCAGGAAACGCAACGTCGCCACGCTGCCTCCGAGGCCGCGGCGCTGAAGACGCGAGATCTCCCCGCGGTCACCACCGATGGCTTCAAGGTCACGCTAAACGGGAATATTGAGTTTTTGGAGGAAATCCCCTCGTTGTTGTCTCACGGCGCCGAGGGGATCGGGCTCTATCGCACCGAGTATTTGTTCCTCGACCGCGAAAATCCTCCCACCGAGGAGGAACACTTTCGCACCTATCGCAGCGTCCTCGAGGCGCTCCAAGGCCACACGGTCACGATCCGGACCCTTGATCTGGGTGGCGACAAAGTCCCGGCGCTTCGCCGCACCGAGCGCGAGCCCAACCCGGCGATGGGATTGCGCGCGATTCGGTACTGCCTGCAGCACCCGGATCTGTTCCGCGCCCAACTCAAGGGACTTCTGCGGGCGTCGGCATTTGGAAACCTCCGGGTGATGTTCCCTCTCATCTCCGGATTGACGGAGCTGCGCGAAGCCCGCAGCGAGCTGGAGCACTGCCGAAACGAGCTGAGCCGGCTCGGCGTGCCGATGGGAGCGCGGTTTCCAGTGGGAATTATGGTCGAAACCCCTTCCGCCGCATGGATTGCGGACCGCCTGGTTCAAGAGGTGGATTTCTTCTCGGTGGGAACCAACGACCTGATCCAGTACTCGCTGGCGATCGATCGTCACAATCGTAACGTTGCATATCTGTATAAACCCCTGCACCTCTCGATTCTTCGTTGCCTCGAGACGATCGTCAGAGCGGCGCGGAGCGCGAAAATTCCGATTGCGATGTGCGGTGAGATGGCGGGCGACCCAGTGTATACGCTGGTTTTGCTCGCTTTCGGCTTCGACGAGCTCTCGATGACTGCGGGCCAGATTCCAATGGTCAAACGAATCATCCGCCGGGCAAGTCGAGCCGATGCGGTGGCCGTTCTGGAGAGCGCGATGCGCCTAACCACTGCAGAGGAAATCGAACGGTTTATTCGAACGGAAATCGGGAGGTTGCTCTCCGACCCGGAAATTAGCGAGGCTGGTTGAGGCTAAAACGGACACCACGCAGTCGTGTTGACACCCTCTCTGCGCCATCGCTACTGTTCCGCGCCCATTTGCCTATAATCGAAGGATCCATGACCAAAGACTTCCTTTTCACCTCAGAGTCCGTGACAGAGGGCCATCCCGACAAAGTCGCAGATCAGATCAGCGACGGAATTCTAGATGCGATTATTGCGCAGGATCTGCACGCGCGTGTCGCAGTGGAGACGCTGGTGAAAACCGGGCTCGCGATCGTCGCCGGTGAGGTGTCCACCAACTGCTATGTCGAGATTCCCAAGATCGTACGCAGCACGATCTGCCGGATTGGGTACACGGACAGCTCGATGGGCTTTGACGGCAATACCTGCGGCGTGATGGTGGCGATCGAGGGCCAGTCGCAGGACATCGCCCGAGGCGTAGACGCCAAGCCGAAGAAAGAGCAGGGTGCTGGCGATCAAGGAATGATGTTCGGATTCGCTTGCGATGAGACGCCCGAACTGATGCCCGCTCCGATTTCCTATGCGCACATGCTGACCAAGCGTTTGGCTGAAGCACGCCGCAAAACGCATCCCTGGTTGCGGCCGGATGGAAAGAGCCAAGTGAGCGTCGAATATCGAGACGGCCAGCCGGTCAGAGTCGACACGGTGGTGGTTTCGACCCAGCATTCAGAAAAGGTGCCCAACCGCCGAATCCACGAGGCGGTGATGGAAGACGTGATCTACAAGGTCCTTCCCCGGAAAATGCTCGATCGGAAGACGAAGTTTTTCATCAACCCAACCGGGAGGTTCGTGATTGGCGGACCGATGGGAGACTCTGGGGTGACCGGCCGCAAGATCATCGTCGATACGTACGGCGGGATGGGTCGGCACGGCGGTGGGGCTTTTTCCGGAAAGGATCCCTCGAAAGTGGACCGCTCCGCCGCGTACATGGGGCGCTACATCGCCAAAAACGTCGTCGCCGCGGGACTTGCCCGTCGGTGCGAAGTCCAAATCTCCTACGCCATCGGGGTAGCTGAACCGGTTTCGGTGCTGGTGGAGACCTTTGGAACGGCCCGGGTATCCGAAGAGCGCATTGCCCACGCGATTCGCCGCTCATTCGGTCTTAAACCTCGCGAAATTATTGAATCTTTAGACTTGCTGCGGCCGATTTATCAGAAGACAGCGGCCTATGGACATTTTGGGCGCAGCGACCCTGATTTTACTTGGGAACGCACGGACAAGAAGGAAGCGCTTCGTGCAGCGGCAGGCCGCCTCCGAGCCGTGGGGAGCGGGGAGTCCTGAACAGCCGCCCCGCTGGAGGCGATTTTTCCAGCCCAGACCGCTTACAAGGAACCGCGGACCGCAGATTACTGCGACAGAAGGAGCTTCGAATGTCAGTTGAGATGGAAAACGTCACCCCGCTTCGGTCCAAGAAGAAGGCCAGGACTGCCAAGCCGTCGGTCGAGTCGGATGTCAAGGATCTCTCGTTGGCCGAGAAGGGTCGGGGGCGAATCGAGTGGGCAGGCCGATCGATGCCGGTGCTTCATCAAATTCGCGATCGGTTCGCCAAGCAAAAGCCGCTCAAGGGTATGAGGCTCACCGCGTGCCTTCACGTGACCTCGGAGACCGCCCATCTCGCGATCGCATTGAAGGCTGCGGGTGCCGAAGTCGTCCTTTGCGCGTCGAATCCGCTGTCCACACAAGACGACGTTGCCGCCGCCCTGGTGGTGGATCATGCAATTCCGGTCTTCGCAATCAAGGGTGAGGATCAGAAAACGTACTACCGCCACATCTCCGCCGCACTTAGCCATAAACCAAATCTCACCATGGACGACGGCGCGGACGTCGTGGGGGTGCTCCATTCAAAGCGCCGAGAGTTGCTCAAACACCTGATCGGGGGCACGGAGGAAACGACCACCGGCGTGATTCGACTGCGCGCGATGGCCAAGGACGGGGTATTGAAGTACCCGATCGTAGCGGTGAACGACGCGATGACCAAGCACCTGTTCGACAACCGTTACGGAACCGGGCAGTCCACCATCGATGGGATCATCCGCGCGACCAATCGGCTTCTGGCGGGCGCCGTTTTCGTGGTGGCCGGCTACGGCTGGTGTGGCCGCGGGATTGCGATGCGGGCCAAAGGGCTGGGATCCGATGTCGTGGTCACCGAGATCGATCCGCTGCGCGCGCTCGAGGCGGTAATGGATGGCTATCGAGTGATGCCAATGTCCGAGGCAGCAACAATTGGGGATTTCTTCTGTACCGTGACCGGCGATGTGAGCGTGATTCGCCGGGAACATTTCGAAAAGATGAAGGATGGAGCGATCGTCTGCAACAGCGGCCACTTTAATGTAGAGCTCGACTTGGAAGCTCTCAGCGGAATTGCGAAGGAGCGCGTGGAAATCCGTGAATTCGTGGAGCAGTTCACGCTCAAGAGCGGCAAGCGCATCATTGTTTTGGGCCAGGGGCGGTTGGTGAACTTGGCTGCGGCCGAGGGGCATCCGTCCTCCGTGATGGACATGTCTTTCGCCAACCAAGCGCTCTGCAGCGAATGGATAGTGAAAAACCACGCCAAGCTGGAGCGGCAGGTTTACACGGTGCCGGTCGAGATCGACAAAGAGATTGCTCGACTGAAGCTCAAGGCAATGGGCGTCAAGCTCGACGTGTTGACCAAGGAGCAAGAGAAGTACCTCAACTCATGGGAGCTGGGAACCTGAGACTTTTCGAATGAATCCCTTGAAGGCGATTGTTCTCGGCTTGGTGCAGGGGATCACCGAATTTCTTCCGATCAGCTCTACCGCTCACCTGCGGATTGTCCCTGCGCTGCTGGGTTGGGATGACCCAGGAGCGGCATTTTCCGCAGTCATCCAGCTGGGGACCGTCGCAGCGGTAATCATCTATTTCTGGCGGGACGTGGCGCGGTTTGCAGTCGCTTGGGTCCGAAGCCTGATAAACCGTGCGCCCTTCGAAAGTCTGGACGCGCGCTTGGCCTGGTTCGTGATTGTCGGCACCATCCCGGTCGGCGTCGCGGGGTTGCTGTTCAAGAAATCGATCGAGACGTCCCTCCGCTCCTTGCACGTAATCGCGACCTCGATGATCGCACTGGCGATAGTGCTTTACATTGTGGAGCGCGTCGCGCGGCATCGCCGCACCCTCGACGAAATGACGATGCGCGATGGGCTGACGATTGGACTGTGCCAAGCGGTGGCCCTGATTCCGGGCTCTTCCCGGTCCGGGACGACTCTCACCGGCGGCCTAGCGGTCGGACTTCGACGCGAGGATGCGGCCCGGTACTCCTTTCTGCTTTCAATTCCAGCAAATGGCTTAGCCGGGCTGTTTGAGTTCAGGCACTTCTTGAGAGCGACGGATCGGCCTTCGTTCCTGGCGCTTGCGGTTGGGACCGCGGTGGCTTTCTTCTCCGGGATCGGAGCGATTGCCGGGCTTTTGCGATACTTGAGGACGCACAGCACGATCGTTTTCGTGGTGTATCGGATTGTGCTGGGAACCTTGCTCTTTGGTTTGCTTGCCGCCGGAGTCCTCGCACCGGTTTCGCAGGAGGGCGAGTCTCGATCCTCGAGCGTCCAAGCGGGCCAGTAACGTGGAACCTCTTTTTGAGCAGCTCCGCCAAGAGCTCGAGAAACGACCCGGAAAGATGCTCGAGCAGCCCAACCCGGGGTTGCGAGAGTCGGCGGTCCTCGCTCCGTTATTCATGCGCGACGGACAACCGTACCTGGTGTTCACCAAGCGACGGGCCGCGCTGCGTAACCACGGGGGGCAGATTTCCTTTCCTGGCGGAGCTCGGGACCCAGATGATTCGACTCCTTTGCACACCGCCCTACGAGAGACTCGCGAAGAACTCGGGATTCCGCCGGAGAAGATCGAAGTGCTCGGCATGCTCGACGAAGTGCCCACCATTACCAATTTCCGAATCCTGCCCTTCGTCGGTGCAATTCCAACTGATTTTGCGTATCTGCCAAGTCCGGATGAAATTGAGAGAGTGATTGAAGTGCCACTGGTTCATTTGTTCAACCCGTCCGTTCATCGGGTCGAGCGGCGGTGGGTACTGGAAAGTGAGCGCGAGATCTATTTCTACGACTATGGCCCAAACGTGATTTGGGGAGTAACGGCGCGGATTCTGCGGGGGCTGCTTCAGTTGATCGGCGGGCTACCCGCTTTTCAGCGCTGGAGATCATGAGCGTCCTTTACCCGGCGATTCTCGCTGGTGGATCGGGAACG